>JAESGH010000024.1_pt1 | contig 684871 bp, 556 predicted proteins | sample 9269641 | NCBI WGS metagenome assembly JAESGH01 (sample SAMN14515345, study PRJNA621665) | algae metagenome | isolation source: Phormidium tanganyikae FI6-MK23 and co-occurring heterotrophs from granitic... | place: USA: Fort Irwin, California | collected 1998-05-24
TCTTTGCTACAACTTTGCTTTCCAGTATGTCAATCTTATTGATGGTGGTTTTTCCGAGGGTGTCCACCTCTTCCCATACCGAACAGAGAAGTTAAGCCCCTCATGGCCAATGGTACTGCGCACAAAAAGGGCGGGAGAGTAGGTAACCGCCAATCTTATTCCAATACAAAATAGCCTTACCAATAAAATGGTAAGGCTATTTGCGTTTTGTGTCTTACCCGTGTAAAACACGGGGAACCACATCCCGCAATTTTGTAGCTTCGCACCCCTTAACCATATACATAATATTTATGGCGCTCCAAAAAAATCAGGTAGTGCTTATATTGATGGCAGCCATCAATTTTACCCATATTCTTGATTTCATGATCATGATGCCCTTGGGTAATTACCTGATTCCTTATTTTAAAATTTCACCCGCACAGTTTACTTACCTCGTTGCAGCCTATACCATTTCGGCAGGCATATCTGGGTTCCTGGCTGCCTTTTTCGTAGATAACTACGATCGCAAAAAGGTTTTGTTGTTTGGATATGTGGGTTTCCTTGTTGGTACCCTGGCCTGTGGCATTGCACCTACCTATGGCATTCTCCTTTTTTCCCGGCTGTTCGCCGGCACATTTGGCGGCCTTATTGGTGCGCAGGTGCTTTCCATTATTTCCGACATGTTTGCATACGAGCAGCGGGGTAAAGCAATGGGCAGCATCATGTCCGCTTTTGCTGTTGCATCTACCTTTGGTGTACCTTTTTCACTGTATCTGGCCAACCTTTTTTCCTGGCATGCGCCTTTTTTAATGGTGGTGCTCATAGGTGTGCTAACCATCCCTTTTTTACTTAAATACATCCCAACGCTTACCAGTCATATCCAGGAAGGGAAAAGGCCTACCATAAAAGACCGCTGGCGCATTATGCAAAATGTGCTGCAAAGTGCACAGCAAAGAAGTGCCCTGGTTTTTTCCGGGCTCATCATGATGGGCCACTTTCTGGTCATTCCTTTCATTAATCCATACCTCGAATTCAACAAAGGTTTTTCGAAGCAACAAACACCCATGATTTACCTGGTAGGCGGCGTAGCTTCTTTTATTGCGGCCAACTGGCTAGGCAAGCTGGCAGACCGCCGGGGGAAACTAAACGTTTTTCGTGTTTGTGTATTGGCGGCATTGCCTTTGGTATTGTTGCTAACCTCCTTGCCCGATATGCATTTTGCCTTGGTGTTGTTGTTGTTTGCTATTTGGTTTACGCTGTCAACAGGCCGCGGCGTAGCTGCACAGGCTATGGTTAGCAATGTGATACCTGCAGCCACCAGGGGCAGCTTTATGAGTTTCAACAGCAGCATCCAGCAAATAGGCACCAGCGCTGCTTCGCTGGTTGCGGGTATGATTGTAGCCAAGGGTCCAAATGGCCGGATACTGCATTACAATTGGGTGGGCTTTATCAGCGTAGTGGTACTAATGGCAACCGTGTTCATCGGCATGCGCACCTTTAAACACACCGACCTGCTGCACCGGTCACGCAATTGATTTCTGACACTTCTTTCAAGGTTATTTTAATACCCTGTACACAGGGTATAACATATAAGCAGGTTCTAAATAAGGAGAATGCTGGTAAACAAACTCTAACTGCTGTGCCGCACTTTTTGCAAACGCAGGATCGCTTTGTTTTCTGGCCTCCAGTTTTGCTTTAACATCTGGATTGGATGTTAAAAATCGGGCTGCAGTTTCTTCAAACACATAATCCGAAAAACCTTCTTTACGGCTAAGTATAGGATCGAAGAAATTCCATACAAAATAGGCATCTTCTGCGGTGGGTTCCAGTGTTTCCAAAAGAAAACGATAGGCAGGTTGTGCAAAAGGTATCCAGTAGTCGCCAGCCTGCAAGGAAATCATGGTGTCTTTGGCAGCAATGGTTACGGCACCATTGGTATGGTGCCCTTCATAAGGACGGCTGCTTGCCTGGAAACCCGTAATTGTATAGGCTTCCACGCGAATGACCGTATCCTTTTTTAAGGGTTGCATTTGCACGCCATTGGCCTGCAGCCGTTCAATTACCGGGTGCCAGCCTTTCGGAATCAGGTAAGCTTTTGGTGGGGTAACCCAGGATGTTTCTTTATAAAAGTTGTAAAAGGGTATTTGCTTTTCATAGGGCTGGCTGCGGTCGTAATACAACCGGGGCAAACCAGAAACCTCACTGGCTTTTGTAGTGGATGCATATCCCTTGAAAGTGATGGTCGCCTTTTGGCTGCTGTCTATGGTCCATTTCACAGGCAATTGCGCAGCCTTTTTGAAAGCATTTTTTTGGGCGGTACGCAGTGCAGTTAACTCCTTGCCATGTGTTTGGGTAAATAATATAAAAGATTCCATCAGTGCCCGGGTTGCGGCTACACGTTGGGGGTAGGGCTTAAGCATATGCGTTTCGGGCACAAAACCGAAAGTGTGCCACAAAGAAGCAAAGCCGCTGCTATAGCGCGGACTGTCCCAAAACTCCGTCCATCCTTGCTCGGGTGTTTTTCCAAAGTGATTGACGTAAGGCACCAGGTCAAAACCACGTTCCTGCATCATTTTATACAAATCCGGAACAAACTCATTATTCATAAACTGGCCCATGGTGCCACCCAGTTTATTGTGTTGCGATGCGATCAGCGTCATCACATGCTGGTAATCGGCGCCATTGCTTACATGGTTGTCTACAAAAACATCCGGATCCAGGTAATGAAATATGCGGGTAAATGTCAGCGCTTCTTTTGAATCGGCTTTGATGAAATCGCGGTTCAGGTCCAGGTTGCGGCTGTTGCCGCGAAAACCAAATTCCTCCGGCCCGTTCTGGTCTACCCGGTAAGCCTTACTGCGGTTTAGCGCACCACCTATATTATACACCGGAATAAGGGCCAGCACCACGTTTTGAGGCAGGCTCCATTTACCCGTTGCTATGTCCCGAACCAGCAACATGCTGGCATCAATACCATCGGGTTCGCCGGGGTGAATGCCATTTAAAACAAAAACAATGTTCTTACCTTTTTTTTTCAGCGAAGCAATATTGAAATCCCTGTCTGCAGAAACCACCACCAGGTGCAACGGATGGCCTGCATCGGTAGGGCCCATAGTTTTCATTTGCACTACTGCACTGGCTGCATCCAAGCGCTGCCACCATTTTATGATTTCGGGATAGGTTGGGGTTTGTTGGCCGCCCGATGTTTCAAACAGGGTAGGAAAATTCTGGCTAGATGCACTTATGGAAAAACAGCAAATAAGGAGGGAAAAAAGAAACCGGTTTCGCATGCCCCGAAGTTAGGGCGGACACCAGAATGTGAAAGGAGAAATCGGTACGATAAAATTTAGGTGCAGTACTATAGGGATGATCTAATTAAGTAATGCTAGGAAGCATTAATCAAAAACATAGTCAAACAAATGCGCAACTACAAAAATTTGAAAACGAAAAAAGGCGTCTGAAGGGACGCCTGTAATATTGTATAAAGAGAAAAGTATTAAGCCAGTGTATTCAGCCGCTTAGCCAGTTTGCTCTTCAGGTTGCTTGCTTTGTTTTTGTGAATGACACCACGCTTGGCCAGCTTGTCAATCATAGAGATCACTTCAGGCATTTTTTCAGTGGCGGCAGTCTTGTCATCTAAAGCACGCAGGGTACGTACGGCATTACGGGTAGTTTTGCCATAGTAACGGTTACGATCACGGCGCTTAGTGGCCTGACGCATATCTTTTTTTGTTGCCTTATGATTAGCCATGTGTTCTTTTAATTTGGACGGCAAAAGTAGCAGAAAAAATGAAACCTGCCAACATTTTGGCAAAAATAGTTCATCTGATTCATTAACCTTATAGTATTATTAGGAACTACACTTTATAATACTTCAAACAGGGTAGTAACACAAAGCAGTTTAGCAGCAAAGCTATTTTTACAAAACATACAGTGCATTTTTACCCGATATTTGCATACTCCCAACAAATTAACGTACAAACCTCCTTTAGATGAAGGATTTTTCTTACATAACACACTCTCATCCCTCTTATATCGAAAGCCTTTACCAAGGCTATGTTGATAATCCAGAAAGCGTGGATCCGGAGTATAGAAAGTTTTTTGAAGGTTTTGATTTCGCCGTATCGCAGGTGCCCGGCGGCCCGGGTGCCAATGGTAAAAGCGTGGACGGTGCACAACTAACAAAAGAATTATCGGTATTTAACCTCATTCAGGCTTATCGGCAACGGGGCCACCTTGAGGCGGACACCAATCCTATTCGAAAACGCAAAGACCGGGGTGCCCACCTCGATCTTAAATTCTTTGGCTTGGCCGATGCCGACCTGGGAAATAAATTTGCGGCCGGCAAGGCAATAGGGATGGAGTCGGCTACTTTGAAAGAGATCATTGAACGGCTTCAAAAAACATATACCGGCAAAGTAGGTGTAGAATACCAGTATATATTAAAGCAGGATCGGGTGGCATGGCTGCAAAAAGAAATTGAAGCCAACCTGCACCAGCCCCTGCCCATAGAACTGAAACGCCGGGTGCTGGAAAAATTAAACCAGGGTGTGATCTTTGAAAAGTTTTTGCACACCAAATATGTGGGGCAAAAACGCTTTTCGCTGGAAGGCGGTGAAACCACCATTGCCGCACTGGACACTATTATTGATACCGCCGCAAACAACGGCGTGAAAGAAGTGGTGATCGGCATGGCACACCGCGGACGCCTTAATGTGCTGGCGAATATTTTAGGTAAAACCTACGAGCAGATTTTTTCCGAATTTGAAGGCACTGCCATTCCCGACCAGACCATGGGAAGCGGTGACGTAAAATACCACCTGGGTTTTTCTTCCGAAGTGGAAACCATTAGTGGCAAAACGGTGAACCTGAAACTGGCGCCCAACCCATCGCACCTCGAAGCGGTAGACCCTGTTGTTTTGGGTTTTAGCCGCGCCAAGGCCGATGTTATGTATGGTTCGGAGTTCGATGCAGTGTTGCCCATCCTTATTCATGGCGATGCATCGGTGGCTGGCCAGGGTGTAGTGTACGAAATATTGCAAATGAGCAACCTGCAGGGTTACTATACCGGCGGCACCATGCACTTTGTGATCAACAACCAGATTGGTTTTACCACCGATTTTGATGATGCCCGTTCTTCCGACTACAGCACGTCGGTGGCCGGAATGATTCAGGCGCCGGTGTTGCATGTAAACGGCGATGACCCCGAGGCCGTAGTACGCTGTGTGGAAATTGCCACCCGTTACCGGCAGGAATTCAATTCCGATATTTTTATCGATATGGTGTGCTACCGCCGCCACGGCCACAACGAAGGCGACGACCCCAAGTTTACCCAGCCTGCATTGTATGCACTGATCGACAAGCACGCCAATCCACGTGAAACCTATGTGCAGTTCCTGTTGCAAAACGGCAAGACCGAAGCGCAGGACTTGGCGAAGGAAATGGAGAAAAAATTCTGGGGCGACCTTCAGGACCGCCTGGATGAGATCAAACAAAATCCGCTGCCTTATAAATTTCAGCAGCCCGAGCTTTGGTGGCAAAGCCTCCGCAAAGCCACGCCTGCCGATTTTGAAGCTTCACCCACAACCGCCATCAGCGATGATGAATTCAGGCGCTTGTTTAACGGCCTGATGCAATGGCCCGAAGGGTTTAAGCCGCTGCGCAAAGTGGAGAAGCTGTTACAGGATAAGGTAAAGCTTTTTGAAGGCGAACAAAAGATAGACTGGGCTACCGGCGAACTGCTGGCATATGCATCCCTGATAGCTGAAGGCAAGGAAGTGCGCATGAGTGGCCAGGATGTAAAACGCGGTACTTTTTCGCACCGCCACGCAGTGATCCGCGATGAGGCTACCAATAAGGAGTACAACCGCATCAACCAGTTTGGACCTTCCGATAAAATTTGTTTTAAAATATACAACTCGCTGCTCAGCGAATACGCGGTACTGGGTTTTGAATATGGCTATGCCATGGCTAACCCCAATGCGCTGGTAATATGGGAGGCACAGTTTGGCGATTTTGCCAACGGCGCCCAGATCATCATCGACCAGTTTATTGCTTCTGCCGAAACAAAATGGCAGCGCATGAACGGTGTGGTAATGCTGTTGCCGCATGGCTACGAAGGGCAAGGTCCCGAGCACTCCAGTGCCCGCCTCGAAAGGTTCCTGCAGCTTTGCGCCGAGGACAACATGGTGATCACCAATATTACTACGGCTGCCAACTTTTTCCATGCATTGCGCCGCCAGCTAACCTGGCCGTTCCGCAAGCCGCTGATCAATTTTGCGCCTAAGGCAAACCTGCGCCTGCAAGCATCTTATTCGCACATATCAGAATTTACCAATGGCGGATTTAAAGAAGTGGTGGATGATGCTTTTGTGCAGGATGCAAACGCAGTGAGCAAGGTGCTATTTTGCTCGGGTAAAGTGTATTACGACCTTGCAGAAAAACAAGCAAAAGAAGCCCGCCAGGATGTAGCCATTGTGCGGGTGGAACAGTTGTACCCCTTGCCTGTAGCCCAACTGGAAGCCCTGTACAACAAGTACGCAAACGCTACCTGGTTCTGGGTACAAGAAGAGCCGCTGAACATGGGTGCCGCTTCGTTCCTGCAAATGAATTTAAAAGTGATCAATTTTGGTATCATCAGCCGCCAGCCAAGTGCTGCTACGGCTACCGGTTATTCTAAAGTACATGCACAGGAGCAGGCGGAAATTGTAGACACGGCTTTTTCCATTTAGGTTTTGCCACAAAATCACTGGGCAAATAACCGAACAAAAAATCTTCGTGTTTCTTTTGTTTCTTAGTCTCTTTGTGTTTCAAACCACAATACAATAGTTTGGATTTTTGAACATAGCTTGCAGCTACCACCAACGATTAGTTTCAAGCAAAAAGTTTAACAACACATGATTGATATCAAAGTACCTACAGTGGGGGAATCCATCAATGAAGTAACCCTTGTAAAATGGCTGAAAGGTGACGGCGCTTATGTTGAGCGGGATGAAGTGATCGCAGAACTGGAAAGTGAAAAAGCAACATTCGAACTCAATGCCGAACAAGCCGGAACTTTAAAAACTGTAGGTAAAGAGGGCGATACCCTCAATATAGGCGACCTGGTTGCACAAATAGACGAAACTGCTCCCAAGCCCGAAGGGGCGGCCGAACCAGCACCGGCACCAGCAGCGCCAGCCAAAGAAACTGCCCCTGCGCCGCAGCCTGCAGCAGCACAGGCTCCGGTTACTTCGGTTCCCAACGATATCAAAGCCACCCCGGTGGCATCGGCTATTATTGCCGATAAAAAAGTAGATCCCAAATCCATTCAGCCTTCCGGCTTCAATGGCAAAATATTAAAGGACGATGTGCTGGGTGCCCTCGCTAACCCGGGCCGCAAGCCTGGTGTTGAAGCTTTTACCCGCGAAGAGCGCCGCGAGAAAATGAGCAACCTGCGCAAAACCGTTTCGCGCAGGCTGGTGGAAGCCAAAAACACCACCGCCATGCTCACCACTTTTAATGAAGTGGATATGGGCGCTATTATGGCCATCCGCGCCGCCAATAAAGACAAGTTCAAAGAAGCGCATGGCGTGAACCTGGGCTTTATGTCCTTTTTTACCAAGGCGGTTTGTTTTGCCTTGCAGGAATGGCCGGCAGTAAACGCTTACATCGATGGCGATTCCATCATTTACCACGATTACTGCGATGTGTCCATTGCCGTATCCGCGCCGAAAGGTTTGGTGGTTCCGGTGATCCGCAATGCCGAAAGCCTGAGCATGTTTGAAATCGAAAAGAAAGTGGTGGAACTGGCTACCAAGGCTCGCGACAACAAGCTTTCGATGGAAGAAATGCAGGGCGGAACATTTACCATTACCAATGGCGGCGTTTTTGGCTCGCTAATGAGTACCCCCATCATCAATATTCCGCAATCGGCCATCCTGGGCATGCACAAGATTCAGGACCGTGCCATGGTGATTGATGGTAAGGTAGAAGTGCGCCCCATGATGTACCTGGCACTAAGCTACGACCACCGTATTATCGACGGCCGCGAGTCGGTTGGGTTCCTGGTGCGGGTAAAAGAATTATTGGAAAAACCCGAACTGCTGCTTTTTGGCAAAGACCCTGTAAAGGCCTTGCTGCAGTTGTAAAAAAAATAGTTCACACAAAACAAAAATCGGGTTGCTACAAACAACCCGATTTTTGTTTTGGATTCAGCCAAGATTATCTGCCCTACAATAGCAGGTTTTTTCTAATTTGTAGCGGCAACATAGATGTTTCACTGAAAACCACCTTTAAGCTGTTTATGAAAAATCCGCTGCTTTACCTACTGCTGCTTTCCCTGTTCTTTGTTGGCTGTCAGAAAGAACCTTCTGTTGAATTGCCCAACAACTCCGTGCCCATTCAGCCAGGATCCGGCAGCGGCAACCGGTTGGCAAAAATCGTGTACCAGTATGGCCCCGCAGATTCCGTATATACCGAATTTTTTTATGATCCTTCCGGAAGGTGGATGGGACACCGCACCACAGGCGATGATTTTGCCCTGTTTACAACAGGCCTCGAATTGAGGATCATCCGGAATCCCACCGGCATCATTACCCAATACACCGTTACGGAAGAAGATGCGGCAGGCTTTCCGGAAAATACCACTTACACCGTGCATTACGATGTTAATGCAAAACGCTATACCTCGAGGGTTAGCGAATTTGAGCTTAATGGCAGTATCCTTGTTGATAGCACCATTTTCGTAAACAATAACGGACGGATGGCTACCCAACGATTTTTATATAAAGAAAAATCATCGGGTGTATTTCTGGAAGTAGGCAAGCTGGAATTTGCTTATGATGCTGGAGGTAATCCGATAACCGTGCATACTTTTTCGGCAAACCCACAAACAGGCATTGCCACAAAAATGGGAGAGATTGGGATGGAATTTGACAGTAAGTCGGCTGCATTAAACTTGGGAGTAGAGGCGTTGGTTACCGACCAGATATATTTTGCAGCTCCCAATAATATTACCCGCCTGGCCTTTAAAGACCTTTCTAACCCCGCTGATCCTTCAGAAGAGGTTATTACTGTGGTGTACCAGTACAACAACGCCAACAAACCTTCATCTGCCCAGGTTTCTGCTGATGGCGACAACATTCCCGTTTATTTCCGTTTTGGTTGATAGCTCTTGTGCTGTTTTGCATTTTAGTTTACCTGCCTGACTTTTTCCAAACAAGAGGACTCATTTTTAAATGGGTCCTCTTGTTTTATAGTTATGCCTTTTCTTTTTTCTTTTAATGCAAAATTATCCTAGCAATGGATATGGCTCTTTGATGCCACAACCACCTACTGTATAAGATTATTAAGTTTAGTGCCTTTGCCATGTTGCGCAAAACAATACATAGCCAGCGCAATTTGCATTTATATAAACACTCGGCATGAAACATCCATTTTATAAAGAGTAGAAAAATGAAAATTCCAAACGTATTGCAAGGTTGTTAGTAAACCCATTGAACCGCACAATTATTCAATTGCACCGCTCCTAAAGTTTGGAACAGCGCATCAGGTGCCGCAACAGATATTTGAAAAGTAAAACGCACAGCATTTATTTCTGAACGCATTTTACACCAGCAACCAAAACCATCAACCTTTCCATGAAGCAGTTACACCATCCCTTACTTTTCCTTTTATTTTATTTGATCACGCTACGCAATTAGCAAATTGTAAGACAATAATCTCCGGAAAAAAGACACAACAATTTTTGTTGCCGGGATGGTTGTGTACTATACCAATGGTAAAAGAACGAACGCTTTTATTCAACCAATAAACATTCAACCAAAACATGAAACGATCGAAGATTTTAGTGCACACACTCATGGCTGCCGCACTGTTCACTGCAGCAACAGCACAAGCCCAGGATGTAAAGGGGCAGAATTTTTTAAATGCCGGAATTGGGTTGGGAACCTTTGGTTTTGCGGGCACAGGCGGGCTTCCGTTTACCGCCTCTTTTGAGCATGGGGTAACCGATAAGATCAGCGCTGGCGCCACTTTCGCTTATGTAAAAACAAAATTTCTGGGCAATTACAAATACACCAATTACCTGTTTGGTGCCCGTGGATCCTACCATTTCAACGAGCTGCTGAAAGTAAATGAAGAAAAGCTCGATGTTTATGGAGGCGCCTCACTTTTTTACCGCGGCTACAAATTGAAATGGAAAGGCGTGGAAGGCGAAGGTGCTTACAAATCGAGTGATGGCGGTATTGACATTGCCCTGCATGCCGGCGCCAGGTACCAATTAACGTCCAAACTGAGTGGTTACGCCGAGTTGGGCTATGGCATTTCACCGCTGCAATTAGGCTTAAGCGTGAAGTTCTAAATCCCTTTGTTCAAATAAAAAAGCGATTGTTCCCGGGCAATCGCTTTTTTTTGTGGAGTAATGTTTGTGAAATCATACCTGGACACAGCCGCAGCCATTATTGGTTTGTATGAAGGAAAAGAGCCCCTGGCTACTTTTCTTAAAAAATATTTTGCAGAGCATAAAAGATACGGTTCCCGCGACCGCAGGCAAATCGGCCGGTTGGTATTTTGTTATTTCCGTATAGGGAGGTCATTACAATCCAATCCACTAGGCCTCCAATTACTGGCTGCGCTTTTTTTGTGCAGCAATAGCAGCCAGCCTATTTTGTATCAATTAAAACCCGCGTGGAATGAGGTAACAAACGCACCGCTTGCAGATAAGGTGGCTTTATTAAAAAGCGAAATTCATTTTGATCAGGACGCTTTATTCCCCTTCCTTTCTTTGCTTTCCCCACAGGTAGCACCTGTGGCTTTTACCCATTCTTTTTTGGTGCAGCCCGATACGTTTTTGCGCATCCGGCCAGGAAAAAAGAAAAAGGTTTTGCAGCAATTGGACAATGCGGGCATAGCTTTTCAGCTACTGGAGGAACACACCATTGCAGTACCACCTGCTGCCCGGCTGGACGATTTGCTGTTGATGGATAAAGAGGTAGTGGTGCAGGATAGAAGCTCGCAACAAGTACTTTCACTTTTACAACCCTTTGCCGATTCGCTCCGGAAATCTTTCTCTGCCTGGGATTGCTGTGCTGCAAGTGGCGGTAAATCTATTTTGCTACACGACCTTTTCCCTGCGGCAAAACTAACCGTTTCGGATATACGCACTTCCATTTTAGCCAACCTGCGCAAACGTTTTGAAAGGGCAGGAATTGATCCGTACAAATGGTTTGTAGGTGATGTTTCCAATCCCAATTTTGAGCACAACGCTTCATACGACCTGGTGATATGCGATGCGCCATGCAGTGGCTCGGGTACCTGGGCCCGGACACCCGAGTGGCTTTATTTTTTTACTGAAGACAAATTGGCCCACTATGTTCAACTGCAACAAAAAATTGCAGGCAGGGCCAGCCGTAATGTGCGGCCAGGAGGGCTTTTCCTATACATAACCTGCTCCGTATTTGAGCAGGAAAATGAAGCCATAGTAGCCATGCTGCAACAGGAATGCAGCCTTGAAGTATTGCAAATAAAATATTTTACCGGGTATGAGCAAAAGGCCGATACGCTGTTTGCCGCACTTCTGCGCCGGTGAATCATTAGCAGTGATTAATACCGCTGATATTATTGTTTTATAAATTCCAGGGTTGCCAGCAGCTTACTTTTATTAAACACCTGCAGGTAATAAGTGCCGGCAGCAAGTGTTGTCGTATTAAATGGAATGTTCTGCGTTCCTGCAGCCTTCGTGGTTTGTTGTCTATGTACCCGTTGGCCAAGGCTATTTACGATTACGAGGTGCAATTGGTCAACAGCACTTTCAAAATGTAATTGCACAACGGCCTGCGCAGCTACCGGGTTGGGTAAAATGGTAAACCTGCTGTTGAGTGCGCAGGAGGGAATAAGAGCAGCTGTGACCGTATCGATATACACGGCATACGGAGCACTGGTTGCAGTATCCAATACCTGCAATATCCGGTAGCTTATTGTACCGGATGATGTTCCTTCAAGGTTATCGGTAAAAGTGTATTCGCGGTTGCCAAATTGTGCGCCTGTTCCGGCCATTTCACCAATTTTGGTAAAGGTGGCCTCGTTGCCGCTTTTGCGTTCAATGTGGTAGCGCATGGCACTCATGTCTTTGCTTTGCCAGTTTAATGCAGCGGTGCAACCTTGTACCTGCACGGTGGCCTGTGCATGCCTTTTCAACAAAATACCTGCTGCCTTGCGCATATCCGGAATGCCGTAGCCTACCCGGTCGTTGGGAGCTGTAGCTTTACTGCCTGACTGGCGCAGCGCTTCGATAATGTCCATATTGCTGCTTTCCGGAAAGCCCTGCCACAGGCAGGCTGCCATCCCGGCCATGTTGGGTGCGGCAAATGAAGTACCCGAGCCGGTGCCAATGCGGCCATTCGTGCCCTGGATGGTTGCGTTTACCCCCATGGCTGCCACATCGGGTTTTACGCGGCCGCTGGCTGCAGGACCATAACTGGAGGAAGGGCTGGGCACACCATTCCGGTCGACAGAGCCTACGGCCAGAACGCTGTCGCCGTCTGCGGGTGTCGTGATATATTTCCAGGAATCACTGCCCGAATTGCCGGCAGCATTAACCACCAACAGGCCTTTTTTTGCGGCCATGTCGGCGCCACGTGCTGCAATAGTGGTATTGCCATCCAGGTCGCGATAAGTATGATTGTCTGCGGCATTGTCGAACTGGTTGTAACCAAGCGAAGAGGAAATAATATCGCCGCCTGCACTATCTACTCTTTCGGCAGCACACACCCAATTAAATTCCTCCACCAGTGTTTCATTGGCTGCATTTTCGCTGCGGTACAGGTAAAAGGAGGCTTCGGGTGCAGCACCTACCATCTGGCCGGGAATGTTGGCGGCTATAATGGAAAAGCACTGCATGCCGTGTGAATGGTCTTCGGCAACGCCAGCTTCCTGTGCCACAAAATCCCAGGTATCCAGGATGCGGCCGTTCAGCCGAACACTGTCGAATGCAGGCAGGGTATTGTAGCGAAAATACCCGGCATCGAGCATGCCAATGTGCACCCCCTGGCCCCGCAAACCTATATTGTGCAGCAACAGGCCGTGGTGCATGGCAATTTGCGTTTGTGCCCCACCGTAATGGTATACATCTTCCTGCAGGCCCAAAACTGTTTGTTGGCTTGCAGTACCCAATTGCTTTTTATAAATGCCGGTACCCGGCAAAAGATGGGCTGATACTTTTTGTTGCCGTTGTACAAAAGGCAGCTGCCTAATTTTCTCCAGCGCATCAACATTACTTACTTGTATGGCTGCTGCATTCAGCCATTTAGAAACATTACGGACCTGTACGCCGGGCACCCGCACCAGGGCATCTAAAAAAGTTTGAGGAACCGGCAGGTCGGTGCTGTCGGTGGGTATGTTGTGCTTTAGCCTACGCGCCACACTGCGCCCAGATAGGAACGCATCTGGTTGTGTAATGGAGTAGGGTGTGGGTGCTTTCCGGTTAAAATACACAATGTATTGCTGTGCACCGGCGGCCATCATTACCATGCAGCAAATGCTGCAGAGCACCCATTTTTTCATGCAAAAAAATTAGTTGTGATCAATCATCCACATACGCACCCCATAACCAATTCGGTAAGGGTCGTAAGTAACGGAGTCAATTTTGTTGGGTTCGTTTTCCAGGGCCAGCAACTGGCGGGCCACCATGCCAATGCGGGGCACAAACTTTTCTTCGCTGTACCCAATAATGTAAAAGCCATGGTGGGGAGAAGTGCTGCCCTGGGGTATAGAAACCGTATCGGCTATTTCATTGAGGTGTTGTACGGTCCAAACGGAGTCGAAAGTGGTGCGGCCAATACGCTCCTGGTTCCAGCCTGCATGGACAAAGTCCCAGTTCCAAACCTCGTTCAGGCGGGCGTCATTATACGTGCCGTAAGCGCCATCGGGCAAATAGCTGTTTCCTTTCCAGGAAAAGTCGGGCCGCAGGGGCAGTTGTAATTTAACGGTGCGGAGGTTGTTTTCTACTACTTCAATTTTTTGAGGCAGCGGTGTGATAAAGTAGGTAGCCATTGGTTCCCAGAAACCCCGTGCCAGCGAGTCATTGCGATAGCGAAATACCCGGTAGGAGGGACGGCCAAGTATATCGGTGATGAGGGTGTCCACCACATCTTTTACCTGGTAGCGGCGGGTTTCCAGTGCACGGCCCTGGCGTATGGGAACAATGGAATCCAATCGGTAGGTAATGTATTTGCCTTTGCTCAGCGGCATTAGTTGGGCCAGGCTTTCTTCCGAAAGTTCCGGGTTGTCCATTTCTTCGGAAGTGCGGGTGCAGAAAGTAAGCAGGAAAACGGAAAATAGTGTAAGCAGTAACAAGGTTTTTCGGGACATGGATTGTTATTTGAAATAACGGGTTTTTAGGGAAACGCTTTACGGCATAAAAATAAAGACAAATATTTAAGTGCTTGTTTAAAGTTCGGCAGGGGGGCGGTTTTGCAGGGTGGAACCGGACGAGGAGCGGCAGACAACCGGCTACAAAAAAAGGCAGTTTTTAAAACCTGCCTAAATTGTTGTGTGTTGTCTGCCGACCAGTGTCAATTTTTGCCCCTTCAGCCTCTTTGTATAATGCCGCCGCCAATCACATCATCGCCCTCGTAAAAAACGGCACTCTGGCCCGGAGCAATGCCTTTGGCCGCTTCATAAAATCGCACAGAAACGGCGTTGTTATCCAGCGGGGTGAGTGATGCCAGGCTACCCCGATCCTTATATCGGATCTTGGTCAGGGCTTCGGTTTCTCCCTCAATGCCTGAATATTTAAGCCAGTTTATTTTTGAAACGGTCATTTCGGGCCGTTCCAGGTCGGCTTCGTCGCCCAGCACTACGGTGTTGGTTTCGGGATCGATGGCGGTAACATAAGCGGGTTTGCCCAAAGCAATATCCAGTCCCTTGCGCTGGCCGATGGTGTAAAAAGGATAGCCCTTGTGCTGGCCTAAGATTTTTCCTGTTTTATCTACAAAAAAGCCGCCTGCAACACGGTCTTCCAGCCCATCAACCTTACGCTTTAGAAAGCCGCGGTAATCGTTATCGGGTACAAAACATATTTCGTAGCTCTCGTGTTTTTTGGCCAGTTCCGGGTAGCCGAAATCGTGGGCCATTTGCCGGATCTCTGTTTTGCGGTACGTGCCCAAGGGCAGCAGCGTCCGGCGCAAAAGGTCCTGCTCCAGGCCCCAAAGCACATAACTCTGGTCTTTGGTTTCGTCAATTCCCTTGCGTATAAAATAGCGTCCGTTGCTATGCTGGTGCACCTGCCCGTAATGGCCCGTTGCTATAAAGTCGCAACCCAGTGCGTCGGCCCGCTTTAGTAGTGCCCGCCATTTGATATGGGTATTGCACAAAACGCAGGGGTTGGGGGTGCGGCCTGCCAGGTATTCTTCCACGAAATTGTCTACCACAAAAGACCCGAACTCATCGCGGATGTCGAGAATATAATGCGGAAAACCATGCTCCACAGCGGCTTGGCGGGCATCGTTAAAAGAGTCGAGGTTGCAGCAGCCGGTTTCTTTTTTAGAACCGCCGCTGGCCGTATAATCCCATGTTTTCATGGTAATGCCAATCACTTCATAGCCTTGCTGGTGCAGCATCAATGCCGCAACGGTGCTGTCGATGCCGCCGCTCATGGCTACCAGAACTTTTCCTTGCTTGCTCATAGTTGAAGCGGCAAAGGTACAATAGTGTCCTGGGCAAATTGTCGCCCGATTGTTAAACCTCGTCAAGGCTTTGCTCCCTCGTCATTGCGAGGCGCCGCACGGACTGGCTTCTTCCAGGTCTGGTGCGCCGAAGCATTCTCCTTCATATTCAAAGACAATTCATAATGCAACAATAAAATGGTTCTGTTTTCTGGGAGATTGCTTCGGCGCGATTAATGTCATCGTAAGGCAATTTGCTGCAGCTCCTCGCAATGACAAGGGCTGATTGGCTCTTTTTTTATAAAAGAAAAGCCCGCTGTGCGGGCTGCACAACGAGCTTTGAAGCAATTTGAAGTAAATATAACAACTAGCCTTTGGCAATACCCATACTTCGGGCAATGCCCAGTTCCAGCCCGCGCAATTCCGCCAGGCCTTTTAGCCGGCCAATAGCCGAATAACCGGGATAGGTGGTCTTATCCAGGTCGTCGAGCATCTGGTGACCGTGGTCGGGGCGCATGGGCAGCGAAACACCACGGTGCTGCATGAGCTCCAGCAGCTCTTTTACCACTGCATACATATCCACATCACCATCCAGGTGTGCAGCTTCAAAAAAATTGCCATCGCCGTCCCGCTTTGTGCTGCGCAAATGAATAAAATGAATATGGTTGCCCAGGCGTTGGATCATACCGGTCAAATCATTATCGGGCCGCACCCCATACGAGCCGGTGCAAAAACAAAGACCATTGGCCGGCGAAGGTGCCGCTGCTATGAGTTCGGCTGCATCCTGTTCGGTGCTTACCACTCGGGGCAGTCCCAAAATAGGATAGGGCGGATCATCAGGGTGAATGGCCAGTTGCACGCCAGCCTGTTCGGCCACGGGCACCACCTGCTGCAGAAAATAAAACAGGTGTTCCTTTAGTTTAGGAGCGTCAATGTGCTTGTAGGTTTCCAGCCCGGCAAGGACCTGCTCGGGGGTAAAACGCTGGTCGGCATTGCCGGGCAGTCCCAGTAGGGTAACAAAAAACAGTTCTTCTTTTTCCGCATCCGACATTGCTGCATACTTTGCCTTTGCACCTTCCAATTCGGCTTCGGTATAGTCCTTTTCTGCACCGGGGCGTTGCAACACAAACAGGTCGAATGCAATAAAGGCAAGCTTTTCAAACCGCAGGGCTTTGGCGCCATCCGGCAAGGTGTAGGAAACGTTGGTCCGCATCCAATCAAGGATAGGCATGAAGTTGTAGGTAATCACTTTCAGGCCACATGCCGCCACGTTGCGGATGCTTTGCTTATAATTTTCGATGTACTGCAGGTAGTTGCCGCTTTGCTTTTTAATGTCTTCGTGCACCGGCAGGCTTTCAATGACCGTCCAGGTAAGGCCGGCTGCTTCCACCTCGGCCTTTCTTTTGTTAATTTCTTCGATGGTCCATACTGCGCCAACGGGTATATGATGCAGGGCAGTAACTACCCCGGTGCAGCCTGCCTGCCTGATGTGTGCCAGTGGTACAATGTCGTTAGGGCCGTACCATCGCATGGTTTGTTCCAAAAACATAATTGAGTATTAGGGTTGTGAGTTGTAAAAATAAACGGGTTAAAGCCTGGGCTTTATTTCAACGGTGCCCACCGCAAATGTACCGGATGCAGCGCCTTGTTCCTCCGGCTGGCCACCGCCAATAGCAATGGATATTTTACCCTTATAAGGCTGTACCTGGCCTGCTTCGTTTACCAGGGTAAGTTGGTCGGGAGCAAGCAGGAAGCGTACTACTTTGCTTTCCCCCTTTTTCAGCAGGATGCGTTGAAATCCTTTCAGGGCACGGACCGGCGCTTTACCAGCATGGCCAGGATAGGAAAGGTATAGCTGTACTACTTCCTCGCCATCCATTTTGCCGGTGTTCGTTACCGTTATACTTACAGGAATGTTTTTTTCCCCATCTGCACTGGCGGGCAATTGCAAAGCGCTATACCGAAACGTAGTATAACTCAACCCGTGACCAAAAGGAAACAACGCCCGGCCTTTGAAATAACGGTAGGTGCGGTTTTCCATCGAGTAGTCGCTAAAATCTTTAAGGTCATCATCGCTGCGGTAAAAGGTAACCGGAAGGCGTCCTGCAGGGTTGTAGTCACCAAACAGAACATCGGCCAGTGCAGTTCCAGCCGATTGCCCGCCATACCATGCATTGATAATTGCCGGCACGTTTTCGGCCTCCCAAGGTGTGGCAATGGCGCTGCCGGTCATCATTACAAACACCAACGGTTTACCGGTACCTTTCAGCGCCTTCATCAGCTCGGTTTGTACCTGGGGTAATAAAATTGATGTGCGGTCGCCACCGGCAAAACCCGGATAGTCAACTTTCATTTCCTCGCCTTCCAATTGCGGCGAAATGCCGCCCACATAAACAAGCGCATCGGCATCCTGCACCCTTGCGGCCAGTTGGGCAACATCTGTTTTTTGGTAATGGCCCGCTTTTATGCTAACCGAAGCCTTGCCTTCGGCCTGGTAGTACTCCAGCACCAGGCGGTACTTTTTGCCCTTTTCTGCTGCAAGGGTATAAGTTTTGGCGCCCCAACGATTTCGGGTCCAGGCATTCAGCACTTCTTCACCGTTCACCATCAGGCGGTAACCATCGTCTGCATCCACTTCAAAGTTGATGATGCCGGTTTCCGCAGGGGTAAAGTCGGTGGTGTAGCGGGCCGAAAAATCATAAGCTTTCAACGAGCCGGTTACAATCTGTCCTTCCTGCCAAAAGTTGGCTACCTCCTTTTCGGTGCGGGTCAGCACGGGGGTGCCGCTTAGTTCGCGGTTGGCAAAATATTCTGCTTTAAATCCCTGAACGCCATCAAAAGCATATTGCCTGCTTACATCCACATACCGCAGCAGTGTATCATTTGTAAAATTGATGCCTTGTTCATACACCACTTCTACGCCCGGGCCAACCTTGTTCTTAATGCCTTGTAGAGCGGATATAATTTGGGAGGGCGTACCGTTGTAATTGCCCAGGACCGCGATAGGGTTATCAGCGTTTGGCCCTATTACGGCAATCTTTTTAAGGTTTTTGCGCAGCGGTAAAGTAGCGCCCTCATTTTTCAAGAGCACAATGGACTGTTGCGCCATTTTTAATGCATGGGCTTTATGAGGTGCGCTTTCCAGCACCGAAGCAGGTGTTCGTGCCCATTTAACCATGCTTGCAGGATCGAACATGCCCAAGCGAAACCGGACAAGGAAAAGGCGCTTTACCGAAACATCAATTTGTTTTTCGGTTATGAGTCCCCGTTGCACCGCCTGCACCAGAGCCTTGTAAGCATCGGTGCCGCAGTCAATGTCGGTGCCGTGCAGCACTGCATCAGCCGAAGCAGTTGCCGCATCGGGGTGGGTTTTGTGGTTTTTAAAAAAATCATCTATGGCCCAGCAATCGGAAGTTACATAGCCGCTAAATTTCCATTGATTGCGCAGGATGTCATTCATTAAAATATCGGAGCCGCAGCAGGGCTGTCCCCGAAACGCATTGTAGGCACACATCACACCAGCCACATTTGCATTTACCAGTTCCTTGAATGCGGGCAGGTAAGTATCCCAAAGATCATAGGCGCTGGCTTCGGCATTGAACACGTGGCGCAGGGGTTCGGGACCGCTGTGTACTGCATAGTGCTTGGCACAGGCCGCTGCCTTGAGGTATTTGGTGTCGGTACCTTGAAGGCCGTTTACAAATGCGCGTCCAAGCATGGCCGTTAGAAAGGGGTCTTCTCCGTATGTTTCCTGGCCGCGGCCCCATCGCGGGTCGCGAAAAATGTTGATGTTGGGCGTCCAATAGGTAAGGCCAACATAACGCTGGCCGCTTTTGCCTTGCTCAATGGCGCGGTTATAAACGGCGCGGCCTTCCAATGCCGAAAAGTCGGCCATTTTTTTAAGCGAGAAGGTATCCCATGTAGCGGCCATGGCAATGGCCTGCGGGTACACCGTAACCTTGTAAGGCGTGCGGGCCACGCCGTGCAGCACCTCGTTCCACCAGTCGTAAGCTGGTATGCCCAGGCGAGGAATGGCAGGTGCGGCATTCAGCATCTGGGCCACTTTTTCTTCCAGTGTCAGGCGGGCCACCAGGTCATCCACCCGGGTTTCGAACGGCAGCCTGGGATCCTGGAAACGAAATTTGTAAGCGGCATTTTGCTGCGCAAAAAGGGTTAGCGACAACAGCAAGGTGGCAAAAAAAAGCAACAGAGATCGAGACAACATCAGGTTCGATTTTATCATACGTCCTTGTTTTATAAAAGGATGGGGGGTAATAAAAATGAGCTTATATAAAATGGTTGCAATACCTTTTCGGTACCCATGCGCCCTCCAAAATTCAAGCACTTATTTGTTTTCCCAAAATGCCAGCAGGGCAGATGTATAAGCCGGTTTTTTACTCAAGTTGGCGTTGTACAACAATGGAAAATCAAGCCCGTTGCTGTACATCCAACTGGTATTGTCGGTAAGGCCCCAAACAGTTACTCCATGTTGTTGTGCCTTGGGAACATTTTTCAAATAAGCGTTAATGATATACTTGTACAAATTAGCCTGCGCAGCAGCTTCCGTTGCATTGAGCACATAGCCCGCCCTGTTGGTTGGGTTCATGCGTACATCCAGTTCCGAAATACGCACCTTCAGGCCGGTAGCTGCCAGTTTTTTCATCATGTTGTCGATGCTGGTGCGATTGGAATTGATATTGACATGCATTTGCGTACCGATGCCGTCTATTTTCACGCCTTTGCCCTGCAACTCTTTTACATAGGCGATCAGGGAATCGAGCTTGGCGCTGTTCAATTCCAGGTTATAATCGTTGATGAACAGGAGTGCTTCAGGATCGGCAGCCTTAGCATAATTAAATGCTTTTACCGCAAGGTCGCGTCCCAGGTAGTGGCTCCATACAAACACGTCCGATTCCTGGTCGGTGGTGTTGGCAGTATTGCGGATGGCACCGCTTTCGGTAAATAATTCGTTGACCACATCCCACGCTTTCACCTTTCCCTTGTAACGCCCTACCATTGCTGCAATGTGCTTGTTCAGGGCCTCATCAACCTTTGCTGCTACCGCTGTTCCGCCTACCTGCGACAGTTCCCGCACGGTTACTTTGTCTACAAAATAGGTATTGGCTGCCTGGCCCATATCAAACACAATACGGGTTTGGGGAGCGTTGGCCGTAAACGCCCAGGTTACCTCTTTCCAGGTAGTGCCGATGGTTTGGTCGGCTTGGTATTGGGCGCTGCCCTGCCCGGTTGGCGTGCCGGACGAGAGCCGTATAGAGCCACCGGCCGCTGCTGCTTTTATCCAAAATGAAACGAGGTATTGGCTGCCATTGGTGGTATTGATAAAGTCGCCCGCTACCTGCACCCGCCATTGGTTTCCGGCATTGGCCACCGGGTTCACCACCTTCATGGAGCGGGTCCCTTCATATACTTCGGCAGTACCGCCACCTACCAATATTTGGGCATTGTTGTCGGTGTTCCATACAGTCCATCCATCAAAGCCCGTAGCAGTTCCTTCTTCAAAGCCCCCATTCCTGGAAAGATCCGGGCCGCTTGCCTGCACAATGCCTGCAGCCGTTTTAAGGTATGCACTGTTCTGGCCGCGGTGCCAAACCAGCGTGTGGCCAAACACTTCGAGGTTGGCTGCCTGCGCTGCGGCCACCATGGCATCGGCGCGGGTAAAATCATTGGTGCCATCGTTGCGCACAATTGAATAGTGTTTCATTTCATTTTCCAGGGTGATGCCATCAAAATCGCGGCGTACTACTGCGGCATAAGCCGGGCTGGAAATAAAATGATTGTAGGGAACGGCAACACCTACGGTAATGCCAGCCACTTCTTTTAATGCTGTCGTGCTGTCGGGCGGGTTTGTGGTTACAGGTGGCGGTGGTTCCACCCCGCCGCTGGTGCCGCCGCTATCGCTTTTAGAGCAGGAAAAAAGCATCGAAACAATCAAGGTTGCAGGTAGTACAACTTTAAACATAGCATTCATGTCAAAATCGTTTTAGGGCAGGATATTAACCTGCTGGAATTTTGGGTTATAACCCCTTCGATTTGTAAGGGTCTTTATTTTTTTATCAGGCAACAAAGCAAAAACAAAGCGGTAACAATGGTACAGCCGCAAGTAATAAAAAGCATTGACGGCAGTCAGTTGCCTTCTCTTTTTCTGCACCTGCAGGCAGCTTATTTTGAATAAATGATGGTTTGCGTCGGGGTTAATCCCGGCGATTGGGCTGTAATCTTTATTGGGCCCGATGCGCCTGCTTTCCCCCTTACTATCACCAATGCCAACCCGCTGAATACTTTTCGGTTTATTGAAGAAAAAGCAACCAGGTCGGCAGGGTCTCCATTATCGGTGGCTATTATTTCACCGGGACCTTCAATGGCAAAAGTGATCATATGGGAAGCATCGGGAATGGTTAAGCCCTCTTCATCGGTTACCCGAACAGTTAAAAATGAAAGGTCGGCACCATCGGCTCGGATCGCATCCCTATCGGCAGCAAGCTGCAAATGCGCTGCGGTCCCCGTTGTTTTCATGCTTTTTTCTGCCCATTGTTTTCCATTTTTATACGCAACCACCTGCACGATTCCTGGTTCATACAACACGCTGTCCCACCGCAGGCGGTATTCATAAATACCTTTTTTCTTTTTACCCAACGAACGGCCGTTGATAAACAATTCGGCTTCATCTCCGGAAGTAAAAACATGCACCGGGGTTACCTGTCCCATGCGGTCAGGCCAGTTCCAATGGGGTAAAATGTGCACCATCGGCAGGTCGGGGCGCCAGCGTGATTGATACAGGTAAAAGCGGTCTTTTTTAAAACCGGCAAGATCGATAATGCCGGAATAAGAACTGCGGGCCGTGTAGTAGGGGGTAGGCTCACCCAAATAATCCCAACCCGACCAAACAAACTCCCCTGCAACGAACGGGTGCCTGTCCTGAGAAGCAAACACTTTATCGGCCGATGAACCGAATGCAGCCGTGTACAACTCGTATGCACTTACTACCTGTTGCCCTGAATTGCCGCCCGTGCTGTCGCTTACCGGTGCGCTGGTGCCCCCTGTAACCGGAAACACATACGTGCCACGGGTACTAAGTGCAGAAGCGGTTTCGCTGCTCAGGATCAGTTTTTCGGGAAACCTGGCCTTAAATGCAGGATACAGCGGTGAGGTTCTGATGCCATTAAGATGCGCATAAGCCGGTGCATCGCGGATGCCTTCGCCCTGGTAGTTTAAACTGATGATGTCCATTGCGGCAGGAAAAGGCATATCGGGCTTGGCATAATTCATAGAGGCAGTGGCCGGCCTGGTGGGGTCTTCTTCTTTTACAATGTTGTAAATTTTCTTTGCCAAAGCCGCACCAGCAGTATCGGTGTATTGTTCGCCCACTTCGTTGCCAAAGCTCCAGGCAATTATAGAAGGATGGTTGCGGTCCCTGCGGATAAACGACCGGATATCGGGCTCAAACCATTGGGGGAATATCAGGTGAAAATCATGTGGCGTTTTTTTACGTTCCCAGTTGTCGAAAATTTCATTGATCACCAAAAATCCCATGCGGTCGGTAAGGTCGAGCAGTTCGGGTGCCGGAGGGTTGTGTGCCAACCGGATGGCATTGCAGCCCAGTTCGCGTAAGATTTCTAACTGGCGCTCTGCGGCCCGCACATTAAAGGCGGCACCCAATGCACCCAGGTCGTGGTGCTGGTTTACGCCTTGCATGCGCACCGCCTGCCCGTTTACCAGCAATCCCCTTTCCGGATCAAAAATTAAAGACCGGATGCCAAAGGTGGTTTCATAGCGGTCCATTATTTTTCCATCCACCAACAAGGATGTAACGGCCATGTATAGGTGCGGTTTCTGGGCGGGTGGCGGGCCCCACAACAAGGGGTTGTTGATAATTGCTGTTGCAGCAACCATCCTTATTTTGCCTGCCGCTACCTGCACCGTGTTTTTAGGTAAAACGGCGGAAGGCTGATGGGCAATTTTCCCAGCACTGTCTAATGCGTACAATTCGGTAACCACACCCACTTTTTGTGCCCTGCCCGATTTGTTTTGTACCTGCACCGTTACACCAACCGTGGCAGCAGTGGCGGATACATTGCTGGAGGTAACAAACGTACCCCAATGCCCTACATGTATTGGGGAAGTTTTGGTCAGCCACACATTTCGATACAACCCGCCTCCAGGATACCATCGCGCCGAATGGTTGGGATTATCGATACGGATGGCCAATTGGTTGGCTCCTCCAAACTGCAGAAGGGGCGTAAGGTTGAGCCGGAATGAATTATACCCATAAGGCCATCCGCCTACCAGTTGGCCATTGAGCCATACCATGGCGTACGACATGGCACCATCAATATCGAGGTAAATGATTTTTCCCTTATCTGTAGCCGGTATGTTTATTTGCTTGCGGTACCAGGCCACGCCGTGGCTGGGCAACCGGCCCATGCCGCCGCCCACTTCGGGGTTGTTGCCGGTATAGAAGGGACCTTTTATGGCCCAATCGTGTGGCAGGTTTACCACCTCCCAAGCCTTATCGTCAAAAGATTTTTGTACAAGGGAAAAATTGCCGCCGGGATTACCAGCAGGGCGTTGGTGGTGTTGCGCCGGATCTTTTATAAAATCGTTGGCAGTGGGCAAAATCCAGGGCTTTAATACTTTATCGGAAGCGGCTGTTGTAACAGCTTCGGTAGGTTTGGAGTCGGCCACTTTATTATCGTTGCGGTCGGTAATTTCCGGCCGTACATCATACACCAGGGAATCCGGGTTGGAGGTGTACCGCATGAACCGCCAGCCTTCGTTAATGTTGATGCGATGCCTGGTAGAGACAACTGGTTTTTCTTTTTTCTGAGCAAAATTTTGAAGGGGAGCACCCAAAAGAAAAAGGATGCAAAGGCAGCAGAGCAATCGATGCAGGAAAGGGCCAAAAAGATACTTGCTCATGGTTAATGATCGTCCTTTAAAAACAACAGGAGAAAGGTAAAACTTTCTCCTGTTGTTAATTTTAATGATAGCAGTGCCAAAACTAGCTTCCTGTTATCAACACCTATTGATAGTTCGGGTTTTGATATGCTGCTTTTTCCTCTGGTGTTGCATCCATACCATCTATCTGTCCTTGCGGAATGGGGCGCAGGTAGTGGTGTGGCTGAATAGTGCGGGTATACAATTTTGGTGTGTGTGCGCCATAAGTGGGATCACCAATTTCGTAGGTGCCTGCCAGCTCATTCCATTTTTGCGTACGCACCAGGTCAAACCAACGGTGTCCCTCACCAAAGTACTCACGGGAACGTTCGGCCAGGATGTAGTTAATGTCGATTGTGGCTGGAGTAGCGGCAACAAGGGCAGCACTGTTATCGGCTACAAAAGCAGCGTTGGCCTTGTTCGAAAACTTCCATTTACCTGCTCGGGCCCTGATCACGTTGATCAGGTCGCGGGCACTTTTACCTGAGGCAGTAGTGGCGCCTTTCACGGCAGCTTCTGCAGCAATAAAATACAGCTCCGAAAACTTGGCAATCTTAAAGGGACGGGTGCTGGTGGCGTTGGGCTGACCAAGACCAGTACCATTATCGGTGCGGTACACACCCAGTTTCCAAAGACCGGGGAAAACAATCCGGCTGATGCCGCGTGGATTGATCACAAAATCGGCACGGCCCGGTAATACGCCAGCCCCAACGTTATTGGATACTTTTCCAGGGAAATTGGCACCCGAAGGATACACTATATTGGCAGTTTGCGACTCGTCTTCCAGGAAAGAAAGAACGGGATCGCCGGGCCTGATGGGCAGGTCGTTGGCATTGTACAACACCGCGTTGGTAGTGCCGCCTTTAGGCCAGTTGCCGCGGTAAACGGTGGTAAATGTGCCATCGTAACGGGAATCCAAAGTTTTATCGGCAAATGTGTTGGTAAACACGCCAATAACCGGGGCCATACGGGTGTAGGGGCGGCCAAGGGCTTGTGATGCTTCACGCTGAACTGAACTAACAGCCGATCCGGTACCATCTGGATTGGATGCACTACGGATAACGGTATAGTTCCAGTTTACCATCCATTTGGCAGCGTTGCGGCCATTACCGGCTTCGCTGTCGAAGCAGGCAATACAAGCGCCGTTGTAAAACTCGCTTTCCTGAGTGTGATCCGCGTAAAGAATCATTTCCTTGTTGCGGTCGTTGCCACCAACATGCAGGTCGTAGAACGTATTTTCCAAACCAAAAGGACCGGGTTCGTCAATTGCCTGTGTGGCTATATCATATGCCTTTTGAAAATACCATGCGGCATCATGTCCATCGGGGTCAACCCTTTGTGCCACCGGGTAAGTAGGGATGTTGGCCGGGTTTTGCAGCCACCAGCCGTAGGTCAGGTATGCTTTTGCCAGGTACAGGCGGGCTGCGGTTTTAGTAACACCACCGGTTACCCGCGGGGTAGCAGGCAGCTCATTTACTGCTGTGATCAGGTCGGGGAAAATGGCCTTGGTGTACACTTCCGGAACCGTATTGCGCACCGATTTTCTCGACGGGGAAGTGTTGAACTTTAATTCGCCGGAACCCTGGTCGAGGGGAACGCCGCCAAAGGTTTGCACCAGCAGAAAATAATCAAAGGCCCTGAAGAAACGTGCTTCCGCAACAAGCGACGCGGAGATAGTGCCTACTGCCTGGGCGTTTTCGATAATGCCGCTGGCGGTATTGATGTTGGAAAAAGCCGTGCCCCATAATACATCCGACCGGCTGCTGGCGGGGTTCAGGTTGCCCACGCCGCTGAGGTCGGCATCTTTAAAGTTGCCATCGGCCGACTGTGCCCAGGTGTATTCGTCGGTGCCTGTTTCCAGCGAGTTGTAGTAATAAGGCTGTCCGTAAATAAAACGCAGGTGCGCATACATGGAGGTAATACCGCCCTGCACCCCTCTTTCTGTTTTAAAAAATTCGGGGGTGTATATGCTGCGGGGCTCCTCATCCAGGATCTTGCTGCACCCTGGAGTGATCATCATGAACAGCGCCGCTGCAAATATTGATTTTATGGGAATATGTTTCATGTTCTGTTCTTTTAGAATGACAGGTTAAGACCAAGAATGTAGTTGCGCGTAGATGGTGTATTGAAACCAACAGTAAGTACACGATTGGGAATGGCAAAGCCACTGGTAGCCGTGTTTTCGTTGCCCATTGAGTTGGCTTCCGGATCCAGTCCCGATTCTTTGTGGAAAGGCGAGAAGAAAACAAATGGGTTTTGTGCGGTGAAATACATGCGCAACCGGATATTGTCGTTTTGAATAATGCTGCGGTTAAAATCGTATCCCAGCGTAATGGTGCGGATCTTGGCAAACGAACCGTCAAAGTAAGACAGTGTGCTGGCGTACTTGGGGTTGTCACCGCTGATGATGCCACCGGGTTTGGGATATCTGGCGCCGGTGTTTTCCGGAGTCCAGTAATCTACATCGATGTTGTTTCTGCGTCCGCTCAACAGGTTCAGGTAACCGTTGGGTCCATGAATGGTGCTTACCAGCAAGCCACCGCTTCTGAAAATACCTACAACACCCAGGTCAAAACCTTTATACGCAACACGGGTATTAAAGCCGCCCTGGAAATCAGGATCTACGTTCATGGCCTGGCGGTCTGCGGGTCCAATGGCCCGGGTAGGTGTTCCGTCGGCATTATACCCGCCGGTATATTCCACCTTGATCATGCCTACGTTTCCGCCGGGTTCCAGTATGGTGCGGTGCTCGTCTTTTTCCTGCCACAGGCCTACACGCTTGTAATCGAAAATGGCATTGATGTTTTTGCCCACAAACCAGGAGTTTCCTTCATCACGAAGTGCACCAGAAGCAAGTGAAACGATTTTGTTGCGGTTGGCATATACGTTAAAGCCTACATCCCAGGTCCAACCGTTCATATCATTCAGCAGGTTTCCATTCAGGCTTAGTTCAAAACCTTTGTTTTGAATTTCGCCAACGTTGGCAGTTTGAAATCCTACACCAGATGTTTGCGGCAGGCTAACATTTTGAAGCACGCCTTCGGTGTTGGTTACATAATACTCGATGGTACCCGAAAGGCGGTTTTTCAACAGGGAAAAATCAACGCCGAAATTGAACGTTTGCGAATATTCCCAGCCCAAGCCCGGATTAGGGGTTTGGGTAACATAATAGCCAGTGCTATAGCTGGAAGGCCCAAAGTTGTATGGCCGTGTAGACAAGGTACCCAGGGTAGAATAAGGTGCAATAGCCTGGTTGGAGGTTTGCCCGTATCCGGCCCTTAGTTTTAGGGTATTGATGGCCGTTACATTTTCAAGGAACCGCTCCTTGGCAATATTCCAGCCCAGGGAAACGGCAGGATAAGTATGCCATTTATTGCCTGGTGCCAGCCTCGAAGAGCCATCCGAACGAACGGTGGCAGAAATCATGTACCGGTTGTCGTAGGCGTACATAACGCGGCCCATTGCCGACATCAGGCCCCACAACGTATACTGCTGCAGCGCCGGATCAATGTTGATCTGGCCTGCTGCCTGTCCCAGGTTGTAAAACTGGAAGGCATCGGCAGGAATGTCCCGTGCAGCCATATTGGAGCGGTTATATTTCTGTTGCTCCGCTGAGTACAGCGCTACTGCATTCACCGAGTGTTTGCCTGCAAAAACGCGGTCGTAGGTCAGCAGGTTCTCCAGTGTCCAATGGTAGGTGTAGCGGTTGTCTACCGAAGCGCCGGAGGCAGTATTGGGGTTCAAAGCATCGCCTACACCGGCACCGGTGTACGAACCATTGTTCGATTGGATATAGTTTAAACCAACATTGGCGCGGTATTTCAAACCTTTAACAGGCAATTGCACTTCACCATAAATGGAGTTGTAGGAAGCAAATCCGCGGGTTTCGTTCAGCCACTGGCTGTTGTCGCGCAGGTTTTCCACAACGTCTCTGGTGTATACAAACTGGTTATCTGCAATCATGCGGATGCCGCGACGCAGGGTGCCATCTTCATTGTATGGACTGGAGATGGGCGTCATGCTCAGGGTGTTGTACAACCCTACCTGGTTGCCCTCGCTTTGGTTGAAGTTGTTGTTGGTGGTAAAGCCAAAACGGAAGGCTTTGCCCACTTGCTGGTCCAGCGAACCGCGCAGCGAATAACGCTTGTACTGCTGCGTGGGAATAACACCCTGGTTTTGGTAATAGCCACCACCAAAGTTGTAGTTGCCGCCGTCGGTGGCACCCGATAGACTGATGTTGTGATCGGTCACAAAACCGTTGCGGTAGAAAAGGTCCTGCCAGTCGGTGTTGATGTTATCTGCTTCATCCTGCCCATTTAAAAACTGGCCGGCTGTTTTGCGGAGCGCCACAAACTTAGGTCCATCCATCATGGGGTATTTGGCAAAAACGGTTTGTACGCCGTGGTATGCATTGTAGGCAATACGTGGCTTTCTTCCTCTTGCGCCTTTATCAGTGGTTACCAGGATAACACCGTTGGCACCACGCGAACCGTAAATAGCAGTTGCAGAGGCATCTTTCAATACATCCACGCTGCGTATGTCGTTAGGGTTAATGTCGGCAAGCGAGCCCATGAAGGGAATCCCGTCCAACACGATCAACGGATTATTTTCGCCGGTTAAGGAGCGGGTACCACGTATGCGGATCTGCATCGTGGCACCGGGCCGGGTAGATGTTTGCGAAATATCCACGCCAGCCATACGTCCCTGCAAGGCCTGGGAAATATTGGGCGAAGGCACTTCACGAACCGCATTGCCACTGATGGTTGACACCGAGCCGGTGACGGCTTCTTTGCGTTGGGTGCCATAACCAATTACCACTACTTCGTTCATGTTAACGGCAATGGCCTGGAGCGAAACCAGGATGGGGCCTGCAGTGATGGCAGCCTCTGTGGTGCCGTAACCCACTGCTGAAAATACAAGTGTTTGGGCTGTGCCTGGTACGGATAAGGAGAAACTGCCGTCCGAGGCTGTTTGCGTACCGATGGCGGTTCCTTTTGCGGTAACAGTAACACCGGCCATGCCGGTGGTGTCGCCTTGTTCGGTCACTTTTCCCGAAACAACCCTGTTTTGTGCTGCGGATTGCAAACCCGCACAGAACACAAAGCAAAGCGCAATCATTAGCTGTTGCAGGCTTTTTTTAGCCATACTTTTCATAAGCGTTTTTTTAATGACAGTGAAGAGAGCGATCAGTTTGATAACCGGTATTAAGATTTTCGGTTACCCGTTTTCGTTAGAGCAGGAGTAAGGAGGTAAGCTAAAAACAAGAAGGCATTTGTATCAGCTACCATGATGTATGTAGTTGCTTATAGATGCAAAAAGGGTAGCGGTATCTTTTGATGAGGGGTCAGCATGCATTTTTTTCGTTGGGTAAGCAAAGAAAAAAGCCATGAGCCGCAGATATTGGCAATGCATTTCACAGACATAATCAACCGTTATTTACGGGGGTGGGGATACCCTCCGCTCCGGCTAATATCGGACGATTTTTTAATTATGCAACCGATTGCATAAAAAATTTTTTTTTCTGTCTTTTGAATTTATATTTAACCTGAATTTACAAGTGCAACCGATTGCAATAAAAAGCCATTTAATTCAGCATTTCCGCTGTATTTTGGTTTGCCCAAACCTTCATCATGGAAAAAGAGGTTACGATTTATGACCTGGCAGAATTGCTGAAAATTTCCCCTGCCACAGTTAGCCGCGGACTGCAGGATCATCCGGCCATCAGTAAAAAAACAAAAAAGCGCATTTTTGACCTGGCCGAGCAAATTGGATACCGCACCAACAGCTTTGCCCGCAACCTGCGTAGCCGGCAGTCAAACACGCTGGGGGTAATTGTACAAAGGCTCGACAGCAATTTTATCAGTACGGTAATTGCGGGAATGGAAGACACAGCGGCAAGCCAGGGCTACCAGTTAATTATCTGCCAGTCTTCCGAACAGGTGCAGAAAGAAAAATCAAATGCCAAAGCCTTGCTGGAAAGCCGGGTGGATGGGCTTATGGTGTCGCTTGCCTTTGATACGGAGGATCTTTCCCACTTCAATGCTTTTTTTCAAAAGAAAATACCGCTCATTTTTTTCGACCGGGTAATGGATCACCCGGGTTGTACCCAGGTACTGATCGACAACCGTAAGGCTGCATGTGAAGCTACCCGCCACCTGGTAGAGCAAGGCTGCAAACGTATTGTGCATGTAACGGCGCCTCTTAAACAAAATGTGTACGTGGAACGGTTGGAAGGATACAAACAGGCCCTTGCCGATGCAGGGTTGCCTTTCCGGGAAGAATATGTTTTGCTGGGAAACCTGCGCCAGGAGGACGGACGGGCAGCAGCCGCTGCGATAGTTCAGATGAACCCGGCTCCAGATGGTGTATTTTTTAGTAACGACAACTGTGCTGCAGCATGCGTGGTGGCCTTAAAAGCTGCGGGCTTCCGGGTGCCGGAAGATATTGCCGTTGTGGGTTTTAACAACGACCCTGTTGCAACGGTTGTTGAGCCCAACCTGACAACAGTTGATTATCCGGGATACGAGATGGGAAAAACAGCCGCCCGTATCCTGATCAGGCAACTGGAAACAGGCGAGGCCTATAACAGCCACACCACTGTAATAACATTGCCATCGGAACTGGTGATCCGGCAATCATCGCTGCACACCGGTGTAGCTGCCCAAACCTGATTTTTACCTTCCAATTTGCACCAACCCTAAACCTGCAAATTGCTGCCACAAAAATTTTAGAAACCATTCGCTTGTTGATATGAATAAATTATTTAGCCTGTTTTTTTGTTTGGTTGCCCTTGCTGCACATAGCGAGGACGGGTATCGTTTATGGCTTCGGTACGATAAGGTAACAGATGCTTCCTTGTTGCAACAATACCGCAATATCCTTACAGGGCTCCAGTTTCCTGCAGGCACGCCAGTTTTAGCGGCTGCCAAAGAAGAGTTGCAAAAAGGATTAAGTGGTTTGTTGCAGAAAAGTTTACCCCAACAGGCAAGCTTAAGCGCAGGAACACTCCTGGTGGGCACCCCCAAATCGGCTCCGGCCATTGCCGCATTAAATCTAAAAGGGCTGCAAAACCTGGGCAAAGAAGGCTTTGTTATCAGCACAACCAATGCAGGGGGCAAAAAAATAACCGTAATTGCGGCAAACGACGACGCCGGTGTTTTATATGGTGTATTTCATTATTTACGCCTGTTACAAACCGGCAAAAGCATCAGCAATCTTGCGGTTGTTTCAGCGCCAAAATTGCAGCTCCGCATTTTAAACCATTGGGACAACCTGGACCGAACCGTTGAACGCGGTTATGCAGGTTTTTCGCTTTGGGACTGGCACCGACTGCCCGGTTACATCGACCCACGGTATAAAGATTATGCACGGGCAAATGCTTCCATTGGCATTAACGCAACCGTGCTGACCAACGTAAATGCAAATGCCCTGGTGCTGACCCCCGATTACCTGAAAAAAGTGGCAGCGCTGGCGGATGTTTTCCGGCCGTATGGCATCCGGGTTTTTTTAACCGCCCGGTTTAGTGCGCCAGTGGAAATAGGTGGCCTAAAAACCGCCGACCCACTGGATCCTCAGGTGCAACAATGGTGGAAAGAAAAGACAGCCGAGATTTACCGGTTTGTACCCGACTTTGGCGGCTACCTGGTAAAAGCCAACTCGGAAGGGCAGCCCGGTCCGCAGAACTATGGCCGCAACCATGCCGAAGGCGCCAATATGCTGGCCGATGCCGTGGCGCCCCATGGCGGCATTGTAATGTGGCGTGCATTTGTATACAGCAATGAAACGCCTGAAGACCGCGTTAAGCAGGCCTATACCGAGTTTAAGCCATTGGACGGCTCCTTCCGGAATAATGTGTTGGTGCAGGTAAAAAATGGCCCCCTCGATTTTCAGCCCCGCGAACCCTTTCACCCGCTTTTTGGCGCCATGCCCAAAACACCCCTCATCATGGAGTTTCAGCTAACGCAGGAATACCTGGGGCAGGCTACCCACCTGGTGTACCAGGGACCACTGTATAAAGAAGTGCTAGATGCCGATACTTATGCCAAGGGCAAAGGATCGACCGTGGCAGAAGTGGTGGACGGAACGCTTGAAGGACACAAGATTTCGGGTATTGCAGGTGTTACCAATATTGGCAACGACCGCAACTGGACCGGCCACCTTTTTGGTCAGTCCAACTGGTATGCATTTGGCCGCCTGGCCTGGGACCATCAATTATCTGCTGCAGCCATTGCCGATGAATGGACGCGCCAAACATTTTCCAATAATGCGGCTGTTGTAAAACCGGTCAATGGCATGTTGATGGCTTCGCACCAAACAATGGTGGATTACATGACGCCGCTGGGCTTAGCCCACATAATGGGATATGGCCACCACTACGGACCCGCACCATGGTGGGATAAAGCGCCCCGTGCCGACTGGAACCCGGTTTATTTCCATAAAGCCGATGCACAGGCCATTGGTTTTGACCGCACCAAAAGCGGCAGCAATGCCTTGGAACAATATGCACCGGAACTGCAACAGCTGTGGGGCAACCGTGCCACTGTGCCGAATGATTTTTTGCTTTGGTTTCACCGTGTAGGATGGAAAGAGCAATTGAAAACAGGACGGACCCTTTGGGAAGAGTTGTGCTACCGGTACAACAAGGGCGTTTCTGAAGTGCGGGATATGCAAAAAACCTGGAATGCATTGAAAAACCAGATAGACGAAGAGCGGTATAACCATGTACGGATGCTGCTGGCTGTGCAGGAAGAAGAAGCGGTGTGGTGGCGCGATGCCTGCCTGCTGTACTTCCAGACATTCTCCGGAATGCCCATTCCTGCACAATACGAGCAGCCGGCCAAAACGCTGGATTATTACAAAAGTTTGCGGTTTCCATATGCCCCGGGCAATTAATGTGGCGCCACAAAATTTTAATGGCAGATGGTAATTGTTATAAAATCTTTAGTACAGCACATGCATAGGCTGTGTATAATTCTGTTACATGAAAACAAATAATGTGAAAACTGTTATTGTTACGGGCGGCGGTTCCGGAATTGGGTTGGCCATTGCACAAAAATTTGTGCAGTCAGGTTGGCAAACCATCATTATGGGCCGCGATGCACAAAAGCTGCAGGCGGCGAAAGAAAGCATGGGCACGCTTTGCCAGGTGGTTCCGGCCGACCTCAGCAACCTTGATGCTATACCCGGATTAGTTAAACAACTGGGGGAACAATTTGGACCTATTGATGCACTGGTAAATAACGCCGGCATCAATATGAAAAAGGAATTTACTGAAGTAACTGATGCCGATTTTCAAAGCATTCTCACTACAAATGTTGCCGCTGTTTTTGCGCTTTCCCGCGAAGTGGTGAAACTAATGTTGCAGCAGGGTGGCGGTTCCATCATCAATATCTCTTCCATGGCATCGCAGTATGGCATCCCCAAAGTAATAGCCTACACGGCATCCAAATCGGCCATCGAAGGAATGACGCGGGCCATGGCCGTTGAACTTTCGCCAAAAGGCATCCGGGTAAATTGTATTGCACCAGGGTTTATTGCCACCGACATGTCGGCCAAGGCTTTGAACAACGACCCGGAGCGCAAAGCTAAAGTTATGGGCCGCACACCGATGGGCGTCATGGGCAAGCCATCAGATATAGGAGATGCGGCTCTATTCCTGGCTTCCGATGCAGCAGGTTATATCACTGGTGTGGTGTTGCCTGTAGATGGTGGCAATTCTGTAGGTTTTTAAATGCATCGGAAAACGTTCCATCGCAACCAATACTGCTGCACAAACTAATAGCATGAAAGCAACAAAATTACTTTTGATCTTTCTGGTGGTAGCTTCCTTTTCGGCGGAGGCACAAAACCTTCTTGCGGCTAAAGGAAGTAATGGCTTCCCGGTAGTAAGTGCCGGAGGCGGCGCTTCAATAGTGGTGGATGACAATGATCACCTGCTGGTGCAAAAAGCTGCTGCATTTTTGCAGCAAGATATAGAAGCAGTGAGCGGTAAAAAACCTCAACTTTCTGGCACACCATCCGGCAAGGCAAAGAATATTGTCCTTATTGGATCCCTTGATAAGTCTCCTTTGTTGCAGCAATTGGTGCAACAAAAAAAGATCAATGTAGGGAACCTTACCTCCTGGTGGGAGGGCTATCATATACAGGTAGTGGCGCAACCCTTTGCCGGTGTGGAAAGTGCACTGGTTATTGCCGGAGCGGACCGTCGCGGTGCCGCCTATGGCGTGTTTGAATTGTCGCGGCAAATGGGCGTTTCTCCCTGGTATTACTGGGCAGATGTGCCGGTTAAAAAAAGCAGTGAAATACTGGTAGCCAAAGGCCCGTTTACCGATGCGCCCAAGGTTAAATACCGCGGCATTTTTATCAACGATGAGGCGCCTGCACTTTCTTCCTGGAGCAAAGAACAATTTGGTGGCTTCAACCATAAGTTTTACGAAAAAGTTTGCGAACTGGTGCTGCGCTTGAAGGGCAATTACCTGTGGCCTGCCATGTGGGGCAGTGCCTTTTACGACGATGATCCGAAAAACATTGAAATAGCCGAAGCATATGGTGTTGTTATCGGTACCTCGCACCACGAGCCGCTGATGCGGGCACACGACGAGTGGCGCCGGTATGACCAGGGCAAATGGAACTACGACAGCAATGCCGTTAAACTGCAGGAATTCTGGCGTGGCGGCATGCAGCGGGCCACCAACGAAAAAATAGTTAGCGTGGGCATGCGGGGCGATGGCGACGAGCCCATGAGCCGCGAAACCGCAACGGCACTGCTGGAGCGCATTGTGGCGGATCAACGGAAAATTATTGCGGATGTAACAGGCAAGCCGGCCTCCGCAACCCCACAACTTTGGGCACTTTACAAAGAAGTACAAGACTATTACGACAAAGGAATGCGGGTACCCGACGACGTTACCCTGTTGCTGGCCGACGACAACTGGGGCAACCTGCGCAAACTGCCCAAGCTGGATGAAAAGCCCCGCAGCGGCGGTTATGGCATTTATTACCATTTTGATTATGTAGGAGGGCCCCGCAATTACAAATGGCTCAACACAAATAACCTGGCCCGTGTGTGGGAGCAAATGCACCTGGCCTGGGAGTATGGTGCCCGGCAGATATGGATTGTAAATGTGGGCGACATCAAGCCCATGGAGTTACCTACCTCGTTTTTTCTTGATTATGCCTGGAACCCCGAAAAAATATCTGAGAAAGATTTGCGCAAATATTACACGGGCTGGGCTGAACATGCTTTTGGCACCACCCATGCGGCAGCCATTGGTGATATGCTTCGGCAATATGCACAAATAAGTGCACGGCGTAAACCCGAACTTCTGGACGCTGCTACTTACAGCCTGCACCACTACAATGAATGGAGCAAGGTGGTGGCCGAATGGACCACATTGCTGCAAAAAAGCGAAGCCATTGAAAAGGCCCTGCCGGCAACTTACCGCGATGCGTATTTTCAATTGGTGTTGCACCCCATCAAAGCAATGACCAACCTGCACCAGATGTATCATGCGGTTGCATTAAACCATTTTCATGCAGCTAAAAATGATGCGGCAGCCAATGCATTTGCCGACAAAGTAAAAGAACATTACTTCAACGATTCTCTTATCACAGAGCACTATCACAAAGGCATTGCCGGTGGCAAATGGAATGGAATGATGAGCCAGACCCATATTGGTTATACGTATTGGCAGCAACCGCCGGTAAACAAAATGCCCGAAGTAAAATATGTTGCTGCGGCTTCTGCAGGTACCCCTGCCGCTGCTGTTACTACCGTTAGCAACACCGCCAAAAGCATGGTGCCTGAAAATATAAAAGGGCTGGTGTTTTACGAGCAGGATGGCGTGGTTGCCATGGAGGCAGCGAACTGGTCCAAATCAGTGCCTGCCAATGGCATGCAATGGGGCGTGGTTCCGGACATTGGCAGAAGCGGTTCGGGCATTACCACCTTTCCGGTTACGGCATGGGGCAAGCCAGGAGCCAACAATGCCCATGTTGCCTACGATTTTTACAACACTACTTCCGGAAAAGTTACTGTGCACCTGCATTTTTCACCCACGCTGAATTTTCACAACAAGGAAGAAGGGCTTCAATTTGCAGTTTCTATTGATGGGGAAGCGCCGCAGGTCCTATCTTTAAACAAAGAAGACAAGAACAGCATCAGCGGTATCTGGAACAAGTGGGTAGGGGAAAATATAATTGTCAAACAAGCATCTTTCAATATTCAAAATGCGGGCAAGCATACCATCAGGTACTGGGCTATATCGCCGGGGGTGGTGCTGCAAAAATTAGTACTTGATTTTGGCGGAATGAAACCCAGTTACCTGGGCACTCCGGAAACCCTTGTAAATAAAAATAAAAAATAGATTATGAGAAAGAATGTATCCATGCTTTTAACCGTGGCATGTGCAGGATTGTTTGCAGCAGGTTGCGGCAATGCGCAAAAAGCAACTGGAACAGCCGGAACACCATCCCTGAAAGAAGTATTTAAAAATGAATTTGTAATTGGAACAGCGCTCAATGCCGATCAAATTGAAGGCAAAGACGCTGGTGCTGCCGCCCTGGTGCCGCAGCAATTCAATGCCATCACTCCGGAAAACATCATGAAAGCGGAAGTAATTCACCCGGAATGGGGCCGCTATGATTTTGACCTGGCCGACAAACTGGTTGCGTATGGCAAAAAAAACAACATCCAGATCAATGCACATACACTTATCTGGCATAGCCAGTTGCCGCCATTTGTACGCCGCATGAAAAGCGCCGATTCGGTACGCATGTTCATGACCGAACACATCAACACCGTTGCGGGCCGCTACGATGGAAAGGTATATTCTTGGGATGTGGTAAATGAGGCGTTGGAAGAGGACGGCACCATGCGCAAATCTGTTTTCCAGAATACCCTGGGCGAAGATTTTGTTGTGGAGGCTTTTCGGCTGGCGCAAAAAGCAGCACCCAACACCAAACTCTATTACAACGATTACAACATTGAAGAACCAAAGAAACGTGCAGGTGCCATCCGCCTGATCAAAAAAATCCAGGCTGCAGGCGTACGCATTGATGGGGTAGGCATTCAGGGTCACTGGCGTGCTTATGATGTACCCATGAAGCACATTGAAGAAAGCATCCAGGAATTTTCCGCATTGGGCATTCAGGTGGCGTTCACCGAACTGGACCTGGGCGTGCTACCCAATCCATGGGATGGCAACATTGCCGACGTAAACCGCACCGCTGCCAACAGCGAACGCATGAACCCATACGCCGCTGGTTTGCCTGATACCATGCAGGCAAAACTGACCAAGGGTTATGAAGACCTGTTTCGCCTGTTCCTGAAATACCAGGATAAAATTGAACGCGTAACTTTTTGGGGTGTGAACGATGGCCAATCCTGGCTGAATGACTGGCCCATTCGCGGACGTACCAATTACCCGCTGCTGTTCGACCGTAACTTTAAACCCAAACCTGCATTTTATAGTGTAATTGCCACTAAGACCGGAAATGCTACAGAAAGAAAAGCATTTTAAATTGCCCAATACTAACTAATCAAACAAATGATCAACAGCAGTTCACAAAAATTATCCGTACTTGAAAAGGTAGGCTACAGCCTTGGCGACCTGGCAGCAAACCTGGTGTTTCAAACCCTGGTTACCTGGATCGCTTATTACTACCTGAATATTTATGGCCTGAAGCCGGAACATGCCTCCATGCTCACACTGATAGTGGGATTGGTTGCTGCCTTTGCTTTTAACCCCATCATGGGGGCCATCGCCGACAGAACAAGATCGAGGTGGGGTAAGTTCAGGCCCTGGATTTTGTGGACTGCCGTACCTCTTGGAGTGGTTTCCCTGCTGGCCTTTCGCACTCCTGATTTTTCTTACCAGGGCAAGGTTATATATGCAGTGGTAACCTATGCTTTGCTGCTGCTGCTGTATGCCGCCAACAACCTGCCGTACTCGGCTTTGAGTGGTGTAATTACCGGCGACATGAAAGAGCGCAACAGTATTGGTGCCTACCGTTTTGTCGCAGTAATGTTCGCCCAGTTTTTTGTGCAAGTGTTCATGTACAACTTCATCATCAAAGCAGGCGGCGGTACCAGCATTGAAGCAAAGGCCATCGGTATTTCCAAGGTAATGACGGTGCTGGCTATCATCGGAACCATCATGCTGATCATTTGCTTTTTGACCACGCGGGAACGGATCATTCCAAAGCCGGAGCAAAAATCAAGTTTAAAAGAAGACCTGTCCGATCTTTTTCGCAACAAGCCCTGGGTGATTATGCTGGTAGTGACTACATTGGTATTTATTACGCTGGCGATGAAGGGCGGCTCTTACGTTTATTATTTTGAAAACTATGTAGACAAAGCACAACTAGGCGCTTTTTTACAACCGTTTAAATCGTTCCTGCCCACTTTTGAAAACGATACTTCCCTTGGGCTGGGTGTGTTTAACGGAGGCGGTATTTTGGTAGGCCTGGTGGGCATTATGATCTCGCAATGGTTTGCCAATAAATACGGCAAGCGCAATACGTTCATGGCTTCCTTGTTTATTTCTACCCTGTTTATTATTTTCTTTTATTTCTTTCCGCCCCAATCCATTGGGCTCATATTTGGTGCGCAGGTGTTGCATGGATTTTTCTATGGCATCAGCACGCCCATTTTGTGGACGATGATTGCCGATGTGGCCGATTATAGCGAGTGGAAAAATAACCGGCGGGCAACGGCCATTATTTTTTCGGCCATGATGGTGGGCCTGAAAGCAGGATTGAGCATCGGCAGCTCGCTGGTGTCCTGGATTTTGGGCAAATACGATTATGTAGCCAACAGCACCGCGGTGCAATCCGACACAGCGATCCATGGCACAAAAATGCTGATCTCTGTTTTCCCGGCCATTCCTTTTCTGGTTGCCGTTGGCTTGCTGGCCTTTTATGAAATAGGAAAGAAAAAAGAGCTCCAGATTGAAGCCGACCTGGCCCAGCGCCGTGCAGCTTAAATAAATTTTTACAAACAAACAATCCAATCTTTTTATGCCAGAAGATAGCATTGACCACATCGACTTTGCCGAATTAACCAGCAAGGCTATTTCGCAACCGGTGGTAAACCATATTTATACTGCCGACCCTTCGGCACATGTTTTCAACGGTAAAATTTACATCTATCCCTCACACGACATTGATGCCGGTGAAGCCTTTGATGACTTGGGCAGCCATTTTGCCATGGAAGACTACCATGTGCTTTCAATGGACAGCCCTGACGGCGAAGCCACCGATCATGGTGTGGCCCTGCATGTGTCCGATGTGCCCTGGGCGGAGCGGCAGATGTGGGCACCCGATGCACAGGAAAAAGACGGGAAATATTACCTGTTTTTTCCGGCTAAGGACTACGAAGGTATTTTCCGCATTGGTGTGGCAATAGGTGAATCGCCTGCCGGGCCGTTTACGCCACAAGCCAAACCTATCGAAGGAAGCTTTTCCATCGACCCGGCTGTGTTCAAAGACGAGGACGGAAGCTATTACATGTACTTTGGAGGCATCTGGGGCGGCCAGCTACAACGGTGGAGAACAAGCGCTTTTGATGGGGGCCAACCCGAAAGTCCTTTGGCCTTTTTGCCTGCCGATGACGAACCGGCGCTTACTGCAAAAGTTGCCCGGTTGACCGACGACCTGCTGCAGTTTGCAGAAGCACCAAAAGACGTGGTGATTCTGGATGAAGCGGGCAATCCTTTGCTGCAGGGCGATACCGACCGCCGCTTTTTTGAAGCCTCCTGGGTGCATAAATGGGGCGGTAAATATTACTTTACCTATTCTACCGGCGATACCCATTTTATTGCGTATGCCATTGGCGATAATCCATATGGGCCGTTTACGTATAAAGGCACAGTGCTTAACCCCGTGGTGGGCTGGACCAGTCATCATTCCATCGCGGAATTTAAAGGCAAATGGTACCTGTTTTACCACGACTCCAGTTTATCGAAAGGCGTGACGCACCTGCGGTCGGTAAAAGTAACCGAGCTGGTGCACAACGAAGACGGCACTATTCAAACCATTAATCCTTACAGGTAAAAACTCAACGGGGATGCGCATCAAAGCGGTTGCTTTATCCAGCTTTTTATTGTGTTCGATTTTTTCGGCTGCGCAAGTAAAACTTCCGCGGCTGATACGCGACAGCATGGTATTGCAGCGGTCCCAGCCCCTCAAGGTTTGGGGTTGGGCATCGCCCGGCGAAAAAGTGCAGGTAAAGTTCAACAACAAAAGTTACCGCGCAGTAACCGGTGCTGACAAAAAGTGGCACGTAGTTTTGCCGCCGCAAAAAGCGGGTGGTCCCCACAACATGACCATAGCCGGCAGCAACAGCATCACCTTGAAAGATATCCTGATTGGAGACGTTTGGCTTTGTGCGGGGCAGTCGAATATGGTGCACCAAATGGAACTGCATAAGGGAGAATATCCGGCAGTATATGCCGAAGCAAACAACCCGCAGATCAGGCAATTTTGGGTACCCAACAGGTCTGTGCTGACCGGGCCTGAAGATGACTTGCCTGCCGGCAACTGGAAGTGGGCCGGTCGTGAAAATATTGGCCAGTTTTCGGTGGTGGCTTATTTTTTTGCCAAGAATATTTGGGAACAACACAAAGTGCCTATTGGCATCATCAATGCATCTGTGGGCGGCACACCGGTAGAAGCGTGGACCAGCGAAGAAGGCCTGAAAGCTTTGCCCAAATGGGCCAGTTTGGTGCAGCAAAATAAAGACACGGCCTACGTAAACGGCCGCAACCGCCAGGCCGATGCCGCTAATGCACCCATGCAGCACCGCGGCCGGCAGGACAAGGGCATGCTCGAATCGCCAAAATGGTTTGACCTGTCTTACGAGCCCAAAGGCTGGCAGCGCATTCAATTGCCCGGATACTGGGAAGATGCGGGTTTGCGCAACCTTGATGGGGTGGTGTGGTACCGAAAAGAAGTGGAACTGCCCCTATCCATGACCGATAGTGCAGCCATGTTGTACCTCGGCCGCATAGTTGATGCCGATGCAGCTTATGTGAATGGAAAGCTGGTGGGGCAAACAAGTTATCAATATCCCCAGCGGCGTTATGCAATTCCTGCAGGTGTTTTAAAGCAGGGAAAAAACATCATCGCCGTGCGGGTTACCAACCAGGGGGGCAAAGGTGGGTTTGTGCCCGATAAACCGTACCATATTGCGGCGGGTGGCCAGCTGGTGGACCTTTCAGGTTACTGGCAATATAAAGTTGGCGAGGTGTTTACGCCATTCCGGTCCATGCCGGGCATTTCCATACAAAATTCGCCCACTGCGTTGTACAATGCAATGGTGGCCCCGCTCACCAATTATGCGCTCAAAGGCGTGTTGTGGTACCAGGGCGAAAGCAATGCAGGTAACCCCGCCGAGTATGCGCAGTTGATGCCTGCTTTTATCAGGGATTGGCGCCAGAAATGGGGCCGGGCCCACCTGCCTTTTGTGCTGGTGCAACTGCCCAATTTTATGGAATACGATTACCTGCCGGCAGAAAGCAATTGGGCTTTGATGCGGGAAGCACAGGAAGCGGCTGCAACCTTGCCCCATACCGGCATTGCGGTAACCATAGACCTCGGTGCCTGGAACGATATTCACCCGGGCAATAAAGGCCAGGTAGGCATCCGCTCTGCACTGGCTGCCCGTAAACTGGCTTATGGCGAATCGCTGGTGTATTCGGGGCCACGTTTTGCGGCAGCAGACAAAATAGGGGATTCGCTTGTTGTGCGGTTTGAACATACTGGTGGCGGGTTGGTTACCAGCAACGGTGAATCACCTGGTGGTTTTGCCATTGCAGGTGCCGATAAAAAGTTTGTCTGGGCCAGTGCTCGGCTTGAAGGCAACTCAGTTGTTTTGTGGAACAACAAAGTGCCCCAACCCCTATATGTACGGTATGCCTGGGCCGACAACCCCCACCTGGCAAATTTGTACAATAAAGAAGGCCTTCCTGCAGCACCATTTCGTACAGACAAGGAGGCGCCTGCAGCCAATGCAGTTTCGGCGGTGAATTGACCGCATTACGTTTGAACAAACTTTACTTGCAAAAGCAATAGGTGCATTGTATCCTGGTACAGTGACCCGGAAACCTGTGCATTGATACGATTAAATAAATATTGTTCTTAAGCCTGTTACTAACGATAAGAAACCATGAAAAAGATTTTATTGCTTGCCCTTTTCTTTGGTGTGATGCATGCCAGTGCCCAATTCAATGCGGCCTGGCGGGGTAAAAAAGCTGCCGTGGTGATTACCTATGATGATGCCATTGACCAGCATTTAGATAATGCTTTACCACTGCTCGATTCGCTGCAACTTAAAGCCACCTTTTACATTACCGGTTTTTCACCATCCATGCAAAAGCGGCTGCCCGAATGGAAAAGCGTTGCTGGCCGTGGGCACGAACTGGGCAACCACACCATGTACCACCCGTGTAACGGCGGAGCCGGAAGGGAATGGGTGCCTGCCGATTATGACCTGACCAAATACACGGTAAAGCGCATGGTGGATGAAACCCGCGCTACCAATGTTTTGCTGCAGGCACTGGATGGAAAAACCAAACGAACTTTTGCCTACACCTGCGGCGATATGAAGATCGGCGATGTTTCTTTCATCAATGAAATGAAAAGCGATTTTGTTGCCGCCCGTGCAGTGCGCAACGAGATGCACCGCATCAATGAAATTGACCCCTACAACGTAGATTGTTATATGGTAAACGGCCATACCGGGGAGCAGATGATTGGCTGGGTAAAAGAAGCTATGGCTAAAAATTCCCTGCTGGTGATCCTTTTCCATGGCGTGGGTGGCGGCAATGGGCTGGATGTTTCCTTGCCGGCGCACCGCCAGTTGTTGCAATACATCAAACAGGTAGAAAACGAACTGATGGTGGCCCCAATGGTAGAAGTGGCGGAGCACATAAAAGAATGGCAAACCCGCACTGCAACCGCTGCTGCACAACAAAAGAAAACCGAGGACGATTACAAACAAATGCTGGGGCAGCTAAACATCAAAGCCACAAGGCCTGGTCCTTCGGGCAACCCGCAAGCCCCCAATGCTGCGAATGCAGACGAAAGCAAGGCTACCCAATACACCTCGCTTCCCGACGCGTTGGTGCTGAACAACGGCAAAAAAGTAACCAATGCAGACACCTGGTGGAAAAAGCGCCGCCCGGAAATAGTTGAAGCGTTTGACCGCGAAATCTATGGCCGCGTGCCGGCCAAAACACCCGGTGTAAAATGGGAGGTGACGGGCACAAAAGACACACTGATCGGAAACATCGCTGCCATCGAGCAGCAGTTGGTGGGCCATGTTGATAATTCGGCTTATCCGCAAATTAAAGTGGACATGCAGATGTCGCTTTTGAAACCAAAAAATGCGGCAGGCCCTGTTCCTGTAGTGCTGGAATTTGGCTTTGTATTTCCTCCCGGTTTTCGCATGCCAACACCACCGCCCGGCACACCTGTGCAAAAAAGCTGGCAGGAGCAGGTGCTGGAAATGGGCTGGGCCGCAGCTGTGCTGGTGCCCACTTCTTTCCAGGCCGATAATGGAGCAGGTTTAACCGAAGGAATCATTGGATTGGTTAATAAAGGCCAGCCACGCAAACCCGACGACTGGGGTGCACTGCGGGCATGGGCCTGGGGTGCCAGCAGGGCTATCGATTATTTTGAAAAGGACAAAACCCTTGACGCAAAAAATGTAGCCATCGAAGGTCTTTCCCGGTATGGCAAGGCGGCTGTTGTAGCCATGGCCTATGAGCCCCGCATCAAGGTAGGTTTTATAGGATCTTCAGGAGCAGGCGGTTTGAAAATCCTGCGCCGCGTTTTTGGCGAGCAGGTAGAGAACCTCGCATCCTCTTCCGAATACCATTGGTTTGCCGGAAACTTTATAAAATATGCAGGCCCGTTAACTCCCAACGACCTGCCGGTGGATGCACACCAATTGCTGGCGTTGTGTGCCCCCCGCCCCGTTTTCATCAGCGTTGGATCGCCAACGGTTGAAGGCCAGTGGATCGACGCGAAGGGTATGTTTGTGGCAGGAGTACATGCCGGGCCGGTGTATCGCCTGTTAGGGAAAAAAGACATGGGCACCACTGCATTTCCTGCACAGGAAACATTTATCAGCAGCGGCGAAATTGCATTTCGGCAGCACAGCGGAGGGCACACCACCGGACCCAACTGGCAATACTTTCTGCCGTTTGCCAAACGGTATTTTACCAAATAAAAAATTGATTAACCATAACCAAACAACCAAGTGTATCACTTTTGTTTTTACACAAATAGAAGTGGCACCACCGGGCGAAAATCAACCATGAAAAAAATAGTGTTAACTGCCTGCCTTGCGGCCATTGGCGCCGCTGGAATGGCACAGCAAAAAGGCCTGAAGGATTATTACAAGGCATATTTTCCGGTAGGCGTTGCCGTTAGTCCACGGGCCCTGAACTCCGACCAGGGAGAACTGGTTAAACAGCAGTTCAACAGCATGACCCCGGAGAATGCCATGAAAATGGGCCCCATCCACCCACGGGAAGGCGAGTTCAACTGGCGTGATGCCGATTCCATTGCTGCTTTTGCGGCGCGCAACGGCATGAAGATGCGTGGCCATACTTTGGTGTGGCACACACAAGCGCCATCCTGGATTTTCAAAGATTCGGCCGGCGGCCAGGTAAGCAAGGAAGTACTGCTGCAGCGCATGAAAAATCATATCACCACAGTTGTCAATCGCTATAAAGGCACCATATATGCCTGGGATGTGGTAAACGAAGCCATTTCCGACAAACCGGATGAGTACCTGCGGCCATCGCTCTGGTACCAGATCTGTGGCGAGGAATATATTGCCAAAGCTTTTCAATGGGCACACGAAGCCGATCCAAAAGCCCTTCTTTTTTACAACGACTATGATGAAATAAACCCTGTAAAAAGGGCCAAAATGATCCGCTTGGTGAAAAGCCTGAAAGATGCAGGCGTTCCCATTCATGGCGTGGGCCTGCAGGCACATTGGGCAATAAAAGAACCCAGCCGCGGACAACTGGACAGCACGTTGAAAGACTTTGCTGCACTGGGATTGAAAATGCACATTACCGAGCTGGATATTTCCGTTTATCCAAAAGAGCATAATGCACGGGAACGCAGGCCATCCGACAGTGACACTGCTTTTTCTTCCCAAAAAGAGCAGCAGCAAATCGAGGTGTACAAAATGAGTTTTGAACTGTTTCGCAAATACCGCAAGAACATTTCCAGCGTTACTTTCTGGAACATATCAGATCGGTACAGCTGGCTCGACAACTTCCCGGTGCGGGGCCGTAAAGATCACCCGCTCTTGTTCGACCGCAACCTGCAGCCTAAAAAAGTGTTTTGGGAAGTGGTGAAGTTTTAAGCCGGTGGGGCATTTTTCTGGCCTGTTGTTTGTTTTGATTTAGCTAAAATAATTAGCATGAAAAAAGAACAAAAAGGCCCAGCAGGAAAAGGGCGGGAAAGCGGAGCCGATGACCGCAGACGGAATCAACCCGCCACACAGCCCATTGGCGACAATACTGAAAAAGATCCGGCCGATTGGGTTACGGGTGACGAGCCCATGACCGGCGCACAGCGTTCTTACCTGAAAACCCTGTCCAGCGAGGCTGGTGAAGCATTTGACGAAGAAATTTCAAAAGCGGAAGCCTCAAAAAAAATCGATGAACTGCAACATAAAACGGGTAGGGGACTGGATTCGTAGGTGATTTTCAAAATCCCGGATCCATGCAATTTTATCAAGCGGCAGGCTTTTCCTGCCGCTTTTTTTGCCCAAATTATACTGATTCGCCTTGTTGATTAGATGTGGAAAAATGCTAAATTTTTTAACCAAAATACTTGCACGGCTGGAACTAATAGCTGTATATTGTGGGCTTAATACTGAGTACTATGATCAAATTGCAAGTTATCGGACGTTTGGGAAAAGACTGTGTGGTAAACACAGTTAACGGAAAGAATGTGATCAACTTTACGGTGGCACATTCCGAAAAATTCAGGGACAGCCAGGGCAACAACCAGGAAAAAACCACCTGGGTAGATTGCGCCTACTGGACCGACCGCACCGCCGTTGCGCCCTACCTCACAAAAGGCCAGCAGGTGTATGTAGAGGGCACTCCAGAGGTGCGCACCTTTACCCGCAATGATGGCACCAGCGGCGCCACGCTTTCCATGCGTGTTCGCGAAGTGCAATTGCTGGGTGGCCGCGACAGCAACCAGGGCGGAGCACCTTCCAATTTTGGCCAGCAGGAGTCTTCTGCACCTGCCTACAACAACAACGGCCGTAACGAAGTGCCCGCCTCCAGCGGCATCGGTGCCGACCAGGTTGATGATCTTCCGTTCTAATGAAATCTTTTTGCTACATAAGCCCCCGGCCCGGGGGCTTTTTTTATGTCTTTTTATTTGTTACCAGCTGTAACTATTCTGTTCTGCTGCTGTTGTGTCACTCACTTGTGCGTTCTGTATCGCTATTCGGCAAATATCTTCTGGGTGCAATGGTTTTAAGAACACAAACACAGCAACAATTTTCTTAAATTAGGGCAAACGATCTTGCCATGTCATCCCGCCGAAAGTTTCTTAAAAACCTGGGCAATGCCTCCCTGTTGCTGCCCATTGCTTCCCTTGCCAATATTCCGGACCACGAAATAGAAAGCCGCATTTTGCCCTACGAACGGCATTACGGACCTAACGATGCCATCCGTGTGGGCATTATTGGTTTTGGTATCATGGGGCTGGCCAATGCCCGCACTGCAGCTAATGTACCGGGTGTGTCTGTTGCTGCTGTTTGCGATTTATACACCGGCCGCATTGAGCGGGCCAGGGAACTTTTTGGAAAAGACATTTTTACCACGCAAAATTTTTCCGAACTTCTGGACCGCAAAGACATTGATGCCGTGTTTGTATGCACCTCCGACAATTGGCACGACGTAATTACCAACGAAGCCCTGCGCAAGGGAAAAGCGGTGTACTGCGAAAAGCCCATGATGCAGCACATAGATCAGGGGCTGGGTATGGTAAAAGCGCAAAAGGCAACCGGTGGCATATTGCAGGTGGGCAGCCAGCGCATTTCCTCCATTGTTTATGCAAAGGCCAAAGAGTTGTATTACCAGGGCGTAATAGGTGCACTCAATTGCATTGAGGCTTCCTTCGACCGCCACGATGCCCTTGGTGCCTGGCAATACACCATGCCACTGGATGGATCACCGCAAACCGTCGCCTGGAAGCGGTTCAACCGGCATAATCCCTCCGCGCCCTACGATGCCAAACAATTCTTTTGGTGGCGCAATTACCGCGAACACGGTACCGGGGTTGCAGGTGACCTTTTTGTGCACCTGCTCACCGGCATTCATTTCATTACCGGCTCGCATGGGCCCAGCCGAATCTTTTCCACCGGCGACATAGCTTATTGGAAAGACGGGCGCAATGTGCCCGATGTTATGACCGGTGTTATGGAATATGCCGCCACGCCGCAGCACCCGTCCTTTCAGGTGTTGCTGAAAGTAAATTTTGCATCCGGCGGCGAACGCCCCGATGACAGCCGGGTACGTTTTTATGGCTCTGAGGGCTCTATAGATTTTGGCTGGAGTGGTATAACAGTGCATCAAAACAAACTGCCGAAAGCACCGGGCTATGGCGGCTGGGATTCGCTGGATACGTATCCCAAAGCTGCCCAGGAACAAATCATTGCGGCCTACAACCAACGGTGGAGCGAAGGGGACAGAAAGAAAATAAAAGGAGAGCCCATCAAGTTCAATGCGCCACAGGGATACGATGAACGCCTCGATCACCACATTAATTTTTTCGAATCGGTGCGCAACAAAAAACCAGTGGTGGAAGATGCATTATTTGGCTTTCGGGCTGCCGCACCTTGCCTGCTTGCCAACGAAAGTTATTTTCAAAACAAAGTAATGCACTGGAACGGCGAAGCGCTCAAAGCGTAACCAGTGATCTGCAGGATTAAAAAGGATTCCAGAAATTTTCTACCGCGTTAATTAAGTGACGGCACGGCTCGATGTTTCAAAAAAAGGGATAAACAAAAAAGCGATTTGTATGCCCCTTGAGTTTAATCATAACCATCCTTTCTAATCTTACAAATCACTGGTTCTGTTATACTTTTGCGCCATGTCCGACACGCTGGTTTCCTACAACGAATTATATCGCTTTACGCATGCTGTTTTTCTCGCCATTGGCTGCCCGGAAGAAGATGCCCTTTTGGCTGCCAAAGTGTTGCTTTCCGCCGATGTGCGGGGTATCGACTCTCATGGGGTAGCAAGGCTTACCGGTTATGTGCGCTTGTATGAAGCCTGTAGAATTAATCCCACACCGGATGTGCGCACCATCCACGAAACACCCTCTACAGCAACAGTTGATGGCGACCGGGGTTTAGGATTGGTGGTGGCACCCAAAGCCATGCAGATTGTCATCGAAAAAGCCAAAATTGCCGGCACCGGTTGGGTGAGTGTAAAAAACAGCAATCATTACGGCATTGCCGGCTATCATGCCATGATGGCCCTGGAGCATGATATGATCGGTATTTCCATGACCAATGCCAGCGCACTGGTGGCACCTACTTTTTCCATTGAGCGGATGCTGGGCACCAACCCTATTTGCGTAGCCATACCGGCAGGCGAGGAGCCGCCATTTGTGGCTGATATGGCCACAACTACTGCGGCAAATGGTAAGCTCGAAATTTTGCAACGCAAAGGTGGCGAAGCGCCGGAGGGCTGGGTGCAGGATAAAGAGGGCAAAACTACCGTTGATGCACATGCGCTAAAGGGTGGTGGCGCTTTGCTGCCGCTGGGCAGCGACCGCGAAGGGGGCAGCCACAAAGGATACGCATTGGGTTCTATCGTTGATATATTTTCAGCCGTTTTGAGCGGCGCCTCTTATGGGCCATGGGCGCCACCATTTCCGGTTTATGTGCCCATGCCGCAAAATATGCCGGGCGAAGGCCTGGGCCATTTTTTTGGCGCTATGCGGGTGGATGCTTTTCGTCCGGCAGATGATTTCAAGCAACATATGGACAACTGGATTCGGCGTTTTCGCAATGCCACGCCTGCCGATGCTACACAGCCCGTGCTTATTCCGGGCGACCCGGAGCGGATAATGGAGCAGGAGCGGATGGCGTCTGGAATTCCGCTGCACGCCGCCGTTGTAACAGATTTGCACCAACTGGCTAAAAAGCTAAAAGTTGCCCCTTTTTAGTGCCGTTTATTTAATAATGTGTAGCTATTTTTGCACCTCATCAAAAAAATTCCTGTATTCGCAGGGAACGGTTTATGAAAATAATGAAGTTCGGCGGCACCTCGGTAGGTAAGCCACAACGCATGCACGACGTAGCCCAACTGATCACTAAAGACAGCGATGCTAAAATTGTTGTCCTGAGTGCGGTTTCGGGAACAACCAATTCATTAGTGGAAATCGGCACCCTTCTGGCTGCACAGAAACGGGAAGAAGCAAAGGAAAAGATCAATACACTTGAAGCGAAATACGGTGAGTTTATAAAAGAATTGGTGCAAAAGGAAGAAGCACTGACCAAAGCCAAATCCATATTGCAGGAGCATTTCGAATTTCTGAACATCATCCTGAAAATATCGTACAGTGAGGCGCTGAGTAAAGACATATTGGCCCAGGGCGAACTTATTTCCACCAAATTATTTTCAGTATACCTCGAGGAGCAGGGCATCGATCACCTGCTGTTGCCGGCGCTGAATTTTATGGTAATTGATGAAAACGATGAACCACCCGTGCCGCAAATCAGCAAAAACCTGAAAGCGTTGCTGGCACAACATCCTGATAAAAAGTTGATCATCACGCAGGGCTACATTTGCCGCAACGCCAGGGGGGAAGTGGACAACCTGAAAAGGGGCGGATCTGATTATACCGCATCGCTGGTGGCGGCTGCTATTGGTGCTTCGGTTTGCGAAATTTGGACCGACATCAGCGGCATGCACAACAACGATCCGCGGGTGGTCAATAAAACCGTTCCCATTGAACAACTAAGCTTTGATGAAGCTGCGGAACTGGCTTATTTCGGCGCCAAGATTTTGCACCCGGCATCTATCTGGCCGGCGCAGCAATACAAGGTTCCGGTAAAATTGCTCAATACCATGGAGCCCGAAGCAAAGGGCACTACCATTACTTCTGAGGCAGCATCGAAAGGCGTGAAAGCGGTGGCCGCAAAAGACGGCATCACTGCGGTAAACATAAAGAGCAGCCGTATGTTGCTGGCTTATGGTTTCCTGCGCAAAGTGTTTGAGATCTTTGAAAAATACCGCACCCCCATCGATATGATCACCACTTCGGAAGTGGCCGTATCGGTTACTATTGATAATGATGCGGCCTTGTTTCAGATCCGCAAGGAACTGGAAGCTTTGGGTTCGGTGGAAACAGAAAACAACATGACCATCGTTTCAATTGTAGGCAACGAAATTGCCGACAATACCCAAACACTGCAGGATGTATTCAACAGCCTGACCGATGTGGAAGTAAGGATGGTTTCTTATGGTGGCAGCCCGCACAACATTTCCATCCTGGTGCCTGCTGCACAAAAGACAGATGTGCTGCAGAAGATCAATGCAGGTGTATTTAAATTGTAACGCACCTTTTCCGTTGAAGGGCTGACTGAAGTGTTACTGTTTGTAGCAAGTCGATAAAATAATTATTCGAGCAGGTAAAAGCCATGAGGATTAAATGTCCTTGTGGCTTTTTTGCGAGCAATGCGCAATGTATTTGTCATGCTGAGTGCAGCGAAGCTTCTCAACGTTACAGAGCCGTTGATTGAGTACCACTGAGATCCTTCCTGCGCCGGGATGACAAACAAAGCGGTTGCCGGATGAGTGAATTGGAAGCCGCCAGAGGGATTAAAAAAATGTACAATAGATAGGCGGACGTACAAGTGTGCGACGCAACAGGAGCACAATAGTAGTACTGGAGCCGGCTACAAAAAAAAGATTCCATCTCTCCAAGAGATGGAATCTTTATAAGGGGTTCTTTTTGCAAATCCGGGTTAGATCACCAGCATGGCATCGCCATAGCTGAAGAACCTGTATTTGTCCTTGATCGCTTTTTTATAGGCTTCCATGGTCAGGTCGTAACCGGCAAAGGCGCAGGTCATGATGAGCAGGGAAGTTTTGGGCAGGTGAAAATTGGTTACCAGCGAATCAGCAATCGAAAAATCGTAAGGCGGATGAATAAAGGTGTTGGTCCAGCCTTCCGATGGTTTCAAGAGTTTTTGCGCTGTAAACGAAGACTCCAGTGCCCGCATGGTAGTGGTGCCAATGGAGCAAATGCGGTGGGACGTTTCCTTTGCCTTGTTTACAATTTTGCAGGCCGCTTCTTCAATGCGGTAATATTCTGCATCCATTTTGTGTTTGCTCAGGTCTTCCACCTCAATAGGACGGAAAGTGCCGAGGCCTGTGTGCAGCGTAACTTCCGAAAAGCGGATGCCTTTGATCTCGCAACGCTTGATCAGTTCGCGGCTAAAGTGCAGGCCTGCTGTGGGTGCTGCTACTGCGCCTTCGTGCTTGGCATACACGGTTTGGTAGCGTTCGCGATCTTCCTCATCGGGCTTGCGCTTGATGTATTTGGGGAGCGGCGTTTCGCCATGCTTCTCCAGCACCAGGCGGAACTCTTCGTCGGTGCCATCAAAAAGGAACTTGATGGTACGGCCACGGGAAGTGGTATTGTCAATAACTTCAGCAACGAGGTCTTCGCTGTCGCCGAAATACAATTTGTTGCCCACGCGGATCTTTCTGGCGGGATCAACGATCACATCCCACAGGTTGTGTTCTTTGTTCAATTCGCGCAACAGAAACACTTCGATCTTAGCGCCGGTTTTTTCCTTGCGGCCATACATTCTTGCGGGAAAAACCTTCGTGTTGTTTACCACAAAAACATCTTTGTCATCGAAATAATCGAGGATGTCGCGGAAGTATTTGTTTTCAATGTTGCCGGTCTTGCGGTCCACCACCATCATGCGTGAATCTTCACGTTTCTTGGCGGGGTTTTGAGCAATGAGGTTGAGTGGGAGGTCGAACTTGAATTGAGAAAGCTTCATGGGCTGTTGTTACAGTTGTTTTATTGCCTCATGACGCGAAACCCGGGGCTAAAAGTTTCAAGCGGGTGCAGAAAAAAAAGTTGGTGTAAAAATCCCTGCCTTTGTAATCTGTAACGCCTTTGAACCTTTTGCTCACCTTTCCAATCCACGGTCTTACGGCACCGGGTTTGGTCAATAAGCTGTTTGAAGGCGGCAAAGGTAATGCCATTTGGATAGAAAACCTGATACGGGTCTCGAAATTTTTTCAGCACCAGTGGATGGACCCAATCACCCGTTAATAATCCTAAATTCCCAAGCCTCCGGCAGGAAAACCCACTGCTATTACCTTTCCTGCTAGTTCTACTACCGGCCGCTTGATGAGTGTGGGATTGCTGGCCATGAGTTGAACAGCACCCATTTCTGTTGCGGCTTCTAGTTGTGCCGCTTCGTTCAAGGTTCGCCAGGTGGTGCTTTTTTTATTAAGCAAAATGGAAACGCCCACCTGCGCCACCCAATTGGCAATTTTTTCTTCGCTAATGCCGTCCTTCCGAAAATCGTGTAGTTGAAAGGATTGTTTGTGTGCTTTCAACCAACTCAATGCCTTGCGTACTGTATCGCAATTGGGTAGCCCGTAAACTGTGTACATGAGATTTGCTATTGCCGGCAAAGAAAAGGCATAAGCGCAGGAACGACTTCACAGGTTTCTTTTTTAAATTATCCCGTTTCTCATTTATTTAAATACATGGCCGATGTTGAACATGCCAGTGTTAAATTCAAATGTTTAAAAAATAAAAGAGCCAGCGGCCCATGCTGAATTACCGCTCCGGTGAAATCGGGTTAATTAAATATTAGCAGTTGGTTTACTCCTTTTTCTCAGGCTCGCTGTACCCCTCCGGCGGTTGATGCGTCTGATGATGCGGTAAGCGAAAAAAACAATCAAGCCTGTAGCGGCAATGCCAATTAGGGCAAGGGCAGTAGTGGATGCACCTGCCCACGCAAAAACAAAAATCCCGGCACCGACGAAGCCTAATAATAAAACCGCCCCGATCACAACTGCCACTTTAGCCCCTTTGCCATCTTTCGGCATCCCCATTTTTGTGGCATTAACTTTTGGCCCCGTGGTGCTTTGTTGTAGCTGCAAAAAAGGGGAGCATGTTGTGGTGGGTAGGGTAAGGGAATGGGCATGCGGTTGCAGCCTGGCTGCACTGGCCTCGGGTCCAAACAATTGAAAAAATAGGACGAGAAAAATAATGGCACGACAAGCAACAAAGTAATGGGTCATGGGACTTAGGTATGAAATCTAATTTTAATAAGAAAAAACTGGAGCATATAGCTGCATGCGGCTCTTTATCTTCCCATTCTTGCCATCTTGGTTCAATGGCACTATCAGAATACCTATCTAGAATAAAAAAAGGACCTTGCGGTCCTATGTAGTTATAAGCTACTATTTGATTATTCGGTAGATTAAAGGTGCAAAAGGATTTCATTCCATCTAAACAGGCACTGCTTCCCGGTGCCGTACAGCGCCATCCAGGAAATTAGGCAGCACATGTGCATAGGTCCACATGATTTTGTCGGGGTCGTTTAGCTGTTCCACCATGCTTTCCCATTTGGCTTGTCCATGCTGCTCCACTACCATGCTCTTTTTTTCTTCGTTTTGCAGGTAAGCACTCATCCCCGGTGCGTCTGCTTCAGGGTGAAATTGCGTACCCACCATCCAGGGCGAAAAACGCATACCCATAATGGCCTGCACATAAGGCACATGCGGCCGGTATTTTTCTATGCACAAAATATGGGCGCCCATTTTTCGTATAAGCGACCAGTCGGGGTGAATGACCTGCCAATCGCGGCTATCTACAATAAAAAACGGGTCGTTTAATGCATGAAAAAGTGGATCATGGTGGCCGCCCGGGGTTATGTGCACGGGAAAAACACCAAAGGATGTGGACTTGCGTTTGCACACTTCGGCAATGCCATAATCGCGGCACACCAACTGAAACGAATGGCAAATAAGGAACACGAATTTTTTAGGCTCAATATGCGGATTGTTGTTCCAGCTTTCTACCGAGCGGAGCCATCCAAAGTAGGCGTTCTCCCAATCCGACCCTTCGCTTTCAATAGGGCTTCCGGGACCACCGGTGGAAATATAAATGTCGTAGTTAAGATCGGGCACTTCCTGTTTAATGCGCACCTCAAATTCATCCACTTCCACCGTATGGGCATGAAACTCACTCCACTGCCTAATGATGTCGCGGAGGCAGCGCATACCCTGGTTGGGGTAGCCTTCATACAGGTCCAAAATTGCAATGCGTACATTCATTAACCTGCAAAAATAAGCAACTGAAAGTTTTTGAACTTTCCGCACCGCCATACCCAGTTGTCTAGGTGCTTTTGGCAACAGGTATCAGGTTACCTGCCATAAACCTTTTTGCCGCCAATAAAAGTGGCCTGCACCTTGGCATCCAATATTTCTGCTGCATTCGCCTGCATCAGGTCCAGGTCCATTACAACAAAATCAGCCCACTTGCCCCTTTGCAAACTACCTTTTTCTCCCTCTTCAAAATTGCTTTTAGCCGCCCAAATGGTCATGCCGCGCAGGGCTTCCTGCCGCGATAAGCTGTTTTCGGGCTGGTATCCGCCAGCGGGCCAGCCGTTTGCATCCTGCCGGAATACAGCAGCACAAAAAGTTTTGAACGGAGAAATATCTTCCACCGGAAAATCGGTTCCTAGCGGAATCCAACCGGCCTGCTGCATTAGTTGCTTGTATGCATAAGCGCCCTTTTCACGGTCTTTACCCAGCCTGTCACCGGCCCAATACATGTCGGAGGTGGCATGGGTGGGCTGCACCGAAGGCACCACGCTATAGGAGCCGAATTTTTCAAAATCTTGGGGGCTAACTACCTGGGCATGTTCTATGCGCCAGCGACGGTCGTTTGTTCCCCGCAGGTATTTTGCATAAATATCGAGCACCACCCGGTTGCCCGAATCGCCAATGGCATGGGTGCACATTTGAAAGCCTTTATTGTAAAGGACTGCCGCAACAGAATCGAAATGCGATGCGGGGCTCAATAAAAACCCGCTCCAGGCCGGTTGGTCGGCGTAAGGCTGCAACAAGCAAGCCCCACGCGAACCCAGTGCACCATCGGCGTACACTTTAAAGGAACGGACATTTAGCAGCGGAGTTTTGATGGCGCCGCGGTCAAACAAAAAATCATAGTTCCGCTGTGCATCGCTCAGCATGGCATACACCCGCATTTTTAGCGCACCTTTTTGCTGCAGGCTGTCTATTGTAAGCACTTCGGTGTAGTCGAGGCCACAATCATCAACGGTGGTAAGTCCTACCGCAAAGCAGGCTTTTTGTCCCCTATCCAAAGCCTCCGCAACCTGGGCTGCATTTGCGGGTGGAATTTTGGAAGCCACCAGGTCCACTGCATTGTCTATCAACAAACCAGTCAATTGGCCATTTTTCGTAACCACTGTGCCGCCAGTCAGTTCTTTTCCTGCCGCCACGCCTGCCAGGTTTAAGGCGGCAGTATTGGCTATGGCCGCATGGCCGTCCACTCGGGTAAGCAACACAGGACGGGTAGGAAACAGGGCATCCAGTTTTTCTTTGGTAGGAAATGCTTTAGTAGGCCAGTCGTTTTGATCCCAGCCGCGGCCTACCAGCCATCCCTCCCTGTTTTGCTGCGCAAAAGAATCCAGTTTAGCCAAAGCGGCCTCCCAGCTTTGCGTGCCGGTTAAATCGGCGGTTTGTAAGCCCAGGCCATAGCGGTAAAAATGCGCATGGGCATCAATAAAACCAGGGTAAATAAAATGGCCTTCGGCATTTAACGTATCGGATGCCGTAAAATTATCACGGATGCTGGCATCCGTTCCTGTAGCCAGGATTTTTCCATCCCTGATGGCCATTGCCTGTGCATTGGAAAACAGCGAATCGACAGTATAAATTTTCGCATTAAAAACCAGTAGGTCGGCCTGTTGCTTGGTAGTACAACCTGCCCCCAACAAAATGCAAAAGGCGAAGAGCGGATATATGATTCGGCACATCGGTAAGGAAAATTTTTTCAATTGTTGGCGGATAAGAAAAGCCTTCAGCAAAAATTTTGAAGCAAAGGGCCTTCCATTAAAAAATAATGTCTCTATGGGGTGCAGTACAAACAGGTTTAAACAACACGCTGCACTATTTTCCTGTAAATAGCGGCGGGTGTTTTTTGTTGAAATCAGTGGCATCCTGAAATGCTTGCCCCAACTGCAGAATAGAAGCTTCATCATACAAATTGCTAAGCAATGTGATACTTAACGGGTTGCCACGATTGTTGAAGCCAATGGGAAAAACAAGGGCAGGATGGCCGGTGAGATTGGTAATGGCCGATTGGTTGCCGGAAAACGTTGGCACAATCACTACATCCCACTGCTGCATAAAATCGTGCATGGTGTTGATCAATGCGGAACGAAAGCGGTTGGCATTGATGTATTCGGCTGCAGGTACCAGCCGTGAAGCCCGGAAAATGTTGGGCCAAAACCCTTTGTCCTGTCGCTCTATAAGCGAGTCGCGGTCTGTGCGGGTCAGCTCGTCAAAGGCGGCTGCTCCTTCAGCCGAAAGCACTATGTTCATGATGTCGGCAGGGAAGTAGGCAGTGTCGGGAAAGGTAACAGCTTGTATGGCAGGATTCAGTTTTTTAAAAGTTTCCAACGCTTTCCATTCGGCCGATTCTTTAGGGAGTTTGTCGAAGTAATTGGCGGCATAAGCGATGCGCATGTTGCGCACCGGTTTGGCAGCAGGATAGTTAAAGGCATAATTTACTGCAGAAGGGTCGCCGTCATCCTTGCCTTTGATGGCAGCAAACACCAGTGCACAATCGGTAGCGCTGCGGCAAATGGGACCAATTTTATCGAGGCTCCAGCTCAACACCATAGCGCCGCTGCGGCTAACCGCACCAAATGTGGGGCGCAGCCCTGTAGCGCCGCATCGTGTGGAAGGAGAAACAATGGATCCCCAGGTTTCGGTACCAATGGCAAAGGGTAGCAAACCCGCTGCTGTAGCCGAAGCAGATCCTGCAGAGGAACCGCTTGAGCCCTGGCGGAGGTTCCAGGGGTTTTTGGTTTGGCCGCCAAACCATAGATCGTTAAAGGCCAGTGCGCCCAGCGAAAGCTTGGCACAAAGTACGGCACCGGCCTTTTTCAATTGGGTATATACAAAAGCATCTTCCTCAATAACCTGCTCTTTGTAAGGTGCAGAGCCCCAGGTGGTGCGGGTTCCTTTTACTGCAAATAAATCTTTTAACCCATAAGGTATGCCATGCAAGGGGCCACGATAAATTCCCTTTTTTAGCTCTTCATCGGCCTGCCTTGCTTGTTGCATGGCCAGGTCTTCGGTAAAAGAGATAACGCAATGCAGGGAGTCGTTCCATTTTTTTAACCGCCCCAGGAAAAACTCGGTGAGTGCAACAGAAGAGATTTTTTTGGTTTTAATCAAAGATGCCAGCTGGCCAACAGAATAAAAAGAGAGATCATCCTTGTTTGCGGGCAGGCTAACATTTTGCGGCAGGGGTATTGCTTTTTTAGCCACTGCTGTTGGTAACTTAAAGCCGGCAGGTGCGGGTTTAAAAGCAAACGGGTAATGCAGCGCATTCGGTGCCAGTTGCTGGTGCAGGCTGCGGTATGCATCATAAAACTCCCGCATGGATTCAACTGCAGAATCTGCTTCCGCCACAGTGTATTGAAGGTCGTAGTATGCTGCGGTTTTTTGTATCCAGGCAATGGTATCGGGCCGGGTTTGCGCAACTGCGCTTGTTGCTGCCAATAGCAACAGCGCACTCCATATTTTACTCATGGGTTCCGTTAATTCTGGTGGGAAATTATGCAATTTAGCCAGCAGGCAAATGCTGCACAGCACCTAAAATAGCCCAAAGTATTCTTGGTGTTTTTTACTAACAGCGCTGCACAAACGATTTTTCAGCTTTGTACCAATTGTAAATGACCGGACACGGCGTGGGCAATGGCCTGCATGAGCAGGGTGGGTGGTTTCATTTGCCCGGGAACAAAAACCAATTCGCCCGACTCGGTTTTAATGAGCCGGTTGGAAGGCAATTGTTGTTGCAAGTAGTCGTCTGGAATGCTGAGAATATATTCGGTATACAAATGAGTATCCCTTACGCTTACCATTGCATTGTAAGTGGTGCTTTCATGTTCGAAAAATATGGTAAAAATCCGCGCCATAAAAACTGGAGCCAAACAGGCCAGGTGTTTTAAAGGGATTTCAAGGGCAACCGTAAGCTACTAAATAAATAGTATTTTATTCTATATTCCAGCCAGAAATTTAGACTCAATTAATTCCACCACTGCAGGCAGCGAACCGGTTCTTTCAAACACCTGCAATTGCTGGTCGGCACCGGTACCTTGTTCCAAAATACGGTGTACTTCCTGCAGGTGGTGGCGCGAACCCAGGCCATCTACCACATCATCAATAAAATCGAGCAGCTCGTAAATAAGAACCCGGGTATCACTTTCTTCTTCTTTCCCAAAATCAATAAGCTTTCCGTCGATTCCGTAGCGGCTGGCCCGCCACTTGTTTTCGTTGATGAGGTGCCGTGAGTACTGGATGAAATTCATGTTCTGTAACCGCAGCTTATAAATTTTGGCACAAATAGCCTGGAAAAGGGCTGCAATGGCAATGGTTTCCTTTACGGTAAGGGGCACATCGCAAATGCGGAATTCAACCGTGTTGTAATAAGGATGCACCCGCAGGTCCCACCATATTTTTTTACCGTTGTCAATACAATTGGTTTTAATCAGCAGTTTCAGGTAGCAGTCGTAAGCTTCAATGCTGTCGAACACTTCGGGTATGCCGGTGCGGGGAAACTTGTCGAATACTTTGCTGCGAAAAGATTTGTAGCCTGTTTTACGGCCTTCCCAAAAGGGCGAATTGGTGCTGAGTGCATAAATGTGCGGCAAAAAGTAGCGGGTGCTGTTGGCAATATGCATGGCCATTTCGCGGGTTTCCATGCCTACATGCACATGCAGGCCAAAGATCAGATTGCTGCGGGCCGCCTCCTGCAGTTCTGCCACAATTTCGTTGTACCGGTCGTGGTCGGTAATCAGTTGCTGCTCCCAATGGCTAAAGGGATGAGTGCCCGCAGCTCCCAGTTTCAGGCCCAGCCCGTTGGCGATGCCGGAAACTGTTTTGCGCAGGTTGGCTACATCATCAAATGCTTCGTCGGCGTTCTGGCAAATGTCCGTGCCCACTTCTACTACGGCCTGGTGCATTTCGGCCTTCACCTTGTCTTTGATGATTTTTTGTCCTTCGTGAACAATGCGCTGCTGGTGGCTTTTCAACTCCCTGGTATAGGGGTCCAGCACCATATATTCTTCTTCTACCCCCAGGGTAAAAATGTTGTATCGAAAATGTGTCATTGAATGGCTTGCAAAAATCTTGATTAATTGTCCATCGTCCATGGACCATCGACTATGAACTATAGACTATGGGCTATGGACTATGGACTCTTTATAATAACGGTCTTCCACCCACGCTGCGCTTCAGGTATTCGCCCCAGGTCAGGTTGTCTTTTCCATCTTCCTGGGCCTGTGCCCTTTCAATGCAATAGTTGGCGGCATTTTCCACTATCCAGTTAAAGTTCTGTTCCCCTACGCTGGGCAGGTCTGCGTCGGGTGCGGGGTTGCAAAAATCAATGGCATAAGGTACACCGTCGCGGTAAGCCAGTTCCACGGTATTGAAGTCGTAACCCAGGTACTGGTTGATACGCAAAACGATCTCCTCCATTTGCCGCAGTTTTTCTTCGTTGGGTGCAAAGTCGGCAGCATAGCGGCGATGAAAAGGGTTGCGCGGTTCGTAAGGCATAATGTGCACGTACTTGCCACCTACGCAATAGCAGCGGTAATATTCTTCAAACTTTATTTCCTCCTGCAGCAACATCACCAGTTGCCCGGTTTCGGTATGCTTGCGGTAAAAATCCTCGCGGTCTTCCAGCCGGTACACATTGCGCCAGCCCCCGCCGGCATAGGGTTTCATGTAGGCCGGAAACCCTACATAGTTAAATATGTGTTCCCATTCCAGGGGGTAGGTAAGGTTGGTAAATGAATCGCCGGTGGTTTCATCAGGCAGGTCGAACGAAGGCAGAATGGCTGTTTTGGGAACGGGTACGCCGATCTGCGTCATCAGGCAATTGTTGAAAAATTTTTCATCTGCGCTCCACCAAAAGGGATTATTGATCACTGCAGTACCCAGGAGTGCTGCATTTTTGAGGTAGGTGCGGTAAAAAGGCACGTCCTGCGAAATGCGGTCCACAATCACGGAGTACCCCGAAGGTTCGCCCTGTAATACCTTTGAAATGCGCACCGGCTCTGCTGCTATATGCTCTATTCCCTTACTATTGATCCGCTCGATCAGCGCCATTGGAAAGCTGCGTTCCTGTCCGAAGAGAATGCCGATTTTTTTCATACACGCCTTTTTGTATTATGTACAGGCATTAAAGTACAAACTAATCTTATTGTAAAAAAAACAACCCTTTCCGGCACTGCCGCAAACTTATTTTTGCGGGATGAACATCGTGGAACAGCAGCAGTCGCCAGGGTTATGGGTAGAGGAGGGAAGCCTGCATTCCGGCATGCTGCACCGTACGGTTTGGTACCATGTTTACCGTCCTGAAACCTTGCCGCAGGATGGTGTGTCCTTGTTGCTCTTGTACGATGGGCAGGAACTTATGCCCACTGCTTTTTTTCAAAACCTATCTGCCTTGCAGGAGGCCGGGTTGCTGCAACCCCTGCTCATTGTGGCGGTTCATGCAGGTCCGCACCGGTTGCTGGAGTATGGCACTGCAGGTATTCCCGATTATGCCGGACGCGGGGTAAGGGCTGGGCTGCACCATCGGTTTATTTTGGAAGAGCTGATTCCTTCCATCCAGCATAGATACGGCATTAACAGCTTTGGCCAGATGGCCGCTGCGGGCTTTTCGTTGGGTGGGCTGGCTGCCCTGAGTCTTGTTTGGAGCCACCCAAAGGATTTTTCGGTGGCCGGCGTTTTTTCAGGGTCCCTTTGGTGGCGCAGCAAAGCGCTGGATAACGGGTATGACGAAGATCGCGACCGCATTATGCACCAGTTGGTCCGTTCCGGAACCTATCAACCGGGATTGAAGTTTTATTTTACCACCGGGTCGCTCGATGAAACGGCAGACCGCAATGGCAACGGCATTATTGATTCGATTGATGATACGCTAGCCTTGATAACAGAACTGAAAGCCATTGGATATACTGCCGAAGAAATTTTTTATACCAACTACGAAGATGGCCGGCATGATATGGAGACATGGGTTCGGGTGTTGCCAGCATTTTTATTGTGGGGGTGGAGGAAAAAGTAGTTGATAGTTGGTAGTTGGTTGCAAATGCAATTACATTGGACAATAGACGATGGTCGATGGACCAGTATAAAAATAGCCCCTGGCAACTGCCAGGGGCTATTTTTATTTAGCGATGCAATGGGGGCTTAGTTACCAAAAATGTAACGCAGGCCAAACTGCATATAATAAGTAGAAGAAAGCGTCTGGTTGTCGCGGAACGACTCACGAACAGGAGCGCCACGATCCAGTGCCAGCCAGTAAGTAGGACGAACCGTGCCACCAGGAACCACGTTGTTCAGGTTGCGGGCTTCCAGCAGCGAACTTGCGTTGGTCGATTGGGTTACACCCCAGTCGCTGTTCAGCAGGTTGGCTACGTTAAAGATGTCCACACTCAGTTGCAGCGTATTGCGCTTGTTGCCAATGTTGGTGAAAATATCCTGAAGGAGTTTCACGTCAAACTGGTTGCGCCAGGGCAGCAGGGCACCGTTGCGTTCTGCATATTGGCCTTTACGGTCGCGCAGGTATTTGTCCTGCTCCAGGAACTGGAAGAACAGGTCGCTTTGCTCTTGTGCCGTATAGGCTTTGCCACCGGTAGCAGAAGAAGCGGGCCGGTCAACAAAAGTGATCTCCGAAGCATTGCGCGGAACGTAGATCAGGTCATTGTTCTGGCGGTCGCGGTTAAAGTCGTTGGTGTAAGTATACGAGTAACGACCCTGGTGCGAACCTTCATAGAACAAAGAAACTGTGGTACCCAGGTGCTTCAGGTACTCCCTACGGTAAGACAGGGTAGCAATTACACGATGGGGAACCACATAGTTGGCAAAGCTCAGGTCAGGCCGGTTGGCACCATTTACCGTTTGGATCAGGCTCCATGTGTTGAAAGGCTGGTCGCCGTTACCATCATACAGGTTGGAGGCAATGGTGCGGGTATAAGCCAATGAGGCAAAGAAACCTGCAGCGAATTGCTTTTCCAGTCGGCCGGTCAGCGAGAAATAATAACCACGGTCTTCGTTGCCGGTAACAATGGCGTTAAACTGCTGGTTGGCACCCGGGCCAGCCTGGCCGGTGCGGGTAATGGGGTTGATATACTTATCAGCGTCGTTTGCCGGGTAAATCACACGTGTATCGGGATAACCGGAAATATTCAGCGCTGTTGGATTCTGCAGGTTTACATTTTGCGAATACAACACGTTGATGTCGCGGTTGTAAATAGCTTCCAAAGTAGCCACTACACCACCAGGCAGGCGCTGATCCAGTGCCAAGGTAGATTTCCAGGTCTGGGGCAGTTTGAAGTTTTCATCAAAAGCGGTAACGGTGCTCGGAATTACGGTACCAGCTGCTGGTACTGTTGCCGGGCGGTACTCGCCGATGTTCGAAGAGAAAGGCCCAGGAGTGTTGGCCACACCGTTGGCACTTTGGGTTACTTGCAGCATACCCGAGTTGCCCGACTGGCCTACGATCCATACAAAAGGAACACGGCCGGTAAAGATGCCGGTACCACCACGGAGTTGCAGGCTGCGGTTGCCAAATACATCGTAGTTAAAACCTACGCGGGGCGACCACATGATCTTGGGCTCGGGCAATTTGCCGGTATTGATACGGGTGCCGTTGGCAAAATTTAGCCCGGCCACCAGCGGGTTGGTTTTTACTTCGGTTACATCGGGATAAGTGCTCAGGTCGGCACGAATACCTGCAGTCAAACGAAATTTAGGATTGATCACCATCTCATCTTGAGCATACAGGGAGTACTGTGCAAACTTGAATGAAGGAAAAGCCTGCGAGTAATCAGGAGTAAGCGAGAATGTTTGTGCAAAATCCAGTGGTTTTGCGCCGTTCTGGAAATCTTCAAAAGAAGCAAAACGGTAATACGACATACCCAGCGGCTGGAAACCGTTGCGGGTTTTGCTGTAATCAAACTGGCCGCCAAACACAAAGTTGTGGATGCCGGTGTTCCAGGTAAGGTTGTTTACAACAGAATAAATTTCCACATCACGCAGGTTGCCCAGCGAGAAAGGCTCATAGCCAAAAGAAGTAAACGGAAGACCGTCCTTCATAATGTCTACAAAGGGGAAAATAGCACTGTTGCTGCTGCGGGGTTCGTCCTGGTTGTTGTAGGATACACGCAGGGTGTTGGCTACTTTGTTGCCAAACTTACCGTTCCACTCCAATTGGGCAGAATAGAAATTATTTTCCTGGAAATAGTTGGAGTTTGCAAAATGCAGGGCGTTGATATCAGTACGGCCCTGGCCGGAACCATAGCTTACACCGGTAGAGGAGGTAGAACCTGAAACAAAAGAGGGCGATTTACCTTCTACCTGGTTGTAACGGAAGTTAACGCGGTGGTTGTCGTTGATGTTCCAGTCGAGACGGGCCAGGATTTTGGTCTGGTCAGTTACAAAATCATATCCCTGGTAGCCACCGGTTTCATAGCCATAAGTGCGGCGCAGGTAATCGGAGATGGCATCCAGTTCGGTGGTGGTTGGACGGGCAACCTGTGGGTTGGTAGGGCCGTAAGGGCGCTCTGCAGTGGCAGCAAAACGTTGCTGGCCGGGAGAGGTACGCTTTTCGGTTTCACCGCTTACAAAAAAGAACAGTTTGTTCTTGATGATCGGGCCACCGATGCGGGCACCGTACTGGTTGAACTGGAAGTTCTGGCGGGGAAACGTGTTGCCGTTTACCTTGTTGCCCTGCTGTTCCTGGTTACGAAAATAAGTGTACACCGAACCGTTGAAATTGTTGGTGCCCGAGCGGGTAATGGAGTTAATGGCACTGCCGATAAAGTTGCTCTGGCGAATGTCGAACGGAGAAATGTTTACCGAAATTTCCTCGATGGCATCCAGCGAAATGGGCGAACCGCCTGCAGGCAGGTTGCCGCCAATTCCAAAGGTGTTGTTGAAGTCGGAACCATCTACGGTAATAAAGTTCTGCCGGGAGTTACCACCACCTATAGCATTTCCGTTGGCCTGCGGGGTAATACGGGTAAAGTCGTTGAGGCTACGGCTGATGGTTGGAAGGCGGCTGATTTCACGCGAACCAATATTGGTAACCGAGCCGGTACGGCTTCCATTCAGGATGCTGTTGCGGCGGCCGGTGGTTACTACTACCTGTTCCAGCGTAGTGTTGGTCTTCGACAAAACCGGGTTCAATACAAAGGATTCAGCGAGCTGAAGGGTAAGGTTCTCGAGGGTTTGGGGTTCAAATCCAACATAACTAACCACTACGGTGTACGGGCCACCAGGGCGCATGTTTACGATATTGAAAGTGCCCCCCGACTGGGTAACTGCACTGTAGCGCGTTCCGGAAGGAAGGTGCGTTGCCGAAATGGTGGCACCTGCCAGCGGTTGCTCACTGGCATCCCGCACTACGCCGGTGAGGTTACTGGTAGTAACCTGCGCCAACAAAAACTGCCCGGCCAATAAAAAAATGGCGAGCAGCATAGTAATTTTTCTCAACATACTTACTGATTTTTCTCTTGTGAATGGGAAATCGCTGCAAAGAAACTGAATTCCAGAACAACAGACCAATGTGAATATTAACAAATTATTACCCGGTGTTGGATTACAGGCGGTTGGGTAATAAAAAAAACTTTTTTAATTAAGACGGGCATGTTTGGTTGGATATTTTATAATTGGGACGAAACCCAAACTTTCCACTTAGCACATTTAGGCTGAAGCATGGGAGGTTTCAGTGTTCATTTTTCCAAAATCTTGAATGCTTTAATAGCTCAATTACCTTAATGGGCGAAGCGCTTGCTCGATTTTTAATATAACCTGCACCAAAGTTTCAATCCCTTCAATGTTGCTACCTTTGCGAAAATTTTGGATATGCTTCATTCCATTGAGAGTGCAATAGAAGACCTTAAGGCGGGGAAAATGGTTATAGTGGTGGATGATGAGGACCGCGAAAACGAAGGCGATTTTATTATGGCTGCACAGTTCATCACTCCGGAAGCAGTCAATTTTATGTCCAAATTTGGCCGCGGCCTTATTTGCGTGCCTCTCCTCGAAGACCGTTGCGATGCATTGGGATTGGAGTTGATGGTAAATAACAATACAGCCCTGCACGAAACGGCTTTTACCGTTTCGGTCGACCTGTTGGGCCACGGCTGCACCACGGGTATTTCGGCACACGACCGGGCCGCTACCATTCGTGCCCTTGTCGATCCCCAAACAAAACCAGAAGACCTGGGCCGTCCCGGTCATATATTTCCCCTGCGTGCCAAAAAAGGCGGTGTGTTGCGCCGTGCCGGCCACACCGAAGCTGCAGTGGACCTGGCCCGACTGGCAGGGTTTGAACCCGCAGGTGTGCTGGTAGAAATCCTGAACGAAGATGGCTCTATGGCGCGGGTACCCGACCTGATGATCATTGCCGAAAAATTTGACCTCAAGATCATTTCCATTAAAGACCTGATCGAATACCGCATCAAACGCGATTCGCTGATTGAAGAAATTGTACGGGTAGATATGCCCACGCAGTTTGGCCATTTTAAGCTGGTGGCCTTCCAGGAAAAAAATACTTCCAACGAGCACCTGGCCCTGATAAAAGGGGAGTGGGAACCGGGCGAACCCATAATGGTTCGGGTGCACTCGTCCTGCTTTACCGGCGACATCCTGGGCTCTTTGCGTTGCGACTGCGGTGAGCAATTGCACAGTGCTATGAAAATGGTGGATGCCGAAGGCAAAGGCCTGATCCTGTACATGAACCAGGAAGGCCGTGGCATTGGGCTGCTCAACAAACTAAAAGCCTACCGTCTGCAGGAAGATGGAATGGATACCGTAGAGGCCAACCTGCACCTTGGTTTTCAGATGGACCAACGCGATTATGGCGTGGGTGCCCAAATTCTGCGGCACCTCAATGTGCAGAAGCTGCGCCTGATTTCCAACAATCCGCGCAAAAGGGTAGGACTGATTGGTTACGGGCTGGAAGTGGTGGAAAACATCGCCCTGCGTATTGATCCCAATCCTTTTAATGAACGCTACCTGCATACCAAGCGGGATAAGCTGGGCCATGAATTGCAATAATGGACGATAGACAATAGACGATAGACCATAGACGACAGACAACAGTTGGGCTGTTTTCCGTTGTCAGTTGTCTATGGTCCGTCGTCGTCCTATTGCGCCCCCGCCGAATCCTGCTTTTGCATACTGTCCCTTGCCTGTTGCGCTTTTAGCCGCGCCGATTTCCGGCCAAACAGAAATTCGCGGATCGAGTTAAACTCCCTGCGGTAAGAAAGGGCTGCACCGGTGCGGGTGGTTCGCAAGGCGTTGCCTGCGGAGGAGCCTGTTCCCAAAAAGTCGAGGTTCTGGCGGTAAAAAAACGTTGCCCGGATGGTGCCGCTTTTATTGATCACCCATTCGGCGGTTACATCGGGCAAAAACTGGATGGTTTGTTGCAGCGTACTTTGCAGCGGCACATTGAGGGTGCTGCCAAAAGTTACCGTAAAACGTTCGTCGAAAAATGCCTTGCCCACGCTCAGGTTTACGTCCGTTTGGTTGATGTTGAAGTTGCTGGCGTTGGCTACCAGGCTGCGGTTGTACACCGATCCGGAAAGGTTCAGCGTCACATCGTTTTTTTGCAAAATACCGCCCAGCAACTGGTTGAGTTGCTTATTCACTTCGCCAAACAAGAGGCCGGAAATGGTATTATATGCCAGCTCGTTGATCTGGCTGCCTGTTCCCAGCCGGATACCAAACGGCGCAAAAGAGTTGAATACAATAAGCGAGGTTACTTGTTTGTTCAGTTCATTCGGGTTCTTTTCAATTTGCTGGATGGCGTAGGTAAACTCATTGCCCAGGTTGCTGGGCAGTTCCAGCGAAAAGGTAAACTGAGGGCGGAACAACTCCCCGGTTAAAATAGCCACCACATTTACATCGTCGCGGAAGTTGGACAAGTTAGGGCCGCCGCTTGAGGAAAGGATCAGGCCACTTTGCGCCAGCGGTGCAAAACTTACTTCATTTGCACTGTATACAGCTTCAAGCCGCACGGTCGCATCAAACGGGTCGCCGGTCCATTCAATATAATTATTGCTGCCGGGACGTATGGTAAATGGCTTTTTAAAAACCGACTGAAAAGTAAACAGGTAATTTCCTTCCTGGATATCATACCGGCCACGGATACTGAGTGGTTCGTTGGTGCCTGAAGAAATAAACAGCGTGCCGGTGCCCCTGCCACGAATAATGTCGCCGGTCAGTTCATCCAGGATTACTTCAATGTTAACCAGCGGGTTGGCTGTAAGGTTTACCTGGTAGGAGAGGTTTGTGGCGCCACCGCGCAGGTCGTCGGCACTCATTTCGCGGCCGTATTGCCGCTCCACCAAAAAGTCGGCGGTACCGCTTTCCCGCACTGTTTTGGAAGGGGGCAGCGTCAGGTAGGCACTGTCCCGGTCGGATGCCACCATGTCAATGTTCATCAGGATGTCGTTCTGCGGCCCATTCAGCAAAAACGACCCGGTCCCCATGGCCCTGCCATAAAAGGTCTGGTTGTCGGCATAGGTGGTATTGAGCAACTCCATGGGCTGGCTGCCGGTTTGCACGGCAATGTCAAACACCATATCATTAAAGTTCTGGTGCTGTATGGTGCCCTGCATGGTGGCATTATTGCCCAGCCGGTCGCGGAGCCGGATGGTGCCAAAATCAATATAATCCTCGTTCAGTATTATTTCAGCATTGTCCAGCTTATAAAAAACCTGGGTAAAATTTACTTTCAGTCCAGCATCGCGGATAGCGGCCCGGCCCACAAATTCACGGTTGGCGCCTTCACCCAAAATATCCAGTTTGCCCGTTACAAAACCCTCCAGGTTGGAGAACAGGGTGCCGATAAACCGCTCCAGGATTTTTACGGGATATTCCTTTGCATTAATGGTAATGCGGTCGCGGTGCTGGTTGGTACTATCTGCCACATCCAGGGAAAGTTCTACCGTTACCTGTTGGCCAGGGTTAAGGTTGTTGACCCCGCCGGTGATCATGCCCGTATTGCTGTTGTACGAAATGGCTGCCAGCACCTGGCCAATGGAATCATTGTCTACCCGCAGGGCATCGGTCCTCAGGTCGGTCACCACGTTTAAGCGTTCCTGAGGGTCTTCCACCGTAACCGTGCCGGAAATCAGCCCCTCGATGCGGTATCCTTTTACCAACAGCGGCGATAGATCGCCCAGGTTTACGCGGTTGAGCGAAACCACCAGGTCGTTCCACGAGCCAATATCAGAAGGTTGTGTAGTCAGCTTTATTTCCTGGTCGGCTTCGCGGAGCACTACCTGTCCATGCACTACCGAACGTTGCCGGAAATCAAGTTCGCCGCCTTCTTCCGCGGTCCAGGTTTTTCCGTTGATGACAAAACTGGAAGGCCGCAGCAAAACTTTAAACCCATCCGCAAAAGTTTGCACCTGTGCGGATAGTTGTGCCTTATTGATGGTTTGGTTTGCAACAGTGGTAATGCTTACCTCGGAAAGATCGTTTTGAGCCGTCAGCGAAAAATCGGTCTGTGGAAAGTTCAGGCTGTCGCTGATCACCGCATTTGCCACGCTGCCCTGCACGGCCAGCCGCTCCAGGTTGCCATCACCCGCCAGGTGCACACTGGAAAAAGAATATTGTTGGTACCCTGCCAGCGGCACATCTACCTCCACCTTCATCAGGTTCGAATCAAGGTTCAAGGATCCTGAAATCTGGCTGTTGTTGAAACCCGTCAGGTCGCGGTCCAGCAGTTTAAGGTAGTCTTCAACCACGCCGGTGCGGATGTCGAAGGTAAACGCCTGCCGCGGCAATTGAAACCGGGGCGGCCGGATATAAGAAGGATAATAACGGTTTAAAAAAAGCAGGAACGCATCCGGCAACGACTTCAGGTCAAAATTTCCCTGGATGGAAGCCTCCAGTTCATTGGAGGTGGCCCGCAGGGTACGAATGCCATCGGTAATACGGGAGCTAAGTGTTAGCGAGTCGAAGGGGAGTGGTTGGCCGTCCAGCAGCAGCGAGGCCTGGCGGATGCGGGCATCGCCGTAAAAATCGTTAAGCGTTTTGCCCCTGAAGTCCAGGTCAAACTGCCCGCTCAGCACCAGGTCATCGCGGGTAAGGCCCAGCAGGCGCAGGTTGGCATATTTAATATCTGCATTGGCATTGAATAGCGGCACTTTGCTGCCCAGGTCAATAATGCCTTTCAACCGGATTTCGGCATTGGGGTCTTCAATAAGAAAATCACCATCCAGTTTGCGGCGGGCAATACGGCCATCAACGGTAATGTTTTGAAACTGGTAGTCCTGGTATTGGATGCTGCGGATCTTGCCTTCCAGCCGGGCATCGAGGGTGTTCCAGGCAAAACCCCTGCCCTTTACATTTCCGGCAAACGATACCGCCCCCAGGTTGGCATCGTTCAAAAAGGTGCCCAGTTTAAAGCCCGATGTACTCACAGATCCGGAGTAAATGGGCGATCCTTTCGCAGGCAATTTCATGTTCAGATCCGACACTACCGTACCCAATGCTGTTTCTATGGTACCATAAGTAACAAAGTCGTTGATAAAGCCGGTGAAGTTTCCATTAAACCGCAGGTATTGCAACTGCCGCAGGTTGGGAGTACTGATGCCACGCAGTTGGGGCACCAGGTCCAGCGCATCGGCATATGTAGTGCGCAATTGCCCTTGCTCCAGGTTGATAAAGGTGCTGGCTATATCGGGCAAACCAACAAGGCTCACATCGCCGGCAACATAGGTGTTGGCCCCTGCCTGAATGGAAAAGTTCTGGGCCGACAGGTCGTCAACGGTTCCCTTGGCATTGCCGCTAACCCTGATGTTTCGGTTCCAGGTGCGGAGGGCAGGGGCAAAAAAAGCAAGGTCGTCGCTATGTACCGTGCTGTTGCGAAACCGGGTTTCCATCGCCACAGCATGAATGTAATCGCTCATGCTGGCAATGGATGGATACCGCATGGCGTAATAATTTCCCAACACGCTTTTTGGTGTGCGGAGTTCCATTTCGGAAAATTCCATCAACTGCGGATGCATGCGAAATGCTGCAGTCAGTTTTTTTACCGTAAACCCGCTGCGTTCCTTTGTACTCAGGTTAACCAGGGCCGTAACGGTATCCTGCTGCATGCGCAGGTCTTTGATGGTGCCGGTAATTTTTGAAAATAAAATATGGGTCCCATCAAAAGTGGGCACGGTAGCCCCAAGGCTGTCGCGGTCGGTTCTAAATGTGCCGTTTTCTATGGAAAAATCTTTAAGGGCCATCAACCAGCCTTCGGCATTCCATGCTTCATTGCCCGTACTGGGTTTAGGTTTTGGCTTCAGGCTGTCGGGGCGGGCTCCTGTATAATCAAACAGGTGGAGGTAAGGTTTTACCAGTGCCAGCGAGTTGATGTCAATTTTCTTTTTGGCCAAGCTGATTTCATTGGCATCCAGGTCCAGTTGGCCCACCCGCACCGTCATGTTGCGGCCCACCCATCCGTCTTTTTGAATAATGGACACATTGCGCAGTTCTACTTTTTTTAGATCGAAATCAATACCTGCGTTCTTCTTTTGTTTTTTTGTTCCGGGAGTGGTAAAATAGTCTTGTATAAACCGGTAGTTCCAAACCGAGTCGGTACGTTGGAGTTTGATAATGGCATCTTCAAGGCCAATGAATTTTAGTTCTGCTTCATTTTGCAAAAAAAACCAATCGGTAATGCGTACCTGCACTGCACCTGCATACAACAGGGTGTCCTGTTTTTGATCTTCTACCAACACGCCCCCAAGCGACATGCGGTTGAAAAAACCCACTTCCACGTTGTTGATGGAAATGCGGCTTTGCAGGTCGCGGCTCAGGCGCTTTGTAACCTGGGTTACCAAAAAGTTTTGTCCCCAGTCGGTGTGCAGTAGACCCAGCAACAGCAGCAACAGCAGCGTTATGGATAGCAGCACCCGCCCGAATATGTTTAAGAATGCTTTCAGGTAAAAAATTGATTAGGTTGTAAAAATAGCCATTTGCAAGTGTGTGCCTGCAATTTTAAAGATACCTAAGGATTTAGTCCGCAATTCTTTCCATGATATGTAGGGCATTTTTATAAACGGAGCCCAAACCATTTCATGATGCATATTTTCATTTTCTTTGCCCTCCTTTACCAAACGAAGATGTAATGCATATTAATAAAGCTATTTGCCTCATTTTTATTTGCCTGCTGGTGGCGCAATATTCGGTGCAGGCACAAAACCCACGCATGGACGATCCAAACCAGATCGGGTGGTTTGCCACCAATGCCACAGTGCGGTTTGCAGAAAAGTGGTCCTCTACGCTTGAATTTCAATGGCGCCGCGATGATTGGGTGCGCAATGGCCAGCAAAATTTAGTGCGGGGCAGTATCAATTACCAGGTACATCCTGCTGTTTCCCTTCGCGGAGGTTATGCATTTGCAGCTACTTTTCCTTATGGCGAGCCTACCATCCAGGCAGCCGGTAAAACTTTTCCTGAGCACCGCAGCTTTCAGCAGGCATTGATCACCCAACCTATTAACCGCCTGACGCTGCAGCACCGTTTTATGCTGGAACAGCGCTGGGTGGGCCGTTTTACTAACCCCGACAACACCCGTGCCCACGATTACCAGTACATCAACCGCTTCAGGTACCTGGCCCGCCTGCAGGCACCTTTTCAAAAGGCTGCACCTAACGGCGCCCATTGGTATGGCGCAGTGTGGGATGAGATACTGATTGGATTTGGAAAGCAGGTGCAGCATAATGTGTTTGATCAAAACCGGATTAGCCTGGTGGTAGGCCGGCAGTTTTCACCCAGTGCACGCCTCGAAGGTGGATTCATCAGCCAGATAGCGCAACTGGGCCGGCAGATTGTTCCCGGCCGCAGCATTTATCAATACAATACCGGGTTTACGATAACCGCCATATTTAATGTAGATGCCCGAAACAATGATGTGGGCCCTCAGTAAGGCCCCACTAATTTTTTTTAAGCAGGCAAAATGACAGCGCAATTTTAGTTTTTGTAAATCTCTACCACGGCCTTTCCATCCTGTTTGATGTATCCGCGGTACATGCCTTCGGTATTGAACGGCATGGCAACATTTCCGTTTTTGTCAACCGCAATCAGTCCGCCATCACCGCCCAGTTGCGGCACCTTTTTATGGATCATCTCATTGGTAGCAGCCTGTAGGGAAAGGCCCTTATATTCCATTAAGCTGCTTACGGTTTTTGCCACCGAAAGACGGATAAAAAACTCGCCCCAACCGGTGCAGCTTACGGCGCAGGTGGCATTGTCGGCGTAGGTGCCTGCACCAATGATGGGCGCATCGCCAATACGGCCAAATTTTTTGTTGGTCATGCCTCCCGTAGAAGTGGCAGCAGCCAGGTTGCCCTGCATGTCCAAAGCCACCGCACCAACGGTACCATATTTGTCGTCGCGATTTCCGGGTTGCTTTAGCAGCGAAGTGGCTTTGTTGCCATGGTCCAGCGCCACGCTGTCGGGATCCTGTGCCCGCACCTTCAACAAACCCTGCCAGCGGTCTTCTGTATAAAAATAGGAGGGGTCAACCAACTCCAGGCCTTGCTGCCGGGCAAATTTTTCGGCGCCGGGGCCTACCATCATTACATGCTGGCTTTGCTCCATCACCGCCCTTGCAGCCGTTATCGGGTTGCGAATGGTGGTGACCGATGCCACCGATCCTGCGGCCAGGTTTTTCCCATTCATGATAGAGGCATCCAGCTCGTTTTTCCCTTCATTGGTAAATACGGCACCCTTGCCGGCATTAAACAGGGGCGAATCCTCGAGCAGGCGTACAGCAGCCTCCACTGCATCCAGTGCCGACCCACCTTTGCTTAATATGGCATGGCCTGCCTGCAGTGCCTGGTTCAGGGCCTGTTGGTATGCCTTTTCTTTTTCAGCTGTCATGTTTTTCTTCAGGATGGTTCCCGCTCCACCATGTATGACCAAGGTAAATTTTTTGGTAGCGCCTGCCTGCTGTGCCTGAACCGAAGCCATCATAAAAAGGAAAATTATTGCTGCAAAAACTTTTTTCATACAAATGCTGTTGGCGTAAAGTTCGGAGAATATTTGCAGCTATGGTTGTATTAGGCAGGGTACCATTGTTAGCCGGGCACAAGTGATACCCAAACTTTTTTGTATTTGTAATAAGGCAGGATAATTACATTTGCACCAATCTAAAACCCTTTTTAGCAAACATGAAAACCACACTCTTTTCCGTTGCCCTGCTGGGTACCCTAGTGCTTGCCTCCTGTGAAAAAATCAAAGACGCCATTTTTCCTTCTTTTGAACAGGACATTCCAGAAGTTACCGTTACCATTCCTATTACCACCAGCGTTGGCAGCGACGTGGTGCTGGGCGCTTATGAATTTAAATTTAACGTGGACAGTTTGATCCGTAAATATACCGCGCAGCAGTTTGGCATTGATAATGCTGGCGGCATCCAAATCAAATCTGTGATCCTGAACCTCAATAACGAGGATAACCTCAATAATTTCTCCAACTTCGAGAACGTGAAACTTTCCGTTTCCAGCGATGAAATGCCGGTTAATGTGACAGTGGCGGAAACGGCCATTACCAGTGGCGCATCACCATTGGTGGTTCCGGGCAATAATACTGACCTGAAGAAATACTTTAAATCCGGCAGGGTTATATACACACTTACCGGAAGGTCGAAAAAGATTACCACCAAGCCGCTGCAGATGTCGGTACAGGTGCAGTTAAAGATCAATTAACCACGGTTCCAACCCGCTAAAAAAGCTGCATGGATGATGATCCATGCAGCTTTTTTGATGCCTTTTTTTAAACCCTTCACTAATAAATTCTACGCTGTATTCCATTGCATTTTTCGGCCCGCTGACTTTTGTTTATTGCAAAACCAATCCTATTTTATATCGTATAGATCCATCATGTCCGACTCTTTCTTTGTTGCCTGCAATATATTTATGAAACAAGCCTTTTTGTTCTCATAAAAATTACCACCGGCGCATTGCCCGTCGTATTTGCCCTTACAATTTGCCGCATTTTACTCCCCTGGTTGCCCCTCGTTTATGCGAGATTTGGGTTTAATAAATGCAACCCATTATGCGAAAGATTATTGTTTTGTCTTTTATAACACTGGATGGGGTGATGCAGGCTCCCGGCGGGCCGGAGGAAGATGGTTCAGGTGGTTTTGAATTTGGGGGCTGGGTGGTGCCTTACTTCGACGAAGTGAGCCACCAGGTAATGGAAAAGCAAATGCAACCGGCAGACCTGCTTTTGGGCAGAAAAACATTTGAAATATTTGCCGCTTACTGGCCTCATCATGCCGATAATTGGCCGGGCATAAACGAGGTAAATAAATACGTGCTGTCCCAAACCATCAACCATGCTCACTGGCAAAATTCCGTGTTCCTTCAAAATGTTGCCGACATAAAACAATTGAAACATGCAACAGGAAACGACATCCAGGTACACGGCAGCGGCGAACTGGTTCAACTGCTTTTCACCCACGACCTGGTGGACGAACTATGGCTTAAAATTTTCCCTGTTACCCTGGGTAAAGGCAAAAAGTTTTTTGCCGAAGGCACCCTGCCTGCTGCATTTACACTAACCGAAACCCAGGTAACACCATCGGGGGTAATTTTTGCCAATTACAAACGGGCAGGAAAAGTGCAAACCGGTACGTTTAGTGGTTGAAACCAATAACTGAAATAATTCAGTTGTCTCTATCCATACAGTGTAGCATGTAATTCGAAAAGGCCTTTAAAGAATGCAGGAATTTTTTTTTAAAAACCGCTGGCACTATCGTCGCCCCTGCTATCGGCAACTGCTTCAAACCGCCCGTCGGGCAACACTTTGATGATCTCCGTTCTGCCAATAGGCCCACGGAGTGTAATGGTGTAGCCCATTTTTTTTAGTGCTGCCATAAGGCTTTGCGGAAAGTTGCTTTCCACGGCTATTTCATCGGGCAGCCACTGGTGGTGAAACTTGGGAGCGTTCACCACGGTAGTGGTGGGAAGGTCAAAGTCAATAATATTGACGATGGTTTGAAAAACCGATGTGGGAATAGTGGTGCCTCCCGGTGTGCCCACCACAAGGAAAGGCTTTCCCCCTTTTAAAACAAGGGTAGGGGTCATGGAACTCAGCATGCGTTTGCCCGGTGCTATGGCGTTGGCTTCGCCGCCAATGGCCCCGTACATATTGGGCACCCCGGGCTTGATGCTGAAATCATCCATTTCATCGTTGAGCAAAAAACCGGCGCCGCCAACCACCGTTTTGCTGCCATACGAATCGTTTAATGTAGTGGTAACCGCTACCGCATTTCCCTCTTTATCTATTACGGATATATGGGTGGTTTCTTCACTTTGTGCTGGAGGTACTTTTCCTTCAACCCTGCTTTTTCCTGCCTGGCCCGGCACAAAATCCTGCATTTTTTTGAGTAAATAAATGCTGTCGGTAATAGTTGCCACAGGCACGTCCACAAAATCGGCATCGCCCATATATTTGGCGCGGTCTGCATAAGCCCGGCGCTCAGCTTCGGTCATTACCTGCACGGATTGCGGCGTGTGAAACCCGTATTGTTGCAACGGAAAAGGGGCAACCATGTGGAGCATCTGGTGCAGCAACAACCCGCCACTGCTGGGTGGCGGCATCGATACTACTTGGTATCCACGATAAAGAAACCGGTGGGGTTGCCGCCATTTTGCGGTGTACTTTTTTAAATCTTCCAGCGAAATAATTCCGTCTCCGCGCTGCATTTCCTCTACAATCAACCGGGCGGTTTTGCCTTCGTAAAAGCCCTTACTGCCCCCATCGCGTATGCGTATAAGGGTAGTGGCCAGGTCCCGTTGCACCAAGGTGTCGCCCGCTTTCCAGGGCGTACTTTTTTGAAGTGCACTGGGGCGGGTGTTGTACCGGGCCAGATTTGCCTGCAGGTCATTGAGCGACCGTGCCTCACGGGCGGTGATGGCAAACCCTTTTTGTGCCAATTCGATGGCCGGCGCAATAAGGTCTTTCATGGGCAGTTTGGCATATTGCAGGCTTTCAAAAAGCCCGGCCACAGTTCCCGGAACGCCACTGGCCAGGTGCCCGTGCTGGCTTTTTTGGGTTGATGCATTGCCGGCTTCATCGAGGTACATGTTCCGGTGGGCGGCTGCTGGTGCAGCTTCACGGTAATCCAGCGATACCGTTTTCCCACCAGTTAAATAAGCGACCATAAATCCACCACCTCCCAGGTTACCGGCCTGCGGGTAAACAACTGCCAGCGCCAATTGGGTGGCAATGGCGGCATCCACCGCATTACCTCCCAGCTGCATTACCAGCAAACCTGCCAGGCTGGCCAGCGGATGTGCCGAAACTACGGCACCGTTGGCTGCAGTCAGGCTTTTTTGTATGCTGTAATCATACGGGTTGAAGGGCAGGTTGACGGTGCCGGTCTTACGAGGGGCACAACTGAATAGGAGCAAGTAAGAAAACAAAAGCAAAGATTGGCGCATGGCATGGAAGGGTTGGAGTCACGAAAATAACCCTAATGTACCTATCACTTTTCTACTGGATGGCCCCGGATCTGGCCTATGGGCCATTTGCGCATAGCCTCCATCGTGGCCCGGGCCAGGATAGGAAACACAAAAATCATATTCGGCGTATTGTTAAAAAGAGTAACATTGTGTACTGCCGTTTTTAGCGGCACCTAAACCAACTGTACAACGAAGGGCCCCCAACCGGGGCTTTTCTATTTTCATCTGCCAAATAATACAGGGGTTTGTAATATTGCTGTCCAAATAGTTTACATGATCAAACGGTTTTTTGCCGCCGGCTTTTTGTTGCTGCTGGCATCTTGGTGCAGTGCACAATTGCAAAGTCCTGAACAATTTTTAGGGTATAAAATAGGAACCCGCTATACACCGCACTGGCGCATTGTAGAATATTTCCGGCATGTAGCTGCCCAAAAGCCCGAAATGATGAAACTGCAGCCCTATGGCCAAACCAACGAAGGGCGGCCGCTGATGGTAGCCTTTGTTTCGGCGCCTGCCAATGTTTCCAACCTGGAAAATGTACGCACCAATAACCTGAAACTTGCAGCCCAAAATGGGGGCAACGGCAACACCAGCTCCCCTGTGGTAGTATGGCTTTCGTACAATGTGCATGGAAACGAAACCTCATCTTCGGAAGCAGCCATGATGACCTTGTATGCACTGGTAGACCCCTCCAACAACCGCACCGCACAATGGTTGCAAAATACGGTGGTGGCTATTGATCCCTGCCTCAACCCCGATGGCCGCGACCGCTATGTGTCCTGGTTTAATTCGGTGGTGGGCAGGCAATACAACCCGGCACCAGAAGCGCGGGAACACCGCGAGCCCTGGCCCGGAGGCCGCAGCAACCATTACAATTTTGACCTGAACCGCGACTGGGCCTGGCAAACCCAATTGGAAAGCCGGCAGCGCTTGGCCCTCTTTAACCAGTGGTTGCCGCAGGTGCATGTCGATTTTCATGAACAAGGCGTAAACCAGCCTTATTATTTTGCCCCGGCTGCGCAGCCTTACCATGAAGTGATTACGCCCTGGCAGCGCTCTTTCCAGGAAACCATCGGCCGTAACCATGCCCGTTATTTCGACGAGGCCGGCTGGCTTTATTTTACCAAAGAAGTGTTTGATCTCCTGTACCCTTCTTACGGTGATACCTACCCGATTTACAATGGCTCCATCGGCATGACTTATGAGCAGGGTGGTGGCCCGGCGGGAGGCCTTGGCGTGCTTACCGACGAAGGTGATACCCTTACACTCGTGGACCGTGTGTTACATCATTATACCACAGGGCTAAGCACGGTTGAAGCCGCTGCGCAAAATGCAGGCAAACTGCTCACCGAGTTTCAATCTTTTTTTCGCAACGCCGCTGCCGGCAATACAGGTACCTACAAAACTTATGTAATAAAACACACCCCACGCGATGCAGAGCGGATACAATCCCTAAAAGCCCTGCTCGACCGCAACGGCATCCGGTATGGCTCAGGCTCGGGAAATGGCTTGCGTGGGTTTAATTACGACACTGGAAAGGAAGAAGCCTTTTCCATTGCGGGCAACGACCTGGTGGTTTCTGCCGCCCAGCCCAAAGGCACGCTGGTCACCGTTTTGTTTGAACCCAGAACCACCGTTGTAGATTCCAACACTTACGACATTACTGCCTGGGCCATGCCTTACGTATACGGTCTGAAGGCTTATGCCACCCGCACTGCCGTAAATACAAGTACGGCTGCAACTGCAGCAGGTGTACAAAACACAGCTTCTGCCGACCCCTACGCTTATGTTATTCGCTGGACGGGTGTGCAGGGAGTGAAGCTCGCAACCCAACTACAACGGCGCGGCATAAAGCTGCGCTACAGCGAACGGCCTTTTGAAGTAAATGGACAAACTTTCGACCGCGGTTCTATTGTGGTGATGCGCACCAGCAACCAGTATGTGCCTAATCTTTGGAATACGGTGCGCAGCCTTGCCGATTCGGCAGGGGTATTGTTAACGGCAGTAACTACCGGTTTTGTAGAAAAGGGATTTGATTTTGGTTCCTCCAAAATGGTTCCGTTCAAGTGGCGGAAAGTGGCACTGATTACCGGCGAAGGCGTATCCTCGCTGGGTGCCGGCGAAGTATGGCATTTTTTCGACCAGGAGTTGCAATACCCGCTTACCCTGGTAAACCTGGCCGACATCGGCCGGTTTAACTGGAGCAATTACGATGTGGTGATTTTGCCGGATGGCGCTTACCGCTTTTTGTCGGATAAAGCTGCTGCCGAACAAATGCGCAACTGGATCTCGTCGGGCGGGCACCTGGTGGCTTTGGAAGGTGCAGTAGCACAATTGAGCCGCCTCGACTGGTCGATTAAATCAAAAAAAGAGGACTCCGCCACCGACCGCAATCCTTACGGAGTGTTGCAAAGATTTGAAACCCGTGAAAGGGATTACATTCAAAACATCACACCGGGTTCTATTTACCGCGTGGAGCTGGATAATACCCATCCGCTGGGTTTTGGCTACCCCGATTATTACTATACCCTGAAACAGGACGATGCCATTTACGAGTTTGTAAAAGAAGGTGGCTGGAATGTGGGTGTATTAAAAAAGGGTGGCCAGGTGGCCGGTTTTGTGGGCAACAAATTGGCCCCGCGCCTGCAGGACGGCTTGTTGTACGGCACACAGGAAATAGGCCGCGGCACAGTAACCTACCTTGCCGACAACCCGCTGTTCCGCAACTTTTGGGAGAACGGCAAACTGCTGTTTTGCAATGCTGTTTTTTTAGTAGGGCAATAAAAAAGCGGGAGGCTGCAAAGCCCCGCATCCTATATTCTTTTGCTAATTGTGGAAAAGGAGCGCACTATGTTGCTCCTTTTTCTTTTATTTGGCACTTCATTGAAATCATAAACCGTCTGCGCCTGCATGAAAAAAATCTTTGCGCTGGCTTTGCTTGCCCTTTCCTCCATTGTTGGTCGTGCCCAAACCGCAGTTTCCTCTGCTGATATTTACCTGGGGTTAAAAAAACTGAATGTATTGGGCTCCGTGCTTTATGTGGCAGCACATCCCGATGACGAAAATACCCGCCTTCTTACCTGGCTTTCCAAAGACCGCTTATACCGCACCGGCTACCTATCACTAACCCGTGGTGATGGGGGGCAAAACCTCATTGGCAACGAACAGGGCATTGCCTTGGGCATGATCCGTACACAGGAGCTGCTGGCAGCCCGCCGCATTGATGGCGCAGAACAATTTTTTACCCGGGCTTTCGATTTTGGTTTTTCTAAAAATCCCGAGGAAACGTTTACCAAATGGGACCGCGAAACCATCCTGGCCGACGTTGTTTGGGCCATCCGCAAGTTTCGTCCCGATGTGATCATTACCCGTTTTCCTACCACCGGCGAAGGCGGTCATGGCCACCATACGGCTTCAGCTATTTTGGCCAATGAAGCGTTTAAAGCAGCAGGTGATCCTTCCCGTTTTCCCGACCAATTAAAATGGGTGGAAGTGTGGCAGCCTAAACGCATTCTTTGGAACACCTTTAATTTTGGCGGCAACAACACCCAGCGGGAAGACCAGTTTAAAGTGGAAGTGGGCGGTTTTAACCCGGTGCTGGGGGCAAGCTATGGCGAAATCTCGGCCGACAGCCGCAGCCAGCACAAAAGCCAGGGCTTTGGCGTACCCCGCAGCAGGGGGGCGGCGCTTGAGTATTTTAGCACTACCGGTGGTACTGCCCCGAAAAACGATATGATGGAGGACGTGGACCTATCATGGAGCCGCGTACCTGGCGGTCAGGAGATCGCTTCATTGATCAATACCGCCACTGCTGCCTTTGATTTTTTACAGCCGCATAAATCTATTCCGCAACTGGCTGCTGTTTATACCGCGCTGCAGCGCATGCCCGAAAGTTATTGGCGCAAGGTAAAGATGGAAGAAGTGGCACGGTTGATTGCCTGGAGTAGCGGCTTGTTTATGGAAGCCACCACCTCGGTGCAAAATGCTGTTCAGGGCGATTCGCTGCGGGTAAATATTACCGTAAACAACCGCAATGGTGCCCCGTTGAAATGGCAACGCCTACAGGTAGAAGGTTTTGATACTACCTTGAACCTAACGCTGGTGGCTAACCGCAACGTGGCCCTGCAAAGGAGTATATACGTTGCTACCGAAAAGCCGGTGAGCCAGCCGTACTGGCTGCGCGAAAGAATGAAGGAAGGCATGTTTACCATCCGCGATCAGCAGTTGATTGGACAGCCCGATATTACACCGGCCTATACTGCCCGTTTCGAGTTGGAAGTAGCAGGCAGCGTGCTTGCTTATAACCTGCCCGTGCATTATAAATATACCGACCCTGTAAAAGGAGAGGTTATACAACCCGTGTTTGTAGTGCCTGCAGCCACTGTTTTTGCCTCACCCGACTTGTTGATTTTTCCCAAAGGCGCCGAAAAGCCCCGGGAGTTTGGTGTGCAGCTTTCGGCCAATAGAAAATTGCAGGCTACTGCCGACCTGGAAATCAGGTCTGCCGCCAACGTCATCCGAAAAGCCGATCCTACGCTGCAGTTGGAGCGGAACGGCTCTAAAACTTACTACATGACGGTGGGCACCGACCAGGTCAATGGCAGGCAAACCGATGCCCTGCAAAGCTTTGTGCACCTAAACGAAGGCGGAAAGGAGCAGGAAGCTTACCTGGCCATGACCAGCATCAACTACGATCATATTCCTACCATCCGGTATTTTTACCAGGACCCGGTGCAGGTGCTGCATATCGATCTGAAGACTTCGGGTAAGCGTATAGGTTATATTGTAGGCGCAGGCGATAAAGTGCCGGAGGCCTTGGAACAAATGGGCTATGACGTGGTATTGCTGGGCGAAAAAGACCTGTTGCGCAACAGCCTGCAACAATTTGATGCTATCATCACCGGCGTTCGGGCTTATAATACGGCCGACTGGTTGAATACTTACCACGAAAAGCTGATGAACTATGTAGAGCAAGGCGGCAACCTGATTGTTCAATATAATACTTCCTCACAGATCGGTCCGGTGCGGGCAAAAATTGGTCCGTATAAATTTGACATCAGCCGTACCCGGGTGACCGATGAGGCCGCAGCGGTTACTTTTCTAAAGCCACAGCATCCGGTGTTAAACACGCCAAATAAAATTACGGCTGATGACTTTAAAGGATGGGTACAGGAGCGCAGCATTTACCATGCGTCCAATACCGACCCGCAATTTGAAAAGATATTGGGAATGAGCGACCCCGGGGAGCAAAGCGACGGCGGCAGCCTGGTAGTGGCCAAACATGGCAAAGGATATTTCACTTATACCGGCCTTGTTTTTTTCAGGCAATTGCCGGCGGGTGTGCCAGGAGCTTACCGCCTGCTGGCCAACCTGATTGCATTGAATTCGAAAAAAGCATTTTAGATGGTGGAGAAGAAGCCTGACAACAGGCGGGGAAACATTGCTTTTATTTTCGTGATCTTACTGGGCTACCTCATTGGGTTTGCCATCAAAAGAGTGCAGCTGGGGCTGGTATTGGGATTGGTGCTCGGGTTACTGGCATCGGGGCTGTGGCGTAGAAGGGGGCGCTAACCAGCAACTTGATCTTAAAATTTACCGGCATCTTTAAGTATATACGTAATCAGGCCTTTGAAATAATTCCTGCACCTTTAACCATTGCTTCATGCCCCATAAAGTAAAAGATCATATTCCCTTATTCCGCTCCTGGACGGCATGGTACCTGTTTGTGATCCTGTTCCTTGTTGTGTTGATATTGTTCTTTTACTGGCTCACAAATTACTTCGCATGAACGGTACCGATTGGCTGGTCCTTACCCTAACGCTTTTAGGCATTATTTTGTATGGCCTGTACCGGAGCCGCACTTCCCGCAACCTTGAAGGTTATTTTTTATCCAACCGCTCCATGCCCTGGTGGATCGTGCTGCTTTCAATCATGGGCACGCAGGCTTCGGCAGTAACTTTTCTTTCCGCACCGGGCCAGGCTTTTGCCGACGGAATGCGCTTTGTGCAATACTACTTTGGATTGCCCCTGGCAATGGTGGTCATCTGCATCACATTTGTGCCCCTGTTCAACCGGTTAAAAGTTTTTACCGCATACGAGTTTTTGGAAAAACGTTTCGATACCAAAACAAGGCTGCTGACCTCATTCCTGTTCTTGTTGCAACGCGGTCTTTCCACCGGCATTTCTATTTATGCGCCCAGTATTATTCTGTCTTCGCTATTTGGTTGGGATATCTTCTGGACCAACATCGTGATGGGCGGACTGCTTATTATTTATACCGTTAGTGGGGGTGCCAAAGCAGTTGCCTACACCCAGCAGGTTCAGTTCGTCATCATTTTTGCCGCCATGTTTTTAGCGGGTTATATGGTGGTACAACTGCTGCCTGAGGGCATCGGTTTTACCGATGCATTGCACATTGGCGGTAAGTTGGGAAAAATGAATGTCATAACTTCTGGCGTGGAAGGGGGCAAGTTTAACTGGAACGACCGCTATAATATGTGGAGTGGCGTGATCGGTGGTTTTTTCCTGGCGCTTTCTTATTTCGGTACCGACCAAAGCCAGGTAGGGCGCTACCTTACCGCACAAAACAATACCGAAAGCAGGTTGGGCCTTTTGCTCAATGGCATTGTAAAAGTGCCGATGCAGTTTTTTATCCTCCTGATTGGTGTGCTGGTATTTGCTTTTTACCAATTCAACAGTGGTCCGATTTCTTTTAACAGCGGCTTGTTATCGGATGTGCGTAGTTCTGACAGTGCCGCCCAGGTGGCACAACTGGAACAGGATTACAACACCGTGGCATTGCAAAGAAAAACCGTAGCCTTAAAATTTGCACAGGCGGTAAAAGGGGGCAATGAAGATTCGGTAGCCGCTTACACGAGGCAGCTGGAAGCGATGAATGCTACTGCTTTGGGGTACCGGCAGCAATTTAAAGACCTGGGCAAACAGGTAAGCACCCGCGACACCAACGATACCAATTATGTTTTTTTATCTTTTGTAAAAGAGCACCTGCCTGCGGGTTTGCGCGGATTGCTGATTGCCATTATTTTTTTAGCTGCATGGGGCTCTATTGCAGCGGCGCTCAATTCGCTGGCTGCTGCCACCATGGTCGATTTTCACCAAAGGTTTAGCCGCGATAAAGGCGATGAAAGCGAATACCGCGTATCGCAATGGTATACACTGGGCTGGGGTGTATTTTGTGTGCTGGTGGCCGAATTTGCCAACCAGTTGGGCCAAAGCCTGATCGAAGCAGTAAATGTTTTGGGGTCGCTTTTTTATGGGGTAATCCTGGGTATTTTCCTGCTGGCATTTTATGTAAAAAGGGTGAAGGCTACTGCTGCCTTTTGGTCGGCGGTGGTGGTTGAGCTTTTTATTGTTATTCTTTTCTTCAACGAACAAATGCCCGTATTCCGTTTTTTACCGGATGTAAGCTTTTTGTGGCTGAATGTGATCGGCGCCATTGGCGTAGTGCTTTTGGGGCTGCTGCTGCAGCCCATGGTGGGAAATAAAACAGCCCCAACAACCGCAGTCTCCTGATCGGTAAAAGCAATCGCTTGTTCCGGTATTCATATTTCCTGCAAAAAGAAATACGGGCAGGTGCAGGTTCGCTGCCAGCGGCGCAATAAAATTTAAACAGCCTCATGTGCTCATATGCTGTAAATTCAGTGCTTTAAAAAATTACACTTTTTCTCCAATGAACCGTTACCTCCTTTATGTTTCCAAAGGAATGCTGGTGTGTTGCTTGCTGTTTTTGTTTGCCTCCTGTAACAAACGCTCCGGCAAACCACGTGTACTGGTGTTCAGCAAAACCGCCGGGTTTTACCACGAGTCCATACCAAGCGGCATAGCAGCCATTCAAAAACTGGGTGCCCAAAATAACTTCGATGTGGACACTACCACCAATGCCGAGTGGTTTACCGAAGACACACTGAAAAAGTATTCCTCGGTGATTTTCCTGAGCACCACTGGCGATGTGCTCAACAACTACCAGGAAGCCGAATTTGAACGGTATATTCAGGCGGGTGGCGGTTTTGTAGGCGTGCACGCCGCTGCCGACACCGAATACGACTGGGGCTGGTATGGCCGCATGGTGGGTGGTTATTTTAAAACGCACCCCGGTATCCAGGATTCTTTTCCCAATGTGCAGCCCGGGGTTATCAGCGTGGTAAACAAAGACCACGAAAGCACCAAAGGCTTGCCTGAGCAATGGAAAAAAACAGATGAATTTTATTCCTTCAAAAAGATGGACAGCACGGTAAACGTGTTGTTGCAAATTGACAAAGCCAGCTTCAAGGGTAGTTATATGGAAGGCGATCATCCTATGGCCTGGTTTCACGATTATGATGGCGGCCGTGCTTGGTATACCAACCTGGGCCATACCAACGAAACCTTTAGCGAGGAGCCCTACCTGAAACACTTGTTGGGCGGCATTCAATACGCTATTGGCGATAACAACGAACTGGATTTTGGAAAGTCCCGCACTGCCCAAGTGCCGGTAGAAGATCGTTTTACAAAAACATCACTGGCCGTAGGACAATTTTACGAACCTACAGAAATGGCCATCCTGCCCAACCTGGATATCCTGGTGGCCCAGCGCCGCGGCGAAATCCTGCTGTATAAGAAAGGCGATTCGGTAATGAGGCAGGCAGGTTTTTTAAATGTGTATTTTAAAACAAACACTCCCGGGGTAAATGCCGAAGAGGGCGTGTTGGGCATAAAAGCACACCCCGATTTTGCCAAGAATAATTTCATTTTTATTTACTACAGTCCTGCCGATACTTCGGTAAACCGGTTGTCCCGCTTTAAGTTTGTAGGCGACAAACTGGACATGCAATCCGAGAAAGTGGTGCTGGAAGTGGCCTCGCAACGCGAAATTTGCTGCCATACAGGCGGCTCTATTGCCTTTGATGCAAATGGCCTGTTGTATGTTTCCACCGGCGATAACGCTACACCGTTTAACGATCAAAAGTCGCCCTACAGCAATAATGGCTATGCGCCTCTCAACGATGCGCCAGGAAAAGAGCAATACGATGCCATGCGGTCATCGGGCAACGCTGCCGACCTGCGCGGTAAGATCCTGCGCATTCGCGTAAAAGAAGACGGTTCGTATGAAATTCCAGAAGGCAACCTTTATCCAAAAGGAACCGAAGGCACGCGGCCGGAAATTTATGTACAGGGCAACCGCAACCCATACCGCATTTCGGTGGATCAAAAAACAGGCTTTTTGTATTGGGGCGAAATTGGACCGGATGCTGCTGCGGATAGCTTTGCCACCCGCGGCCCGCGTGGTTATGATGAAGTAAACCAGGCCCGGAAAGCCGGATTCTTCGGGTGGCCCATGTTTGTAGGCAACAATTTGGCATACCGCTCATACGACTATACAACGGGCCAAAGCGGTGAGCCTTTCGATCCTGCAAAGCCGGTCAATAATTCGCGCAACAATACCGGCATCAAAAACCTGCCGCCTGTAGCGCCGCCCTTCATTTGGTATCCTTACGATGCATCGCCCGATTTTCCGCAGGTAAAAACGGGTGGCCGAAATGCCATGGCTGGCCCGGTATACTATACCTCCATGTTTCCCAAAGAAACCAGGCTGCCCGATTACTATAACGGCAAACTCTTTATTTACGATTGGGTGCGGGGTTGGATAAAGGCTGTGACCATGCGGGAAAATGGCGATTTTGACAAAATGGAGCCATTTATGGGCAGCACTAAGTTCAATGCCCTCATCGATATGGAGGTGGGTCCTGACGGGAAACTTTACCTGCTGGAATATGGCACCGGTTGGTTTACCAAAAATGCCGACGCCGCTCTTTCGCGGGTAGATTATAACGGCGGCAACCTGGCGCCTAAACTGGCCGGAATGGAAGTGGATAAAACCTCGGGTAGTTTGCCTATGAAAATAGTGGCCACTGTAGATGCCAAGGACCCTGAAAAAGGTGCCCTGAAATATACCTGGAAACTGGGTTCGGGAATAACCAAAGAAACGGCTGAGCCCAGGCTGGAATACCAATTTGACAAAGCCGGTGAATACCCCGTTTCGGTGGTGGTAACCGACAAGGAAGGTGCCCAAACGGCAAGTACGCCGGTAACGGTGTATGCGGGTAACGAAGCACCAGCAGTGGATATAACGGTGCAGGGCAACCAAACATTTTACTTCCCCGGTAAACCTGTGGCGTACAATGTTCAGTTCAACGACCGCGACGATGCAGCGGGCGGCCCCAATGCCGAAGGCTTGTTGGTATCGGCCGATTACATCGAAGGATTGGATAAAGCAGGTGCCAACATGGGTCATCAGGTAATGACCGAAGCCATGATGGGCAAAACCCTGGTGCAATCTCTTGACTGCAAGGCCTGTCATAAGGTTTCCGAAAAATCGATCGGGCCGGCCTACACTGCAGTTGCGCAGAAATATGCAAAAGATCCCGGTGCTACCAATCACCTGGTCAATAAAATTATTCGCGGTGGCGCAGGCGTTTGGGGCGAACAGGCCATGCCGGCACACCCCAACCTGGAGGCCTCCGATGCCCGCCAGATGGTGGCTTATATCTTGTCCCTGTCCGATGCAAAGGCTGCATCATCGCTGCCTGCACAGGGCAGTGTGCAACCCACCCTGGGCAAGCCCGCTAAAGACAATGGCGTGCTGTTGCTTACTGCATCCTACACCGATAAAGGGGCCAACGGGGTGCGGCCGCTGACCGCTACCAAAGCAGTGGCCCTGCGCAGTACCCAGCTTTCCCTGAACCAGGTTCTGGAAATGCAGGGATATTCTACGTTTAGAATGGGCGGCAACACTTTACTGGTTACGCCTAAAGCCGAAGGCTGGTTCCGCATCGATAGCATTGACCTTTCGGGCATAACCTCGGTGGAAATGACCATTGGCTGGCAAAAAGCGCCGCAGTTTGGCTACGTTTATGAGTTCCGGCTCGACAAACCTGATGGGCAAAAACTGGGTGAAGCCGTGCTTAACGGCGGGTTGTCAACCCCGGCAGGTGGCGGAATCGCCGGCTCGTCCATACGCTCCACGCTTACCCCGGTTACCGATGGCAAGTTGCACCACTTGTACGTGGTGAGCAGGCCGCGCAATGCCACGGAGCCCAACCAGGCAGCTATAAGAGCTGTGAAGCTGGGTGCCAGGTAAACGTTTTGTACTGCATATTTTTAGTACCAACCTCCTGCAAATGCGGGAGGTTGTTTTTTTAAGGCAGGCCCGCTTTTCGGTATCCGGCTCCTGCACAAGCCGCCGGCTTCGCTATATTGCACCCTCAGGCCTTTTGCTGGCCTGCTCTTTGTACCCCATGATACATCAGCCACAAATATGAACAACATTCTATTTCTTTTCGCAGCCAGTACCCTGTTCTTCCTGACCGTTTCCTGTAAAGAAGAAGGTAAAGCACAATCGGGCACGGCCATTATGGCGGCCAACACACAAAATAGCGACACAAGTTTGCCCGAAACAAAGGCGGAAGCGCCCAAACCTAAACTGGATACGGCAAAGTATAATCAACTGATAGCGCATGTGCATGCAGGCGATACCACAGGCAGATGGCCGGTAAAACATGATTACCCGGTGCCCGGTGCTGTATTGCCGTTTAACAGGATCGTGGCTTATTACGGCAACCTGTACTCCAAGCAGATGGGTGCCTTGGGTGAGTTTCCTAAAGCGCAAATGCTTTCCAAATTGCAAGGGGAAGTAAAAAGGTGGACGGAGGCCGACAGCCTGCTGCCGGCCATTCCGGCACTTCATTATATTGCCGTTACGGCACAAGTGTCGCCGGGAAAGGGTGGCACCTACCGGTTGCGCATGCCGCATAGCCAAATCGATACGGTGTTGGCATGGGCTAAAGAAATTAACGCTTTGGTGTTTATCGACATCCAGGTAGGATTGAGCTCCCTGCAGCAGGAATTGCCCGAGTTTGAAAAATACCTCTCGATGCCGCATGTGCATTTTGGTATCGACCCCGAGTTTTCGATGAAGGGCGGGCAGCGGCCTGGTAAAGCAGTCGGCACGTTTGATGCCGCCGACATTAACTATGCCACCAGTTACCTGGCCGGCCTGGTTAAGCAGCACAACCTGCCGCCTAAGATCCTGATCATACACCGCTTTACGCAGGGAATGGTAACCAATTACAAGTCTATAAAATTGCAGCCGGAAGTGCAGATTGTAATGGACATGGACGGATGGGGTATACCTGCAAAAAAAGTAAATACTTACAAGCAGTTTATTTTCCGCGAACCGGTGCAGTTTACCGGCTTTAAGATCTTTTATAAAAACGACACCCAGAAATCGGGAGTGGCCAAGGAAATGCAGCCCGCCGATGTGCTGAAACTGGTGCCCAAGCCGGTGTATATTCAGTATCAATAAATGCTTCGAAAGAACGTAGAAAATAGACCATAGACCATAGTCCATAGCAAAGCAGGCTATTGTCGATGGACTATGAACTATGGTCTGTTATTCACCGGCTGCTCAAACAGGCAGAAAGTTCCTCCCACCCATTCTTTATCCTTATTATAGCGGGTGCCTACCATTTTTCCTTTACTCAGCCTCGCCAGGTTGTTTACCGCCACAGGCCTTTGTGCACCGGGCTCCCAAAAATAAAACAGCCGGATCTCCGCTTTAGCCGGCTCGCCAGGTGTAGCAATGGCCGGGGCATACGACACCTTTCGCTGGATGATCCAGTTGTGGGGGTCATTTATTTGGGCTATGTCGTCAGGGGTAACATCAATGATGACCCCCTGGCCGGCAAAGGAAAACAGGGGCTTGATCACATAGTTTTCCAGGTCGGGCGGGATGGATTGGAGATCGCTCAAAAACTTTGTTTCAGGCACCTGCGGATGCTGCACAAAGGGCAGCGCAAATTTTGAAATGCGGTAAAACCAGTTGGGGTGCGGTACCCAGGTTACTTCCAGTGGCTGCTGAAAAAATGCAGCCTTTTGTTGCACCTCTTCGGGTTGTAGCAGCAACTCGTCGAATATAACGCGGTTGTATATGCGCTTAATGGGCTGCAGGGTTCCGTTTTTTGTGTAAAACAGTTTATTTTCCTGCTGCACTATTTCAGTAACACAAACTACGGGAATGCCCAGTAAACTTTCCGTTGCATAAAAATCGACCCTTGTTTTTTGCTGGTGCGGAAACAGTTCCAGCAAAACCGTTTCTTCTGCCGGGCCGGCTCCCAAAATAATCCGGCGCAAGAGCTCGGTGTAGCTTTCCGCATTAAAAGGTGGAATAAAGGGCGAAAACCCTTCGGGCAAAGGAAAATGCGCCGCCCATATTTGGGGCTTAAGCAGGTGCCAGGCAAAAAGGGTAGGGAAGGCCTGCAGCTCAATAAGCTGGGGTTCAAATCCGCCATTTGGTGCGGTGCAAACACCAAAATCAAAACAAATAAACTGGGGTTGGCCTTCCGGGCCCGGCACCTTCAGCCGGGGCGGTATGGCCGCTTCACTTTTTTGTATATATCCGGGTGAGGTAATAACATCCAAAATGGCTTCACACGCATCGATCATTTGCTGCAGGAAGGAATGGGGCACAAATACCGGCGTTTCGGCCACCCTGAAATCCAAGGCCCCGCTGAACAATTCCTCCAGGCCATGGATGTAGCCTTTATATTTTTCAGCTGTAAATGCCTGGTTGTATTGTTGCCTTAGTTGGGGTATCATGCTTTATTTTTTATCCGTTTGGGTGCCTGTGAAATTAAGTGTTTGCATTTTTGATTCCTTCCTTAATTTCCCCCTATGAAAAAGTTGATTGCACCCTTTATTTGCCTGATCTTTTTATGTACGGCCCTCTGTTCCAATGCTCAGAAAAAACGGGAGTTTTATGCCATTCAGTTGTATACCCTGCAGGATGCTGCACAAGTACAACGTGTGGAAAATTATTTGGAGCAAGCCTACCTGCCTGCCCTGCACCGTATGGGCATGAGCAAGATTGGTGTGTTTAAACCGCATGGCAACGACACCAGCAGCAACAAGCGCATATTTGTGCTGGTGCCCTTAAAAAGCCTGGAGCAGGTGGTGACCATCCAGCAAAAACTTCAGAAAGATAAAGCCTACCAGCAGGCCAGCGAAACTTATCATGCGGCAGCCCACAATGCACCCAATTACCGCCGCATGGAAACCATATTATTGCAAGCCTTTACCGGCATGCCGGTTTCCGAAAAGCCTGCTTTGAAATCGGATGTTGCCAGCCGTGTGTATGAATTGCGCAGCTATGAAGGAGCCACCGAAAAACTGTACGCCAACAAAGTGGATATGTTTAACAGAGGCGACGAAGTAGGATTGTTTCGCCGCCTGGGTTTCAATGCAGTTTTTTACGGAGAGGTACTGGCAGGAAGCCGCATGCCCAACCTGATGTATATGACCTCTTTTGAAAACATGCAGGAGCGCAACGATCATTGGAAAGCATTTGGCGCCGACCCAGCCTGGAAAGAACTTTCCGCGAAAGCCGAATACAAGAACAACGTAAGTAAATCAGACATCTGGCTGCTGCAGGCTACATCCTATTCCGACCTCTAAGATTCCTGCAAATAATTATTTGTAGCCCCGCTGTAAAATGCGGGGCTTTTTATTTTAGCAATGTTGCCTTCCCTTTCGAGGCAAAAGAAATAAACGGTATTTAAGCTGTGGCGTTTCTGTTGTGCTTAATTTCGGTTAACGCCTGCACCATGCCATTAAAATTGCTGCTGCTTTTTTTGACCGCTTTATTCGGTTTGAACAATGCCTTACAGGCGCAGTTGTGCACCGGCAGCCTGGGCGACCCCGTAGTAAACATCACCTTTGGGTCGGGGCAAAATCCTGGCCCGCCGCAAGCCACCACCAACTACCAGTATGTTACCACCGATTGCCCCATAGATGGCCAGTACATCATGCGCAACGCTTCAGTGGGTTGCTTTTCAAATACCTGGCATACTATAACCGACCACACCGGCGACCCCAACGGTTATTTTATGCTGGCCAATGCCTCTTATTCTCCAGGCGATTTTTACGTGGAAACAGTATCGGGGTTATGCGGTAATACTTCCTATGAATTTGCAGCATGGGTGGTAAATGTGCAAAAGCCCATTTCCTGCAACGGAAACAGCATAAAACCGAATCTTACTTTTTCGATAGAAACCACCAGCGGTACCAAGCTCGCCACCTTCAACAGTGGCGACATTAACCTTACCAACCAACCAGAGTGGAAACAATACGGAACGTTTTTTACAACGCCACCCAATGTTAGCACGGTAGTGATTCGGCTGACCAATAATGCACCAGGCGGATGCGGCAATGATATTGGGTTGGATGATATTACGTTCAAGCCTTGCGGCGCCAGTATTACTGCCGCCATTGAAGGAACCAATGCCACACAATTGGATATATGCGCTGGCAATAATTCGTCGCGTAGGTTTGTGGCCTCCATACCGGGCGGTTATGTTCGTCCGGAATTGCAATGGCAGCAAAGCCGCGATGGGGGCCAGACCTGGGAATTTATTGCAGGTGCCAAAAGTGCTGTGTACGAGTGGAAAGAAACAACGGAAGGTATTTTTTATTACCGGGCCCTGGTAGCAGAGCAGGGCAACATTAACGCTGCTTCGTGTCGCATTGCCTCCAAACCCATCAAAATAATAGTTGCGGGTTTGCCCGAAATAATAGCGCCTGGCGAGGTTTCTTTTTGCGAAGGCTCACTGTTGCAGTTTGATATCTTGGCAAAACTCAGGGACACGGCAGGTTTACGGATTTCCTGGAACGGACCTGCTGCTGCAGGTTTAAGCCTGAACGAAACCCCCGAAAGTAACGGCCGTAAATTCCGCCTCAGCAAGCCAGTGGCCGCACTTGCCGACACGGGTTGGTACAATATAACCATAACCACGGGAGCCGGTTGCAACCTAACCCATAGGGTACACCTGACCGGTAACAGCAAACCCCAGGCAAAAGTAGCCGCATTGGGGCCTGTTTGTGCGGGCAGACCAGTGCAGCTTTCGGGCAGCTCCGCTGGAAACAGTACGGGCGATACTTACCAATGGAAATGGGGTGCAGGCAATGTGTCCAACGACCCGGTAATTAACCCGGTGCTGGGTCCTGCAGGAGAATATGAAGTAGCATTTGAAGTAACCAATGCCCTCGGCTGCATTTCTGAACCGGTGCGAAAAAATGTTCAGGTGCATCCAATGCCCAAAGCTTTGTTTGCCTTGCCCGATGTGTGCCTGGCAGATGCGGCTGCAAATTTTACCAACCTTTCTGAAGTGGTTGGCGGCCCGGCCAGCTATCGTTGGTTGTTTGGCGATGCCGCCGATCCCGCTGCCGGTTCTACTGATAAAAACCCGGGTTACCGGTATAGGGCGGTAGGTAACTACCCGGTTACTTTATCGGTAACTTCCGCCGAAGGCTGCACTGCCGATACCACCCAACTATTTACGGTAAATGGCTCGCAACCGAAATCTCTTTTTACGCTTAATAATGCAACGATTCGGTGCAGCGCCGATACCGTGGTGCTGCGCAATAAATCGACAGTTGATTTTGGGAATATAACCCGCATTGAAATTTTTTGGAAAGGCGATGGCGACGAACAGGCCATTACCATGGATGGTGCACCGGCGCCAGAAAAAGAATACAGGTTCAGTTATGCGCCTTTTATTTCGGCAGGAGTCCAAAAGTTTACCATACGCATGGTGGCATATTCCGGTGAAAGCTGCATGGACCAGCAGGAGCAGGAAATATCTATCCAACAAAGTCCTGAGTTGGTATTCGATGCGCTGGAACCCCTATGCCAGGGAGCGCCTGCTTTTACATTAGTGTCGGCACGGGAACTTACCGGGGTGTTGGGCCAGGGTGTGTACAGTGGCCCCGGGGTGGATGGGCAGGGCAGATTCAATCCTGCTTTGCCAGGGGAGCACCTTATTACCTACCGGTTTACTACCCAGGGTGGATGTGTGGCTTCGGCGCAACAATCAATACAGGTGTGGCCGCTGCCCCAAATACAGGCGGGCCCCGATAAAACAGTAGTTGCAGGGGGCAGTGTTACGTTGGCCGCCACCGCCTCCGGCGAAGGATTGCAATTCAGGTGGTCGCCGGCTATTGGGTTGAGCGATGCAGCTGCACTGCAACCTATTGCTTCGCCTGAAGTGGATCTTTTATACACGCTTACGGCAACCACCAGCCAGGGTTGTACGGCATCCGATGAAGTGGCCGTATCGGTGATTTCGGAGCTGTATATTCCCAATGCATTTACCCCTAACGGCGACGGAATAAACGACACCTGGCAGGTTCCATACCTGGAGTCGATGCCCGATGCCGAAGTGCGGGTTTATAACCGCTATGGACAGGAAGTTTATGTAGCCCAAGGTGCTGCCCGTGCATGGGATGGGCGTGTGGGTGGTAAGGACCAGCCAACAGGTGCTTTTGTGTATATGCTGAAATTAAAAGGCGGTAAAATTTTGCGGGGTACTTTAATGTTGGTACGGTAGCAAAGCTGCGTTTTTAAGATTTGTTTTCCATTAATCTTTGGCCAGTTTACTGCATTGCCTTATGTTTGCATCGCGAAGTAGAGCAGCGGTAGCTCGTCGGGCTCATAACCCGAAGGTCCTAGGTTCGATCCCTAGCTTCGCAACTACAAGCCTTCAGATTTTCTGGAGGCTTTTTTATTTTCGCTGGAGTTTTTAGGCTGTTTCATCGAGTAAAAAAATGCAGGAGTTTTTTGCAAAACACATTTTTAAAGCATCCTTCAATTTAGGTTGATGATGATAAATGGGGATGCCGACCTGCATCGGTATGATAAGGGTTAGTTGTTGCAAGCAACCATATTGGATATAGGTTGTAGGTGCAATAATTATTAAACACCAATTGCAGTAAATAGCGGCATCAAAACTTTGCTGCTGCCAGCAATTCCCTCGTGTACGCTTCTTTTGGATGGTGGTAAACCTCTTCGGCATTGCCCCCTTCCACAATTTTTCCTGCCTGCATAACCATTATCCGGTCGCTCATAAACCGAACCACTTCCAGGTCGTGGGAAATAAACAGGAGCGTAAGTCCCAAAGCGGCTTTCAGGTCATTCAATAAATTAAGCACCTGTGCCTGCACACTAACGTCCAGCGCCGAAACCGATTCGTCGCACACCAAAAAGGTGGGGTTCATAGCCAGGGCGCGGGCAATAACCAGGCGTTGGCGCTGCCCTCCGGAAAATTCGTGCGGGTACCGTTTCTGAAATCTCGCAGGTAATTGCACCTGGTCCAGTAGTTCGGCCACCCTTTTTCGCCTGGTTTTTCCTCCACTCATTCCTTGCATTGTAAGCAACGGTTCTTCAATGGCATCCCCAATAGAAAGCCTTGGGTTGAGTGCTGAAAAAGGGTCCTGGAAAACGAGTTGCACTTCCTTGCGGAATTGCTTTAAATCCTTTTTTCCCAACGATGTTATTTCCTGGTCGCGGAAAAAAATTTTTCCCGATGCCGGGTCAACCAGCCGCAAAAGTGTTCGGCCCAGTGTGGTTTTGCCACAACCCGATTCACCCACCAATCCAAGAGTTTCACCTTCAAAAATTTGCAGGTCTACACCGTTAACGGCAGTGAAAAAGCGGGTGGGTTTACCCCAGATATTATGGGCCGTAGCAAAAGTCACATATAAGCTTGCTGCCCGCATGATGACCTCGCCGGAGGGTGGGAGCAAATTGGCGGGTGGGGCCGTTGTTTTTTGTTCCAAAATTTCGGCTACGGCAGGAAGCCTTTCCCCCTTATTATGCCCTGCAGGCCTGCAGGCCAGTAAAGCTTTTGTATAGGGATGTTGGGGTGCAGCAAAAATTTTTTGGGCGGTATTTTCTTCCAGCAACTTTCCTCCATACATAATGGCTACCCTGTGCGCAAGGTGGGCCACTACACCCAGGTCGTGGGTAATAAACAGCACAGCCATGCCCTGGGCCAATTGCAAATCGCGGATCAGTTCAAGTATATGGCGTTGTACAGTAGGATCGAGGGCGGTGGTGGGCTCATCACAAATGAGCAAAGAGGGACGGCAACAAATGGCCATGGCAATCATCACCCGTTGCTTTTGCCCGCCGCTTAATTGGTGTGGATATTTGTGGTAAGTTTTTTCCGGCTCGGGCAGGCGCACCTGCTCCAGCCAGTCAACGACCTCCTTTTGAGCTGCCTTTTTGGAAATGTTTTTATGCGCCAGCAACACTTCCCCTACCTGTTTGCCAACGGTCATTACAGGGTTGAGGGCACTCATCGGCTCCTGGAACACCATGCCTATTTTGTGTCCCCGGATTTTTTGCATATTTGGGTGCCCCAAAAGATTCACAGCTTTAGATCCATCTTCGGAAAACAGGATGCCGCCGCCGGTGTACCTGGCGGGCGGGGCGGGCAACAGCCCCAAAATAGATAGCGCTGTAATAGATTTTCCCGAACCAGACTCACCCACCAGGGCTAAGATCTCGCCTTTTTGCACCTGCAGGTTTAGGGATTGCACAGCAGGCTGCAAACCTGCATCACTTTCAAAAGCGATTGATAAATCTTGTATGTGCAGGAGCGGTAACAAGGGCGGTAAATTTTGCAGCCGTTAGGGACAGGCATTGGGCAGCACCTTTATGGCAGCAGCTTTTGTGGGTGTTGGATAAAAAGCCATGCAAGTAGTGCAGGGTTCCATTTTTCCTGTATCGAGGGTAAAATAAAATTCATCTCCTTCTTTGAGGCTATTGGGGAAGTTGCAGGGATTGGCCAGCTTAAACACTTCCGTATAATTCTTCCTGGTCTGCTCGTCTGTCCAGGCGGCTTCGGTCCAGTCAAGCCCTTTGGCATCCAGCACTTTGATGGTGTAATTAGCACAAATGCCTTTTACTTCCAATCGTCCTTTGTAGCAGCCAGCGGTGGCTTGTTTGCCACAGGTTTTTGTAGTTGCAGCAACCGAAAAAAGCAGTATGCCCCCCAATATTAATTTCATCATGTTGCTTTACATCTTATTTGAAGTCGGTCAAACTTCAGGTCTTCAAGAATTATTAATTAAAAGCGCAGGTGCCTTACCGTTAGTCCGTTGTTGATCAATTGCTTTAGGGAATCTATTCCAATGCGCAGGTGGCGCTCCACATATTGCTCGGTTACTTTGCGGTCGCTTTCTTCCGTTTTTACGCCTTCGGGTGTCATGGGCTGGTCGCTTACCAGCAGCAGGGCACCGGTGGGTATTTTATTGGCAAAACCCACCATAAAAATGGTGGCTGTCTCCATGTCGATGGCGTAAGCCCGAACCCGCTTCAGGTATTGCTTGAATTCTTCATCGTGCTCCCACACCCTGCGGTTGGTGGTGTATACGGTGCCGGTCCAGTAATCTACCTCGTAATCGCGGATGGTGGTAGAAATTGCTTTTTGCAGCGCAAAGGCAGGCAGGGCCGGAATTTCTTCCGGAAAGTAATCATCCGAAGTACCCTCACCGCGAATGGCCGCAATGGGCAAAATTAGATCGCCGAGCTTATTGCGCCTTTTTAGCCCGCCGCATTTGCCCAAAAACAATACCGCCTCCGGGTTGATGGCTGTCAACAGGTCCATGACGGTGGCGGCCGTAGGACTGCCCATACCAAAATTGATGATGGTAATGCCGTTGGCCGTGGCACACTGCATGGGTTTTTCCCAACCCACCACATCTACGCCATGCCAGTCGGCAAACATTTTTACATAGTTGCTGAAGTTGGTCAGCAGTATGTATTTACCAAACTGGTCAAGTTGCTGCCCGGTATATCGCGGCAGCCAGTTTTGTACGATTTCTTCTTTTGTCTTCATATCCCGAACGAATTTAGCAGAATTGCGCCGATGCCTGCATCTTTGGCCTATGATTATGGTGGAATATCCAGAACCGGTCTTTCAGGTGCAGGAAAAAGAAGGCAAAAAATACCTGTTCGACACCCTGCGCCGGAGCTGGCTGTTGCTGACGCCGGAGGAATGGGTGCGGCAGAATTTTGTGCAATACCTGACCCTGGTAAAAAAGTACCCTGCTACACTCATTGCGCTGGAGAAAGAACTGGTGCTCAATGGACTAAAAAAAAGGTTTGACCTGCTGGTGTTTAATAAGGCACACCAGCCCTGGATGCTGGTGGAATGTAAAGCCGAAACTGTTGCCCTGAACCCATCCGTGCTGGAGCAGGCCCTAAGGTACAATATGGTAGTGCCGGTTCAGTATATAGTTATTACCAACGGTGTCCAAACAAGAGCCTGGGAAAACAAAGAAGGCGGCTTGGTTGAGTTGGATGTTTTTCCTGGTTGGAGGGAATAGGTAACAGTCGATGGTCTATAGTCTATATTTCATCCTCTATTTAAATGCCGGGTGGTACTGGTGCAACGTGGTGCGCAAAAAATCGCGGTCAAGGTGGGTGTAGATTTCTGTGGTCGTGATGCTTTCGTGGCCCAGCATTTCCTGAACGGCCCGCAGGTCGGCGCCGCCCTCTACCAGGTGCGTTGCAAAAGAATGCCGGAAGGTGTGGGGTGAAATGCTTTTGTTGATGCCCGCTTTATTTGCCAGGTCTTTAATGATTAAAAAGATCATGACCCGGGTAAGCCGTTTACCCCGCCTGTTAAGGAACAGGATATCTTCTTCCCCTTTTTGCACGGGCCCTTTTTTCCGCACTTCTTCATAATAAATGCGGATGTATTTGGTAGCACTGTCGCCAATAGGCACCAGCCGTTCTTTATTGCCCTTGCCTATAACGGTAATGAATTCCTCATCCAGGTGCAGCTGCGAAATGCGCAGGTTCACAACTTCACTTACACGAAGGCCGCAGCTATACAGGGTTTCCAAAATGGCTTTATTACGGGTGCCTTCCGGCGTGCTCAGGTCTATGGCTTCAATCAGGCGTTCAATTTCGGCATACGATAAAACGTCGGGTAGCTTGCGGCGTAACTTTGGGGCTTCCAGCAGGGTGGTTGGGTCGGCAGTGCAGATATCTTCGAGCAGGCAATAACGGTAAAAGGTGCGGATGCCCGAAATGATGCGTGCCTGCGAGCTTTGGTTCATGCCCAATTCTGCTATCCATTGAATAAATGCCTGCAGGTCGGTAAGCACTACCTGTGCGGGTGTTTTTGCCCAACCTTGTAAAATGAAAAATGCGGTCAGTTTTTCCAGGTCGGTAAGGTAAGCCTGCACCGAGTTTTCGGAAAGCGACCGCTCCAGTTGCAGGTAAGCTTTAAATCCGTTTTTATAGGGTTCCCACATGAGGAGCGGTTTTTAGTTTGTAGTTTTTAGTTGGTGGTTTGTAGTTGGGTTAAAACGATATTCAAAGATTTTTGCAGCCATTGAAAAATGCGTTTGCAAAATTTATTTTTGGCATAACTATCCTTCTTGTTCCACTACAAACCACCAATTGTAAACTACAAACTGATCGCTTTTTCAAGTTGCACCGGCTTGCCGTCTTTGATCAATTGTACAAAAATGCGGCTCCTGCTAATGTTCACTGAATCGATGGTAGCATGAATGTCGTTCCAGTTGATCTTGTATTCTTCTTTAAAGGTCATGCGTTCGGTGGTGTCTTTTGCAATGTCTACTACATAAATATTGCTGTAATCGGCATAAGCCCTCAGGTCTTGCGGCACCACAAATTTTTTATCGAACGAGTTGATGGCGCTTTTAAAATTTTTCACCGATTCTTTTTTATCAAAGGGCAGCTTCATCAGGTAGCCGCGGCCGGTATTACAATCGTTAAAAGAAAGCCATGCGTATTGGTCTTCTTTTATATAGCAATCAATCGCCGAATTGTTGAGGCGCACCAGGCTTTCCAGCATAGTACCCAGGTGCATTTGCCTGCCTGCCTCAAGTCCGTTGTGCGTCCAGGTAAGCGTATCGCCGGTACAGTTTTTAGGCGAAATGGTTACCACGGGTTTTAATTTATGGGTGCCTTCAAAGCGGAAGGTGTCGGTGTTGCAGGTAGTATCGCAAAAGGTGGCAGCAGTAGCTCCGGAGCTATCATTGTTGGAGCAACCAACTGCAAATGCCGCAACCAGGATGGAGAAAAACAAAATGCGCATAGTAAGAGTTTATGGCCACGAAGATAGGAAATGAGCGATGTAGCGTGGAAAGGGTATGTTCATACGGTTCATTTCCTGCTATCCTCATTTATGTTTTTGTAAGATAAAGATGCACTGACCGGGGCAATTGCATTTGTAAAGCGGTTGGGTATTGATTTGGATGCAAGACCACCATTCTGCTTTAGCTATAAAGGCAATCAGAAATACACATCTTCAATGAGGAAAAACTCCGGAGGTGCACCCGGCATCGAGGTGATTGACAAAATATCAAACCGGATTTTTTTAAACTGCGGGTTGAGGTACAGGTACTGGTCGGCGGCACGCATCAGAAACCGGAACTTTTGTTTGGTAACGCTTTGCTCCGGGTGCCCATATTTATTGCCGGTGCGGAATTTTACTTCAACAAAATGTAGCACACCATTTTTCATCGCAATAATATCAACCTCCAGTTGGCCGTATCGCCAGTTGCGGTGCAAAATGGCAAAACCCTGCTGTAGCAGGAAATCTGCTGCCAGCCGTTCTCCTTCTTTACCCAACTGATTGTGAACAGCCATTGCCTATCTTTAAACCCCAAAATACATATTGCATGGCAGGAGTTCAAGGCATTTTTCCATTGAAAGGAGCAGTGCAACACTACACCTGGGGCGGGTTTCAGTTTTTGCCCCAATTGCTGCAGCAGTCCGAAGACGGACGGCCCTGGGCCGAATACTGGCTGGGTGCCCACCCCAATCATCCTGCCCTTGTAATGCTGCCACAGGGGCCTCAGCCTTTGCACCAGTTTATAGGCAAAGCGCCGGAAGCCGTTTTGGGTGCTTCCATTGCGCAGCATTTTGGCCGGCTGCCTTACCTGCTCAAAGTGCTCGATGTGCGGCAAATGCTTTCCATACAAGTGCACCCCGACAAGCGTTCGGCCGCTGCCGGGTTTGAGCGGGAAAACCGGTTGGGCATTGCCGTAAGTGCACCAAACAGAAATTACAAGGATGACAACCACAAGCCCGAGCTGATGGTGGCGCTTTCCGATTTCTGGCTGCTGCACGGCTTTAAATCCGAAAGGCAGTTAAAGGATTGCCTGGCAACCATACCCGAATTCGATTTTTTGATCCAGGCATTTGAAGACCAGGGCTATGAGGGTTTATACCAAATGGTAATGACCATGCCGCAGGAAGCGGTAAACCGGGTGCTGGCGCCCATTATCCAAAGAATTTTGCCCTTGTATGCCAATGGCGAGTTGCCCAAAAGCTCGGAAGATTTTTGGGCTGCCCGTGCCGCAGATACATTTTGCAAAGAGGGGCAATACGACCGCGGCATTTTTTCTATTTACCTGTTCAACCTGCTGCACCTGAAGCAGGGCGAAGGGGTATACCAACCGGCGCAAATGCCCCATGCTTACCTTGAAGGGCAGAATGTAGAATTAATGGCCAACTCGGACAATGTGCTGCGGGCCGGACTTACCGACAAGCACATTGATGTTTCTGAATTGCTGAAACATGTGCGGTTCGAGGCAACCGTACCCACCGTTTTGGGCGCTCATGCCGTGGTGCAGGAAGAGTTGAGCTTTACCGTACCCGCCCCGGAGTTTGCCTTATACCAGTACCGCCTGGAAGAACGTTCGGCCAGCTTTTTGGCTTCGGGTGCCGAAATAGTGCTGGTAACCGAAGGCGCTATAAGGCTAACGGGAAGCGGCAACCAAATTGATTTGCGCAAGGGCGAAGCGGCACTTATTACCGCAGGCGTGGACTGCGAAATGACGCCGCTGCAACCTGCCGATGTATTTCGTGCCGCTACCGGAAAAATTGAGGAGGCTATAAAACCTTAATCTTATTTATTTTTGCCGCACCTTTCGGGGTTCGGCCTGTTAATATTCATAGTTCAAGAAAAAATACACATGAAAAATAACCGTTCTTTTTTAGTGGCAGTTATATTATTGGTCCTTGTTTCTGCGCTGTACCGCGCATGGGATGGCAGGCCATTTGGTTTTGCTCCGCAAATTGCCATGGCTCTTTTTGGTGGTGCCATGATCCGGAATAAAAAGCTGGCATTTGTGCTGCCGCTGGCGTCCATGCTTGTTTCTGACCTGTTGTATCAATTGCTTTATATAAACGGGCTTTCTTCCATTAAAGGCTTTTACGGTGGCCAGTGGATTAATTACCTCTTGTTTGCCGGGCTTACGCTTTTTGGCTTTGGCATGCGCAGGGTTACGGTAAAGAATGTCGCCGGCTTTTCCATCAGCGGCTCTTTGCTGTTTTTTATTGTTTCCAACTTTACCGTTTGGCTGGGCGGCGGCGGTTTCAAGCATCCAAAAACATTGGAAGGCCTGATGCTTACCTACAACGATGGCCTGCTTTTTTATCGCGATTATGGATTGTTCCAGGGCTTTTATGGAAACCTCCTGTTGGGCGACCTGTTTTTTTGTACCCTGTTGTTCGGCACTTTTGCATTGGTGCAAAAAATGTGGGCCGAGCCCAAGCAACAACTGGCTTAAAATTTTTATACATCAACAACAAACGCCCCGCACATGTAGGGCGTTTGTTGTTGATGGCACACATAAAATGCACTAGGGGATATTTTAAAGTCGTATAGAATCCTTATTCGTATCTATTTATCCCGCTTGAAGATTTCTCAATGCATTGGGGGGGTCTCAACGGGCTCGGTATAACAGGTGTAACCGACACCTTTCATCTTTTTTAAAGCATCCTTTTTTATCCAATACCTTTTTCATAGCCTTCATCCACCTGCAGGTTTCTTCCATCTGCGGCGGTGGTAGCCAACTCATCGCAACGGTTGTTCAACGGATTATCGGCATGGCCTTTTACCCAAACAAATTTTACCTGGTGCTGCAACGCCGCCTGGTGATACCGCAGCCATAGGTCGGGGTTTTTTTTGCCACCGGCAAAATTGGTTGCGATCCATTTTTTAAGCCATCCTTCTTTCACGGCTTTAACCACATACTGGCTGTCGGAGTAAACCGTCACGGCCATATTGGGTTTTTTCAGGGCTTCCAAACCAACGATCACCGCCATTAGTTCCATGCGGTTATTGGTGGTTTTCCGGTAGCCTCCAGACATTTCTTTGCGTTTATCTCCAGCCATCAGGATCACGCCATAACCACCGGGGCCGGGGTTTCCCCTCGATGAACCATCGGTGTACATCACTATTTCCATGGGCGCTAAGGTAAACCGCGGATGAAAGGATTAACAGGATTTACAGGATTTATATTTTTAAGTCGCATCGTTTTTTATTTTATACAGTTGGGGAGAAATTTCATAATATGAAAGGACATTAAAATTGTTTTTTATTCGGGTTAATCGGTTGTCATCCTGAGCGCAGCGAAGGATCTGAAAGAATGAATCTCAGATCCTTCGCTGCGCTCAGGATGACATTAAAATGCTACCCATTTAAAAATTCATGAATAGCAAGTGAAATCCTATATATCATTTTCTGACTTTTAGTAAAAGCAAATAAAAGGTTGCCAATAGGTTTATAAATTTTATAAACCTATTGGCAACCCAAATCCATCTGGCACAAAATCCTAGTACTCCCGCCAATCCGTTAATCGGCGGTTATACCTGAAAGACCCCGCTTTTAAACACCTCCATATTGGGGTTGTGGTTAGCGGCTTCAATGCCTGCGGCAATTACCTGGCGGGTTTGCGCCGGGTCGATAATCTCATCTACCCACAACCTTGCTGCTGCGTAATAAGGCGTGGTTTGCTGCTCATAACGGCCTTTAATTTCATTTAGCAATGCTGTCTCTGCTTCTGGCGTAATTTCTTTGCCTTTGGCTTTCAAGCCGGCAACCTGTATTTGCAGCAATGTTTTAGCAGCCTGCTCGCCACCCATTACAGCAATTTTTGCCGAAGGCCAGGCATAAATAAACCGGGGGTCGTAGGCCTTGCCGCACATGGCGTAGTTGCCTGCACCATAACTATTGCCAATGATGATGGTGATTTTAGGCACCACCGAGTTGGCCACGGCATTCACCAGTTTTGCACCGTCTTTTATAATACCCGAATGCTCGCTTCTGCTGCCCACCATAAAGCCAGTTACATCCTGTATAAAAACAAGGGGTATTTTCTTTTGGTTACAATTCATGATAAAGCGGGCAGCCTTGTCGGCGCTGTCGTTGTAAATAACGCCGCCCATCTGCATTTCGCCTTTTTTGCTTTTCACCATTTTACGCTGGTTGGCCACAATGCCCACGGCCCATCCTTCAATGCGGGCATAGCCGCAAATGATGGTTTTGCCGTAATCTTCCTTGAATTGTATCAGCGAGCCTGCATCCACAATATGCTCCAGCAATTGCACCATGTCGTAAGGTTTGGAGGCATCCTGCGGCAATTGGTTTTGCAGTTCCGCTGCCGGAAAATGGGGTGCTATCGCAGCCACCCGATCAAAGCCAGCTTTGGGTTTATGTCCTATTTTACCGATTATTTTTTTGATGGCATCCAGGCAGGCTTCTTCATTTTCAAACTTATAATCGGCAATGCCCGAAATAGATGTGTGGGTAACGGCACCGCCGAGGGTTTCTGTATCAATGTCCTCGCCAATGGCGGCCTTTACCAGGTAGGGGCCAGCAAGAAAAATAGAACCGGCACCTTCCACCATCAGGGTTTCATCGCTCATGATGGGCAGGTAAGCGCCACCAGCCACACAAGCGCCCATTACTGCAGCAATCTGCACAATGCCTTCGGCACTCATGCGGGCATTGTTGTAAAACATACGGCCGAAATGTTCTTTGTCCGGAAAAATTTCATCCTGCATGGGCAGGTACACGCCAGCACTGTCTACGAGGTAAATAATCGGTAGGTTGTTTTGCAATGCAATTTCCTGCATGCGTAAATTCTTTTTGCCCGTGATGGGAAACCAGGCGCCGGCTTTTACCGTTTGGTCGTTGGCTACAATCATGCACTGGCGGCCGCTTACATATCCCAAACCTGCAACGGTTCCGCCGGCAGGGCACCCGCCATGTTCGGCATACATGCCATAGCCTGCAAAAGCCCCCAGTTCCAGAAGGCTGGTGCCGGCATCAATGAGGTAGGCAATGCGTTCCCGGGGGGTGAGTTTTCCTTTTTCTTTTTGTTTGGCAATGGCTTTGGCGCCGCCACCCAGGTAAATTTGTTGTAATCTTTGGTTTCGTTCCTGAAGCAATCGTTCCATAGTAAGGAGTTAGGCCAGCAAAGATAGGCGGCTGTGCAGCCGAAAGTTTTTTGCTGCGCAATAGCTTAAGTATTTACTTTTATCCTATGTCAATCTGTGATGTAGCAGCAGTATGTGCGCCCCGGGTAAAAGAAGCAACAAGGGTAAGCCACGCCACTGCCGAAGAGGTCATGATGCCGCTGATAACAGGAGCCACCACGCCGCACCGGTATGCCGCACTGCTCCAAAAGTTGTATGGATTTTACCACCCATTAGAGCAATTGATCCAACCATTTTCAGCCGAATTGCAGCTTCCATATTCTTTAGAGAAAAGTGGCCTGCTGGTGCAGGACCTGGTGCAATTGGGCAGTAGGGAAAAAGGAACCCTGTGTGCTCAAATGCCTGTGATTGAAAACAGGTACGATGCACTGGGAGCTTTGTATGTATTGGAAGGCGCTGCTTTAGGCGGCCGTATTATTGCACGCATGCTTTCGGTGCATAAAGACCTGCCCCCATCGGCTTTTGCTTTTTTTGAAGGCCGTGGAAAAGAAACCGGGCCGCATTGGACACAGTTTACCCAATTAATGAATCACCAGGCCCGGACAGAAAGCCAAATTGCGCAGGTTTGTGCCGCTGCATCGGCTACTTTTGAAAGGCATACCGAGTGGATGAAAACCCCTTAAACCCTACATGTATCAAACCATACCTAATTTCGACGCATCTTTTTGCGGCAGGTTGCCGCTGCATCAAACAAACCTCATTCAGCCCCACGGCGTTTTGTTTGTACTAGATCCTGCCACCCTGGAGGTAATGCAGGTCAGTGAAAATATCGATGTCCTTGCCCCGCTTCAGGCCCAGGCCATTGCAGGCGCTGGTTTTGAAAAAATAACAGATGCCGCATCTTTTGCCCAGCTAAAGCAAATGACCAGCGGAGCCTTGCCGGAAAAGCAAACCCTTGCCATTACGCTGGTTGCTGGCGCCGACCGTATTACCTGTTCGGCATCGGTGCACCAAAAGGGCGCCGTATTGTTTCTCGAGTTGTTGCTGCCGCAATATGCAAAGGCCGCAGGCCGCAGTTTTTTGCAGGTATACCAGGACATAAAAACCACCATGACCGGGTTGGGACAGCAGCAAGACGTTGGGGGTTTTTCCGAAGCGGTAGCCAGGGAAATGCGCCGCCTGAGCGGTTTTGATAAAGTGTTGGTGTATAGTTTTGATGACGATGGCCATGGAACCGTATTAGCCGAGGAAAAAGTAGCGGAAATGGATGCTTACCTGGGCCTGCGTTTTCCGGCCTCCGATATACCCAAGCCGGCACGCGACCTGTACCTGAAAAATGCCTACCGGTTTATTCCCAACTGCGATTACCAGCCCGCCCGGCTGTACCCGCTGATTCATCCCCAAACCAACGCCTTCAGCGACCTTTCGACCTGCGACCTGCGCAGTGTTGCCGGTGTGCACCTCGAGTACATGCGCAACATGCAGATCACCGCTTCCATGTCAATCCGGCTGGTGCACAACGGCAAACTCTGGGGCCTGGTTTCCTGCCACAACCGGCAGGCGCATTATTTTACTTTTGAGGAGCTGGGATTGTTTGAATTGTTGTCCGGAATTTTTTCGGCACAACTAAGCCTGGTGCTAAATAATACCGTGGGGAAGGAGCAGCAAAAACTGCAGGAGCAGTTAACCGCACTGGTACCCAAACTCAATACCGACGACCTTTTTGAAGCCCTGGGCAACAATGCTCCCGAACTGATGACAATGCTGGATGCAGATGGACTGGCTTACAGTATTGACGGGCAGACCGGAACATTAGGCCAGGTGCCCGATGAAGAAGACCTTGACCGGCTATTTTACTGGCTGCAGGTGCAGGAAAGCGATGAACTAAGGCACCTGCCTTCATTGTCCAAAACGTTTGAGGAGGCCATACATTTTACAGGGGTAGCCAGCGGTATTCTTGCCTTGCCCATGGTGCCCCAGCAGGGCTCTTTTCTGGTGGCTTTCAGGCCGGAGGCCGTTGAGGAAGTGGCCTGGGGCGGAAATCCGTTTGATGCGCTGCAAGTAGAAAGCGACGGCAAAACCTATCATCCCCGCAACTCCTTTAAAATCTGGAAGCAAACCGTTGAAAATACTTCGCGGCCCTGGACGGAAGCGGAGCAACATATTGCAGCAGCGTTAAAAAATGTGCTTGCCGGAATTGTCATAAAGCGCTTACACGCCTGATTTGCTTTATTTTGCAGTACATCCTTTTTCAATCGTAGCATTTAATGTCTTTTATTACAATGAATTCAGGAAACCTGTTTGTGGTGGCCGTGGGTGCCTCTGCCGGGGGGCTTGAAGCGATCCATGAATTTTTCGACCATGTTCCCGATTCCTCCAACCTTTGTTTTGTAATCATCCAACACCTTTCCTCCGACCATAAAAGCCTGTTGGTAGAGCTGGTGGCCAAACACACCCACATGCATGTAGCCGAGGCCATACATGGTGCCGAGGTTCGGGCAGGTTGTGTGTATGTTATTCCCAATAACAAATTGCTGGCTATTGACGGCGGCAAACTGCAGCTTTCGGAAAAAGAACAGGAGCGGGGACCCAACCTGGCCATCGATCATTTTTTATATTCCCTTGCCCATGAAATGGGCGAGAATGCAATTGCCGTTATCTTGTCGGGCACCGGCTCGGACGGTACCCGCGGCGGCGAAGCCATCAGGGAAGCGGGCGGATTTGTGCTGGTGCAGGACCCCAGCACAGCAAAATTTGATGGCATGCCCCTCAGCGCCATTCAATCCGGAATAGCCGACCTGGTGCTGCCGCCCCACGCCATGGCTGCTCCCATTTACCGGCACATCGATTATGTAGCCAATGGCATACAACCCTCTTCTATTTCCAATACAGATCTTGCAGAAATCCTGGCCACCGTGCACCAAAGTACCGGCTACGATTTCAGGCAATACAAACCCGCCACCATACTGCGGCGCATAAGCCGCCGCATAGCCAACACCCACAGCGGCAGCATGGCACAGTACGCCCGGCTTCTGGCACAGAACGGTGAAGAGCCCAAGCAACTGGCCCGGGAGTTTTTTATTGGCGTTACCGCTTTTTTCCGGGATATGGATGCCTTTTCGGTGCTGCGGCAGGAAATTCTTCCAAAAATTATCGCCGCTAAAGAACCCGGGGAAGGACTTAAGATTTGGGTTACTGCCTGCAGCAGCGGGCAGGAGGCTTACTCCATGGCCATTTTGGTAAATGAGTTTTTAAAAGAAATAAGCGACTACCGCGAAGTCAAGATTTTCGCGACCGACATAGATGAGCGGGCCGTGGAAGTAGCGGCAAAAGGCCGCTACCCGGCCGACTCGCTGCAATTTGTGCCCGAACAATACCGCGACCATTATTTTATAAACCATGGAAACGAGGTGGCAATAGTGCCGCACATTCGCAAGCAGATCGTTTTTGCCCGCCACAATATTTTAAAAGATCCGCCCTTTATAAAAAACGACCTGGTTACCTGCCGCAACCTGCTGATTTACTTAAACCCTAAACTGCAGGAAGGCGTGTTGAGTACGCTGCATTTTTCGTTGAACAAAGGCGGCTTTCTTTTTCTAGGTCCTAGCGAAAATCCTTCGGTATTAAGTTCCGAACTGGAAGAAGTAAACAGCCGCTGGAAAATTTACCGGAAAAAGGGCATGGTGATGCACTACCCCTATGGCGGCGACCGCGGCACAGCCCGAAACAATTCGGATAAGGCAGAAGTGCGGCGAACCAAATCGCAGGTGTCTTCGCCTATTGCTATAGATTTTGCCAAATCGCTGGCCGACGATTTTGGCTACGCAGCCGTTTACGTAAACGAACAATACGAGGTTAAGGAAGTGATTGGCGATTTTCGGCGCTACCTTTCGCTGCCCGATAAACTGGTCAACCTGAATATTTTGCGGATGGTGCCCCTGGAACTTTCAGGGCTGTTAAGCTCTGCATTCCGCAAGGTGCTGCTGGAAAAACAAAAACTTGTTTTCCGCAATACCAGGGTACATGTGGATGGTGTGTCCCGCAGTTTTCAACTCATGGTGTATCCGCCGGGGGCCAACAATTGCCTGCTGGTGGTGCTGGGCGAGGCCAACGCCACCGAAGCCCGGGTGCCGGTAGAAGGAGAAGAAGTTACCATCAGGCCCGACCAATATGTGCAGGAACTGGAGGAAGAATTACGGGAAACAAGGCTGAACCTGCAAATGGCCGTGGAAGGGCTGGAAACCACCAACGAAGAATTGCAGTCGGCCAACGAAGAACTGCAGTCGGCCAATGAAGAATTGCAAAGCTCCAACGAGGAACTGCAATCCCTGAATGAAGAATTGCACACCCTTAACACCGAACACCAGATGCGCATCAGGGAGCTGAAAACCCTGAACGATGACCTCAATAACTATTTCCGCAGTACCGAGATCGGGCAAATTTTTCTCGACAATAATTTGTGCATCCGCAGGTTCAATCCGGCGGCGGTGCAAATGATCAACCTGATAGAACAGGATATTGGCAGGCCTATCTCCGATATTTCTACCAATATTGTTTATGCCGACCTGCAAACAGAGATCAATGCAGTACTGGGAACAGATCAAATGGTGGAACGGGAGGTGGAACTGACCAGCGGGTTGTTCTGCCTCATGAAAATCATGCCTTATATCCGCCACGACGGGCGGCCCGATGGCGTGGTTATTACGTTTGTAGACCTTACTGCCATCCGCAACCTCGATAAAATAATCAAAGGCGTTTTCGACACCACATCCAGCGCCATTTTTGTGTTTGATGCAGTTCGCGAAAAAGGAAAGATCCTTGATTTTCGTTGTTCTGCCGCCAACTACGCTGCACAGCAGTTGCTTCCCGCCGAGCAACACCAGCCCGTAGGTTTGTTGTTGCAAAAAAACCTCCACCAATTGCAAACCGGAAAGTTGCAGGACAAGCTGGCTGCGGTAGTGGAAACAGGCCAGTCGCTGCGCCAGGAAATAAGCCTGGCTACCGCTGCCGGTGTGCAGTGGTTTAGCGTAATGGCCAACCGTCTCAATGACGGTCTTATCATTGCTTTCACCAATATTACCCCGCTGAAAGCCTCGGAAGAAAAGCTGCGTAAAAATTACAACGAGCTGTTGCGCACCAAAGAATCTTTAAAGGAACTGAATGCGCAACTGGAGCAAAAAGTAGAAGCGCGGACCCAGCAACTTTCGCAGAGCGAAGAACGGTTCCGGCTGGTGGCCTCGGCCACAAACGACGCCATTTGGGACTGGGGCCTGAGCGACAACCAGGTGTGGTGGAGCGACAGTTTTTATTCTCTTTTTGGCTACGACCCAGCAGATCCCCAAATTCAGACTGCATCCTTTTGGATGGAGGCCATTCACCCAGATGACCGGAAGCGGGTAAAGGACCATATTTATGGCCTCATTAATGATGACAAGGGTAAAACATGGAATAGTGAGTACCGCCTGCGCCGTGGCGATGGCAGTTATGCCGTGGTGCTGGACAGGGGCAGCGTAATGAAAGACGAGTGGGGCGTACCTTACCGGATGCTGGGTGCCATGATGGATATAACTGCGGCCACCGAAACGCGGCAACAATTGCAGTCGCAAAATGAAGCGCTGGAATCGCTGATCAGGGAGTTTAGCTTTGTGACTGATTTTATGCCCCAGATTGTTTGGGCAACCCGTGCCGATGGCTACCACGATTTCTTTAACAAGCAATGGTACGAGTATACAGGCACCAATTTCGAACAGGCCAGTAATATAGGCTGGTTGATGGTGTTGCACCCCAATGATTATGACCATACCATAGCCGTTTGGAATAATGCGCTGCGCACCGGGCAGGTATATGAAACTGAGTATCGCCTGCGCCGCCACGATGGGGTATACCGCTGGTTTTTGGCTAGGGCACATCCCATGCACGACGAACAGGGCCGCATATTAAAATGGTTTGGTACCTGCACGGATATTCATGATCAGAAATTGATGAATGAAGTGCTGGAGCAAAAGGTGGTGGAGCGTACACGCGACCTGCAGATTTCCAACAAGGAACTGGAGATGAGCAACAATGAACTGATGCAGTTTGCCTCCATTGCATCGCACGACTTAAAGGAACCGCTCAGGAAAATTCAGATATTCAGTTCGCTGGTAAAAGAGCGTTACTTTGAAGGTGCCGACCCCGGCATTACGGCACACCTCGATCGCATTATTCAGGCTTCCTCCCGAATGACGCGGCTGATCAACGACCTGCTCGATTATTCGCGGCTGTCGGCCAACAGCTTTTTTAAAGCCACCGATCTGAACCAGCTATTAAAGGAAGTGCTGAATGACATCGAGCTTGCAATCGGGGAAAAAGAGGCAACTGTGGAAGCAGATAACTTCCCGGTAATTGATGCCATCCCAGGCCAGATGCGGCAGATTTTTCAAAACCTGATTTCCAATTCGCTGAAGTTTACCGCACCACACCGCAAGCCGGTCATCAGGATCAAATGTAGCCGGGTAGCGCGGCTGGACTTTGATGCTCCTGAAGAAAAACAAGGGCCTTATTGCCGCATAACGCTTACCGACAATGGAATTGGTTTTGACAAACAATACGAGCAGAAAATATTCGTAATCTTTCAACGGTTGCATACCCGCGAAAATTATGAAGGAACCGGTATAGGACTGGCCATTGTAAAAAAGATTGTGGAGCGCCACGGGGGCATCATTACGGCGGTTGGCCGCGAAAATGAAGGGGCCGAATTCGTGTTTATTCTGCCTGTGCACCAGCAGATAGCGGCCCAAAATTAAAAGGGTTTTTGCATAGCAAAAAAGCCGGAGGTGGTTTGGTTAAACTTCCTCCGGCTTTTTCTTTTATTATACCAAATTGTCAGGGCTTGAATTTGGCTTCAACGGCTTCCATCTGCAACCGAATCGCTTCGGTACATAAATTGCCGATGCTGCCTTCGTGGGTATGATGAAGCCCTTTGGCAGCATCAAAATGGAAAGACCCGGATTCAATATCATTGCCCACCTGGCGATAGGCATCCCGGAAAGAAACTCCGCTGTTCACCAGTTCATTCACGGCTTCTACGCTAAACAGGTACCGGTATTTTTCGTCGGTTAAAATATCAGATTTTACTTCCATCTGTCCAATCATTACAACTGCCAGCTGCAGGCAAGATTTCAACTCCTCGATGGCAGGAAACAGCATCTCTTTGGTTAGCTGCAGGTCGCGGTGATAACCCGAAGGCAGGTTGGCCAGCAACAGCGTAAGCTCGTTAGGCAACGCCTGTATGCGGTTGCATTTGGCGCGGATCAGCTCAAATACATCGGGGTTCTTTTTATGCGGCATAATAGAAGAGCCGGTAGTAAGCTCCGATGGAAAGGAAAGAAAGCCAAAGTTCTGGTTCAGGTAGAGGCAGCAATCCATTGCCAAACGGCCAAGTGTAGCCGCAATTGCACTCATAGCCATGGCAACAGTCTTTTCGGTTTTACCACGCGTCATTTGCGCATAAACGGAATTGTAATTGAGTGCGCCAAACTGCAATAGTTCCGTAGTGCGGGTACGGTTCAAGGGAAAAGAAGACCCATAACCTGCGCCGCTGCCCAATGGGTTTTTATTGGCAACCGAATGTGCAGCAGCCAGCAATTCCATATCATCCACAAGGCTTTCTGCATAGGCACCCAACCACAGACCAGCCGATGAGGGCATGGCAATTTGTAGATGCGTATATCCAGGAATCAGTTTGTCTTTAAAACGTTCGCTTTGCTGCTGCAGCAGGTCAAATAAAACCCTTGCTTCATTTTTCAACAAAAGCGTTTGTTCCCGCAAATACAATTTGATATCCACTGCTACCTGGTCGTTGCGGCTTCGGCCGCTGTGAATTTTTTTACCAGTGTCGCCAATGCGTTGTGTCAGCAGGTATTCCACCTGCGAATGCACATCTTCAATGCCTTCTTCTATGGAAAACTTTCCGGCCTCAATTTCCTGTGCAATGGCTTGCAGTGCTGTAACGGCTGTTGCCGCTTCATCGCGGGTCATCAGGCCCACTTCACCGAGCATGGTTACATGCGCAATGGAGCCGGCTACATCGTGCTTTGCCAGCAGCAGGTCAAATTCTTTATCGCGGCCTACGGTAAACTGGTCGACCAATGCGGATACCGAAGTGTTTTCTTTTTGCCAGAGTTTCATGGTGCTGCAAAGTTGTGGTGACAACAGGATTTTAAAGGATCACCCCGTTCAATAAATTGATGTAAGCCTCAATGCCTGTGTATATCTCGTCTACAAAAATAAATTCATCCGCTGTATGGCTGCGTGCCGAATCGCCAGGTCCCATCTTTAATGCAGGAAAGGGCATCAGTGCTTTGTCCGATGTAGTGGGTGATCCGTATGGGGTACATCCCAACTTGATGCCGGCCGCTACCAGTGGGTGTTCCACCGCAATGGATGTTGAACGCAACCGGGTGCTGCGTGGTGTTGCGCTGCATTGCACCTGTGCCCTAATTGTGGTTAATATTTCCTCAAACGTATAACACTCGTTTACCCGAACATCTACTACAAACCGGCATTGTGCAGGCACCACGTTGTGCGCTTTGTTTTCCGTTTCTATTACCGTAACCGACAACTGCACTGGGCCTAAAAAGGGCGATACTTTTTCGAAGCTGTAAGAGCGAAACCAGGCTATATCGTCCAATGCTTTATATAAAGCATTTACTCCTTCCTGTCTGGCCGCATGCCCGGCAATGCCTTCAGCCACGCAATCGAGCACCATTAGGCCCCTTTCTGCAACCGCCAGTTGCAGCAGCGTGGGTTCGCCTACAATGGCACAATCAATAGGAGGTAAATGCTGCAATGCCAGTTCAATGCCGCCGGTTCCGGATATTTCTTCTTCGGCAGTGGCGGCAAAAACTAGGTTATACTTTACATCTTCCGCCTCGTAAAAATGTAGAAACGCGGCCATCAGGGAAACAAGGCATCCGCCTGCATCGTTGCTGCCCAGGCCATATAGTCTGCCTTGTTCTATGCCGGGTTGAAATGGATCGCGGGTATACCCTTTGTTGGGCTTGACCGTATCGTGGTGCGAATTGAGCAGCAGGGTAGGTTTGCCTGCGGCAAAATGTTTATTCACTGCAAAAACATTATTGCCTACACGATTGCAAGCAACGCCTTTTTCTTCAAGGATGTTTTGCAATAGCGATGCGGTTTCCTGTTCTTCCCGGCTAAACGAAGGAAGTAATATCAGTTGTTGCAGGTGTTGCACTGCCTCATCGGCCAATGGTTGGAAGCTATTCATGTACAATGGCAGTTCCGGAAGTTCCTTCAATCAGTTGCGGCAGTTGCAAGGCATTACCAATAATAACCCGCTTCACGCCTTTGTTTAGTGCTGCAAATGCATTGTCTAATTTGGGTATCATACCGGCAAATATTGTCCCGTCGGCCTTTAGTTGACTGTATGATAGGTTGTTGATGGTGGGTATTGCCGTAGTGTCATCGTTGGCATTGCGCAGCACACCGCTTTTTTCAAATGAGTAAACAAGATGGACGTTGTACAATGGAGCCAGGCTTTGTGCGATGGTTTGGGCTATAGTGTCTGCGTTTGTATTCAGCAACTGACCTTTTCCATCATGCGTAATCGGTGCCACTACAAGGGTATTGCCTCCTTCCAGCAATTGTTGTAACAGCGCATTATTCACCTGATCAACGTCGCCTACAAAGCCGTAATCATGCGATGCGCCGGTGCGTTTATGCGCCAGCACCAGGTTGCCGTCGGCACCCGAAAGGCCAAGAGCATTTACACCAGCAGCCTGCAATTGGGCCACAATATTTTTATTGATAAAACCCGCATATACCATTGTTACAATGCGCAGCGTTTCGGCATCGGTAATACGCCGGCCGTCAATCATTTGCTGCGGAACTTCCAGTTTTTCAGCGAGCCTTGTAGCCAGTTTGCCACCGCCATGTATCAGGATTTTTTTTCCCGGCGTGCCAGCAAATGCCCCTAAAAAAGCAGCAAGCGCCGCATCGTTGTCGATAATATTGCCGCCAATCTTAATTACCGTAAGGTGCTCCATGCTTTATTGATCTCCTTTAATGATGGCTTCCAAAACTGCCTGTGCGGCCCACACCCTGTTGGCTGCTTCCTGCGTTACTATGCTGTGCGCACTGTCCAGCACTTCGTCACTCAATTCGAGGTTGCGGCGTACCGGCAGGCAATGCATTACCCTGGCGTTGTTGGTAGGTTGAAGCTTGTCCAGGGTCAGCATCCAGGAAGGGTCCTGGGTTAATACTTGTCCGTATTGATGATAGCTGCTCCAGTTTTTTACATATACAAAATCGGCGTCCTTTAATGCCTCATCCTGGTTGTGGGTAATGGTAGCGCCTTTAGTAAATTGTTCATCCAGTTCATAGCCCTGCGGGTGGGTTACTACAAATTCGGCTTCCCCCCAGGCATTGACCCATTGTGCGAATGAATTGGCAACACATTGTGGCAATGGCTTTACATGCGGCGCCCAGGTAAGTACAACCTTAGGCTTTTTATCCACAGGCTTATATTCTTCCGATTGCATTACTTCGGTGATGGTAATTATATCGGTGAAGCTTTGCAGCGGGTGCAGCGTAGCACTTTCCAGGCTTACCACCGGAATGCCGGCCCATTTTACAAACTGCTGGATATAGCGTTCACTGTAGTCTTCTTCGCGGCTTTTCAGCGAGGGAAATGTGCGGATGGCCACGATATCGAAATAATGACCCATGATGGGCGCTGCATCCCGCACATGCTCCACCGTGGTGCCGTTCATGATGGCACCGTCTTCAAACTCCAGCGCCCAGCCTTCCGAACCAATATTAAATACGATGGCTTCCATGCCTAGGTTTTGCGCGGCTACCTGTGTGCTCAGGCGGGTACGCATACTGGGATTTAAAAAAAGCAACCCGATGCGTTTGCCGGCACCCAGGTTTTTATTAGCCTGGGGTGCGGCTTTATGCGCAAGGGCCCGCTGTACCATTGCATTGATATGGGGAACGTCGTGTGCGGAGAGAAACTGTTTCAAAATTGGCGTCGTTTTTTCAATTGTAGGTGCAAATGACCAGAAATCCAAAAGTTCGGTTAGGTGGTGCCGTTAGGCCGTTATCGGTTGTGCCGTTTTTAGGTCGGCCACGGCTGCTTTCAGGCGTTCAACGAACAGCGCTGCTTCTTGGTGAGAAAGTGCCAGCGAAGGCAACAAGCGGATGACGGCTGGTTTGGCTTCGCCGGTAAAAACTTTATGTTGGTACAGCAAATTTTTCTTGAGGTCTTTTAGGTCTGGAGCAACGTCAAAGCCAATCATCAGCCCCATGCCGCGAACATTTTCCAAGCCTTCAATCTGCTGGAGTTCGTCCATCAAGTAGGCTCCTACTGTTGCTGTATTGCGCATCAGGTTTTCGCTTTCCATTACTTCCAGCACGCCCAAAGCTGCAGCGCAGGCCAGCGGAGCCCCGCCAAAGGTGGTGCCCAGCATACCGTGTTTGGGCTTCAGGTGTGGCGCAATGAATATGCCGCCTACGGGAAAGCCGTTGCCCATGCCTTTTGCCATTGAATATATATCGGCGCTTACACCTGCATGGTCGTGTGAAAAGAATTTGCCGCTGCGTCCATACCCACATTGTACACTGTCGGCAATAAACACGGAACCATATGCATCGCACAAATTGCGGATCGCCTGCAGGAATGGTGCTGTAGCCACCTGAATGCCACCTACGCCCTGGATGCCTTCTACGATCACTGCCGCCACTTCTTTGCCATTGGCTACAAAGTATTGCTCCAGCGCCTGTACATCATTGAATGGTAGGAACACCACGTTTTCGGTTTCATTGATGGGTGCAACAATGGCCGGGTTGTCGGTAACAGCCACTGCCAGCGAAGTGCGGCCATGGAAAGATTTGGAAAAGGCAATTACCTTTTTTCTTCCGGTATGGAAAGACGCCAGTTTTAAAGCATTTTCATTGGCTTCCGCACCGCTGTTTACCAGGAACAACTGGTAGTCGGGGCGGCCACTTACCTCGCCGAGCTTTTGTGCCAGTTGCTGCTGAATGGGCAGTTTTACAGAGTTGGAATAAAATGCTAGTTTTCGCAACTGCTCTTCGATGCGCTGTGCCCAATGCGGGTGGGTATGCCCGATGGAAATAACGGCATGGCCGCCATACATGTCGAGGTACTGGGTGCCGGCATCATCCCACACAAAGGAACCCTGTGCCCGGTCGATCACAATGTTGTTGAGCGGATAAACATCGAAGAGGTTTGCCATGGTTGTTTTGGCGCCAGCCCCTTGCACGTGCAATCGGCGGGCTTGTTTAAAGGTGAGTGATGCACAGGTGATGCAGTGTGCGACGCAACAGCAGCCCAATAGTAGCACTGCTGCCGGCTACCACATCTTTCCCATTATTGTTGATAACGACCATGCATAGCCGTTATTAATCTTAACGCTAAAAATAAGCAGCCTTCAGCTTCAGCCCTGCACACTCATCGAGTCCCATCACCAGGTTCATATTTTGAACAGCCTGACCGCTGGCTCCTTTCAACAGGTTGTCGATGGCCGAATGCACCACCAGTTTGGTACCTACTTTTTCGAGGTAGATCACGCATTTATTGGTGTTGACTACCTGCTTTAAAAATATGCTGTCTTTGCTTACATGGGTAAACGGATGATCGGCATAAAACTCTTCGAACAATTCCTGTAGTTGTTCAATGTTCCAGTCGCAACTAATCAGCGAGGAAATAAAAATGCCACGGGTAAAATCGCCGCGCCAGGGAACAAAATGGAGCACATCGGCGCCGCCGTTTTGTAGGCCGAAACCTGGCTGCAGTTGTTGCAGCGATTGGGTGATCTCTTTCAGGTGCTGGTGCGACAGTGTTTTGTATGCCTGCACATTATTGGCACGCCACGAAAAATGCGAGGTTTGTGCCAGGCCCTGCCCAGCACCGGTAGAGCCCGTAATGCCGGTGGTGTTGATCTCATCCAGCAAACCTTCCTGCGCCAGGGGCAGCAGGCCCAACTGGATGGCAGTTGCAAAGCAGCCTGGGTTAGCAATATTGTTGGCAGTGCGAATAGCTTCGCGGCTTAGCTCGGGCAGGCCATATACAAACTGACGATTGCCGATTTCGGATTGCGGAGAGAGGCGAAAATCCTGCGACAGGTCGATGATCTTTATTGAATCGGAAACCTCATTAGACTCCAAGAATTTTTTGGCTTCGCCGTGGCCAACGCACAAAAACAAAACATCAATATCCTGCTCCAATTCGCCTGTAAACTGCAGGTCGGTTTCGCCCACCATATCCTGGTGCACCGAAGCAACGGGCTGGCCTGCATTGCTGCGGCTATGAATAAAGGAAATGTCGGCGTGAGGATGGTTTGCCAGCAGGCGTATCAGTTCGCCGCCGGTGTACCCCGCGCCGCCAACTATACCAACTTTTACAGATGAACCCATGTCTATGATTTGGAGCCGTTAGCTGTTAACCATTAGCTTTTAGCTGAACACAAGAAATAGGACTGTATGCTAAAAGCTACTGGCTAATTCCTAATAGCTATTTGTTCTGATTATTTACCTGGTACCAAATAGAAGTTTGGTTGCCAAAGATCTTGCTAAAGCCCCGAACATCCTGGCCGGTAAAGCCGGTGTTCATTTCGCCGTATTTGCCAAACTTGCTGCTCATTAAATCAAACTCCGACTCGATTCCAATTACCTGGAACCGGTAGGGGAGCAGTTGCACATAAACAGTGCCGGTAACGGTTTGCTGCGAGCTTTGCAAAAAGGCTTCAATATCGCGCATCACCGGGTCGAGAATTTGTCCTTCATGCAGCCAGTTGCCGTAGAACTGCGCCAACTGGTCTTTCCACCCCAGTTGCCATTTGGTAAGCGTGTGCTTTTCCAGCGCATGGTGGGCCTTAATAATGACCATGGGTGCCGCTGCTTCAAAGCCTACGCGGCCTTTTATGCCAATGATGGTATCGCCTACATGTATATCGCGGCCGATGCCGTAAGGGCCAGCCAGTGTTTGCAGGTATTGAATGGCTTCGGTGGGATGACTAAACGACTGACCATTTACGCCAATTAATTCACCCTGTTCGAACTGCAGGGCCACTTCTTCAGAATCGTTTTTGGTAACCTGTGTAGGCCAGGCTTCTTCTGGCAGTATGCCTTTGGAAGAAAGCGTTTCCCGGCCGCCAACCGATGTGCCCCAAATGCCTTTGTTAATGGAATACATGGACTTGGAGAAATTCATATCCACGCCCTTTTTGGTCAGGTACTCAATCTCGGCTTCGCGGCTCAGTTTGAGGTCGCGGATGGGGGTAATGATCTCGATGCCCGGGATCATAATGTGAAAGATCATGTCGAACCGCACCTGGTCGTTGCCTGCTCCGGTACTGCCATGTGCCACGGCGGTGGCGCCCAGTTTTTGGGCATGCTCCGCAATGTGCAGTGCCTGGCTCAGGCGTTCGGCACTTACGCTCAGCGGGTAAGTATTGTTTTTAAGCACGTTGCCAAAAACAAGGTATTTAATAATACGGTCGTAATAGCCTTTAACCGCATCTACGGTAGTGTGCGATTTTACACCCAGCTTGTAGGCATGGGCTTCAATTTGCTCCAACTCTTCAGGCGTAAAACCACCCGTATTGACAATAATGCTGTGTACCTCGTATCCCTGGTCTTCGGTGAGGTATTTTACACAAAAAGATGTATCCAATCCGCCACTGAAACCCAATACCACTTTGCCTTTGGAGCCCGCAGCCATTTGCGGGTTGCTGTTCAACTGATCTGTCATGATAAACGCAAACGTTGTTTACAGTGAAATATAAAAGGGCCGATGCCCTGAAGGAATCAGAAGTTGAAAAAGGAAGCCAGGATGCTTTTAAGCTTGCCGGAATTAAGGCCCTGCTTTTTCCTGAGGCGGCTCAAAAAACGAACCTGCTTCAGGCGCATCAGGCGCTCATACACTTTGGACTTTTGCTTAAAGTGGGCCTCGGTTTCTTTGGGCTCGTAATGATCGGCAGGGTCGTAAAGCATGCCGGTACACAGGCAGTTTTTGCGGTCCTTGCTCATCAGGATGTCGTAGTTGACACAGCTTTTGCAGCCAGCCCAGAAGGCTTCGTCCTGTGTAAGTTCGGAATAGGTTACAGGTTCGTAGCCCAGCTCGCTGTTGATCTTCATCACGGCCAGCCCGGTAGTGAGGCCGAAGATTTTGGCTTCGGGGTATTGTTGGCGCGACAGTTCAAACACTTTTTTCTTGATGGATTTTGCCACACCGCTTTTGCGAAAAGCAGGCGCTACAATCAGGCCCGAGTTGGCAACGTACTGCCCGTGGCTCCAGGTCTCGATATAGCAAAAGCCCACCCAGGTACCATCGGCGGTAACGGCGATCACCGCTTTACCCTCTGCCATTTTTTGCGCCACGTATTCGGGCGACCTTTTGGCGATGCCGGTTCCGCGGGCCTTGGCAGAAGATTCCATCTCGTCGGTGATGGTGGCTGCAAAATGCTGATCGGCAGGGGTAGCTACCCTGACAATAATTTGTTGATTGTCCACGATGTACAAACAGTTTATAAAAGTGGGATAACCAATCCTGGAGGAAAAAACGTGCCGGGAAGTTTTCACTGATAGGGGCCTTGGTTAGCGGCTCGGCCTATCAGCAAGGTCGTCTGGAGAGGTAGCGGAAAATATCAAAGCACACCGCATACACTCCCGTGGCCGGGAAGGCGTGAAAGATAAAGTGCTTTGTATGTGTATTTCCGTTCATTTGGTAATTGCAGGTGCAAATTAAGTGAATAGCCGAAATAAAGGCAAAAAATAATTGTTACAATTAGCGGTGGGCACTGGATTTTAAAAATCATCCAAAAAGATCCTAGAATAACCTTAATCGAAGAGCCGAGGATATTTATTTTTTAGCCTGCTTGTTTAAGTGTTGAAGTGGTTTTTTTCCTGGGGTTTCCAATTTATTGGAACGAAAACAACACCAACAGGAAATTTTCTTTAAGTATCAGGAGAATAGGATTTTAATCAATCAAAATTTTGCATTAAACAATATTATATGCTAAATTATAAGTGCATAAAAATCAATTTTATAAAATAAAGTGATTATAAATACAATAATTATTGCCAATATGCTGTTGGAAAAGCTCCATCTGGTAATAAAATTTTAATTTTATTCAATCCTTGCAATTAATCTTGGCATAATAAGCGCAGAGGGGTTCCTCAAAATGGCATTTGTTTTTTACCATGGAAAAGGTTAGATGGTAATATGAAGGTTGACCAAAAAGAAGCCTTGAATTTTATCGTAGCGCAAATAGTTCCCGGTCGGCTGTTTCTGATGGTACCTTTTATAAATGCCACCTACATGATTAAAACATTTGAATAGAAACAAGACAATAAGTGACCAGCACCATATCAAGCCGAGGTAGATAATGGCTTATCCGCAACTTGAAGTAAATAAAACAATGTTGAACAAGCCGCAAATAGCAATTGAGTATTGCCCGAAATGTGGCTGGATGCTGCGGGCAGCCTACATGGCGCAGGAATTGCTCCAAACCTTTTCGGAAGAACTGGAAGGTGTATTGTTGAAGCCAAGCGAGGTTAATGGCCGATACACCATTTCCTGCGGTACCGCCGTTTTGTTCGACAGGAAGGCCGCCGGACGGTTCCCGGAAATCAAAGAATTAAAACAATTGGTTCGCGACCAGGTGGCACCCGGAAAAAGCCTTGGCCACAGCGACCATACAAAGGCACAGGCCGAATAAATCATGGTTTCTGTAGCCGAGGCAAATCATATTATTCATCATGCAGTGCGGCCGCTGGCACCAGTGTTGGCGCCGCTTAACGAGGCTGCAGGACTGGTACTTGCCGAGGATATTTATGCACCAGAGCCGCTGCCCCGGTTTCACCAATCGGCTATGGATGGCTATGCCTTTAACTGGGCTGATTTAAAAAACGCTCATGGTCTGTCGGTTTGCGGCGAGGTGGCTGCAGGAGATGGGGAACCGTTCCAACTAAAGGTAGGAACTGCAGTTCGGATTTTTACCGGCGCTCCCATGCCGCCCGGAGCCGATGTGGTGGTGATGCAGGAAAAAACAACCGTAGTTGCGGGTGTGCTGAAGGTTGCGGATGCCTTCCTGCAAAAAGGCAGTAATGTGCGGCGCATGGGTTCGGAAATACAACAACACCAACTGGCTTTGCCGGTAGGAACATTATTATCCCCGGGTGCCATCGGCATTATTGCCAGCATGGGTATTCCAGAGGTTTGGGTTACACCGCCACCCAGGGTTGCCCTAATCATTACCGGCAAAGAGCTAATTGCACCTGGAACTACTCCAGCTTTTGGGCAGGTGCATGAATCCAATTCTTTTGCGCTATTGGCTGCCCTCAAAAAGATAGGAGTGGCTGGAGCAAGGGTACTGTTTGTAACAGATACATTGCAAGCGGTACAAAATGCTTTGGAAGAATCCTTGCTGCAAAGCGATCTTGTTATTGTAACCGGCGGGGTGAGTGTAGGCAAATATGATTTTGTGGTAGAAGCCTCTGTGCGGGTAGGTGTTGAAACGCTGTTTCACAAAGTGGCACAAAAGCCCGCAAAGCCGCTGTACTTTGGATCAAGGCAGTCGAAGCCGGTATTTGGGTTGCCCGGTAACCCGGGCTCGGTGCTGACCTGTTTTTATTTATACGTTTTACCCGCAATTGCCGGGATGATGCAGCAGCAAGGATGGCGCAGGATGAGCAAAATGATATTAGGAGCAGAGGTGCGCAAAAAAGCAGGCGTTACCTATTTCCTGAAAGGCCGTTTGGAAGAGAACAGGGTGGTGCCGCTTGGCGCCCAGGAATCGTACCGGCTAAGTTCCTTTGCATTTGCCGATTGCCTGATTGAATTGCCGGAAGATAAGGAAGTGGTGGAAAAGGGAAGCATTGTGCAGGTGCATCACCTTTGATTGCAAAATAATACGGGGCTAATCAAATAAACGTAAGGAGAAGATTTATTGCATTTGTAAAAGTTGCCCCTCCTCTTAAAACCGGGTATGGGTTTATAATTGCAATGTCAACCATCCCATTTTAAACGATCCTTCCATCCATTTTATTTGCGTCATCTTTATGAACAATTTGGATTTACCTGCATTGTACATGGAAAATATAACCGGCAAACCAACAAGTTTATACAAAGCAGTTGCAACCGCCGTGGTGCAGGTGTCATCCGAAGCAACTATTGGGGCAATACAAAACGGAATACATTCTAAAGTAAATTGGTTGGAATGCTCACGGACAGCAGGTTTGCTAGCCATAAAAAATACCAGCAGTGTTGTTCCAGGATGCCCTAAGGGACCAGTAGAATTCGCTGCGGTATCCTGCAGCATAACAGGCTTGCAAATTAATGTATCGGCGGAAGTGCACGCCATTAACCGAAGCAGTGTGGCAACACAAGCGATGCATGGTGCCACCATCACGGCACTCACCCTTTTCAATTTTTTGCAACCGGTGGATCATAAGATTGAAATCTGTTCCATCAAATTAAGTGCTCAGTCAGGAGGTACACCCGCTGTTGCCGTATTGCCGCAGGATATTCGTTGTGCAGTAGTGGTATGCTCCAATAGCATTGCAGCTGGCACCAAGCAGGATGGTGCAGGTAAGGTCATCAGGGATGGATTAAATGCCCAGGGAATTCGTGTAGCTGCCTATACCATCATCCCCGATGATGTTAAAGCAATCCAGGACAAGGCCAGAAGCCTTGCCAGCGACGGTTTTCAATTGGTTATATTTTGCGGCGGCACCGGGATGCTTCAAAGTGATGTTACGCCCCAAGCTCTTGCACCCTTAATCGATCGGCCCCTTCCCGGCATCATGCAAGCAGCGCGGGCTTACGGGCAGGAACGAACGCCGTTTGCCATGCTGTCGCGGGGTAAAGCTGGGTTTATAAACAATACTTTGGTGCTTACGCTACCCGGTTCTACCCGGGGTGCCGAAGAAACGATGGTTGCGCTATTTCCCTATGTGCTGCATGTTTTTAATGAAGAAATTGAGGGCTCTGGCAGTAGGTTTTAATGTAAAATGTTTCACTTTTCACCTTTATTATAATTATGACCGGAGTGGTACTATGTGGCGGGGACAGCAACCGAATGGGCACGGACAAAGGCCTGATAGAATGGAATGGCCGCATTTTGGCACAGCATGCCTTGGAAAAGTTTTCGGCATTAAATATAAATGTCCTGCTATCGGTTAATGAACACAATTATTCCAATTATGCAGCTTACTTCAGCGCCTCATTAATGGTCGTTGATAATACTGAAATAAACGTTGGCGGCCCGTTGAAAGGGTTGCTTTCCGTACACCAGAAACTGCCCGAGGAGGCCCTTTTGGTGCTGGCTGTGGATATGCCCCTCATGCATTCAAGTGTATTGATGCAATTGGTGGAAGTCTATGAAAAAAATGATAACGACGCAGTAGTTTTCCAAAACGAAAAAGGAGTGGAACCACTATGTGCACTTTATGCGGCTGCTGGTCTTTGCAAGTTATCAAACATGCTTGCACACAATAGCCTCACCCGGTTCTCGATGCACCATGTATTGTCCCAATTAAACACCCGGGTGCTGGATATGGAAGAAAGGCTAAAACCATTCTTTACCAATTTTAATCATCCTGAAGATTTAGCAAGGCTCGGGCTGTAGGATCATTTTTCCTCTTACAATAAAATCCTGTTTAGGGCTTTCGCATACCGGGCAGAAATAATCCTCTGGGAGCTGGCTAAACGGCGTACCCGGGTTTATTCCAGCTCCTGCATCACCCAAGGCTGCATCGTAAATAGTTAGGCAATGCGGGCATTGGTAAGCCTGAACCATGGATGCTCCTTCCTTGCGGGGCGTATGATTTTCTAATGGTACAGGGTCCTTTTTTAGGGCAAATTTTTCTTCTTCCTGCTGGTAATACATTTTGCACAACGAAACAATATAAACTCCCAATTGTTCTTTTTCCAGTCCATCGCGAAACAAGATTAACTCTGAAGCATTGGGATTAAAATCCTTCGTGTACAGCAGGTCGTACCGGTCTAATGACCTTAAGCGGTGCGGGTTTTTTGTCTGTTGTTTGCGGATAATAATAGAGCCAAACATTGAGGCGGCAGGTTTTGATGGTACGCCAAAACTCAAGCCGTAGGTGCGTACATCTTCTTTATCAAAATGCCTGATGACAGTGCGTTTGATTTGCAAGCCGCTTTCGTCGCCGTCTTCCACCTGCCACGCCAATTCGTTAGCGGCATGGCGCACATTGATCCGGTATTTGCCCAATACATGATTCCATTGTTCCCGGTCTTTTTTGGCAATGCCTTTTATGATCAGGCTTTTCCAAGGTGTCGCATACAGCTCGCCAATTTTTGTTTCATTGCACAGGATGCAAACATCTATCAAAAAGGAAACGGGAAACAACTGGTCGCGGCGATAAATGCCTAACCAAATGCCCGCTTCGCTTTGATTGAACCCTTCGTAATAGGGCAGTGAAAATGGTGGCAGTTGCAAAACCTCCGTTTTGTCGCTGGCCCTGTTACCTACTGCAGCCTCCAACTTTTGCATCAATAAAGAAGTTGTTTCCTTTGTATTTTCGAGAGGTTGTACCAAAAACTCCTGCAACACATTTTCTATCTTTTTTGTGCATAGCCCAATATCATTGGTATAAATAAGGTGGGGCCAGGAAATAATAGTTTGGGTTTTGGGCAAGCGTATATACAGGTGCCAGAAATGCTGCAGTGAAGAAGATACCCAATTTATATGTCCGGTGAAAAAAGGAACCAAGTTTTGGGTGCGGTCGCAGATGTTTATTTTATATAAATGCGTTTCGGTTACCTGGTTAAAGAGGTCTTTAAAAACATCTTCCCGCAGCCAGGTGTCGGCGGTGAATAAACCTGCAGCAGGGTAGGAGGAAACAATATTGGGTGCTGCATTTTTTTTGGGTTGACAAATTATATTTCGCTGATGGCAGGCCCGCTGAAATTGGGGAGCCATTGCTTCCGGAACTTCCAGGGTCATTTGCTGGCGCAGGCCAAATTGCACATGCGTAACCCGTGCCGCCTGGGCCTCCCTTAATAATGCCAGCAATACGCCAGGGGATATGATGCCACCCGTAAAGTTTACCTGAAAGGTTTGTTTTTTTGTCATAGCCATGGAGTAATGTTTAGGCACGTTTTACTGCAAGCAGTGTCTGTTCCATTTGTTGCAGGGCCTGTTCCAGGATGGCCTGCACTTCGGGCTTGCAGCTTCCGCATCCCATGCCTGCACCTGCTGCCTGGCAAAGGTCGGGCAGCGTAGTGCAGCCCCCATCTATTTTTGCCCTGATGTTGCCCTCGCCAACGCCTCCGCAGGAACATATAATCTTACCGATAACCGGTTCCCGTTTATTACCCGAACGCAGCAATTCCAGCCTTTTTTCTGATAATTCTATTTTGTTTTGGATCAGGTCCCGAAACTCCAGGAACTCCGATTTATCCCCAATTAAAATGGCACCCACCAACCGGTCGTTTTGAATGATGCATTTTTTGTAATACCGCTTTGCTTTGTCCACGAATACCACTTCCTCAAAGGAAGGGTCCCCATTAGGGATATCAGCCAGTCCCAACGAGCATAGTTCCGTACCATGCATTTTTAAAATGTTCATCAGCAGCGATCCTTCATACACCTGCCCGATGTCGCCGCTCAGGTGCTGGGCCACAATAGCCGCCTGCTGTTCAGCAGCAGCCGTAATGCCGTATAAAAAACCATGGAATTCTGCAATTTCTCCTACCGCATAAATGCTGGGATCACTGGTTTGCAGGTATTCATTTACCACCACACCTCGGCCTGTTTGCAGGCCCGCAGTGCGTGCCAGTTCCGCGTTTGGTGTGGTGCCAATGGCAATAACTACAGCCTGGCAGTCAATGCTCACTCCACTTTTCAGGCTAATGCCCGAAAGGGTGCTGCCGCCCAGAAACCGGTCAATTTCATCGTTGTAATAAATCTCAATGCCTTTGTCCACCAGCTCTTCGTGCAGCAACTGGCTGCCCAATATATCCAACTGCCGGTCCATAAGCCGTGAAATGCGTTGCACAATAGTTACCCTGACATTTACCTCCCTCAGGGAAGCCGCCAACTCAATGCCTAGCAGGCCTCCGCCCACAATCACCACGGGCCCCCGTTCGGGTTGTACATGCCTGCGAAAGTTATCTGCATCCACACGGCTGCGCATGGTAAAAATGCCTTGCATGGATGGAATATTGGGCAACATCGTAGCGCGGCTTCCGGTAGCCAACAGCAGTACATCGTAGGTGTGTACCTGGCCATTGCTGTCGGTAACCGTTTTATTGTTGCGGTCCATCGCCTCAATGCTGATGCCGCGGAGCAGCTTGATTTTTAACTGGCCTTCTTCTTCATCCTGCATCTTCACCAATTGCTGCCACTGCTGTGCCCCGCTGATGTAATCGGGCAACATTACCCTGTTGTAAAAAGGAAAGGCTTCCTTGCTGAAAATGGTGATCTCGTCATCCACGTTCAATTCGCGGTAGGTTTTTACAAAACCAAAAGCACCTGCCCCGGCGCCTACTACAATTATTCGTTGCTTAGGTTTTACGTACCGTGCTACCTGAACAGCCGAAAACTTGAAATCCGGTTCTTTTGAAATAGGATCGACCCGGCTGCTGGTAACATTATTGGCCCTAGAAAGATCATTTGACAGGATCTTGCCCCAGTGCATCGGTAAAAACACAACTCCGCGTTTAATGGTGTCCGTTATTCTTGCTTTTACCCGCACGGTTCCCCGGCCATTGGATATTTCCACCAGGTTATTTTCGGCAATGCCGCGCCGGGCAGCATCGGCTGGATGTATTTCCAAAAAGGCCTGAGCAGAATGCTGTTTTAGCTTGCTTACCTTGCCGGTTTTGCTCATGGTGTGCCACTGGTCGCGAAGGCGGCCCGTGGTAAGGATCAGCGGGAGGCTGGGGGTTAGTGGCTCTGCATTGTTTTCTGCAGGGCATGCATGTATAACCGCTTTTGTAGAAGTCGTAAAAAACTTTTTGTCCTTGAACAAGCGTTGGGTGCCAGCACCTGCTTCATTTTTTGGAAAGGGCCACTGCACGCTGCGCTTTGCTTCCAGTATTTCATAATTCAATCCGCTCACATCTATGTTGGTGCCTTCCGTAAGGCGGCAGTGCTCGTCGTAAATTTCGGAGGGGGTGTTATAATCAAAACCTGGATAGCCCATTTTTTTTGCAAAGCGGCAAATGATCTCCGCATCGGGCAGGGCTTCGCCGGGAGCATCAACCACTTTGCGCACCAGCGAAATACGGCGCTCTGCATTGGTCATGGTGCCCCATTTTTCGGCCCACGCCGCAGCAGGCAAAATCACATCGGCATATTGAAGCGTTTCAGGTTTGTTGCTGATTTCCTGAACCACCACAAATTTTGCCCTGGCCAGTGCCGCTTCTGCAAAGCGCACATCGGGCAAACTTACCAGCGGGTTGGTACACAAAATCCAGATTGCTTTTAGCCGCCCATCGTGCAGGGCTTCAAACATTTCGGTGGCCGTGTACCCCGGTGTGGCACCAATGGTGCCACCGCCCCAGAATTGCTGTACAAAAAGCCGGTCTTGTTCGTTAGCCAAATTGCGGTGTGCCGGCAGCAGGTTGGCCAGCCCGCCTACCTCGCGGCCACCCATGGCGTTGGGTTGTCCCGTCAGTGAAAAAGGGCCACTACCTGGTTTGCCAATATGGCCGGTAATCAGGTTCAGGTTGATGAGGCTTAAGTTTTTTTGTACACCCACTACACTTTGGTTAAGTCCCATGGTCCAAAGGGTCAGAAAGCCTTTGGCATTGCCAATATAGCGGGCAGCTGTACGAATCTCTTCTTCTGGCACATCGCAAATAACAGCAGCTTGCGCCAGCGAAGTTTCCATTACTTTAGACTGGTAAGCAGCAAAGCCCTCGGTGTGGTTGCGCACAAAATTAAAATCAATGTCCCCGTTTTCAATGAGCAGGCGGCCAATAGCATGGTGCAGGGTAATGTCGGTCCCGGGTTTAATTTGGAGGTGGACATCAGCGGCAGCGCAGGTTTGTGTGCGGCGCGGATCGGATACAATTATTTTAAGGTTGGGATTGGCGGCCCTGGCCGCTTCCACCCGCCTCCAGATAATGGGATGGCACCACGCAGGGTTGGCGCCTGCAATAAAAAGGCAATCTGCCGCTTCAATATCATCATAGCAAACCGGCACCGAATCTTCGCCTAAAGCCATCTTGTAAGCAGCTACTGCACTGCTCATGCACAACCTTGAATTGGTGTCGATATTATTGGTGCCGATAAAGCCTTTTACCAATTTATTGAGCACATAATATTCTTCAGTAAGGCATTGTCCCGAAGCATAAAAGCCCACCGAATCAGGACCATACTTTTTGATAAGTGTTTGAAATACGGCTACGGTCCGGTCCAGGGCTTCATCCCACGAAACCCTTTGCTGCGGCGCTCCTTTGCTGTAGCGCATTTGGGGGTACAACAGCCGGTCCGACCTGTCCATTACCGTGTAGTGCAGGTTCATGCCCTTGCTGCACAGCATGCCCTTATTTACCGGGTGATCCTTATCGCCGGTTACCGATAACCCGCCGTCGCGGTTTTTATGCACTTCAATGCCACATCCTACGCCGCAATAGCAACAGGTTGTTTTATAAGATTGGGTCATAAACGCTTGATTTGTGGTGCGGGTACAGTGCCTGTTGGCTATTATGAATTTTGCTACGCTGCTGCCGCCTCCGGAAGTATTTCGGGAGCAGCTACCCTTACAGTTTTGGAGGCAAAACGGGTAGCAAGGGTTAATACAGCAACCACCACCACGGCCACGCCTATATAACCAAATGCCTGTACATAGGAAATACTTTCCATTTTAAAAAGAAACCCAAACAGCATTCCGCCCAGGTTGCCGCCGGCGCCCACAATGCCGCTGACCAAACCCACATTTTTTTCGTTAACAAAAGGCACGATGCCGTAAGTGGCACCATTGGCCATTTTTAGAAAAAGAGCAAAAGAAAGCATGGATAAAATGGCCAGGGTAAAGTTGCCAGCCTGTGCAAACAGGATAATGCCAAAACCTTCGAGCAGCAACATGGCGGCCAGCAGCAAGGATTTTCCGCGCATGCCATAACGATGGCCAACTTTGTCGGAAACAATGCCGCCCAGTGCCCTTGCAAAAATGTTCATAAAGCCAAAGACACCGGCCCAAAACCCAGCTCCGGCTTGCGATAAACCAAACGTGTCTACAAAATGCAGGGCCGCAATGTTGTCGAAGGTGATTTCCATACCAAAACAAACGGCATATGCCAGCGTCAGGGCCCATATACGCCGGTCCGCCAGTACAGACCAGTCGGTTTTGCTGCTTTTCAGCACTTCCCGGTCAATTTCATCGAAGTTGCCGGATGGAGTATCTTTTGTATAACGGTGGTAGAGATAAGCCGCCACCAACATCATCATTCCCGGAAGCACCATAGCATAGCGCCAGGCTTCGCCTTTGGCATAGCCAAAACCTACAATGGCAGCAAAGATCAGCGGCATAACCATATTGGTAATACCACCACCCAGGTTGCCCCAGCCGCCGGCCACTGCATTGGCCGTGCCTTTAATGTTGGCAGCAAACATCATGGAAGTATGGAACTGCGTGATCACAAAAGAAGCTCCGATTACTCCAATGGCTGCGCGGAATAATAGAAACGTAGTGTAGTCCCTGGCAAGGCCCACCAAAAACACCGGAATGCAGCCAACCAGCAGCAGCCTGATAGCAGTTTTCCTCGGACCCCAGGTGTCGCACAACCGGCCAATGATTAGCCGGGCAATAATGGTGGAAGAAACCGAAACAATGATCAGGTTGCCCACCTGGGCTTTTGAAAGCTGCAGGTCTTCGCGAATGGTTGGCATTAGGGGTGCCAGGCCGAACCACCCGAAAAAGCAAACAAAGAACATAAACCAGGTGGTGTGAAAGGTGCGCATTTGCACGCCTTTCATGCTAAAGATATTGAGCCGGGTAAGTGGTGCGTTTTGAAGTGGAGCCATGTAGAAATAGGTTTTAGAATGAAAAAGGAGCGGGGCACTTTGGCGAATTTTTGGCTGATGGATGCCGTACCATGCATGGGTGCAGGGTTAGTCATTGCCGTTGTACCCATTGTTATTAATCCTGCTGGGTTTAGGGCTTTTGGGAGCTGGGAGGGTGTTATATTTTCCTTTTAGAGGAAGAAAAGAAAGACAGCCCAAAAGCAGGGAACAGGCCACCAAAAGGGCAGGGGGCTAAAAGACCCGAAGGATTCAGCTCTTTTTTCATTTATTTTGATAAGGTTTTAATGATGGGAATTATTAAAATCAAAAGCCCGGCAGGTGGCAGCCTGTCCGGGCTTTGCTTATTCATAAATGCCTTCATCCGAATCGGGCATGCCAATGAATACTTTTCCCCCTTCCACTTTTACAGGGTAGGTTTCCAGGTGGCCGCAATCGTCGCCGCTCAGGCAACGGCCATCCACAAGCGAAAAGGTTTTTTTGTGAAAAGGACAGGCAACCTTAGGTTCGCCGGCCGCCGTGCCGATCATACCGCGGCTAAGGGCCATTTGCATGCGGTGCGGACACATATTTTGCGTAGCATACCATTCATTTCTGCGGGTAAAATAAAACAGCGCAATCTGGCGGTTTTTATACTTTACACATACACCGCCGTTATTGGGCACATCGGCGGTGCGGCAGGCTGCAAACCAGGTGTACCGTTCGGTAAATGTTGCATTCATCGAAATAGGTTTTAGTGATGGGAATTAGTAAACAGAAACAATTTCGGGGTGCAGGGAGGAAGCCGGACTGTTTTTGTGAATTCGTAAAAATCATGGACCTGGCAGGGTCAACGCTTATTTCGAATTCCAGTCGGCAGCTTTCCGCTGGCCACGCATGGTTTCAAATTGCACCGTCGGGTCTTTTTCTTCGGGTGCATTTATAAAGTGCGAAAATCTTTTTCTTAATTCAGGGCTTTCCACTACCGCTTTCCACTCGCAGGCATAGTTGTCTACCAGTCCCTGCATTTCTGCTTCAAATTGCGCGGCCATGCCCAGGCTGTCGTTCACCACCACGTTGCGCAGGTAGTCGATGCCACCTTCCAGCTTGTTGAGCCAGGTAGCAGTGCGGGTAAGCGGGTCGGCCGTTTTTATATAAAACATCAAAAAGCGGTCGATATACCTGATGCAGGTTTCGTTGCTTAAATCGGTGGCCAACAGCAGGGCGTGCTGTGGCTTTGAGCCGCCATTGCCGCACACATACAGGTTCCAGCCTTTTTCGGTGGCAATGATGCCAAAATCTTTAGATTGGGCTTCGGCGCATTCGCGAATACAACCCGATACCGCTGATTTTAATTTGTGTGGCGCCCGCAAACCACGGTAGCGTTCTTCTATCTCTATGGCAAAACTTACGCTGTCGTGCAGGCCAAACCGGCACCAGGTGGCGCCAACGCAACTTTTTACGGTGCGCAGGGATTTGCCATAGGCATGACCGCTTTCAAAACCCGCAGCTATCAGTTCTTCCCAAATAGCGGGCAGGTCGCCGAGGTGTGCACCGAACAAATCGATGCGCTGACCACCGGTAATTTTGGTGTATAAATTATATTTCTGCGCCACCTGGCCGATAACAATCAATTTTTCGGGAGTGATTTCTCCACCAGGTATGCGCGGTACAACCGAGTAGGTTCCGCCTTTTTGAATGTTGGCCAGAAAACGGTCGTTGGAATCTTGTGCCGTATCGTTGCCTTTTGCAAGGATCAGGTCGTTCCACAACGAAGCAAGGATAGAAGCAATTGCGGGTTTGCACACTTCGCAGCCGTCTCCTGTGCCCAGGTGGTCCAATACCTCATCGTAAGTTAACAGGTTTTTCAGTTTTACCAGGTCAAACAACTCCTGCCTGGAATAGCCAAAATGTTCGCACAAAACATTGCGCACATATTTACCCTGCGCCTTCATGGTATGCAGCATCAGGTCTTTAACCATGGGCATGCAGCCGCCGCAGCCGGTTCCGGCACGGGTACATTTCTTTATAGCGTCTACCGTTTCGCAACCCCCTTCGCTAACGGCATTGCATATCTGGGCTTTAGAAATGCTTTCGCAACTGCAGATCAGGGCATCGGCGGGGAGTGCAGCTACGCCGGCGCCTTCTTTAGCCTCTGCTCCGCGGCTGCCCAGGATCAGGTCTTCGGGATTGGGCGGTAGCGCTAACCCGTTTTTTGCTGTTTGCAACAGCATATTATAAGCTGCTGCATCACCCACCAAAATGCCGCCCAGCAGGCGTTTGCCGTCGTTGCTTACATTGATGCGTTTATATATTCCTTTTACAGTGTCTTCAAAAACAATGGTGCGGGCTTCCTTAGGCCCTATAAAAGGATCACCAAATGAAGCCACGTCAATGCCAATCAATTTGAGCTTGGTGCTCATGTCGAAACCGCTGAATTCTTTAGCTCCTTTGCCCAGTTGTGTAGCTACCACTTCGGCCATTTCATAACCGGGTGCCACCAGGCCATAGATCATGCCTGAGTGGAGTGCACATTCGCCAATAGCAAATATGCTGGGGTCGGAAGTCTGCATCTGGTTGTTGACCACAATGCCGCCCCTGGCACCTACTTCCAGCCCGCACAACCTTGCCAGTTCATCTCTTGGCTTTATGCCAGCCGATACCACCAGCATATCTACATCCAGCGTGCTGTTGTCAGAAAAAGCAAGCCCGTTTATTGATTCTCCACCGGTAATGGCTGCCGTGTTTTTTGATAAATGAATGTGTAGGCCAAGTGCTTCCAGTTTGGACTGCAGCATGCGGGATCCTGCTTCATCTATCTGGCGGGGCATAAGCCTCGGTGCAAATTCGATAACGTATGTAGTAGAAAGGCCAAGATCCAGCAAGGCCTTTGCTGCTTCCAGTCCCAGCAGTCCGCCACCAATAACAGCACCTGTTTGGACATGGGGTGCCCAGTCCTGCATCATTTCCAGGTCTTCGATGGTACGGTAAATAAACACGCCCTGTTTTTCCATTCCCGGGATGGGCGGAACAAAAGCCGCCGATCCGGTAGCTATGACCAGGTAATCGTACGGGGCTGTTATGCCATGATGAGAAACAACGGTTTTGGTGGCCCGGTTTATTGAGATAATGGGATCGGAGAGGTGAAGGGTTATACCATTATCTGCATACCAGGAATAAGGAGCCATGCTTAAATCTGCAGCCGATTTACCTGCAAAAAATTCACTAAGGTGCACCCGGTCGTAGGCCGGGCGGATCTCTTCTCCAAAAACGGTGATTTGCGGTTGGGGAGATAAGTTTTTTTGCAACAGCTTTTCGCAAAACTTGTACCCTACCATACCATTGCCAATGACAATAACCTTCATACAGGAATGATTTATGGAAAGAAAACAACGGCAGGCAATGTTAAAATAGTAAAAATAAATATGTCTATTTATTTTCCTTGTTGAGCATAAATTTAAAGGCAGTTCTTTTATTAAAAAAATTTAATTACCAATAATTGTTCTCTAAATTAGTCTGATTTTAGAATTTAATTAAACATATGAATATAAGCAATATAAAAAATAGAGTAGTTCCACGCCTTACTTTGGTTGGGGCAGGACCGGGTGACCCAGAGCTGATTACCCTTAAGGCAATAAAAGCTATAGCGTCAGCCAACGTGATTTTATATGATGCATTGGCCAATAAGGCACTGCTGCATCATGCTGCTCCAAATGCCGAACTACATTATGTAGGTAAACGATATGGATGCCATGCACTTTCCCAACTGGAGATCAATGACCTGATTGTTCATGCCGCCCTGGAAAAAGGACATGTGGTTCGCCTGAAAGGCGGAGACCCTTTTGTTTTTGGACGGGCACAAGAAGAAATTGCTGCAGCTACGCGGTATGGCATTGCGGTAGCTGTGGTGCCAGGTATTTCCAGTGCACTGGCGGTGCCTGCAGCGCAAATGATCCCGTTGACCTGCAGGGGTATCAATGAAAGTTTTTGGGTTACCACCGGTACCACCCAGGACGGAAGTATTTCTCCGGATATCCGGTTGGCTGCACAATCCTCGGCCACGGTAATTATTTTAATGGCTATGAGTAAGCTGGAAGCTATTGCCGAAATTTTTGCCGGGTACGGCAAAGGCGAAACACCCGTAGCTGTAATTCAAAACGGGACCTTGCCCGAAGAAAAAATGGTGATCGGCACCATCAGGGATATTGCTTTCAGGGTGCAGCATGCAGGACTTACCAACCCGGCCATTATTGTTGTGGGCGAAGTAGTAAAACTCCATCCGGGACAGGTAAAAGAGCAAGTGGTAAGTCTTGTCGCCGAAAAAGCTGCGCAATAAAAAGGCTGCCGGTTAAAATGTAATGCCAGCACCGGGCAGCCCCTATTTGTCAATATTTAATATTTATCTTTTTCCCGGTTTTTGCAGCTTCATAGATGGCGTCTACAATGATCATGTCCTTCAGGCCTTCCTTGCCGTCTACCGGCACCGGCGCTTGTTGGTTGGCCAAAATAATATCGGCCATGCCATCCATTTGCAGGGTTTGATGGGTTGTATGCGGTTGGGTGAGCGGGCCCTTGTTGGTGCGCCCTTCTATTGGGCCATAACCGGTGGCGGGCTGCAGTTCGCCAAAGCCTTTTTCGCCGTTTACAAAAAAGCGGTCGAGGTTATTCATACTATAGGTAGAAAGGCAGGATGCGGTTGCACCACTTGGAAATCCAAACTGAAAGGTGATGGTTTCATCAACGCCTTCCTTAAATTTCACCGGGTCATTTTTTGTTTCCTGCGCCGTAACCCATACCGGGTCTTCGCCTACCATATAACGCGAACCATTAACCGAATATATGCCGATGTCCATCATGGCGCCGCCGCCGGCCAGTTTGCGGTTGAGGCGCCATTGATTGGGGTCCCCAATGCGGAAGCCGGAAAGCCCCTGGAAAAACAGGATCTTTCCCATTTCTCCCGATTGGCGCATCCGCACAATTTCTAATGTTTTTGGTTCAAAATGCAGCCGGTACCCAACCAATAGATGCACACCGGCGGCCTTGCAGGCTGCCACCATTTCGCGGCCTTCCTTTGCATTCAGGGCCATCGGCTTTTCGCAAATTACATGCTTGCCTGCTTTTGCCACACGGAGTGCTTGGGGGTGGTGCAACGCATTGGGAGTAATAATGTACACCGCATCGATATCCTTATTGTCCCTGAGGGCATCAAAGTTTTCGTAGTTGTAGCAGTTTTGTTCGGGTATGCCGTATTTACGCTGCCAGTCTTTGAGTTTGGAAGGTGTACCGCTGATAGCGCCCACCAGCTTTGCTTTTTTACAATCTTTCATGGCCTCGGCCACGCGGGTGCCATAGCTGCCCAGTCCCATGATGGCTACCCGCAACACTTTTTGCGGCGCATGGCCATCATTTTGCCTGGGTTCAATACGCCAGTTGATAAAAGGAACGCTGAGTGCAGCGGCTGTTGCGGCCTGTAAAAAATTGCGGCGGGAACGCATGGCTATTTGTTGTTTAAAGGTTGGTGTATGTAATGAATGCTGGTGGATGAAAGATATAGAATTTAAAAACAATTCATTCCGACGGGTTAAATGGAAATGGATTGGATCAATCCTTTCAGCTTGTCGGCTGATTTATGCAGCATTTGTTTTTCATGAAAATTCATATTCAGGGTAAGCACTTCCCGTACGCCGCTGCGGTCTACAATGCAGGGCACACCCAAATAAACATCATTTACGCCATGATAGTCGTGCATCAGTGTAGATACGTTCAGTACCGAAGCTTCGTTGCGCAAAATGGCGGTACATATGCGGTCCAAAGCCAGTGCAATGGCATAAAATGTAGCACCTTTTGCCTGAATGATTTGGTAGGCTGCGTCTCTTGTGTTGACAAAGATTTCTTGCTTATCCGCTTCGCTCAACAAAATTTCGGAACCTGCAATATTGGCCAGGCTCCACAGCGGCAATTCAGAATCGCCGTGCTCGCCAATGATGTGGGCATGTACGCTGCGCGGATCGATCTGCATTTTGTCGCCAATAAGGTAGCGAAAACGGGCACTGTCGAGAATCGTGCCGGAGCCAATTACGCGGTTTACGGGCCAGCCCGACTTTTTCCAGGTAAAATAGCTCATGATGTCCACCGGGTTGCTGGCAATCAGTAAAATGCCTGTTTGATTATACTGTAATACCTGGTCGGTAATGCTTTCAAAAATGGCTACGTTCCGCTTCAACAGGTCTACCCGCGATTCGCCGGGACGCTGGGCTGCACCTGCTGTGATTATGATGATATCGGCTTCGGCGCAGTCCTCATAAGTGCCGGCCCAAACAGTTGCCTTGCTGGTAAATGGAACGCCGTGGTTCATGTCCAATGCATCCCCTATTGCTTTTTCTTTATTGGCATCGATCAGAACCAGTTCGTCCATGCGGCCGCGCAGCAAAAGGGTGTAGGCCGTTGTGGATCCAACAGCACCAACGCCTATTACAACGATCCGTGTTTTTTTGGGAGTATTTTCTGTCATAAATATGTTGGTTAATGGTGTTGCAGCAGCAAAGAATTTTCGGTTATCCACCCTCGTTGCCCTCGGCTGGCGAATGGTTCAGGTATGCATACAAGCCACCCATAAGTACGCCGCCGCCAATCAGGTTGCCCAATGTTACGGGAATCAGGTTGTGGATCACACCTTTTACCGAAATAGTGCCAGGATGGTCCAGCACCAGGGCAATGGCAAACGTACACATGTTTGCAATGCTGTGTTCGTATCCCGAAATAAAAAAGCAAAATACAAACAGCATCATGGTAAACAATTTGGGCCCATCGCCCTGCAACGACATAGGAATAAAGAAAGCCAGGCAAATAAGCCAGTTACACAATATGGCCCGAAAGAACAACTCAAATGTGGGCGCATTCATTTTGTAACTTACTACACTGAGCAGGTAGCCGTTCACCTGGTTATCGCGAAACAACCCGGTGCCTGCAATCAGCAGCGCAAAAGCTACCGCACCCAATATGTTTCCGGCATAGCTGTAGGTCCATATGCGGAATACTTCCGGCCATTGAATGCGTTTCTTGATGGCCGCATAAGTAAAATAAAAAGTGTTGCCGGTAAATAGGTCGCCGCCGCCGTAAGCAATGAGAATAATGGCTGCTCCAAATGTAAAGGCCGCCATAGGATACGTAAAAGGAGAATGGTGGACATAAAAAAAGCTGCCCGATTTAAAAGCAACGATCACTCCAAATCCAATGAACATGCTGGCCAGAGCTGCACGGGTTACAAACCTTGCCCTGCTGTGCCGGAAGACCTTCTGCTTTTTTTGTGCCAATTGCAATACCTGCTCCAGCGGTTGTCCTTCCATTTTAGGGCTGCTTTAAATCGTGCAAATCTGAAAATTATTTCCGGGCTATTAAGAGGCGCTTTTCAAAAATACGCCACCAGGGAAACGCAGGGATTAATTTATTTTACTTATGGGGTGAATATGATTAAAAACAGGTTTTTATGGTATTGTTGGGGATGGGTATTTACACAATGGGAATGAAGATTTTTTTACGGTACAAAGAGTAATATGGGAGGTATGTAGTATTCCGTATGATCAGATATAATATTCCCGGGTATTGTTGCTATCGTTTAGGTGAATCCTATGTTTTCTTTGTTGCACGGAGTTGGGCTATGCCCAAATTTCCCATTCAAAATTCTTTACTACCAACAGGTTTGGGCTATGCCTAAATACATTTTACACATTGTAACGCCAATGGATTTGATAACGGCTTACTGTGAAGGGGTCAAACCTGCAAAAGCTTTATTCCATTTATTCTTATTGGCACATAAAAACCTTCGCGGTAAGAAATGCCTCTATGTTGTATTGCTGGCAACCATATGTATTTACCTCAAATAGGTACATTAGTTTTTCACCAAAGGAATAACCTGCTGCCGGCCATTCATCCACCGGATCACTGCAGAATACTGGCCAATAGGCAGGCCGTTCATTTGTAAAGGAATGTGGTTAATGCCCTGCACCAGATTTGCGTCGGTGCTGTAATGGGGCACGCCACGCGAATCGACCAGCAAAATTTTTACCCGTGCGGTACCCGGCGAACCAATACGCAGCGTGGTATTGCTGTAAACAGGGTTAGGGGTTACACCCAGGTAGGCCTCATTACTGCAAGGCGAGTGAAAGGGGGCACTGGTCACCCGCTCACCTGAAATTGATGTGGCAGCAATGCGAAACAGCACATTGCTTGCAAGGCTGTTGTAGTTGTATTGATATGTCGAATGTCCCCGGTCATTTTGGTTGGCCAGCACCACACCCACCACTTTCCAATTATTGCCATCCGAACTTTGCTCCAGCTCATACCGATCGGAGCCGCCTTGTTGCACCGCCACCCAGTTCAGGCTCATTTCGTTGTTGCTGCACTGGGCTTGTACCGATGCAAACCTTGTGTCGCGTGGATTACCCAATCCGGTATTGTACACTGCAGTTTGGCGCCGCGATGCATTGGCCGTGTCGTTTTTTCCGTAGTACCGGGCAAGGTCGCCTTCCATAACTTCTATGCTGCCTTCAGAGCCCCACCGAAGCGGTGTACCCGAAGCTATACGGCTGCTTCCTTGTGCCTGTGCGCCAATAGCGATGGCAAATAAACTTCCCGTCAGTATCCAGTTCCTCATAATTCCCCGTTTAAATTCCAAAAATCATTGCCCTTTGGCCTTCAGGGGAATTAAAACTAAAGTCGTGCCGATAATACAGGTGCCTTGTGGGGCAAGTGGACCAATTTAATAATCAAAAATGTGTTTCTGGTTACACTTCTTCGCGTAAAATTTCAAGCGGCGGCCGGTTAAGCACAGCACGGCTGTTGAATAATCCAATAAGTACCGTAAGCCCTGAAATGGCCAGGGCCACCAGTAATAAGTTGCCCCATTGCGGGGTAAATGCAGTTTCGAAAGTAAAGCGGGCCAGGAGCCAGCTTCCGGCCAATGACAGCACAATGCCTGCAAGTGCCGCCAGTGCACCCAGGAAAAAATATTCAAGGGCGGTAATTAAAAATATCTGCCTTCGATTGGCCCCCAGGGTGCGCAGCAGTACACTTTCCTGTATGCGCTGGTATTTGCTGATGAGCACCGAAGCAATCAACACCACCAGGCCGGTAATAATACTGAAACCCGCCATAAAGCGGATAACAAAACCAATTTTATCGAGCAGTTTGTCAATGACGCCCAACACAAGACCGAGGTCGATTATTGAAATATTGGGAAACTGGCGCACTACCGCCTGTTGAAAACGTGCCGCCGATTCTTTGTTGGGCACCCGCGTCATCAGTACATGAAACTGCGGCGCGGCTTCGAGCACACCTGTTGGAAAAACTACCAGGAAATTGGTTTGAATCCGGTTCCAGTCTACGGAGCGCAAACTGCCTACAATGGTTGGGATAAGAGCGCCTTGCACATTAAAGGTCATGGTGTCGCCCACCGAAATATCATTGCGCTCTGCAAAGCGTTCTTCCAGCGAAATAGGCACCACGCCACCTTGTGCAGCGGCATTGCCCTGCCATTTTCCTTTGGTTACTTTTTCGGCACCGGTGATGGTGTCGCGAAAGGTGACGCGGTATTCGCGGCTGAACAACCACCGCTGCATTTTCAGGGTGCTGTCCTGTTGCAATTTTGCAGCTGTAATGTTATTGACCCGCTCCAGCCGCATGTTTACAATAGGTACGGTGCCCTGAAGGGGCAATCCCTGTGCAGTGGTCAAGGCCATGAGCTGTTCCCGCTGTGCTGGTTGTATGTCGAACAATACGGTATTGGGCTGGTTGCCGCTGGCAGAAAGTTGAACACGGTTGAGCAAAATGGATTGTATGGAAAAAAGGGTGCAGATAAATGCCGTCCCCAATCCAATAGCTACGATCAGAATAGTGGTTTGGTTGTTGGGCCGAAACAAATTTGCTAAGCCCTGCCTGCCCACATAAGGCCAGGATTGCGGGAAAAAACGACGTACTGCCCACACCAGCAGCGAAGCAATACCTGCCAGCACCAAAAAAGCGCCAATTACGGCCAGGGAGAAAAACAATGCTTTTGACCAACCGCCCAATTGCATCCAGCTAAAACTGAAAATGAACAGGAGGATGAGCAGGTAAACGCCCCATTTAATTTTATCCTTGAAAAATGATTGCGGCTGCAGCGACAACCTTAAAGTATTAAGCGGCGAAATATTGCGGATGGAAACCAGGGGCAAAAGGGCAAACAGGGCCGAAATGATAATACCCAAACCAACCCCCTGTGCAATAGCTTTCCACGAAATGGAAGGATCGATGCTAAAAGGCAGGAACTCTTGTAACACTGCAGGCAATGCCTGTTGTATAAGGGTGCCCAGCAATGCACCTATGATGGAACCGATGGCCCCGATCACTACAATTTGCAAGAGGTAGATTAAAAATGCCTGGCCACCTTGTGCACCTAAACAGCGCAACACGGCAATAGCGGCAATTTTTTCCCGGACATAAATATGTATGGCACTGGCCACACCAATACAACCCAGCAACAAGGCAATAAAACTAACAAGGGCTAAAAACTGTGTCAGGTCGTTCAGGGAGCGGTTGGTATCTTCCTGCTGGCTTTGCACCGTTTCATAGTTCCAGCCTTCCTGCTCTATCCTTGGGGCGGTCTTTTCCTCAAAAGCTGTTGCATCCAGTTTTTTATCGGGTTGCACAAAAAACTTGTAATTGATGCGGCTGCCCTTTTGCATGAGGCCTGTTTGCGGCAGGTACTGCAGCGGAATGTAAACGATAGGCGCTACCGCAGCCGAAAGCCCGGTTTGACCAGGCGCACCCAGCAGTTCACCGGCTATGGCAAATGTCAGGTTGCCCACCCGCACCGAATCGCCCACCTTGGCATCGTATTGCATCAGCAGGGTTTGGTCTACCAATGCCTGCCGGTCCTTGCGAAAATTGCGGCCAGCAACTACGGGCTCGGTTTCAAGTTCGCCGTAGTAAGGAAAATCACCGCTTAGCGCCCTTACCTGCACCAACCTGGAGCCTTCGGTTTTGGGAAAATAAATCATGGAAGTAAAGCTGCGCTCCTCCGATCTTTTGCCGCCAATGGAATCAACCAGTTTCAGGATGGCCGGGCTTGGTAGGCTGTTGCCGCTGACCTCCAGGTCGGCGCCCAGCAAGGCGGCTGCCTGCCGCGATACTTCCTGCCGCATATTGTCGCTAAGCGAATAAATAGCTACCAGTGCGGCAATGCCCAACACAATGGAGGACACAAAAAGGAGCAACCGCGACCGGTTTCTCCTGCTGTCGCGCCAGGCCATCAATAACAACCAGGAAAGGTTCCATTTTTTGGAAGGGTGCATGCTTTATATTCTTTGGGTCTGCTGCTTATATAAAACTGAAACTGATATGGGGCAATTAAAAAAGCAAGGCTGTATTTATACCGCGTAGGCGGTGTTCAGGGTGGGCTCGTCGGAAACAATGCGGCCGCCTTTTATCCGCAATATGCGGCCTGTTTTATTGGCCAGGTCCAGGTCATGGGTTACCAGCACCAACGTGGTGCCCGCTTCTTTGTTCAGGTTAAATATCAGCTCGATAATGCGTTCGCTGGTTTCGGCGTCAAGGTTGCCGGTGGGTTCGTCGGCAAAAAGAATCCGGGGCTGGTTGATAAATGCCCTGGCCAGTGAAACGCGTTGTTGTTCGCCGCCGCTCAGTTGTGCCGGGTAATGGTGACCGCGGTCGGCAAGTCCTACCCGCCGGAGCAACTCATTTGCCTTGTTCCTGATTTGTTTTTCGCCCCGCAGTTCCAGGGGTACCATTACATTTTCGAGGGCAGTGAGGGTGGGCAACAACTGAAAATTTTGAAAAATAAAACCCACATGCTGGTTGCGAACCGCAGCCCGCTGGTCTTCGTTCAGGTTATCGAGTGGAATGCCGTTTAATGCTATGGTGCCGGATGTAGCCCGGTCCAGGCCGGCTGCCAGCCCCAGCAAAGTGGTTTTGCCACTACCCGAAGGACCCACAATGGACATAGTGGCTCCGGCATCCACAGAAAAATGGATGTCATCCAAAACCGTAAGCGTACGTCCTGCGCTTTGGTATGTTTTCTTTACGTTGCTGATATCCAAAATTGTGGGCATGGTTCGGGATGATTATTGATCGTGATGTTGAATGGAACAAATGTTGGCGTAGGCCATGATGACCTGCAAACAATAAAAATAGCAGAATAGTTTAATTTCAGTTGTTAGTAAGATGATATAAAAGGATTAATAATGATGAGACTTGCTTATTGGCTATTAACGGCAACTTTATTTTGTTTGATGGCGAGCTGCGGCAACAACAACCCGGCAGGAAGCCAAACCGGCAATGCGCCTGATACTACTAAAACAGTACAGGCCAAAACCCGGACGATTGTTTTTTTTGGCAACAGCCTCACAGCAGGTTATGGCTTGGCCAGTACAGAGGAAGCTTTTCCTGCAATTATTCAAAACAAAATTGATTCCCTGAACTTGCCATACACGGTAGTAAACGCAGGCGTCAGCGGCGAAACTACTTCCGGTGGCGTGTCGCGCATCGACTGGATTTTGCAGCAGCCGTTGGATGTGTTTGTGCTGGAACTGGGCGCCAACGACGGTCTGAGGGGCATACCGGTTGCACAAACCAAACAAAACCTGCAGACCATAATTGACCGGGTGCAGGAAAAATACCCGCAGGCAAAAGTGGTGCTGGCCGGAATGCAGGTGCCACCCAATATGGGCCAAACCTATGCGGCTTCCTTTGCACAAATCTTTCCGGATTTAGCCCAAAAGAATAACTGTGCCTTGGTTCCGTTTCTGCTGGAAGGAGTAGGTGGCGAAGCGGCATTAAACCAGCAAGATGGCATTCACCCAACAGCGGAGGGAGCCAGAATTCTGGCACAGAATGTTTGGACTGTTTTGCAACCCCTGCTCCGATAATTTCAATGTAAATCAGCGCTTTTGGATTGGAAAAATGGTCATTAACGGCAGGCAAATCCAGCATAAAAAAAGTGAGGCCCATGTTATGGGCCTCACTGTCTACTTTGTGGCATTCAACCTCCTGGAAGTTACGGCTTCGAAGGATGGTTTGGCAGCCTTTGAATAGAAAACTAAGCTAATGCCGCTATTTTAAATAAACAAGCAGAGCATTGATTTTTATATGAAAGGAGGCCGGCGGCACTCATAAAAAAACTCTTTAAACGGTTTCAAGGGCATTGTCATTGGTTGGGACATTTTTCAGCCCCCAATGCACTTTTATCCCCAAATTGTGCCTGCTGTTATTTGAAAACATTTTTTTGATTACCTTTTTACAAAGTTTACCCTTAACCCTGGCGCTATGATAGTACCTGCAACAAATGCTGCATCCCTTCCATCGGATGGTTCCAACGCAGTAGGCACCCGCGAAATTGTAAAGCGGCATATGGAGGATCCTAACCACCACATTAGTGAAGAAGAAATAAGCCGCGTGGTTATTTCTACCGATCACATCAACCTGGAAGAACATCCCTTGGTGAAAGCCCTCGATCACAAAGCACCTTAGTACTTAATTCTTATTTTATTTTATGGTATCCATATGCTGTAAGCAGCATATGGCAGTGCATGCCCTTTAGTTTACATTTCTTTTTTATTTCCTGCTCATTAGATGTCAACAAACAAGCGCACTTTTGCAGCGACAATCAAACGCACATTTTTATTACCAGGCCAAACTAATGGAATCGAATTTTATTGTTGCCAACAACATTAGGCTGCACTACCTGGACTATCCCGGCGATGGTCCTACTTTAATTTTAATGCATGGACTAACCTCCAATGCGTATTGCTTTGAGGGCATCATGGCCCAGGGGCTTGCAGGCAACACAAGGGTTATTTCGGTTGACCTTCGGGGACGTGGCCTGAGTGACAAGCCTGAAGAAGGTTATTCCATGGCCGACCATGCACAGGACATTATTGGCCTGATGGATGCGCTTGGAATTGAGCAGGCACATGTTGGGGGCCATTCGTTTGGCGCCTGGATCAGTTTTTACATGGCAGCCCATTATCCCCACCGGGTAAACCGGTTGGTGTTGATCGATGCGGCTGCAGAAATGCATCCCGATGTTTTGGAAATGCTGCAACCTGTAATGAGCAGGTTGGGAAAAACATATAGCTCCTTTGATGCTTACGTTGATGGAGCCAAAAATGCCCCCTTTGCTACATTCTGGGAACCATCCATGCTGGCCTATTACCGTGCGGATGTATGTATCAATGCGGATGGTTCAGTAACGCCACGCAGCAGTAAGGCACACATGACGGAAGCAATTACTAAAGTGTTGTCGGAACCCTGGAAGCAAATCATTACCGGAATTCCGCACCCGGCCATATTATTCAATGCAGTAGAGCCCTACACCCTGGAGGCACCACTGCTGCCCAGGGATAAGGCAATGGAAACCGTTCAGCTAATGAAGAATTGCACCTATACCGAAGTAAAAGGCAACCACCTGACGATGTTGTACCAGGAAGGGGCGCAACAAATGGTGGCAGCCATCCGCAATTTTATTTGATTAAATCCTGACCCAAAACAATCATTAGAAAGCCTGTGTATTCTTTTGTTTTCGCTAAAACAAAAGAATACACAGGCTTTAGGTTTTTAAATTATTTGTCTCTTCAAAGAGCCGACCTACTTGGGTGTAGAAAGCTTATTTCTTTTTTACTTTTCGTATTTCTGGTATTTGTTCCAGCGGGCAGCGCCATCTGATTTAAGGATGAGTTTCTGACCCGCATCTTCCAGCGTTACATAGTAATAAGTACCGTTGTCATCGCTTACCTCTACCAGGTCGGATATCCACTTTTGGCTGTGGTCTTTCTTGATAGAAGCCAGCAGTACAACCGGCAATTGCAGCGAAGAAATGTTGCGGGTAACTACCATCAGGTTGCCATTGCTGCTGTAGTAGGCACTGGCGTACTGGCCTGCTACCTGGAAGGTTACCTTGTACATATCATCGATGTTGCTCCAGGATACTTCGCGGGCCTGGGAAAATGTGTGCTCAAAGCTTTTGAGGGCTGCCGGCGTTACTTCTTTGGGGCTGTTGTTGGCCTGTGCAAGAAAGGAAGAAAGAACGGTCAGCAGGATAAATAAAGGTTTCATGATGTTGTTTGTGTTATGGTTTGTTTTGGTTGTTATTGTTTGTTTGATGGATCAAAAGTATGCAGGGTTGCAAGCAGGGGCAAGGGAATTGTGAGGGGTGGCAAGGGCTGTTAAAGGGATTAACACGAAACAACAGGAGCAGCTGCAAAACCCTTATCCGCAAAGCTTTTCCGCAACCACACAAACATGTAAATGTGTAAAACATGCAATAATGCCCACATTTTTTGCAGGTGCATATAATAGCTTATTGATGCAATGGTTTTAAAAAAAGAATTAAGCACAGAAAATTACAATTGGTGACCCCATAATTACAATTCAAGCAGTATAGACTTTGAAAAGTTTTACCTGGTGGTAATTTTACATCACCAACCAAGCTAACCAAGTCTCTCTAGTTTTTTTCATATGGCAAGCAATCGTTAGTCGCCCGCTGTTTCTACAGGGGGCTTTTTTTATGTAGCTAAATAGCTTGTCCAGTTGTTTCATAACATTTGATGCCTGCCTGTGATAAGCGGCAAATGAAAAAAGCAGCACGCCAAGAACTGCTTTCTAAAAACCCGATTAGAAATTTTTTCAACAATCGGTGCAACAAATAAATGGTACTTCTGTCAATGGGGAGGTGCGCAGAATACGGAAATTGCCCAACTGCGACCGGAGCGGATCAATAGCCGGAACATCCGGTATGGGACCATCCAGCTTTTTATAGGTTTCCTGTTGCATGCCCGCTGCCAGGGCCTGGTCGTAGTTGGTGGATATGCTTTCGATGAGGGCTTCTTTTTTACCCCGCACATTGTTGATGTGTTGGTAAATATTGGTGATCTGGCCAAACACTTCAACACAAAGAATGCTCAAGGGCGCATCTTCCGGAAGCCCATACAGGTACAACATCTCCCGAATTTCGGCATTCTCCCAGGCACCATATGCCTGCCAGGTAGCTTCTTTTTCCAGGGCAAGTTTTTGAGCCAGTTCCATTTCCAAATGGCGAATGCGCAACGGGTCATTTCCGGCTTCACTCACTTTTTTCTTTAACCATTCGCGGTGCCGGGTTGGTGGTTTTAGCTCCAGCCTTATTTCTGCCAGTAAAATGTTTCTGAAATCCAGTCCATCGGCTTGCTGTACCTGCGCATACAGCAGGCACCAGATGCTGGTTCTCGGCGGGTTGCTGGTTACATTTTTGCCATTGAAAACGGCTTTGGCAAAGGGCGCAGAAACACGCAGCAACTTTTCATCGCGGGACACCATTGCCAGCAGGTTGGGAGCGGGGTGCTGCAGGCCTGCCACGCGGAGCGGCCGGCCAAACCTGGCCTGGGCGGTGCTCCACAACCGGTCACTGTGGCCAAAACGAAACTCGTATGTGAAAAAACCAAATAATTCCGTGCTTTCTCCATGCAGTCCCGGAGGCAGTGGCAGCAAATAAAAATGGCGGTCATTATCTTCCGATTTGATCATTTTTTGCATGGCGTTGAGCCCCGAATGTTCCGGGCTGCTGGCAGGTGTTATTACCCTGATATACTCCGGATCAATTGGCAGGTTGCTTTCTTCCGGTATTTCCAGGAGCGAGGGATCATTATTAGAGATCAACTGGTCCGGAGCATAAGCCAATACCCTTGCAAACAGGTCGTCATTTTTATCGGCTGGTTTGCGGTCAAATTCCAGCCACAGGTATCTTTTCCGGGCTTCCGTTGCGCTGTATTGTTTGTTGCGCATATACGGGCTCAGCGCAATTCCGGCACCAACTAACTTCGGCATTTGTGTTGGGTTGACTGTTGCCGGTAAAAGCAGCGCTGGTGTTTCCAATGGACCGTCTGCAGCCGGCGCATGACCTGGTTTAAAACGTGGGGAAATCTTGTATTTAACTTCACTTACATCTGCAAAATGGCCAATAGGCGGGTTGCCATCCACCGCATCAATCAAAATGATTTTGGTATACTCCCTGTGTATATTGCCATCGTCGCCTGCCTGAATGGCCTGGAAGGAGGCTATTCTTTGTAAGTCCAGTGAGCCGATTTGCTGCCAGGGTTTTTCGTTGATGGTGCCTTCTTCGCGGCCCCCTTTTCTTTGTCGTTCTAAAATAAAGCTCAGTGCGTCCAGGCTATCCCAGGTCCAGTCGCGATTGAGGTAAAAAGTGGTACAAACCAGCCAGTGCCCTTGCAATTCGTTGGTGCCGCTAAAAGTAATGCTGCTGTTGTCGGGGGCTAAAGTATGGCGCACCAAGTTGGAACACCAAAATGCAATACGTTCCCCATTGGGTGCAGTAATGGTTAGATCTTTTGCTTCCACGTCCAGTTGCCGCGCAAGTCGTTGAACAATATGGGGCATCTCATCCGGCGTATTGTTGCCATTGAGGGTTTTAAAGAAAAGCGGGTTAAGCTTAATGCGCAATGGGTCGGGCTGCAGCAAAATTCCTTGAATGTGCTGCGGGTCTTCCGTACCGGTAAATAAGCCTGTTTCGATGGTAGATTCCCGGCGCATGGAAAGGGTAGTGGGTTTGCCCAGGCGTGCATCAAGCTCGGGATTGGTTTCACTGTAATTGCCCCAATAATCGGCTGTTCCTTCGCAACAGGCACGCAAGGTAATGCGTATGTCCCTTGCCGTTGGTAATACAATGTTGCCCCCGGTTTGGGCAATGGTGTTGTTGTCGGCTTCGGTGTTAAAGGGCTCCGTTATATTTCCCAGGTTCAACACAGGCTGGTCTTTCCAGGTAATGGGTATTTCCAGCAATTCATCGGGGTTGGCAGCATTGAAGGCCCGGTAAGTGGTGTACAAGGTAATGTAATGTTCCCGGCCGCCATCGCTGGCAAGGTTGTCCATTTTCAGGGTTTCCACTTCTACTTTGATCTGCACTTTTACTACATCCAGGTCGGGGATGCCAAATCCGTCGATAGGTTGTCCCAGCGCTTGTTTGGCAAAATTCTCATCCCTGTTTTGCCGAAGCCTGGCCAGTGCATCTGCTTCCGTATACCGGCCTGTGTATAAAACAGCCGGATAGCCCAACAAGGGCCGTTGCACCTTTAATGCATGTACTGTAAAATTGGCATCGTCGGTATTGGGCTTTAATTCAGCATTGTTGTGGCGCAGTAGCAAAGCGTGGGGCGCAACATAGCGTTTAAAATGCGTGCTACTCACCAGCCCGGGAATGGCTTTTTCAGGTTCCGTTCCTTCGCCGGGGCCGCCGCCACTCATGTCCCGCATCCTTACCCGAAATTCGTATTGGTTGCCATACAGCAATTTAGTAGCATAAGCTGGCGCGGTGTACATATCGCTCAGCGCCGCCGGATATTTTTGATCTCCTCCATTGGCATAAATGTCAGCCGCCCGTTTGTCGGGCAGCACCATACACTGGTCGTTCCAGTTGGCAAAATACATGGGCAGCCAGTAGTTGCCTGCAAGCTTTGTTGGATACACCTGGTAAGGAAGTTCTCCAGTATAAGCACCCAAATTGATGGATTCCAGTTGAAGATTTCCATTACTGGCCACCTCGGTAAGGCTTTCCCACGCAGCCGCACCAAACTGCCGCACGTCAATAGAATAGCCGGTTACACCCAGGGGCGCATCCAGTCGCTTGTCACCCAGGTTTTCGTCCGTCCCTATTTGGCGCAGGTGCCAGATCAGGATCTGCTCGTCGTCCCAACCCAGGCGAATACCCATTTCCTTTTGCGGATGAAAGCCATCAGCCCGCTCCACCAGCAGGTTGTGGCTGCGCGGCTGGTAGCTGTGCACCAGGCCTGCAAAACCATCTGTATATCGGTCCGCTTCTATAAACAATTCATCAAAAATGCCCTCGGGGTTTTGCCCGCTTTTCATAACCGGGAACATTACAGCTGCAAAAAGGGTACGGGCCTCCCCCCATTTTAGCGGTGGGATTTTAGCAGCGTATTTTTTAATGAATGGATCCATGCCCGGCGCTTCCGATGCGGCTTGCTGTGCGCTGTAGTCGCCCGTTAAAATATCGGCATAGATCCAGCCGCCCTTTTCAAAATCGCCGGCCGACAATTGAACCGTTATGTTGTAGATAAGACCCGCAGCCTTTGCCATAAGGGGTTGCCGCATCAGATGGGCATACACTTTTCCCCAGCTTACTTTGCCGTCGCTGGCTACAAAACTGGGATCGGGCTTATCGTCGCGAACGGCACAATGGTAGCTGTCATCAGTAACCGCGTTTGGAACACGTGGTGCGGTGAAATTAAAAGTCTCGCGGTAAGAGAAAGGCAGGTATTTGCGCACCGCAAGATTTCGGGGCAGCGCTTTGGGTATGGTGTGCTTTTCGGCGGCAGCCCGGTCGGCACTGCGGCTTTCGTCGATGTCGAAATATTTAGGCGTTACGCCATCCGGCTGTTTGGCGTCCCTAAGCGCTTTGTAAATATCGGCAGCTTGCGTGCTGTATACTATGGGGTCCATTGGCCGGGCCAGTTCGTGGGGTGGAACAGGGAGTTTTCCCGGAAATTCGGAAGGGTTGTTGCCGATCCTGACCGTAAACTGCGGTTGCACCGAAACAAAGGGCGGCGCTATGCTGGCGCCTTCGTGCCGCACATCATCCAACGGGCTGATGTTGCGGGGCAGAAACACAAGGTTGAGCGACAACTTTCCAGTTGCATCTACGCTTTGCGGAAAAGCCAGCAGGGTAAAACGTGTTTTATCAATGGCCATTGCCTGTATTTTTTAGGTGCGAAATTGTTTATGCAATCTGCCGGGTTTCTTCCCAGCTTTCGCTAAAATCGATGTTGATGACGAAGCAAATGCTGATGTCGATAGCGAAGGTTACCTGTGCCTTGCATAAGCAAGGTTTATTATCGCCTTCTTCTCTTTCAATGGAACCTCTTGCTTCTATGGTGATGGTTACACTTACAATGCCGCCGCATATTTCTGCATGACCGCGGAACAACATAAATGCGGTAACCTTTACTTTTTTATTGCTATCCACATATACTTCCACACCTACCATAAACAGCACGCTTACATTGGCCACTACCGGCAGGCCTACCGTGATTTGTGCGCCAAAACCAAACTTCATTGTTAGCGATATCAGCGGGCTGGTATCGGCACGCAGGGCAAGGTCGGCGCTGCCTACTGCGTACACCGTGCCCGCAGCCAGGCTTACACACATTACCTGCAGCCCGCCATGAAACTTAAAAAATGCCCCGGCAGTAGGCAGCAGTTGCGAAGGGTCGGTAGTGACTTTTAAAGCAGCATTAAAAAATACGCCGAGGCTCATGCTGGCTTCCAACTTTAGGGGCGTAGTGGGTGCCTCATACAAATTGGGTTCCGGTGGAAAGCGCACCAGTGCAATATCTTTGGTTGCTTCAAACTTATACTCCCATAGATTGGCGCTGTTGCTCATGGCTACTTTCAGCCCCTTCTTCAGGGCATCGCCATACTTGCCTGTGCTCAGCGCTGCCAGTATTTCCAGGATTTTAATAACCGCATCTACCGCATCGCTGAACTCAATCTCCGGAGTGGGCAAATTAAGACTGGAAGATTCGCTTTCCTTTTTGCTGCCAAAGTCAGTTTCCTTTCCTTTTTGGGAATTAAAGTTTCCCTTGATGGTCATCAGCCGGGTTAGGGGACCCAGGTCAACCACCATGGCCAGGTTGTTCATGCGGCCCTTCCAGGTGTCGGCCAGGTCGGTTGCAAAAGAGTCTACATCAAAATCAAATTTCCCGATGTATTCTTTAGCTGCCTTTTTAGGATTACTGGTGGCTTTATATTCTATATAAATTTTCAGCACATCCTCGATGTGTACCAGGTCGTAGGCAAAAGGAGGCAGGTCGAACTTGAATGCTTTATCCAGTGCCTCGTTGCCTTTGGCCTTGATTAGTTTATATCCCTGGTCGAGCAGTTTGCCGCCTTCTTCCCTTGCTTTAAGTTCCAGCACTTCGTACAACTCTTTGCCAAGGTTGTCTACCACGCCTGGTTTGTTAAATGCCTCTATTGCATTTTCTGCTGCGTCAATGCCTTTCAGCATTTGTATGGCGGTGCCAAAATTGCTTTCTGCATCGCCCACATTTGGGAAGATGCTGTTGGTGTTCATCAGGCGGTAGGCATCGGCCAGCAGGGGAGGCGTTTTGGTCAGCAGCGACTCCATTCCTTTTTTAAAAGCAGGAGTAAGAAACAGCACTTTTTGCGTGTTCATGTTTTGCAAAAAGCCAAAGTTGAGGGTGCTGTTGTCAGGAGCTTTGAGTAAATCGTTGGGGAAAGCAATGCGCTGCACGATGTTTTCAATTGGCGGAAATGCATTTGTTTTTACATTCAGCAAACCTTCTGCAATCAGGGGCACGCTCAATTTTTCGGGCATAGGCGTAACATCCCCGCTACCCCGGTTGTGTTGTACCATCGTCCAGCTGCCATCTTTGGGCAATACCACCGCCCCCCGCACGGCACCTGCAAACACAGGAAGGCCTCCCGCATCTGTCGACTCGTTTACATCAAACCGGTCCAGACGCATCCGCTGGTTGGTGCCGGCAATTTTTATGGTGCAATTGATGGTACCACCGATGGTTCCTTTTTCATACCCCATCAACCCTTTTAAAGCTGTAGCATCAATAGGAGCTGCAGGCGGCGCCAGTTGCACATAACCAATTACGCCCTTGCTTGCTACGAGGTTGCCGGCACCACCCTCCACTACATTGTCAATAGCTACATCGCAATCGAAGCTGATGCCTTGCAGGATGGCCGTTTTTGTTTTTTGGGGTTCGGCGGCAACCGGGTAGCCATCGCCACCTTCATTCCATAAATAAACAACCTTGGTGTTTGTAGTGTACGCCTTTGGTATTTCGCGGATGTTGCGGATGTTGTGCAAACCCCGCACCGGCCCCGGATGAATATTGAAAGGGTTGGGGTGCAGTTCTTTTACTTTTTTCTTGGTGGCTTGATTGGTAACCGGGTAACGGAAATCGAACAAGCCATCGCTTTGTGCCTGCCAACCACTGTCTACCCTGGCCACGTAGCCATTGCCCATCCGAAACAAGGTAATGGTGCGCACTACACGGATGCCCCAGGGATACACCATGCTTTTTACCTGCACCACCTCTCGGCTGGTGCGGCCTACTGCCACGTTGAAAAAGGCCTGGCTTGTTTGTGCAAAAAGAGCATCCTTGTTTTCCCAGTTACTAAAGGTGCTGGCTCCATAACCGCTGATGCCGATACGTTCCAGCGGAACTGCCGGCCGGCCCGGTGGCATATCGCCTGTTTGGGAAAACTCGCCGTTGAAAATAATGTCGGGACTGTGCGCCAGGTTGCTGTATTGAGCGCCTACCCCTGCTGCATCGTTGATGTTGTGCAACTGGAAGGTAAAACCTTCAAACAGGCGTCCATCACCGGGGTTGACGCTTACACCTCCGGTAAGCTCCAACTGTATGCCGCCAATAATGTAATCCCAAACCGGTGCAATATTGTCAATATTTTCTCCTGCACCATTTGGTTTATTGCTGCTCAAAAAACTAAACGCCACCATGCCAAAGGGCAGGTTGAACCATGCATAGGTTTTGCCGTCTTCCTTTTGCTGAAAAGTATGCACCAGGTATTTAGCCATGGGTATGGGCGAAAGTGCAACCGGCTTTTTACTGAGGTTGCCAATACGGGTTGCAAAGCCATCATTTTGGTAATAGTTCCAACCAATAGGTGGATCAAAAGGAGCGCTGGCCGGGATGAGTACATCGGGATTTTCGGGGCTTGGAATTTGCGCACCGGGCAGGCATTGTGGCGGGGTGGTGTTGAGCACGGGTTCCCAACTGATCTGCGGAACGGTAAAGGCCTGCACATTGCGTCCGGGTGCAATAACATCAAGCCCGCTGATCTGTATGGGAAATACCTGTACCTCACCTTCATTTTTTATATTGATGTCAAATTTCCGGGCTACCAGCTGCTGCAGGGCGTTGTTGGTAAACGCAAAGGCTACTCCCATCTGGTTGGCCTTGCTGCTTACATCCAACAAAGCAAAATCATCCATGCGGAAAGAGAAAAAATCATTGCGGGCAGCGGCTGTGCGAGTGGCTCCGGCCCTTGGCTGCATCAATACATTATCAGGTACTTCTATAGGCTTTGCTGTGCCCAATGATGGTAGGAAAGGCCTGTTGTGATGATTATGGTCGGGAGCCGGGGATGCTGGTTTGCCGCGTTGGTCTTTTTCAATTTCCAGCGGTGCCTGCAACGGAGCAAAATGAAAACTGACGCCTACTTTGTCGGCCGTTTCAGGGCGTTGTTCCCACTGAACCAGCCCAATGAGCCAGGCTGAAACCTTGCTGCTGCGTTTGCCGTTTTGAGGCCCGCCGGTAATATTGTTTCCCCGGTCGTTAAACTGGTTTTCCATTAAGCCCAGGTTGGCAGCATACGGATCGGGCAGGGTGGGCAGGTAACTAAACAGCCCAAAATGCAGGAACATACGGCCCGCTTTTGCAACGGTCATCTCTTCATCCACTTCACCAAACAGCACCAGGCCATTGGGCGGGGTTACGGTAAAAAGCGCATTGTGCATGGCCAGCGCTATCGGCCGCACTTTTGGCATTTTATCGGCAGGCAGCTTGTTGTCCCAAAGAATATTTTCATCACCCAGGTTCAGTGCTCTTTTGTTTTTGCTCATAGCCATCATCAACAGGCTGCCCTTGGTGCGCACCAGCATGCCCTGGCCATCTACAGTTACGGGCCGGTCGGCCCTGAGCTCCGCATTGCATTTGCAAGCCAGTAATTCATCGCCCTTGGCCTGCGTGTTGAAAATAAAAGAACCAGCAGCCGAAAAACCCAGGTGTAGCGAACTGCCGTACGGGTTTACTTCATCCTGCCACAACTTCAAGCTCTGTTGTGCACCCGTGCCATTGGCCGCAAATTCGGTGATGCCAATACGGCCCGGTTCACCAATGATAAAAGGCTGATGCAAAGCAAGTCGGTTGTTTTGCAGGCCTTTCCAATGGGCAAACAAGCCCTGCTTGCATTGTACCACCAAAGCCCCATTGCTATCCGCTTCGGGGGGTGCACCCATATTGATCTTGGCTACGGGGATGCCCCACCAACTTGCCCCGATAGGTGCATTTCCTTCAAGGGTGCAAAATGGCGATTGGCACTCTTTGATGGCGAATTCAGGATTGCGGCAACTAACGGGGATGGCCAACCGCCATATTAAAGCATTGTACACGCTGCCCTGGCCGCCGCTGTATGTAAATAGGTTTTCGTGGCCGTAAACCTTCCAGTTGCAATCGCCCACACCGTTTATCTTGTTGGCCATGTTTTGAAACTGGAACCCGAAGCTTTGCGGCAGCTGAAAGGTGGCATTGCGGGCATCCAGGCCGTAGGGTGATGAAGGGTCGCTGTCTGCATTGGTCTTTTGCTCCAGAGCAAAATCGCATACAACCGTAGTGGCTGCGCTTACTGTAAGCTTTCCTGCAACAATTGTAGGGTCTGCATTAAGTACAATAGTGCCGCCCGTAACCCGCAAGCCTGCATAATAACCTGCAGGGGCCGCAGCGTCGAACAGCCGGGCCAAAACCCAAACGGTTTCGGGTATTACTTTATAATTACGGGTAATTTCGGGAGGCTGTACAGGCAGGCGCCCCGGTACACGCCTAATGGGAAATCCGGCATTGAACAAGAGCACAGGCTCCGGTTGTCCGGCCACATGAAGGGAGACCAGTTTTTTTACCTGCGCAATATCAAAAAAGACCTGTCTGCCAGTTACTTTGTCTAAGAAAGGGCCCCTTGTAATTACCCGGGCACCTGCAGCAGCTTTTGGGGTGCCGCCAGCCAGTTGGGTAGTTTTGATGGGCAGGGTGCGCATAAATACCTGCACATCTTCCTTTTCCTCCTCTTGTTGTCCTGCTTCCTTTACCCGAGTATCCATTTGCTCCATTCCGGCACTATGGCTTTGTATAAACAGGTCGCTGTTTTCGAACAAATATTGCTGGCTGTTGATGTCGGATGGGTCTAGTGTTTGCAGCGTTCTTGCCAGCAGTGCCTGGATTTCTTCCAGCGATTGTTGCTGTTCTGCGTTGTTAGTTTGAAAACGGGAGGTTAGCGCGGCCAAATGGGCCGGGATATTAGGAGCTGGCATACAATGTTGGTTAGGTGAAAAGAATCCGCCTAACAAACTACAATGTGAATCCTATGGATGCAATAGTTTATATGTAAAAATTATTATCCGTGCTCGTTAGTCGCTCCAATTTTGTTGTTTCTAATTAATTGATGAGGGAAACCAATATTCTTGAAAACCTTACAGGGAGTGCATTTGCGAATTGCAATCGTATTGGCTTTATATAAAAGGATGTATAAACGAAAACATTTGAATAGTTGCTATGTCCGCGTAGTTTAACTTTGGTGCAATGCAAAAATTCACATTTTCTGGGTCCATTTTATTTGATGGCGCAACAATCAATTGAGTTGAACAATTAACCTTGAACTAGGCTTGCAACTGGTACCTGTCCTTTATCTTTTTATTATTGGAGAAACTGTCTCCAGATGTGTGCAAATACTTTTAGAGGCAAATTCTTTGCTGCATAATTATTGCGCAATTTCCATCCGTTTTTTTGCTTCCATATACCAGGTTAGCTCGTCCAAAAAGGTGTTTGCCATTTTTTGAGCCTTCGGGTTGGTGTTGTTGCCGGCTTCATCATAGGCATCCTGCACATCGCCGGCGCGGTACATATTCGGCACAACAGTGGCACCCATTTTTATCAGGGTAAATACCAGTGAAGTAAGCACCTGGCTGCCACCAAACTGACCATTGGAAACCGCTGCCAAACCCACTGGTTTCCGCTTCCATTCTGGATACAGCAAATCAATCGCATTTTTTAAACTGGCAGGATAGCCGCCATTGTACTCGGGGGTAACGATGATGATGCCATCGGCGCTTTTTATTTTATTACTAAAATCAATTGCAGCAGCAGGCGGCTGTTCCATGTGGCTCAGGCGTTCTTCAAAAAGGGGAAAATGGTATTCGGCAAGGTCAAGGATTTCGGCTGATGCCGTTGTTCTTTCTTCAATCATTTTTTTAAAGAACAAGGCCACGCGGTGGCTTTTTCTATCGGTTCGAATGCTGGAAGAAATAAGGGCGATGCGAAACATAAGCTTTTGATTAAGGGATGCCAAAGGTAGTTATCAAAACCATTTATCCATGAAGCCACATCGATGGCTACCGCAAGGATGGATTAAAAAGGCTTTACTTTACGACCTTTCTTGTATATCTCCTTTAAAAATGAGGAGAAAGCGTACACTTGCATAAACAACAATCCTTATGCAATCTGCAGAAGAAGCCTTTAAAAGTTTAGGCCTGGAACTGCCTCCGCCTCCCAAACCTTTAGGTGTATATAAACCCTGTCTTATTGACGGCAAATACCTGTATGTTTCGGGGCACGGTACCGTTCAAAGCGATGGAACACTGATCATTGGACGCATTGGAAAAGACATGGATGCCACTACTGGTAAACTGGCCGCCCGGCAGGTTGGCCTGGCCATACTCGCCACTATAAAAGCAAAATTGGGCAGCCTCGATCGGGTTAAACGGGTTATCAAAGTTTTGGGAATGGTAAACTGTGTGCCTGAATTTGAACAGCACCCTTTTGTTATCAATGGCTGCAGCGAATTGTTTGCACAGGTATGGGGAACCGAACATGGAATCGGCGTTCGCAGCGCGGTTGGCTTTGGGTCGCTGCCCGATAATATCCCGGTGGAAATTGAGGCCCTGTTTGAGTTGCACGAAGAGGCATAAGCCATGGGAATTTTGATTTCAACAACCGCTGTTGTAATACCCTCCATTTTAAATTGTTAGCCTTGTATGTTGATCATTGATGCCCACCTTGACCTGAGTATGAATGCGCTGGAATGGAACCGCGACCTGCGCCTTCCCCTGGCGCAGATCAATGAGCGGGAACAAAAGCTTACAGATAAACCCGACAGGGGAAAGGCCGTGGTATGCCTGCCGGAACTGCGCCGGGGCGGCATCGGGCTGGTGGTGGCTACGCAAATTGCACGGTATGTGCCTGCCGGAAGCACCCTTCCCGGGTGGCATTCGCCGGAGCAAGCCTGGGCGCAAACACAGGGCCAACTGGCATGGTACCGTGCTATGGAAGAAGCGGGTGAAATGGTGCAGATTAAGGATCTGACTTCCCTAAACCAACACCTGGCGCTGTGGCAACAGGCATCTGTAACCGAAAACATGCCTGTGGGTTATATACTGAGCCTGGAAGGGGCCGACTCGCTGGTGACGCTGCAACACCTGGAGCGTGCCTGGCAATATGGATTGCGGGCAGTAGGCCCGGCACATTATGGAGCAGGCCGTTATGCCAATGGAACAGATGCCAGCGGTAAAATGGGCGCTGCAGGTTTGGACCTGCTACGGGCAATGGAGCGGCTTCATTTAATACTAGACGCCACCCATTTGTGTGACGATGCGTTTTGGCAGGCGCTGAACCATTTTAATGGACCAGTATGGGCCAGCCACAACAATGTGCGGGCACTGGTGCCGCACAATCGCCAATTCAGCGATGACATGATTAAAGCACTGATTGGCAGGGGCAGTGTAATTGGCGGTGCGCTTGATGCATGGATGATGGTGCCGGGTTGGGAGCGTGGTAAATCATTGCCAGTGGAAATGGGTTGTAACCTCGAGGTAGTGGTCGATCACCTGGATCATATTTGCCAACTGGCGGGCAATGCGCTGCATGTAGGAATCGGCTCCGACCTGGATGGCGCTTTTGGCCGGGAGCAGTGTCCTTACGACCTGGAAAGTATCAGCGACCTGCAAAAGCTTCCGGTATTGCTGGCTAATCGGGGGTTTGCGGAAGAGGACATCGCCAATATCATGCACGGAAACTGGTTGCGGTTTCTGCGGGAAGCATGGAAAGAATTATGAGATAAGCATACCCATATATGACCCTACCTTTTTTGCTCTTTACTTAGTAAGCTAAATATTTCAATATTGCTTTTCCCAATTTTCCTGGTCAGGTTAAGAATTAATGCCATGAAGCTATTTGAGGGATGCTGAAACAAATCAGGCATGAGCAGTGGTCATAAAAAAGCCAGGCAATCATTGCCCGGCTTTTTTATAAAATAATGTTTACTGCAACTGTAGGCTCCTTAATGAGCGGCCATAGCCGGTGCAGTATTCATCTTAATGATATTGAGTTTTGCCATGATCCTGATGATGGGGTAACAAAGATCAAACTCCCCTTTCTCCACTGCAAAATTGCTGCGGCTTGGATGCACGTGGTGGTTGTTGTGGTAGCCTTCACCAAACATCAGCCAATCGAGCTTGAACAAGTTTTTCGAGGTATTATCGGTTTCAAAATTTACCTCGCCGTATTTGTGGGCATACCAGTTAATGATCACGCCATGCAGCGGTCCCATTACTGCATGTATGGGCACCAGCAATAAAAACCACGCAGATGGAGCAAACAGCAGGTATAACGCCACATATACGCCAATCCAAAAAAGGCGGGAAGGCCAGCTGCTGGCGAAAATGTCAAAAGCTTTCCAACTGGGAACATTTTTGGTAAACCGCGGTTCCACTTCCGTCTTTTCGCTCAGTATATCGGAATATATTTTTTTGGTGCGCCACATCATGGCACCGATATTCTTATCGTAGGTAGGTGAATGGGGGTCTAGCTCGGTGTCGGTATAGGCATGGTGCATGCGGTGCATGATGCCATAGGCACGTGGACTTAAATAAGAAGAACCCTGCGTAAGCCAGGCAAAGAAAAAGAAAAATCGTTCCCACCCAGCACTCATGGTAAAAGCCCTGTGGGCGGCGTACCGGTGCTGAAAAAAGGTTTGGGAGAAAAGCGACAAATACCAGTGGGCGATGAAAAATACAATAACAAAAACCATAAGAAGATTTGAACCAAACAATTAATAGGCCAAATATTAAACACTTGATGGTGCGGAATATATTGAGGCCAACGGCCGCAAAAATCGGTAATCTAATCAGAACCTCAGGTTAAAAAAGGAAAAAATACATTTCTGCTCAGATGGAACAAAGTTGTAATGTTTTAAGGGTGAGCAGATTACACGCCGTTAATAAAAATATGGACGATTAGCAAATGCCCTGCAACGGCAGAGCAACCGGCTCTATTATGCATCCGTTTATGCTTTAAAAGTTGGATTGCTTTGTAACGGTCTTCTATGGGATGCAAGCAAATAGCTGGTGTTTAATACAGGTATTTACCTCTGCGAAATCTTAAATATTGTAATAGCACAGCTACATTTTTTATCGTGCCCCGCAAAGAAGTTTAGAAATCGGGGGGTAGAACGCTTTTACATTACTGCAGGGGGTAACTAAAAAAGAATACAACAACAAGGAACCGGTAGTCCATTGGTATTTTAAGACCAAATCTGTTTTACTTATTGTTTTTAATAACCAATGTTACAGTTTTGCGCAGCAAAAGGGGCCCATTGAAACCCTTTAAACCAATGAAACAAGGCAATCGTTCTGTACTCATCCTCATCCTCGGGATGCTTTCCGCCATCGGTCCGTTTTCCATCGATATGTATCTTCCAGGTTTTCCGGCCATAGCCACCAACCTGGGCACTTCGGTAGAACGCGTGGCCTATTCGCTTTCTTCTTTTTTTGTAGGCATCTGCATCGGGCAGTTGCTGTGCGGGCCGCTGCTCGATCGTTTTGGTAGGAAAATTCCACTTTGCATAGGCCTGGTGGTGTACATTCTTGCTTCGGTTGGCTGTTCGCTTTCTACGTCGGTTGAAGCACTGATTATGTTCCGGTTCTTACAGGCACTTGGCGGATGTGTAGGCATGGTGGCACCCAACGCTATTGTGCGGGATGTTTTTCCGGTTGAACAAAGTGCCCGGGTTTTTTCGATGCTGATTTTAATTTTGGGTGTGTCTCCAATTTTGGCGCCTACTGTAGGCAGTTATGTGGTGGCTCATTTTGGCTGGCAGGAAGTGTTTGTGGTGCTGGCAATTATAGCCACCTTGATTTTAATTGCAGTAATAAAATGGCTGCCCGAAAGTAAAGGAGCCGACCCTAATTATTCGCTGCAACCCGCATCCATTATGCGCAGTTTTCGCACCGTGCTGAGGGAACCACAGTTTACCACCTATGCTTTTTCGGGAGCCATTGCATCGGCAGGATTGTTTGCTTATATCGCCGGTTCGCCGTTTGTTTTTATGGAACTGTATGGTGTTAGTGAGCAGGAGTATGGGCTGATTTTTGCCCTGGTGGCCGCAGGCCTTATTGGCAGCAGCCAGTTGAACAACCTGTTTTTAAAAAGGTTTACCAGTGCACAGATATTAAGGACGGTTTTAACCGTTCAATCCATCGTAGGGGCAACACTCCTGGCTGGTATTGCCACCGGGGTCATTGGGTTGCATGGCATCATCTTTCTTATTTTCCTTTTTTTGAGTTGCCAGGGTTTTACTTTTCCCAATTGTGCCGCGCTGGCCATGGCTCCCTTTAAACAAGGTGCAGGTAGTGCATCGGCCTTATTGGGTGCTATTCAAATGGTGCTGGGTGCTATTGCCTCTGCAATGGTGGGCTTGTTCTTTAATGCCACCGCCATTCCAATGGCTGCCATCATGGCCCTTTGTTGTGTAACGGGTTTAAGTATTTTGTTGCTGGGGCGCAGGAGAATCCAATTCAGGGCTACCCAGGACCAGATCGAACAACAGACTTTGGAAATGATTGAAAAGTATTGAAGTAGTTTTTGCACATGCAAGGCGGGGCAGCTATATTTTAAAAATTGTACATGTCAAAGCGCCAGGTACATGCTGCTATTTCTTTATGCATTGAAAATGGCGGCAGTATGCCTATTGGTCTTTATTGCCGCAATTTTATGGGTTTATAAAGTTATTGAACCTTGTCACATCGGTTTGCAGCTTACCAAGGAACGTCGCCCGTTTCGGGGTTCGTTTCTTCGCTGAAAAATTTTACTGTAGGCACTAGGCCATCAATCAGTGCATATTTCACAACACAATTCGCGGCTGTTTCCGCATCGCCTCCTTTGCCGTTGGTACAATCCGTGTTGGTGTAACCAGGGTCCACCTAATTTATTTTAAATTGGGTGTTTTTTAGTTCGTACGCCAAATGCACGGAGAACATATTCAGCGTCGATTTGAATAAAGCATAAGCGGCATATTTTCCCATGTCATATGCAGGCCATCCTGGATTGCTTTGCAGCGAAAACGAACCCACCGTTGAACTAACCATTACAATCCTTGGTGCGTCCGACGCCATCTAAAGATCTAAGGAGGCTTGGGTTACCGCACTATTCCAAATACCTTCGTTTCGACAGGTCCCTTAAAATGTTGATGCTGGTGTCCGTAGCCGTTCTAGTTCTCGGATCCATATTTCCGCCTGCATCAAATTGTACCGCACTGATGGCTGCATTGTTATTCAGTACATCCTGCGCGCCGGTTTTGTTGCCTATGGCTACACGTATCGCCTCCACCGATGCACGCTGGCTACATCCAGGCTTATTTCTTACACGGCGGTGAGGCCTGTTGCTGTTAACCATGCAACTGCTGCTGCGCCTTTTTGTACGTCGCGGCTGCCTAGGTACACGTAATAGCCATTTTGTAAAAGCTGTTTCGCAGATTCCCATCCAATGCCTTTGTTTGCTCCTGTGATCAATGCAGTTTTACTGGTTTAATTTTTTACAAATAAGGGTACGAATGTGGCCCGGCAAAAAGGGAAAGCAGTTACCATTTGGTAAATACTATTGCTAGCGAATGGCTTTTCTGATGCGGCTGCGTGACTGTTGTGTAATGCCTAAATAAGAATCAATGTAGGAGAGGGGAACGCGGTTGGCAAGTGACGGGAATCTTTCCAAAAAAGACAGGTACCTGGTCGTGGCATCTTCCGATATCATTGGGCTACGGGCATCTATTTTTTCGCCAAGGCAATTTTTTACAAGCTTGCTTACAAGTACATCCCGCCTTTGATGGTGGCGGTGATGCTGTTCCAATATATTTTTGAAAAAAGAACAAGCCTGCAATCGGTAACCGCCTGCACCTATTCGGTAGCCATCATGCCCGCTTCGAAGTTGAGGTAATCGGTAATGAAATGGTGTACGTCGATAAAATAGGGGGTAATTATTTCACCCTTGTTGTTGTAGTGATAAAAGCGGTAAATACCTTCCAGAATAAAACTGACCTTCCGGGGGAACTTTGCCTGCCTCCGATATATAGGCATCTTTTGGTAGTGTCGTTTCGGTAGCCTTGCTCCTGATCAGGTCTATTTGCTGGGGGTTGAGGTTGCCAAATTGTAACAGGTAACCGATGAATGCATCCATGCTACACAAATATTGATTGGCGTGGGGAGGGGTTTGCCATTTGGTAAAATGTTAGCACAACACCTGAGCTATAGCGTGTAAGTAGCAGCTCATATTTTGCATTGTGTAAGAAAATTCTAACTGCTTGTTTGTGGCTGCTATATCTAAATAAGCCTGACATGGATGCTGGTTATTTTTGTAGTGTTTTAAAGCCCAAGTTGTCTAAACATTTAAGAACAAATCCGGTAATGCTTGCAAACCCCGATTTCTTTCGCTAGATTGGATTTCTTCTCCATCAATCTTTCCTTTAAAAACTACTTCATTAGGCTTTACATTTTATAGCTGCAAAAGAAAACAGTGCTATGGGCTTGATCCACTGAACATGAATGGGCTTAAAAGCAACAACAGTTCTGTAATGGAAAGGATGGTCATTCTTTGCAACAAGATGTTTTTTTCCGTGGTTACTAAATAACCGTACAGGCCCCTATAAAAATGACGCATTATACCCTGTGAGAGGCTTAATCTTTCCATCACAAATACAATCGCTATGAACAGGTGTAACGTTTCAGTTTTTTTTCTGTTGCTCATCATTGTTGGCTGTAAAAAGGAATCCAGGATGGATAAGGAGGTAACCGCAGACGTAGTCAGCCGTACGGCCAAGACGGTAATAGTGACCACAACTGCTAAAACCTTATCCCAGACAGGATGTTTTACAGAAACCCTTCGCACAGGAGAAATCATCCAAATGTGTAAACCAGCTAATTGGAATGGCGTACTGATTCTGTATGCACATGGGTACGTATCCGAATTTGAACCATTGGCGCTTCCAGATGAAGCCCAACTCTACCTGCCACTCTTTACCAGTATGGGTTATGCTTTTGCAACAACCAGTTACAGCAAAAACGGGTTAGCAATTCAAACCGGTATAGACGATATGGTGGACCTGAGAAAAAGATTTATTAAAGAATTTGGAACGCCTTCCCAGATTTACCTGACGGGAGGGTCGGAAGGCGGTGTTATTACCACCTTGGCTATAGAGCGGTATCCAAAACTATTCAGCGGCGGATTATCGCTATGTGGACCAACAGGTGACTTCCAACGGCAGCTTAATTATTTTGGTGACTTCCGGGTATTATTCGACTACTTTTTTCCGGGGGTGTTGCCGGGCAATGTGACCGAAATTCCGGCAGAGTTGGTAGCTAACTGGCAAACGGTGTATGTGCCCCGGATATTGCAAGCGCTAGCAGCAAATCCTATAGCTACGCTGAAGCTTTTAAATGTATCGGGTGCTTCTTATGTTGCGGGTAATCCCATAAGTATCGGAACCACAGTAATAGGCTTGTTGCGGTATGATGTATTTGCCTTGCCCGATGCTGCAGAGGAACTTAAAGGTATGCCTTACGATAATATAAGCAGGGTTTACTCAGGAACAGGAAGTCCTGCGGAGGACCTGGCGCTTAACCAAATGGTACAACGCGTTAGTGGAGATAAAAAGGCCTTGATGACTATTGCCAAAATGTACGAAACCAGTGGTGCCATCAGCCTTCCAATAGTGCAGCCGCATACTACCGGAGATCCAACAATACCTATTTGGCATCTACCGCTTTATGCCCAAAAAACGGTTCTTCAAGGCACCAGCAACTTGTTTACACCAATTCCAATCAACCGGTACGGACACTGTACGTTTACGGAATTTGAAATTGTAAGCAGCTTTGCCTTTTTGGTTCAGCAGGCCGGCGGCATTGCTCCTTCATTGTCAGGAAATGGGCAAAGTATTAAGGGAGATGCAAATGGAAAAATTGTGGCTTCCGTAAAAGAATTGATTCAATAAGGGCGCCAGGATATAAAGAGGCTCTTAAATCATTGTTTTATGCTCCCCAAAGGCAAGCCTTTAAAAGATTGTTTTTTACTTTTTTACATAATGCGGGTTAGCATTATATCTGTGAAGGGGATGATGCCTTACGGGCAAAGATCATTTAAGATATATTATGGAGGAGGGCTTTGATAAATAATTATAGCACTTCTGTGTCCCCTAAAAGTTACAATGATATTCAGCGGGAGTAAAGGGATAAAACAAAATGCCGGAGTAATTTTACTCTGGCATTTTGTTTTGTGCCCAGGAATGGATTCGAACCATCACACCTTGCGGCGCCGCCACCTGAAGACGGTGCGTCTACCAATTTCGCCACCTGGGCCTCCTGCTTAAAGCGCTGTGCTTTATTGCGTTGGGAGTGCAAATATAGGAGGCTGTTTTCAAATTCTGCCAAAACGGCCCAAAATTTATTTTTCCTTTTTAACGCTCAGCAACAATACCCCCAGCAACACCAGGCCCGTGCCCACCAGTTGCTGCCAGAAAATTTTTTCGCCTAAAAAATAATGCGCCTGCACAATGGTGGACACCGGGCCAACAGAAGAAATTATGGCCACATTGCTGGAGCCTATTTTTTTCATGCCCGCCGATATTAAATAGGAGGGAATAACCGTGGCAATAATGGCCAGTGCAGGGCCGTATATCCACAAACTCATGCCCTGGCTCATTGCAGAGTAATTGCCCGCAATAATATAGTGCAGCAAAATGCCACCGGTGGCCGAAAGCATGGCATAAGAAGTAAACCGGTTGGCACCCACCTGGGGAATGATGCGGCCGCTTCCCGAAATATAAATGGCATACGTAATGGCGCACAGGAAAACCAGCCCGGTGCCCAAATAGAAATTCGGATTGGCACTGTCCAGTTCCAGTTCGCCCACATACGCCAGTAATATGCCCGTATAGGTAAGCGCCACCGCCACCCACTGCCGTAATTGCAATTTTTGCTTAAACACCAGGCTATTAATAAGCAGCGAAAAGGTGGGGTATAAAAAAAGAATGAGGCGCTCCAGCCCGGCAGAAATGTATTGTAGCCCTAAAAAATCGAAGAGGCTGCTTAGGTAATATCCAAACAACCCTAAAACAATGACAATGCGCCACTGGCGCCTGGTTAATGGCGTTTCCCCTTCGCCTTTATTGATCCAGAATGCTGCTGCCAGGTAAAAGGGCAACGCACAGATCATGCGCATTGCCAGCAGGGAAAGGGCATCAACATGGGTGCCGGCAAATGCCAGCTTTACAATGATGGCCTTGGTGGAAAAAAGCAGCGAGCCCAACAGGGCCAGTAAAAATCCGGAAGCTTTAAGGTTGGTGGCCATTGCGGTAGGCAGTGAGCGGGAAATAAAATATAAATGACCAGTGGCTTTTTACCTGCATTTACATGCGCACCACTGGTCATTTTTAATATGAATTATGCAAAATTCGTAGCCTGGCTATACTGCTACGTTAAAATCGCGCAGTGCATCGTTCAGGCTGGTCTTCAGGTCGGTGCTTGGCTTGCGCTGTCCAATGATCAGTGCACAGGGTACGCCGTATTCACCGGCAGGAAATTTTTTGTTGTACGAACCCGGGATCACCACGCTGCGGGCAGGAACCACGCCTTTATGCTCTACCGGCTCAGGGCCGCTTACATCAATGATCTTGGTGCTTTTGGTTAACACCACGTTAGCGCCCAGCACGGCTTCGCGTTCCACCCGTACCCCTTCTACCACAATACTCCGTGAACCCAGGAAGCAGCCATCCTCAATTATTACCGGTGCTGCCTGCAGGGGCTCCAGCACACCGCCAATGCCCACACCACCGCTCAGGTGTACGTTCTTGCCAATTTGTGCACAACTGCCCACAGTGGCCCAGGTATCAACCATGGTGCCTTCATCTACATAGGCACCAATATTTACGTACGACGGCATCAGCACTACGTTTTTGGCAATGTAGGCACCATAGCGTGCGGTAGCCGGCGGCACTGCACGAACGCCCAGCTCCTTGAAGCCTTTTTTCAGCAACATTTTGTCGTAAAACTCAAAAGGCTGCAGGTCCCATGTTTGCATGGGCTGGATGCCAAAATAAAGGAGGATGGCCTGCTTTACCCATTCGTTTACTACCCATCCGTCAGCGGTGGGTTCGGCCACGCGGAGGCCGCCTTTATCTATTTGTTCTATCACGTTGCGGATTGCTTCCTGGGTGCTTGCCTGCTGCAGCAGGTCGCGGTTGGCCCATGCCTGGGCAATTGATTCCTGAATGTTCATGTTGGTTTGCATTTTTAGCCTCCGGCTGCCGCCTGTTTGTTTTTAAAAAAGTAATGCGGGCCGAAGCATAGATTTGCAAACTTAATTCAACCGGAACAAAGGCGGCGATCATCTTTATCGAACACCTTATATATGAATATTGGATTTGATGCAAAGCGGTATTTCCACAACCCCACCGGACTGGGCAACTACAGCCGTACACTGGTGAACGGGCTGGCGCATTTGTACCCGCAGCATCAATATTTTTTGTTCAATCCAAAAGAGCCTGTAAAGTTTGGCGTTCCCGCTAATTTGCCCCTAACGCAAATATTGCCCAGCGGTTTGCTGCATAAAACCTTTTCCTCTTATTGGCGCAGCAAGGGAATGCTGCAGGATGTGCGCAAACAAAAAATCGATCTTTTTCATGGCCTGAGCCACGAGCTGCCTGTAGGGTCAAAGGAAGCTGGTGTAAAATCGGTAGTAACCGTTCATGATCTTATTTTTGAACGCTACCCACAGCAATACGGAACATATGAAGTGCTGGTGCACCGGCGTAAGATACAACATGCCTGTCGCCAGGCCGATGCAGTGATTGCCATCAGCCAGCAAACCAAAAACGACCTGCTGCATTTTTATGGCGTACCAGAAGAAAAAATCAGGGTGTGCTACCAAAGTTGCGATCCCATTTTTGCCGAAACAGCTACAGTGGAAACAATTGAGGGATTGCGCCTTGCTTATAACCTGCCGCAACAGTTTTTTTTATATGTAGGGTCTATAATTGAGCGAAAGAATTTGTTGCGTATTGGCAAGGCCATGAATGAAGCGGGCCCCCATTTGCGCTTACCCCTGGTAGTGGTAGGTGCCGGCAAAAAATATGCACAGCAGGTGAGCACCTTTTTAAGGGAATCGGGCTTGGAAAACCGGGTTTTATTTACTTCCGCAACCGAGCCTCACGATCCGCATTTTCAATTAAAAAGCACCCGTAACTTAGCCGCCCTTTACCAAATGGCTACCGGGTTTATCTATCCCTCCTTATTTGAAGGCTTTGGCATTCCGGTATTGGAAGCGCTTTGGAGCGGGGTGCCGGTTATAACTTCCAATACATCGTGCCTGCCCGAAACCGCGGGTGATGCGGCTTTGCTGGTTGATCCCACAGATGTTGGCGCAATGGCAGCAGCACTTGTTCAATTGCAAAACGATGAAGCCCTTCGAAAACAATTGATAGCAAAGGGAAAAATGCAGGCGCAGAAATTTACCTTACGTAAATGCACAGCCGAAGTAATGGCTGTGTACCAACAAATAGTGCAACATGGAAGCCTTTGAAAAAGACATACAACATTGCATGGAAGTGCTGCATTCCGGTGGTACCATTTTGTACCCTACCGATACTATCTGGGGCATAGGCTGCGATGCCACCAATGAGGCTGCAGTGCAAAAAGTTTATGCGTTAAAAAAAAGGGAGGAAAGTAAAAGTCTTATTGTGTTGCTTGCCGATGAGCGGGAGGTGTTGCAATGGGTTGCAGCCCCCGACCTTGCCGTTTTTGATTATGTTGCTGCACAGGAGCGGCCCACCACCATTATTTTTGAGGGCGCATTGGGGCTGGCACCAAATATGGTGGCCGATGATGGTTCCGTAGGCATCCGCATGGTACAGGATGCTTTTTGCCGGCACCTCATCAAACGGTTCCGCAAACCACTGGTGTCTACATCGGCAAATATCAGCGGCCAGCCGGCGCCCCAAAATTTCACCGAAGTAAGCGATGCTGTAAAAAGAGGAGTGGATTATGTGGTGCAATGGCGGCAGGACGACAAGACACCGGCGCAACCATCGCAAATAATTAGGTGGGTGAATGGCGAAGTAGTGCGCATCCGTTAAAACCGCGGATGAAAAGATTGTTCGAATTATTGGGATTTTTCTTGTGTTTTTCCGATGTATCAATAAAATGGTTTACTGCCTTGTTGTTGTTAGCTGCTAAATCTTATGCGTATATAAAACTTTAGCGCATAAAACAATTGTTTTAAAATAGTCAGGGCTTTTCTGATACATGCTATCCATTAATTCCAACTCATTATTTTATCCGGGGTAATATTTTCTTTTACATTTTGGGTTTGCAGCAAAGAAGCAAATAATCCTTTTCCTCCTACTTAATCCGTTAATCCGCGGTTCCGGTATATTTTTGCGGCGATGGAAATTCCCTGCTCCGATTACGAGAAGATGGTGTTTAAAAAAATTGCCAAAGCGGCTGCAAAACTGCAGGTGCCTTGCTATCTGATTGGCGGGTTTGTGCGGGATAAATTGCTGAACCGCCCCACCAAGGATGCAGACTTTGTGTGTGTGGGCAATGGTTTGGAACTGGCACAGGAAGCAGCCCGCCAGTTCAGGCCGCAGCCAAGCGTGCAATTGTTCAAGCATTACGGCACGGCACAATTCCGGCTCAGCGATGGATTTGATCTGGAATTTGTAGGTGCCCGAAAGGAAAGCTACCAGCTGGAAAGCCGCAATCCAGATGTGGTTCCAGGCACTTTGGAAGACGACCAGAACCGCCGCGATTTTACGATCAATGCGCTGGCTGTTTCGCTAAATGAGCAGGATTTTGGACAGCTGGTAGATCCGTTCAACGGGCTTGAAGACCTGAAGAATTGTGTGTTAAAAACTCCGCTCGATCCGGACCAGACCTTTAGCGACGACCCCCTGCGCATGATGCGCGGGGTGCGGTTTGCCGCGCAACTCAATTTTCAGATCGATCCCGGAACCCTTGCTTCCATTACCCGCAACCGCGAACGCATCCGCATCATTACCCAAGAGCGTATTACCGACGAGCTCAATAAAATTGTGGGGAGTCCAAAACCTTCCATTGGTTTCGATCATCTTTATAAAACCGGTTTGCTGCACCTTATTTTTCCGGAAATGGCCGCACTCTCCGGTGCCCAGTACATTGATGGCAAAGGGCATAAGGACAATTTTTACCACACCCTTCAGGTGCTCGATAATGTGGCCGAACGTACCAGCAACCTGTGGCTGCGCTGGGCGGCTATTTTCCACGATATTGGCAAGCCGGCAACAAAGCGATTTGAAGAGGGCCATGGCTGGACCTTTCATGGCCATGAGGTGGTGGGCGGCCGCATGGTGCCCAAGATTTTTGGCAAGCTGCGCCTGCCCCTGGGCGAGCCCATGAAGTATGTGCAAAAGCTTGTGGAACTACACCTGCGCCCCATAGGATTATCAAAAGAAGATATAACCGACTCGGCAATGCGCCGGTTGTTGTTTGATGCAGGCGATGATTTTGATGACCTGATGATCCTTTGCGAATCGGATATTACCTCCAAAAACAGGCATAAGGTAAAACGCTTCCTCGAAAACTTTAACCTGGTGAGAAAACGCTGCGCCGAGGTGGAGGAAAGCGACCGGGTTCGAAACTGGCAGCCTCCTGTTTCCGGTGAACAAATCATGCAAACCTTTGGTATTGGCCCCTCCAAACCTGTGGGCATTATTAAAACCGCTATCCGCGAAGCCATACTTGATGGCGTTATTTCAAACGATTTTGAGGCCGCTTTCCAGTTTATGTTGCAAAAAGGATCGGAGTTGGGGCTACGGCCGGTACAGTAATTGTGAAAAGCCTATTTTTGAAACCAACTAAGCTCCAGATTACATGGCAATCCTAAGGTTCCGGATTTATTTTGAAGAAGATGACAGCGTGTACCGCGATGTGTCCATCCGGCATACCCAGAATTTTTTGGACTTACACGAGTCTATTTTAAAGGCGTTTGAGTTTGACAGCAAGCATGCAGCAACCTTTTACCGCAGCAATGACAACTGGCAACGCGGCCGCGAAATTTCGCTGCAGGTGTATGAAAAATCGTATAGAGCGGCACCGCTGCTGATGAGCGAAACAACTATTGGCTCCGAGATACGCGACCCGAACCAGAAGTTTATTTACGTGTATGATTTTGCCAAGAACTGGACGTTCCTGGTAGAGTTGATCAACGTGTCGAAAGAAGAAAACCCTAAATTATCTTACCCGGCTGTTGTTCGTAAGGAAGGCATTCCACCCAGCCAATACGGAACCAAAAGTTTGCTCGGCGAAAAGTTTGCCGATGTGGAAGAAAAGTACGACCTCGGCAAAGACGCGGAAGGTTTTGGCACCGAAGGGGATGAAGCCGACGATGCAGGTGCGGAAGACCTGGGAACGGAGGAGCGGACCGACGAATTTTAAACAAACGTATCGGCTGATAAATTTTGAAAAAAGTATTGCACAAAGTTTTCTTTGTGCACTTTTTTTTAGGCAAGTTTGGTAAGGTTATTCCTGGCCCGGATCCTGCAAGCGTTTTCACTAAACTTTGCTTAGGTGTTGGTGGTTTTATGGTGTTGTAACTGCAGCAACTTTGCCTTTCCATATTGTTTACTTTTTTATATACAAATACCTTGGCGCCGAAAACTGTCATCATTATTGGAGGTCCCACGGCAGTAGGCAAAACTGCAGTTGCCATTGAAGTGGCCAGGCATTTTAAAACCAGGATCATTTCGGCTGATAGCCGGCAGTGTTACCGGGAAATGAATATTGGCGTCGCCCGGCCTTCTAGAGAGGAATTGGCTGCAGTACCCCACTATTTTATTGCCGATCACACCATTCATGAAAAAGTTACAGCGGCCACTTTTGAGCAGTTTGCTTTGGAGAAAGCAAGGCAGCTTTTTTTAAACCAGGATGTCATTGTGCTGGTTGGGGGCACAGGGTTGTATATAAAAGCATTTTGCGAAGGTTTTGATCCCATTCCCGAAGTGCCCGATATTATCCGGAAGGAGGTGCGGAACGAATACCAGGAAAAAGGATTGGCCTGGTTGCAGTCGGAAGTAAAGCTGTTGGACCCCCATTTTTTTTCCGTAGGCGAAATTCAGAATCCCCAACGGTTGATGCGGGCACTGGAGGTGGTTCGTGCTACCGGGAACTCTGTTGTACACTACCGAAAGGGTGAAAAGGCCAACCGTAATTTCAGGGTGGTGAAAATTGGCCTTGAAATACCTAAAGAAAGGTTGCACCAAAATATCAATACCCGGGTGGACCAGATGATGGCGCAGGGGTTATTGGAGGAAGTGCGGCAACTGGTACCTTTTCAACACCTCAATGCTTTGCAAACGGTAGGTTACCGGGAGCTTTTCCATCACCTCAATGTCAATTCTTCCCTGGAAATGGCAGTAGCTGCCATTAAGCAGAATACCCGCCAATACGCCAAAAGGCAGCTTACCTGGTTTAAAAAGGACCCGGAATACCAATGGTTTTCACCCCAAATGCGCAACGAATTGCTGCAACACTTAAACAACGCATTAAACCTTTATTAGAACCTGCAGGCAAACCACCAGTGGCAACATTCTTGTACCGGCCCCTGTATGGACCTGCAAAAAGCCTTTCAGTTGATCGAGCAAAAGCTCACCTTATGGCTCAGGGAACTGGTTCGCCTGCTGCCCAATCTTGCCTTGGCAGCACTTGTATTGGTAGTAGGCATCTACCTATCAAAGCTGGCCCGGCGGCTCTCCCAAAAAGCGGTCAACCGGCTTTCTCACGGTGCGGTGATCACCAATTTACTGGCTTCGGTCATTTACATTATTTGCATCGGCATCACCTTATTTGCGGCATTAAGCATCCTGAGGTTAGATAAGGCTGTTACTTCCATTCTTGCTGGTGCAGGTATTGCCGGCCTGGCGCTGGCATTTGCCTTCCAGGATATTGCCGCCAATTTTATGTCCGGCATACTCATCACCATCCGCAAGCCGGTTCGGGTTGGAGACATTGTAAAGATCAAAGATTATATGGGCAAGGTGCAAAGCATCAACCTCCGCGATACGGTACTGCTAACTTTTCAGGGACAAATGGTGATTATACCCAATAAGGAAGTGCAGCAAAATCCAATTGAAAACTTTTCCCTGTTGGGAAGAAGGCGCATGGATATTTCTATTGGTGTATCCTACAGCGAAAACCTTCCCCAGGTGCAGCAGGTAACTTTGGCCGCCGTTCAGGACATTGAAGGGTTGGCGCCGGGGCAAGAAACCACCTTTTTTTACGAAGGATTTGGAGATAGCTCCATAAATTTTACTCTACGTATTTGGGTGGCTTCACCTGAACAGCCGCAATTCCTCAGGGTGCGCAGCGAAGCCGTTATGCGGATTAAAAAAGCTTTCGATGAGGCCGGTATTACCATTCCATTTCCTATCCGGACGCTGGAATGGATGGAAGGCGCAAAACCCCTTCAGGTTGGGATGGCCCAGGAAAATGGAAAGCATGATTAGCTGCCTGTTTTCAAATAAAAAGGCTCCTTGCAGGGAGCCTTTTTATTATATTAGTCATGATCCTTTTTATAGTTTAAAGCCAATGGTAAACAAAACATTGCCCAAGCTTTGCCGTAGATTGGCCCCGGCGTAATCCGCTGGATTTTCCAGCCGGTAGGCAAAATGCACATCTTTATTGAGGGCATGCACATAAGTAAGGTCGGCAAAAAAGCCACGGTTGCGATATCCTAAACCACCACTCAGGTTAATACGGTTGGCTTTTTCTCCGTCGAATTGCTGGTAGGGATTGCCATAATAAGCCAGGCCTGCCCGCACCATCAGCGTGGTAAATTTCAACTCACCGCCCAGGCGTGCATTAACAGCACCTTTATAAGCATTGTCGATAGCACGGTTCACCGATCGCAGGTATTCCTTTGTCGATTGGTCGTTCACCACTTCGTTGTCGGGCTGGTAAGATGCTGCTTTATAATTTACATACTCAATATCTGCCGTGATAAATCCCTGTTGTTTGCTTACATCCTCCACTTCGTGCAGCACATAAGATACCGAAGCAACGGCACGGTAAGGTGTGGTAAACGTGTATTTGAACTCTGAGGCTGCACCGCTTACATCTTCCGAGTTTTGGCGCTGTACACCCTGGTAACCTTCGGTGTCGGTTTGCATGGACACGAAATAATTATCGGTAAGGCTAAACAGCGTAGGAGAGTGGAATGCAAGCCCTACACGCCAGGCTTCCTGAGGCTTAAAAATGACCCCAATCTTCGCATTCAAACCTGCACCGCTGGTCTTCAGGTCTTCGTTGATGACCATGGCCTCAAACCCATTGTTTGGATTGTCCGTTGCATCAGCCTCACCAAACTGTGAAAGGCGGTGGTAGCGCAAAACCGGAACACCAATGCTGGCACCAATCATTACTTTGTTGTCCATATTAACGGCGCCGCCAATGGCAAATTCATCAATGCCGCCGGTTTCGTTGATGGTTTGCTGTTGCAATAAACCCGTGCCTGTTGGCGCCAGTGTTTTAAAGGCGGAAATAGTATTAAAGGTGTCGATGTAATAAGTGTTGAGGGCTAGTGATGCGCCATAAGGATAATCGCTGGCTACGCTGTTGGCGTTGCGGCCATTAACTTCCTCCAGGTATTTTTGCGCAAACGAGCTGCGGTTATTGGCACCCTGGTAAAACACGTTGTTGTTGAAATCGGCCGACCGGTTATAAGCCAGGGAAAGGGCCGCACCATGCATATTGCCCGAGTTGGAGCCACCCCCAAATACAAAGCCGGTTGTGCCCCAGTTGAACTTGTTGAGCTTTTCTTGTTCGGTGCGGTCCATATACGTGGCCTTCGTATTGCCAAACCTTAATTGCGGGCTTAGCACCAGGTCGCCGGTGCGGTAAAATGCCAGGCCCGCCGGGTTTACAAAAGTGGCCGTAATGTCGCCACCCAGCGATCCCATAGCGCCGCCAATGGCTTTTACCCGGGCGGTTCCGCCCGGAAGGGTATAGGAAAAACGGAGTGCATCTGAAGGTTCCTGAGCTGCTGCAGCCTGGCAAATAAAATAACCAGCCGCAAAAAATGCCAATCTTTTATTCATCGTTTTTAAGGGTTCTAAAGCTGTAGAAAAATTGTCTTTGTTGAAAAGCTGGGTGGCCAATGGTGAATGGGCAATGGTGAATAAGCATTTTACTTCGTGATGCGTCAATCATAAATCGTCAATCGAAAATGTTGACCACTACCTACTTTAAAACATTCACCATTTACCATTGCCCATTCACCATCAGGTACAAAAAAGCCCGGTGCCGCATGATTTGTTCATGCACGCTTCACCAGGCTGTTTTGTAAAGACCTTAAAATTTCCGAACAGGAGCGCTGCTGCCACTACTGCTGCTGCCGCTGGACGAACTGCCAGAGGAGCTGCCGCTGCTCATGTTAGAGCGGCTGGGCGTGGAAATAGTATTGTTGCTGTTGCTATTGCTCCGGTTATTGCCAAAAGTGTTGCGGATATCGTTGCCAAAATCTCGTGGCTGGCTGTAACTGCGGTTGTTGCTGTTGTTTCCGTTATTGCCGTAAAACTTGCCATTCGATTGCCGCGGTGTGCTGTACACAGGGGCGTTTGTCCGGTTAAACACATTCAGGTTGGAAGAGCGGGGCCTGCTGTACACGGGGCTTTTCGGGTTCGATATAATCACATGGTTGTAGGGGCTGTAATAGGGATTGTAATGATATCCCCAGGCCATGTACGGGTTCCAATTGCTGTAGGCGCCATAAAACCCAATGCCTCCCATAAAGGGATCCATATATCGGTAGGCAAACGGATCGCTGTAGTAGTAGTCAAGGCCCGACCACATGCGGCGGTTGCGCACCTTCATACGCAGGTAACGGTCGTCGTAATAGGCTTCGGGATCTGCATATTGCTGGCGGCTGTTGTTGTTGTTGCGGTATTGCCGGTCATTTTCGCGGTCCATCTGCACATAATCGTTACTGCTGCGGGTATTGCTGACGTAAGGCTTGGGCTCCGGCGAAAAATATACATCGTCGGGTGTTTGCCCGCTTTTATAAGCGGTAGAACAACTGCTGGCAAAAAGGGCCAGTGCTATTAATGGTAGAACTGATTTCATGGCAGATGTTTTAATGAGTTTAGATGCTACTTTTGCTGCCGCATCCTGAGCACCTGTTTACTACGTTAAATTACAGCCTTTTGCTGTTAACCTAATATTAAAGATGCGGATGCTACAACAAAGTTATGAGTAAAGCAATTACCTCCCGTTCGCAGGATTATTCGCAGTGGTACAACGACCTCGTTTTAAAAGGCGGCCTCGCCGATTATTCGGCTGTTCGCGGCTGCATGGTAATAAAACCCTATGGCTTTGCCCTTTGGGAAAATATGCGCGACGAACTAGACCGCATGTTCAAAGAAACAGGCCATCAGAATGCTTATTTTCCCCTTTTTGTACCCAAAAGCCTTTTTGAGGCTGAAGAAAAAAACGCCGAGGGTTTTGCAAAAGAATGTGCAGTGGTAACCCACTACCGCTTAAAAAGCGATCCGCAAAATAAGGGCAAGCTGATTGTTGACCCCGAAGCAAAGCTTGAAGAAGAACTGGTAGTGCGGCCCACATCGGAGGCTATAATATGGAACACATATAAAGACTGGATTCAAAGCTACCGCGACCTTCCCATACTGGTTAACCAGTGGGCTAACGTGGTACGTTGGGAAATGCGTACCCGACTGTTTTTGCGTACCGCTGAATTTTTGTGGCAGGAAGGACATACCGCCCATGCTACTGCACAGGAAGCGGTGGAGGAAACGCGCAAAATGTTGGATGTGTACGCAACGTTTGTAGAAGAATATATGGCCCTGCCTGTGATACGTGGGGTAAAAACGCCCTCCGAACGGTTTGCAGGCGCCGAAGATACTTACTGCATCGAGGCGCTGATGCAGGATGGAAAAGCGCTTCAGGCCGGCACTTCACATTTTCTGGGGCAGAATTTTGCTAAAGCATTTGATGTAAAGTTTCTGAGCAAGGAAAACAAACAGGAATATGTTTGGGCTACCAGTTGGGGCGTAAGCACCCGCCTCATCGGTGCATTGGTAATGGCGCACAGCGATGATGACGGCCTTATTTTGCCGCCAAAGATCGCGCCGCTGCAGGTAGTGATCGTTCCCATTTTCAAAGGCGAAGAACAAAAGGCCCGGGTTGACGAGAAAGCATTGCAACTGGTAAAAGAACTGAAAGCCCTGGGCATTTCCGTTAAATACGACGACAACGACAACAACCGTCCTGGTTGGAAATTTGCCGAATATGAATTGAAAGGCGTGCCCGTTCGCCTGGCGCTGGGTGTTCGCGACCTGGAAGCAGGCCTTGTAGAAGTGGCCCGACGGGATACCAAAGAAAAAGCAACCATTGCTCTTGATGGCGTAGTGGCGCATGTGCACGGACTACTCGATGCGATTCAGGAAAACCTGTACCAGCGGGCAAAAAGCTACCAGCAGGATAATATTACCCCTGCCGAAAACTGGGATGATTTTGTGCGCCTGCTGGATGAAAAAGGTGGTTTTATTGCTGCACATTGGGATGGCACCGCCGAAACTGAGGAGGCTATCAAGGAGCAAACAAAAGCCACCATCCGTTGTATTCCTTTAGACAATAAACAGGAGGAAGGGAAGTGCATTCTTACCGGCAAACCATCCAAAGAGCGGGTGCTTTTTGCCAGAGCATACTAGACGAACAAAGAACAGATGAATGATGAATTATTGATTATGAATTATAAATTATGGGCTCGTTCCCAATTCATAACTCATAATTCATCATTCATAATTTGCTATTCACCCTTCTGCGGTTCATCATTCCTTGTTCCTTGTTCGGTATTCTTCCCAACTTCGACTGTTCCTCTGTTCCTTGTACTTCTGTTCGATATTTCTTCCCTTTGTTTGTCTGTTCGATATTCTTTTCCTTTGCGCCCATGAGTGGAGTGGAAAATGTATTTGCGCAGGGTAAAGTTTTATTGGTAAACAAGCCACTGACCTGGACTTCTTTTAATGTGGTCAGCAAGATCAGGTACCTGTCCAAAACCAAAAAGGTTGGACATGCAGGCACCCTCGATCCGTTGGCAACAGGCCTGCTCATTGTGTGCACCGGAAAGTTTACGAAAAAGATTAACGAGTACATGGCGCAGGAAAAAGAATACACCGGCACCATTACTTTAGGCGCTGTTACACCCACTTACGACCTGGAAAGCAATCCTACCGACTTCAAGGATATTGCACATGTAACCGAAGCCCAATTGCACGAAGCCACAAAAGTTTTTACGGGGGCCATTCTGCAAATCCCTCCCATTCATTCTGCAATAAAACAAGGCGGCAAACGGGTATACGAAATGGCCCGCAAAGGCCTGGAAGTAAAAATGGAACCACGTCCGGTAACCATCAAAGAATTTGAAATCACAGGCATTGAAATGCCAAATGTGCATTTCCGTGTTGTATGTACCACGGGTACTTATATCCGCAGCCTGGCCAATGATTTTGGCGCCCAATTAGGTGTGGGCGGCTATCTAAGTTCCCTTTGCAGAACCCGCATTGGAACCTTCCATCTTTCCGATGCGCATACCATCGAAGAACTTGAAATTTCCATACCTGCCGAACGGGCACAGGAGCAAGCATCCTGACCCAATATTAGAACGGGTAGTTAATACCTAATTGCAGCATGCCGTTTCTTATTTGCCAATTATTAAACCATTGGTCCCTTCCACGCTTGGCCGGATCTTTTACTTTGTAGGCATAATCTAACCGAACAAGAAAAAAACCGAAATCAACCCGCAGGCCTGTGCCGGTGCCAATGGCCAGATCTGTAAAAAAGCGTTCGGGGCGGAATTCGCCATTCAGAAAATCTTCATTTTTCCGTAAAAACCAAATATTTCCGATATCGGTAAAAAAAGCGCTGTTGATCTGCACGCCGCTCATGTTAAAGAGCGGGAATCGGTATTCTGCATTGGCTTCCAGTTGCATGTCTCCAAAACGTTCCGGTGCTATGGTATCCGCAATGGATTTATCGTTGGAACCTGGCCCCAGTTTGCGCAAACCCCAGGCCCGCATGCTGTTGGGTCCCCCGCCAAAATATTGCTTAAAGAAAGGCAGGTACCTATTAGCCTGGTCGGTTTTAAACCGGGGCATACCTATGCCTGCACCGCCAAACAACCGCCATGCAAAAGCCGATTTGCCGATTTGGTGCACTTGCCGGAACTCGGCATCGAGCCGCAAAAACCGGTACAGGTTGCTGTCCAGAAAAGGGCTGCGTATAAAACCGGTGGTCAGGCCCGAAGCTTCGAGGTTGATGCGTTTTTGATTGGAAATGCGCCTGTACCCGCCGGTAACAGTATAGCCTACAATGGCCGAAGAAACCAGTCCGTCGTTAAAAATGTAGCGGTAGGATGAATTTTCTGCAATACGTTTTTCCAATTCTTCGCGCCGCGTAATAAAGGAGTATTCAATGTTGGGAAAAGTAAATGTAAGCAGCTTATTATCGCGGGTAAAAGAGTAGCCCCAGTTGAGGTTTAAAGAAGAAAGATTAAACCACCTGAAACGGTCGGTATTATTAATGTTGAAGTTGAGTGCAGTTCTAGCATTTTCCCGCCAGGTAAACGGCACCCAGGTAATCCGGGGAATGAGCCGTGGGAAAATAATGGAATTATTGAGCGAAACGATCTGTGTTTGAATCTGGCCCTTTGTGCCCAACTCAATGCCATAACGCACCGAGGAAACTGCCTGGTTGGCGGCCCTGGCAAAATTGCGGTTGTTGAGGCTGGCATTGATGCCAAAGCCAATGGCGCCCACATACGGGTTGCCCCTGTTTTGGCTGCCTTCAATGTTGATGGTGCCTTTATACCGCGCAGCCGGGAACATTTTTACTGAAAAGTCAACGGTGTCCGAACCTTTTCGCGGCAACGGGTCGATGCTTACCAGGCGCCAGGATCCAATGCCGTTGAGGCGAAGCAGGGTGCGCAGGTATTGTTCGTGGCTGTATAGGTCGCCTTTGCGCACCATGATGTTTTCTGCAACAATCCGTGGTTTAAACAGATCGCGGTAAGTTATCACCTGCACGCCGTTGATGGTATCCACTCGCGGAATATAGTTGGCAGTGTCTGCCGAAAGATCGGGATAAATGGTAATGTCGCCAACCTTGTATCGCACCAGCCGGGTGGTATCTTCTTTTGCCCGCAGTCTTACTTCAACGGTTGCAGAAGGGTTTTCTCTGCGCCGTTGCAATTCCTGCAGTTGCCTGGCTTGTTCAATAGGGTCGAATGTAGGCCGCAGCAGGTCGATGCCTACTGTATCAAAAACGGCAATTAAGTCTTCAAAAGAAAACTGCAGGTAACCATTGTTGCGGTACACACTCACCAGCCGGTCAAACTCCTGCGAAATCAGGTTTTTGGAAAAAGGCACACCCTTTTTCAATAGGGTTTTACCCATGTTTTGTTCGGTTACATACCGCAGCGTGTCGTTTTCCAGGTTAAAACTTACTGAATCAATGGTCACCAGTTTGCCGGGTACCACGTTGAAATTAACGGTGGTGCGCAGTTGGTCTTTTTGTTGCTTTAGTGTGGTATCAAAAGTAATGGTATCCCTGAAATAGCCCTGCGCATTCAGGAGCGCATGCATAAAGGCTGTTGATTTGGAGGCGTTCAGGCTGTCGTAAACCGGCGGGTTTACAATCTCTTTGTAAAAAAGCCTTGGGCCGTTTTTCCAGCCTATTAATTTTGATATGGAACGAACCTGTAGCGAGTCGTGCAATTGTTGCCGCAGGCTGCTTTCCAGCACCTTTTGTTCTTCCTTGCTAAATTTGCCCGCCAGGTTGATGTTGGTTTCATAAACAAATGGTTTACCGGAAGGGTAGTTGCGTATGGTGGTGCACGATACCAGCAGCAGCAGCCATAGGGTAACGAGTAGCAACGAAAGCCGTGAAGGTTTTGCCAGGGTGTACAACATAAAGATTAAAGCCCGACTATGCTTAATAATAAAGGGATTAAAGATATTCAAAGTTTGCGCGACAAAAAAAGCAGGGATGCAAGCGGGCTTTTTGTGGCCGAAGGTCCAAAGATCGTTGCAGAATTGTTGGCTGCCGCTCCGGGGCAATTGGTTGCACTTTATGCACTTGAAGGTTGGGTGCAGGAGCAGGGAAGCGCCATTTCAGGGTCGCCGGTAGAAATTGTTGATGCGGCTATGTTGCACCGTTTGTCGCACCTGCAAACTCCCAACAGCGTATTGGCCGTTTTCCGCATGTTTCCAGCCACCAGGCCTAGTGCTGCAAAAGATTGGTGCCTTTATCTCGACACCATTCAGGACCCCGGCAACTTGGGAACTATAATCCGGCTGGCCGACTGGTTTGCCGTGCCCCATGTGGTGTGCAGTGCAGGCTGCGCCGATGCCTATAATCCCAAAGTGGTGCAAAGTACCATGGCTTCTCTTGCCCGTGTAAATATCTGGTATGACGGGACCGAAAACTGGCTGCAGGAACAGCAGGCACCCCTTTGGGCAGCAGCACTAGACGGAACTTCGTTGTACAGAACCACTGCTGCATCGCCTGGAGTATTGATGATCGGAAATGAAAGCAAAGGACTGCGTAAAGAATACCTGGCCATGGCAACCCAAAAGATCACTATTCCCAGGAGGGGCGGGGCCGAATCCTTGAATGCCGCAGTAGCCACGGGAATTATCTTATCACACCTGATGGGTGACAATAATTGAATTACACCAATTTCATTTATTGCCAAAATACGCCTCGGTAATGTAGACCTGACATGCCGAACATGTTGCGACCTCTTGCTGCACTTTGGAATATGTTCAATGGCATTGGTTGCCGAAACAGGTTTGTATTAAACAGGATTATACTCCTGTACCTTTTAAAGCAGGTAAATAGTTTGCCATATAAATCCTGTTAATCTTATTGCACCTACCTAAAACGAATGGCCTTTACCGGTTGTATGCTGCGGATAAGAAAGGATGGAATAAGCAAAACCAGTACCGACACCAGCAGGGTGCATATGCCCACAGCTGCAACCTGTTCCCATTTAATTTCCACTACTGCGGTTTGCATATAATAAGCTTCTTCTTTGAGCCGTACAAAGCCTGTTTCCATTTGCAGCCACAACAGGCCCAACGCGAACAGCGTTCCTAAAACGATTCCGGCCAGGGTTATATAAGAAGCGTGAATCAGGAATATTTTCTGTACCGCCCAGTTGGAAGCACCCAATGCTTTTAGGATGCCTACCATCCGCAGCCGTTCCAACACCAGGATGATAAGGCAGGTGATGAGGTTGATGAGGGCAATGATGATCATGATGGTAATCAATATTACCTGGTTAGTGTTTTGTATATGCAGCCAGTCGAAAATATAAGGCAGTATTTCCTGCACGGTGCGGGTTTCCCAAAGTTGCGGAAACAGGTCAGCTGCATAAATGGCGTTGCTTACCGCATCCATCTGGTTGTAGTCATTCAGGAAAATTTCATAACCACCAATTTCATACGGCTCCCAGCCATTAAGCCGCTGGATCAACTTCAGGTCGCCCAGCGCAAAAGTTTTATCGTATTCCTCGATGCTGGTTTTGTAAATGCCCACCACACTCAGCCGGTCGGGGCGCATGCTGCCATCGGCGCGGACAAAATATATAAAAATGCGGTCGTTCAGTTTCAATTGCAGTTGGCGTGCCGTATACTCCGATAACACAATTTCTCGACTGTAAGAATTATCGTTGAGGCGCGGCATTCGGCCACCGGGTAATAAAAACTGCTGCAGGTGGGTATAAGAACTTTGTGACCCAAAGCCTTTCAGCAATACGCCTTCCATTTCGCTGGTGGTTTTTAATATGGCATATTTGGTAGCAAAGGGGTTAACGGCAGCTACCTGCGGCAGGTCGCGGATGGATTGCGCCACAGCCTCGGACGCTTCAATAGGAATGTCTTCGGCAATATTTGCCTTCATAGGTTGGCGTGCCTGCACCCGCACATGGCCCGAAAAAGAAAACACCTTTTGGCTCACTGTTTCCTGAAACCCATTTACAAAAGAAAGGGTGATGATCATTACGGCCACGCTGATTACGGTAGCAGCAATAGACAGCCGGATAATAAACCGGGAAAAAGATTGCTGCCTGTTAAAAGCAATACGTTGGGCAATAAATGAAGAAAGGTTCAAAAGTTTTATTTAAATGCTTGATGGTATCAACTAAATGCCGGTTTGGTTCGTCTGAAAGGTCAGAGCCGGTCCAAAAATAACGCCGGAGGGATAAAAAACTTATTTTCATTGTTGATATGAAGCGATACCTTACGTTCCTGTTCTTGTGGATGATGCTCTTTGCCGCAGGTGCTGCCGCGCAAAAGGTGCACAGTGTGAAATTGTTCCGTGCCGGAGATCAGACTTCTTTCCCGTTGATCCGGTTGAATTCCGCCGATGTGCTGGAATTGCATTTCGACGACCTGGATGCCGACTTTAAAAATTATTATTACGGGTTTCAGTTGTGTAACGCCGACTGGAGTCCTTCAATGCTCACCACTTTCGATTATGTGCGGGGTTTTCAAAATGTGCGCATTACCAATTACCGCAGTTCGTCGCTCACCACTACGCGGTACACCCATTACCAGGCACAACTTCCCGACCGTAGTTCGGCGCCTACCCGTTCGGGCAATTACCTGCTAAAAGTGTTTTTGAATGGCGACACATCCAAAACCGTGTTTACCCGCCGTTTTGTTGTAGCCGATGCAAAGGCCAGCGTGGCTGCACAGGTGCAGCAACCCTTTAACAGCGCCCTTTTTCGCACTGCGCAAAAATTGCAGATTGCTTTGAATACCGACCAGCGGTTGCAGGTAATGAGCCCTTCCGACCTGAAAGTGGTAGTGTTGCAAAACAACAACTGGACAACCTCACGTATACTGGACCGGCCCACCATTTTCCGGGGCAATTTTTACGAATATACCGATGAGGCAACGACTTCCTTTCCTGCACTCCGGGAGTTTCGCTGGGTGGATTTGCGCAGTTATCGCCTGCAAAGCGACCGCGTTCAGGACATCATTACACAAGGGCAGAACCTGTTGGTTTCGGTAAAGCCCGATGCCAGCCGTGCAGCGTTGCCCTATAATTATTACCGCGATATTAATGGCAACTACACATTTGAAGTGTTGGAAAATAACAATCCTTTCTGGCAGAGCGAATATGCTACGGTGCGGTTTACCTATTTTCCACCGGATAATAAACCCCTCGATAGATTGCAATTATACCTGTTCGGCGAAATGACCAACTGGGCTGCAGATACATCTGCATTGATGCAGTTTAATGCGGAGCGTGGGGCCTACGAAAAGTTGCTTCCCCTGAAACAGGGTTACTATAGTTATTCCTATTTTACCCAACCTGCAGGAAGGGGGAGTTTTCCCGAATTTGCACAAACCGAAGGCAACTTCTGGAACGCGGAAAATACCTATACCATTTTGGTGTATTTCCGGCCCTTTGGTGCCCGTGCCGATGAATTAATCGGTACTGCTACGGTAAATTCAATATTGCAGCGCGGTGGATTATAATTTTTCTGGTAAGGGTTTCTGTCCCATACCTACCATTACATTTCACGAATCACTATTATCTTGTTTGTGAAGGGAACTGAGCCTAAGTAAATTTTTCACTGTTTAGAGTGGATGCAACTGATATAATAATCTCCTTCCATTTGCAAGCGTTCAGCATTTTACCAACATCAAAATCCACCTAAGAAAAATTAAAAAATGTAGTACCGGACTTTTGTTTGGGTAACAGGCTTATATTTGCAGCGGCAGGTCTCATACGGCCAGCTCCTGCTGAACTCCCCCAGGACCGGAAGGTAGCAAGGGTAGGCGGTTGTAGCGGTGCGATGTGAGTAGCCTGCCATTTTTTTATTTCCTTTTATAGAAACAACTTTATATAGGTGCTGCTCCAGCATCTTTTTTTGTCCCTATGTTTTTAAGGTAGTTGTTCAGAAAAAAATATTCCGCCCTTTTCTTTGTCTCCGCGGCGGCTGGTTCAGTATTTCCTCGTCTGTTTTCAGGGGCTCGTCAAATCCTCGTTTGCGGATATAGATAATGGTTTCTTTCCACAGCAGCGGGTTGTTCCGCAACATCACCTTCACCCGCACCGAATCTGCCTTGTAAGCAGAATCAATAAACAGGTCGTTGCCTTTAAAATGGCCGGTATTTGCCGTAAAGATCAAATGGGTGGAATCGAGTGGCAGCCAGCGTCCGTCGCTAAATTGGCCATCAACAGAAATATAATTATAAAAGCCTTTTTTTAAGCTATCGGTGTACAGGTTAAAGGTTATGGTTTGAATGTTTTGCGCCTGCAGCCCGGTACGGGCAAGGATTAAAAATACCAGGAATAATACAATGCGCATGGACCAGGGTTTTTACAAAATTGCCGTATAAAAAGTTAAGACGGTTTCAATTATGTTTTGGTTGGCCAAAACGGGAAATACAAATAAGGCAATAAAAATTTGCCAGATTAATTGCGGCGCTTATTTTTGCGGCACAAATGAACAAACTGGTACATATCCATCACCACGCTCATACTTGCCCCAAAGGGTAAGCCGCTGGTGCTTTGTGTACAACACATAAATCTCTGAAGGCTTATCCGGTGGATAAGCCTTTTTTAATTGTATTTTATGAGCCTGAAAATAGCGATTCAAAAATCCGGACGACTGCACGACGAATCCTTAAAACTGCTGAACGATTGCGGCCTGGGCGTCAAAAACGGGCACAACCAGTTAAAAAGCAATGCCGAAAATTTTGCTGCCGAAGTGTATTTTCTGCGCGATGATGATATTCCGCAGTATGTTGAAGATGGCGTTGCGCATATTGGTTTTGTGGGCGAAAACGTGTTGTATGAAAAAAACAAAAGCGTGGACATTGTGGAGCAGGTAGGCTTTGGTAAATGCCGCCTTTCCATAGCCGTTGGCAAAAATGAAGAATACAGTGGGGCTAACTATTTAAATGGAAAAAAGATTGCAACCAGCTATCCTTTTCTCACGCAAAGGTTTTTAACCGAAAATGGAGTGGATGCTGAAATTCACGAGATCAGCGGTTCGGTAGAACTGGCCCCGGGCATTGGTTTGGCCGATGCAGTGTGCGACCTTGTTAGCAGCGGGTCTACGCTGTTTATGAATGGCCTGAAGGAAGTGCAACCCATATTGCAAAGCCAGGCGGTGCTCATAAAATCAAAGCAGTTGCAGCCCGAACAGCAAAAGCTGCTGGACCAGTTGGTGTTTCGTATCCGATCGGTACGCAAGGCCAAAAGATACAAGTATGTTTTGCTCAATGCCCCCAGCGAATCACTGCAAACCATCATCAGCCTGTTGCCCGGCATGCGCAGTCCTACAGTATTGCCGTTGGCGGAATCGGGTTGGAGTTCCGTGCACAGTGTCATTGAAGAAGATGCATTTTGGACCAAGATTGAACAGTTAAAAGCCGCCGGAGCGGAAGGCATTTTGGTAGTGCCTATTGAAAAAATGATCATGTAGAATTGCTGGCACTTTTAATAAAGTAATAACGCTACACCGTACAAAGGCCTGCCAGTACAATATGGGTCTTTCGGACTAACTGAATAAAACCTGTTTATGGAAATATTGCTTCATCCCGAAAGAAAAGATTGGCCGCGGCTGTTGCAGCGCCCTTACAATGATAACAGTGCTTTGTTGCAATCGGTGCAACATATACTGGAGGGTGTAAAAACGGGTGGTGATGCTGCATTGCTGGCCTATGCACAGCAATTTGACGGTCTGGCATTGAACCAGTTGGAGGTAAGTGTAGCAGAAAAAGAAGCCGCGGAAAACCTTATTTCAACCGGCTTAAAAGAAGCCATACAACAGGCTGCAGCCAATATAAAAACTTTTCATGCCGCACAGATTTCCGAAAAGCAGATTGTGGCTACCATGCCCGGCATTGAATGCTGGCGCAAGTCGGTGGGTATCGATAAAGTAGGGCTGTATATACCAGGTGGCACAGCGCCGCTTTTTTCCACAGTGCTGATGCTGGCGGTGCCCGCAAAGCTGGCTGGGTGCAGGGAAATATTTCTTTGTACGCCATGCAGCAAAGATGGAACCGTAAATCCTGCCATTTTATTTGCAGCACAACTTACCGGTGTTACCAGGGTTTTTAAAGTTGGCGGTGCACAGGCAATTGCTGCAATGGCTTATGGTACGGAAACCATACCGCCGGTATATAAAATTTTTGGCCCCGGCAACCAGTATGTAACCGCTGCTAAACAATTGGTACAGATGCAGGGTGTGGCCATAGACCTGCCTGCAGGTCCCAGCGAAGTGTGTGTACTGGCCGATGATTCGGCAAGCCCTGCCTTTATTGCAGCCGACCTGCTATCGCAGGCAGAGCACGGAGTAGATAGCCAGGTGTTGCTGGTGAGCACATCGGAAGCCCTGGTGCAAAAAGTAAACGAAGAACTGGAAGTGCAACTTCAAAACCTGCACCGAAAAGAAATTGCCGGCAAGGCACTTGCCAACAGTAAAGCCGTAGTGGTTGGGGATACTTTAGCAGCCATAGAAATGGTGAATGAATATGCCTGCGAACACCTGATTTTAAATTGCTACCATGCAGAAACTATTGCGGATCAAATAACGAATGCAGGTTCTGTTTTTATAGGAAGTTATTCGCCGGAAAGTGCCGGAGATTATGCCTCGGGCACCAATCATACCCTGCCCACAAATGGTTATGCACGGGCTTACAGTGGCGTCAGCCTTGATTCTTTTGTAAAAAAAATAACCTACCAAAAGCTTTCAAGAGAAGGGCTGGAAGGCATAGCTGCTACCGTGGTAACCATGGCCGAAGCCGAAGGGCTGCAGGCACATGCCGAGGCCGTCAGGATAAGGCTGCGCCATGATGAATAATGGAAGCATGCTTAGATCTCGCCGCAGTCATGATGGTTCATTTTGGTAATCGATAAAATGTCAGCAACATGAATTTTAATGTAAATAACCTTATCCGCGATAATATAAAAAACCTAAAGCCTTACTCTTCGGCCCGCGACGAGTTTAAAGGGGAGGCCCGCATATTTCTGGATGCCAACGAAAACAGCCTCGGTTCGCCCCTTACCAAATGGTACAACCGGTATCCCGATCCCCTGCAATGGAGCCTGAAAGAAAAAATCGCAAAAATAAAGGCTACGCAACCCGAAAACATATTACTCGGCAATGGCTCCGACGAATGTATTGACCTGCTGATCCGCGCTTTTTGCGAGCCCGTGCAGGATAATATTGTGATTGTGCCGCCAACCTATGGCATGTACGAAGTGTATGCCCACATCAATAATGTGCCGGTGAAAAGCGTGCCGCTGCTGCCCAACTTTCAACTCGACCTTGATGGTTTGGCCGAAGAGGTAGATGCCCGCACCAAGATCATATTCCTTTGTTCGCCCAACAACCCTACGGGCAACAGCCTGCACCGCGAGGACATAGAACTGGTGCTGAACAACTTTGATGGATTGGTGGTAGTTGACGAAGCGTATATCAACTTCAGCAGGCAGCGGTCATTTATTGCCGACCTGGCCGAATATCCCAACCTGGTGATCCTGCAAACATTTTCCAAAGCCTGGGGCCTTGCAGCCCTTCGGTTGGGCATGACGATAGCCTCGGCGGACATCATCAACATACTCAACAAAATAAAGCCACCTTACAATATAAACCAGGCAACACAGGAGTTGGCCACAAAAGCACTGGAAAACCTGGAAGGGGTTAATGCTATGATTGAGGAATTGGTTAAAGAGCGGGAAATGCTTACCGAAGGCTTGCAACAACTGCCCTTGGTGCAGCATGTTTACCCAACCGATGCTAACTTTATTCTGACCATGGTGGAAGATGCAAATGCAGTGTATAACTTTTTGGTGGCACAGGGCATTATTGTACGCAACCGCAGCAATGTTATTTTGTGTGAAGGCTGTTTGCGCATTACTGTAGGCACCGAAAAGGAAAATAAGGAGTTGCTCCAACAGCTCCGCCAATTTAAAGCCGCAATGGCCTGATCCATCATTCACTTCAATACTTTTAAAATGAAACCTGGAATCTTTTTGGCGCTTGCAGGTTGTTTGTTAGCCGAAAGCGGTCTGCATGCCAATGACAGCACCAAGGCTGCCCTTGCATCCATTACCCTGCCTTCTGGTTTTACCAGTACGGTTGTAGCCGAAAACCTGGGTCAGACAAGGCATATTGCAGTTCACCAGAATGGAGATATTTATGTAAAGCTGGGCAAGTTAAATGAGGGTAAGGGCATTGTAGGGCTGCGCGATACCAATGGCGACGGCAAGGCCGATAAGATCACGTCTTTTGGTGAATTCCCCGGCACCGGCATTGCTATAAAAAATGGTTACCTGTATGCTTCTTCCAATAAAGAAGTATTTCGCTATAAGTTAACAGAGCGGAACGAAATCCTGGACATTGACAAGCCGGAACTGGTGGTTACTGGCCTCGTGGACCGGGGGCAGCACAACTCAAAATCAATTGTGCTGGACAACGCCGGTAACCTGTATGTAAACATCGGGGCACCTTCAAACGCATGCCAGGTGCAGGACCGTACCAAAGGCTCACCAGGCCAGGATCCTTGCCCTATACTGGAAACCGCGGGTGGCATCTGGCAGTTCAAAGCCGATGGGACAAACCAAACCTATGCACAGGGCGTTCGGTATGCTACCGGCATTCGCAATGTGGTGGGCCTCGACTGGAATGGCCAAACCAATTCGCTGTTTGTTATGCAGCACGGCCGCGACCAGCTGGCTTACCTTTTCCCCAACCTGTACGATTCGGTGCAAAGCGCCGAACTGCCTGCAGAAGAAATGTTTGAGGTAAAAAATGCGGGTGCCAATTTTGGCTGGCCTTATTGTTATTTTGATGGAGCCCAACAAAAAAAAGTATTGGCACCAGAATATGGTGGTGATGCCAAAAAGCAAGATCGTTGTGCAGGCGTGGAAGGGCCGGTGATGTATTTTCCGGCACACCTGGCACCCAATGGACTGCTTTTTTATACCGGCAACCAGTTTCCTGAAAAATACCGCAATGGTGCATTTGTGGCCTTTCATGGTTCCTGGAACCGGGCGCCTTTACCGCAAAAAGGATATTTCGTTGCTTTTGTTCCCTTTGCCCAAGGCAAACCCTCGGGACCCTGGGAAATATTTGCCGACGGGTTTGCCGGTGCTGAAACCATAGCTGCTCCCGGACGGGCACAATACAGGCCCTGCGGCCTGGCACAGGGCCCCGATGGCGCACTGTATATAACCGATGATGTAAAAGGAACGGTTTGGAAAATCAGCTATAAACCCTAGTGACATGAAAACAATTGTTGGTACCGCTTTAATGTTATTGCTATGGAATAGTGCAGCTGCCCAAACTAAAAAGGCATCATCAGGTGCACCGGCACCACCATCGGTGATGCAACGGGGAAAAACAGTATATGCTACTTATTGTTTGCCCTGCCATCAGGAAGACGGTTCGGGGGTGCCGCATTTAAATCCGCCTGTAACACCCAATCCTTGGGTTAGCGGCGATAAAGGGCGATTGATTCAATTGGTGTTGCATGGTTCCCAGGGCCAGGTAGAAATTGACGGCGATCGCTGGGCCAATAGCATGCCTGCAAATACGCATCTTTCCGATGAGCAAATAGCCGATGTGCTCACTTATGTACGGCAGTCGTTTGGCAATACGGCAAGTGCCATAAAAGCTTCAGAAGTAAAAGCAGTAAGGGCAAAAAAGAAATAATTGAAAAAGGCCTGTAGCAATACAGGCTATATAAAAACAGCATGGCAAAAAAAGTTTTATTTATCGACCGCGATGGCACCCTCATACAGGAAGCTCCGCCCACTTACCAGATTGATGCCTGGGATAAGCTGAAGTTTTATCCACTAGCCTTTACCTACATGCATAAAATTGCCACCGAGCTCGATTTTGAATTGGTGATGGTAAGCAACCAGGATGGATTGGGAACAGATTCTTTCCCCGAAGCCGATTTCCTTCCCTTGCACCAGCATGTGATGGATTCTTTTGCCAACGAAGGTGTTCATTTTTCGGAAGTGCTTATTGACCGAAGCTTTCCGTACCAAAACCTGGCAACCCGCAAACCCGGAACGGGAATGATGCTGCATTACCTGGATAATGAGGCTTATGATATTGCGGGGTCCTTTGTTATAGGCGACCGTATAACAGACGTGCAGCTGGCCAAAAACCTGGGATGTAAAGCCATTTGGCTCAACAGCAATCCTGCCCTGGGTACCGCTGAAATCAGCGACGAGCAAACCGCCTTAAATTCGGTGGTGGCATTAGCAACTACAGACTGGAAAGCAGTGTACGAATTTTTAAAGCTGGGCCAACGGGTGGTGCAGCATACTCGGGCCACCAATGAAACCAGAATATCGGTTAACCTCAATTTAGATGGCACCGGACAGGCAAACATTAAAACCGGACTCCATTTTTTCGATCATATGCTCGACCAGATTGCCCGCCATGGTATGATAGATCTGGAAGTAACTACCGAGGGAGACCTGCACATAGACGAACACCATACTATTGAAGATACGGGCATTGCATTGGGTGAAGCATTTGCAGCGGCACTGGGTAACAAACGCGGCATTGAACGGTATGGTTTTGCCTTGCCTATGGATGAAGCGGAGGCAAAAGTGCTGCTTGATTTTGGTGGCCGCAACTGGATAGTTTGGAATGCCACTTTTTGCCGCGAAAGGGTGGGAGATGTGCCCACGGAAATGTTCTTTCATTTCTTTAAATCCTTTTCCGATGCAGCCCGGTGCAACCTCAATATTGAGTGCCGCGGCGAAAACGAACACCATAAAATTGAAGCCATTTTCAAGGCATTTGCCAAGGCTTTAAAAATGGCCGTACGCCGCGATGCAGGGAGCAACCAATTGCCCAGCACAAAAGGGGTGTTGTAAACACATTTTACTGCTGTAGCAAAGAGGCATCCATTTTAGGTGCCTCTTTTTTATTATAGGCCTGTGTGTAGCAATTCATCCATGAAAAAAGGCAGTTTCTTACCGTTTGCTGTGTTAGTTTAAGTGCTCATCCTACATTTACATATAAACCTTTAAAACCTTGTTGGGTTAGGGGTAACCAGTTTTCTTCTGCCAACAAAAAGGCATTACCAAAACTAAAACCATAGCTATGAGCAAACACGTTTTCGCTGCCCTGCTTTTATTGATCTGTAACGCCAATTTATGGGCGCAGGATACAAAGGCGGCCCCGCCAAAAGAGTTTATGCAAATCACCACGGTAGAATCGGTTGTGGGAGGCGGCATGGGCCGTTCTAAAATGATCATTACCAATGCCGATGGGTCGCAAACAGAAACGGAACTGAACAACCTGTTCAGCATTGCGGGCATTAATTTCAGTAATATCAAAGAAAACGAAAATAAAGTGCTGGCTACTTTGAAAAAGTTTAGTGAAGCAGGTTGGAAAGTAGAACAGGTTGTTCCCCTTTCTCTTAGCCCCAGCAATAATTCTATGGGCATTTTTATGACCCGCTATCTGCTTACAAAAGATGCTGCAAAAAAAAGTATGTAAGGTCTTCATTATTTAATTTACCAAAGCCCTGTTCGCTACGAACGGGGCTTTATGTTGCGGGGGTAAACAGCGTTTCAAAGTAGGCGCAATTATTGAAGTGTTTCGGTAAATCTAAACACGTCCTAAATCCTATAGGCAATGTCTATAGGCCATTGTACTTTTCTATTAGCCCCATGCGGGCCTGATTTTTTCTTTATTGCCCCTACCTTTGAAAGCATCACCCCAAATTTTTAATTAAAACAGCATCCATATGAATCAGGATCAAAACAATGCCGGTCAAAATGGCAACGGTAATGGTGCATCCGGCAAGAACCAACTTACCACCCGCCAGGGACACCCGGTTTTCGATAACCAAAACCTCCGCACCGTTGGCAACCGCGGACCTGCCACGATGGAGAATTATCACTTCCTCGAAAAAATGTCGCACTTCGACCGCGAAAGGGTACCCGAACGTGTAGTGCATGCTCGTGGCGCCGGCGCCCATGGCTATTTCGAGGCTTATGGCACCGTTGGAAATGACCCTGCATCGAAATTTACCCGTGCAAAATTGTTTGGAGAAAAAGGCAAGAAAACACCCGTGTTTGTTCGGTTCTCAACGGTAATTCATGGCCTTCATTCACCCGAAACTTTGCGCGACCCGCGTGGCTTTGCCGTTAAGTTTTATACAGAAGATGGTAACTGGGACCTGGTAGGAAACAACCTCAAAATCTTCTTTATCAGGGATGCCATTAAGTTCCCGGATTTTATTCATGCATTCAAGCCCGACCCCATCACGAATATTCAAAACGGCGAACGCCAGTTTGATTTTATTTCACACACGCCGGAGGCAATGCACATGATTACCTTCTTGTTTTCGCCATGGGGTATACCTGCCAGCTACCGGCACATGCAAGGCTCTGGTGTAAATACCTACAAATGGGTAAATGCCGATGGCGAAGCAATGCTGGTAAAATACCACTGGGAACCCAGACAGGGTATTAAAAACCTGACCACCGCCCAGGCACAGGAAATTCAGGGTAAAAACTTTAACCACGCCACCCAGGATCTTTACGAAGCCATTGAGCAAGGAGATTACCCGGAATGGGAATTGTTTGTGCAGTTGATGAGCGACGACGAACATCCGGAGTTGGATTTTGATCCGCTGGACGATACCAAATTGTGGCCCAAAGAGCAATTTCCCTGGCTTCCGGTTGGGAGGATGGTGCTCGACCGCAACCCGGTTGATTACCATAACGAAGTAGAATTGTCCGCATTTGGTACCGGGGTACTGGTTGACGGACTTGATTTTTCCGACGATAAAATGCTGCAGGGAAGAACGTTTTCATATTCCGATACACAGCGTTACCGTGTAGGCACCAATTACCTGCAATTGCCCATCAATGCGCCTAAAAGCAATGTGGCTACCAACCAGCGGGGTGGGCAAATGTCCTTTAAAGTAGATCTGGCACCAGGGCAAAACCCACATGTAAACTATGAGCCTTCATCGCTCAACGGACTAAAGGAAGCACCCAAGCGGGGCAAGGATTACGAACCCCAATACAATGCACGGCTGGTGCGCCAGAAGATAGACCGTACCAACGACTTTAAACAAGCTGGTGAAACCTACCGCAACTTTGAAGACTGGGAACGCGATGAGCTGATCCTGAACCTGGTGAATACCTTAAAGCCGGTAGCCAAACACATCCAGGATAAAATGGTGGAAATGTTCACCGCCTGTGATGAAGATTATGGCCGCCGTGTAGCCGAAGGTTTGCGGGCTGGTGCAAGCGAAATGTCTGGCAATCAAATCGGCACCAATGACGAGCAGGATGCAGTAAACCAGGCGGAGACTAAATCCAAGGAGGCACGGCCTTATTAAGTGAATAGTTGACCGTTTGTTGTTGACAGTATAAAGCAAACGCCTACTGCCTTTATAAAAAGGCTGCCCATTAAGGCAGCCTTTTTACATTTCTATCAAATCATACAATAAAGAAATACTGCAAAAGGTTTTCATCTACCATCTACCATCTACCATCTGCCAACTAACATCCGCCCCTACGCCAGCACATCTCCAAAATCAGGTTTTTTTTCAAAAATGGCCTTGGCAAAAGGGCAAACAGGCACCACTTTCATGTCGTACTTGCGGGCATGCTCTACGGCGGCATGCACCAGTTCGTACCCTACATTCTGGCCCCGCAGTTCTTCGTCCACACCGGTATGTTCAATAATCATTTTGCCATCTTCCGTTACGGCATACACGAGCTCGGCGGCCCGGCTGCCTTCTTCGCCTGCTATATAAAATACACCGTGGGTGCCGGACATTTTGTGTTGCATCTGCATGGTTGGGTTATTTTTTTAAAGCTAAAAATTATTTGTTCAATTCCGCTTTGTAGCGCATATTTGCATACAATGAAACAGATCAACAACATTCAGTGGTGGTGGCATTCAAATTCTTAACGGGGTTTGTTCTGTCCTATCTGTTTCTAACCAAGATATTCAGGCCCCGGTTTTACCGGGGCTTTTTTTATTTTATCAGGCAAGAGGTTTTGCTCAAAAATGGTTCCAAACAAGGTGCAGCTAAGCCACCACTTTACAGGTAAGCAGGCTGCACAGGAAATAAAGCGTAGATGAAAAAAATTTTGATCCAGACAACCGCGAAAAAAATGCTGGCCGACCTGTATACCCCGGTTGGCATTTACCTGCGGCTGCGCGACCGCTTTCGCGACACTATCCTTTTGGAAAGCACCGATCACCACGTAGCCGAAAACAGTTATTCCTTTATTTGTATCAATGCTATTAGCGGCATCGAGGTGCGTGATGGGCAAATAGCAGAATACAAGTTGCCCGGTTTAGAGCCGCAAAAAGTGGCCCTTTCCGGTCAAAAAATAGAAGAGGTTTTATTCCAGTTTTTACAGCGGTTTGAAGGAAGCAGCAGCGAACCCAAAATTGCGCAGTTTGCCCAGGGCCTGTATGGTTATTGCACCTTCGATGCAGTGCAGTTGTTCGAAACCGTTAGCTTTAAAAAGGACGGTGCCAACGAAACAAACATCCCGATGGCCAGGTACCGGTTGTACCAGTATGTAATCGCCATTAACCATTTCAAGGATGAATTGTGGCTGATTGAAAACAACGTGGAGGGAGTGGAGAGCGAACTGCCCCTGGTGGAATCCTTGATCCGCAGCCGCGATCTTCCTGTTTATCCATTCCGTACTGTTTCCGCCGAATCATCGAATATGACCGATGCGGATTATATGGAAATGGTGCGCAAAGGCATACAAAGCTGCCACCGGGGCGATGTGTTCCAGATTGTTTTGAGCCGGCGTTACCAGCAATCTTTTATGGGCGATGAAATGGCGGTGTACCGGGCATTACGCAACATCAACCCATCGCCTTACCTGTTTTTTTTCGATTACGGCGATTATAAATTGATGGGTTCTTCACCCGAAGCGCAAATCATCATTCGCAACGGGAAGGCCGTGGTGCATCCCATCGCCGGAACATTCCGGCGAAGTGGTGATGATGCGGTAGATGCACAGGCAGCCGAAGACCTGTTGAAAGATCCCAAAGAAAACGCGGAGCATGTAATGCTGGTTGACCTGGCCCGAAACGACCTGAGTACAGTGTGCCAGCAGGTGGAAGTAGCGCACTACCGCCAGGTTCACTATTACTCACATGTCATTCACCTGGTAAGCGAAGTGGTAGGAACTGTTCCCGAAGCCACAAACCCCTTTACGGTCTTGGCTAAAACCTTTCCGGCAGGTACGCTGAGTGGTGCGCCAAAATATAAAGCCATGCAGCTTATTGATGCATACGAGCCTACTGCACGAGGTTATTATGGCGGTGCCATTGGTTTTGTGGGCATGAATGGAAGCTGCAATCATGCCATTATGATCCGCACCTTTTTAAGCAAGGGCAATACCCTGTATTGCCAGGCGGGTGCAGGGGTAGTAGCCGCCAGCAGGCCGGAAAGTGAATTGCAGGAAGTGGAAAATAAACTCAACGCATTAAAGGCAGCCATAAAACTGGCAGAAACCCTGTCGTGAATGGTGAATGGGTAATGGTGAATAGCAAAAGCTTTTGCATAAACAAAAAAATTCACCATTCACGATTGACCATTTACGATTGTCCTTTACCGAACAAGTACAACCAACATGAAGATCCTTGTTTTTGATAACTACGATTCTTTTACCTACAACCTGGTGCACCTGGTAGAAAAAATTACCGGGGAAAAAGTTGATGTGTACCGCAATGACCAGATACCGCTGGAGCAAGTGGCACAATATGATAAGATCATTCTTTCGCCAGGACCGGGCATACCCGAAGAGGCAGGCATGTTGCTGCAACTGATTAAACAATATGCAGCCACCAAATCCATATTGGGTGTGTGTTTGGGGCATCAGGCCATAGGGGAGGCTTTTGGCGGAACATTGGTTAACCTTTCCACCGTGTACCACGGTGTGGCTACTCCCGTTCAGGTGGTGCAGCAGCCCGCCGCCCCTGCCGGACAAATGGATTTATTTGCAGGGCTGCCGCAGGAAATAGAAGTGGGGCGGTACCATAGCTGGGTAATAGAGAAACAGGCATTTCCTGACGTGTTGGAGGTAACTGCAGTGGACGAACATGGATATATCATGGCCTTGCGCCATAAAGAGTATGATGTGCAAGGCGTGCAGTTTCACCCCGAAAGCGTACTGACGCCGGATGGCGAAAAGATATTGAGGAACTGGTTGAAGCCGGGACAATCATGAGGAAGAGCATAGTAGGAATTGCCAGCATGTTTGACAGTAAATTCTGTAAATGGTAGTTGTTACAATCCGGGGCATAACCAGAAATTTCACAAGCTTATTCCAGTAAAAGAAATGCGCAATGGATCTTTCATCTGGAGTAATGAAAAATATTATAAAACACTTGGACATAAGTTTTCTTACAGGGGCAGGGGTATGAAAAAAATACTACAATACTTATTTGAATACAAAACCCTTTCGCAGCAGGCTGCTAAAGACATCATGCTGGGCATTGGCAAAGGCGTGTACAACGAAACGGAAATTGCTTCGTTCATCACCGTCTTTATGATGCGCAGCATTACCATCGAAGAGTTGCAGGGATTTAGGGAAGGACTGCTGGAAATGTGTGTGCCGGTGAACCTTAATGGCCACCAGGTAATGGATATTGTAGGCACTGGCGGTGATGGCAAAAACACGTTTAATATTTCCACACTGGCTTGCTTTATCGTGGCCGGCGCCGGACAAAAGGTGGCCAAGCATGGCAACTATGGCGCTACATCGGTAAGTGGTGCCTCCAATGTAATGGAACAATTGGGCTACACGTTCAAAAACAACAGCGACACTCTAACCCGCGAACTTGAAGCAGCAAACATTTGTTTTTTACATGCACCCCTGTTTCACCCCGCATTGAAAACGGTTTCTGTGATCCGGAAAAACTTTGGCCTGCGTACCTTTTTTAATATGCTGGGCCCCATGGTAAACCCGGCCAACCCGGAATACCAGCTGGTTGGCGTGTACAACCTGGAAATGGCTCGTATCTATAATTATTTGCTCCAGCAAAGCGGCAAGCCTTTTACCATTATTCACGGACTGGATGGGTACGATGAAATTTCACTGACCAACGATACCAAGGTCATTACCAACAAAGGCGAGCAGGTGCTTTCGCCGCAGATTTTGGGCAAGCGCAGCGTTCAGGCCTCCGACATCTATGGTGGTAATACGCCAGAAGAAGCAGCAAAGTTATTTCGTACAATTATCAGCGGAAAAGGCTCCTGGGCACAAAATGCTGTGGTGCTGGCCAATGCGGCCATGGCATTGCAATGTACGGGCAATTATCGCACTTATGAAGATGCATATGCGGCAGCGGTAAACAGTTTGGAAAATGGTTCGGCAAACGCATGCCTCGACAAGTTGGTGGCTATGCAATAAAGAATAACCACCGCAAAAATTGCCGTGCTGTGCGGAACCATTGACCATTCACCAATCACGAAAGTCCAGATACGAATAAGACACAACCATGAACATCCTCGACGAAATAGTAGGCTATAAGAAAATAGAAGTAGCGCAACGCAAGGCAGAAATGCCGCTGCAACTTTTGGAACAACAACGCCTGTTCTTACGGCCGGCACTTTCCTTAAAGCGGTTTATCCTCGACTCCAGCCGCACCGGCATTATTGCGGAATTCAAGCGCCAGTCGCCTTCAAAAGGTGTGATCAACGGCACTGCCGATGTGGTGGATGTCACCACTGCTTATGCCAACAACGGCGCCTCCGGCCTATCGGTGCTTACCGATGGCCCTTCGTTTGGCGGCTCGGCCGAAGACCTGGTACAGGCCCGCATCAATGAAATACCCATCCTGCGCAAAGAATTCATTGTAGACGAATACCAGATATTTGAATCAAAGGCAATGGGTGCCGATGTGGTGCTCCTCATCGCTGCGATCTTAACGCCAAGGCAGGTGCGGGAATTTACCATGACGGCACATAGCCTGGGCCTGGAAGTGATCCTGGAAATACACGATGAAGGGGAAATGCACCACTTCAATGACCGCATCGATATTGTGGGGGTCAACAACCGCAACCTCAAAACCTTTGAAGTTTCGCTGGAACAATCCGTACATTTAAGCCGACTAATCCCGGGCGATAAAATTAAGATTTCCGAAAGCGGCATTCACCAGGTTTCCGACATCCGCTACCTTCGGCAGGTTGGTTACCATGGATTCCTGATCGGTGAAAATTTTATGAAAAGCTCCGACCCGGCGCTTGCCTTTATGAAGTTTGTTTCTGAACTAAATGAAACCGACGTATGAGAATAAAGGTATGCGGCATGACGCAAAAGGAACAGGTAGATGCCCTGGCAGATATGAACATCTCCTTTGCCGGGTTTATATTTTATCCCAAAAGTCCCCGCTACGTTTTCCGGGAAATGACCGCTACACAGATCCGCAAAGTGAACAACATTAACAAGGTGGGTGTTTTTGTAAATACACCCATCGACGAGGTGCTGCACCTGGTGGATGAATGCCGGCTGCATATGGTGCAACTGCACGGCGACGAATCGCCGCAGTACTGCGCAAAAATAGCCGACTATATTTCGGTAGTAAAAGCATTTAGGCTAAGTGAGGGCGACAGTGTGGAATGGATGGTGCGGCCTTATATGGATGTGTGCGACCAGTTTATGTTCGATACAATGGGCGCCGGGTATGGCGGTACGGGAAAAAAATTTGATTGGACCGTACTTAAAGGCCAGCAAATTGAAAAGCCCTTTTTTTTGAGTGGCGGCATTGAAAGTGGGGATGAAGAGCATATAAAAACATTCGCCCAAACCGCCGTGGCGCAAGACCTTTTTGCGATAGATATCAACAGTAAGTTTGAAACCAGTCCCGGGGTCAAAGACCTGGAACTGGTGCGCAGCTTTGCTGCCAACCTGAATGGCAGTTCAAAATAGAAAGCATTAACTGGTTATCTGAAAAGCCCAGGCAATATTCTTTGTGCCACTTTGTTCCTTTGGGTCTTCGTGGTTCAAAAACAGAAAAAAAATAAGTTGAACAGCATTGGTGCCGTACAAGTGTGCGACGCAACCGGTGCCCAATAGCAATACAAATGCCGACAACAACATCATACAAACAACCAACAGGCCAGGGTTATTATGGCAAGTTTGGAGGCGCCTATATTCCGGAAATGTTGCACCGCAACGTGGAAGAGTTGCAGGCCCGTTACCTCGAGATCATGCAGGATGCGCAGTTTCAGCAGGAGTATGCAGCTTTGCTGCGCGACTATGTGGGCCGGCCTACGCCGTTGTATTATGCGGGCCGCCTGAGCGCACATTTCGGCACCAATATTTACCTCAAACGGGAAGACCTTTGCCACACCGGTGCACATAAAGTTAACAATACCGTAGGACAGATTTTATTGGCTGAGCGCCTTGGCAAAAAGCGCATTATTGCCGAAACCGGCGCCGGGCAGCATGGTGTGGCCACAGCAACCGTTTGTGCCCTTAAGGGTGTGGAATGCGTCGTGTACATGGGCGAAAAAGACATTGAGCGGCAGGCGCCCAACGTGGCCCGTATGAAAATGCTGGGTGCTACCGTGGTGCCTGCCACCAGCGGATCCAAAACCTTGAAAGACGCCACCAATGAGGCCATTCGTGCCTGGATCAACAACCCGCACGACACACATTACATCATTGGTTCGGTGGTGGGCCCACACCCTTACCCCGATATGGTGGCGCGTTTTCAAAGCATTATTTCGGAAGAGGTGCGCTGGCAATTAAAAGAGAAAACAGGCAACGAACTGCCCACAGCAGTGATTGCCTGTGTAGGCGGTGGTTCCAATGCTGCAGGTGCTTTTTATCATTTTCTCGACGAGCCTGCAGTACGGATCATTGCAGTGGAAGCTGCCGGCCATGGCGTATCCAGCGGCTTTAGTGCGGCCACTACGGCACTTGGCAAAGAAGGTGTGCTGCACGGCAGCCGCAGCCTGGTGATGCAAACAGAAGATGGGCAAGTGGTGGAGCCACATTCCATTTCGGCTGGGCTCGACTACCCTGGAATCGGGCCCATGCATGCGCACCTTTTTGATAGTGGCCGCGGCGAGTTTTTGAGTGCTACCGATGACGATGCGTTAAAGGCCGCCTTTCAATTGGCGCAACTGGAGGGCATCATTCCGGCACTGGAATCGTCGCATGCCATTGCTGCGCTGAATGGTTTGAACTTTGGTAAAATGGATACTATTGTTTTGTGCCTCTCGGGCCGCGGCGATAAAGACCTGGCCGCTTACATGAAGGCCATGGGAGTGGCAGGCAGCGAGGTTTCCGGATGATTTTTGGTAGCCGGCTGTAGGGCTACTTTGCAGCACCTGTTGCGTCGCACACTTGTACGTTCCGCTCTTGGTGCAGCTACAAGTATATTTTTTAAAATAAAAATTGACACGCGGTATTAACCGCTTTCAAATAATCCAGCCAACAGCTGGAAATCTTTAACCGCATGAGCAGGATTGAACAACTTTTTGCCCGCAAACCCAAAAATGTATTGAACGTGTATTGCACGGCGGGCTACCCAACATTGGAAAGTACCTTGCCGGTGATGCAGGCCCTGCAGGAAAGTGGTGCCGACCTTATTGAATTGGGCGTTCCCTACAGCGACCCGCTGGCCGACGGTCCGGTGATCCAGGCAAGCGGCAGCCAGGCCATAGCCAACGGTATGACGGTGGCCAAGCTGTTTGAGCAGCTAAAAGATTTTCGACAAACCATTGAGGTGCCGCTGGTGCTGATGGGATATTTCAACCAGGTGCTGCAATATGGCTTTGAGCGTTTTTGTGCCGATGCCGCTGCTGTAGGTGTTGACGGTCTTATACTTCCCGACCTGCCTATGTTTGAATTCGAATCCATGTATGGACCGATCATCAAACAACATGGCCTTGATTTTATATTTCTTGTTACGCCAGAAACATCAGAGGAACGCATTAAAAAACTGGATGCATTAAGCACCGGTTTTTTGTATGCCGTTTCATCCTCTTCCACTACCGGCAGCGATAAAAAGCTGGAAGATGGAACAGCCTATTTCCATAAGCTGCAGTCAATGGGCTTGAAGAACCCGGTATTGATTGGATTTGGGATCAAGGACAAGCAAAGTTTTGATGCTGCCTGTGCCTATGCCAATGGTGCCATTATTGGCACTGCCTATATTAAAGCATTGGAAGGTAAAGCGGATGTGGCCGAAGCAACAAAAACCTTTTTATCCGGCGTATTGCAATAAAATACGCCATCATTACAAACGATAAAAAGTTTGCGGAAAAAGGTAAGAGCGGAAGACGGGACTCGAACCCGCTACCTACAGCTTGGGAAGCTGTCGCTCTACCAGGTGAGCTACTTCCGCAACAAAATATTGCTTTGAAAATAATTAAAATAGCCCAATTATAAAATCCTATTCATGAACATTGCTATTGTGCAATATAATGCGGGAAACATCCAGTCGGTGCAGTATGCATTGGAACGGCTGGGCGTGCAGGCAGCTGTAACCGGCGATGCGGAAGTGTTGCGCAGTTCCGACAAAATTATTTTTCCGGGTGTGGGCGAAGCCGGCAGTGCGATGCGTAGCCTCCAGGAAGGTGGGTTGGACACGGTTATCAAATCATTAAAGCAACCGGTGCTGGGCATTTGTGTAGGCATGCAGTTGTTGTGCAATCATTCCGAAGAAGGCAACACCGAATGCCTGGGTATTATTCCTGTTGGTGTCCGGCGCTTTCCTGCAGCATTGAACAGCCACGATGAAGGTTTTATGCAAGTGTCTGCAAACAGTAAAGTAGCTTCAATACTAAAGGTGCCGCAGGTGGGCTGGAATACCATTCATGACCTGCAATCGCCCTTGTTTCATAACATTGCTTCGGGCAGCTATATTTATAACGTGCACAGCTTTTATGCCGAAGACAGCGATTATACTATAGCCCGCTGCACTTATGGCCTTACTTATGCAGCTGCGGTACACAAAGACAATTTTTACGGTGTGCAGTTCCACACAGAAAAAAGTGCAGAAACCGGCGATCAGATCCTGAAAAACTTTTTGGCACTGTGAGCACTAACGTAAAAGATGTGCCCCTGCAAACGGTGTGGCTTATGCGTCAAATGGTGATGTACCCCGAACATACACTGGAGCAAGTAAAGTTAAAGGATGATGCCGCGGGCATGCATCTTGGTTTGTTTGATAATGGCGCCCTTTGTTCGGTTGTTTCCCTATTTAATGAGGGGACTGTTTTGCAATTCCGCAAGTTTGCTACGGTTACTGCCTTGCAGGGAAAAGGGTATGGCTCCATGCTATTGCGCACCGTATTCGAAAGGGCAAAATCAGGGGGTGTGCAGCGCATTTGGTGCAATGCCCGAACCACTGCGGTTTCCTTTTACCAAAAATTTGGAATGGAACCGTTTGGTGACGCATGGGAAGAAAACGGACACCGCTTTATTAAAATGCAAATCGAATTATGACGATCATTCCGGCAATTGATATTATTGATGGTAAATGCGTACGCCTTACCCAGGGCGATTACAACCAGAAAACGGTGTACAACGAGCACCCCCTGGAAGTGGCCAAAGCATTTGAAGATGCTGGTTTAACCCGCCTGCACCTGGTGGACCTGGATGGTGCAAAAGCAGGACAGGTGCGCAACTGGAAAGTGCTGGAAACGCTGGCAGGCAAAACAGACATGATCATCGATTTTGGTGGGGGCGTGAAAAGTGAAAAAGATGTACAGATCATCCTGGATTCGGGAGCCGCGCTGGTTACCGTTGGCTCTATTGCGGTAAAGGATGAAACCTTGTTTGTGTCGTGGTTAACTCAATTTGGCGCCGAAAAGTTTTTATTGGGTGCCGATGTAAAAGATGAAAAGATCGCGGTGCATGGATGGCTCGAGACAACCGATGTCTGGATCTATGATTTTATCCGCAAATACTTGGAGCATGGTGTGCAACAAATTTTTTGTACCGATGTAGCCAAAGATGGCGCCCTGCAGGGCCCATCCACTGAGTTGTACAAAAACATCATCCGCGAATTTCCTGCGCTCCATTTTATTGCCAGCGGCGGCGTCAGCAATATTGATGATGTGCACCAACTGGCCGACGCCGGTTGCAGCGGCGTTATCATTGGAAAAGCCATTTACGAAGGCCGTATTTCTTTGCAGGAGTTACAGAAGATTAGTCAATGATTAGATGCCAGCATTCAAATGGTCATACCCAATAATTAATAATTCAAAATTAATAATTCTCAACCCATGCCAACTGGCAATACAAATGCGATCAGCAACCTGGCCAAGCGCATCATTCCATGTTTGGATATCAAGGATGGCCGAACGGTAAAGGGTACCAATTTCGTTGAGCTCCGTGATGCCGGCGACCCGGTGGAACTGGCAGCACGATATGCCCTTGAAGGTGCTGATGAACTGGTGTTTCTGGACATCACCGCCACTGTAGAAAAACGTAAGACCCTTGCCGACCTGGTAAAACGCATTGCACACCGCATCAACATACCGTTTACTGTTGGCGGGGGCATCCGTAGCGTGGAAGACGTAAGCGTGTTGCTGGGCAGCGGTGCGGACAAGGTTTCAATCAATACGGCAGCCTTTCAAAATCCAGAACTTATTTCCGGGATAGCCAAAGCTGCAGGCAGCCAGTGCGTGGTTCTGGCCATCGATACAAGGCTGGAAGAAGATGGCAACTGGTATGTATACCTCAATGGCGGCCGCACCAAAACGGACGCCTTATGTTTTGACTGGGCAAAAAAGGCAGTAGACCTGGGCGCCGGCGAAATACTGCTTACCTCCATGAACCATGACGGAACCAAAGCGGGCTTTGCGCTGGATATTACCCAGCAACTTTCCGATGCTTTGCCCATCCCGGTCATAGCCTCGGGTGGTGGTGGCACAATGCAGCATTTTGTAGATGTATTCCAAAATGCCCATGCCGATGCAGCCCTCGCAGCATCCATATTTCATTTTAAAGAAATTGCCATCCCCGACCTGAAACAACATTTGAAAACAGCGGGTATCTCGGTGCGGATTTAGATTTGTTATTGACACTCCAACTGCTCCAAAACCTTCGTGTACCTTTGTGCCATCGGGCCTTTGTGGTTAAAAAAACTTACATGAAAATTGATTTTAAAAAATATACCGATGGGCTGGTGCCAGCGGTAGTTCAGGATTATAACACCGCCAAAGTGCTGATGCTTGGATTTATGAATGAAGAGGCCCTGCACAAAACAGAAGCCACCGGCCTGGTTACTTTTTTTAGCCGGAGCAAAGGGCGCCTATGGACCAAAGGCGAAGAAAGCGGCAACAACCTGCAACTACGCCAGATGCTGGTAGATTGTGATAACGATACCCTGCTGATAAAGGCGGAACCCACCGGTCCCGTTTGCCACACCGGTGCCGACACCTGCTGGAGCGAACGCAACCACAAAGACGACTTTTTATACTACCTCGAGGACATCATCCGTTTGCGCCGCGGCAGCACCGACGAAACCTCTTATGTACGTAAGCTTTTTGGCAAAGGCATCAACAAAATTGCCCAGAAGGTAGGAGAGGAAGCGGTAGAGGTGGTGATCGAGGCAAAAGATGTTAACAGGGACCTATTTTTGGGCGAAGCCGCCGACCTGCTGTTTCATTATTTAATATTATTGCAGGCGAAAGACTGTTCGCTACAGGACGTCATTGCCGTTTTAAAACAACGGCACCAACCTAAATAACTATGAAAAAAATATTGTTTTCCCTGCTGCTGTTGCCTTCCCTGGTATTTGCACAGGATGGTGCTTTTGTGCTCAAAGGTAAAATCGCAGGATTGCCCGAAGGAGCCGAGGTAAAACTCACCAGCACCAACGAAGGCTCGGCGCTTCTTACCAAAGGAACGGCCCGTGGCGGCGCATTTACCTTAAATGGCAAACTGCCTGAGCCCGGACTTTACTGGTTAACAGTGGGCAAAGACCAGCCGCAACATATTTACCTGGAAAACAGCGCCATCAGCGTGGCCGGTAAGGCAGGCGACCTGAAAAACATGAAGGTGGAAGGTTCGGCTGCACACAACGATTTCGTGGTCTTCCGCGATCGTTTCAACCCCTTGGTTGGAGAGCTGCAGGCCACCATGGCACAGGCCGAAAAAACGGAAAGCGAAGCGGGTCAGCTGCGCTTGCAAAAGCGGTTCGACTCCCTGAAATTGGTGGTGGATACAGAAGTGGGCAAGTTTGTAACGGCCCGCCCCGCGTCTTATGTTTCCCCATTCCTGTTGTTTATTTCTTCGCAGATATTGGAAGACCCCATGGTGATGGAACAGCGGTTTAACCAACTGGCAGAGCCGGTACGCAAATCGGAGATTGGTCAGAGCCTGGCCCAATACATAGAATTTAATAAAGTGGGAGCGGTAGGTACCGAAGCGCCCGATTTTACCCAGGCCAGCGTTGATGGCCAGCCCATAGCTCTTTCTTCGCTGCGGGGCAAATATGTGCTCATCGATTTCTGGGCTTCCTGGTGCAAACCCTGCCGCATGGAAAACCCCAACGTGGTAGCCGCCTACCAGAAATACAGCCCCAAAAATTTTACCATCCTCGGCGTATCCCTGGATAAAGAAAAAGATGCCTGGGTAAAAGCTATTGAAAAAGATGGCCTTACATGGCCGCAGGTAAGCGACCTAAAGTTTTGGAACAACGAAGCCGCAGCCTTATACCGGGTTCAGGGCATTCCGCAAAACTTTTTGGTGGATCCCGCCGGTAAGATCGTTGCCAAAAACCTGCGCGGCGCTGCACTGGATGCCAAGCTGGAGGAACTGCTGAAATAATCCTCACAAAGGAAACGACATACAAAACATTCGTGTAAAGATTCCATCTCTCCAAAAGATGGAATCTTTTTTTGTAACCGGCTGCAGCCATGATATTGGGCACCTGTTGCGTCGCACACTGGTACTGTTGTAGATTTGCTCGCCAATTTCCTCCATTTTTTAACCGATCATTTGGCGCCCCAGTCCAAAATTATCAAACCAGGCACCCTGCTTTTGCTCATTGCGGGTATCTTTGCAGCCTCATGGAACAACAGCGTAGTGTAGCGTTTCACACCCTGGGCTGCAAGCTCAATTTCTCCGAAACCTCCATGCTTTCAAGAAGCCTCGAGGCGGAAGGTTTTGTGAAACGGGAATGGGAAGAACTTTCCGATGTGTATGTGATCAACACCTGCTCCGTTACCGACAATGCCGACAAAGAATGTCGCCAGTTGGTGCGGCGTATTCAGCGCAGGGCTCCCGAAAGCCTGGTGGTGATTACGGGATGTTATGCGCAATTAAAGCCAAAAGAAATTTCCGAAATCCCCGGGGTTGACCTGGTGCTGGGCGCCGCTGAAAAGTTTAACCTGGCTACGCATTTGCGGGAATTGGCAAAAGGCGATTCGGCCCGGATCAGCAGTTGCGATATTGAAGATGTTTCAGGCTTTCATGCTTCGTATTCCATTAATGATCGTACCCGTACTTTTTTAAAAGTACAGGATGGCTGCGATTATACCTGCTCGTTTTGCACCATACCTATGGCAAGGGGCAAAAGCCGCAGCGACACCATTGTCAACGTAGTGCGCAATGCCGAAGAACTGGCCGCTACCGGCGTGCAGGAAATTGTGCTTACCGGTGTTAATCTTGGCGACTTTGGAAAAGGACCCGACGGTGCAAAAAAAGCTGAAGAAAATTTTTATGAGCTCATTCAGGCACTGGAAGGAGTGGAGGGCATCCGCAGGTACCGCATTTCTTCTATTGAGCCCAATTTACTGACTGAGGACATTATTCGTTTTGTGGCCCGTTCGGGCAAGTTTATGCCCCATTTTCATGTGCCGCTGCAAAGTGGTTCCAATGATATTCTGGCTGCCATGCGCCGCCGCTACCGCCGGGAGCTGTATGCTGAAAGAGTTGCGCTGATAAAGTCCGAAATGCCGCATTGCGCCATTGGTGTTGATGTGATCGTAGGGTTTCCTGGTGAGTCTGATGCGCATTTCAGGGACACCTTCGATTTTTTACACAGCCTGGATGTTTCTTATTTCCATGTATTTACTTATTCGGAAAGGGACGGAACCCGTGCATTGGAAATTAAGCCGGTGGTGCCCATTCCTGTGCGGCACGAACGCAACAAATCGTTGCGCAATTTAAGCTACATGAAAATGCAGCATTTTACGGCGCAACATGCCGGTCAGTTAAGGCCGGTTTTGTTTGAAGGGCACGAAAAAGGCGGCATGATGGAAGGCTACACCGACAACTACATCCGCATTACCACACCTTACCGCGAAGAGTGGGTTAATAAAATTGTAGACTGGAAAATTTAATCCCTTTTCTTTTTTGGAAATGTAAACGGGTCTCCCCTATATTTGCACTCCCAAAACGCACCAACAGGGTTTGGGAAAGCAACAAAGTTCTTTTAAATTGGGAGCATAGCTCAGCTGGTTCAGAGCATCTGCCTTACAAGCAGAGGGTCCGCGGTTCGAATCCGTGTGCTCCCACAATTTTTTTTCTGCGCATGCACATGTGCAGTTTTTTTTTAGGTTAAGGGAGCATAGCTCAGCTGGTTCAGAGCATCTGCCTTACAAGCAGAGGGTCCGCGGTTCGAATCCGTGTGCTCCCACAAGAGGCCACGGTTTTACCGTGGCTTTTTTGTTTTTATCCTGATCGTACCCATCAAACCGAAACCTTTTTTGGTGATAGAAATACTTTCCCGTTTCTTTATTTAATTAGACATTTAACTACTGGTATACATCAGGTTATATATTAAGCAGCCCCGAAAGAACTGCTTGGCTCCTGATGTAAATAAAATATCCTTTCCCCGATCTCCTTTTGAAAGGCCCAAAACTGGAATGCCGGACATTTTCCCTTTTTGCGTTTATTGTTGCCTGCCCCTTATTTGGATGTGACGCCAAAAAACAAAGAAAATGATGGATGGCCTGGTTTTTTAAGCTCAACCTTTAATCAACCATCAAAACATGAAAACTATTACCCTGCTTGCCATTCTGATTGCTGCATGTGCTTTATCGTCCTGCACCAAAAGCGACACTCCTGAAAAAATTCTTCAAAATTGCCGGTTGCTCCAAAATGTGCGGCTGGAAGGTGGAAGCCCGGTTGATTCATTTAACTACCAGTATAATGAGGGTGGACAACTGGTTAAAGTTGCCGGTAATAATTACGATTATACATTGGAGTATGATGCCACAAAAGTGGTACGCCGGAAATATTTCTATTCGGGTACCCAAAATATGTTTGCAACCGACACGGTTATCTACTATGCAGGGGGTACCATCAACGAAATACGCCGGGTAGATCAAAATGGTTTGCCGGTGCAGACCACAACGTTTACTTATAACAACAACAAGCTCACCGCTCTTTCTTTTTACAATAAGGACAATGAATTGAAGGCCCGTTATAATTACACCTATACCATCAACAACATTACAGCCATAACAGGCGATGAGTCCTGGAATAACATAAACCGTAGTTTTAGCTACAAGTTGATGTACGATACCCGTTCGAACAATTTAAAACAAGGACAACAGGCTTTATTGCACGATGGATTCTTGAGCGACCACATGGGATTGTCGGTAATTTATGTGCTCAGTGATAATTATGTAAAAACGCTGGAGCAAAACGGGCTGACCGTTCCCGTTAGTTACACACTTGATGACAATAATAATGTTACTGCCATTTTAGTAGGGGGCGAACCGGTTATGCGTGGCAGCTACCAGTGTCGTTAATAAGGGGGAATGGTCGGCATGATTTGAGGCACCACAGCGGATGCAAAAAAGCGCCAGCAGTGGTGCCTGATTTTTTTGCCAACTGCTGAGTATTCCGGTTATCCTGAACTTCCTAACTTTGCCCTGTTATGGGAGCCGTCAAGGAATATATCAATCCCTCCGGGTCGGAAGCACTTTTGGAAGATGCAGAAAAGCCCTTTCAACTGGTGGTGTGGAACGACGAGGTAAATACTTTTGAATGGGTTATTGAAACCCTTGTGGAAGTGTGCAACCACTCGTATGAGCAGGCAGAGCAGTGTGCTTATATTATTCATTTCCGTGGTAAGTATGCAGTAAAAGAAGGCGACTACGATACCCTCAAGCCCCTCTGCGATGCCATTACTGAAAGAGGCATCGGGGCTACCGTGGAGCAGCCAGCCTAAAGCAGTTTATAATCTGTAGTTCGTAGTTTGTAATTTTTGGGGTCACTATTTTTTTTTGTGGTTAAACATTTGGGCTATGCGATAACAACCCACTACAAGCCACAAACTGTAAACTACAAACCCATACGCCTTTACCACCTTGTGGCCAAATAATGCGGCAGCACCGTTCTCCAGGTATTCCAGTCGTGCGGCCATTCACTCCCCCAGATGTCCAGCTCATAATGAATGCCTTTACTGTACAATAAGTGGGCAAAACTCCGGGCCGCATCCGGGGCCTCGTATGGCCCGCTTCCCGAAAACATATGAATGTGTTGCGACCTGCGGATTTGTTCCAGTATGCCGTGGTCTGTTAGGTTGGGCAGGTAATGTTGCGGGCTGTTAAAGTAAACATCCTGGTCAAAATGCCCCCGGGAATATTCCGTAAGGTCGTATACGCCACTGAGGGCAATGACACCATCCAGCAGGTCAGGTCTTTTTAAAAACAAATTCATGCTGTGCAGCGCGCCAAACGAAGCACCACAAACTATAATGGGCGTTTCGGGGCTGGTTTGTCTTTTAAGGTGCGGTATTACTTCATCAAAAACATACTGATTGAATTGCTGGTGCCTGATGCCTTTGTGGTGGGGTTCCATGCTATAATTCATCCAGCTTTGGTTGTTGATGCTGTTGATCGAAAACACTTTTACTTTCCCCGCCTCTATAGCGGGCCGCAGGGCATCCATCATGCCAAAGCGTTCGTATTCCAGGAAATCGGCTGCTGCAGTGGGCAGCAGCAACAACGAAAAACCATAATGCCCGTACATGGCCACTGGCATTTCCTGTTGCAGGTTGGGGCTATACCATGAAGTAATTTGTGCATGCATGGGCAAAAGATAAATAATCGCCGTTGTATTTCCGCAAATGGAAGGGTAATGGTAAGAAGATTACCTACCATAAAATGGTAATTACCCTTACCGCTCTAAAGCAATGTAGTTTAGTGCAGCTAAACATAATGATTTGCTTTAATTTTACGCCTTGCTGGTGTTCAGCCCAGCTTATTATTTATTCGGGTTAAACATTGTCGTCCGATATACCTGTGCATATTGATAACCACAAACAGCATCCCTCCGGAAAGGTGCCTCCCACTACAATAGGGCAGCAGGCTCCGCCCCAACACCTGGCATCGGGAGATGTTGCATTGCTGGAATTTTTTTCCGGGTTACCCCTCCCAGCATTTATTTACCACCCCCATACCTTGCGCATTTTAAAGGTTAACCCCAAATGTCCGACGCATTATGGATTTTCTGAGGCAGCGCTGCTGGAAAAAGTAGTCCCGGATCTTCATCCCCGGGAAGAACAGCCTGCAGTATTGGCCCAAATAGTGCAAAGCCGTTCGGGCGGTAGTATGACCGTACGCAACTGGCAACATCTGCACAAAGACGGAACCATTTTGGAAGTTGAGGTTTGGGCCAGCAATATCGAGCTGGATGGGGATCATTGCCGCATGGCCATCATTAACGACATAACCGAAAAGAAAAAAATAGAGGCGCAACTCAGGGAAAGCAACGAACGGTTTGAGCTGGCAGCCAAAGCCAGTAAAGACGCCATCTACGAGTGGAGCCCCATCACCAATCAATTGATCTGGACAACGGGTTTGACCACGCTTTTTGGTTGGCTGCCCGAGGAAGTGACTTTTGATTTCTGGTTTCAATTGGTGCATCCGGACGATATACAGGAAACAGACCGCACCTTGAAGGAAGCTGTGGCCAATCCGGACCAGGAGATCTGGAGCCACGATTACCGCTTCCGGCATCAAAACGGCCAGTGGAAATTTGTTCAGGAGCGCTGCTTTATTGTTCGGAATGAGGCATGCCAGGCTGTTCGCTGCATCGGTGTACTGCAGGATATTTCGGAACAAAAGCGGCTGGAATTAGCCCTGTTGAAAAAGGAACTGGAGCGGCAGAAAGTAATTGGCCAGGCTACCATAGATTCGCAGGAAAAGGAACGGGCAGAAATAGGCAAGGAGTTGCACGATAACGTAAACCAAATATTGACTACCACAAAACTTTACCTGGATATGGCACAAAGCAATGCCGAACTCAGGGACGAACTGCTGCAAAAAGCAAGTAGGAACGTGATGCATGTCATTAATGAAATCCGTTATTTATCCCGTTCTTTGGCCGATCCAAGCATCGGCGACCTGGGCCTTGTTGATTCTGTAAAAAACCTGGTGAATGACATACAAAAGACCGGAAAGCTGGATGTTCGCCTGAGTATAACCGGAGCACCGGATGCGGTGTTGGAACAGGGAAAAAAGCTGATGGTGTTTCGCATTATTCAGGAAGCGCTGAACAATATTGTGCGGCATGCACAGGCTTCACTGGCCCAAATAAACCTGAAGCAACAAGGCTCTGTTTTTTACCTGGAAATTGAAGACAATGGTATAGGTTTGGAGCCCGACCTCTTAGCTTATGGTGCAGGATTAAATGATATTAAAAACCGAGTATATTTAGTTGATGGTAATTTCCAGATTAAAGCCGCCCCGCAAAAAGGGGTTACGCTTTCAATCAGTTTTATAATTTAAACAAATCCGAAAAAAACATGGATAAGATCAGTATTCTGATAGCTGATGATCATACGCTGGTGAGAGAAACGTGGAGTTTTATTTTGAATACCGATCCGCGATTTACTGTAGTGGCTGAAAGCGGCAGTGGTGAAGAAGCAGTGGAACTTGCCAAAAAATTACGTCCCCAGATCGTTATTATGGACATCAACCTGCCGGGTATCAATGGTATAGAAGCCACGCAACAGATCCGCAAATATTCGCCGGGCACCAAGGTGCTGGGCGTATCGCTGCACACCCAGCCCACTTATGCACGGAAAATGATGCAGAAAGGCGCCATGGGGTACGTTACCAAAAACTCCTCGCGGGAAGAGATGTTCAAAGCCATTATGGAAATACAAAATGGAAAAAAATACATCTGCGACGAGATCAAGAATATTCTTTCAGAGCAGGTAATAGCCGGCGACGATCCGCAGGCTGGACTTAATTCATTGTCGCAGCGCGAAATCGAGATTATTTCTTTTATCAAAAAAGGATTTTCCTCCAAGGAAATAGCAGATTCCCTGAACATTTCTGTAAAAACCGTGGAAGTGCACCGCTACAACATCCTGAAAAAACTAAACCTTAAAAACGCCGCTGCGCTGGTCAACTTTATCAACAACAGCCAACTGGATATTGAAGAATAAAGTGCTGCCGGCTTCGAAGGGAAATTATGCTGGTAACACAAGCCAACGTGAACCTCTTTTGTAAAAAAATTGCTTCAGAATGGTGCCGATGAAATTTCGGCACGTTTATTACCAAAACCAAACCGACTTAAGGGACTGTAAGCCCCCATCAGGTTAATGGCTAACCCATTACTGCTATGCATGAGAAAAAACTAAGGGTCATCATTGTAGATGACCATAAAATGATCCGGGAAACCTGGCGTTTCCTTTTAAGCCGCGACCCTAAACTGGAAGTGGTAGGTGAATGCGCATCAGGCGCCGAAGCCATTGAAAGTGCAGGTGCCCTGCTCCCCGATATCATGTTGATGGACATCAATATGGAACCGGTGAACGGATTTGAGGCCACTATGGAAATTACCCGCAAACATCCCGGTATTAAAATCATCGGGGTGTCGGTGAATGACCAGCCAGGTTATGCCCGCCATATGTTGCAAATGGGCGCCCGGGGTTTTGTAACCAAAAATTCATCGCTCAGTGAAATGGTACATGCCATCCTGGAGGTTAGCCAGGGCAATACCTATATCTGTAGCGAGGTGCGGGAGAAAATGGGAAATTGATGAAGGATCGACGATTTTGAATTGGCGATTTTTTAAAACGACTTCAACTTTTTGATGGCTGCTTTTACAGAAGGCAGCCATTTTTTTATAGTTTAAAATTGCTCTCCAATCGTAAATCCAAAATCGTAAATCGTAAATCGCCTCATCACCGGCTCATTCTTTATTTTTGCACTCCTATTTTTTACCATGAGTACAACACTGAGCAAAAACTTTGAGCCTGGACAGGTAGAGGAAAGGTGGTACCAGCACTGGCTGAACCGCCGTTATTTCAACAGTACCCCCGACAGCCGCAAGCCATTTACGGTGGTCATACCGCCACCCAATGTTACCGGCGTGTTGCACCTGGGCCATACGCTCAACGAAACTGTTCAGGACGTGTTGGTACGCAAAGCCCGCATGAGCGGTTTTAACGCCTGCTGGGTGCCGGGTTCCGACCATGCATCAATAGCCACAGAAGCCAAGGTGGTGCAGATGCTGGAAAAGGAAAAAGGCATTAAAAAAGCCGACCTTTCCCGGGAGGGATTTTTGGGCTATGCATTTGAATGGAAGGAAAAGTACGGTGGCATCATTTACCACCAGATTCAAAAGCTGGGCTGCAGTGTTGATTGGGACAGGGTAACTTTTACCATGGACGATCATTATTACCAGGCAGTAATAAAGGTATTTTGTGACCTCCATGCAAAAGGACTTGTTTACCGGGGTGCCCGTATGATCAACTGGGATCCCTCGGCGCAAACAGCGCTCAGCGATGAAGAAGTAGAATACAAGGACATTGAAGGCAAACTGTATTATGTAAAATACAGGGTAGCAGACAACGAACAACAAACATTCGACGACGGCAATCCATCCGCTGGTGATTATATCATGATTGCTACCCAACGGCCCGAAACCATCATGGGCGATACTGCGGTGTGCGTTAATCCGGCGGACGAACGTTTTGCACACTTGCGCGGCCGCAAGGTAATTGTACCCCTGGTGAACCGCGAAGTGCCCATCATTTTTGATGAATATGTGGACCCCGCTTTTGGCACAGGCGCACTGAAAGTTACCCCTGCACACGACATCAACGACTACAACCTGGGCCTGAAGCACCACCTGCCCACGGTAGATACCCTGAACCCCGATGGCACCCTGAGCGATGCCGCCGAAGTGTTTGTGGGCATGGATCGGTTTGAAGCAAGGGAAAAGGTTGTAGCGCAGTTGCGTGAACTGGGCCTGCTGGAAAAAGAAGAAACCTATAACACCCGCCTTGGCTTTTCGCAACGCACCAACGCCGTGGTAGAACCCCGCATTTCTACACAGTGGTTTGTAAAAATGAAGGACCTGGCCCGAGAAGCTTTGGAGGCAGTGGTTAAGGGTGATGTAAAGATCCATCCCGAAGAACGGTTCATGGCCACCTACAAATATTGGCTCGAAAATGTAAAAGACTGGTGCATTAGCCGCCAGCTTTGGTGGGGCCAGCGCATTCCTGCCTGGTACGATAAAGATGGCCGTTTTGTAGTGGCAGCCACCCGCGAAGAAGCCTTTATATTATTCAAACAGCAGTGGTCAGCAAACGGAATGGACCATTCATCATTCACCATTCACGAGCTCACCCAGGACGAGGACGTATTGGATACCTGGTTTTCATCCTGGCTGTGGCCCATGCAGGTGTTCAAGGGCATCACCGAACCTAATAACAAGGAAATTGATTATTACTATCCCACCTCGGTGCTGGTAACCGGCCAGGATATTATATTCTTTTGGGTGGCCCGCATGATCATGGCGGGAATGGAGTACAAATCGGAGCGGCCTTTTGAGCATGTTTATTTTACGGGCATGGTGCGTGACAAGCAGGGCCGTAAAATGAGCAAACAGTTGGGCAACTCTCCCGACCTTTTAGAACTCATCGAACGCTTTGGTGCCGATGCGGTTCGCTTTGGCATTATGATCGCTGCACCGGCTGGTAACGATCTTCTTTTTGATGAAAGCAGTTGCGACCAGGGCCGCAGTTTTAATAACAAGCTTTGGAATGCACTAAAGCTGGTGAAGCTTTGGGAATCTAATGGCATTGCCCAAAACAGTGGGGAAGGAGCAGAAGGGGAACAGGCACTTTTCCCGGCACGTTGGTTTGCTGCACGCCTGGCTGCGGTGCAGGCCGATGTTGAGAAAATGTATGCCGAGTTTCGTTTAAGCGAAGCCTTAAAAACAATTTATTCGCTTATATGGGACGACTTCTGCAGTTGGTACCTCGAATGGGTGAAACCGCCATTTGGCCAGCCAATTGATGCTAAATTGTACGAAAGCACGCTTTCCTTTTTCGAACAGTTGATGCAGTTGTTGCATCCGTTCATGCCCTTTATTACCGAAGAAATTTACCACCAACTGCGTCAGCGCACCGATGGAGATGACCTGACCATTAGCCAGTTTGGAACCTTTAAAAAAGACAAGGTTTCAATTGACTTGCACAACGAAGTATTGGAACAGGGCGAGTTGTTGAAGACCTGGATCACCGCCATCAGGGATGCACGGGTAAAAAATGGATTGAAACCCAAAGACGCCATCCAACTGCATGTGCAAACAGCGGAGGAGGGCCGGTTTGCGCCTATTAGTGCGCTGTTGTTAAAACAGGTGGCCGCCGAGTCCTTTACGTTTACGAAGGATGCCGTTGCCAATACCATAGCAGTGGTTGCAGGCAGGGATAAAATGTACCTGCAGGCAGAAATCCAACTCGATACCGCCGCTCAAAAAGACCAATTGCTTAAAGACCTGGAATATCAAAAGGGCTTTTTGCAATCGGTAGAAAAAAAGCTTTCCAACGAACGCTTTGTACAAAACGCAAAGCCTGAAGTGGTGGCAGCCGAAAATAAAAAGCGCGATGATGCGCTGCAGAAAATAAAGGCTATTGAGGAAAGCCTGGCAACGTTATAAAAAGTTGACAGTTGGTAGTTGATAGTTGACAGTGGATTGTATTTCAGTTGTGCACCACTCCATGCTATCAACTACCAACTGTCAACTACCAACTATTCTATGACTACCGCAGGAAAAGAAGAAATTAAAGCGTTCAAGCAAATGCTGCAGCGTGCCCCCAAAAACAAGGTGCTGCAGCAGTTGCCGCTTTTGCATGAAGAAGCGTTTGAGAAAATCGATTGCCTGCAGTGCGCTGCCTGTTGTAAAAACTATTCGCCCCGTTTTAAGACCCCCGATGTAAAGCGCATCAGCAAGCATATGGGCATGCGGGAAAGTGCTTTTATAGAAACCTACCTGCGGGTGGATGAAGAAGGAGATTTTGTTGTAAAAAAATCTCCTTGCCCGTTTTTGGGGCCTGATAATGCCTGCAGTATTTATGAGGTGCGGCCCTCCGATTGTGCCCGTTTTCCCTACACCGATGAGGATGTCATTATCAAGCGGCAACCGCTTACCTTAAAAAATGCGAGCTTTTGCCCCATCACTTTTTACGTTTTGGACCGCCTCTGGCAGCAATTGAAATAAAAGTGTAATTTAAGTTGCCTAAAACCAATGATATGCCCAGGTACGTTATCGAACGAGAACTTGCAGGTGCAGGCAACCTTACCCAGCAAGACCTACATGGTGTAGCACAAAAGTCGTGCAGTGTGCTCCATCAATTAGGCCCCGACATTCAATGGGTTGAAAGCTTTGTTACAGCCGATAAGATTTATTGCATTTACCAGGCGCCCAACAAAGAGCTTATTCAAAAGCATGCAGAAATGGGCGGCTTTCCTGCCAACCGGATCGAAGAAATTAAAAACGTGATCAGCCCGGTTACAGCTGAACCAAATTTGGAACCGGCATAAAGCCTGCAGCACCTTGAAAGCAATAGCTTGCAGGCAATTTCAACCTATTGCTTTTTGGTAAAACAAATTGGTGTAGGATAACGCTTTCCTCAATATTCAAACTTCCTTAATTCAGGGGCCCGCCACCAGGTAATAAGTACTACCAGCAAAGTCATGCTGCCGCCAAATAGTATGGCAGGCACCGTTCCCATGATCCGGGCCGTAAAGCCGCTTTCAAATTGCCCCAGCTCGTTACTGCTGTTGATGAACATGGAGTTAACCGAACTTACCCGGCCCCTCATTTCATCGGGTGTGGTAAGTTGCAGAATTGTTCCCCGCGTCAAAACAGAAATGCCATCCATCATACCGGCCACCAGCAAGGCAGCAAACGAAACCCAATAAATTTCGGACAACCCAAACACAATAATGCACAACCCAAAACCAGCAACGGCCACCAACAGGCGCTGGCCCTGCCTGCGCCGCATCGGGAAAAACGAAAACAGGGAAATCATGGTAGCAGAGCCAATATCCACTGCGGCATTAAGCCAGCCAAAACCAATTGGGCCCACTTTTAAAATGCGTTCGGCCACCTCCGGAATAAGCGCAACAGCGCCACCGAACAAAACCGCAAACAAGTCGAGGGAAATGGCACCCAGCATTACTTTATGCCTAAATACAAAGCGCAGTCCTTCCTGCACGCTTTCCCAGATTTTCGCCTGTACATTATTGTGGGCAATGGGTTTGCGGCTGATGCGCGACACCCAGAAACCGGCAAACAATACATAACAAAGTATGATGATGAAAGTAACGTGGATGCCAAACCAGGCAATAAAAAAACCTGCAGAAGCATGTCCCAAAATAGAAGCCACCAGCCAGGTGGTGGAGCTGAAATTTGCCGCATAATGCAAAATTTCACGTGGAATGAGCTGGGCCAGAATGGCATTGGAGGTGGGGCCTGCAAAAGCCCGGATGATGCCAGTAAAAAATATTACCCCGTAAAAAAATAGCGTAAGTGTTTGCTTCGGAAGCGAGGCCTGCACCCTCGGCAGGGTTAGTGCTACCAGGGCTGCTGCACAAAGCGCATAGCTTAAAATACCTTTTAGCAACAAGGTTCTTTTATCGGACCGGTCGATAACATGGCCAGCATAAAGTGCCAAGGCAAAAACAGGAACAAATTCGGAGAGGCCCGCCAAGCCTATGGAAAAAGAACTGCCCGTGATCTGGAACAATTGGTAGGCTACCACGGTTGCCACCATGCGCAGCGCCATGATGTAAAAAAATCGGGAAAGAATATAAAAACGGTATTCCGGATGCTGCAGTGGTTGCAATGAAGCCTTTCTTTGGAAAAAGCCTTGCCGTTGCTGGTGGTCCATTGGGGATAGTAATTAATCGCCGGCAAAGGTGCGGAATATTGAGCATGCTGTTTTCACCACGAAATTAAAAAGAGCAGATGGATCAAAAATTTTCCTGCTCATTCAATAACCACCGGCTTTTATTTTCAATCCTCATTTTTGGTTCATCCAGGCTACCTTTTGCTCGGGTTGGTGGGGGGCTCCAATTATATGCCGGTAGAGATCGGGGCGGCGGGCTTTTAAATACCGGGTGCCGCCAGCCAGGTCCATTTTCTTGGGCACACAGGTAGCTATAACAAAATCATCGTCCAATTGGCGGCATTCGGCCAGTATATCTCCATAAGGGTCAAGGATCATTGAACACCCGTTTTTAAGCTGGTCGTCGTCCATGCCAATAGCATTGGAGAAAACTGCATAAATGCCATTGTCCGCAGCACGGGATGGCAGCCATTTCATCAGCCACTGCCTGCCTTTTGGTCCATCAAATTCCAGGCGCAACGAAGTGGGGTCAGCCTCACGGGCCTCCCAAAGTTTGGGATCGACAAAGCCGGCGCCGGGCCGCGATGAGGGCGTGCACATGGTCACATGCGGCATAAAAATAATGTTGGCACCCAACAGGGTGGTGGCCCGAACATTTTCTACAATGTTGTTGTCGTAGCAAATCAGTATGCCGCATTTCCATCCCAAAAGGTCAAACACGCAGTATTCGTTGCCTGGTGTAATATGGGCATTTATAAATGGATGCAACTTCCGGTACCTGGCCATTAAGCCCTCACCGTTTACACACACATACCCTTTGTAAATATTACCTGCCGCATCGCGTTCAAACAATCCGGCCAGCACCACCATGTTGTGGGTTTTGGCCACACTTATCAATTGCTGCACGCTAGCACCATCTGGAATGGGTTCGGCTATAGCCAGCAATTGTTCCTTGTCCAGATGCCGGGCAAATGCATATCCTGTTACGGAGCATTCATGAAAACAAATAACCTGGGCACCAGCAGCAGCTGCCTTCCCTGTTAGGCTTTCTATCTTTGAAAGATTAAAAGCTTTGTCACCATTGCGGTGCTCAAATTGTGCGGTTGCTATTTTTAAGGGTTGCATGGGCTCCAATTTTTTTCCATCAATGAATCCCTTTTTAGAAGAAATGTTCGGGGATTAAATAAAACGATCCAGGATCAAGACGCCTGCAAGGCCAACAAAAGCAACGATGGTCTCCATTAAGGTCCACGTCCGGAAAGTATCCCGCATGCTTATATTAAAATACTCTTTATACAGCCAAAAACCCGAATCATTTACATGGGAACAAACAAGGCTGCCCGCACCAATGGAAAGCACCATCAATTCGGGTGTTACACCACCTTGTGCCATGATGGGTGCAATGATGCCCGCAGCGGTAAGACCCGCCACGGTGGCCGATCCTACGGCTATACGTATAATGGCAGCAATTAACCATCCCAGCACCAGTGGTGGCAGGGACAGGTATTGCATGGCCGCAGCAATTTCATTGCTTACGCCGCTATCGGTCAATACTTGTTTTAATGCACCTGCACTGCCTACGATCAAGAGGATGAGCGTAATATCTTTTAAAGACTCTGCATAGAAATGCATCACCTGTTTGATGCTTTTTCCTTGTCCAATGCCCAGGGTAAGCGTTGCAATCAGCAGGGAAAGCAACAACACAATAGAAGCATCGCTCAAAAAGGTGACAGCCTGCAGCAAGTTGTTGTTCTGAATGTTGAGGTAGGGCACGCCTGCGGTGGCAGCGAGCAAGATTACGGGCAACAATGCCGATAAAAATGAATTGGCGGTACTGGGCAATTGATCGGCTGGCAGCTCGTTTGGCCTGAATGTTTCAAGCGGCTGTGCATGTATTCCTTTTACCGTGCGGGCAAATAGGGGGCCTGCAATCAATACTGTTGGAATGGCTATGATCATTCCATAAATCAGGGTAAGCCCGATGGATGCACCGAACTGCGCGGCAAGGGCTACTGGAGAGGGGTGCGGCGGGAGAAAACCATGCGTAACGGAAAGCGCGGCCAGCATGGGAAGGCCTACATAAACCACCGGTAATTTGTATTGGTAGGTTATAGAAAAAAGTAAAGGCACCAACAGCACAAAGCCAACACCATAAAATAGCGGGATGCCCACAACAAAAGCTGTGATCAAAAGTGCCCACTGCATGTTTTTGGGTCCAAAGGAGCGGGCCAGTACGGTGGCCATTTTTTGGGCAGCACCGCTTTCCGCAACGAGCTTGCCCAGCATGGCGCCTAAGGAAATGATGAGTACAATGGATCCTAAGGTATCACCAAAACCTTTTTGAATGGAAGCCGGCAATTTCTGTGGCGGAATGCCCAGCAAAAGCCCGATTAAAATGGCAATGAGCAATAAGGCAAGAAAAGGATTAAACTTTCCCCAGCTGATCAACACAATGAGCAGCAGGAGGCAGGCAAAGACAATCAGCAAGGTCATAGGAGGAAATTACTGAATTGTTGCATGGGTTCGACAGGTGCCTACTTTTTTTTATACAATACCTAATTTCGGGTAGGCACAGGGGTGAGCTTTTGGATGGTTACAAAAAAATACGGAAACATTGGTGACCATCATCACAGCTACATTAAGCTGCAAGCTTTTTTTAATGATGTAGAACCAATCCTGTACTATCATCCCTAGCAAACCTGTATAGGAATATTACAAAACCATTTTCCGAAACAGCGCTTCCAATTCCAGGTCCAGGTTGCCGCACAGGCCGGGGTGCACTTTTGAGGTTTGTACCACCGTACTTCGTGTGGCCGTGAGCCAGCGAAAACGGGACGGCGCATCGAGTGTGGCAATTACGCCGCCGGATTTTTCCCCTGCGCAAATTCGTTCCAGGGCCTGCAGGTATTGGGCTATTTCGGCCAGGTCAAGATCAGGTGCTATAGCTTCTAGTTTTTGATGCGGCAGCAAGTGCAGTGATTTCAGGTAGCGTTTTTTTTTGCAAAAAAGTATAACGCCAACATTAATAAATTCTTCCCGCTCCATGCGCGGCACCACCCTAATGGTTGCGTACTCAAATAAGTGCAGCTCTTGCATCGATGGCATGGTTTACAAAGGTTTGGGAATGTGCAAGCCTGGCCTGCAAAAACTGCGTGTATACCTGGCGGACTTCATCCGGACTGCCATGTTCCGGAGCAATCCATTCGGCAGGAATAAGGGCAACTATCTGTGCTATTTTTTCCGGCGTCAATTGGGTTTTAAACAGTGCATCCACCTCGGTAAGTGCACTTGCCTGTGATAGCAACACATGATCTTTTACCAGCGCAAACGGCCTGGTAGCCGCTTCCTGCCAGCCTTCCCAGCTATGATGAAAATAAAGCGCCGCGCCATGATCAATCAGCCATAGTTCCTTATTCCACATCAGCATGTTTGTATTGCGAACGGTCCGGTCTACATTGGTGAGCAGGCAATCGAGCCAAACAATCTGGGAAGCCAACAATGGATCGACCTGCGATACTGCAGGGTCAAAGGTAATGGCGCCGGAAAGGTAGTGCAAGGCAAGATTGAGCCCGGTGCTGGCCTGCAGCAAGTCCTGAATTTCTTCGTCGGGTTCGGTGCGGCCAAAACCTTCATCTACCTGTGCAAACACCAGCTCGGGCACCCGCAAACCCAGCAGGTGTGCAATTTCTCCCCCGATCAATTCGGCAATAAGCGCTTTGGGCCCCTGGCCAGCACCCCGAAATTTTAGCGCATACATAAATCCGTCATCGGCTTCCACAATGGCGGGCAGCGATCCTCCTTCCCGCAGTGGGGTAATATAGCGAACCACCTGCACGGTGCGCAGCTCTGGGTTGTTATTGTTCATACACATTTGGCCGAAAGGGTGGGCAGCAGGGGAAATTAAGGAAAAAAAGGTGCCTAAAAACAGGCGGTTGTATTTATGCCTACTAGTACCGTCTGAACACAAATGATTGCTGGCGGTACAGATTGAATGCAGCCGAAAATTTTAGCTATTGCCATCCACAGTCCTGATTACGCGGCACGGATTGCCTGCTGCAAAAACATCGGAAGGAATGTCTTTGGTAACCACGCTACCAGCACCAATTACTGACCGGTCGCCAATGGTAACACCAGGACAAATCACTGCGCTGCCACCAACCCATACATCTTCACCAATGCTGATAGGCTTTGCAAACTCAAGACCCGAAGCACGGGTTGCAGCGTCCATTGGGTGTGTTGCCGTGTAGATCTGCACATTAGGCCCAAACAGGGTTCGGCTGCCTATTTTTACGGCACACACATCCAGCACCACGCAATTAAAATTGAAAAACACTTTTTCGCCCAGCTCTATATTATAACCATAATCGCAGTAAAATGGTGGCTGTATCCAAAGTCCGGCCCCTGCTTGCGGAATCAGTTCCTGCAAAATTGCGGACCGCCGGTCTGTTTCGTTTTCTGCGCTATCGTTTAAGGCTTTTACCAGCAGCCGCGTTTTTAAACGGTCGGCTGACAGCTCGGGGTCCAGTGCATCGTACAATGCACCTGCCAACATTTTTTCCTTTTCAGATTTCATATGATTGGTTGTATGGGTTTTTTTAATGGCCTGTCATTCGCCCGGTAAAAATTTAGCTGAAGGGCTGCAAACCTGAATTGTTTATCTGAATTTGATTGATAAATGTATTGCTTTCAACTGCAGCTTAATTCTGAATGCCATATCCACTAAAAGAAATTGTATGGTTTAGCCCCAGCATTATTAGGTTCAGTTGGGCAGATAGGGTAACGGGTTATTGGTATTGCTGGTTTTAATCAATGATGATTTGAAGGTTGAAAAAAAGCGGCCCATTTTGATGCAAACAAAAAGCCCCCGCTAACTACGGAGGCTTTTTGTTTTATAAAGCGACTGTTGCAATTGAAGGTTAAAAACCTTTTTTCTCCTGGGCTTTTTGCATGGGGTTTATACCCGTGCTTTGGCCCCTTACAGCAGCCTGTTTTTGCTTGAACACCTGGAACCTGTTGGGTTCTGAAGTGGTGGCGCCCCAGCTGTTATTGCCTTCATTGATGTCGGCAGTTTCCCGCATAGGGTCGAGCTTAATGGAAGCAACTTCCTTGTTTTTCATAAAGGCTTTCACCACTTTATTCTCGTTGTAGCGCCATACCTGTGCGGGTATGCGGTCTACCTCTTTTGAGCCATCCTTAAACGTCCATTCAACAATTATGGGCATCACCAGTCCGCCTTTGTTGCTGAAATGCAACTCGTAAAAATGCTTGTTGGCCCATTGCTGGCGGGTTGCTTCATCAAGCGGCTCCAGCGATGCGGGCACCTGTATGGAATAACGGGCACTGTCGTAGGGCTCGAGGCCACGGGCATAGCGCCAGTAAAAATCGCGCAGGCTGGTGTCGGTATCTGTATAAAATTTAATGTTCTTGTCCTCACGGTTGCGCACCTTGCTGATGTCTTCGAAGGAGTTCAACTGCGGCCGAGCCAAAGTTTGCGTGATGGTGGTATCGCGGAAGCGTGGCGAAGTTGCATTCAGGTCGGCTTTTGCATACCGCACACTATCCAATGCAATGTCCGTTACATCAGTGGAATAAAACCAGCCTCTCCAAAACCAATCCAGGTCTTCGGCCGATGCGTCTTCCATGGTACGGAACAGGTCGGCAGGAGTGGGGTGCTTAAATGCCCAGCGGCGTGCATATTCTTTAAAGGCATAGTCAAACAATTCGCGGCCCATGATGGTTTCGCGCAAAATGTTGAGACCGGTTGCCGGCTTGGCATATGCGTTCGGACCAAAGCCAATGATGTTTTCCGAATTGGTCATGATTGGCTCCAATTGGTCTTTGGGCAACTTCATGTAATCGGTAATGGCAAATGCAGGTCCGCGGCGGCTGGGAAATTTATTGTCCCACAGTTCTTCTGCCAGGTACTCTACAAAAGTGTTCAGCCCTTCATCCATCCAGGTCCACTGGCGCTCATCGGAGTTGATGATCATGGGAAAAAAGTTGTGACCCACTTCGTGAATGATCACACCCAACATGCCGTACTTGGTGCTTTCGCTGTAGGACCCGTCCTTTTCGGTGCGGCCGTAGTTAAAGCAAATCATCGGGTATTCCATGCCATTAGCCGCTTCGACGCTTTGAGCAACAGGGTAGGGGTAAGGAATAGTGAAGTTCGAATACGTTTTAATGGTATGTGCTACCGCTTTGGTGCTGTAGGGGCGGTACAGGCCATAAGCTTCTTTGCCGTAAAATGACATGCACATTACTTTTTTGCCTTCTACTGTTACCGGCATGGCATCCCATACAAATTTGCGACTGCTGGTCCAGGCAAAATCGCGAACATTATTGGCGGTGTACATCCAGGTTTTGGTAGCATTGGTGCCTTCTTTTTCGTTGGCCTTAGCTTCATCCAGGGTAACAATTTCCACCACGTCTTTTGCAGTCTGGGCTTTCTGCCAGCGGGCAAGTTGCGCAGGTGAAAGCACCTGTGCATAGTTCTGGCATTCGCCGGTAGAGCCTACCACGTGGTCGGCGGGAACCGTCATCTGTACTTTGTAATTGCCGAAGGTGAGGGCAAACTCGCCACGGCCTGTGAACTGGTGGTTTTGCCAGCCGCCGAAATCGCTGTACACGCAAAGGCGGGGATACCACTGGCTCATGGTAAAAAGGTAGTTCTTGTCTTCGGGAAAATATTCATACCCGCCGCGGCCGCCTTCCTGCATGCGGTCGGAAATTTTATAATTCCAGTCTACATTAAACACGTATTGCTGTCCGGGCTTCAGGGGCTGGGGCAGGTCAATGCGCAACATGGTTTTGTTGAGTACCGAACGCAAGGGCTTACCTGCTGCATCGGTCAGCTTGGTGATGTTTATGCCCAGGCCGTTATCGCCTTTTTTTTCCATGCCTTCCAGGGCCTGCACGGAGGTTTGGCGTGGCAGGGCATTGCTGGTTTGGTAATTGGCGTTTTTGGTGGAACTATGTTCGTTTTCATCCAGTTGCAGCCACAGGTAAGTGAGCACATCCGGCGAGTTGTTGAAATAGGTAATGGTTTCCGAACCGGTGAGTTTTAAAGCCTTTTCGTCGAGGGTAGCCTTAATGTTGTAATCGGCACGCTGCTGCCAGTATTTGGGGCCTGGGGCACCCGAGGCTGTGCGGTACTCGTTGGGCGTGGGCAAAATGGCGCCCAGTTGCTCAAACTTGTTCGCATGGTTTGAATTAGGGTTGTTTTGTAAGTTTTGTGCCAGCAGGGATCCGCCGTATACGGATACCAACCCCCACAAAAGGAGCATTTTCTTCATGTGGTCTTCTTATTTAAATGTGTTTTGCAATTTAAGGAAAGCCGGTTCTTTAGCCTTAAAAGATTTTATGAACGGTAGCGGTGGAACGGCAAATTTTTATATACTTCCGTTTTAAGGCAATCGTTCCAGGGCCATCTGCAGCGAAAGGCTGAACACAGCCGCCGACAGCACCAGCACCCACTCGCGGCGGGGCACCCGCAACAGCAGCACAAACAGGTATGCCGCAAAAAGGATTAGGGCTACAATAACAAGTTGCCCAGCCTCCAGGCCTACATTAAAGCCAAAAAGTGCCCAGCCCAGGTTTTGGTCTTTGGCCAACATAAATCGCAGGGTGTTGGCAAATCCAAGGCCGTGTATCAATCCAAAAAAAAGTGCAAGAAAATAATTCAGGCGAATGGACCTCTGGTTGAAATTTTTTTGAAACAGGTTTGAAAATGCCGTCAACACAATGGTGCAGGGAATCAAAAACTCCACCCATGCAGCAGCTACCGAGATGAGGTTTAGGGTACTAAGGGCCAGGGTAATGGAGTGGCCAATGGTAAAAGCTGTAACCAGGATAAGCACTTTTTTCCAGTCGGCGGGCAGGTACACTGCAGCCAGCACCAGCACAAAAAGAATATGGTCCAATGCATCCCAACTCATGATATGTTCCCAGCCCAACCCGAAATAAAAACTAAAATCATTCATGCCTGTTTTGTTTTTTGAAACTGCAATTTTTAACCGCAGTGCTACTTTCTGTGATAATATGGATTTTCCGGCAGCGCCTTTCACTCTTCAAAAAGGGATGGTACGTTTTTAACACTGCTGCTTCAAAATAAACCACACTTTTGTATGCGGAAAAATTATTCATTTCATGAGGCTGATGTTTGGCAAATGGATGTTGTGGCTTTTGCCCCTTTTTTGGATCGGAAGCAGTGCGCATTCCTCCAGGGAGATGCATCCTTTTTATGTAAGTGTTACTGAGATCAACCACAACGCAACCGATAAAACATTGGAAATCGTTTGCAAGGTATTTGCCGATGATATGGAAGATGTGTTGAAAAAGAACTTCGCCACACCGGTAGACCTGTCGCAACCGGGCCAAAAGGAGCGGGCTCAAAACCTGCTCCATCAATACCTGCAGCGCCATTTACAAATAGCTGCCAATGGCAAACAGGTGCCCCTGCAATTTATTGGTTTTGAAAAAGACAGCGAATCGGTGTACTGTTACCTGGAAGCGGATAATATACCTGCGCTTAAAAAACTGGATGTGGTAAATGCGCTGCTGCACGACCTAACTAAAGACCAGATCAACATCCTGCACGTGACCGTTGGCGGAAAGCGGCAAAGTACCAAGCTCGATTTTCCGGCCAAGCAGGCGCATTTTCAATTTTAACCCACCCTCGGCAATAGTTTTGCAGTCATGCACAAAAAAGATCTGCATGCAACAGCCTGCGCCCCACATCAACAAAGACCTTATTTTGCGCGAAAACCTGGCCATTGAACGAACGGTGATGGCCAATGACCGCACCTTGCTTTCTTTTATCCGCACCTCGCTGTACTTTTTTGTGGCTGGACTTTCCCTTACCGAGTTGCTTACATTCCGGTACGAGCTGCTGCTGGAGGTTATGTGTTTTGTGGCAGGCGCCTGCATGCTCCTGGTGGGTTTTGTAAAGTATTTGCGGCAAATCCGCAAAATCGGTGAAAGCCGGCGCCAGGTCGGCAATTTTGTGGCGGCCCACACAAAATGACCCATCAGGAATAATTTATTGATGCCCATAGCACTATTCCAATAAGAAAAATACTTATCTGTTCAGGATTTTTGCCTCAATCGCTTTGAAATTGGAAGCCTGCTTGTACCTTGGCTGTTCCAATTCCTATGCAATCCAAATCCTGTAACCCAAACCCTGCCGGGGTGCGGCATGCTATTATATGGGCATGCATACTTTTTTTTACCCCCGGTTTATCCGCCCAGCTATCGGCCAATTTTACCGTTGACCGCACTTCCGGTTGTGCTCCCCTTACGGTGGTATTTTCCAACAAAACATCAGGCGCATCGGCACAGGCCCGTTATTCCTGGAACTTTGGCAATGGCAATACTTCTGCGTTGCAATCGCCAGGTGCCACGTTTCGAACCGCAAAAACCTATACGGTTACCCTAACCGTAACCGACCGGGGGCAAGTGGCTACAAAATCCGAACAGATCACGGTGTACAAAAATCCGGAAGTAAGTTTTTCGGTATCCACCCCAAAAGGATGCTTGCCCCTGCAGGTAGATTTTCAAAGCAAGGCTACCGCAGGCGATGGCAACGTGGCTTCGTACCTGTGGGATTTTGGCGATGGTGCGGTAAAAAAAGGAAGCGACTCGGTACGGCATACCTACACATTTGCCCAGAAAGCTTCGGTGAGCCTGACGGTTACCAACCAGTACGGGTGTTTTACCACTGTTGAAAAACCTTCGATGGTACAGGTGTTGCCTGCACTAAAGGCCGACTTTATTACAGACAAAACCTTGCTATGCGATCCCGGAGCTGCTGTGCAATTCACCAATAAATCATCCGGTGAAGACAACCTAAGCTACCAGTGGAGCTTTGGCGATAAAAAAAGCTCCACCTCAACAAACCCCGGGCATGTATATGAAGAAAAAGGTACGTATACCGTTGGGTTGAAAGTAAGCAGTGCTGATGGTTGTGCCGCAGAGAAAGTGGTAGCCAACCAAATAAATGTGGGTCAGCTCACTGCATCCATGCAACTGCCGTCCGTAATGTGTGCCGGTGCATCAGTTAATTTTAAAGCCGTGGTACAACCAGCGGCTGATTCCATTGTGTGGACCCTGGAAGATGGCCGCCGTATGACCGGTGCCAGCATAAATACCACTTTTTCACAGGCCGGATTGCGTACCATTAAGTTTGTTGCCTACAGCGGCGGTTGTGCCCAGGAAGTGGTGAAAGAGGTAATGGTGCAATCGGCACCGGCGGTTAAAGGGTTTATAAAGGACGCTTCCGGGTTGTGCCAACTGCCTGCATCTGTTTTGCTTCAGGATACCACCGCTGGTGCTACGCAATGGCAATGGAAAGTGGGCAACCTGCCCGTATTGGAAGGCCAGAAAGTGGCGCCCACCATTACTGCGGCAGGAAAATACGGCATTCAACTAACGGTGACCGGTGAAACGGGTTGTGCGGCTGTTGTAACCGATACGGTACTGGCCGGTAAACCCGAGGTGGCCATCAAGGCCATTAATCCAACAGGTGCCGGCACGGAAGGTTGCATAGGCATGGGTCTGAATTTTTCTGTTGTTGCCTCCACGTCCATTACCCATTATGCGTGGGACTTTGGTGATGGCTTTACTGCCACAGGCGCCACACCACAACACACCTTTAATAAAAACGGAAGGTTTACCGTAACCCTTAAATACACCACTATCGGCGGATGTATCGGAACAACAAGCCTGCAGGGCATAGCCGTTTTTTCCAAACCCAAAATTGATTTTGTTGGGCCCAGTGAGGCTTGTGGCAGCAATGCCGTTGGGTTTTCGGCAAAATCGGATACGGCTGTTATGCGGTATTACTGGTATTTCAGTACCAGCACCAATCCACAGGTAACCACCAGTAACCACACCGAATACAAGTTCATGGATCCCGGAATGCACACCATAAAACTGGTGGCCAACAATGGGGTGTGTGCCGACTCGGTGATTAAAAAAGATTTCATCAAACTAACGCCTCCATTTCAATACCTCGAAAAAGCAATGGTAGATTGCATGGGCGACCGCAAAACGGTTTCCTTCCCGGTATTTGTACATGCCGAAAAAATGACCTGGGATTTTGGTGACGGGTCGCAGCAAACAATAAACGAGCCTGCGCTTAGGAAAGTACTTCCGCTGAAGCATACCTATACCAGCCCGGGGTTTTACAAAGCAGTTTATAAAAGCTACTTCGATGGTTGTGAGGCCCTTGATACGGTTTCCTTTTATGTGTCTCCCAAAGAAAAGCCTGCCTTGAGCCTAGATAAAAGCCTGGTTTGTCCAACCGATACGCTGGGCATTAATATTTCGGTGCAGCAACCAGCAGCAGGTTTTTCGGCATACAAACTTTTTTATGCCGATGGCAGTGCCTTTACCGGTAAAACACAGGTGGTAACCACCACCGACAAATCAAAGCTGCGCATTTTAGCATGGGATTTCAACAGCGCCAAAACAGGCCTGCGTGCTGTTATTCAATGGAATGTTTCCCAGTGCTTTGATACTTCGGCGGTGGTTGACGTACAGTATTCCACGCTGCTGGCAAAAATTACAACTGCAAAAAAATCCGTGTGCCTGGGCCAGCCGGTGGTTGTTGCCGATGCTTCTGTAGGCAACATACAAAAATGGGTGTGGGATTTCGGCAACAGCAATACTTTGGTTCGAAATGCAAAGGAGCAGGTACAATATTCCTTTGGCGAGCCGGGCTATTATGGGGTTCAATTGCAGGTAACCGGCGAAGATGGCTGCACCGGGAAGGTTATATTGGATAGCATAAAGGTTATTGGTGTAACTGCAGGTTTCACCCTTGCCGATACCGTAATGGGCATCAACACCGCCACCACCTTTACCAATACCTCAAAAGCATACCCCCAATCGGCGCTGCAATACCAGTGGTGGTATGATGGGAATAGCAAAACTGCCAAAACCAGCAACCTTTCGTATACCTATAAAGAAACGGGAACAGACCTCGTAAAACTGGTGGCCAAAACTACCGCAGAAGGTTGCACCGATACCTTGACCCGCAGCTTTAAGGTGGTTAACTTCAACGCCCGGTTTACTTATACTGCTGCCTACATCAACGACAATGCATGCCCTCCGATGCTGGTGAAATTTAAAAACCTTTCTAAAGGCACCACTAAAAACCTGTGGCATTTTGGCGATGGCAGCACTGCTCAAAACGTTGACCTTCCGGAACACGTTTACCGGTCGGGGGGCACCTATAAAGTAACCCTTTATACATATGGTGCACCAAACCGCGTTGACTCGGCATCCGAAGAAATTGTAGTAAAAGGACCCAGTGCAAAACTGGGCGCCGACAAATTTTTTGGATGCCTTGACCAGCGGGTTACGCTTTCCGCTTCGGTAGAATCGGCAAAGAATTTTTACTGGGATTTTGGTGATGGCACGGTACTGCATACCCGCGATACTTTTGCCCGCCACCACTACCAAACCGCAGGGGTGTACAGGCCGGCCCTGGTTATGAGCGATTCGCTGGGATGCTCTGTAGGCGTAGGTTTGGCACAGCCTATTATCATCGATAGCCTTGCACTTTCCATTCAACAGAACGCAGGCCTGCTGTGTGATATTGGTAAAGTTTCCTTTAAGCCGGAAGTGGTAAGTGTGGCGGCAAACGAATTGGGGCAAAAGCTTCTTTATCGCTGGCAAACGGCTACAGCCACGGATACCATTGAAGGACCCAAGTTTCATTTTGCAGGAGCCGGCAAACATATAGTGAAGCTTACCGCAACCTCGCCATATGGGTGTGTACAGCAGGTGACCGATTCCGTTATAGTGCAACAAACGGTAAAAGGTGCCATTGAAGGATTGGGCGAGGTATGCGTAAACAGCAGCATTTCATTTTTGGCAAAAACTCCGCAGCCAGTAACTGGCCTTCGTTGGTTGATGCCTGATGGCGATGTTGGCCAGGATAAAACCAGCCCGGTGCAGCAATATGCAAAGGCAGGATCTTATGCCGTAAAACTGGAAGTAAACAACAAGGGGTGTATCGATACCACCACCTTTAAAGTGCAGGTGCATGGCCTGCCCGAAATTCAGTTGAAACGCCGCAACGAAAGCATTTGCCTGGGTCAGTCGGTGCAGTTGCAGGCTGGTGGCGGCGTGGCCTATAAATGGGAAGGTGTGGTGTCTTCACTAAGCGAACTAACAATGGCCAACCCCGTAATTTCTCCGGTTCAAAATTCGTGGTACCGGGTTTATGTAAAAAATGCACAGGGTTGTGTAAGCAAGGATTCGGTTTTTGTAAGAGTGCACCAGCCCTTTAAAATGGAGCTGCCTAAAGATGTTGTGGTTTGTGCCGGATCGGAAATTGTGTTGCAGGCAAAAGGTGCTGCAACCTACCGCTGGAGCGGGCCTTTGGGCACGCTGAGCAATGAAACAGGCAGCCAGGTAAAAGTAAAGCCATTTGCAACTGCGCCTTTCCTTGTGGTGGGTACCGACAGTGCAAAGTGTTTTACCGATACCGCATCTATTAAAGTGCAGGTGGCCTCCTTGCCCACAGTGAAAACAGGACCGGATCAAACCTTGCTAACCGGATCCGAAATAACGCTTTCAGCAAAAGGAAGTGCAGATGTAGTCAGCTACCAGTGGTATCCTGCCGATTATCTTAATTGCGCCACTTGTCCGCAAACGGTGGCAGCACCCCGCAAAGCCATCGACTATACGGTAACGGTACGCAATAGCTTTGGCTGCATCTCCAGCGATACCATCCGGCTTTCCCTGCAATGTACCGACAGCCGCATATTTATACCCAATGCATTTACTCCTGATCAAAACGGGTTGAATGAAACATTTTCAGTTAGGGGAAGGGGCGTGTCGCAGGTAAAGTCCATGCGCATTTTCGATCGATGGGGCGGTGTGGTATTTCAATCGAACAATACCGGTTTTGAAGATACCAAAGGTGCCTGGGATGGAAATATTGGTGGTAAAAAAGCACCGGTGGGCACTTATGTTTATGTCACGGAATTGATTTGCGATACCGGTGAACTGATTGTAAAAAAAGGAACCGTGACCCTGATCCGGTAAAAGGCTTTGGAATTGGAAAAACAGGCCTGCAAGATTGCAGGCCTGTTTTTTTTATAATTCGTACTCTGCATGGGGCGCCGGTATTTCAACCGACTCAAACCCTTTTCGTTGCAGCCGTTCGGCAAAGGCGGTTTGCACCTCTGGCTCGCCATGAACCAGGAAGATTTTTTTAACGGTATTGGCTTCCTGGCAACCTACAAACCTGCAAAGATCGTCCATGTCGCCATGGGCGCTCAGCGATGTTAGTTTGCCCACTTCCATACCTACCGCTTCGGCTTCGCCAAATATCTCCACTTCTTTTGCCCCTCCCAATAACTGGCCTCCCAGCGAATTGGGGCCGCAGTAACCAGCCATCAGCACAGTATTCCTGCCATCGGCCAGGCAGCCGCCAATGTGGTGGCGTACCCTGCCGGCGTCGGCGGTGCCCGATGCGGAAATGATCACACAAGGTTCTTCAAGGTCCACCAGTTTGCGGCTGTCTTCCACCGACTCTACATAATTCAATCCTTCAAAATGGAAAGGGTCATCGTCTATGCTCAGCACCTGCTGCAGGCGGTCATTAAAATCGGAGCAATATTGTTTGATGGCTGCGGTAGCTTTTAGCGACAGCGGGCTATCTACAAATACTTTTACCTCCGGCAATCTTTTTTCCAGGCTCAACTGGTTCAGTGCATATAAAATTTCTTGCGTTCGGCCCACACTAAACGCAGGTATGACCAGTTTGCCGCCTTTTTGCACACAGGTATTTTTAATCCACCGGCCCAGGTCATCCACATGTCCGGATGTTACATCGTGGTAAGAATTTCCGTAGGTGCTTTCCAGGATTATATAATCCGCTTCGGGGAAAGCGGCCGGCGGCTGCAACAAAACAGACCGGTACCTCCCTACATCTCCGCTAAAACAAATTCGTGTTTGTTTTTCCCCTTCGCTGATGCGCAGGTTGATGGCTGCAGAACCCACCAGGTGGCCTGTGTTGGTAAAAAGCGCTGCAACACCTTCGGCCGGTGAAAACCACTCCCCGTATTCAACGGTTTGCATCAAACCCATGGTGGCCACCACATCTTCGCTGGAGTACAAAGGTTGGTAAGGTGTTTTGCCTGCTTTTTCGCGCCGTTTGTTGATATAGTCTGTTTCGTATTGCTGTATTTCTGCGCTGTCGTACAATAAAATTTCCGTCAGGTCTTTTGTGGCAGGGGTGCACCAAATAGTTCCGGTAAAACCTTCTTTAACCAGTTTGGGCAGCAAACCTGTATGATCGATATGGGCATGCGACAGAATAACGCAGTGAATGGCTTCCGGCTTAAAACCAAAGGTTTCGTTCAGATCATCCGTTTGTTTGCCCATTCCCTGGAACAGGCCACAGTCAAGCAGGATGCGGGTGTCGTTGTCGAGAGTGATCAAGTGCTTAGAACCCGTAACGGTTTGGGCAGCCCCGTGAAAAGCAAGCTTCATGTAATTTCCTTTCTTTTGTTGCTTAGGTAGATAATATGTCGAAGCAGTGAAGCTGTGCATATTTCATACCATTTGAATGCACCGGTAAATTGGGGCAGCGGCTCCTTAACTGTAGCGAAAAAATAGAAAGTTTGATGCAAGGGCTGGTCATCCCAACAGCGCTTTGTCCTTTTTAGCATCGCGCAGCATTTGGCCAAAATCTTTGTTCTGTGCTAGGCCGTTTATGGTCAGTGCCAGCCTTTTTATTCGGGTGGCTTCCGTTTTGGCACTGTCTATCCAGCGGGTAAAATATAATTGGTGGGAGTGGGCCAGGGTTATAAAATAAGCTTTGGCTTGCGGCTCATCTTCGAGGCATTCCAGCAAGGACGCAGAAATTTTAGGAGGTTCCGGATCTTCTTCCATGGCCACTTCCAGGGTATCGCCCTTTTTCTTTTTGGTGGCTTTGCGCATGGTTGCGTTTACGGCAAAAATATAATCGCCACCTCCAACAGGCACCAGTGCAACGCCGGCGAAATGGTACTGATCGAGCATTCCCCGCACCCTGAAACTTTTTTTGGTATCCTGTTTTAATTGGCTGGCAATAGTTGCGGGCACCTCAAAATAAGTCCACCCGGTTTTTTCTCCTTGTTGGTCAAACTTTTTAAGTACGGTAGAAAAATGGAGCATCATAATTACTGGGATTGCAATGGTGGGTTGACAAATGATAAGGCTTGCAATAGCGTTTGTTGCAGCAAAGAAGGGGAAACCTGCAGGGCCGCATCATTAATGACGGTGGCCTCATTTTCGGCGGGGTCCAGGTGGGAGGGCATTGTGCAGGGAACCACAAAATAAGCCAGGCTAAGCGTGGAGGCAAGCAGGTAATAAGCGTCGTTTACATATGCTTCATTCATAAGTTCCACCACTGTTGCTTTTTCTGGCAAAAAAAGCAGGTTCACCATGTTGGCTCCGTGCACGCCCACCATAACCAGGGTTTCCTGCATCAAGGCTACCTGTTGGTCGAAGCTCATTTGTTCGAAGTAAACAATTTCGAAATCCAATTTCGTGACCAGTTCCAATACTGCATCTTCATTTAAAAGGTACCTGGTTTTTTGCTGTTGCCTGGAAACATACACTTTTCGAAATGGTGGTTCGGCGGGTTTGCGCCCCTGCAATAATTTTTGGCGAACGGTTAAAATGGGTTCTATATTCCCATTGTTATCTATATATTCCTCTTTGGTGGCTACATTATCATAATACACAAGTTCGGGAAACATTATGGTTGTTGTGGAAGCAGCATAAAGCAATTGTTTGGGCAAATAAATAAGGTTGCTTACACCCATTAGTTGCAATGTTCGGGAAATAAAAGAAGGCGTAGGTTGTGGCACCAGCACCGGGCACTCAGGGTATTTTTGCAGCAGCAATTCTATGCGGGGCAAGGATTCGATCATCCAGTGGTAATAATTTTCTCCCGACCATTGGTCATAAACCAAAGCCACCGTTTCGGGCAAAGACTTTTTATTGGGCCACCATTGCTTCAATAATAGTTTTGGATTCCGGTGTTCCTCCAGCGACTGCAACCAGGGAAGGCTCGGCAGAAAAATGCGCATACCTTTAAATACGGTAGCCTGTCCGCCGACATTTGCATTTTGAATACGGAACAATCGCCTTGCGGGAATTTTTTTAGCAGCAATAAAACCAGCCGCAAATGTTGGGGGCAATTGATGAAAATTAACCGGCCTCGACACCGGTATATAAGGTATTTCGGGGCTTAATGTTTCGGCTGGCGCCTCCGTCCATGGGGAAAGTTTTTTGGCTGCCCACCCTGCAGGAACTTCCAATAATTTCAAGGGCAGTTTTAAAATGGCAGCAACTTTCATCTGGCTCTTTTGCACTAAAATAAGCTGTCACGCTTATTGTATAAAACAGCCTTGAAATTTAATTTCCACAGCAGGGCCGCAGGAACAGGGAGCCTACTCTTCATCCATGTCATCCAGTATTTCCTGGCTGGGCGTCACCAGCACTTTGTCAATACGGTGGCCATCCATATCCATAATTTCGAGGGTAAAGCCCCGCCACTCCAGTTTATCGCCAGTAAGCGGGATACGTTCCAATTCGTGCAAAATGCAACCGGCAAGGGTATCAAATTCCTGGTCCTCTTCGTTGAGCCAGTCGGTTTTATCAAACCGGCTTAAGAAGTTGTAAAACGGTATTTGTGCATCCACCAGCAGGGAACCGTCTTCGCGTTCTACAATAGCATAATCTTCGATGTCGGTTTCGGGCAGGTCGCCCACAATGGCTTCCATGATGTCGTTCATGGTGATCATGCCCTGCAGGGAGCCATATTCATCCACAATAAAACAACTTTGCTGTTTTGATTCCTTAAATTTTTCCATCACCTGGTAGGCTGTATTATTTTCCGGAACAAACAAGGCAGGTTTCATCATTTGTCCAAACTTGGTGTGGTCGTTGGTTACATACAGGTCCTTGATGGAAATAATGCCTTTGATGTTGTCTATGGCCCCGTCGCAAATAGGATACACCGTATGTGGATCAGAAAAGATCTTTTCGCGGATGCGGACTTCGGTGTCATTTACATCAAACCAGATGATATCGCTGCGGTGGGTCATCAGCGAGGTAATGTTGCGGTCGCCCAGGTGAAAAACGCGTTCAATGATTTCTTGTTCTGCCTCTTCAATGGCGCCATGTTCAGTGCCTTCCGATATAATGGCTTTGATCTCTTCCTCCGTCACCTGGTTGTCGCTGGCCTTAATGCGGAACAGGCGCACAAAAAGTGTGGAAGATTTACTGAGCAACCATATAAAAGGGTAGGTTATAATGCTCAATACCCGCATGGGCTTGGCCATTATTTTGGCAATGGTTTCAGGCCGCGACATGCCCAGCCTTTTGGGTACCAGTTCGCCCAGTATCAACGAAAAATAAGTGACTATAATTACAATCAGAACTGTAGCTAGGCTTTGGCTGTAGGATTCAAGTGCTGGAATTGTCCTTACTAAAAATGCCTGGAAGTCATCGGTTAGTTTTTCTCCTGAATAAATACCGGTAAAAATACCAATCAGCGTGATGCCTATCTGTACTGTAGATAAAAATGTATCGGGGTTATTGGCCAGGGCCAGGGCTTCTTTTGCTGCTTTATTGCCTTTATTGGCTTGGGCTTCGAGGCGGGCCTTGCGGGCCGATACCAGGGCAATTTCCGACATGGAGAACAAGCCGTTGAGTAAAAAGAGCCCCAGCAATATAAAAATTTCCATTTAAGGGTTAATTAGTAAAAAATAAGGGCGAAAGCCCCATGTACAGCTGCAAGCTTTGCGCCAGTAGCTGCAAGGCATTTGCCAGGGTATGGCTAAAGCGCCTGGAGCCTTAGGCTGGTAGCCTGCAACCAAGTTAAACTGCTAATTTAATGGTTCCTGCTTTGTTGTTGAAAATGGATGCAGTCAACAACCCTGCCAGCACGCCCAGCAAAGCTCCACCCAATATATCGCCCGGGTAATGCACGCCCACATATATCTGGGCGTATGCAACCATGGCGGCCCAGAGGTAAAAAAGGAAGATCCATTTTTTAAAAGTGGGGTACATGGTGGTGCTTACAAATGTGGCAATGCCAAAATGGTTGGCAGCATGGTTGGAAGTAAAACTATACCCACCCGAACATTGCTTTACCAGCAGGCGCACATGGTGAAAAAATTCCGGATCACGGCAGGGGCGCAGGCGCTCAAAACCTTCTTTAAAAACGCGGTGCCCCACCATATCGGTTATGGCCAGCGTACATAAAAAAGCTATGCTCCACCAAAAACCTTTCTTGCCATAATTAAACAGCATAAAAGAGATCATGAGCAGGTACAGCGGCGCCCAGAAAACCGAATCGCGGAAGTAAGGCAATATCCAGTCAAAAAGGGGATTGGTCCAGCCACTGTTGAGTTGCATAAACAGCTTTTTGTCCCAGCTATCCAGGGTTTGTAAAAAAGTAGCCAGCAGTTCAACACGCAACATGAGGCAAATGTAAGCCAAAAGGGGCCACTCGTCTAATATGCTGGCTAGGCTGCCATTTTTGTTGTTGCTTTGTGTAAACGTCGGAAGTCCGAAGGGCGGAGTCGGAAGAAATCGGGATATAACTGTAAAAAAAATTTCTTCTGGCTTAGGACCTCGGCCTTCCGACTGCTGACTTACCCTCTATGCTGATAAAAATGAAGTTGCCCAAAACCCTGCTGTGGGTGGTTAATCTTCTGGGCATTTATATTTTAATGTTTACCCTGTTCCGGCTGGCCACCTTTGTGGCTTTTCGGCCAGATGGCGAACCTGTGGATCAATTACTCCCCGCTTTTTTACTGGGCCTCCGGTACGACCTCCGCTGGATTGGGCTGGTGCTTCTTCCTATTGTACTCATTAGCCTCAGGGCAGAGTATTCGCCTTTTTATTCGCGGCGCAATACCCGCATCTGGACCGCCTACCTGGCAGGCGCCACTTTTTTTGTGATCTTTTTCTTTGCAGCAGATTTTGGCTGCTTTTCATACAACAAAACACGGCTCAATGCATCGGCACTGAACTTTGCAGAAGACCCGGGCATCTCTGCCGTTATGCTGTGGCAAAGCTATCCTATGTTCTGGCTGATACTTGCCTTGGTGGTGGCCGTTTGCCTGTTGCAGTGGATGTTTCAGCGCACCCACTATTATGTAACTGCCCAAACAGAAGGCCGCAGGATACAATACCGCAGGTGGCCTTTTCTGGCAGCCCTGCTGCCCCTGACATTGGCGGTTTATGGCCGCGTGGGCATCAAGCCGCTAACTTGGAAAGAGGCATTTGTGTTGCAGGACAGTTTCCGGTCGTACCTGGCCCTTAACCCGCTGCAAAATTTTTTTACCACCTTAAAGTTCAGAAGGCCCGAGGTAAATGACGTCAGGGCACAAAAAGCCTTTCCCGAAGTGGCTCAATGGCTGGGCAGGCAAAACACGATGGAAAACATGGTGCCGGCTGCGATTCCCAGTCAATGGCTTCCCCAACAAAGGCCCAATGTTGTTTTGGTTTTGTGCGAATCGTTCAGCATGTACAAAAGTACCATGAGCGGCAACCCGCTGAACACCACCCCTTATTTTGATTCGCTTAGTAGCAAGGGCATTTTCTTTGAACGCTGTTTTACGCCTCATTTTTCTACCGCCAGGGGGCTTTTTGCCCTGCTTACAGGCATTCCCGATGTGCAGCTTTCCAAGTTCAGCACCCGCAACCCCGAAGCACTTCAGCAGCACACCATCATCAATGATTTTAAGGAGTACGAAAAGATGTACTTTTTAGGCGGAAGTCCCAAATTCAACAACTTTGAAGGACTGCTGCGCAATATTGAAGGCCTGCAAATGCATACCGAAGGAAGCTTTAAAGCTAAGCCGGTAAATGTGTGGGGCATTTCTGATAAAGACCTGTTTTTGGAAGCCAACGAAGTGCTGGCGCAAAAAAAGGCCCCGTTCTTTGCCATTATTCAAACGGCCAACAACCACCGGCCATTTGCTATTCCGGCAGCCGATACACTGGATTTTCCGCCCCAAAGGATAAGTCCCGATTCCCTGAAGCTTTTTGGGTTTGAGTCGGAGGGAGAGTATAATGCGTTCCGCTATGCCGATTACAGTTTCCGCAGGTTTATGGAAGCAGCCCAAAAGGAGCCTTATTTTGCCAATACCCTGTTTGTTTTTGTGGGTGACCATGGCGTTTCGGGCGATGCCCGGGCGGTATACCCCGAACCCTGGACCAGCGAACGGCTGACTGACGAACATGTACCCCTGCTTTTTTATGCACCCGGCCTTAAAGTGGCCCAAAAGCGTACCGAGGTGGTTTCACAGATCGATGTGCTGCCTACCATTGCGGGCCTTGCTGCCGTTCCTTATTCAAATACCACGCTTGGCCGCGACCTGTTGCACCCCACAAAGCAAAACGATCATGCGTTTATCATTTACCACGATGAAGGCCAGATCGGGATGGCCACCAACGATTTTTATTTTACCAAAAACCTGAACTTTCAAAAAGAAGAGGTGCACCCCATGCCGGGAAAACATTTTTCTCCCCACCAGGTAGACAGCATCCGGCAAAAGCTTTCGGGGGTAACCAGCGCCTATTACGAAACGGCAAAATGGTTGCTCTTGAACAATAAACCCAAAAATTGGGATTCCAGAAAGCCGGGCCTGGCAAAAGTTACAAGCTCCAGATAGTTCAATTGGCCGCTTCGCTGGGGCGGGTTATTTGTACCCGGGCTGGATTAGTGCCGGAAAACAGGCGGTAAACTCGTATTTTTGCCACCCAAAATTCAAATATTTCGTGGCACTTATTAAGAGCATTTCCGGTATCAGAGGTACCATTGGCGGCAAGCCCGGCGAATCCCTTTCCCCGATCGACATTGTGAAGTTTACAGCGGCCTTTGGCAGCATCCTGTGCGAGAACCGGGAAGACAAAACCGTTCCGGCAAAGATCGTTCTGGGCCGCGATGGCCGTATCTCGGGTGATATGGTAAGTGCACTGGTTAGCAATACCCTTATTGGCCTCGGCGTGGAAGTGATTGACCTGGGTTACTCCACCACCCCTACGGTAGAAATTGCCACCAAATTGGAAGGAGCCACCGGAGGAATTATCCTGACAGCAAGCCACAATCCCAAAGAATGGAACGCTTTAAAGTTGCTTAACAGCGAAGGTGAATTTATTGATGCTGCTGTTGGTGCCGAAGTTTTGCGCAGGGGAGAAGCGGGAGAAATACAATTTGCGCCGGTAGAAAAGCTGGGAAAAATTGGGTCCGCTGGCGACTACCTGCAAAAGCATATTGACCTGGTATTGCAATACCCATTGACCAACAGGGAGGCCATTGCAGCCAAAAAATACAAAGTGGTGGTAGATTGTATCAACTCCACCGGTGCCCTGGTGGTGCCCCAACTTTTAAAGGCGTTGGGCGTAGATGAGGTAATTGTGCTGCATGGCGACAACAGCGGCCGTTTTGCCCACAACCCCGAACCATTGCCCCAGCACCTGACCGCATTGAGCACAGAGGTGGTAAAGCAAAACGCGGATTTTGGCATTGCTGTAGACCCTGATGTAGACCGCCTGTGCTTTGTATGTGAAGACGGCTCTATGTTTGGCGAAGAATATACCCTGGTTGCCGTGGCCGATTACATGCTGCAGCACCGCAAGGGCAACACGGTCAGCAACATGAGCAGCACCAAAGCCCTAAAAGAAATTACACTGAAATCGGGTGGCGAATATTTTCCCTCTGCTGTGGGCGAAGTAAACGTGGTGCAGCGCATGAAAGAGGTGCAGGCAGTGATAGGTGGCGAAGGCAACGGCGGCATTATTGTCCCCGACTTTCATTATGGCCGCGATGCGCTGATCGGCATTGCGTTGTTCCTGTCGCATTTTGCCGGATTTAAAAAAGGCCTGAAATCTTTCCGCGGCAATTATCCGGATTATTTTATTTCGAAGAATAAGATAGAGCTGGAAACCGGCCTTGACGTAGGCCTGATCTTCGAAAAAATTCAAAAGAAATATAAGAACAACCCGATTAATACAGAGGACGGTCTGAAGATCGAATTCGATACCGATTGGGTGCACCTGCGTACTTCCAACACAGAGCCCATCATCCGTATTTATGCCGAAAGCTCTTTTGAAACTACGGCTAATAATATTGCCAACAGGCTGATGCAGGATATAAGGGAGGCAATTTAGCATCAAGATAGGGGAGGCCGGAAAGGGAAGTTTTTATTTTATTTGAATTGTTCAACACCGAACCATGAATGACATTTCGCTACAGGCAGCCGCTGCCCCAACAAATTTTTCCCCTTCCGGAACCGGCAGGCCTGCGGTTACCCGCATTTATTTCGACAATGCGGCAACCACGCCACTCGACCCGCAAGTGTTGCAGGCGATGATGCCCTATTTGCAGGAGCATTTTGGAAATCCATCCTCCATTTATTCCTACGGCCGGGAAACAAGGTTGGCCATAGAAAATGCCCGCAAATCGGTGGCAAAGGCCCTGGGTGCCCGTCCCAGCGAGATTTTTTTCACAAGCGGCGGTACCGAAAGTAACAATACCGCAATAACCGCTGCCATCCGTGATCTTGGATGCCGGCACATTATTACTTCGCCCATCGAGCACCACGCTGTGTTGCATACGGTGGAGCATTATGCAGGCGCAGGAGAAATAACCCTGGGCATGGTGCGGCTACACGCAGATGGTAGCGTGGATCTGGAGGACCTGGCTTGCCAGCTGGAAGCCAAAAAGGGGGAAGGTGTGCAAACGCTGGTAACCCTGATGCATGCCAACAATGAAATTGGAACCTTGTTGCCGCTGAAAGAGGCCGGCGCCATCTGTGAACAATGGGGCGCTATTTTTCATTCCGATTGCGTGCAAACTGTTGGCCATTACCCGCTCAACCTGGGCGATATTTATGTACATTTTATTTCCGGTGCCGGGCATAAATTCCACGGACCAAAAGGTGTGGGCGTATTGTATGTAAGCAACCGGGTCAGCATCAAGCCGTTTATATTTGGTGGCGGCCAGGAGCGCAACATGCGGGCTGGCACCGAAAACGTGTACGGAATTGTAGGCTTTGCCCGGGCGCTGGAGTTGTTTATGGAACATTACGAACAAGACAGCGCCTATATTTTGGATTTAAAATTATATATGGCCGACCAGCTCCGGGCCCATATTCCCGGTGTGCGGTTCAATTGTTCGGCAAATGGGTTGTACACGGTACTGAGTGCATCATTTCCCCAGTCTGAAAAGGCTGAATTCCTCCTGTTCAACCTGGATATCAATAATATTTGCGTGTCGGGTGGTTCGGCCTGCTCATCGGGTGCCAATGTGGGCTCCCATGTTATATCTGCCCTTCATCCCGGTGAGCCTTCAGTTACCGTGCGGTTTTCTTTTTCCAAATTCAACACAAAGGAGGAAGTAGACCGCGTCGTGGAAAAATTGAAGGAACTATTATCAGGCAGCTAAAACTTTTATCCTCTTTTCTTCTTAGTGAGCCCTTTTTCCTAAGGATCTTTATTTAAGTAGCCAACTGCTGGAATTCTATTTTGCTGCTGTTGGGTCGCACACTTGTGCGGTTTGCATTGCTATTTTGCATTATTAAGCCATTGCTGTTTTACACCTCTATCTTTTTTCACACTTTACCCTGGTGCAGGCTCATAATATTTGCAAGCGCTTAGCTTGTCCTCCCAACGCAGGAAGGATATGGGCTTTGCTTAACGGGTGCCGTCCAACAATCAGGTGCTTCGCTGCACTTATCATTGCAAACCAACCAACTGCTAGTCCTACGAAGCGCATTAAATCAAAGAACCAATTACCGCCATATCAGAAAAAAAGCCACAATGACATTTCATCATTGTGGCCTCAACCCATTTAAATAAAGTAATTAACTACCAAATAATAACCCTAATTACCGGGAACCCTTGAGCTGGGCAACGTTTACTTTCCTTCCCGCAGCACTTCGCTGGGCAGCCGGCCAAATTCTTTTTTAAAGGCCAGGGTAAAATTGCTCAGGTTGGAATAGCCTAGTGTGTAGCCCACATCTTTGATAGAGTGGTTGCCGGTAAGCAGCAATTGCCGCGCCTTTTGCATGCGGTATTTTTGAAAATACTCGTAGGGAGGCAGGCCAAATACCGCCTTGAATACTTTTTTCAGCTTTGATTCACTCATGGCAAACTGCCGGCTCATTTCCCGGATAGTGGGAGGCAACACCGTTACATCCTTGGTCAGCAGGGTTTCAATACGCCGTGCGGCCATGATGTCGTTGCGGGAAAGCAGCTTCAGGGCCGGGTGTTGTTGCATTTCGTTGTACAGCCAGTCGAAGAAAACCTCTACCAGCCGGAACATTTTATTTTGGTAAAAAAGCAGCGGATGCTCCTGGTCGGATAACAATTCCGAAGTGAGTGCCCTTGATTCAACATCGATGGTTTTTTGCCAGATGCCCCCCGACTTGAGCTTGATGTACTGCTCCAGCATATCGTCTTTTTCGGGAGCCCGGAGGTATTTGCGCAGCCAATCGGTGGTCAGGTATATGCGTATTCCTTTAATATTTACATTTTGCTGCAGCGACATATCCCAGTCGAACAGCGAGGAAGTGAGGTATAGATAAGCGTGCCGTTGGTCGGGCGCTTCAAAAGAATCATTGGCAATGGTTACTTGTATGCCGCTGGGGTCCGTTACTTCATCATAGATCAGGGTAAAAAATTCGGTGTTTTCCTTTTCCCTCCGCACCAGCATTTCGTTGTGGAAACTGAGGTCGTATATAAGTGCATCAATGCCCTCGAAGGAGAACGCCTTCATGTATCCCTTACCCATTTCTTCGGGAATGCGCATTTCCTGGTTGGAAACGGTAAGTCCCAAAAAACGGGCAAACTCTTCCAAGAACGCAGTGTAGGAAGTAAGCCTGTAAGTAAATATTGTCATTGAATGCTTTTCATAAATACCATAAAGGATTGCGCCGTGCTGCCAGAATATACCGTTTCATGTTCATCCAAAATGCCAGCACCATGTACAATATAATGGGAGAACCCAAGGTAATAAATGAAAGGTACATAAACCAGGTGCGGATCTTTGTTGTGGCAATGCCCATTCGGCTGCCAATAGCAGTACATACACCGTACATCTGCCATTCGATAAAATCTTTAAACCGGTTCTTCATACTGCTAAATTAATTTTTTTTCAATGTGCATCACAGTTATATGGCCTTCAATTGGAACTCTATTTTTCAATACCTTTGCCCCGCTTAACTGCCACCCAAGCCTCTACTGCAAAGGGAGTGCCTGCATCATTACTTAACGATAAAAAAAGGAATCGTCATGCTTTTTGACCTGGATCTCATAGAAAAGGTTTACAACGATTTGCCGGCAAAGATTTATGCCGCCCGCCAGTTGCTCAAACGTCCGCTTACCCTTGCCGAAAAGATTTTGTATGCCCACACCTACAAACCAACAACCTATTCTTTTGAGCGGGGCAAAGATTATGTGGACTTTGCGCCGGACCGCGTAGCCATGCAGGATGCTACGGCGCAAATGGCGCTGCTGCAGTTTGATACCTGCGGCCGCGACCGCGTGGCTGTGCCCTCCACCGTGCATTGCGACCACCTGATCCAGGCCAAAGTTGGCGCTGAAACTGACCTGAACGTAGCCATCGAAACCAACCGCGAGGTGTATGATTTCCTGGCTTCTATTTCCAATAAATATGGCATAGGTTTCTGGAAACCCGGTGCCGGCATCATTCACCAGGTTGTGCTGGAAAATTATGCCTTCCCCGGTGGCATGATGATCGGAACCGATTCGCACACCCCCAATGCCGGCGGACTTGGTATGGTGGCTATTGGTGTAGGTGGCGCTGATGCAGTGGATGTGATGGCCGGATTGGCGTGGGAACTGAAAATGCCCAAACTGATTGGCGTTAAGCTTACCGGCCGTATGAGTGGCTGGACCTCAGCTAAAGACGTGATTCTTAAAGTTGCGGGTATCCTTACCGTAAAAGGCGGTACCGGAGCCATTGTAGAATATTTTGGCGATGGCGCCGATAGCCTGAGCTGCACCGGCAAGGCCACCATTTGTAATATGGGTGCCGAAATTGGCGCTACCTGCTCTGTATTTGCTTACGACGATAAAATGGCCAATTACCTGAAGGTTACCGGCCGGGAACAGGTGGCTCAACTGGCCGATGGCGTTAGGGAACACCTGCGTCCTGACGCTGAGGTATATGCGCACCCCGAAAAATATTACGACCAGGTAATCGAAATTGACCTGAATACACTGGAGCCCCATGTAAACGGTCCGTTCACCCCCGACCTGGCAACACCCATTTCGCAAATGGCGGCAGCCGTGCGGGAAAATGGCTGGCCCGACGAAATCGAGGTGGCCCTGATTGGCTCCTGCACCAACTCTTCTTACGAAGACATCAGCCGTTCGGCTTCGGTTGCGGCCCAGGCCAAAGAAAAAGGCCTGAAAGTGCGCAGCGAATTTACCGTAACCCCCGGTTCGGAAGTGGTGCGTTATACCATTGAAAAAGATGGATACCTGGGCACTTTCGACCAGATAGGCGGTGTGATCCTGGCAAATGCCTGCGGTCCCTGCATTGGCCAGTGGGCCCGCCACATCGACGATCCAAACCGCAAAAACACCATCGTTACCTCTTTCAACCGCAACTTTGCCAAGCGTAATGACGGCCTGGCCTCCACCCACGCTTTTGTGGCTTCGCCCGAACTGGTTACCGCTTACGCTATTGCAGGTAAACTTTCCTTTAACCCGCTCCGCGATAAATTGGTGAATGAGCAGGGTTTGGAGGTAATGCTGGACGAGCCTTCGGGTTTTGAGTTGCCCCCTAATGGATTTTCGGTTGAAGATGCGGGTTACCAGGCCCCTGCCGAAAGCGGCGAAGGCGTGGAGGTAGTAGTGAGCCCAGAAAGCCAGCGCCTGCAATTGCTGGCACCTTTCCCAGCATGGGAAGGCACGGACCTGGCTGGCCTGCGCCTGCTGATCAAAGCAAAAGGCAAATGCACCACCGACCATATTTCCATGGCTGGCCCCTGGCTTAAATACCGCGGTCACCTCGATAACATTTCCAACAACATGCTAATAGGTGCAGTAAATTATTTCAATGGCCAAACCGATTCTGTTAAGAACGGGTTGACTGGCGAGTATGGCACCGTGCCGGGTACACAGCGTCATTACAAGGCCAACAAAATTGGCAGTGTAGTAGTAGGCGATGAAAACTATGGCGAAGGCTCGAGCCGCGAACATGCTGCGATGGAGCCACGCCACCTGGGTGTTCGGGCCATTTTGGTAAAAAGCTTTGCCCGCATCCACGAAACCAACCTGAAAAAGCAGGGCATGCTGGCGCTGACCTTTGCCAATAAGGAAGACTACGAGAAAGTTCAGGAAGACGATGTCATTGACATTACCGGGCTTACCGCTTTTGCTCCTGGCAAGCAGCTTACCGTTGTACTCCGTCATAAGGACGGCACTTCGGAAAGCTTTAAAGTAAACCACACCTACAACCTGCAGCAGATTGAATGGTTTAAGGCCGGTAGCGCCCTGAACCTTATTCGCAAGCAGTTTGGTAAATAAGTAGATTTAAATAAAATATAGAGCCGCCGGTTTTTAACTGGCGGCTTTTTTTATTGTGTGTTATTCAGGCACTGTTTTCGTCATTGCGAGGCACAACGGAGCTTTGCAATAGATTGTATTGTATAAAAAGCGCCGAAGCAATCTCCCGCTACAGGCAGCAGGAGGTTGCTTCGGCGCAATAATTTATGATGTAGGAAAGCGGTCGCTGCACCTCGCAATGACGGTGCGGCGCAGTAACTAACACTAAGGGCTAGGTGCTTTTTTCTTTTTGATCCGAACGGTAGCGTTTTTTTGCAGGTTGCTCGACAGCCGCACATCGTGTCGTTTGTCGCCATCATATACAATCATGAGGGCCGTATTCGGTGCAATGGTTCCCAGGTTATCGGCAAACATGGTCAGGTCATTGTACTCCTTACCTGGAGTAAGGCCGATTTTAAACTGGATGGCTTTAGCAGAAAGTAGCCGGTTGAATGTAAGTAGCTGGTCGTTGAAAAAAACCGAAATGGAGTCACCGTCCACTTCACCATTGTCATAAAAATTTATGAGCAGTGAGTCGGATTCTACTTCAATTTCGCGCTGCAACTCGTTTTGCCGTTCCTTGTATTGGGCAGCCACCACATAGTTCACCACAGGACGCTGTTGCACGGTGGCGGCTATAAGGGTATCGTCATCATCGGGCTCCCACAACGCATACACTTCTTTTTTGCGGCGCACTTCGGCATATAACGAGTCCAGGTTTTTGCTGGCGGTGGTATCCAATGAAAAATCAAAAAACACTTCCGGGCAGGTATTGCGGTACATGGGTTTACTAATAAACCTGCCATTGAGTACCGATCCAGTTTTACTAACCCGCAGCGTGCCAATAAAGTCCATCATACAATCAACCTGAATGGCATCGGTGGAAGCGTGGTAGGTGATGGGAATACTGGGAATGGTAAGCTGACGGGTAGTGGCATCATAGGCGCCTTGCAGCGGAATGCTGCGAAAAGTGTTGCGGAAATAATAGTTCAAAACGCCGTCAACTATGTTGCCTTTTTGATTGACCACAATTTCCATTGCGTAGTTGTTGGTAGAGCCGCCGTTGTTTACATTGGCAGTAGTATACCAGTAACCAACCACTTTGTTTTGCGCCGCACCGCACAGGGCAAGGCATAGAAATAACAGGGTTCCGATGCTTTTCATGTGTTAAAGGTTATCAGGTAAACGGTTGGAGGCGGCAGTTATTTTATATAGCGCTTTATTTCTCGTTCGGTGTCGCGCTGTTTAATGCTGTCCCGCTTGTCGTGCAGTTTTTTACCCTTGGCCAAACCAATTTCCATTTTGACCAGGTTTTTTTCGTTCATGAATATTCGGAGGGGAATCAGCGTGTATCCTTTTTCCTTGATGCGTGTTTGAATTTTCTTCAACTCCTTTTTGGTCAGCAAAAGTTTTCGTTCCCGAACGGGATCGTGGTTGTTGTTGGTGCCATGCGAATATTCGGCAATATGGAGCGAACGGATGAACAGCTCATTTTTTAAAAACAGGCAATATGCATCATTGAAAGATGCCTTGCCCGCCCGCAGCGATTTTACTTCTGTACCGGTTAGCACAACACCCGCCACATATTTGTCGTCGATGAAGTACTCGTAATAAGCCGACCGGTTTCTGATATCCATTTTTACTTTTTGAAATCCACTAAGACCAAAAATTTAAAACTCCAGTGTAAGCTGCAGTTTGTAGGTCTTGTTATGCCAGTTATTTTTATTATCCGTTAAATAAGGTAAGTACCTGCGCTAATTTGTTTTTCAATTCCTTGCGGTCCACAATAAAATCGAGAAAGCCGTGCTCCAAAATAAATTCGCTGCGCTGGAAACCAGGAGGCAGGTCTTTCTTGATGGTTTCTTTAATTACCCGTGGTCCGGCAAATCCAATAAGGGCGCCGGGTTCGGCAATGTTAAGGTCGCCCAGCATGCCAAAAGAAGCAGAGATGCCGCCGAACGTAGGATCGGTTAGCATGGAAATATAAGGCAGGCCTGCATCACTCAACTGCGATAACTTACCGCTGGTTTTTGCCAGTTGCATCAGCGAAAAAGCACTTTCCATCATGCGGGCTCCGCCACTTTTGGAAATGACCATGTAGGGCATTTTGTGCTCCAGGCAATAATCCACCGCCCGGCTGAATTTTTCACCCATTACCGAACCCAACGAACCGCCAATGAACTCAAAATCCATGCAGGCAATTACAATGTCGAGTCCATTTATTTTTCCGGCTGCCACCCGCATCGAGTCTTTCAGGCTGGTTTTGCTCCAGGTTTCTTCGAGCCTTTTCTGGTAAGGTTTAAGGTCGGTAAAACCAAGGAAGTCTTTAGCGCGGATGTTTTCGAACAGCTCGGTAAATTCTTTGTTGTCAAAAACAATATCGTAGTATTCGGAAGAACCGATCCTGTGGTGATAGTTGCATTTGGGGCAAACAAACAGCGCCTCCCGCAGATCGGTTACGGTACAGATGTGGTTGCATTCGGGGCATTTGGTCCATAGGCCTTCAGGAGTTTCTTTTTTCTCCGAGGAGGGTGTCAGGATGCCTTTTTTGATGCGCTGAAACCAACGGGTCCTTGTTTCTTCGGTTTTTCCTTCTTCTCCGGCAAGGTTGGCTTCGAAATCCTCAAATTGTTGGTCCATAATGGAAAATTGCTGACGGCAAATATAGGGGCAAATGGCAGAATAGGACAAAAGCGCAAGGGTAGGGAAATTTATACCTCAGGTATTCGTTTTATGAAATGAAGGCTGCTGCCTCGGTTGACCATTTAATCTTGCAATCCATATTTCTTCAGGCTAATTATAAATGCCTGGCTCAAACTCCAAGCCTTTCAATTTCTTGTATGCTCTAAGGTGGCTAAAAAGTAAAGCCGGTATGGCTGCAAAACGCGGAATATCTTTCAATAATTTCCGCTACAAATTGCACCCCGCACCGGCTTTACTCTAACGCAACCTGGTCGGTACATTAGTCTGGCTGACGGCCGCCTTTCTTAAGGTTGCCCGTTTTTGTTTCTTTTTTGTTATGCGTCACATCATCGCCTTTGGATTCCTGCTCCTCGTTTTTGCGGCTGTCCAAATCGTCGCGGGTGTCGGGCCTGGGCCTATGGCCGGCCACCTGCTTGTTCTGCATGTTTGTTTGACTTCTTGATCCTTTCATGATTAAGGGTTTTGCAGGAAGCGGCCGAAAAACCGTACCAAATGCAAAAGGCCAGGATGAGGGAATGCCTTCCACTAATCGCAAGGTTATGGGCAGGCTTTAACTTCTTTATTCCTTTGGCTTTATAACCGGGTTGGGACCCAGGGAATAATTTGCTGGAATATTGGGGTGGCCTGCAGTCCAGCGGCGGGAATGTACCAGTAGCACATCGGCATGCGCTGCGCGTTCTGCGGTTTTGGGGTTTTGGTATACCTGCAATATTTTTTTAGTGATTTCGGTTGGCCTGGCCGGTTTTTCTTGTTGCGCATAAACGCCTAAAAAAGTGAATACCTGCAGGGTGAGTAGGGTCCAAATCTTTTTCATTTTGGTAATGCTTTGTTTTAAGATACAACCCCGGTGAAAAAGTTTATTGAAGCAATGGCCGACCCGGTACAATGTTTAGTTAAAGGGTTATTTGCCAGTCTTTTTCCATACAAAATCCTGTGCTTTAATTGGTTTTTTCGCAAACGTTGCCCTTACCTTTGCGCGGTTATTTTGAGCCTCGCATCTGGTTAGTGTACTATTCTTTGCTGCAATCTCTGCTGTTGGTTAGTTCCCTTAACTGTTTTGCCGTGCTTTATTTCTAATTATTTTTTTAAAACAGCATGAACATTTACGTTTCAAACCTGAGCTTTAATGTACAGGATGAAGATCTGAGAGAGTTTTTTACCGAGTATGGTGAAGTGTCTTCTGCAAAAGTGATCACCGACAAGTTTACCAACAAAAGCCGCGGTTTTGGCTTTGTGGAAATGCCCGATGATACTGCTGCACAAAAAGCCATCAACGAACTGGACCAGGCAACCGTAGAAGGCCGCACCATCCGGGTTACAGAAGCAAAACCCAAGGAAGACCGTCCTTCCAAGCCGCGCAGCAACAACTTTCCGCGCAACAATGGCGGTGGTGGTTACAACAACCGCTACTGATCAAATAGCTTAATCGCAATGGGCCCCGGTTTGTTCCGGGGCTTTTTTTGTGCCTACCTTAAAGCTCCGGCAAGCATTATGCATAATTAATCGAAATGAACCCTGCAATGAATGGCATTGATTTTTTTTTATTGGTAATAGTACTGCTGGCGATGTGGCAGGGCTGGCAAACCGGATTTGCTGCAGGCCTGGCCCGCCTGCTGGTATGGGTGGGAAGCCTTGGAGCTGCATATTTATTGTACCCACCCGTTTCAAACTGGTTGTTAGCAGCATGGCCTTCGGTTGGTACCTGGACGCCTCTTGTTTCATTTTTGATCCTGTTTTTTATATTCCGCATTTTACTGGATGCGGGTTTTCATTACCTGCTTCGGGAGATGCCCGGGCACCAGCACGTGGTTAACCGGGCACTGGGCATTTTTCCTGGAGCGGTTCAGGGTATTATAACGGCCATGCTTCTGGCTGCTATTCTGCTTACCCTGCCATTTCAAAATCCCTTTTCGGACAGTGCACGCAACAGCAGGTTGGCGCAAAATGCAGGAAAACTGGTGGCTCGTACCGGTGACTTGCTGGAGCCCCTCATCCCTGCGGGTACAACCGGGTTAGCAAAAAAGGTAGGGACAGGAGACAGTAAAGATTTTATTAAACTACCCTATACGCTTACCAATGTGGAGGTGCGGGCTGAGCTGGAGGAAAAGATGCTGGAACTGGTTAATGGTGAACGCACCAGCCGTGGTTTAAAACCTTTAAAGGCCGACCCGGAGCTGGCTGAAGTGGCCAGGGCACACAGCCGTGATATGTTTGCCCGTGGCTATTTTGCCCACATCAATCCCGATGGCAAAAATCCTTTCGACAGGATAAAGGCTGGAAAGGTTCGGTTTCTGACGGCAGGCGAAAACCTGGCCCTCGGCAGAAGCCTGAAGCAATGCCATGAAGGCCTGATGCAATCGCCGGGACACCGGGCCAACATACTCCGGCCCCAATTTGGCAGGTTAGGCATTGGTATTTTGGATGGCGGTATTTATGGGCTGATGATTACCCAGAATTTCCGCAATTAGTTACCAGGGTAGTGCTGGTCTGGCCACCATGAAGCGTAATTTTCTAAATTCCTTTTAAGTGGCCTGACCAGTAGCTGCCTATTTACTTTAAAAACAACACAATGGCTATATTAGGTTACCAGGCATCACACGAACAGTTTACGCCCTCCCAATTGTTGCGGTGGGCACAAATGGCAGAAAAAGCAGGCTTTGGAGCGGTTAATTCCTCCGATCATTTTTACCCGTGGAGCGAACGGCAGGGCCAAAGCGGTTTCTCGTTTGCCTGGCTGGGTGCGGCCATGCACGCCACTACGGTTCCCTATGGGTTGGTTTGCACCCCTGGTTACCGCTATCATCCGGCAGTGGTAGCACAGGCAATGGCCACGCTTTGCGAAATGTTTGAAGGCCGGTTCTGGATTTCGCTGGGTAGCGGCGAAGCCCTTAACGAAAGCATTACGGGGGAAAAATGGCCCATCAAAAGCGAACGAAATGAGCGGTTGCAGGAATGCGCCAACATTATCCGCCGCCTGATGCAAGGCGAAACGGTAACCCATTATGGGCGCGTAATAGTGGAGGAAGCCCGGTTGTACACCCTGCCCAAACAATTACCCCTGATTATAGGCGCTGCCGTTACTGCAGAAACTGCAGGATGGGTGGGCAGCTGGGCCGACGGGTTGATTACGGTTCACCGGCCATACGATGAATTGAAACAAGTGGTGGATGCGTTCCGCAAGGGTGGCGGAGAAGGCAAACCCATGTACCTGAAGACCCAATTGTCGTATGCTGCTACCGAAGAAGCCGCCATTGAAGGCGCTTACGATCAGTGGCGTACCAACATTTTTCATGGCACCGTTCTGGGCGACCTTAGCAAGGTGGCACAATTTGATGCTTTGGGCGAAATGGTGCAACGTGAAGAACTGGAAGGAATGGTGCGCATTTCGTCCAGCATCGATCAGCATTGTGATTGGATTGCGCAGGACATTAGCCTTGGATTCGAAAAAATTATTTTGCACAATGTGAACCGGGAACAGGAACTCTTTATTAAGGATTTTGGCGAAAAAGTGTTTCCTCGCTTTGCGTAATAGCACCAACCTTATTGAAACAAACTGATGCATTTTTTCTCCAATTTTTTTGGAATACAGTTTCCACCCAAGCACAACCTATTTTAAAGCTGAGCGGTACAGTTTTTTATCTATTTGCCCTATAAAAAATACCTTATGCATAGCTACCAAAATTTTATGGCTGCCACAGACCGGTACAATACCCGGGGTGCCGATTCGGAAACATTGCACCACCTGACCCACAAATTAAAATTCCCGGTTGAGGATATATTGCGGGCGGTTCAGGAAGTAGGAACCAATGCCGACGACGTGGAAGAGTACATACGTGACCGTTACAACAGAACTTAAATGAATAAACAAAATAGAGCAGGATTAACTTGCTCTATTTTGTTAGTACCCCATCCAAAGCGGCAATGTTCACTGGGTAAAACTTTCATCATTCATACTACCAGGCAATTAATATAGGGAGTTCAAAATGCTTACTGCACAAGTTTTCAACAAATTAAGGATTGGCATATTATTCTTATAAATGAATACTGCAGGCAGGTTGGATCAACATTTTAACGCATGCCATTCTGCCTGCCGCATTGTTTACTTAAAATTTATTTACATGGAACCATCTTCTGCAAATGACCGCCTTACGTACATGACCGATATGGAAAAATGCATCAAACGCCTGGAATCGGAAGGATATACCGATCAATACCGCGTTGAAAACAAACGCATGATTTCCATGGAAAACAAAGGAAAAAAATACAAACCAGAGGAAGTGGTTGCGGTAAATTTCTTCAGGTTTGAAGGAATATCCAACCCCGATGATATGTCCATTCTGTACGCCATTGAAACATCAGATGGTAGAAAGGGCACACTGGTGGATGCCTACGGCGTTTATTCGGATGAGAATACCGGCGAATTTTTTCAAAGTGTTGAAATTCACAAAAAAGTAAACAAAAACACGCCTTCTTAAAGGTTATAAAATTATAAAGGCCGGTGCCCACTGAACTTAATTATCAGGAGCACCGGCCGTTTTATTTGTGTTGTTGCAATCTAGTTTATAACCCCACTTTGAAGCTTACAAAAGCGCCGAATTTTGGGTGCGCCGAAGTGTTGGCTTCCCAGGGCGAAAGTTTCCACACCAGGTCGAGGCGCAGCACTTTTAAAATATTGTCTACACCAGTGCCTACTTCCAGGTAGGTTTTGCCATCCAGGGATCGGAACGGATGGCCATTGACAAAATTCAGGTGTTTATTATTATCCGAAAGGGAGCCCCATAATGCTTTAGCGGTCCACAATTGGCGCAGTTTAAGTTTGCGGGTAATGGGCAAAAACCGGAAGAGACCGTTGCCAATGTTGTGCTCAAAAAAAACACCTGCATACCGGTCGTGCACGTATTCGTAGCGGTTGATGAGGTTGAATGCGTACCGGTTATAGTAATAAATTTCATTACCGGGAGCAACATCCAGCAGCATATAAGGCAGGGTGCCATAAGTTTTACCGGCAAAAACATTATAGTAAATATTGCCCAGCGGGGCCACTTTTGCATAGTCGGAAATTGACCCGTACAACTTGCTGTAATCAAATCCACTACCGTCCACCCCCGAGATGCCACTGGTTAAACGCAGGTCCACAATGGGATATATAGAGCCCAGGGAAATGCGGTTAAACGTAGATTCCAAGAATTTTTCGAGGTAAGCGTACCGGATGCGGAGGCCTGCTTCAAAAGTGGCCAGCCCGCTGCCATGGCCATTGCCCACCTGATCTTTTCCTGGCAGGTTCAACAGGGGATCAAAATTGCGGTGGGCCCCCGAAAAGGTCAATGCCAGTCCGTTGCGCCAGCCATGCATATACTCGGCGCGGCGGTCTTCAATCTGTATGAATTTTAGGGGCACCCCTTGTTTGCGGATGGCCAGTGCAAAAATATTGTCTTGCGAAATGTCTCCATAATAGCTTTGGCCAAAATCAATGTCCTTACGCCAGGAAAGATAAAGCTGCCTGCGTGGATCGCGGTTTATTAGGTATCGGCCATCTAACTGAAACTTGAAGCGCTGGTCCGAAAAACCATAGGCCAGGTACCCATGCAGGTAAAACTGTTTGCTGAAGGCTGTATTGGTACCAACGTCAAACCTGGTGCGATACCCTTCCCACCGGTTGTAGCTTACCCAGTTGTACCAGGGCCCAATTTCGTAATTGCCGATATTCTTATAGCCCACCGTCAAAAAGTAAATCCAGTTGCGGTAAGTTTTGTACGAAGGCATATTCATCAGCGAATCGATCATGGTATAAATGCCCTGTTCGCTGCCGGTAAGCTGTTCGTGCCGGTTTTCGGTCCAGAAAGAATCAGGCTTCAGGTTTGCCGAATCGGGCAAAATCACCTCCTCCAATATCCTGTTTTTTTCCAGTTGCTGCGCCACGCTTTGGTCATTAACAACTACGTTTCGGTAAGTGGTGGTTTTGCGGCCAATAAAAGAAAGGTTGCCTTTCCCCAGCGGTGCCACGTCCACCACAAATTTGTCTTTAGCCAAAAACCAGGTGCTGTCGTTAATCAGTTGGTACTCCTGTATCAGGTTAAGCTTATTCAGGAAATTAATGTTGGCATCGCCTGAAAGCCGCAGGTTCATTTTTTGGATGGCAAAAGTGGTGTCGTGCACCCAACAATCGCCTTCAAAAGTGTTTTCCCCTTTTCTTTTCGGCGTAAAAAAGAAATGGATCAAACGCCGCCCTGCTACAAATTGGGTGTCGGCGATCTTATAATTATAATAGGCATCTCCATTGTCCGAAATAGGACTGACATATTGCTTGTCGAAGACCGGGATATAATTGTTGTAAAAGTTGACGATCTGGTCCATGCCGCCGAGCAGTTTTGTAATGCTTTCATTTTTAAAACCCACTGTTTTGGTGGCCTTAAAAACTTCGCGGCGGCGCAGCGGAGCTTTGCTGTAATAATAATCCGATACAGCTTCGGTGAGGTAAGCAGGCAAATAAGGCACCTCTTCGGTAGTGTCAATCTTATCGAAAATAAACTGAAACTTCCGCAGCATGCGGTTTTCGGAAAGCTTTTCCTTGCTTACATTTTTAAGATCCAGTTCCAGCTTGTTGTATAATTCGTAAGAAAAGTTGTCGAACCGGTAGCGGTCATTTTGCTTTTTGCGGGCCACGATGCGCCGCCACATCCACAAACCGCGGTTGCCTTTTGCTTTTACCACAACCCCCGTATTAAACCTGCCTTCCTGCATGCTTACCTGCAGCCGCAGGGTATCGGAAAATATAGTGGCGGAGGAAATAAAGTATTTGTAATCCTGGAAACCCACCGAGGTGATTTCCAGCGTATCGGTAGGCCAGGCGTCAAATCCCAACCGAAAATTACCGGCCGAATCGGCTAGTTTGCCAATACCTGAAGTTATGAAACGTACCGAAGCAAAAGGGATCGCTTCACCACTATTGGCCTCGCGGATCTGGCCAATTAGAATCTTGTTTTGTGCTGCTGCTGAAAAAAGAAATAAAATAAAAAAGGGGAGCGCCAGAATCCTCAAAAAATATTGCCGTTCTCGTTGCTTCATTTCACCGCAAAGTTAACCCAGTGGCTTGAAAAAGAGAAAGAGCCATATGCCAACGGTTAATAAGTGATACAAATGAATGGAACACTTTGTTGGGAGGTGGGCTGTTATGCAAGTAATTGGCTTATAAACCGCAAGGGAAAGTGCTATCCTCCGTGTTGGCGGGTGGTAGTAAGTTCTTTAAAAAAGCGGTCAACCAGCCGCGTAGCCCAATTGGCGGCGTTGCGGTAAAACTGGGGCATAAAGGTGATGGTTACAAACACAAATATGTTGAGCAACAATACCAAAAGCACCAAAACTTCGAATTTATCTTGAGCGGCAGCAATATTGTAAAACATAGGTTTATAAATTAAAATCCAAATTATTCAAAGCAGTATTTATACCAGCTTTTGATAAATGGTTGCTAAATATGGCTGAACTTGAAGTGTAAAGCTGTGTTTTTCAAAGGCTAAAGAAGGATTTTAGGTGCCGGTGGCTGTTTTGCACAAGTTTTCAACCAGGGCCAATAATGCCCCCAACGTTTATCATCTAAGCAAAAGTTTCTATTGCCCCGCTTGAAGCTATCCGTTGATCACCCCTTAAATTGTATCTCCATTCCTTTCAACTGCCCGCTGGTGCTTATCTTTGCGCTTCGCATAAACAAAAGGAATGACGGAAGAAAAAAGCCTCAATTTCATAGAAGAAATAATTGAAGCAGACCTAAAAAGCGGCAAGTACAAATCTATAGTTACCCGGTTTCCACCCGAGCCCAATGGTTACCTCCACATTGGCCATGCCACTTCTATTTGCCTCAACTTTGGGCTGAGCAGGAAGTTTGGGGGCTATACCAACCTCCGTTTTGATGATACGAACCCCGTTACGGAAGAAACCGAATACGTGGAAAGCATCAAGGAAGACGTAAAGTGGCTGGGTTTTGAATGGAAAAACGAATTGTACGCCTCCGACTATTTTGAACAATTGTATGCCTTTGCGCTTAAACTTATTGATAAAGGGCTGGCTTATGTAGATGATCTTTCGGCCGAAGAAATTGCTTCGCTGAAAGGATCTCATACAGAGCCCGGAAAGGACAGTCCCTTCCGGAGCCGTTCCGTTGAAGAAAACCGCACCTTGTTTGAAGCCATGCGGGCCGGGAAATATAAAGACGGCGAAAAAGTTTTGCGGGCGAAAATCGACATGGCACATCCCAACATGCTGATGCGCGACCCCATCATGTACCGCATCAAGCATGCACACCACCACCGCACCGGCAACCAGTGGTGCATTTACCCCATGTACGATTTTGCCCACGGGCAAAGCGATTCCATTGAAGAGGTAACCCATTCCATTTGTACGCTGGAGTTTGTGCCCCACCGCGAACTGTACGACTGGTTTATTAAGCAGCTGGAAATTTTCCCTTCGCACCAATACGAGTTTGCCCGCCGCAACCTTACCTACACGGTGATGAGCAAACGCAAACTGCTGCAACTGGTAACCGAAAAGCACGTAGACGGATGGGATGATCCCCGGATGCCTACAATCAGTGGCATGCGCCGCCGCGGTTACACACCAGAAGCCTTCCGCGACTTTTGCGACCGTGTAGGCATTGCCAAAAGGGAAAACCTGGTAGATGTAGGCTTGCTGGAATTTTGCGTTCGCGAACACCTGAATAAGGTGGCACTTCGCCGAATGGTGGTATTCGACCCGTTAAAGGTGGTGATCACCAACTATGAAGAAAAGTTGGGCGAGGTTGAAATGTTGCAGGGCGAAGACAATCCTGAAGACCCTGCCAGCACCGTTCGGGAAATTCCGTTTGGCAAAGAACTTTTTATTGAGCGGGACGATTTTATGGAGCAACCTCCCAAGAAGTTCTTCCGTCTCTATCCTGGCGGTATGGTTCGGCTTAAATTTGCCTACATCATCCGTTGCGACGAGGTTGTAAAAGACGAAGCCGGAAATATCACGGAACTGCGGTGCACTTATATACCCGAAAGTAAAAGCGGGGAAGACACTTCGGGCATCAACGTAAAAGGCACGCTGCACTGGGTTTCGGCCCAAAACAACGTAACCGCAGAGGTGCGGCTATACGACCGCCTTTTTAAAGTGGAAGACCCAAGCAGCGAAGAAGGCGATTTCAAGGACTATATAAATCCGGACTCGCTGCAGGTGGTAACCACGGTATTTGCCGAGCCGGCGCTGAAAACAGCAAAAATGGCAGAGCGGTACCAGTTTTTACGCAAAGGTTATTTCACCCTCGATACAAAAGAAACTTACGGCAGGCTTGTTTTTAATCGAACTGTTACCCTTAAGGACAGTTGGAGCAAAGAGCAAAAAAAAGGTTAGCCGTGGTGTTCACATGAGAAAAACAAAAACGCCGCACTTGTTGCGGCGTTTTTTATTGAACTGTAATATTTTGAAAGGAGCACGAGTCTATTTTAAGAATGAATTTGAAGGCTCTTTTATTAGATTTATTAAAACGGTATCAAGTCATTTCCCTACCTCCAATAAATCCTTTCACCTCCAAAAAATCCTGGCTTCTAATAATGTCCCCGGATGATGGGTTTGATTTCCCTGTCATACAACTTCTTAAGCTGTTCGTGTACTAAAGGGTCGATAGGGGGCAGGTCGGAGGCCAGCATGTTGCTGTGTACCTGCTCGGGGCGGGAGGCACCGGGAATCACAGTGGTAACCTGCGGGTGATCCAAAATCCAGCGGATGGCCCACGATGCGGTGCGGTTGTCTGGAAACATTCTTGCCATTTGCTGGGCCAATGTCACCCCTCTTTCAAAAGGAACTCCCGAGAAGGTTTCCCCGGCATTGAACGCTTCGCCGGTTGCATTGAAGTGCCTGTGGTCATTGTCCGCAAACTGGGTATTGGCCGTAAACTTACCCGAAAGAAGCCCGCTGGCGAGGGGAACCCGTACAATCAAAGCCACTCCTTTTGCAGCCGCTTGTTCAAAAACCTCTTCCGCAACGTGCTGCCGAAACAGGTTAAAAATTATCTGCAGGGAAGCAATGCCTTCCTGCTCCAGGCATATCAGCGCTTCCTCAGAGGTTTCTACGCTGGCGCCCCAATATTTGATGAGCCCTTCGGATTGTAGTTGCCGCAGGTGGTCAAACACTTTTCCTTCTTTCATTTCGCCGGTAGGAATACAGTGCAGTTGTTCAAGGAACAGCTGGGGCAGCTGCAGGTTATTCAGCGAATCTTCTACGGCACGGCGCATATGGTCCAGCGAAAAGTTTTGCGGCCACCCATTTCCGGCATCACCACGGCGGCCCAGTTTACTGGCCACAAAAAATGATTCCTGCTTTGTTTTTAAAAACCGGCCAATAACCTTTTCCGAAATGCCCATGCCATAAACGTCGGCGGTATCTATAAAGTTTCCACCCAAACCAGCGAATGTATCCAATATGGTAAAGGCCGTTTCGTCGGAAACCGAGCCCCAATCGGAAGAGCCCAGTTGCCAGGTGCCAAGGCCCACTTCCGAAATATTATTACCCTGAAAAGATCGGTAACGCATGCGTTGAAATTTTGGTTGCAAGATAGGAGATAGGCCTACAGCTTGGGGCACTGAACAAATAAAAAGCGAAAGGGATACCAGGTGAAAAGGTGCTTACAGATAGGGGAAATAAGGCGCGGCATTATTGCAGCATGGCTGAACAATGCCATTGTATGGATCACCAATGTTTGTTCTTATGCGTCTTGATTAAATATTTATATGGCCGGGCTGCAGGCGTTATAAATGAGGCCTTGGATTTATTTTATTTTTCTCCTTCGAAGGAAACAGTCACCCAATCCCTTTTACTGGCATAAAATTTTAATATTAAAACCTACAAAAACTCATTTATGAATAAAAAGACATTAGCAGCCGCCCTTATTGCAGGAACCACATTTTTGTGGGCTTGCGGTAACAACGACAAAAAAGAAGGCGATAACATGACTACTGGCGAAACCACGATGTCGGATACCGCCTCATCAGGTAGCACTACCATGGGTGCCATGGACCAGGATTTTGCCATGACGGCCGCCAGCAGTGATATGCTTGAAATTCAGTCTTCCAATATGGCCATGCAAAATGCCTCCAGCGAACGTGTTAAAACGTTTGCCACCACCCTCATCCGTGATCATGGCGCAACCAGCGACCAGTTGAAATCGATTGTTTCCGGTAAAAATGTTACCCTTCCTGCCGACCTGATGCCCAAGCACAAAACCATGCTGGACGGGCTGCAGGGAAAAACCGGGAAGGATTTTGATAAAGCTTATATGAACCTTCAGGTAGCCAACCACCAGGAAGCGGTAAATCTTTTCCAGAACGCTTCCACCAACCTTACCAATGCAGAATTAAAGGCTTTTGCCACTCAGCACCTACCTCACCTGCGTATGCACCTCGATTCGGCTCAGGCTATTAACAACAGCAAGATGTAAGCGCTTTCTTTGACCCTATTCAAACGCCTGCAACTGCAGGCGTTTTTTTTATTATTGGGTTAGCCTGCTGGGATGAATATCTGCGCTGCATTGTTCCGCACTATTACCGTGCTCAGCCAAGACTGGAGGTTAAAAATAAAGCAACACATGGTAAAGGCCATATAGCTGCGAACGCATTTAAATAAGGATTTAAAAAATGGAACGCTTTTAGTTTTGTATATACACGAAACATGTTGTAAAAAACAGCAAATGTTGATCCATGCGAGGCGCGCAGCAGCTTACACGTATGCAAGGATTTGAAGTGTTTTTTATAAACCTTTTAATGCGCTGGGTGTTTGATTGGTTAGATTGTTTAATTTTGCGGCAACCCTTGATTTTTTAACCGGCAACTCTTGTTGTACAAATGAAAAGCATAAACAAAAAACTTTTCCTGCTGGCACCTTTGGTGCTACTGCTGTTTGTACAGGCGTTTGCCGGTGCTGGCAAACACCCCAAAAATACCCCTAAGCTTCAACTTTTTACTGCTCTGGAGCAGGTACACCTGCCCCAGGCAATAGCGCACCCTTCTTTAATTGAATGCCTGGAAGTACACAACCAGGAACTGGTACATACCACTGTTGAGCGGAAGAAAAAAAGCCGGTTTTTAGTGCGGTATTCCTGTGCCAGCCAATACCTTAAAAAAGGCCATAGCAGGCTCTATACATTCCACAACGAGCCTGCAGCAGACCCCGACCACGAGCCGGCACCAGATGAAATCTGGCATGCACGTCCGCGTTATTACGTTTTTCTTTTCCGGCTTTGTCCCTTTTAATTTCTTGATTTCATTTAATATTTCCACCCTTCTGCTTCAGTAGTGAAAACGCATAGCCATGCGTGTTATACACCGTGTTGACTTAAAACACCCTTATTGGTTGTGTTGCCTTGGTGTGCACTGGCAGTGGTTGTGGAAGCAGCATCCATTCATGCAGGCCAATATTTAGTTGATGGCGTGCACGTCATTCCCTTGTATATAATCAAATGAAATCATGAAAACAATTTTTATACACCAACTTTTAAGTTTAGGCCTTCTTATTGGTTTTACGGCTTGCTCGGTTAACAGCCAGGCGGATAAAACAGCAGAATTGCCCAAGCTCCCGGTAACCGAAATTTTAGTAAAAGACACCTTGCTGCACCAGGAATATGTGGCAGAGATACAGGCGGTTAAGAACGTAGAAATCCGGAACCGCATTGTTGGTTTTCTTGATAGAATTCTGGTGGACGAAGGCCAATATGTAAAGGCCGGTCAAACGCTTTTTGTTCTTAACAGCACTGAATATCGCACACAGGTAGCACGTTCGCAAGCAAGCCTGAGCAATGCTTTGGCCGAAGCCAAAACTGCTGAAGTGGAATTGCAACGGGTTAAGATTTTGGTAGATAAAAAGGTGGTTACCCCTACCGAACTGGACCTGGCAAAGTCCAAGCTGGCGGCTCACCAGGCAAAGGTTTCGGAGGCCCGTTCTGTACTTTCAGATGCCAAAAACCGGCTTTCTTATACAGCCATAAGGGCGCCTTTCAGCGGTATTATCAACCGCATTCCTTTTAAAACGGGAAGCCTGCTGGAAGAAGGTACTTTGCTGACCACTGTATCCGACATCAATTCCATTTATACTTATTTCCATATTTCGGAAGACGAATACCTGAATTACCTGCAGGCAAAAAAGGCCAATAAATCGCACAGCAATACTGTCGAACTCACTATGGCCAATGGTAAGTTGTATCCCCACAATGGCGAAATTGAAACCATTGCTTCTGAATTTGACGGAAGCACCGGCTCTATTGCGTTCCGCGCCAAATTTCCCAACCCCGATAACCTGCTGAAGCACGGAGCCTCTGGTAAAGTGGCCCTCGAAACCTCGGTTGAGGATGCATTGATGCTGCCCCAAAAAGCAGTGTTTGAAATCCAGGATAAAAACTACGTGTATGTAGTGGACCAGCAAAACAAAGTGAAAATGAAAAGCTTTGTGCCCAAAACAAGACTATCGCACTATTATATAGTGCAGTCTGGTTTGCAGCCAGGCGAACGTATTGTGTATGAAGGGGTGCAAAGCCTCCGCGAGGGCATGGAGATAATACCGCAGCCCGTTGCACACGACAAGATCGCACAGGCCTTCTAAGGGGCCTGGCTGCAAATACATTTTGGCAAACTGATGTGCAAAGGATTGCTTCTTGCGGCGTTCTGCCTTTGCGTTTTTGTGAACAAACACGCCTTCCGGTTTTAAAAAAAAATTAGTGGTGTCAAGGCATCGCCACAAAAGCTAGTAGTTATAAGCTAATGGCTAACAGCTAAACTATTCCCATGTTTGACATATTTATAAAACGGCCAATATTATCGCTGGTCATTTCCCTCTTTATAACATTGCTGGGGATACTGGCGCTATTTTCCCTGCCCATCACCCAATTTCCCGACATCGTACCACCATCGGTAACGGTAACTGCAAAATACACGGGTGCTAACGCCGAAGTGTGCGCCAAAGCCGTGGCTACGCCGCTGGAACGGGCTATTAACGGGGTGCCAGGCATGACCTACATGCAGTCGGTAACCAGCAACAACGGTACTACGCTGATACAGGTATTTTTTAATGCAGGTATCGACCCCGACCAGGCTGCAGTAAATGTGCAGAACCGCGTTTCTACCATCCTCGACGAGTTGCCCGAAGAGGTGATCAAAGCGGGTGTAACCACCGAAAAAGAAGTGAACTCCATGCTCATGTACCTCAACATCATGAGCGATGATCCGGCGGCCGATGAAAAGTTTGTGTACAATTTTACCGACATCAACATCCTGCAGGAGTTAAAGCGTATTGAAGGGGTTGGTTTTGCCGAGATCATGGGTGCCAAGGATTACTCTATGCGGGTGTGGCTGAAACCCGACCGGATGATGGCGTACAATGTTTCCGCCGATGAAATTGTAACCGCCATTCGTGCCCAGAACATAGAAGCAGCACCAGGCAAAACCGGTGAAAGCTCCGACAAAGACCCCCAGATGCTGCAGTACGTGTTGCGTTACACGGGTAAATTTTTTGAACCGGACCAGTACGGCAATATCGTGGTACGGGCCAACGACGACGGTTCGGTGCTGCAACTAAAAGATATCGCCGACGTAGAGTTTGGTTCGCTGAGTTATGCAATGGTTTCCAAAACCGACGGCCGGCCTTCGGCTTCCATTATGATGAAGCAGCGCCCCGGTTCCAATGCTCGGGAAGTAATTGCCAATGTAAAAGCCCGGATGGCCGAATTAAAAGAATCGTCTTTCCCGCCCGGCATGACGTACAACGTGAACTATGATGTATCGCGGTTCCTGGATGCTTCAATTAGCGAGGTACTCAAAACATTGATCGAAGCATTTATCCTGGTGTTCCTGGTGGTGTTTCTTTTTCTCCAGGATTTTCGGTCAACGCTCATACCTGCACTGGCAGTACCTGTAGCCCTGGTGGGTACCTTATTTTTTATGCAAATGCTTGGGTTTTCAATCAACCTGTTAACCTTGTTTGCCCTGGTGCTGGCCATCGGCATTGTGGTAGATAACGCCATTGTGGTAGTGGAGGCGGTACACGTTAAAATGACTGAGTATGGCATGCCTCCGCTGCAAGCCACCATGGCCGCCATGAAAGAAATCAGTGGGGCCATCGTTGCCATTACGCTGGTGATGTCGGCGGTATTTGTTCCGGTTGCTTTTATGGATGGGCCGGTAGGTATTTTTTACCGGCAGTTTTCGCTAACTATGGCCATATCCATTGTTATCTCGGGTATCAATGCAGTAACCCTAACGCCGGCACTTTGTGCACTGATGTTGAAAAGCCATCACGGGCCGGTAAAAAAAACGGGATTGCAACGGTTCTTCAACCGGTTTAATGCAGGGTATGCAAAAACGGAAAACAAGTATGCGCATTTGGTGAAACGCATAGCGGGCCGCAGGGCCATAACCATCGGAATGCTCCTTTTCTTTTTCCTGGCCACCTGGGGCATCAGCAAGGTATTGCCTTCAGGGTTTATTCCTACCGAAGACCAGGGGATGATTTACGTGAATGTGACCACACCTGCCGGTGCCACAGTGGAGCGCACAGAGAAAGTTATGGATGCAATACAGGCTGCCACTGAAGACATGAAATCGGTGGAATCGGTTTCCACACTGGCGGGTTACAGCCTGGTGAATGACGTACCTGGCGCTTCGTATGGCATGGGCATGATCAACCTGAAATCTTGGGACGACCGTGAACAGGGAGTGATGGAAGTGATCCGCGAACTGGAACGTAAAACCAGGCATATTTCAGACGCAAGCATCCAGTTTTTTCCACCGCCTACGGTACCTGGGTTTGGAAACGCCAGCGGTTTTGAAGTGCGGGTGCTGGATAAAACCGGCAGCGGCGACCTGCAAAAAACCGCAGAGATCAATAACAAGTTTATTGAGGCTATCAACAAAACACCAGAAGTTGCAGGCGCCTTTTCATCTTTCGATCCCAACTTTCCGCAATACATGATTCATGTGGACCAGAAAATGGCGGCCAAAAAAGGAGTGACCGTAGACAATGCCATGTCCACACTGCAAACCCTGCTGGGCAGTTATTATGCTTCCAACTTTATCCGCTTCGGGCAGATGTATAAAGTAATGCTGCAGGCCTCCGCGGAGTACCGCGGCAAGCCAGAAGACCTATTAAAGTTGTTTGTAAAAAACAACAAAGGGGAGATGGTACCTTTTTCCACCTTTATCAGGCTGGAGCGGGTATACGGGCCGGAACAACTTACCCGTTATAATATGTACACTTCGGCAATGATCACCGGCGATGCGGCGCCCGGTTACAGTTCGGGCCAGGCCATTGAAGCAGTAGAGCGGGTTGGCGCCGAGGTGCTGCCCCGCGGGTTTGACTATGAATGGTCGGGCATGACCCGCGAACAGATTATTTCGGGAAACCAGGCAATTTACATTTTTGCCATATGCCTGGTATTTGTGTACTTGTTGCTTGCCGCCCAGTACGAAAGTTTCAAGCTGCCCCTGGCCGTATTGCTTTCCCTACCTACCGGCATTTTCGGGGCGTTTTTGTTTTTAAAAATTATGGGCCTGGAAAACAATATTTACGCACAGGTGGCACTGGTAATGCTTATTGGCTTGCTGGGGAAAAATGCTATCCTAATCGTGGAGTTTGCCATCCAGCGGCGTAAAGAAGGTGCCTCAATCCTCAAGGCTGCAATTGAAGGCTCCGTCTCGCGTTTGCGGCCCATCCTGATGACCTCTTTTGCTTTTATTGCCGGACTGATTCCATTGGTTATTGCCACAGGCGCCGGTGCAATGGGCAACCGTTCTATAGGCACGGCTGCAGCAGGGGGCATGCTTACCGGTACCATTTTCGGCCTTTTGGTGATTCCGGGCATGTATGTGTTGTTTGAAAGCATTGGGCAAGGAAAACCTAAAAGAAAAATCAAACAGGTTCCAAACACTCAACCCGAATTATCTGATGAAAAAATATAATCAAAATGCAACACTTCCTAGGCGCATGATAAAACCTGCATTCATAATAGTGCTGGCTGCAGCCATTTTCACCGGTTGTGCTCCCATGAAAGAAATGCAGCCTGCCGAAGCTCCCCGATTGCCTCAAACTTTTACAGGTGTTGGGGACTCCTCCAACATGGCACAACTTGCGTACAAACAGCTTTTTACCGATACCCATTTACAGCAATTGATAGATACCGCCCTCCGCAACAACTGGGATTTACTTGGTGCCCTGCAGCGTGTTGAAATGGCACGAGCAGGCTACCTGCAATCTAGTGGTGCTTTGCGGCCGCAGGTGTCGGGTGGGGCTGCTGCCGGCGGCGACCGCTGGGGAAGGTATACACTCAACGGGGTAGGTAACTTTGACACCAACCTGTCACCCAATATTGATGGTAAAAGAAAAATTCCCAATCCTTTTACCCCCGATTTTTTCCTGGGGCTGCGCAGCAGTTGGGAACTGGATATCTGGGGCCGCCTGCGCAACCTGAAAGAAGCAGCATCACTACGGGTTTTGCAATCGCAGCGTGGGGTACAGTTTGTACGTACCTTATTAGTAGCAGAAGTGGCCAATCATTATTACGAATTGTTAGCGTTGGACAGCCAGCGAGAAATATTGCGCAACAACATGCAGCTGCAACAGCGGGCTGTGGAAATAGTGGAAGCGCAAAAGGAAGGTGGCCGTGCTACCGAGCTTGCCGTGCAGCAGTTTAAAGCCCAATTGCTCAATACCAGGGCGTTGGATGCTGTATTACTGCAACGTATAACCGAAGTAGAAAACAACTTGAACCTGCTTTGCGGCCGGTTGCCAAAAACCATACAAAGAGGAAGTGCCCTGATGCAACAACAACTGCCCCCAATGCTGGCAGCTGGTGTGCCTTCCCAATTGCTGTTGCGCCGTCCCGACATAAGTGAGGCCGAACTGGCGCTACGGGCTTTGGAAGCAGATGTTTCTGCAGCACGGAAAGCCTTTTTGCCGGCACTGACATTAACGCCCTACATTGGCTTTAATTCTTTCAACGCAGCCCGATTGTTCGATCCTGCTTCGCTGGCTACAGGTGCCCTGGCAGGGTTTGCCGCACCTGTTTTAAACCGGACGGGGATTACAGCTGATTATAATAAAACCCACGCTTTAAAACAGGAGGCATTGCAGCAATACTATAAAACCACCTATACAGCTTTTACCGAAGTAGTTACTACGCTTAGTGCCATCAAAAACCTGCAACAGCAGTTTACCTATAAAGCAGAAGAAACTGATGTTTTGGAAAATGCAGTAATAACCGCCAATGATCTGTACTTGTCGGGGCGGGCCAGTTACCTGGAAGTGATCACTGCCCAAAGAAGCGTGATTGACGCAGAACTGGAATTGGTGAATACCAGAAAGGAGCAGTTTTTTTCTGTCATTGAGTTGTACCGGTCATTGGGTGGAGGTTGGTAATAATTAGAAATTCAGAAACAAAAAATCCCGGACCAAAGAGGCCCGGGATTTTTCTTAAAAATAATTAATGCAACTGGATGTATACTCCTTATTATTGTTTACAAGCAGGGTCAATAAAAAGGTGAAATTATTCAAACGTAGGTATAGTTCTTAAAAATGCTATTTGCTTTTCTATTGCTATAATAAGGCCCCCGCAGGCCCTCAATTTATAACCGCTTGGTTGCAAGTAGGGTGCAAAGTTTAGGTTCCTTCATTACTGTCACGGACAGCAGTATAACCTTATTGATATGGTAAAACTGCTTTACGATTTTATCCTTTCAGTTCTTTGTTGTCCCATTCCTGCATACACATGGCATCACCAAACCAATTTGTTAATCAACGTACTTTTTATACACAGGTTTATATCCTAATAAATAGGATAACGGTGCAAGCAAGGCAAAAACAATTTGCTGCACGGTAAAGGATGGCTTTGCCAGCCGGAAAGCAGAAGAAAACTTTCGTGCAATCAACACCACCTGCAGCAAGGAAGGAATACCGGCGCTGTTTGTTTTGCCGTCAGTTGCAAGCCCACAAAGCGTTTCCAGTAAGTGTTCTGTATTTAAAGCGGGCATTACCTTCCATTGCATAACCGTTTCTTTATCAGAAGGATTCCACATAGCATGTGCCGTGTTGCGTGGTATTTTCAGGGAATCGCCTTCGAGAAGGGTGCGTACTGTTCCCTCAATCTCTATGGACAGGGCTCCGGAAAGAACCTTGAATTCTTCTTCCTGGTAGGGATGGTAATGTGGAGCTGGTTTGGTTGAGTGTGGGCTATAAGTGGCGATCATATGGAGCAGCCCACCCTTGGTTTCCCTGCTGGTTTGCACAAATCTAATTTGCTGCCTTATGGCAGGATTGTATATGGTTTTATTGGGATAGGCCATTGGTTTTGGTTGCGGTTACTGTTATTGATTCTGTTGTAAGCGGCATGTCTGTGCCGCTTTTGATGCTTATTTGGGCATCAATTTGAAAAAAATAATTTGCCGGCAAGAATAAAAAATGAGGGACGGTTATATTTCTTTATTGCATGCGGTTACAATATGATGCGCAAAAATGGAAGTAAATAGGGGAAGCATTTGAGAGGTGCATTCCATAAAGTAAGACAGGAGGCCTATCACAAGCAAAAACGGTGAAATGCAGTGCCCATCAATGTTTCGACATTGTGATGGATGCAAATATCCGCATATTCAATTCACTGATTACAATCATTGAATCCTTTTACATTACTCAGTTGCTTCAGCATTTTTGCCGGTTACATTGCAGCTGCAAAAGGGTACAATTACAAGAAACGAACCCTGAAGGTTGCCAACTTTTATTCGCCTTATTGTTGTTGCACCACTTTGTCTTTCACTTGCTTGCCGACCTACAACTATTCATCCAGTTTTCCGATTTCATCTTTCGGACAGGGCATTGATAACCTTGCTGCTGTCCGGCTAAAACATTCAGTTATGAAAGAATCAAACGTCGACAGGCTTCTTAAAAAAATCGACCGGATCAGAGAAGCCCAGAAAAAATTCAGCACTTATACCCAGGAGCAGGTTGATGAAATTTTTCGTGCAGCCGCCATTGCTGCCAACAACAACCGTATTCATTTGGCCAAGCTTGCCGTAGAAGAAACCGGCATGGGCCTGGTGGAAGATAAAGTGATCAAAAACCACTTTGCCTCCGAATACATTTACAACCAATACAAGGGCGAAAAAACCTGCGGCGTCATTGAAACCGACGAAGCTTTTGGTATTACCAAAATTGCGGAACCTATTGGCGTTGTAGCTGCCGTTGTACCTACCACCAACCCAACATCTACGGCCATCTTTAAAGCCCTTATTGCACTTAAAACCCGCAACGGCATTATATTTTCGCCACACCCACGGGCAAAGAACGCTACAATTGCCGCCGCTAAAATTGTGCTGGATGCTGCCGTGGCTGCAGGCGCCCCCAAAGGCATCATCGACTGGATTGACGAACCTTCTGTAGAACTTTCGCAGGTAGTGATGGCAAAGGCCGATCTGATACTGGCAACCGGCGGCCCGGGCATGGTAAAAGCTGCTTACTCTTCGGGCAAACCAGCCATTGGGGTAGGAGCCGGAAATACACCTGCTATTATTGATGAAACGGCCCACCTAAAAATGGCTGTAAACTCCGTGCTGCTTTCCAAAACTTTCGACAACGGCATGATCTGCGCCTCCGAACAGTCTGTGATTGTCATATCATCTGTGTATGATGAAGTGCGGCAGGAATTTTTAGACCGAGGCGCCTATTTTCTGAATGAAGATGAATTAAATAAGGTCCGTGCCATTATTTTAAATAATGGCGTATTAAATGCAGCAATTGTGGGCCAGTCGGCGGCTAAAATAGCTACGCTTGCAGGTTTCTCTGTACCCGAAGAAACCAAAGTGCTCATAGGTGAGGTAGCATCGGTAGAACTGGAAGAACCGTTCTCGCATGAAAAACTGTCTACCATATTGGCTATGTACCGGGCCGTGGATTTTGACGAAGCCCTTAAAAAAGCCATGCGGCTGGTAGAATTGGGCGGTTTCGGTCATACATCAGTGTTATATACCGATCCAGTGGTATCGAGCAGCCGCATTGAAAAGTTTGGAGCTTCTATGAAAACGGGCCGAACCATCATTAACATGCCTTCTTCGCAAGGCGCCATCGGAGATATATTCAACTTTAAATTATCGCCTTCACTTACCCTTGGTTGCGGCTCATGGGGCGGCAACTCGGTTTCGGAAAACGTGGGGGTAAAACACCTGCTTAATATTAAAAGCGTGGCCAATCGCAGAGAAAACATGTTATGGTTCCGTGTTCCGGAGAAAACTTATTTTAAATATGGATGTTTACCGGTAGCGCTTCGGGAACTAAAAGAGCTGGGCCGGAAAAAAGTATTCATTGTTACCGACAAGGTATTGTACGACCTAGGCTTTATTGATCCGGTGGTAAAAGTGATTGAAGAACTGGGCATTGATTTTCGGATCTTCTTTGATGTAGAGCCCGATCCCACACTTGCCTGTGCCCGCAAAGGCGCCGACGAAATGACGGCCTACCAGCCCGATACGGTAATTGCACTTGGTGGCGGTTCGCCCATGGATGCGGCCAAAATCATGTGGGTTTTATACGAACATCCGCAGGAACGATTTGAGGACCTGGCTATGCGGTTTATGGATATCCGCAAAAGGGTTTATGCATTTCCAAAAATGGGAGAGAAGGCCCTTTTTGTAGCCATTCCTACATCTGCAGGTACCGGCTCTGAGGTTACCCCCTTCGCAGTTATCACTGACGAAAAAACAGGCATCAAATACCCGCTGGCAGATTACGAGCTTACCCCTGACATTGCCATTGTTGATGCCGAATTAATGATGAAAATGCCACGTGGGCTCACTGCATCGTCTGGCATTGATACGCTGACGCATGCCCTGGAGGCTTATGTTTCTGTGTTGGCTTCTGAATTTACCAATGGCCTTGCGCTGGAAGCTATCCGGTTAACCTTTAAATACCTGCCGCTTTGTTATACTGAAGGGGGTACCAACATCAAAGCGCGGGAAAAAATGGCCCATGCTGCTTCAATAGCAGGGATGGCTTTTGCCAATGCTTTCCTGGGTATTTGCCACTCGCTGGCGCACAAGTTGGGTGCAACCCACCACGTGGCACATGGCGTGGCCAACGGTATGCTTATTTCGGAAGTGATCCGGTTTAACGCAGTGGATAATCCACGCAAACAGGCAGCATTTCCGCAGTATAAATATCCCAATGCTAAATGGCGCTATGCCCGCATTGCCGATTACCTAAACCTGGGCGGCACCACCGAAGATGAAAAGATAGAATTGCTGATCGAGGCTGTTGAAGAACTGAAACGTAAAGTGGGTATCCCGGCCAGCATCAGGGAGTATGGCCTTAAAAGAGAAAAATTCTATGCTACTCTCGACACAATGTCCGAACAGGCATTCGACGACCAGTGTACCGGCTCCAACCCGCGCTACCCGCTTATTTCCGAGCTAAAACAATTGTATATAAATGCATATGAAGGCAGGACCAAAGTGGCGGCACCCACCGAAGTTCCCGTCCTTCAGGAAGAAGCTGAATTAGCAGCAGTATAGTGTTTTTCTATTGTAGATTCGGTAATCCCGGCGCTGGGTGAGCGTCGGGATTTTTTTTATCTTATTTCGTCATTTTCGGCTCGTTCCTGCTGCGCCTTTTCCGGTGCTTTTGTTCCATCAGTAAGGGTGGGCTCCAAATCTTTGCTGTTGTCCACAAACCCTTTTAGTTCGGTCATTTGCGGGTCGGTTTGTTCCTGCCTGCTTTCCGATTGAATAATGGGATTATTGCGGTCTGCTTCCGGGGTTTGGTTGTTGGGTTTATTATTATCCATAAACTGTGTTTTGCCATTCGTTGCAAAAACCTCGCCTTTATGTTTGCAAGAGGGTAATGGTTTAATGAAATGACCCGAAACCAGAAAGGAAAATAAATGTCACACCAACTTATATTCCATCCGAACCATAGTATCAAACCTGTTATGCAATAGAAGATTTTATCCCTGTAGTAAAAGGTACAAGGCTTGAAATTTTAATAAATACCACCCAGTTTTCTTTTGTTTAATGATGCATACTTTCCTTCGAGTTTGGGTAAACGGGTGGGCACATTTTGTGCCGCTGTTGTATCGGTAAGGGTATGTATAAAGGCAATAATTTGCTTTTTCTCCACTTCTGTTAGCTTTAATTTTTGGGGAAGGATCATAAAAAAAGGTAGTCCCTTCAAGCCCGGCTTCATGGCACTGAAAAACTCATTGCCCCCTGCATGGTCGTAAAAATTTATCACCTGGTCAAGTGTTTTATACACGCCGTTATGCATGTAGGGTGCAGTCACTCCGGCATTGCGTACCGTGGGTATTTTAAAGGAAAAATTAAACAACTGGTTTTGAGATGGTTTGGAAAAACCGGCATCGGGATCAACTTCAAAAATATTCATGGTGTCTTTCAGGGGCACGCCAATAGAGCGGTGGTCGGTATAATCGAAATAAGGAGGCAAAGCACCATTGAACAGCGGTGCATAATGGCAGGAGCCACATTTGGCGCTACCCATAAACAGGTTGAAACCTGCAATTTCATCACTATTCATTTTGGTCTTATCGCCCCGCATATATTGGTCGAAGCGGCTGTTCAATCCCGTTAGTTCCCGTTCATAAACAGCTATGGCCATTTTTATATGCGACCGTTGAATGCCTCCTTGCTTTGTTTCGGGAAAGGCCGCGTGAAACAAGGATTGATATTCCTTACTCGAGTTGATACGGGCCGTAACATTTTCAAAATTGCTGTGCAACTCGTCGGGACTATTGATCACTGAATCCAGCTGGTCTTCCAGCGAGGTAGCCCGTAGGTCCCAGAATTGCAGCTTTTGAAAACAGGAATTTATAACCGTAGGTGCGTTGCGGGGCAGGTCGGCGCGGTCGAACCGGACGCTTTTAGCCATGCCATCGGTAAAGGCAAGTTCGGGTTTGTGGCAAGATGCACAAGCTCGTTCGTTGTTGTCGGATAGAATTGGGTCGAAAAATAAAATTTTACCCAGTTCTGCCTTTTCAGGGGTAAAATAGGCTTCTTCGCCAGGGGCAAAATAATCAGCATTAAAAATGTTGGCGTCATAAATATGTTTAGCAGTCGGTTGCACAGCGCTAAACTTGGTTATCGGTGCAATATTCAGTGCATTTTGTAATTGTTGCAATTGTGCAGAAAGGGGCAGGAGGTAGCGCTGCAAATAATCCATCCGATCGAAACTTACAAGGTCTTTATGCCGGTCCAGCACCTGGGCACCACCGTCAAGGTTATAAAGGATGGCCTCTTTGAGCTGTTTGTGGCTTTCGGGCAACAGGGCGGCCAACTGCCCTACCACATCGGCCCAGGAATGATAAGCGCCGGTAAAAGCTGGCCTCCAGGCTTCATCTACCACAAAATCGCCGTTGGCAATGCCGATGGTACTGATGCGGAACATTTGCAGCCGGAGCGCTTCAAAGATGTCGGATTCTGTTAGGGCCGCAACCTTCGGCCCGTAATTGCCGTCATGAAGCGCCTTTCTTAAACCCGTTGTGGACCGTTCAATCAGTTTACGTTCTCCAATGGAATCCTGTCTGGTTTTTTTTTGCAGCACACTATCGGGGTCAATGCCAAATGGTCCGAGCCAAATCCAGTTGTCGGGCAGCGGAGGCCCCCAATCGCGTCCTTCAAATTGAGCGGGTTTCAGAAAGGTCTGGTAAATCTGTTGGGGATCTAAATAGGCCAGCAGCCATTCTGTTTTTTTAAAGCGGTACAACAGGTCGTTGAATTTTTCCTTTCTTACGGAGTAACTGCTATCCAGGTAATATGTAGGATACACTGCAAGTGCCGAGTCAAATTGTTGGATTGCGTCCCAATATTGCCGGCTGATATGCTCCACTGTTTTTTTTACCTTGTTTTCCGGTCGGCCTGCAGTAATGGCCAACAAGGAAATGCAGGCAGCGAAAGCCAGGATCAGCAACCAAGGTTTATAATGCAGCATGTTTTTTTAGTTTAATTCAACAGTGGTTTAATGCATGGGGCAGTGCTTCAAATAGGGTGGGACAATTATTGCATTAATAGATAAATAAAGAGAAGCCAAGCAAAATGACGCCATCACCATGCAGGTACATGCATAAATGATTCTTCTGTTGTAAACGAGCTTTTGTTAATGTAGGCCAATAAATTGAAAAATGCCAGCTCTGCAATAAGGAGTGTGTGGTAAGCGGGTTTTTATTTTACTCTAAAACTATCATAGCAGGGAGGACGACTTTATAAAAAATGATTGAAACAATGAAGCAGCCTGCCAGTGCCTATTCAATAAAGCATTGCATCTGGGTTAATCATTTGTCTTTTTGTAGGAAAACCTTTTGTTACAAACCTTTTTATTGCTGACCTTTTACTTGATCAAACACCCAACTTTATGCATAAGCGCTTTTTATATTTGTCCGGTAACTTTTTCATAATTTGAATTTCTGCCATACCTGCCCTATATTCGCACTCTGCTAAATTCCATCCTATTAATCTCCGCCCTTTCTAATAATCCTGCTGAACGACCAGTTTTAATTATCACCCTATTTTCTGAATTTGCATGTATAGTGATTTGCAATTATTGAATTGGTCTAAGATCAAGCTGGTAATTTTTGATGTTGACGGAACACTATACTCCCAGGCCAAACTTAGAAAATGGATGCTGCGCGACCTGCTTGGGTATTATATGCTCCGGCCATGGCGCTACAAAGAACTACTGATCTTACAAAAGTTCCGCTCGGAAAGGGAACACAGAAATACTGACGATTGCACCGATCTGGAAAATGCACAGTATACCTGGTGTGCGGAAAAGCAACAGGTATCTGCCAGCGCTGTACGGAAGGTGACCGATAAATGGATTTTTACGCACCCAAATCAATACCTGAGCAAGTGCGCATATCCGGGCATCAACAGCTTCTTCAACAGACTGCGCCGGTTAGGAATCAAAACCGCGATTTACTCGGATTACAAAGCCCACGACAAACTAACTGCCATGAACTTGTCGGCCGATTTGGTGGTCAGCTCCACCGATCCGCACATCGATAAGTTTAAACCACATCCAAAAGGCCTGATGTATATAGCGGAGCAGATGGGCTTGAATGTGGACGAATGCCTCTTTATAGGCGACCGTGATGAAAAGGACGGCCTTTGTGCCCGCAATGCAGGGATGCCTTACGTTATAATAGATGCGAAAACCAATGAAACTGCTGTCTTTTATTCATTACTGGAACAGCAATTAAACACCAAACCATAAAACCATTTAGTATGAATCAAACACTTGCGCACACCAACGTGGAGCCAGCAGCCGACCAGGTGCTGCTGCAGCCGGCAAAGTTGAAGGATTATATCCGCATTGCCCGGTTGGACCACTGGTTTAAGAACATCTTTATGCTTCCCGGGATGTTGTTTGCGTTTCTTGTGTATAGTCCGGCCCTCGACCTCAACCTTTTTGTAAAGATTATTTTCGGGGTGGCTTCCACCTGTATGATCGCATCGGCCAACTATGTGATCAACGAGTTTCTGGATGCCGCATTCGACCGCTTTCATCCGTTGAAAAGTAAAAGAACCGCAGTAGTAAGCGAGCTGAAACCCACTTACGTGTACCTACAGTATGCCATGCTGGTGGTAATGGGACTGGCCCTGGCTTATTTTATTTCCTTTCCTTTCCTCATCATCGAAGCGTTCCTGTTGTTCATGGGTTTGATGTACAATGTGCGTCCTTTCCGTACCAAGGAGCGGGTTTATCTTGATGTGCTTTCCGAGTCGGTAAATAACCCCATCAGGTTGGCACTTGGCTGGTTTATTTTTGTACCCGCTGCATTTTTACCCACTTCGCTGAGCGACTTTTCGTGGGTGATCATTCCTCCCAGCAGTATCATTCTGGCCTACTGGATGGGCGGTGCCTTTTTGATGGCGACCAAGCGCTTTGCCGAATACCGCTTCATCAACGATCCTGAGCGGGCCGGGCTGTACCGCAAATCGTTTAAGTATTATACCGAAGAAAGCCTGCTGATTTCGATGTTCTTTTATGCCATCACTTCAGCGTTTTTCCTGGGCATTTTCCTGATCAAACACCGCATCGAATTGCTGATCAGCTTTCCGTTCTTTGCGCTTCTTTTTGCCTGGTACCTGAAGATTGGCCTTCGGAAAGATTCTGTAGTACAAGGACCCGAAAAACTGCACCGCGAAAAAAGATTTATGCTGTACGTGGTATTGTTTATCATGGTACTGATGTTGTTGATCTATATCGATATTCCAGGCCTCAACTGGTTTTTGAAGAAATCATTCCAATATGAATAACCAGATCCAGAGTAACCGATAAAGCAGGTTTAACCTGTTAAAGATTTTGGGTAATAAAAAGCGGTTGGCTATGTAGCCAGCCGCTTTTTTGTTGACAGCTTTTATTGATGCTGCTGAAAATTTTTGTTACCTGTAGTCGTACAAAAACCAAGTGGATTCAAACCTCACTAAAAGCAACAGCCTTTCCATAAGTAAGGAAAGGCTGTTGCATTTCTTTTATAAAAGGTAATATAGAAAAGATAAAACCTTCTTTAACTAAGGTGATTACGCTAGTAAACCTTGAGAGGTTGATGCGCTTTTGAGAGAAAACCTTTTTGCAGGCTACATATTTGGATCATCGGTTAGCAAGATTTATATCCCTTTCATGGGGTTCAAACTACTTAATGTCACCTTTAGGGATACGGGCATGCAATATGCGCTTGTTTATTATTACTTTTCCGATAGGTCAAAGAGGTAAACGTTTACATCAACCGTTTTATACGCATCCAGCTCTTTTCCCATTGATCTAAATATTCCAACAAGGCCGGTATCATTCAGCTCACTTAAATTTTTCTGGAAGTATGGCGGTTGATCCACTAGATCCCCAATTTTAAGATTGTAATACTTATGGTAGATCAGCCATACACGTTTATGGCCTTTGAGTGCTGCAAAATCAGGAGCCAGGTTGCGGAAATACGATTCCTTATCCTGTGAAATAAAGCGAACGTCTTTTCCTTCAAGTGCATCAAATTTCAATGCATACGCATTTTTGTAAAAACGATAGGTGTGCTGCACATTCCAGGAAACATAAACCACATCGCCCGGTTGGTACCGGTTGTTGATGTAGACCAACGTTTCGCGGTTATAGGCTTTTTTATAGTCGCCAAACAAGCTGGTGTTGGCCAGTTGGGCCGATGAAGCAATTACTGGAACGGCCAGCACTGCAATGGGTAGGAGGAATGGTAGCCTTTTAAAAAGTCCTATCCGCACTGTTAAATATTGAACACCATAAGCAACAAAAAAGATCAGGAGCGGCGCCAGGAAAACCAGCAGGCGTTCATAAAATGGATACACTTTTATTACAGAAGCTGCAAGGGTGAATAATATAGGAAAAGCCAGCACCCAAAACCATTGCCTGGCTTGTTTAAATACCGCGATAAAGCCGGGGATGATGACCATCAATGGGATAACCGGAAGTTTAGATAAGATTTGCAGCCACCGGTTTTCTACAAGGGATGCTTTCCACCAAAGTCCCATAGGGTAATAAAATACTTTGGCTGCAATAGTTGCATACCATTTCAGATCGGTCGTATTCTTAGGCACCAAAGGCATAAAGCCGCCTTCTTTTGCAAACCAAAGCACCAGCCACTCAGAGTTAGCATACTTGTTGGTAAACAATAAGTAATTCAGTGCAAAGCTCACCATCCATAGTGTTCCCAATACGGTAGCCTGAACTAAGTGGGGCCATTTTTTATGGGTCAATGCATACAAGCCCATGGCCGCTGCCATGCCGGTAAGAATAAAAATGGATGCATAAGAAAACCAAATTACAAGGGCACCGGACAAACCCCATTTTATTAAAGATGCAAGATCATGGCGGTGCTGCCAACGGGCATAAAAAAGCAGCAGTACCACGGTTGCCAGCATTTCCATGCTGTATTGTTTTATTTCTACCGCATGGTATATGAGGGGAGGAGCCAGTGCCATAATGCCAACGGCCACTGCAACGCCCATTGGTTTAAGAAAATGCCTGCACAGGGGCAAAAAAAGCAGCAAGGAAGCAATGCCTGCAAGCAGCGGAACCAGGCGCAGGGCCATTTCGCCTTTACCAAACAACAACACGGATGTGCGTACCAGCCACAAAAAACCTATGGGGGCTTTTTGCTCGTAATCAAGCGCAGGAGTGGCCAGCTCCAGATAGTTCATCCTGATCAGGCTGCTTGATAAATATATTTCATCCACCCACAAGGAGCGGTTATCGAAATAATGAAACAGCCGCAACAAAATGCCGCAACCGATCAATGTCCAGATAAGCAGGTTTACGTTTTTATGTTCGCCCTGCAATGAATTTTGTTGTACAGAAAAAGTTTCCCTTGTTGTTGCTTTTGCCGTTGAATTAAACGCTAGCTGCATGGTGTGTGCATTTTTATAAATAATGGCAAAGACAATCGTAATATGAAAATTGATACACGTACATTTTGAACGTAATAACCAGGCCTTTTAACGTACCTCCTGCAATGTTTCCCGGGGAGTACCATTAACTTTTATGCCAGTGGGTGCAGTGGTTTCTAACTGGAACAGGCTTACACCCATGTCACCCAATGTTTGGTGTGCTATTTCTTGGCCAACAGAGCCTGTAGCGGAACGCAATTTTGCGCCCCCTTTGGCTTCTGCCACATACCAAGGGGGCAACTGGGTTATGTTGTCGCCAATGTTTATATCCAGGCTGTTGTTGTAAACTATCCAAACCCGCTTTTGCCCCTGCAATTGTTGTAAGTCAGCAGCAATGCTTGAAAAATAAGTTGATGTATTGTTGGCTTTCCAGCGATGGTCTTTTCCTAAAATACCATCATATTTTAGGTTGTAAGCATCTTTATAATACTTGTAAGGGTGTATTGCATTCCAATAAATATAAACCGCATCCCCGTTTTTAAATTGCTGGTCAACAAGCAATAACGCATCCCGTTGGTTGGAATGTTTATAACCCCCAAAATAAGGAGGGTTGACGAGCTGCATGGCCGATCCGGCAAGGGGTCCTGCAACAACAATCAGGGGCAATGCATATCGCCATGCACCAATTTTGGGTAAAAGACCTGTGATGGCATCGGCGCCGCGACCTATAAATAAAACCAGCATCGGCGCTGCATAAACAACAAAACGCTCCGAAAAAGGATACAGTTCCAAAGCAGATGCTACCAAATGCAGCAGCAGGGGAGCAACCAATATAAAGAACCATTGTTTGTTTCCCCTGGCAAAGGAAATCGTTCCTGCAATTAAGAAGACCATGCCCAGGATAGGAAGTTTTAGCAAGCCACTCCAGATAGGATGGTTGATTTTACTGGCGTTCCAAAGCAAGCCCAAGGGGTAATACAAAAGTTTGTAGGCTGTTTGTACAAACCAGTTGGCGTCGCCTGCCGAAGTGGGCGGAAATGGCATAAAGCCACCATAATATTTAAAAAAATTAACCAGCCATTCCGAATCAGAATGGTTATACGTAAACAAAAAGTAATTAAGCGCAAAACTTACAAACCAGATAAGAAAGGGAATAAAGGATTTAAAAAACCTGGACCAATCCTTTTGGAGTAAATGAGTGAGCCCTACAACCATGGCTATGGATGTGAGTACAAAGGGCGCGGTGAAAGAAAACCAATATAAAGATGCGCCACCAAGGCCCCAGAGAATTAACGCCTTAGTATCGGTGCGGTGCTCAAACCGAACATAAAGGTGAAGGGCAAGAATGGTGATGAGCATGTCAAAACCATACTGCTTTATTTCTACCGCGTGGTATATAAGGGGAGGAGCCAGTGCCATAATGCCAACGGCCACAGCAACGCCCATTGGTTTAAGAAAATGCCTGCACAGGGGTAAAAAAAGCAGCAAGGAAGCAATGCCTGCAAGCAGCGGAACCAGGCGCAGGGCCATTTCGCCTTTGCCAAACAACAACACGGAAGTGCGTACCAGCCACAAAAAACCTATGGGGGCTTTTTGCTCGTAATCAAGCGCAGGAGCAGTAAGCTCCAAGTAGTTCATCTTAATCAGGCTGACTGCCAGGTATATTTCATCGGTCCATAATGACCTGTTATGGAAAAAATGAAACAGCCGCAAGCCAATACCTGCAAAAATTAAAAGCCAGGTTACCCGTTGCAGGAGTTGTTGGTGGTCTTTTTTTGTTGTAGTAGGTGCATGTTGGTTAAAAGGCCAGATGGTGTTTCGGTGATGAAGCTGTGTAGTTTCCACCCAAATTGGTTTATGGTATAAAGGGATGGGCGCAAATTAAGACATATAAAGGTTTAATTAAAACCCACGGTAAATTAAACAGCAATTAGCTGTATTGATAGGCACCCTTAAACCTGGAAAGACAAACGAATAACTCCAATCATTATGTATAATTTGTTCGCCATCATTACGGTATTGAATTGCAAATTATTAGAAGGGCTATAAAAAAAATTCGGGATAAAAGTTAGGCTTATAATGGATAGTTCTTACTTCTCATTTATCTATAGGTAATTACCCTTCGGTTCTTTCCTTGTAACTGCACGACGGTTCCTCTATTATAAATCAAAATAATAAAGAGCACCTTTAAGCATGGGCTAACGAATGATGTGTGATAGAGAATTTTTTGGTTCTTGTTTTTAAAAAAGCAATTACCTCATCCTCGGTTGCAAAACGATTGCCGATGTTTACAAAATGCCTGGCCAGCAAATCATAGCGCTTGCGCATCAGCCAAATAAAAATATGAAGGAAGTGTATGTTGTCGAATACAACTGCCTCATTCACAACATACCTGTCCAAAGTTTTTAGAAAATATGCAGGATGTTCCGTCCAATGCATGTTTTGCCGTTCGTGGTGGCTTATATGGTAACCGTCGTTCCAGCACTTGTGGTTGTACCTGGTGTTGATACAGGTAACGCTGTTTTTATAAGGATTGCCGGGATCTACAGGGTCAATAAATGCATGTTGTGCCCAATTGCCCATCATGGCAATCAGGCGGTATAAAAGAAACGGGAGGATAAACACCCAAAGCGTAGCCTTAAAATTAATAATGGCAAGTAATATGCAAAATGCAATAAACAATAACTCTCCCCGGACGGAACGGTACAACAGCTTCCTTCTGTTTTTTCGGAAAAAATAAAGTGCCAAATGGTAAACACCTGTAAATAGGAACTGCACAAAATACAACCTAAACGCTTTTACTGAATCGCGTTGGTAAGGCATGGTGCTGCTTTCGTCTTCCTGTAAGTTGTTTTCAGCATGGTGCATCCCTATATGGTGGGCGTAATATGTTTCGGGAGAATGGCCAAAAAACGGTGCAATGAACCACGGCAGGTAATGATTTAGATAATCTACCTTTTTTTTAAAAAGAACCCGGTGGCTGGTGCAATGCAGCATAAGCCCGAATGGACCTTTAAACACAAAATTATTGAAGTAGGCATACGCCAAAGCAATAGCCCACCAAACCCAACCCTGGATGGCGGGCACATACAGCAACACGGCCAAGGGCAAAACCAATATGGAAATTTTAGCTGTCAGTTGTACAAAAGGCAAGTCCCGCTCATCGCGGATGAGGCCCAGAAAAAGGCGTTCCAGGAATGAATATTGAAATTTGCCAACAAAAACAGGATCTGTAATGGGCTGTAGCTGTTTCATCGCATTACCCTCCTTTATGACATACAAGTTAAAAATAATAGGTGGGAGCCAAGGCATTCCAATTCAAATTCTTAATCGTATGGTTGCGGTGTAACTGGTTTAAATAGCAAAGTCAAAGGATAACTTTATACAATCCTGAACCCTGATTCTATCTGTATTAATCCCTCCAATCATAATAATATTGAATTGAAGGGGTAACAACATGGTTTTCTCCTGTTGAAAAGTTTTTGCATTGCGTAGTTGCATGCCCAGGCCAGGCGATTTATATTCATACAAAACTTAACCGCTGAACATGGAACAAACTCCCATCCCGCCGCCATCAACCCAACCCAAGAACTGGTTATTGGAGTCTATTTTGGTAACCATTTTTTGTTGCCTTCCTTTAGGAATTGTTGGCATCATCAATGCCACCCAGGTTAATTCCCGCTTTGCTTCAGGCGATTATAACGGGGCGCTAAAAGCCTCGCAGGAAGCGGGTAAATGGACCAGGATTGGTTTTTGGGTAGGTATCGGGGTAATTATACTTTATATACTTGCCGTGTTTTTATTTGGCGCTACAGCTTTTTGGGCCAGCCAGCAGGATGCTGATTATTAACCATGCATTCTCGTACCACATCCATATTACTGATTATAGCAGCAGCCGGTATGCTGCTGCTATTTTATTTGTTTGATGCCCGTAAAGGCGGCTTTCCTCCCTGCCCGTTTTTCAAGCTCACAGGCCTGCTGTGTCCGGGTTGCGGATCGCAGCGTAGTTTGTCAGCTCTACTACATGGTGAAGTTATTGAAGCAATGCAATTTAACCCCCTCTTGGTGGGCTCATTGCCCCTATTGATTCATGCTGTTTTGGTGTTCCTTAAAACAGGTGGAAAAGAAAGGCCCAGGTTATTGTACCACCCTCTTTTTGCAAAACTTATCCTGATGGTTGTATTGCTTTTTTGGGTGGCCAGAAATGTCGTTTGGTTTTATGCCTGACAAACAGGAAAATGTGCCGCTGGTTTCATCAAAAGTCAAGGTCCAGTTCGGCTCCAGATAAAGCAAAAAAAAGATTTTGTAATTGGTGCAGCGAGTACATAGGCATCCAGGAAGCCACTTCGCGTGGATCGGTTAAGCTAAAGTCCCATCGGCCATTTGTTTTTTGTAAATATATTGATGCAGTGACGTGCTCCCACCAAAAGCCGTCCTCCGCTTCTCTAAACCAGCACTGTTGTACTAATGAATTGGAAAGGCCCACCGGTTCAATATCCTGGACCTGAACTGACATTTCCTGTCCCGTAACAAACACAACATCACCTTTTGGCATTTGCACTATCCCTGCAATGGCCTGTACTTCCCCGGCCACCAAAACCAAATTCCCAACCCTGAGTTCATAAACGGCAATCATAACGGTAATGGATACGTGAAATTGAAGTGCGCAGAAAAAATGTTGCAGCCTTTTCGGTTGCAGTTGAATTTACTCATAACTATTCCTCTCCTAAAGTGGTTACCGGTATTCGCCATACACGCTTCGCAGCACATCGGCAATTTCTCCAAGGGTGCAGTAAGCCTCAGCTGCTTCAATTACAGCTGGCATCAGGTTTTGGCCGTTTTGGGTGCATCGCCTTATTTCCTCCAGGCAAAGTTTTACTGCTTCGTTATCTCTACGTTGGCGCAATGCCTGCAATTTTTGTTGCTGCGCTATCCTTATGCTGTCGTCCACACGGAAAACAGGAACCGTATTGGGTTCGTCTACCACAAATTTGTTCAGCCCAACAATGGTTTTTGATCCGTTTTCAATACTTCGCTGGTATTGGTAGGCACTGCGTGCAATTTCCTCCTGCATAAAACCATTTTCGATGGCTGTGACGGCACCACCCATTCCGTCAATTTGCTCCATCAGGTCCTTTGCCTTTTGCCTTATTTCTTCGGTTAATGCTTCTACAAAATACGAACCTGCAAGTGGATCTGCCGTATCGGGTGCCCCGCTTTCAAATGCCACTATTTGTTGTGTGCGCAGCGCAATTCGTGCGGCTTCCTCTGTAGGCAGGCTTAATGCTTCATCGTAGCCATTGGTGTGCAGGCTTTGAGTTCCGCCCAGCACCGCTGCCAGCGACTGAATTGTTACCCGAGCAACGTTATTAAGTGGTTGTTGTGCCGTTAGGGTGCTGCCGCCGGTTTGGGTATGAAAACGCAACATCAGGGCTTTAGGATCGGTAGCACCAAGGCCTTGCATGATGTGGGCCCACATGCTGCGTGCCGCCCTAAACTTGGCCACTTCTTCAAACAAATTATTGTGGGCATTAAAGAAAAAAGAAAGCCTTTTACCAAACACATTTATATCCAGTCCTTTTTGCAATGCCGCTTCCACGTAAGCCTTACCGTTAGCCAGGGTAAACGCAACTTCCTGTACGGCAGTACTGCCCGCCTCCCGAATATGATACCCTGAGATGGAAATGGTATTCCACTTTGGCAACTCCCGGCTGCACCATTCAAATATGTCGGTAATAATGCGCATGGAAGGCTTTGGTGGATAGATGTAGGTGCCCCGTGCAGCGTATTCCTTTAAAATATCATTTTGAATGGTGCCTGTAATTTGTTTTAAATCCGCACCTTGTTTTTTGGCCAAAGCCACATAAAATGCAAGCAGGATAAAGGCAGTAGCATTGATGGTCATGGAAGTGCTGACTTCCTGCAGTTGGATGCCTTTGAACAAGGCTTCCATATCTTCCAGCGAATCGATGGCAACACCTACTTTGCCCACTTCGCCTTCGGCCAATGAATGGTCGCTGTCGTAGCCAATTTGTGTGGGCAGGTCAAATGCCACACTTAGTCCCATCACCCCTTGTTGCAACAGGTAATGGTATCGCTTATTGCTTTCTTCGGCAGTGGAAAAACCTGCATACTGACGCATGGTCCATAAGCGCCCTCGGTACATATCGGGCTGAACACCCCGGGTGTAAGGAAACTGGCCGGGCAGCTCCTCCTTATTCTCTGGAATATCTGCAGCAGTGTATGTTTCCTTTATTTCAATACCGGCATCGGTAAACACTTTTTTATTCATATGCAAAACATTGTAGGCATCATGGATTTGTTCCTGGCGTATTCATAAAATAACGGCCGGAAAGATAGGCGGAATTACAGCCCCGTCAAAAGCATATTGGGTATATAAAAAAGGGAACAAACGATACCGGCGTTTGTTCCCTTTTTTATATAAGCTTCCCAATGGAAGATTTAGCCTGATTCAAAGCTGCATTATTTGTCTGCAGGTTTACTCTATTCAATTCGGTGGCCTTCCATCCAATTATTTCATTAGCTTTTTTGCTTCAAAATTCAAGGCTTCCAGCACAATGGTATGCAGTGCTTTTTCATTTTGGGCCATCACCACTTCCAACACTTTTTTGTTGAGATCGCTGCCCCGGGCCTCTGGTGGCAAGATGGCTGCAATCTGGTTGATGATAAGCATATTTTGATCCCGCAGGTTGCGGATGGCGTCCCATGCTTCCGGGCTTACATAAACTTGCTGCGATGAGTTGTATTCGTATTCCTGGCGGATGTTGTCGATCAGCACGGCCTGCATTTCTCGGGCTGTGGCACCCGGATGATTGAGGCGGCTTACCAGGTTGGGCAGCGCAATGCGTTCGGCAAGTAGCACCAGCCGCTCATAAGCTTGCAGCTTCAGGGGCGTTGCTTCGTATTTTTCTGCCGGTGGGGCCGGTGGCACAGCAGCAGCCCTTCGGGCAGTTATAAACGCTATAATGGAAAAAACAAGGGCCACTGCGGAAAGCACCAGCGCCAGGGTAAATTCGTTCATACAAAAGTTTGTGGCGCAAATGTATGAAAACTGGAAAAGCACATTTTTATGACATTGTTTTGGCACCGTGGGGTAAATTTGCAATATGGAAACCACGATAGCAACACCGGTAAGTTTTACCGAAAACGCGATAGCCGAATTAAAGCGCCTGATGAGCGAACCTGGCTTCGACCCAAACCATTCCCTCCGCGTGGGAGTAAAAGGAGGGGGGTGTTCAGGTATGTCGTATGTGCTGGGTTTTGACGAGAAAACAGAGCGGGACAGTGAATACCAGTTTGAAGGTTTGTCTTTTGTGATGGAAAAAGCACACGAAATGTACCTGTTTGGGATGCAGATCGATTGGCAGGGTGGGCTCAATAGCCGGGGCTTTACTTTTAGAAACCCCAATGCCTCCACCACCTGCGGTTGCGGAACCTCGTTTGCAGTTTAGGAATAGTCGATAGTCCATTGATCATGGTCCATAGTTCAGAGAAGCGAACTGAAAATCCGTTTTCTTCTTACGTTATACTTTGGTAGTTCCACAACAATGCCGGGAAATTCCCGGCATTGTTGTGGAATGAACTTTTGTAAATATTTTCTTTCCAATTTCCTATCATTATTTGCCCAGGAACCTGATCCAATGGTCAATGGACGAAACTTAGATCAGGTCACTTTGTCCAGCAGTTGTTTTTCTCCTACGATCCACACCACATCACCCAATTCAAAAATAATGGTGGATTCAGGATTTAGTATCCGCACCCCATTTCTTTCGATGCCTACCACCAGTCCATTGGTGGCACTGCGCAAGCCCGAATCCCGGATGGTTTTCAGCAAAAATGGAGAATCGGGCTCAATGGTAAATTTATCCAGCTCCACTTCAACATCCCTGAAGGTTTCCGACGTTTTTCGGTCGGGACGCAGGATGGCGTTCATTTTGATGGCCTGTGCGTCGGTGCAGATCACAAACAACCGGTCGCAAGGAAAAATCCGCTCATGCTTTTGGGGTACTACAATGGTAATTTGTCCGCGTTTGATCATGGCCACGTTTACACCAATTTGTTCCCGCCACCGCAACTCTTCCAGGGTTTTGCCAATCACCGGCGATTCGGGGGCAATTTCAAAAGTGGTGAGGTGGGCATCCCATGGAGCCAGCGCCACATTGCGGATACTTGCTGCCTGTTCCATTTCCATCAGTTCCTGTTGCAGTTCGCGGTCGTTCAGGTTGGCAATAAACCGGCGTTCCAGCCGGTCGTATAAGCCCTGGATCTTTTGCCGGGAAAGGGCAAACATCACAATCATGAGGAATGCCGCAACCAGGGCTATGGTTATATCAAAAAACAGATTGAGTACAAACAGTATAAAAAACAACGCAAGGGCCAGTTTTACCCCGCGCATAATCCAGATAGGGCCGCGGTATTGCTGCTGGCTAAAAATGCGGGCAAATGATTCAGTTTGCTCGTTGCGCACCGTCAACGCCCAAAGAAACGGGGCCATCAGCAACAAGGTAAGACTTGATGCGGAAACGGCTCCCAACCGGTCTTCAAAATATTCACTTACAAAGGGCAGCAATATTTCCGACGAAAGGTAAATGATGGCGGTGAGCAGCACAGAAAACACCACCAGGTTCAGGATAAAGGACCGCAGCACCTGCTGCCAGTCGCTTATTGCCGAAATGGTTTGTGCCTCGGAACTGTACTTGGCCATCGACATTTTTACCCGCTCGGGTAGCCGTTTGTCGATCCAATTAAAAAACGGCGTACTCCATTTTATAAGGTAAGGTGTAGTAAAGGTGGTAATGCCGGAAACTGCCACAATGGTGGGGTACAAGAATCCTGAGGTTACTTTCAGCGATGTGCCCAGTGAAGCGATAATAAAAGAAAATTCTCCGATCTGTGCCAGGCTCATGCCGGTTTGCAGCGATACTTTCAGGGTGTTGCCCGAAATAAAAGCACCCAGCCCGGTGGTTAGGATTTTACCAATGATACACACCACTGTAATGATCAGGATGGGCCAGATATATTGACCAATTACCGTGAGGTCGATCATCATGCCCACCGAAACAAAAAAGATAGCGCCAAACAAATCCTTGACCGGGGCTACCAGGTGTTCGATCTTTTCGGCTTTGGTGGTTTCGGCCAGCAGCGAGCCCATTACAAATGCCCCTAGGGCGGCCGAAAATCCTGCCTGCGATGCCAGGAAAACCATCATCAGGCACATGGCCAGCGAAACGATCAGGAGTATTTCATCGTTCATCAGGTGGCGGGCTTTTTTCAAAAGGGTAGGAATGAAAAAAATGCCGGCTACAAACCACAGGATCAGGAAAAATACCAGCTTTAAAATTGATAGGCCAGTATCTACACTAAAAAACGATTGGGTGGCGGCAAATGTGGACAGCAATACCAAAATGCCGATGGCAATAATATCTTCCACGATGAGGATACCAAAAACCAACGAAGCGAATTTTTTCTTTTTTAAGTTTAATTCATCAATGGCTTTAATGATGATGGTGGTGGATGAAACGGCAAGCACCGCACCCAGGAAAATAGAATCCATCGTGTTCCATCCCATCAGTTGGCCGGTTCCATAACCCAGTGCCGACATGCCAATGGCTTCTGCGCTGGCCGCAACCGATGATGATCCGCCCACTTGTACCAGCTTTTTGAAGCTAAACTCCAGGCCCAGGCTAAAAAGCAAAAAAATCACCCCGAACTCAGCCCAAACCTGCACGTCACGAACTTCTAATATAGAAGGTGTAAACCTAAAACTGGGGCTCACCAATACCCCCGCAATGATATAACCCAATACCAGCGGCTGTTTCATCCATTTAAACAGCAGGGTTATTATAGCGGCCGCACCTAGTATCAGGGCCAGGTCGGTGATTAAGGGGGGTAAATGGTGCATGATACAATCTTTTGCGCCGTGTGTTCCTTTTGGGAACCCAAAGCCATTTCCTAATGCTGTTTTCGGGATAATTCCTTTTCGTATGGCAGCACAATTTCCACTGTGCTGCCCATTAAGCTATCGCCTTAATTTGCCTGTATTTGGTCTGGTAACCTTTGCCGGCAGCGGAGCCGCCTGCTTTTAAAAAACGGGAAGCCTACCCGTTTTGCGATTTGTTCAAAAATAAAAAAAAAGGGGGCCTGCAGCCATTACCATTTTTTAAATTTTAAAAACAAAATGCCCCTGCGTTTTGCAGGGGCATTCCTAATGAGGCTATTATTTATTCATTAATGCTTGGCTACTGCAGGTTTTTGAACCGGTGCTTTTTCAGCAGGATCTTTTATGTCGCCCAACATTTTTTTACCACCCAGGTCAACTAAGATAGGGGCGGCAACAAAAACAGAAGAGTAAATACCAACGATCACACCAATCAGCATGGCGAATGCAAAACCGCGGGTTACTTCACCACCTACCAAAAACAGGATCAGGATGGTCAGGAACACCGTCAATGAAGTCATGATGGTACGGCTCATGGTATCGTTCACGGCCCGGTTGATGATGGTTGCTCTTGGGGCACCAATCATCTGGCGGCTGTATTCACGGATCCGGTCAAAAATCACCACCGTATCGTTCATGGAGAAACCAATAATGGTGAGTATGGCCGCAATGAAGTGCTGGTCGATCTCGAGCGGGAAAGGCACGATGTCTTTTGCAAACGAGAACACGATCAGGGTTACCAGCACGTCGTGCAGCAGGGCCGCAATAGTACCCAGGGAATAACGCCAGTCGCGGAAACGTACAAAAATGTAAATGGAGATCAGCAGCACCGACCAGAACGTAGCCCATTTGGCACCTGCCACCAGGTCATCCGAAATGGTGGGCAATACCTTGGTACGGCCCAGCAGGTTTTCATTGTCGAATTGCTGGTAATTCTGTGCTTTCACATGATTTCGCAAGCCTTCATAAAGCTTGGCTTCAACCGCTTCGTCCACACCTTCAGCATTATCGTCGATGCGGTATGCGGTAGTGATGTCGAGTTGATTGGCCGATCCGATGGTTTTAATAACCGGGCTTTCACCAAACGCCTTTTCAAGGTCGTTACGTACACCTTCGATGTTGGCTGCCTGGTCAAATTTTACAATAAAGGAGCGGCCGCCTTTAAATTCCACGCCATAATCAAAGCCATGGAACAAGGATGCAACACCCAGCACCAATACCAGCGCAGAGATCATGTAAGCGATCTTGCGCTTTTCTACAAACTTGAAGTTGGCATGTTTGAAGATGCGGCGGGAAATAGGGGTAAAATATTCGAGGTGACGCTTTTTGCTGGTAAAAATGTCGCTGATCCAACGGCTAACTGCAATACCGCAAAACAGGGACAACAGCAAGCCTAGGATTTGCGTAGTGGCAAAACCCTTAACCGGACCCAGGCCAAATGAGAACAGGATCACAGCGGTAAGCAAAGTGGTAATATGACCATCCAGTACCGGCGGCAGCGACCTGCGGTAACCATCATTGATAGCTTGCTGGTAGGTTTTTCCCCGCGTTAGTTCTTCTTTAATGCGTTCGTAAATCAGTACGTTGGTGTCCACCGCCATACCAATGGTCAGTACCAGGCCGGCAATACCGGGTGCTGTCAAAGTAGCGCCCAGACCGGTCAATACACCAATAGTAAACAGCAGGTTCAGGATCAGGGCAATATTGGCTACCCAGCCGCTGGTATTATAATATATCAGCATCAGGATAAAAATCACCAGGAACGAAATACCAAAGGCCATGACACCGCCCTGGATGGCATCGGCACCTAGGGTAGGCCCTACCACCTGCTCCTGAACAATTTTGGCAGGTGCGGGGAGTTTGCCGGCCTTTAAAATATTGGAAAGGTCGGTGGCTTCTTCCGGGGTAAACGAACCGGAAATGGATGAATTGCCGCCTTCGATCACATCGTTTACACGAGGAGCGGAGTAAACAATATTATCCAGAACAATCGCGATGGATTTTCCTTTATTGGCCCGGGTCATGTTGGCCCAGGTGCGGGCACCTGCCGGGTTCATTTTCATGGTAACCTCGGGTTGGCCGGTAGTGGGGTTAAAATCAGAGCGGGCATCCACAACGGCTTCACCTTCCAGAGGTGCTTTATCCAGTCCTTTTGTTTTAAGACCAAACAAGGCCACAAAAGCAGCTTTTTTGTTGTTGTCCTGCGTTTCCGGAATGCCGTAAGCCCATTGGATATCGGCTGGGAAATTGGCCGCCACTGCAGGATTGGTCAGGTATTGACGAACAATGGCTGTGTCACGGATCGCAACCAGACCGATCTGTCCATTGTCGACAGCCTGCCCGGTTTGCGGATTCACCATAAAGGAAATATACTGCCACAGGGTTTTGCGGCTGGCAGTGTCGGTAGTTTTGGCAGCGGGAGTAGAGCCCGATTTGCTTAGTTCTTCCGACAAACGTTTATTAGCCGTATCGGTACCGGTGGTAGAAGCAGTAGTAGTGGTGTCAACAGCAGGCTGGGTAGTGTCAGCTGCAGCCTGTCCGCCCATAATTACGTTAAATGCTTCATCAGCTTTGCCAATAGAGGCGCCCAATTCCGAAATGTTGTACACTTCCCAAAACTGGAGGTTAGCCGACGATTGCAGGTATTTGCGTACGCGTTCCTGGTCCTGAACTCCGGGCAGTTCTACGGTAATAATGCCGCGGGCCGGGTCGGGGTTGATGTTGGGCTGGGCTACACCAAACTGGTCGATGCGGGTGCGTAAAACGCGGAAGGTGCGGTTGAATGCTTCTGAAGCTTCTTCGCGAATAACGCCTACAACCTTGTCGTCCCCATCATTGATTTTAATATCGGGGTTATTGGGGTTGGCAAAAAGCGAGGCAAGGCGGGCATTAGGTGCCAGCTTTTTATATTCCTCTACAAACAGGGTTACAAAATCAGCATTGCTGTTGGCTTTACGCTTGTTTGCATTGTCCAGCGCCTTTAAAAAGTTGGGGTCTTTCGAGTTGTTGCTCATGGAGCGCAGCAGGCCCGAAAGCTCCACCTCCATGGTAACGTTGATACCACCTTGCAGGTCAAGACCGAGGTTCAGCTCGTTTTCTTTTGCCTGCTGGTAAGAAATGCCGCCCTGTATGCCGTAGTGTACGGTTTCATCTTTGGTACTGTCCAAAAGCCGCTTCAGGCGCTCCTTGTATTGGAGCTCTTTGGTAACAGCATCAGCGTTAGGGTAGGCAGTGGAAACATAGCTGTTGGCTTGTGCTTCCATTTTGCGTTCGTGGCTGCGAACTACCCAGGTAAAAGACAGTTCATAAATAGAATACAGGATTAATAAAATGGTGAAAAAACGGACCAGGCCTTTTAATTGCATACACGGAATTTTAAACGAGGGGCAAATATAGCCTTTTCGGTCTATATTCATACGCTAAATATAGGCTGTGGAAAACCCCTGAAAGTACCGTGAAACAAGGATTTAACAGGAAATAACAACTTTGCAACTGCATATTTTTCGGCCAATGGTCGCTATTTTTCGATGGGGCCGTTTTACCTCAACTTTTACGTCTTTTTTATATAATAATTTAATTGCTCATGCATCAGTTGGTTCAAAACAAACTTTCTGGGCGTTTCCATTTGCAGTTCAATTTAATCGAGATAGATATTGTTATTTGTTCAATAAACGGATGGAGATTTTTAATAAACAAAATAAAGCGCGGCTAATTGGTGCAAAAATTTCAAAATAAGGTGGAAGTGCTTAAATTCGCGGGCACTTCAAAAATGAAATTCCAATGGTATTAGCATCGCGGCTTCAGCGGTTTAACGAGCCCGAAACCCTTAAAATGGCCAAGCTTGGACGCGAACTCCGTGCCCAGGGCCACGACGTAATTGACCTTAGCTTAGGCGAACCCGACTTTGATGTTCCGGAACACATCAAAGAAGCGGCGAAAAAAGCCATCGACGACAACTGGAGCCACTACACCCCCGTGCCGGGATATGTAGATGTGCGGGATGCGGTTTGCCACAAATTAAAACGCGATAATGGGCTGGAGTATGCCTGCGAAAACATTGTGGTATCTACAGGCGCCAAGCAAAGCCTGGCCAATGTAATCCTAAGCCTGGTTGATGCCGGTGAAGAAGTGATCATTCCTACGCCTTACTGGGTTACTTATGCGGCCCTGGTACAGCTGGCCCAGGGTAAGGTGGTGGAAATTAAAACCGACCTGGCCTGCGGCTATAAAATTACTCCCGAACAATTGGAGGCGGCTATCACCCCCAATACAAAGGCATTTATGTTTTCGTCGCCCTGCAACCCCAGCGGTGCCGTATATACAAAAGAAGAGCTGGAAGGCCTGGCCCAGGTGTTCCGCAAGCACCCATCGGTTGTAGTTATCTCCGACGAAATTTATGAATACATCATTTACGGCGAAAAGCCGGTAAGTATTGCCAGCCTCGAAGGTATGAAAGACCGCACCGTAATTGTAAACGGCCTGTCTAAGGGCTTTGCCATGACCGGCTGGCGTATTGGATATATTGCCGGCCCCGTGGCACTGGCAAAAGCCTGCGAAAAAATTCAGGGGCAGATGACCAGCGGAACCAATTCGGTGGCGCAGCGGGCAACCATTACTGCACTTACCGCACCACTTGATGCAAGCATGGCCATGGTGGAACAATTTACCGCCCGCCGGGCCCGTATGGTGGAATTGCTGCGCGACATTGAAGGCGTGGAACTGGCTGAACCCGATGGTGCTTTTTACGCGTTTCCTAAAGTAGACGCATTTTTTGGTAAAAAAACAAGCGACGGTACCGTTATGGCCAATGCCGATGACTTGTGCATGTATTTATTGAATACCGCGCATGTTTCAACCGTTACCGGTTCGGCTTTTGGCAACCCCGAATGCATCCGCCTTTCGTTTGCCAACAGCATGACCAATATTGAAAAAGCACTGGAAAGATTGAAGGAAGCTTTGGGTAAGCTGAATTAGATTTGGGCTTCGAAAATAACGAAGCCCTGCATGCGAAGACTTAAGTATTCCTTTTTAAGGTTGCGACGCAACCTGCATAACAATGTTGTTGAAGGAAACTGGCACCAGACTTTTTTACCCATACTGAACGTTGCCATTACCCTGCTTCTATTTGCAGCTTTCATGGTAGTGTTGTACGATTTTGGGTTTAAGCCCTTCTGGAGCGCTGCACCATTAGTTGACTTTTGGCTGAACATTGCATTGCATGTTTTGACCGTTCTCATCACCATTCGATTGGTGGTTGAATTGTTTATACCCAAGAAAAGATGGACCAGGATACTAAACTTAGTGTCCTGGTTTTTTATTATAGGGCTTACCTTCTTTGTACTTCCACTTAAATCGGGTTTCACCACGTTTACAAGCAACGAATTTGTATTCATGAAGCTGTTGTTGTATGGCAGCATTGCAGCAGGGTTTATAACAGAGAGCTCCTATTTTATTCAGAACATTTACAGCAGGTCCGTAAATCCCGGTGTACTGTTTGTGGGCAGCTTTGCATTCCTGATACTTTCGGGTGTTTTCCTGTTGAAGCTTCCGAATGCCACGTACAATGGAATTTCTGTTTTGGATGCCCTGTTTACCGCTACCAGCGCAGTGTGTGTAACTGGGTTGATTGTTGTAGACACGGCAACAGCGTTCACCACATTTGGACATATGATTATCATTTTGCTGATACAGGTGGGCGGATTGGGTATAATGACCTTTGCAGGTTTGCTGGCATATGCTGTAGCAGGTAAATCTTCTTTAAAAAGCCAATTGGCATTGAGAGATATGTTAAGCAACCGGCAAGTCAACAACGTAATGCGGTTTGTATACCAGGTTGTAGGATTGACGCTCATGTTTGAGTTGGCCGGTGCAGCAGGCATCTTTTTTTCGCTGGATGATTCTTTGTTTGACCGCAAACTGGACCGGATCTTTTTTTCCATATTCCATTCTGTTTCAGCATTTTGTAATGCCGGTTTTTCTACCTACTCGGGAGGCCTTTATGAACCGGTGATCAGGTTCAATTATTCCATGCAACTCGTCATCGCCTTGTTGGTCATCACGGGTGGTATGGGATTTCCCATTGTATTTAATCTTTACCGTTTCCTCAATATCCGGTACGCCAACACCATGCGGATGGTGCAGGGAAATAACAAGCGGGAATATTTTCCCAAAGTGATCAATATAAATTCCAGACTGGCTTTAATCATGTCTGGAAGTCTGCTACTCATTGGCTTTGTTGTGTATTTTTTGTTTGAGCAAAGGGCTACGCTGGCCCAGCATCCTACTTTCTGGGGAAAAATAGTAACGAGCTTTTTCGGTAGTGTAACACCCCGTACGGCGGGCTTCAATACCGTGGATATGGCAGCACTTTCCTTGCCCACTATAATGGTGTATTTATTGTTGATGTGGATTGGCACTTCACCCGGATCTACCGGAGGCGGTATCCGTACCACAACGGCAGGACTCGCGCTGCTCAACATGATGGCCGTGATCAGGGGAAAAGACCGGACCGAATTTTTTCGGACGGAAGTTTCTCACCAATCTGTTCGGCGTGCTTTTGCGATCGTTATATTGTCGCTTTTATTAATCGGAATTGCCATTTTGCTAATCAGTTTTAGTGATGGAGAAAAAGGATTGGTCCGGATTGCGTTTGAAGTATTTTCTGCCTTTAGTACTGTAGGTTTATCGCTTGGAGTAACACCGGAAATGAGCCCCATGAGCAAGATGGTATTAATATCTACCATGTTTATCGGTCGTGTTGGAATGCTTACTTTGCTGGTGGCATTTGTGCGGCAAAGCAAAACCTTATATTATCGTTACCCGAAAGAAGAGATCGTTTTTTAATTGAAATAATCAAATGAAATTCTTGGTATTAGGCTTAGGAAATTTTGGTGCTGCTCTTGCAGAACAATTGGTTTCCATGGGACATGAAGTAATTGGGGTAGATAGTAGAATGGAAATGGTGGATCGATATAAACATGCAATTACTCATGCAGTAGCACTGGACGCAGCCAGCAAGGACGCCGTTGCGCAGTTGCCCCTGGCCGATATGGATGCAGCAATCGTTTCAATGGGAGAGAACGAAGGCGCCACCATAATGTCCACTGCGCTTCTAAAACAAATGGGGGTAAAAAGGATTATCTGCCGGGTTACTTCTCCGCTTCAAAAAATTGTATTGGAAGCCATGGATATTCAGGAATTCGTCTACCCCGAAGCCTCCTCTGCGGAGCGCCTGGCGCAGAAGCTGGACCTGCCGGGAGTCATTGATTCCTTTCAGATAACACAAAACTACCGGTTGCTGGAGGTGGCTGTACCGCACCGGTACGTGGGGCGGTCTATAGAACAATTAGACCTGGCAAGCCGGTACAAACTAGTTATGGTTACTGTAATAAAAAGGGTACGCAAGAAAAACCTTTTTGGCACCGACCGAAGTGAACTCCAGGTAATGGGTATTGTGCCGGAAAATACCGTTTTGCAGGAAGGGGATATCCTGCTGCTTTTTGGCGTGCCTGTGGATCTTGAGCGATTTATTGAAGGCCGTTAGGTAGCGGTTGCCTTTTTTTCGTTGCTGAGTTGCAACAGCTGTTGGTGCAATTGAAGCACCTGTGGAATAAGCAACTGTTGTTCGTTGTTGTGCAGCACAAAATCACACAATTTCATTTTTATTTCTTCATCAATTTGCCGGGTCATTCGGGCTAGCACCTCCTCACGGGAAACACCATCCCGGTCCATTACTCTTTTCAGGCGCAAAGGTTTTGGGCTGTATACACCTACAACCAGGTTGAGCCCGGCTACGGAACCGCTTTCAAAAAGCAAAGCTGCTTCTTTTATAATATACGGTGCTGTTTGCCTGGCCATCCATTGTTCTGCATCGCGTATGGTGGGCGGGTGTACCAGGCGATTCAACAATTCCAGTTGGGCAGGATCTTTAAAAACAAGTGCTGCGAGTTTTTTTCGGTCGAGTACTTCGTTTTCAAAAATCTCATCGCCAAAATTTGCTTTTAAATTGGCCTTAAGTTCTGCATCGGTATGGTATAATCTTTTGGAGGCTGCATCGGCATAATATACCGGCACACCCAGCAACTCAAAGATCCTGGCTACTGTTGTTTTACCCGACCCAATGCCGCCCGTTAATCCAACTTTTAGCGCCATAAGCAAAAAGCTTTGAACAATAAAAATCCGAAACCCGTAAAGCAGCGGCTTCGGATTTCGGATGGTTACTATATACTATTACGTGATTATTTCTTATCGGTGGTTACCGCTGCTTTATTCAGCTGGTTGCTCCACTCCAGGGAAATAGCCGACTTTTCAATTTTGAGGTAAGAGCCAGGATTGATTTCCAGCGAAAGGGTTCCGTCTTCGTTTACGCGGTTGATAACGCCATGAATACCGGCAATGGTCACCACCTTATCACCTTTCTGGAGGCTTTCAATAAATGTTTTTTGCTGCTTTTGTTTTTTAGCCTGCGGGCGGATAAAAAACAGCCAGAAAACCACGATCATCAGTCCTAAGAAAATAAACTGGAAACCGCCGCCACCTGGCGCAGCTTGTAAAAGATACATGTTCATGAATTATTTTTAATTGTGCCGCAAAACTAAGGAATTACGATTTCGGAATTGGTATTTCGGATTTCGGAACGCTTACCATACAATGGATGAACTAGTGCAGTAACCTTCTAAAATCCAAAATCCAAAATCACTTCACCACTTCCACCCTGAAATTCAGTTGGTGATAGGGAGTACCTGTGGTATTGGCATCCACCGAAATCATTTTGCGGTGTTCGCCTTCGCTTTGGCTGTTGCTGTCAAATTTTCCTTTTATAACGCCTTCTTCACCTGGAGCAAGGGGGGCCTCTGGCTTGTCGGCCACGGTGCAACCACATCCCGGACGTACACTCTGAATGACCAGGGGCTTGGCACCGGCATTTTTAAAGCGCCACGAAATTTCCACTACCTGGCCTTTTTTTACTTTACCCAGGTCCTGGTAAGTAGAGTCGATCCATTGAATGGCAGTGTAGCTGGCTGTGTCGGCCAAAGCATTCACTTCTGAGGTGGGCTCCTGGGCAACCTGGGTACCTGCGTCATTCTGGTTGCAGGCAGCCAGTGCAGCTGCAGCAAATAATAGGGTAAAAGCTTTTTTCATAATGACTTGTTTGCAGGGCAAATTTACATTAATAGATATCACGGTTAATAAAGGGGAATTTAAATGCAGCCCCTTCTGCTGCAGGCATCAAACAGCACTTTATGCTTTGCGAAAATCCGTCTTGTGCAATTTGCCGGTTTGTACCAGTTCCTTATGTATGTTATCCAAAATGCCGTTTACAAACTGGCCGCTTTGTGCCGTGCTGTATTCTTTGGCCAGGTCAATGTATTCGTTGATTGTAACCTTGGGCGGAATGGTATCGAAATACAAAAATTCGGCAACGCCCATTTTCATCAGGATCATATCAAGCACTGCAATCCGCTCTGCATCCCAGTTTTGCAAACGTGGATGGATAAAGGTTTCCAGGTGCTCCGCTTTTTCCAATACCGCCAGCAACAAGCCTTTGGCAAAGCTCCATTTTTCGGCAGAAATAAGGGTGCGAAAATCAAATGTGCCGGGCTTTGCAAGGTACATCTGAAACAGCTGGATCACCATTTCGCCATCGTCATCCCAGTTCATATACAGCTCTTCGATGTGGCCCAGGAATGCTTCGTTGGGCAACATCATATTTTCCCAAACATGTTGCACAATGGCCTTTTCAGCTTCTTTGTTTCGCTCAGGTGTAGCAATGTAGGTTTTGTATTCTTGTGACTCGGTGAGTTGTACATATATGCGCCGCACCAGGTCTTTGTCCATGCGCTTCACCATTTTTTCGCTGTCTCGTGCCGCTGTAAATGAAGCGTCCTCTTTAATTCGCCACAGCAGCTCGTTGCCGGCAATCTTTGTATTTACATTCAGGTCATGTGCGGAGGGCAGGTGTTTGGAAGCCCGGTGGTGGGCATCGGTTTCGGCATAAGAAAGCACCTGGTTTAGAAATTCAATCAGGTAGATCAGCAATCCCCTTGATTCGTCGAAATGTTTTTGCAGCAGTTTTACCGGTTCGCCAGGCTTCATTCCCTGTTCCAGGGCGTCCACGGTGTATAATGTCTGCATCACTTTTACCCTGATATTTCTTCTGCTGATCATATGCAATGAGCTATTTTGAGCCGGCGAAGATAGTAAAGAAGGGGGGAAAAGGGGACCCAAAGAATTGGTTAATTTAGTCTGGCTGCATTTTGCAGCAATAAAACATGCTCTTTTTTATTACCTGTAAACTGCACTGATGCACCGACGGAAATTCATCCAACAAACAGCTGTGCTGGGATTGCTGCACCCTTTTGCAAAATGGGCACCTGGCTCTAAAGAGGGGCAGTTTATTACCGTAACCGGCCCCATTGCTGCCAGCAGCCTGGGCTTTATTTTACCCCATGAACATGTGCTTGTTGACTTTATTGGCGCCGATAAAGTAAACCCCGACCGGTATAACCGGCAGGAGGTTGCAGCTATAATGTTGCCCTTATTAATAGAAGCCAAAAAAGCTGGTTGCACCGCGTTTTTCGATTGTACCCCTCAGTATTTGGGGCGTGATGTGCTTTTGCTGCAACAATTATCGCGAAGTGCAGGTTTGCCCATTATAACCAACACCGGTTTGTACAGCGCCCGCAACAACCTGTATATACCCGCCGCTGCACGTACGCAAACAGCAGCACAAATGGCTGCAGAGTGGATTCGTGAGTTTGAACAAGGTATAGAGGGCACCGCTATTCGTCCAGGTTTCATAAAGATTAGTGTAGACAAAGAGCCACTAACAGAAGTCAATAAAAAGGTGGTGCTGGCTGCGGCACTAACCCATAAGGCTACTGGGCTTACCATTGCTTCGCACACAGGAAGCGGGGCAGCTGCGCTGGAACAACTGGATATTTTAAAAGTAGCTGGTGTGGATGCATCCGCCTTTGTGTGGGTGCATGCCCAGAACGAAAAAGAATCTAAATACTATCTAACGTTTGCAAAAACAGGCGGCTGGGTTTCTTTTGATGGGCTGGGGTGGCAGCCCGTGGAGGATTATGTTGCATATATTAAACTGATGCAACAACATAAATTAATGCAACAGGTGCTTATTTCGCATGACGCCGGATGGTACAATGTGGGAGAGGAAAAGGGCGGAAAACAGCAACCCTTTACTGCGCTTTTCCTGCAGTTGATTCCACAATTAAAGGCAGCCGGTTTTACCGATAAAACATTGATGCAGTTGTTTCACCACAACCCTGCTGCAGCCTTTTCGGTACGTAAAAGGCTGCTATAAAAAACGGGCAAATGTGGGGATCTGGTGCTTAGCTTAATACCATGCAAGCCGATGAGAAAATGGGAGCTATAGCCAAAATGCAATGGACTATAAAAAGGTTTTTCCCAAATTATCATCGAGCAAAATCGCCATGAAATCAGGCACTAAAATTTCATCATGCCTGTTCCATTTTTCCCGCAAGTGCTGCAATCAATAACCCCATAACTGCGATAAAAGAAAAGGAAAGGCGCAACGATGCCATGCCTGCCAGCAACCCGATCAATGGCGGACCAATTAAAAACCCGATAAAGCCAATAGAAGAAACAGTGGCCAGTGCCATTCCTGCAGACATAACCTTGCTGCGGCCTGCAGCACTGTAAACAAGGGGCACAATGGAAGAAACGCCAAAACCCACCAGGAAAAAACCCCCAAGTGCAGGCCCCATGGAAGGAAAGGCCACCGCAACAGACAAGCCTGTAGCGGTAAGCAGCCCACTAACCTGTAAGGTGCGCTTCAATCCAAATTTGGTAGAGAACCAGTCGGCAATAAACCTGCCGGTGGCCATGGTGCACATAAATACCGTGTAGCCGGCACCTACCCAGGCTTGTTCCGCTTTAACCACTTTTTGAAAAAATATACCGCTCCAGTCAAACATGGCACCTTCACAGATCATGGAGCAAAAAGTAATAAGCCCGAGCTTAAGCAGGTGCCGGTCGGGTTTTACGAACAGCTTTTGCCCTGTTGCACCAGTATGGAGGTCTTCCTTTAAGGTATACCGAAAAGCAAGCGAAAGCGCCAGCACCATTAGCGAAATAATAAGCAAAAAATGCCTGAACGGCGCAATGTCATGCCCAATCATATACGACCCTATGGCTGCTGCTGTAAACCCTGCCAACGACCACAATCCGTGGAAAGATGCCATTACCGAACGCTGGTAAATGGCTTCCACGCCAATGGCCTGGGTATTGACGGAAATATTGGAAAGGTTGCCGGCTATGCCAAACACGCAAAGCACGGCAATCAGGCTCCATTTGGTAGTGGCCATACCCAGGCCGCACAAGGTGATGCCATAGAACAACAACGCAGCAGTTACCACCGTCCGGCTGCCCAGTTTGGATACAAGCCAACCAGCAAAAGGTAGCGAGAACATAGAACCCACCGGCAGTGAAAAAAGCACCAGGCCCAATTCGGCATCACTTAAGTGCAGCGCCTGCTGAATGCTGGGAATGCGGCTGGCCCAGGATGCAAAACAAATTCCCTGTAAAAAAAACAAAACACCCACAGCCATGCGATGAGCCCTGCGGGTGTCCGAAAATCTGAGCGCATAGTTTTGCATGGCCGCAAAGGTAATTAGTGGCTTTGCTTTGAAGCGTATTGTAAATAGAATGGTGAATGGTGAATCAACACAGCCTTATTGGCGGTGTGATGTATCGATATTTATGAAGGAACTTTCACGACACAAAAGTCTTCAGGTTTCCATTCCGAACAAACTCTATTGACCATTCACCATTCACCGATTTACTCTTCCCGCTTTCCGGCCGTGTCTTTTTTAATAGCCGAATATCCGCTGCCTATGCCTGTAGCTTCCTGCCCCGTAGGGGTGGCTCTTTGCCCAGATTTCCATTTGTATATTTTGCGGTGATTCAATGTTGCTTTTTGTTTCTTTTTTCTTTTTTGCTTTTTGTGGCTGGAGCCTTCACTGCTGTTCGTGGTACTGTTGGCACTATTGCTTCCTGTGGTCTGGCTGTTGGCTTCGTTGGAAAGGCTAAATAAGATGCCTGCAAGGATAAGGTATTTCATATAATAGATTTGGTTTTTGGTAATCTCTCCCAAAAAACAAATCCATTGCCAGTATTGCCAAACGAGGGTGGTCTGTAGGTGCAAATTTGACAGGCAGGCTGAAAAAATTTTCATTATTGCAAGGCTATTTACCCTGCCATCTGACAAAAACTGCTATTTTTTCCGTTTCGCCGCCGGTGGCACACAATTCGCCTACCTTTGCCCGCTGTTCGCCGACAGAATTAAACAGGTTAGAACAGCGACAATAATCATTTAAACCAAAAATTCATACACGTATGGCTAACAAATTGAATGTTACCCCTCTGCACGACCGAGTAATTGTGCAGCCGGCTGCTGCAGAAGAAAAAACCGCCGGTGGTATCATTATCCCTGATACCGCAAAAGAAAAGCCACAGCGCGGCGTTGTGATCGCTGCGGGTCCTGGCAAAAAAGATGAGCCGGTTACCGTAAAAGAAGGTGATACCGTTTTGTATGGCAAGTATGCTGGTACCGAAATCTCCATCGAAGGTTCCGATTACCTCATCATGCGTGAAAGCGACATTCTGGCAATTGTATAAAATTTGAAAATTTGAAGCGGGCTAATTAAATTCTTAGCTCACCTCTATTTTCAATTCTGTTTTCAAATTTTCAAATTCAAGCATTTTCAAATTAACATCATATGGCAAAACAACTGTTTTTCGAAACTGATGCCCGCAATAAAATGAAGCGTGGCGTTGACGTACTGGCCAACGCTGTGAAAGTTACCCTTGGACCCAAAGGCCGCAACGTGGTAATTGAGAAAAAATTTGGTGCTCCTTCCGTAACTAAAGACGGTGTAAGCGTGGCCAAAGAAGTAGAACTGGAAGACGCCATTGAAAACATGGGCGCCCAGATGGTTAAGGAAGTGGCTTCAAAAACTGCCGACGTAGCCGGCGACGGTACTACCACTGCAACCGTTCTGGCTCAAGCCATCATCACCGAAGGCCTGAAGAACGTAGCCGCCGGTGCCAACCCAATGGACCTGAAACGCGGTATCGACAAAGCCGTTCGTGCTGTTGTTGAAAACCTGCGCACCCAGTCTCAGGAAGTAGGCAACGACAACCAAAAAATCCAGCAGGTGGCTTCTATCTCTGCCAACAATGATGAAGAAATTGGTAAGCTGATCGCTGAAGCCATGGAAAAAGTTTCTAAAGATGGTGTGATCACTATTGAAGAAGCTAAAGGCATTGAAACCACTGTTGACGTGGTAGAAGGTATGCAATTCGACCGTGGTTACATTTCTCCATACTTCGTTACCAACAGCGAAAAAATGGAAGCCGAAATGGACAATCCTTATATCATGATTTATGATAAAAAGGTAAGCTCCATGAAGGACATCCTGCACATCCTGGAGAAAGTTGCCCAGCAAGGTGCACCCCTGCTGATCATTGCCGAAGACCTGGAAGGCGAAGCACTGGCTACCCTAGTGGTAAACAAACTGCGTGGCACCCTGAAAGTGGCTGCTGTTAAGGCTCCTGGCTTTGGCGACCGCCGCAAGGAAATGCTGCAGGATATTGCCATCCTTACAAAAGGCATTGTGATCTCTGAAGAGCAAGGTTACAAACTGGAGAATGCTGATCTTACTTACCTCGGCCGTGCTGAGCGTGTGGTGATCAACAAAGACAACACTGTAGTTGTTGGTGGCCGTGGCGAAAAAGCCGACATCCAGGGTCGCATCCAGCAAATCAAATCCCAGATCGAAAACACTACTTCTGACTACGACCGTGAAAAGCTGCAGGAGCGCCTGGCCAAGCTGAGCGGCGGTGTGGCTGTACTGAATGTAGGTGCCGCTACCGAAGTAGAAATGAAAGAAAAGAAAGACCGCGTTGATGATGCCCTGCATGCAACCCGCGCTGCAGTAGAAGAAGGCATTGTACCTGGTGGTGGCGTTGCATATGTTCGCGCCATTGGCAGCCTCAACAACATCGATACCCTCAACAACGACGAAGCAACCGGTGTACAGATCGTTCGCCGTTCGCTGGAAGAGCCCCTGCGCCAGATTGTTGAAAACTGCGGTATCGAGGGTTCTGTAGTGGTAAACAAGGTTCGCGAAGGACAGGGCGATTATGGCTTTAATGCCCGCACCGAGCAATACGAAAACCTGATTGCTGCCGGTGTGATCGACCCCACTAAAGTAACCCGCATTGCATTGGAAAATGCTGCATCTATTGCCGGTATGCTGCTCACTACCGAGTGTGTAATTGCCGACAAACCCGAGCCTAAATCGGCTGCTGGCGCACCTGCCGGTATGCCTGGTGGCATGGGTATGGATTACTAATCCAACCATTTCCTGTGGCACTCAATCAAGTGTGCACCGGGTAAACAATACAACCCCTTTTTCAAAGACCCGGTCAATGAGAAAGGGGTTTTTGTTTCACCCTGTTATAAGCGGATGTTGTCTATATCGTGTTATGAAAATAAAATTTGCCGTTATGGAAAATCGTTTCTTCAAATGGTTGAAGCGGCTTTTTAAAACAGCCCTTTTTAGCGATACCGATGACGATAACCCATTTTTGATTTTTTGAGGGTGCAATTCTAATTTTATTTAATTTAGTTCGAGTTCTGTTATTCACATTATCCAATTCCTGCCGCGCCTGTTAATCTTCCTGGAGAAGAACCACGGTATCCTGGCCAGGAGGTATTGTCTGCCGTCTGATAATTCGGGCTGAAGCCGCACAATGGTTGTTTTAAAATTTTAAAAAGCCGCATCACCGGATGCGGCTTTTTGCTGTGCAGTATATTTTTAATGGGTCGTACGCTAATTTTTTACTCTGCTGCATTTAACTTTCTGGCACCTCCTTTGTCTATTGAAGCCAAACCATACTTTATATGAAAACAAGAATCAGCGTTTTGTGTGCAGCAGCCTTATTAAGTTTTTCTACTGTTCAGGCCCAACGCCCTGCAGCGCAAATAAGGGGTGGCATTAACCTAGCCAACATTTCTGTAAACGATGATGGGGATGTGTCGGATGCCAACCAGCTCACTTCGTTCCAAATCGGTATTGTGGGCGATATTCCACTGGTGGGCATACTGCACTTGCAGCCAGGAGTTATATTTACTGGTAAAGGTGCCAAAGTAGAACGGGGAACTGAAGGTGCCACCAACTACTATCAGGCTACTACCAACCCGATGTATATTGAAATTCCGGCCACCGCTTTATTGAAAATACCCCTTGGCGGCAACAGCAGTTTCAATGCCGGCTTTGGCCCTTACCTGGGCGTAGGTGTGGCAGGTAAAAGAAAAATTGAATCAGCTTTTATCAATACGGAATCAAAGATCAAATTTTCCAACGATGACCCTGCTACCTTCAACAACGAAGAAGGTACCGGCTTTGGTGTATTGCGCCGCTTTGACTATGGATTCAATACCACGGTAGGCATCGAAGGAAAATCGCTTGTGCTCAATGCAAATTATGGTTATGGCCTTGCAAAATTGCAATCGGGCACCAACAGCAATGCCGACAACAACAACAAACACCGCGTGTTGAGTTTTACGGTTGGTTTTAAATTGTAATATTTTTCCAGATTTGCTTTACGCCCGGTTGCTTATATTCTTGTAAAAGCAACCGGGCTTTTTTGTGTGCGGAAATTGGGTGCAACCCTAATGGTGCCTAATATTGAAACAGGTAGCTCGCTTATATTTGCACCATGAAATGGAGAAGATGGCTGGCACTTGCTGCAGCCCTGGTGTTAATTGGCTGCAGCTTTCTGCCCTGGGTTTATATTGAATCGGCCAACCTCACGCTGCCCGGTACCGACGACCTGGGACTAAACTATGGGCCTAGGGGGCGGGGGCATATTTATTTTGCCGTTATGTGCATCATTATGATATTAATAGGCCGCAACTGGAGCATGTTATTTGCCATTGTGGTGGCCATGGTAAATCTTGCTTTTGCAGGCTCGCATCTGTATGTGTATAGGTGCACTGCAGGCATTTGCCCCGAAAAACTTTATGGTCTTTACCTTACCATTGGTGCCAGCTTGCTGATGCTTGCAGGGCTATTATACTCCCCTGTAAACCCTGATAAAGCCGAAAAATAATTTATTGTAGTACCCAAAAAAATAGCCGGCAATCGCCGGCTATTTTTACTGCAGCACAACCAGGCTGCGTGATATTATTTCAATGGATTCATCTAGTTGATCCCGGGTAATAACAAGGGGAGGAGCCAGCCTGATTTTGTCGCCATGCGTTGGCTTTGCCAGCAAACCTTCTTCTTTCATGCGCAGGCACAAGTTCCAGGCGGCTTTTTTATCGGTGTGGTTTATTTTAATCGCGTTGAGCAATCCTTTACCCCTGATGTCGTGGATAAAAGGTGATTGCAGCGCTGCTAGTTTTTCCCGGAAATAATCGCCCAGTGCAGCAGAATTTTCTGCAAGTTTTTCATCTTTCAACACCTGCAATGCGGCCATTGCAACAGCGCAGGCCAGGGGGTTGCCGCCAAATGTGGAGCCGTGTTCGCCGGGCCCTATGGTCAGCATTATTTCATCATCTGCAAGCACCGCGCTGATGGGCATAACCCCGCCACTTAAAGCCTTTCCTAAAATGAGCACATTGGGCCTTACTTCCTCGTGGTCGCAGGCAAGCATCCTGCCGGTACGGCACAAACCCGTCTGAATTTCGTCTGCCATAAACAATACCTGTGCATCGGCACATAATTGCCGGGCCTTAGATAGGTATCCTTCATCCGGTACTACCACGCCAGCCTCACCCTGTATGGGTTCTACCAAAAAACCGGCTACATCAGGATCATTTAATGCCTGTGCCAATGCCGGTAAATCGTTGTAGGGTATTTGCACAAACCCAGGCATATAGGGACCAAACTCTTTATAAGAAGAAGGATCGGTACTAAAGGAAATAATAGTGCTGGTGCGGCCATGAAAATTTTCGCGGCAAACAATGATTTTTGCAGCCCCTTCGGCAATACCCTTAACCCGGTAGCCCCACCGGCGACACAATTTTAAAGCAGTTTCCACAGCTTCTGCACCGCTGTTCATGGGCAGTACTTTATCATACCCAAAATACCGGGTTATATATTGGGAAAATTCACCCAGCAGGCTGCTGTGAAAAGCCCTGCTCGTCAGCGTTAGTTGCTGCGCCTGCTCCATCAACGCCTCAATAATTCTGGGATGGCAATGACCCTGGTTAACAGCCGAATAGCCGCTTAAAAAATCGTAGTACTGTTTGCCTTCGACATCCCACAAGTGCACACCCAGGCCCCGTTGCAGCACCACCGGAAGTGGATGGTAATTGTGGGCACCGTACTTTTCTTCCAATTCTAAAAAATATTGAGAATTATTGGTTGTTTGAGTCATTATTTGTTGGGTTAAAAACACGAGGCATGCCCATGAAGTAAAGGCATTCAGGAAATGTGGTTATAAAAAGGAAAGGACAGGAGCAATTGTACCAACAAACGTCAGTGATTGAGCAGGTCGAGATTTTGGGCTAAAAAGGTCATTTGTAGCATCTGCCAAAAATTGTAGCTTGTTGCAATTTACACATAAGAACATGAATTACAAAATACCCGCAGGCACCCATATAGGACACGTTCATTTAAAAGTAACGGATCTGGAAAAGGCACTTTCCTTTTATCGCGACTTACTGGGTTTTGAAGTAATGCAGTATTATGGCAATGCTGCTGTGTTTCTTTCTGCAGGCGGCTATCACCATCATATCGGCCTTAATACCTGGCATTCAAAAGATACAGGGCCAGCATCTATTAACCGGGCAGGACTGTACCATGCAGCTATTGTTTACCCCGAAAGGGCAGACCTGTCGCGGGTTTTGCGCAACCTGCTTAAAGCTGCTTACCCGCTTACCGGTGCATCCGATCATGGTGTGTCGGAAGCCCTTTACCTCAACGATCCTGATGGAAATGGTATTGAGCTGTATTGGGACAAACCCCGTGACCAGTGGCCTTTTGATGGTGCAGGCAATTTGCAAATGGTTACTGAGCCGCTGAATATTGCAGACCTTTTGCAACTAACGGAAAAGGAGTAAAACGTATATGATTTACTCGTAACGAAACGGCGCTTTATACCGCAGGGATACTTATGTTATGTTGCTTTGGCTTTGTTCCAATTTTATAATAGAAATTCTTTGTTGAAAACATGCAATCCTGCCCCTTTTGCAAAAAGCTCATGCTATACCAATTGCGGGTTCAGTGTAATTTTCCAGTCAGACAAACCTCTATTACTTTGTTTATTCGGTCACCGATGTTGATACGCTCCGTGTGTGCTGAAATCATGCTTGTTACAAGCAAATCGCTGTCTTTATAGGGTACTCCTTCAATTCTGAACGTATGATTATTTTCATCTAAGCCTGTGACACTAACTCCAACATAATCGGTCTCGAAACCTCTCACTGTTTTCACTTTGCTGTGTTTGAAGGCAGGCCAATCTGTGGACTTATGCTCACGAAGGTTTTTGTCTTTAATGTTGAAGAGATCCAAATACTTTACTGTGTATTCTCCCAATAGCAAGTCGGGAATTGGATAGTCACAGGAGAAACACTCATCCTGTTCGTACATGATGCCAGCAAAGTTTTTCGAGATAGGTGCAAAAATGATTTGACCATGTTTGGCGGAAACGTAAATACTTACTGATTTGATATGGTTCTTAGTTTTGGCTTTTTGAAACAGCATGACTGGTAGCATGTGGTATAACTAGGACCCATTATAAATGACCCCGGTTGTAGGAGTTTCAAATAGTTCGATGCGACTCAGCTGGGGCACTACTTCCTTAAGTTGGTTCCATATCCACACAGTAATGTTTTCTGCAGTGGGGTTTTCCAATCCTGGAATATCGTTAATCAGCTTGTGGTCCAGTTGGTCAATAAGTGGAGCTATGGCGTCTTTAAGCTCTTTAAAATCCATGATCCAGCCGTAATGCGGATGCACGGGGCCCTCCACAAATACCTTGAGCTTGTAGGTATGGCCGTGCATGTTGCGGCATTTGTGCCCCTCGGGGACATTGGGAAGAAAATGAGCAGAATCGAACGAAAACTCTTTATAGATTTCCATAGCGGCGCAAAGATACAGAACAGCAGGATAGCAGAAAAGCGGCGCCGGATGCTTGCCAAACTTTAGGGAGGGTTTTAAGTTCGGCATACCTCTTAATGTGCCCCAATAAATGAAATAAGCAGTGCACAATAGTGGCTTCGGTTGAAAAACTGCCACTTAAATGCATCAATACATTCACTGTTTTTATGGCAACCCTAATTAAAAGTGGGGTAGTTTTCAAAACAATCACCTTTTATGACGCAGCTTTTTAACCCACCGTTTGGTGAATGGCCTTAACAAAATAATGCGTTGGAAAAGGCAATGCTGGCGTGGTGCTTTTTTCAAAAAGGGCAAACACCGTGGAACCAGTTCCCGTTAAGGATGCATATACGGCACCTGCGGAATATAAGACCTCCTTTATCTGTTGAATTTCGGGGTAAGCTTTAAAAACCGGTGCTTCGAAATCATTTACCACCGCGTTTTTCCACTGCGCAACAGGTTGTTGCATTGCAGCCATTAGGTCGTTATGCTTTCTGTTTCCATCCAGTTGTCCAAATGCCCAGCCAGTATTGATGTGGATTTTAGGGTTGACCAGGACTAAATCGAAAGGGGAGAGGTCCAAGGAAATGGGTTGTAATTGTTCGCCACGGCCCTGCGCAAAACAAGGCTTATTATAAATAAAAAAAGGGCAATCGGAACCCAGTTTCAGGGACAGCTCCACCAACTGATCGGTACTTAACCCTAAGAAAAATTTTTTATTCAGCAGTTGCAACATAAATGCGCCATCTGCCGAGCCACCGCCGAGCCCGGCACCGGAAGGAATATTTTTGTGCAAGTGAATGTGCACCGGTGGTAATTGATAGCTTTGCTGCAACAGCCGGTAGGCCTTCATACAAATATTGTCTTCGGCTTGTGCATCTATGTTGATGCCAGATACCTGAAGCCCTGTTTGGCCGTCCTGGTTATGCACCACTTCCAATGCATCGTGCAATTGAACCGGATAAAAAATGGTTTCCAGGTTGTGAAAGCCATCGGGGCGCTTGCCGGTGATGTGGAGGCCCAGGTTAATTTTGCAATTGGGAAAAAGAACCACAAACCGCGGATTAAATGATTTTTGTGAGGTGCAGAATTAGCGCTCTACAGAAAAAAAATTATGGCTGTCTCGGTGGCGCATTACGGAGTAATAAAGGCTACAGATAACTTATTGGAGCAATCCTGCAAAATGCTGCCCCAGCCAAAAATCAGCGATTCCGGCTGTTGATCTCGTCACGGATGGCGATGGCCTTGATGTAATCTTCCTGCTCCAGCACTTCGTTGAGCAAGGTATTAAGGGCCTCCAGCGATAAACTTTTAAGGTCGTCGGTATCGCTTTTGTTTTGCTCTACCGCACTGCCTTCCTTCCGTTTTTTTGCTGCGGCGGTATCTTCCATCATAATACCGGCACTTTCCAGGATGTGCTCAAAAGTATACACCGGGCAGCCAAACCGGACGGCCAGGGCCAGGGCATCGGAAGTGCGGCTGTCAATTTCAATGGTATCGTGCTCAGAGGTGCACACCAGTTTAGAATAAAAAATGCCTTCCTGCAGGTCGGTGATCACCACTTCGTGCAGTTCAATATTAAAGGCATTCATGAAATTTTTCATCAGGTCATGGGTAAGGGGCCGGCTGGGTTGCATTTTTTCCAGCGCAACAGCAATGGCCTGAGCTTCAAAACCACCAATAACAATGGGCAGCCGGCGCAGGCCGTTTACCTCGCCCAATACCACTGCGTAGGAGTGTGTTTGGGTAATGCTATGCGAAAGCGCCACTATTTCCAGTTCTATTTTCTTCATACTTCGAAGCTAAAATGTCGATAAAATCCCTTTTTTGAAGGGTACAAACCTACGCTATATATAAATAAAAATGCCACCCCTTCAAGCGGGCGGCATTTTTAAAAACAAAATTTATGCTACACCTTTTACTTTTTTTACAGCCTCGGTAAATTTCGGCAACACCTCAAACACATCGCCTACTATTCCGTAATCAGCGGCCTTAAAAAAGGGAGCTTCCGGGTCTTTGTTGATCACCACAATTACCTTGCTTCGGTTTACGCCGGCCAAGTGTTGGATGGCCCCGGAAATACCCACCGCAATGTACAGGTTGGGAGCAATGGCCACGCCTGTTTGTCCCACGTGTTCGTTGTGCGGCCTCCAGTGTGCATCGGCTACGGGGCGGCTGCAGGCTAGGGCAGCATCCAGCGCCGTAGCCAGCTCCTCCACTATGCCCCAGTTTTCAGGCCCTTTCATGCCGCGGCCGGCACTTACCACCACTTCTGCCTCTGTAAGCGAAACCTTGCCGGTGGTTTTATCAGATCCTACCACTTTTATCTTCGAAGCAGGCACCTCGGTATTAAAAGGTACAACCTCTGCTTTGCCATCGCCATAGGCTATGGTAAAGCTGTTAACGTTGAGCGCAATTACTTTCTTTTCTGTTTTTACGGCCACCTTTGCAAACGCCTTTCCGGAAAAGACATTTTTACGTACAACAAAACTGCCATCTCCTTCGGGCAGGGCAACGGCACCTGAAACAAGCCCTGCTTTAAGGCGTACTGCTACTCTTGGGGCAATGGCCTTGCCACTGGTATTGTTAGAAAACACCACTACATCGGCGCCCGTGGCATTTGCAACATCGGCTACCACTTTGGCAAATACCTGGGCATCGCCCGAGCTAAAATCCCCGGTGCTAACCTGGTGAATTTTTGTAACGCCATGGGCGCCTAATTCTGTTAAGTCCGTGGCTACATCCGTTCCCAGCACCACGCCTTCGGCAGTTGTGTCCATTTGCGCAGCCAGTTTTGCCCCATAGGTTAGGGCTTCGTGTGCTGCTTTTTTTACTTGACCATCTACGAGGTCTATAAATACTAAAACACTCATGAGTATATTTTTACAGCCATCGCTAAGCAACAGCAAAAATTTTAATTAGTGCAGCTAACCAATCTTGTTAACCTGCTTTTATTATTGGAAAAAGCAACGCTAGGTTAAATTACCCGTGCTTCTTCATGCAGCAGGCGGGCCAGTTCTTCCACATTGTCGGGCGAAACCAGTTTTACGCCGGCCTTTGCCGGAGGTAGCCCAAACTCGGCCACTTCGGTATGGCTTTCAGCTGCTACTGGTTCTACTACACGCAGTGGCTTGGTACGGGCAGCCATGATGCCGCGCATATTGGGGATGCGTGCTTCGGCCATTCCTTTCTGGCAGCTTACTACTATGGGCAGGGAAACTTCAACGGTTTCTTCACCACCTTCAATTTCCCGCTTAACAGTGGCGGCGGTGCCCGAAAGCTGGAAAGAAGTTGCCAGGGCTATATAAGGCAGGTCGAGCAATTCGGCTACCATGCCACCCATTACCCCATTGTTATAGTCGATGGTTTCTTTGCCGGTAAAAACGAGGTCGTAACTACCATCTTTAGCAACGGCTGCAATCTGGGCCGCAACAAAATAAGAATCGCTGGGTACCGCATTAACCCTAATTGCTTCATCGCCGCCCAGGGCCAGCGCCTTTCGAATTACCGGCTCGCTGTCGGCACCGCCTACATGCAACAGGTGCACGGTGGTGGAAGGATCGGCTTCTTTTAGTTCGAGGGCACGAACCAGGGCATACCACTCGTCGTATGGATTAATGATCCATTGAACACCTGCTTCGGCAAATTTCGTGTTGTTGTCGGTGAAAGCTATTTTTGCCGTGGTGTCCGGAGTTTTACTGATGCAAACCAGTATTTTCATGCAGCTATGATTTTATATAGTTGTTTATGCAACTAAATTAGGAAAAAATATGCTGGGTCAAAAATAATATCAAAGCGGGACCACCAAAAAAGTACATGGATAGAATGGCCAAGTTGCAGGAATTTCTGGCAGTGAACCCGAATGATAGTTTTGTACAACATGCGCTGGCGCTGGAATACATCAAATTGGGCAACGACTCCGCGGCCCGCAACCTTTTTGAGCAACTGCTTTCCCGCGACGAAAATTATGTAGGATCCTATTATCACCTCGCCAAATTGCTGGAACGCACCGGCGAAACTGATGATGCCATTGCCACTTATGAAAAAGGTATGGAGATGGCAAAAATGGCAGGCGACAACCATTCCTTCAACGAACTGCGGGCAGCATACGAAGACTTAACTTTCTAACCTTGGCCATTCCTGATCTGCAACAGCAATTTGTAGCTTATATAAAAGCCCAAAAATTGTTTGGCCCAAAAGACCGGCTATTGTTGGCCGTTAGTGGCGGGCTCGACTCTTCGGTGTTGTGCGCCCTATGCCATCACGTAGGGTTTTCTTTTTCCATTGCCCATTGCAATTTTGGTTTGCGCGGCGCGGAAAGCCAGCGTGATGAAGCCTTTGTGCAACAGCTTGCCAAAATTTATGCAGTGCCCGTTATGGTAAAGCACTTCGAAACGGCTGCATTTGCTGCAAACAATAAAATGTCCATCCAGGTGGCTGCCCGCAGCCTGCGCTATGCATGGTTTAAGGAGCTGATGGATAAAGTATGGGTCTATGAAAAGGACCAATGGAATGCTCTAACCGAGGAAGCAGCAGGCCAGCGGATAGACCAACAAACCATTTCCATTAAACACCAGTACCTGCTTACTGCTCACCATTTGGATGACAACATTGAAACGGTGGCCCTGCATTTTTTTAAAGGAACCGGCATAAGCGGGCTGCGGGGAATGGTACCCAAGAAAAACTACCTGGTGCGGCCGCTGCTTTTTGCCCGGCGCTCCGAGCTGGAAGCCTTTGCACAGAAGCAAAATTTGGCATGGGTAGAAGACAGCAGCAACGACACCACAAAATACACCCGCAATTTTTTCAGAAAAGAATTGCTCCCCCTCATTGAACAAAAAGTGCCCCAGGCCATGGAAAATATAGCCTCCAGTATTCCCAGGTTTCTGGAAACTGAAATGCTGTACCAGCAAGCGGTGGAAGGGCACAAAAAAAAGCTGCTGGAATGGAAGGGTACAGAAGTGCATATCCCGGTTTTGAAACTAGCACGGGTACAACCGCTCAATACCATTGTTTATGAGGTCCTAAAGGACTTTGGTTTTAAGCCTGCACAAACCCCAGATGTGGTGCGTTTGCTGGAAAGCGAAACAGGGAAATACGTACGGTCGGGTACCCACCAGGTGCTGCGCCACCGTGCCTGGCTGATCATTGCGCCCCTACAAACTGAAGCGCAAACAGTGGTTTTGCTGGAAGGGGATAAGGGCACAATACCTTTTGAGGGCGGAACCATTTCCTGGGAAAAAATTCCCGTTCCGAAAAACCTCGATACGGCACCTACCATTGCACTGCTGGATGCAAAAAAAATTGTGTATCCCCTGATGTTTCGGCGAATGAAACAGGGCGATTATTTTTACCCCCTGGGTTTAGCAAAAAAGAAAAAAGTCAGCCGTTTTTTAAGCAGCCAGAAATTATCGAAAATAGCCAGGGAGCAGGTTTGGGTGCTTCAGTCGGGCAACCGTATTGCCTGGGTGGCAGGCCACCGGCTCGACAACCGCTTTAAAATAAATACCGGTACTCCCAACGTGGTAAAGATCACTATCGTCCAAAACCCTGCAGGTACGACTGCACCCCGCCAATAAAATTTCCCAACACATCAAAGCCTACGGCATAGCCGGCCACAAGCGTAAAAAGCAGGCCATAAACCGCACCCCAGATATGCGCCGAGTGGTTAATGTTATCGCCGCCGCGGCGTTCCATCCAAATGGACAGCAGCAGATACAGGGGCGCAAAAATAAATCCTGGGATGGGGATGGGTATAAAAAACAGGTATACGCCAACATCGGGTGCCAGCAACAAGCCTGCAAAAATAACGGCGCTCACCGCACCGGAAGCTCCCAGGCTGCGGTAATAATGATTGTCTTTATTTTTTAAGTACGTGGGTAATAAAGAAGCAGCCAGGGCCGAAACGTATAAAATAAGGTACACCCATTTGCCCAAATCCCCCATGATCATGGCGAAGCTTTGTTCTACAAAACGGCCGAAAAAGTACAGGGATATCATGTTGAACAGCAGGTGTCCAAAATCGGCATGTATTAATCCACAGGTAAAAAACCGGTACAACTGACCCTGTTGCACTGCTGGGGGATAAAAAATCAGGTCGTTCATGACCTTTTGGTTGTTAAATGCCCCAAGTGAAACCAGTATGGTAATGACCAGTATAATAACGGTGATGGACAACATGAAAAGTATTTAACTAGTAAAAGGTTTAAAAATTCAAGAGCCCAGTTGCAATGACAATTATATGCGCATTGCCCGGTACTTTAATTACTCGTGGTGGTATTTTTCATTGCGCAAAATAGTGCAGGCACGGTAAACCTGCTCGGCTAAGATAAGCCGTACCAACTGATGTGGAAAGGTAAGTTGGGAAAGCGACCACTGGTGCTTTGCTTTTTGCAATACGGCCTCATCCAAGCCATAAGCGCCCCCAATTAAATAAACCAGTTGCCGCACACTTTCGTTGGCCCTTTGTTGTATAAACTGGGCTAACCCTTCCGACCGAAAAGGCTTTCCCCGTTCATCTAAAACACACAAATAATCTTCAGGCCGGAGCATCTGCACGATCAGGCTGCCTTCCTTTTTTTTGAGTTCGGCTTCGGGTAGCAACCCTGCGTTTTTTGGCGGTGCAATAATTTGCCATTCCACCGGGTAATACTTGCTGATGCGTTTGGTAAAATTTTCAATGCCCGGTTGAACATAAGGCTCATGGTTTTTGCCCACCGACCAGAAACTGATCTTCATGCAGCGAATGTAAGCCGTCTGCTACAAAGCCGGGATACCGGTGCCGTTTCCCTAAATTTTCAGACAAGATGGCCCTGGCTAAAAAGCAGAATGAATTTCTATTGCCTTAAATTTTGGGGAATTGCAGGCCCGGCAAGTCATTTGTATATCTAAGTACAGAATGGCTAAGCTTAACGAATACATCCTCCTTCGATGCCTGCGTAAAGTGCATCGCATAGAAACGGCATTTTACCTGAAAAGTACCTTGGTATTCTTCCTGCTGACCCTGGTGCTGTGGGCACCTGCGGGCACGCCCCACCAAAAGCTCCAACCCGCAACCGATTCAATAACGGTGGCAGCCAGCAGTAAGTACAAACCCAATTTGCTGCGGCGAATTTTTATTGGCAACAATTACCGCAAGGTGTGGAGAACCCCGGTGCGCATGCCTGTATTTGATTTAAAAGCATCCGGTTTAAAGATCACCGAACTGGGCGGCGGGCAACAAACAAAATCGCTGCAGCTGGTGGATAAATCCGGCGTGGAGTGGGTGTTGCGCACTGTAGATAAAGATGTGGAAAAAGCTCTGCCACCAAAATTGCGGGGAACATTGGCACAAACCCTTGTGCAGGATATGATTTCTGCGGCCCATCCGTATGCGCCGCTGGTGGTTGCCCATATGGCCAAAGCTATTGGCGTGTCGGCCCCCGACCCGCAACTGTTCTATATTCCGGATGATCCCGCATTTGGCGAGCACCAAAAGATATTTGCACACCAGGTAGTTTTCCTGGAAAAACGCAATCCTACAATTGATGACTCCGATTCGAAAAGTACGGCCACGGCTCAGGAGCAATTGGGCGAAGATGCCGACCGATTGGTTTTGCAGCGACAGGTACTTAAAGCCCGGTTGCTGGACATGCTGATTGCCGACTGGGACCGCCATGCCGATCAATGGCGTTGGGGTATTTTGGATTCAGCGGGAGTAAAATATTATTATGCTATTCCCCGCGACCGCGACCAGGCGTTTTTTCAAAGCAGTGGCCTTATTCCCCGCGTGGGCAAGGCAGTGGCCATGCAGCACCTCAACTGGTTTAAGCCTACCATTAAAGGGCTGCCCAGCCTGAATTTTAAAAGCCGCGAATTCGACCCGATATTTCTAAATGATTTGGATGAAGGGGAGTGGCGCCAGGTAATACAGGAGTTTCAAGCCCAGCTTTCCGACGATGTGATCGATGCAGCAGTGAACCGGATGCCTGCTTCCATTTTAGAGCAAAGCGGAGCTTTTTTAAAGGCCCGCCTCAAAGGCAGGCGCAATACCCTTATGAAGCCTGTAATGGACTATTATCATCAGGTGGCTGCTGAGGTGCAGGTATGGGGCACCAAAAAGTCGGAACTGTTTTCTGTAACCCCGGAAAATGGTGGTATACGGGTACAGGTTTATGCATTGGACGCGGCAGGCAAGCAGGGATTAGAGCGGTATAACCGGTTTTTTCCCGAAGGCCAAACCCACCACTTGCATTTAGAAGGCCTGGGCGGAAAGGACCATTTTCGGGTGGGCAAAATACCTGATGGGTCGCCAATGGTTCACATTTACGGCATGGAAGGAAATGACGTAATATCCCTGGCCGAAAAAAATAATAAGCGGGTACAAATGCATTTTGAGAGCCTGGGTGCAGCACCCCTGGCTAAAAAAGAAGTAAAAGAAGAAGCATCTAAAAACTAATTTTTTTAGCAAAGCGCAATGCCTTAATTTTAGCATCTACTTTTTCTTGTTCCTTTTTAGAAAAAAGTGGGTTAGTTGTTTGGCCCTGCCTTTTAAGGCAGGGCTTCCTTTTTTCTCTATTTTTTATTCTTAAATACCCTTGTTGCAGGGATATTATTTTCCAGCGAAATTTAAAGCTTTGGCTGCCAATAAAAAATTTAGGCATGAGTTGAATCGTTGCCCGGGTTGATGCACATCAGGATACAGATAAGTTAGGCACTACACCTTTGCAGTACGTAATTCAACCAGGTAATCATAAAAACAATATCCTGCCTGGTTCAATAGCTCATTGATTCACCTTAAAATCTAACGACATGTTGCTTGAAATAGATGACTGGCGGAGCGTAGGAGACCTACAATACCGATTCAACAAATGCTTTCCATACCTTACCCTGCAAATATTTGATGCCAACGACGACCGTTCGTTGAGCCGGCCGCTGGCTGGCGGAACACTATTGGAATGGGTACGTAAAGTGCACCACCAGGGCGTGTTGAGCATTAAATCGTGGTTTACAAAAAATGAAGTAGAACACTTGATCCGGGAAAATTTTGGGGTAGTGGCCAAAGTGGTGCCGGTGCACCAGGGCCTGGAGTTTTCCAGGAAAGATTGCAGCAAAGCCACCTTGCAGGAACTCAACCAAACAGTTTTGGATTGGGAAAAACAATTTGCCCCTGCCCACAAAAGCGAAGACGAACTGGTAGAAATTTAGCCCTCCGATTAAGGCGTATACAAACTTCTATATTATTAGCCACCCCAGGTAGTGTTGCAAAAAATGCATCTGCCTTGGGTGGCCTTTTTGTGTGCAGGCGATCTTTGCAAGCGATGGATGTTCCCAAAAATAAGCTTACCTGTCAGCGGCGATTTCCCTACATCTTTTTATTATCTTTAATATGGTCCCGGTGTCAATTATCATTTTGGGCACAGACATTTGCTGTCCAGAATGAATGCATTGTTTGCTCTGATTTATTGCATTGTTCCTATTGGTAAATTTTGGTGCGTTGGAAACCCAGTGATTTAGAAATGCGATTTGCCTTTTATCTTTTTGTTGGATTTTTGGTCAGCGTAAATGCTGCCGGTCAAAAGCAGGCAACTGCCGCAGCCCGCCTGGCACAGGACCTTACTGCGCATAGCAAAACGGACCGCCAAAAGGTGGATGCCATTTTTTATTGGATTACCGGAAACATTAGTTATAAAGTTGCATCGCCCCTGGCCGCTTCCAGAAATTTCCGCATCAGGCAGGCTATTGAAGATGATGATACTGCCACCGTATTACCGCCATTAGATGAGCGGGTGGCTGCATTGGTGTTGCAAAAGCGGGAGGCGGTTTGCGATGGTTATGCACGGCTGTTTAAGGTGATGTGCGATTTTGCTGGTCTGGAAGCCGTGGTGATTAATGGCTATGCCCGAACTGGGGGAGGGGGTGGCCGCTATTTCCGGGCCAACCATTCGTGGAATGCAGTGCGCATCGATAGTGCCTGGTATTTGCTCGATGCCACCTGGGCTGCCGGTTTCACCAATATGCGCGGCGACCAGTTTTTCAGGCAGTACGACAGCCGTTACTACCTGGCCCACCCCGAATCTTTTATCCGCGATCATTATCCCGAAGACCCCGGCTGGACCTTGTTGCCCGAGGCGCCGCTTATCCGGGAGTTTCAGCACACCCCTTTTAAACATACCTCTTTCGTGCGGCAGCAAATAAAAAGTTTCAGCCCGGCAAGCGGTATTATCGAAGCAGCAATAGGCGATACGGTGCTGATAGAAGTGGAAACTTTTGAACCCGAAAAAAAACTGGAAGTGTGGGACCAGCCTTTTGGCGATCCGCGGCGGCATACAGGCCCGGTATGGCGCAACTACCCGGAAAAGCCGGTTTTAGTACAGGGGCAAAAGGTTTGGTATTCTTACGTGGTTCATTCGCCGCAGGTACAATGGCTGTATGTAGTGCTGAATGGAGAAAGCATTTTGCAATACCGGCTCAACATTAAACAACCCGTTGCTGCACTCGAACATACTCCGGTGGCCCAATAAAACAGGAAAAATTTTACCTGATGTTAGATGGTTTGCAGTTCGGATTCTTCTATTAACTTTTCAATTTCCACATCATTCAGTTCGGTGCACATGCGGCACAGTTCAATAAATGCTTCCAGGTCATCGTGGTGAATGGCGAAGCGGGAAAGCTTGAAGGTTTCAAATGGTTTGCAGGATTCGTCCAGTGGTTTTTCGTACAGTGTACAACCCTGGATGCCTTGCTTTGGGTGAAAATAAACATGGGTTATCCGGTATTGCTCATCTTTTTTTACCCACTTTTCCGGAGCTATTTGCGCCGGCCTTCCTTCGTCATTGATGCAAATACAATTAACCATGGTGGTGTTTCAATTTGGGCTGCAAATATACATAAGCCTCATTTCAAGATGGCAATGCTGTATTATTTCACTTTAACCTGCCATATCCTTAATAAAAACGCTGCCCTGTCCTACAACAAAGCAGCGTTTTTATATTTAAGCCAATGCCAAAATCAGGTATATGCTTTTTCACCTTTCTGGTACGGCTCACAACCTTTATAGCTGCCGGGTACCGGCACATGCCTGCGGGCTTGCGTAGAGCCTATTTCGGAAGTGAAATAACCCAGCAGCGTCAGTTCTTTCATCATTCTAAAATAATGAGCCGGGTCTTCTGCCTTTTTCTTGCCTGCGTATTCTTTTTGTTCGGCATCAACCGACACCAACAGGTCGTGGCGTTGTTGCGGGGTCAATTGAACAAAACCGTTTCCGTGTTTGTCTTTTGCCACTTTATTTAAGGTATCCATGCCTTCGCGAAACACTTTCTGGTCCCGTTCTTCGTAGCAATCGTTCACCATCACGGTCATAAACTGCCCTACCTGTGCCGCTTTGGCACCTGGTGTGGAAGTGGTGGGCAAAATGGTATCCGCCACTTCATCGAGGAACGATATATCTTCTGGCTTCCATTGGGTAGGCTTGCCGGAGTCTGTTTTACAACCGGTAAGCAAAGCGTTGGACCCTACCATGGCGCCGCCCAGTAAAAGTGCAATATGTTGTACCGCTTCTCTTCTGTTCACGATAATAAGTTTTTAAGTTTTTGCTTGTTGGTGTTTTGGTGAAAGGCCAATAGTTTCTCGACTACATCCATCTACCATCTATCATCTATTCTCTACGCCTTCAAACCATAACCCTGGCGATATTCGCGTTTCACCCATTGGTTTACATCATCAAAATTGGTCACTTTCATTTGGGTATTGTCCCAAACCAGTTTCAATCCGCGGCCCGGGTAGCGGAACCTGTTGTTTTCGATTGGCTGCCTGATGTCGTGTGCCCGAATGGCCAGGTTGGCCATCAGCAACAATTCGGTAAGTGGACCAGCCACTTCAAACGGCGAACTTATTTCGCCTTTACCATGCCCGGCAATACAAGCCTCTACCCATTGTGCATAATGCCCCTCGGCGCCGCCCGGAACCCTCTTGTCCACCTGCTTTACTTTTGTTTCCTTGGTTTTGGATGTCGGCAACAATTGCGGGTTTTGACCATAAGTGCCGCACATCATTTTTCCTTTAGTACCAATAAACAGGGTGCCGTTGCCACCATCGCCAAACACTTCGTTAGGCCCCAGTTCCTCCGGCCTTTCGGGTTGAATGCCACCATCCATCCAGTGCACTTTTACTTCGCCTTTTGTTTTTGCAGTTTTGGGAAAAGTAAGCGTAACATGGCTGGAAGGAGGGAAGCTTTCCGGAAAATATCCCCGCTTGAATTCATCAACATAAACCGATCCTACCGATGCCTGCACATCTTTGGCATACCGCAGGTCGAGCACCCGGAATGCGGGCTCCAGCATATGACAACCCATATCGCCCAATGCGCCGGTGCCATATTCCCACCAGCCACGCCAGTTAAACGGCACCAGTTTATCTACATAATCGCGGTACGGTGCCGTACCCAGCCACAGGTCCCAATCCAGTTCTTTGGGTACCTCTGCTTTTGCCTTTGGCCATTCAATGCCTTGCGGCCACACGGGCCGGTCGGTCCAGGAGTAAATGGTGTGCACATCGCCGATCAGGCCAGCCTCAAACCAGTCTTTCATCTGGCGGGTACCATCACCCGAAGCGCCCTGGTTGCCCATTTGGGTAATGACCTTGTACCGTTTGGCAGCATCGGTCAGAACCCGTGCCTCGTAAATATCGTGGGTCAAAGGTTTTTGTACATACACATGCTTGCCCAATTGCATGGCGGCAAGGGTTTGCACGGCATGGTTATGATCGGGGGTGGACACGGAAACTGCGTCAAAGCTTTTGGATTCTTTGTCAAAAAGTTCGCGCCAGTCTTTGTAATATTTTGCCTTGGGAAAACGCTTCACCGAGGTGGCAGCCCTGCGGTCGTCCACATCTACCAGGTAAGCAATGTCGGCTTTGCCGCTTTTGAAAAAGCTATTGAGGTCGCTTTCTCCTTTACCACCTACACCTATACCGGCAACCACCAGGCGATCGCTGGGTGCCAGAAAGCCGCGGCCTAAAACATGGCGGGGCACAATAAAAAAACCTGCCGCTGCCAGGCCTGCATTTTTTATAAAACTCCTGCGAGAATTCTGCGCTTCATTTTGTTGTTTGTTCATGGCAAGATCGTTGGGCATATTAAAATAATTAACGGTAACCGGATAATCGCCAGACAAGAGCATACGGCCCTTAGCTTTTGTTTATCAGGCCTGCAGTTTTACTTTATTAAAGGTTCCTTTTTTCAATTCTTTTACCGCATGGTCGGCTGCACGGGCAGTAAGCGCCATATAAGTCAGCGAGGGGTTTACACAGGCAGCAGAGGTCATGCAGGCGCCGTCGGTAACAAATACATTGGGTGCGTCCCACACTTGGTTGGTGGCATTCAGCACCGATGATTTTGGATCGCGGCCCATGCGGGCTGTGCCCATTTCATGTATACCCTGACCCATATAATAAATATTGTCAAACGGTTTTACATCTTTAAGGCCTGCAGCTTCCAGCATGGCTACGGCCTCACCGGTCATGTCCTTGCGCATTTTCTCTTCGTTTTCCCTGATGGTGGCATCAATGGCCAGCACCGGTAATCCCCATTTGTCTTTGGTAGATTTATCCAGCGTTACCTTGTTTTCGTGGTACGGCAGTATTTCACCAAAGGCGGTGATGCCCATAGTCCACGGACCCGGTTCGCTCAAAGCGTCTTTAAAGTCGCCACCAATGGCTAATTCGGCCACATCGCGGTTCCAGCCCTGCCGGCTGGCGCTACCCTGGTAGCCAAAGCCACGCAGGTAATCGCGTTTGTCGCTACCCACGTTTTGAAAGCGCGGAATGTAAATACCATTGGCACGGCGGCCATAATAATATTTGTCTTCGTAGCCCTCGGCCCGGCCCGAAGCTCCCAGGCGGAAATGGTGATCCATCAGGTTGTGGCCCAACTGGCCACTGCTGCTGCCCAACCCATCTGGCCAGATGTCGATAGCCGAATTCATCAGCACCCAGGTGCTGTTGAGGGCAGAGGCATTGAGGAAAATTACCTTGGCAAAATAGTCGTAGGTTTTATTGTCCTGGGCGTCTACAATCCGCACGCCTTTGGCCATGCCGGTGTCTTTATCGTAAATGATTTCTTTTACAATGGACCAGGGACGCAGGGTTAAATTCCCGGTGTTTTTTGCGGCAGGTAATGTAGCAGATTGCGTACTGAAATAAGCGCCAAAAGGGCATCCCAGCCAGCATTTGTTGCGGTATTGGCAACTGGAGCGGCCAGGAAGGGGTTGTGTGATGTTGGCTACACGGCCAATAGTAAGGAGGCGCTGGCCTTTCCAATGTTCCTTGATGCGTGCCGCCACATCTTTTTCCACGCAGTTCAGGTCCATGGGTGGTTGAAACTCGCCATCAGGCAGTTGGGGCAAGCCGTCGCGGTTGCCGCTAATGCCCGCAAATTTTTCAACGTAGCTATACCAAGGCGCAATGTCCTTGTACCGTATAGGCCAGTCAACGCCAATGCCTTCTTTTGCATTGGCTTCAAAGTCGAGGTCGGAAAAGCGGTAACTCTGCCGCCCCCAGGTTAGCGACCGGCCGCCTACATGGTAGCCCCTGAACCAGTCGAAGCGTTTTGTTTCGGTGTAGGGACTTTCCTTTTCGTTTACCCAGTAATCGAGGTTCATTTCGTTGAGCGGATAGTCTCTTTTCAACACCGGGTAGTCTTCAATCATTTGCTGGGTTCGGCCGCCGCGGTGCGGAAACTCCCACAGCTCCTTATTGGCATTGACATACCCTTTGATATGTTCAATTTCGCGGCCCCGTTCCAGCATGATGGTTTTTAGGCCTTTTTCACAGAGTTCCTTGGCGGCCCAGCCGCCCGAAATGCCGGAGCCAACTACAATGGCGTCGTAAACGTTGTTTGCCATATGGCGTAATCGTTGTTAAGTGGTTCAATAGAGCAATGCAGATACTGAATGTACAGTTTTATCAAACATCACAAATAGAGATGGCTTTCTTTAGCGAAGCAATTTTATCGGCAGCAGCCGGTATGAACTCCTGCGCCAGGTATCCTTTGAATCCGGTTTGTACAATGGCCCGGATAATGGCGGGGTAGTACAATTCCTGGGACTCGTCTATTTCGTGGCGGCCGGGGACCCCGCCGGTGTGGTAATGCCCGATGTAGGGATGGCTTTGTTGTATGGTGCGAATCACATCCCCCTCGTCAATTTGCATGTGGTAAATGTCGTAGAGCAGCTTGAAGTTTTCCGACCCTACCTTTTTGCAAAGGGCTACACCCCAGGCCGTATGGTCGCACATATAATCGGCATGGTCCACCTTGCTGTTGAGCAGCTCCATAATGATGGTCACCCCTTTTTGTTCGGCATGCGCCATGATCCTTTTTAAACCATTGGCACAATTGGTTATGCCGGTTTCATCGTCCAAGCCTTTGCGGTTGCCACTAAAGCAGATGAGGTTTTTGTACCCTGCGTCAGCTACCAGGTCAATGTGTTCGTTGTATTGTTTGATCAGCCGGTCGTGGTATTGCGGGTCGTTCCAGCCTTCGGTGAGGCTAATTTCCGCCCCATTGCACATGCTGCTGAAAACACCGTGCTTTTTGAGTGTGGGCCAGTCTTTTGGTCCAACCAGGTCAATGGCTGCAAAGCCAAGCTCCTTCACCGTATTACACAATTGTTCCAGGGGCATAAAGCCATAGGTCCAGCGGCAAACTGAATGTTGGATGTTATTATTCAAACGTTTTGTTTTAGAGTCGGTGCAGGAAGCCGCCAAGGAAGGCGCTGCTGCAAGGGCAAGGCTTCCTGCAACCAACTGTTTAATCAGATCTCTGCGATGGTATTGTGACATGAATATGAAATTCTACATACATATTTATGCATATGCACAACTTTTTTGAAGTTCTGCTAGGGGTTTCAACGCATGTCTGGCAAGATGTTCTGCTTATTCTATTATTAATGCACGGCCATGGTCATTTCACTTTCCGTAATCCGCTTTGTATTTTTTTGCCAGAAGAAAAATATGGTGAACAACACGATTAGAATTGCTGGGAAGGTCAGCATTTTCATTAACGCATCCTGCCCGGTAGCTAATTCCAACGCATCTCCGGTAAGGCCTGCAGCTGTGCCTTTTTCCCGGGCACTGTCAATCCAGCCACCGATAATTGGTTGCCAGATGGCTGTAGAAAACATACCTACACCGCCTACAATAGACATGCCCAAGGCGCTGCTCTTAGGCACACGGTGGGCAACAGAACCAATCATTACCGGCCAGAAATAACAGATGCCCAGCGCAAATATGATGGCTGCCACATAAGTCATAGGTCCGGTTATTTTACTGAACATATAAATACCAATGGCCGTGAGGATGGCACCGGCAAGCAACACACCTGTTTGGCCCAGGCTGGCTACTACAGGACCTGCAAACCACCTGCCTACAGCGGCCACACCAAAGGTCAATGCTAAAATAAGCAGGGGCTCTGCGCCGCTGGCCACCAGGATAATGCTTACCCATTGGTTTGGACCGAACTCTGAAATGGCGGTAAGCGCCATGGCAAAGAACAGGAAGATAAACACCGGGCTAAGCATGGCTTTAAAGTTAGTAGCAAGCGAGTTGGCCTCTTCGATCTGCGATTTTGGAAAAGCTTTTCCCCAAAATAAAACCGCATAAATAACCGTCGGGATCATGGTCACCCACATCTGTGCCTGCCAGCCAAAACCCATCTTGGTCATAGCTAAGGAAATCAGCGAACCGATAAGTATACCACCAGGAAACCACATGTGAAAACGGGAAAGCATCTTTTGCATTTTTACACCGGAGTACATGTCTGCAATCATTGGATTACAGGCTGCCTCGGTACATCCATTACCAATGCCGATAAACAAGGTGGAAATAAGTAAGGTAGAATAACCGCCTGCAAAAATCGTCAGCAAGATGCCGAGGGTATGGCATACAAGTGCTACCAACATAATGTTCCTGGGACCAAAGGTGTGGTACACCAGCCCGCCAATGATCATGGAAATAGGAAATCCTAAAAACCACATCGAATTGATAAATCCAAGTTGTTCGGCAGAAAGACCAAACTGCTCACCTAACTGGGGAAGAATTCCTGCACGGATGGAAAATGTAAAAGCAGTGGTGATGAGTGCAAAGCAACTTCCGTTAAACAAGGCACTTTTGTTAACGTTCTCGTTCATTTGGTTACAAGTTTTAATCGAAGGTTTTGTTTAGCGTAATACGTAAACCAGAGCAAAGGAGCAGACAATACAAATGTGACTATGATTGATCGGCTTCATAAATGGCAAACGTTGGGCGGTGAAAGAAAAAAAGAGTGGTTAAATGTAAATGTTTATTTTTAAAAACCTGTACCGTTGCAGGCCATTTTGGTTTAGTTTTCCACCCCCAGCATGTTGACAAATAATTTTCTCATTTTGCGCATGATGGACTTTATTCACGCATAAATTCTGAATACCTAAACGCCATGACGATGAACAGAAAACTTAGAATGGGCATGATCGGTGGAGGCAAAGATGCCTTCATTGGTGCCATTCACCGCATTGCTGCCAATTCCGACGGACTGATTGAACTGGTTTGCGGCGCACTCAGCATCAACCAGGAAATTGCTGTGGACAGTGGTCGTTCTCTTTTCTTAGAAGAAAGCCGCATCTACACCACCTGGGAGGAAATGCTGGAAAAAGAAAGCGCTCTGCCCGAAGACAAGCGCATGGATTTCGTAACGATTGTTACCCCCAACTTTGCGCATTTTGCACCCGCTATGGCTGCATTGGACCGCGGGTTTCATGTAGTGATTGAAAAGCCCATTACCGTTTCGCTGGATGAGGCAAAACAACTCGCCCAAAAAGTAGAAGAAACGGGGCTAACCCTTTGCCTGACGCATACCTACACCGGTTATCCCATGGTGAAACAGGCCCGTCAAATGGTAAAAGACGGCATGTTTGGAAAAATCCGCAAAGTATATGTTTCCTACCACCAGGGCTGGCTCAGCAAGCTCTCGGAGCGTGAAGGAAATGCGCAGGCCGCATGGCGCACCGACCCCAAGCGTTCGGGAAAAGCCGGCGCCATGGGCGATATAGGCACCCATGCATTTAACCTTGCCGAATATATTACCGGCCAACAGGTAACCAAGCTCTGCGCAGCGCTGAATATTGTAGTGGAAGGCAGGGCGCTGGATGATGACGGCGGCGTGCTGCTGCAATTTGACAACGGGGCTACCGGTGTGCTTACCGCTACACAAGTGGCCGCCGGCGAAGAAAATAACCTGACCATTAAAATATACGGCGAAGAAGGCGGCATTGAATGGTACCAGCAGGAGCCCAATACGCTTATTGTAAAATGGCTGAACAAGCCTGCAGAAATTTACCGCGCCGGCACCGCTTTTAATAGCGAGATCGCTAAAATGAATACCCGCACACCGGGCGGCCATCCGGAGGGTTACCTCGAGGCATTCGGAAACATCTACCGCAATTTTGCCCGCACCTTGCAAGGGCGCATTACCGGAGAGCAGGTAAATACCGAGCACGTAGAATTTCCCTCGGTAGCCGAAGGCATTCGTGGCATGGCTTTCATTGACAACGTGGTGCGCAGCCACCAGAGCAATGAAAAGTGGACCGCATTTGAAGTGTAAAATTTCTGAACCACAAGGACACTTGGACGCTTAGTTTCACAAAGGTATTTTTTGTGTATGCTTTGGCCCCTTGTGCCTTTGTGGTTTTATTCTTTCTTTCAAAATAAAAGAGATGAAAACTATAAAAGGACCGGGTATTTTTCTGGCCCAGTTTCTGGGCGACCAGGCGCCGTTCAACGACCTGAAAAGCATTTGCCAATGGGCCGCTGGTCTTGGCTTTGTTGGTGTTCAATTGCCTACATGGGACCCCCGCGTTATTGACCTGCAAAAGGCAGCAGAAAGCAAAACCTATGCGGATGAACTAAAGGGGCTGATCGAGGAATGCGGGCTGCAGATTACCGAACTTTCCACGCACCTGCAAGGGCAGTTGGTGGCGGTGCATCCGGCATACGATGCCTTGTTTGATGGCTTTGCACCCAAAGAAGTACACGGCAACCCTAAAGCCCGCCAGGAATGGGCCGTGCAGCAATTGAAATGGGCCGCAAAAGCTTCGCAAAACCTGGGTTTGAACGCACATGCTACTTTCAGTGGTGCGCTGCTTTGGCCCACAGTATATCCCTGGCCGCAACGCCCTGCCGGTTTGGTAGAAACCGGTTTCCGCGAATTGGGAAACCGATGGAAACCTATCCTCGATGCGTTTGACGAAAGCGGTGTGGATGTGTGTTATGAAATTCACCCGGGCGAAGACCTGCACGATGGCATTTCTTATGAAATGTTCCTGAAAGAAGTAGACAATCATCCCCGTGCATGCTTGCTCTACGATCCTTCGCATTTTGTTTTGCAGTGCCTCGATTACCTGGCTTATATCGACCATTATCATGAGCGCATCCGTGCATTTCATGTAAAAGATGCAGAATTTAACCCCACCGGTAAGCAGGGCGTGTATGGCGGCTACCAGGGCTGGGTGGAGCGTGCCGGAAGGTTCCGTTCGCTGGGTGATGGCCAGGTAGATTTCAAATCGGTATTTAGCAAACTCACCGCTTACAACTTTGCCGGATGGGCAGTGATGGAGTGGGAGTGTGCCATGAAGCACCCGGAAGATGGTGCAAAGGAAGGCGCCGTATTTATTCAAAACCATATCATCCGCACAACCGACAAAACCTTTGATGATTTTGCAGGCACAGGTTCCAGCGAATCCTTCAACAGGTCGGTGCTGGGTATTTAATCATTTTTAAGTCTTAAAGTATTTTCATGAAAAAAGTTTTCCTGACCCTTTCTGTTATTTCCATTTTAGTGGCATGTGGTTCTAATGAAGCAAACAATTCACCCGTAGAAACATCGGGTACGGCAGCAGAACAACCAACCAGTTCAACCAATGAGCCTGCTGTTGTTGACATTAGCAACCATCCCGACTATAAAGCTGGCCTGGCTCTTGAAGCCAAAAGCGATTGCGCTGCCTGCCACAAGGTTGATGACAAATTGGTAGGGCCGTCTTTTCGCGAAATTGCCAATAAATACACCAACGATGAGGCCACCGTATCTATGCTTGCAGATAAAATCATCAGTGGTGGTTCGGGCAATTGGGGCCAACAAATTATGACACCCCACCCAACCCTTTCAAAGGAAGATGCACAAACCATGGTGAAGTATATTTTGTTGCTTAAAAAATAACGTATGAAGGCTCCCTTAACCTTGAGTGTTGCCGCGGCATTTTTGATGGCATGCAACACTCCCAATCAAACAACCATGCAAACATCACCCACTGAATCAGCCAACACGCAGGATGGATGGACCCTATTGTTTGATGGAAAGACCACCAATGGCTGGCATTCTTACGGAAGTACCACGCCAGGGCAGGCCTGGAAGGTGGTGGATGGTACCTTGTATTTTGATCCGGAAGCCAAAAAGGCGCTGGGCAACAACTCGGGCGGCGATTTGGTGACCAACGAGGCCTATGATAATTTCCATTTGATGTACGATTGGAAAATTGCACCCAATGGAAATTCCGGCGTTATTTTTTATGTGCAGGATGATGCTAAAAAATACAATGCAACCTACATGACGGGTCCCGAAATGCAAGTGCTGGACAATGCTGGACATCCGGATGCAAAAATTCACAAACACAAAGCCGGCGACTTGTACGACCTTATTGCATCTTCAAAAGAGGCGCAAAAACCGGCCAATGAATGGAACCATGCCGAGATTGTTGCCAATAAGGGGAAGCTTGATTTTTACCTGAACGGGGAACATATTGTGGCCACTACCATGTGGGATGATGCCTGGAAACAGCTGGTAGCCAATTCCAAGTTTAAAGACTGGGAAGGGTTTAGTGCCTTTAAGAAGGGCCATATTGCTTTACAGGATCATGGCGACGCAGTGTGGTTTCGCAACATTAAAATAAAAAGGCTCTAAAGAGCCTTTTTATTTTGTTCAGCTTTTCTTCTTCTATTAATGTTCGTTGTGGCAGTAGACTTTTCCCTTTTATCGATCTTTTGCAAAAACCGTTTCGTCTTTTTGCGCATTACCATTTTTGGGAGTAGTTGCATTTTTTAATGTCAATTGCGACACTACCAAACTGCCTATTTGCTTACCTACATTATATCCCTCTACCAGGTCGCTGCGGTAATGAATACCGCCGTACAGCCGCGATAGTGAAGCCTCCCATGCTGCGTCGTGAAAGGATTGAAAGGTGCGTTCCTTAATTCCAAACTCTGTTAGCGAAGTGTCGGTGTATTGAAACTGTTTGCCAAAATAATGCGTCATCACCTCTGCTGCACCTGCAGATATTACCGAGTGGCCGGAAATATAAGAAGGGAATGGAGGCGTTTGAATAAATGGCCGCCACTCGGGGTCGAGGTGTTTATTAATTACCGTTTCGGGGCGTACCGTGTTGGTTGAAAATTTTGTTTTCCAGCAGGCAATAAAACCGTCAAAAAGTGCAATGGCAGTTTGCGTGTAAGCGGCCACCGTTGTGTTGAAATCAGCACTTGCTTTTTGGGCAGCAATCCCTACAATATTCATCCAGTGTCCGGGAGGTGAAAACTTTTTGGTAGCAAACATTACGTGTCCCTGCACGTTCATGTTAAAGGGGTTGTCATCAAAAAATTCAGCAATGTGGCGCTGTTCTTCGTTCAGCGAATCCACTGCGTTTTTTACTTCCAGCAGTTCTTTGTAAAAAACGCTGTTTTTATTGATCAGGTCAAAACGCGGCGGTGCTGGTGGTGCAAACTGGGTGCAGGTATCCAACACCAGGGGCCTGATGTCGCACCAATGCGGCTCCATGGCCTGTGCATACATCGGCGGTGTGGGAATCCAGCGGCCGTCTTCGGTACGAACCGAAAATTTTTCGGAACTGCGTGTTTGTGCATAGTTGTCGCCCTTGCTCCACTTCATGATGGTTGCGGCAACGGTGTCGGCATAAGCAGCCGTGCTGCGAACCACTGAACGGGGCATACCCGCATCCCGGGCACCATCTTTCAGTTCTTCGTAATAATCCATCAATACGCCTTCCGGGAAAGTTACTGCATTACCTACCTGCACAAAGGCCAGCAGGGCAGCTAAACGGTAATCAATGGTTGCACCGGTTTCCGGGCGGGGCATAGGAGGCAGGTGCCTAATTTGCCCCGACAATGAAACATAATTGGTGTCGCCGGCCGCTATGCATTCGTATGCAGCGATGTTGGCGTAGGCATAATTGCGGGATGCAACCACCGGAGTAAAGTTGTTTTGCAAAACCACGTCATTTAATTTCTTCACCGTTTTGCAAAAAAGGGTAGGGTCATTGGTGTAGGAACTATAGTCCTTTTGGCTGCACGAAAAAAATACTGCAGCCAGCATGCAGCACAATAAAAATCTTTGCATGGAAATATAACGGCTCAACTGAAGTTTTTAAAAGTTATTTAAATATGCAAAATCTTAATCTCTACCGGTTTGGATAGCCAGTTCTAAAAGATTTTAAAGCCATAATTTTCGCAATCGTGTTTTTGCAAAATTCTCCCTGGCAGCAATAACTAACTATACATCATAAACTCTTCTTCGCTTTTAGCCGGTATAAACAGGCTTTGTTTCTACAGCAATTTAACCAAGATTTTGATAAGCCGAACTAAGCTGCATTTTTTAGGATAAACACAAAAGCCGTTCGTAAAGAACGGCTTTTGTGTTTATCAGGCTTATGTAATCCAATTACTCCACCTTCGAAATCTTAATAATATTGGTGGGCAGGTGCTGGTCTACAGGGGTAGAGCCCGTATTCACCACCACGTCATCTGCCTTTACAAAACCCCGCTCTTTCAGGATCTTGATCTGGTCCGAAAGGATGGCATCGAGGCTTTCTTCCTCACCATAATAAAAGGCACGGACACCCCAACTAAGGCTCAGCTGGTTAAGCAGCGTACGTTCCTTGGTAAAAATATACAGGGGTGATTTTGGCCGGTACGACGACAGCATAAAGGCGGTATAACCACTTTGGGTCATGCCTATAATGGCATCGGCACGAACGTCGCGGGCCAGTTTACATGCATTGTAGCAAATGGCATCGCTGAGGAAAGAAGGGGAGTGTGGCTGCGGAATAAGGTCTTCCTCGCGGTTGTAGCGGTATTCGGTACGCTCCACTTCCTGGATGATCTTGCGCATGGTTTGTACCACCAGCGCAGGGTGCTGCCCGGTAGCGGTTTCGCCACTCAGCATTACCGCATCGGCGCCTTCCAGTACGGCATTGGCCACGTCAGTGATCTCGGAGCGGTTGGGTTTTACCCGGTCAATCATGCTTTCCATCATTTGGGTAGCCACAATTACCGGCTTTGCGCGGTGAATACATTTGCGGATAATGTCGCGCTGTGCCATGGGCACTTTTTCTACCGGCAGCTCTACGCCCAGGTCGCCACGCGCCACCATCACCGCATCTGACTCCACTACAATATTGCGCAGGTCAACCAGTGCCGAAGGCATTTCAATTTTGGCAATCACTTTTATGGGGCTGTTCTGTTCGCTGAGGCGGCGCTTCAGGTCAATAATGTCTTCGGCACGGCGTACAAAAGAAAGGGCAACCCAATCGAGTTTTTGTTCAATGATAAAATCAAGGTCGGCAATGTCCTTTTCGGTCATCGGCGGCAGCGAGATATTGGTGTCGGGAAGGTTCACACCCTTTTTTGGCTTCAGCACACCGCCATAGGTTACTACCACTTTTACATCGCCTTCCGGAGTAATTTCCGAAACCACCACTTCTATCTTTCCGTCGTCGATCAGGATCTTATTGCCCACTTCCACATCCTGGTTCAGGTTGGGATAGGAAATGTAAATTCTTTCCATGTTGCCCACCACCTTTTCCCTGGAGGAAAAGGTCAGGATGTCGCCCGGAACAATTTCAAGTCCGCCGTTCTCAATGTCACCCACCCGCAGCTTTGGTCCCTGAAGGTCGCCCAGTATGGAAATATTGTAGGGCTCCGTTTTGTTGATGTTGCGGATGTGCTCAATGATCTGGGCTTTGTCGGCATGGTCGCCATGCGAAAAGTTGAGGCGAAACACATTCACGCCGGCTCTTACCAGTTGCAGCAGTTTGTCGTAGGTATCGCAGGCCGGGCCCACAGTAGCTACAATTTTGGTGCGGTGAAACGTGTGCTCGATACCCGCCTGCATATCCATGTTTTTATGCAGATACTTGGAAATGTTTTGTGACATAATAAGTCCCGGTCGTGCTTCAGGTGGCTGAGGAAAAGGTAAATGTTTTTTTTACCCTTGCTACCGAAGCAATTTTTGTTGGGTTATAAAATCTAAAATCGAAGCAATTGATCCTTGAGTATTAGCTGGCCAGAATCTTCACGATTTTCATCCACTCTTCCGAAACGGTGCCTTTTTTCTTACCTACATTTTCCAGGGGCACATAGTTCATGCGGTTGTTTAATATGCCTACAAAAACGTTGTGCTTTCCTTCAACCAGGCATTCCACGGCGTGGTAGCCCATGCGGCTGGCAGTAAGGCGGTCGATACAGGTAGGCGAACCTCCCCGTTGTATATGACCCAGGATGCACACCCGTGCATCAATATTGGGCATGCGCTCCTTCACGGCTTTAGCCACTTCATTGGCGCCGCCAAATTCATCGCCTTCGGCCACCACAATCAGGTTTACCAGTTTTTTGCGGCGCTCTTTTTCCAGGAGCGATTCAATTACCGCATTGATATCGGTTTTCCGCTCCGGAATAAGGATGCTTTCGGCACCGGTGGCAATACCGCTGTGCAGTGCAATATACCCGGCATCGCGGCCCATCACTTCAATAATAAACAGGCGGTCGTGTGCATCGGCGGTGTCGCGGATTTTATCGATTGCTTCCACTGCTGTATTTACGGCCGTATCAAAGCCTATCGTAAAATCGGTGCCTACAATATCTTTATCGATGGTGCCTGCGAGACCAATGCAGGGTATGTCGAATTCTTTACTTAAAGCCAGGGCTCCCTTAAAAGAACCGTCGCCACCTATTACCACCAGGCCATCAATACCGCGCCTGGCTAAAACTTCGTATCCTTTTTTGCGTCCTTCCGGTGTATAAAATTCTTTGCAGCGGGCAGTTTTCAGGATGGTACCACCCCGCTGGATGATGTTGGCTACCGAGCGGGATTCCATTTTGAAGATATCGTCTTCTATAAGGCCCTGATAACCGCGCATGATGCCAAAAACTTCCAATCCGTTATAAAGGCCTGTACGTACCACCGCTCTTATTGCTGCGTTCATGCCGGGCGAATCGCCACCGGAAGTTAACACACCTATGCGGTTTACTTTCTTTTGCATTATTGATCAATTTCTAACAAAACCCGATAATGTTTGCTGGTTGTTCAGTGTTTTGCGGGCCAAAAATAAGGTTTTGTAATAAGTAACCACTTGACAAAAAAATAGTGCAGCTAACCTTACTCAGGTTTACAGCCCCATTATTTTTTCTGGTATGGGGCTATATGGTAAACATAGCTAATACCTGCCTGAAAGGGGCAGGGAATTGGCTGTAAAAGTTATGCAGTTGTATTCTAAAACCCCATCCCGAATGATGTGCAGCAGGGTAAAGGATGAGTTTGGCCAGGGTTCTGGCTTGATGAGAATCTTTCGGCGCCCTAAAGCCATGTTTTTCAGGATATCCCCGATCCGGTTTTTAAAATGGGGAATTCTTTTAAACCTTTGAGGCAGGCGTGCCACGGATTGCTATATAAAAGTGCCTGAAAGACACTCCAGAACACATTTTGAGCGCCTTATAAATGGCACGGAAAATGGAAGTTTTGTTGCATACAAACACCATCTATGAAGGGCGTAGGAATAGTGGTAGCACTGGTGCTGTTTTCGGTGCTCACCTCCTGTAATAAAGAAAATAAAACGGACACGAACCAAACCTTTGAATTGCCTGAAGTAACGGCTGCGGCTTCTGGCCAGTCGATATATGCTTCAGCGTGGCAAACTTTGGAAGGTTGGGAAAAAACCGAAGGCCTGTATCAGGCCCGGCAACATTTACCAATTAAGCCAAATGGAGGCAAAGTGTTGCTATTTGCCCGCAATGTATGGGCTGCCGATGCCCCGATGGAAGAACTCATGGAAGACATGGCCCTGCAATTGCCTTTTAATTTTTTACCCTATACTGCAAAGCCCGGACTTACCGAAACCTGGAATTACCAGCTGGGGGATAATGAGGTGAAAATAGATCTTAAAGTAGAAGGCGGGGAACTGGAACCACGGCCGGTACAGGTACGGTGTATTTATATTCCGGAAACCATGTGGGAAAAATTAAAGAGCGAAAGTTTGGAAGGCCTGGCATATGAGTCGCTGGTTACCAAATTAAACCTGCAACCCTAAGATTTCAAGCTTTTTGCACCATATTATACTACCCCGCAAACACCATTTTTGCGGGGTATTTATTTTTTGGGCTAACCCGGTTGTTTGCATGCTTTTTAATTGTTGCGCTACATTTAAAGCATGAACACTGTGTTGATAACCGGGGCCAACGGGTTTGTTGGCCATTACCTGGCTGCCAAATTATTGCGTTCGGGGTATAAAGTGGTAGCTACAGCATTAGGTGCCCAAAGATTGCATTTGGACCACCCTTCCTTTCAGTATCAATCATTGGATATAACCAACAGGGGGGAAGTTGCCGCTACAGTGGACCAACACAAACCACAAGTAGTAGTGCATTGTGCAGCCATGACCAAACCCGACGATTGTGAATTAAACAAAGAAGCCGCGTGGAAAGTAAATGTAACCGGTACTGAAAACCTGCTCTTAGCCGTTGCTGATAGCCTGCCGCATTTTGTGCACCTGTCAACGGATTTTATTTTTTCCGGTACTGCTGAACAATACACAGAGGATGATGAAGCCAATCCCGTAAATTATTACGGGCTTACAAAATGGGAAGCTGAAAAAAGCGTGCAGCAATACAAAGGCCCCTGGACTATTGTACGGCCCATTTTAATTTACGGCAACCCACAGGCAGGCCGGGCCAATATCCTGACTTTTGTGGCCAGTGCACTTCGAGCAGGTAAAACGGTAAAGTTATTTACCGATCAAAAGCGCCGCCCCACTTTCGTGGCGGATCTTGTGTGGGGCATTGAAAAAATAATACAACAACAGGCCACTGGCGTATTCCATTTTTCCGGAAATGATACGTTGTCGCCTTTTGAGATGGGGCAGCGGGTGGCCCAATACCTTTCCCTGGATCAAAACCTGGTACTGCCGGTTACCGCTTTAGATTTTCAACAACCCGCTAAAAGGCCGCCGCAAACCCTTTTCCACCTGGAAAAGGTCAGGGAAAGATTTGGTTACCAGCCTACGTCATTTGCAGAAGGATTGCGTAAAACTTTTTTGGATTCCTGAGTCCCTTTATAAACCAAATGGAAAAGTGTCCGGTATTTTTTGGTTTTGCGGCTCGCCATGCAGTGGGTGCAATGCCCTGGTTTCGTACAAAAAGATAAACGCATCGTACCGTTCGGGAATAACAGAGGGCACATAGTTTCCGTAGTGTTCATACAAGGGTCGATACACCACACCAATGGCACGGTGGCCAACACTTTCTGAGGCAAATGGGGTGTCCTGAAGGTCTTCTTTAAAGAGGAGACAATTACCCCCTGCCTGGTGCAGCAGCCATTCCCAGCTTCCTTCCCTTGCTTCGGGCACATCCATTACGGATTGCTGGGCACCCCAACTGCTGCATGCAATTACGGAGCCCCGGTACGATCCAAAACCCACCAGCATTACCTTTTCTGATCCATAAGCCTCCCGAACCAGGGAGCCAATATTGAACATGCCTTCCTCGTGCATGGATGTAGCCCGGGCATCGCCAATATGGGTGTTGTGTTCCCAAATTATGGCTTTGGCTCCTGGCCCATGAAATTGCAGCAGCCGCTCCAGGGTTTCTGCCATATGGCTGTCACGAACATTCCAGGAATTGGGCCCGCCGGCAACCATAGCCCTATAGTATTTTTCTGCATTAACGGCAATCAGTGCATTTTGCTCCGCACTGAAAATTTGTTCATCGCTTCCTTTTTGCTCTCCTGCACCTTTTCTTATTTCTCGGAGCAATTTTACCACATCCTCTTCGCACCTTTTGGGCACCAGTTGCGAAGCATAGGCATAAGAGGTTTCATCATCGCGGTAGGGTGCAAAACAACGAAACGCTTTTTCTGCCTGTTGCAGGGCAGCAGGGTCAGTTTCTGACAGGTATTCCCGCACCGATTGTAGCGAATCCCACAAGCTATACACATCCAATCCATAAAAGCCAACCCTTTTAGCTAGTGCTAATGCAGCATTGTGCCCCCGGAGCCAGTTAGTTAAGGCAGCAGTTTCCCAATTGGCCCACATCCAGGTGGGCCATCGGTCAAAGCCGGCCAAAACACTCGTTGCCGCTGTGGATGCTCCAGGCTGGTGTTTTACAAAATTGTTTACGGCAAAGCAATCGGGCCAGTCGCCTTCCACAGCAATAAAATTAAAACCATGGTCTTCAATCAGCTGCCTGCTGATATAGCTTCTCCAGGTATAATATTCGTGGGTACCATGCGAGGCTTCGCCCAACATAACAATTTGCGCTGCGGCCAATTTTTTAATAAGTGGTTCCAGGTCATTTTTTGACGCCAGGTGCTGCCCTTTTTGCCGCAACACCTGCACTTGCTCCCTGCTCTTTTTATCTAGAAATGACGAACCCATCCTTTCATTTTTTGGGTGAAGGCGTATCGGTCAGTTGTGGTTGCTGCTTTTTTACATACAGTTCCTGCAACACCACCATAAGTATGGCTACTAAAGGGGTTGCCAGAATAATGCCCCAAATGCCAAATAAGGTTCCGAATATCAACTGGCCGATAAGGATAAGTGCCGGTGGGATGGAGATCATTTTGTTTTGGATGTACGGGGTAATCACATTGCTTTCCAATGCCTGAACCAGCAGGTACAAACCGATTACAAACAGCGGAGCATTACCCCCCATGGGCAGGCTGACCAATATAGCGGGTATGGCCGAAATAAGGGGGCCAATATTGGGTACAAAATTAAAGAGCCCTGCAATGAGCGCCAGTGCTAAAACCAAGGGTACACCAATGATTGCCAACCCGATGCCTGTGAGCACAGACACCACCAGCATGGCAAACAACTGCCCTTTTAACCAGCTGGCAAGCGTGTTGCCTGTTTCGGTAAGTACATGATGTGCTTCAGGTTTTGCTTTTACTGGCATCAATTTCAAAAATCCATTGGTGTAGGTGCTCGGGGAAATGGTAAAAAAAATGCCGAGAAACAAAATGGCAAAAAGATCGCCCAATACACCAAATGAGGTAGTAAAAAATCTTTGTACCGAAGGCCCCATTTTTTGCTCCGAGCCGCCACTACTAATTTGATCCATGATCTTTCTCCCAACCGGGGTTTTACCAATTTTGGTTTTGGCCTGCTCCACCAACTGCGGCAATTGTTCGGTCAGTTCGGCAATTTGCTGCTGTACTTGTGCGCCAATAAACCAAAACACCAGGGCCATTAGCAGTATGGTACCCAATACCGACAAGGTGAGGCAGAGTTTAGCATTCCAACCGGTCTTTTTGCAAATAAGGCCCGCCAATCGCTGAAAGAAAATCGCTACCAATATAGCCGTGAGGATCAGGAACAAAACGTTGACAGCGGTAAGGCAGATCCAAATAAGGATAATAACCAGCGTTGCAACGCCTGCAACCTGCCAGACTTTTTTTAGGAATGGCGAATTGTTATTTCCTGAAGTTGAGGGGTCTTGCATGTAAAATTGCTTTTTTAAAGAAAGCATATCATCGAACTGAAAATTTTTATGCCATCTAAGCATTGATGGGTATGCATTTGATGGAAATGGTCCGTTTTAGATTTGAAAAACTACTAAGCACCGCTTTTGATTGCCGGGGACGATGGGCTTGCTACAGATAAAAAGAAGGGCTGCCGTGATACATATTCCTAATTTTGCCCAAACATTTTCCGCATTGAAACACCTTGCCGCGCTTAATAAATACTTCTGGAAATACAAATTCCGACTCGTTATCGGGATTTTTTTCATTATTGTTTCCAATTACTTTGGCGTACTGGCACCGCAGGTTACCGGGTTTATTATCGATTTTGTACAACGTTCGCTTAACCTTCCGGGTTATGTGCCCCGCAACAGCGTTGCATCGTACGACCGGCTGGTGCAGGTATTTATCCGTTGGGTAGAGGCCATGCCGGTTTCGGTTAGTTACGTGGTAGCCCTTAGCGGCATCACCATATTGGTGCTGGCGCTGTTGCGCGGGTTATTTATGTTTTTTATGCGGCAAACCATTATTGTAATGAGCCGCCACATTGAATACGACCAGAAGAATGAAGTGTTTGGCCATTACCAAAAACTCGATGCTGCGTTTTTTAAGGCCCACACCACCGGCGACCTGATGAGCCGGATGGCGGAAGACGTTAGCAGGGTGCGAATGTTTACCGGGCCAGCTGTGATGTACGTGGTCAACCTGGTGTCGCTGATTGGTTTGAGCTTATATTTTATGTTTCGCCGCGATGTGGAGCTGTCCTTGTATGTACTCGCCCCGCTGCCCATTCTTGCTGCTACCATTTATTTTGTTAACACCATCATTCACCGCAAAAGCGAACAATTACAGGCAAGCCTGTCGGCACTTACCACCAACGCCCAGCAATCCTATTCCGGCATCCGCGTAATTAAGTCTTTTGCACAGGAGATGGCCATGTTTCGTTTTTTTGAACAAAACAGCCTTACCTACCGCAGCAGGGCTACCGAACTGGCAAAAATCGAAGCCCTTTATTTCCCCTCCATGAACCTATTTATCGGGCTCAGCACGCTGGTCACCATTATGCTGGGAGGGCTGGCGTATATCAATGGCGATCCAAGTATCGGCGTAGACACTATTGTGGAGTTTGTCATTTACATTAATATGCTCACCTTTCCAGTCAGCGCTATTGGCTGGACCGCATCGATGATACAAAGGGCTGCAGCATCACAAAAAAGGCTGAATGAGTTTTTACATACAGAACCCGCCATACAAAATGCAACCCACCCGCACCAGGCAGCAATCAAGGGGGGCATCCATTTTAAGGAAGTACAGTTTGTTTATCCCAATACGGGCATACATGCTTTAAAGGATTTTAACCTCCATATTCGGCCTGGTGAAAAAGTGGCCCTTATCGGACGTACAGGTAGCGGGAAAACAACTATTGCCCAATTGCTGTTGCGTTTTTTTGATCCCAGTTCCGGAACCATTTTACTGGATGGTACCCCATTAACCCAGTTGCCCATGCATCACCTGCGGCAGCATATTGGCTATGTACCCCAGGATGGATTTTTATTTAGCGATACCATTGAAAACAACATTGCATTCGGCGCCTGGCCTGCTGATAGAAAAAAGGTAGAAGGTGCCGCAACGATTGCTGCAGTAGCCGGCGAGATCCAGGGATTTGCGCAGCAATATGATACCATGGTAGGGGAGCGGGGCGTAACCCTGAGCGGCGGTCAAAAGCAACGGGTTTCCATTGCGCGGGCCTTGCTAAAAGAAGCACCGGTTTTGATATTGGACGATGCCCTCAGCGCCGTGGATGCCCGTACCGAAAAAGCAATCCTTTCCCGCCTGGATCCATATCTTGACGGGAAAACTGCATTGTTTATAACCCACCGGATATCTACCCTGATCCGGTTTGATGTCATAGTGGTGCTGGAAGAAGGACGCATTGCTGAACAAGGTACCCACGAATCTTTGTTGGCAAAAGGCGGCCTTTATGCCGAAATGTGGATGCAGCAACAAACAAAAGAGGTAGAAGGCGACCAGCAATAATACCGGGTTCTCGATTTGCCTGATACAGTAAACAGGCGGGGTCAACCTTATTATAAGGAGTTGTAAATGATTGGGGGTGGTAATCTTCAACAATTCTGTTGCAATTTGGTTTTTCAACATTCATTTGGGAGCAACTATTTATCTTTTTTTGTCAGATTTGGCTGTTTAAAAAACATAATTATATTTGTAAGGAAACAATTTTAGAACAGAGCTGCAAAGCCAAAACCTTTAATAACTGTAAAAACAAAAACTGTGGCGTACGAAAATAACGACAAGAAAATGGAGAGCATTTACAGCAAGCGAATTCGTGCAGGTAAACGCAGAACTTATTTTTTTGATGTTCGGGCAACCCGCGGCAATGACTATTATCTGACCATTACGGAAAGCCGTAAACGTTTTAACGATAATGGATACGATCGCCACAAAATATTTTTGTACAAAGAAGATTTCAACAAGTTCATTAAGGCACTTACCGAAGCGGTAGATTTTGTAAAAACCGACTTGATGCCCGATTTTGATTTCGACGCATTCAACCACGACGAAGTATACGAAGGTGAAGGAGAGGGCGAAGTAGAAGAAGTAACCGAAGTTGCAGCTGCGCCTATCGTTGTTCAATCTACAGTTGTTGTTTCTTCTGTAGTTGCCAGTACGGCACCAGCTTCGGAAGAAGTAGACAAATGGTAAGCAAAACCTACTTTTTTATAACACCCGCGTTACAAGCGGGTTTTTTATTTTTGGTGAATGCATAAAAAAATGCGGAGTGTTGGTGCTCCGCATTTTTTTATTTACATGATGGGGTTATCGCCACTCTTTATAAGCGTTGATAAGCCCGTTGGTGGAGCCATCGTGACCCGATATGGGTTCACTGCCTTCCAGTTCCGGTAAAATTTTGTTGGCCAGCTGTTTGCCCAGTTCCACACCCCATTGGTCAAAGCTGTAAATATTCCAGATGACGCCCTGCACAAAGATCTTATGCTCGTACAGGGCAATCAGTTGCCCTAACGTAAAAGGCGTTATATTTTTAACCAGGAAAGAGTTGGTAGGCCTGTTTCCTTCAAATATTTTGAAGGGTGCCAACCGGGCTACTTCCTCAGGCGATTTGCCCTGCTGTTCCAGTTCTCCAATCACTTCGGCTTCACTTTTCCCGTTCATCAGGGCTTCTGTTTGCGCAAAAAAATTGGAAAGTAATTTCGGGTGATGGTCACCGGTAGGGTTGTGGCTTTGGGCCGGTGCAATAAAATCGCAGGGAATTAATACAGTGCCCTGGTGAATAAGCTGGTAAAAAGCGTGCTGGCCATTGGTGCCGGGTTCGCCCCAGATGATGGGCCCTGTGGCATAAGAAACAGGCTGCCCATCACGGTCAGTGCTTTTACCGTTGCTCTCCATATTGCCTTGCTGAAAATAAGCGGCAAACCGATGCAGGTATTGGTCGTAAGGTAAAATGGCTTCGCTTTGAGCGCCAAAAAAATTAACGTACCAAATGCCCAACAATGCCATCAACACAGGCACATTTTGTTCGAAAGGCGTATCCCGGAAATGCTGGTCGGCATACTCTGCACCCTTCAGCAAAGCTTCAAAATTTTCATACCCAATAGTTAGCGCAATGGAAAGGCCAATGGCGCTCCACAGGGAGTAACGGCCGCCCACCCAGTCCCAAAACTGGAACATATTTTCCTTGTCAATACCAAAGCCGGTAACTGCTTTTTCGTTGGTGGAAAGGGCCACAAAATGTTTGGCTATATGCGCTTCTGAAGCTGCTGCTTCCAGAAACCAGGCCCGTGCTGTATGGGCATTGGTCATGGTTTCCTGGGTGGTAAATGTTTTGGAAGCCACCAGGAAAAGGGTTTCTTCCGGAACCACTTTCTTCAGGGTTTCTTCTATGTGGGTGGCGTCCACGTTTGATACAAAATACGTTTGGATGCCGGCCACCCAGTAAGGCTTTAAGGCTTCCGTAACCATCAGGGGGCCAAGGTCGGAACCGCCGATACCAATATTGACAATGTACTTTATCTTTTTCCCCGTGTACCCAACCCACTCGCCGGTGTGCACCCTGCGGCAAAAATCCTCCATCTGCCGGCGCACCCTTGTTACATCGGGCATAACATCGGTGCCTTCGGTGAGCAATGGCGTTTCTTCAAAGCGGCGCAGGGCCACATGCAGCACGGCCCGCTTTTCTGTTTCGTTGATCAACGCCCCAGCAAAAAGTGCATCAATAGCGTCTTTAACTTTTGTTTCGTTTGCCAATTGCTGCAGGAGCTGCAGGCTTTCATCCGTTACCCTGTTCTTTGAATAATCAAAAAGAACATCGCCCATGCGCAGCGACATGTTTTGAAAACGTGCAGGGTCCTGGGCAAACAATTCTTTTAGTTGCACTTGCTTCATGCGGTTGGCATGTTGCTGCAATGCACTCCAGGATTGTGTTTTAGAAGGATTGATGCGGGGAAGCATAAGCATTGGGATTATAAATGTTCAAAAACTTCAATGGTCTTTTCGATCATTGCTTCAGAAATATCGAGGTGGGTTACCAGGCGCACCTGGGTGGGCGAAATAGCATAAGCAAGAATACCATGTTCCTTTAGCGTAGCTACAAAAGATTGCGGCGTGTATGGATCTACCACTTCAAAAATCAGGATGTTGGTTTCCACCGGAAGAATGCCGCCGACAAAACTCTGGTATCCTAAAATTTCGGCCAGTTTATTGGCGTGGTAATGGTCTTGCGCCAGCCTTTGAATATGATGGTCGAGAGCATAAATACCTGCAGCTGCCAGTGAGCCTGCCTGACGCATGCCACCCCCCATCAGTTTGCGTACCCGCCGGGCCTTTTTAATGAATGCAGCTGAACCCAGCAACACACTGCCCACCGGGCTGCCGAGGCCTTTACTCAGGCAAATGGAAATAGTATCGAACAATTGACCATATTCTACAGGATCCTGTTGTTTGGCCACAAGGGCATTAAAAAGCCGGGCCCCATCAAGGTGGAGTTGTAGTTCACGCTGATCACAAACATCCCGTATGGCTTCTATATCCTCCATTTCGTAGCAGCTGCCGCCACCCCGGTTGGAAGTATTTTCCAGCGATACCAAAGAAGTACGGGCTTTGTGCACATCCTCTGAAGGGTTAATGCCATCTGCCACCATCTCTGCGGTGATGAGCCCCCGATAACCATTGAGCAGCTTAACGGATGCACCCGAATTGGCAGCAATGCCACCACCTTCATATTGGTAAATATGGGCGGTGCAATCGCAAATAACTTCATCGCCAGGTACTGTGTGCACTTTAATGGCGATCTGGTTGGTCATGGTGCCCGAAGGACAAAATAATCCTGCTTCCATTCCAAAAATCCGAGCTGTTTTTTCTTCCAGGCTATTTACCGTAGGGTCTTCTCCGAAAACATCATCGCCTACCGCTGCAACATGCATGGCCTCTTTCATGGCCGGGGTGGGACGTGTTACCGTGTCGGACCGATAATCAATCAACATTTAAAAATTTTGTCCGCAATATAGTATTAGCGCAGTTCTTATTAATATGATTCCATTGTTGTTTTACAACTGCACCACTTATTTATTGCAGCACATCAATACAAAAGACAAGATTCACAACCACACCTTTCCTTTTTGTTTCCAATAAATTTTTACCACATATACTATTGGGCCACCGCTTGTCACAACAACCCCTTTTCCAGGTAACATATTTTAAAGCACTGCGTCCCATTGCCAATAGGGATGCCAGCCATCCATCCTTAAAAAAAGCCGTTCGTGTCTAAACAATGTACTATGCTTAATATAGTACCTACATTCGTAATGTAATCGACAATTACAAGTACTAACACAACAAGAAATGAAACCACTGCTCCAACTATTAGCTCTTGCCTTTTTTGCTACACCCATGGCAGTATTTGCCCAGCAAAAGCAGGCAGCCATCAGCGGCCAGGTTACCGATGCACAGAAAAAAGCGCTGGAATCGGCTACGGTAGCCCTTTTGCAGGGTAAAGATTCCTCTGTAATTAAATATGGTGTTGCCGATAAGTCGGGCCGTTTTGTATTTGAAAACCTGGATGCGGGTCAATACCTGGTATTGGTGAGTGCAGCAGGTTTTGAGAAAAAATATTCAGCAAAGTTGACCGTTGGGAACCAGGCAGAGGCTTTTCAATTGCCCATACTCGTGCTTGACCAGCAGGCAAAGTCGATGAGCGGGGTTACTGTAACCGCCAAGCGGCCTTTGGTGGAGCAGAAAATTGACCGTACAGTAGTAAATGTGGAGGCATCCATTACCAATGCCGGCAGCAATGCCTTGGAAGTATTGGAGAAAGCTCCGGGAGTAACGGTGGATAAAGATGGCAACATCAGCCTAAAAGGAAAAGAAGGAGTCATGGTATTGGTTGACGGCCGCCCTACCCAATTGGGTAGTGCCGACCTGGCCAATCTGTTGCGCAATATGAACGCTAGCCAGCTGGACCAGGTTGAGATCATGACCAATCCGCCGGCAAGATTCGACGCGGCCGGCAATGCGGGGATCATCAATATAAAGACCAAAAAAACAAAGCAATTTGGATTTAATGGCTCCGCCACATTAAGCTATGGCCAGGGCAGGTATGCCAAAATAAACGAAAGCGTAAACCTGAACTACAGAAAAAACAAGGTGGCCCTGTTTGGCAATTTTAGCCACAACCACCGTAAAAATTTTCAGCGCCTAGATATTCAACGCAACCTGCGCAACTTCAACACCAAGGAACTGGAATATTATTTTGACCAGGAGGCGCACATGCAAAGCCAGTATAATTCGATAAATGCCAAGCTGGGAGCGGATTATTTTCTTTCCAAAAAAACTACGCTGGGCGTATCGTTGGGAACCAATACCAACCCCGGTAAAAATATCAATAACAACCTGAACCAAATTTCCGATGAAGCGGGCAATTTGTTTGAAGTCACCAAGTCGGTAACTGGAGCGGAGCAAACCTTCCGCAACGTGTTGGCCAATGCCAATTTCCGCCACCAGTTCGACAGCACCGGCCGGGAGCTGACGGCTGATGTGGACCACCTCAATTACCGGTTGCGCGATCAGCAATACCTGTCCAATTATTATTTTGATGCGCACAACAACCAGATCCGTAATGGTGATACCTTGTATAGCTTTTTGCCCCAAGATATCAACATCTGGAGTGGTAAAGCCGATTACCTGCAGCCTTTGAAAGGGGGTGCCCGCTTTGAAGCCGGCTTGAAAAGCAGCATTGTAAAAACCGACAATAATGCCCGCTTTGATTCGATGCGCAACGGAACCAGGGTTTTTGATGCAACCCGTAGCAACCATTTTATTTATGAAGAGCACATCAATGCAGCGTATGTAAATCTTGCAGGGCCTTTGGGCAAAAAATGGAACGGCCAGTTGGGGCTGCGCCTGGAACAAACCGTAGCCAAAGGCACCCAGGTAACCATTGACAGCGTATTCAAGCGTAATTACCTGAACCTGTTCCCCACTGCATTTATCCAATATAAAGCATCAGATAAAAACGTGTTTGGCCTAAATTATGGCCGCCGCATTCGCAGGCCCAACTACGAAAGCCTTAATCCTTTTGTAGAATACCTGGACCGGTATACGTTTCAGCAAGGCAATCCAAACCTGCAACCGCAGTTTAGCCACAACGTGGAGTTGAGCCATACCTACCGCCAGTTTTTAACTACAACGCTGAACTATACCCGAACTACTGACATCATTCAGCAGGTGATTGAACAAAACACAGAAAGAAAGGAAGCCTATGTAAAACAAGCCAACATAGCACAACAACGCCAGGTAGGTATTGCGGTCAATGCTTCCCTGCCAATAACGAAATGGTGGACGAGCAGCATTTTTGTAAATGCATCCGACAACCGTTTTGAAGGAATAGTAAGTGGCGAAAATATAGTTGTGGAAGGCCGCATGCTGATGCTGAACGGAACGCAACAGTTTAAACTGTCAAAAACGTGGAGCGCAGAAGCCAGTGGCTTTTACCGCACCGCCGGCCTGGAAGGTGTGTTACTGACCCGCCCCGTGGGCATTTTCAACCTGGGTGTGGCCAAGCAGGTAATGAACAATAAGGGCAGCATCAGGCTCAATGTGCGGGATGTATTTTACACCATGAAGTTTAAGGCCGAAACCCGTTATGCTAATGTGGATGCACAGTTCCAGGAGTGGCGCGACAGCCGTGTTGCCAACCTTACATTTACCTACCGCTTTAGCAAGGGCAAAATGAATGGCAATGCACCCAAGCGCCGCACAGGCAGTGCAACTGATGAGCAGGAGCGTATTGGTGGCAACTAATAAATTACCAGCTTAAAAAAAATGACAGGTATAACCTGTCATTTTTTTTAAGCCTTAATCCTGAACTTAAATGTCGGAATAAAAAGGGTAGTGGATGGGGTGCCGTATTAATTCACAATGAATTATTGCTTCCGGAATTAGGAATGGCTCTTTTTCTGGCCCAGATGTTCGAGGTTTGGGGCATGCATTCAAACCCGTTACCTGCCACTTATAAAAGCATGTTGCAGCTTGTCCTAATGAAGATTATTCACATCCAAATGTTTGTAACTTCAATCAGATTCAAAAAATAACTTGATTGAATGAAAACTTTGTCTAATTTTAAGTTCCAGAATAAAATTCAACAAACTGCCAAAATAATTAGATAGAATATTTCAATTTCGGTACGGAATTCGTATTTTATCCAAAATTTGTATTTTTCTCATGTGAACTTCGGCCCCTTTGTCCAGAGGGGCTTCTTTATTTCCCTTTTTACAAGCAATTTTATTGACGGCCGCAAGCTGGTTGGTGCTGCAACTGCACCAAAAAATTCGTAAATCTGCAACAAACTTTTACCCATGCCTTCTTTTGATATTGTGAGCAAAACCGACATGCAACTGTTGGATAATGCCATCAACGTTACCCGAAAAGAAATAACCAACCGATTTGATTTTAAGGATGCCGCCGTGGAAATAGACCTTAATAAAAAGGATGGATCTATTGACATTGCCACCACCGACGATATGCGGATGCGCCAATTGGTGGATGTGCTCATCAGCCGCACCATGAAACAGGGCATCGATCCTGCGGCGCTGGATGTTTCGAAGGAACCCTACCAAAGTGGCAAACTGGTAAAAAAGGAGGTGCCGGTACGCAATGGTTTGAAGCAGGACGACGCCAAGAAAATTGTAAAAGTCATTAAGGATTCCGGCCTGAAGGTGCAGGCACAAATAATGGATGACACCGTGCGGGTAACAGCCAAAAAGATCGACGACCTGCAACAGGTGATCCAGCTGTGCAAAGGCGCCAACCTGGATCTGCCCCTGCAATACACCAATATGCGAAGCTGATTAACAAATCTGCCTATTGTTTTTTGGGTTAAAATTCCTACTTTTGCGGCTTCGTAAACTTAAATCCGCCCCGGCGGCAAATACTATAACCGTATGTAGGTCGCCAAATTGGGGCGTCTGGCATGCAAAACCCATTCATCATGAAAAAAGATCTTCATCCGGCAAACTACCGCTACGTGGTTTTCAAAGACATGAGTAACGGCTATTCTTTTCTTAGCCGCTCTACTGCTGCTACCAAAGAAACCGTTCAGTGGGAAGACGGCAACGAATACCCCCTGGTGAAACTGGAAATTTCCAGCCAGTCGCATCCTTTCTTTACCGGTAAAAACGTGTTGGTGGATACCGCTGGTCGTATTGATAAGTTCAACAAAAAATACGCGAAGAAGTAAGGTTTTGCCCCGGCAAAAAAGCATTGATCCCGCTCGGTTCCGAGCGGGATTTTTATTGCCTGGTATCGAATAGGATGGAAGCTCGATGTCATGGTTTGAAATATGTGGGGCCTTCCATGATGGAACATTAGATTCGAGGACTCCTCGAAGAATGGCCAACCTTTTATTTGGACACAAAAATTTTTCCCTTTCCTGTATAATCCTGCCTAATCCTGATGCGCCCTGGTTACCTGTTCCGTATCTTTCAGCTAATAACCAACCAGGCAACCAGGAAATGAAAAAGATCGTTTTCACCGAAGAATTTTGCCAGCCCGAACAACTATATCCTTTTACGCTTACCCGCCAGGTGCAGGACATTCGGCTTGGAATCCTTACCATCCGTGAAAAATGGGAGCAGCACCTGGGGCTGATGTCTTACGACAAACACGAGGACGATTATAAGGACCTGGACCGGGCGCTGGTGGTAGATGCACAAACCATCGGCAACGACATTTTGTACCTGATCCACGGCAATATTTTGCCCACACCCGGCTTGGTTAAGGCCATAAAAAAATTAAAACCAGGGGAGTGTATATCGGCGGGCGGCCGCGAAAGCGTTGCATATTGCATTTCGCAAAAGGAAATTGAACACACCCATAAAATAAAGATCACCCGTTCCATCGAGCTCGATGAGGAGATAATAGAGGTGCGTTTTCCGTGGGATATTTTTAACCTCAACGCATGGGCCATCGCACAGGATTTTGAACTGCTTACACGTAAGCGTACCACTCAAAAATTGCCACCGGGAAACTGGGCAACGGCCGCCAAAAATGTTTTTATCGAAAAAGGTGCCCGCCTGAACCATGCCATGCTTAATGCTAGCGAAGGCCCCATTTTTATTGGTAAAAATGCCACCATTATGGAAGGCAGCCTGCTGCGCGGACCACTTTCAATAGGCGATGGTGCGGTGGTAAAAATGGGAACCCGCATATACGGCGCTACTACCATTGGCCCAAAATGCGTGGTGGGTGGCGAAATAAAAAACACGGTTTTTTTTGGTTGTTCCAACAAAGCACACGACGGTTACCTGGGCGACTCGGTGATTGGTGAGTGGTGCAACCTTGGAGCCGGCACCTCCAATTCGAACCTCAAAAACACGGCTTCAGGCATACAGGTTTGGACACCAAAAGGCGAAGTGGTGGTAGGCCTTAAATGCGGCCTTATTATGGGCGATTATTCCCGGACCGCCATTAATACCTCGCTAAATACCGGAACTGTAGTAGGGGTGAGCAGCAATGTTTTTGGTGCAGGCTTGTCGCCAAAATATATTCCCTCATTTTCCTGGGGTTTTGAGGGCATAGAACGTTACCGCTTCGATAAAGCCTGCGAGGATATAGCTTCGTGGAAAGCACTAAAAGATGAAACGGTTACTGCCAATGAAAAAGTCATTTTGCAGCATATTTTTAATCATTACTGAAGGTAAGCGGCATGGCTTATTTTTGCGCCACCTGTAAATGAATATGAATCGATTTGAATATAAAATTCTGGATGCTCCGGCAAAAGGATTCTGGGGTGGAAAAGTAAACCTGCAGGAACTAACAGACACATTAAATAGTCTTGGCCGGGAAGGCTGGGAAGTGGTTTCTGCCACCGATACCAATATGCACGAAGGTGCAACACGAGGCCTGATTATTTTATTAAAAAGACAAATAGATAACCATTAGCAATGAGAAAACAAATTGCCGCAGCAAACTGGAAAATGAACCTTACTTACCAGCAGGCCGAAACGCTGCTGGACAGCATCCTTGATCAAAAGCTTTCGCTGGAGGCAAACCAGCAAGTAGTGTTTGCCGTTCCGTTTCCCTACCTCATTATGGCCAACAGCGAAGTAGCCAGCCAGCCTGGTTTTGCCATTGCAGCACAAAACTGTTCCGATAAAAAAAGCGGTGCTTATACCGGCGAAGTATCTGCCGAAATGCTGCAATCCATTGGCATTAACTGGTGTGTGATCGGGCACAGCGAACGCAGGGAATATTTTGCTGAATCGGACGCTACCCTTGCGGCCAAAGTGGATATTTGCCTGGCCAATGGCATCACGCCCATCTTTTGTTGCGGCGAACCGCTGCCCATTCGCGAAGCTGAAGGCCAGAATGATTATGTGCAACAACAACTTGAAGCTTCACTGTTTCACCTGAGCCCTGAAAGCCTGCAACAGGTGGTGATTGCTTACGAACCTATTTGGGCCATCGGAACCGGCAAAACCGCCTCTACCCAACAGGCGCAGGACATGCACCAACACCTGCGTTCTGTGCTGGCATCCAAATACGGAAGTGAAGTGGCCAATAACGTTTCCATTTTATATGGCGGCAGCGTAAAAGCAGCCAATGCCGCAGAAATTTTTGCAGCACCCGATGTAGATGGCGGCCTTGTTGGTGGCGCCTCACTGCAAGGACCTGAATTTGTACAAATCATTCAAGCACTGAAAAAATAAAGCAACCGGTAACATATGTCCTGGTCATCACCCGAAAAAGCAGGGTGTTGCTCAACTTCCTCGATGTTCGGGTGGTGATCAACGGCAATGTTATTTATCCGCTTCGCCGCGAAGAACCGGTGGTTATTACCCTGCCACAGCGACCCACTTCGTTAGTAGTTACCGACGGTTTTCATATTTCCCCGCCCATGCAGGTCGATTGTTTTCCCAGGCAAGCCTGTTATTTACATGTTGTTTGCGCCATCGACGACGGGCTCGTTTATGTGGGCATTTTGCTGCTGGCCATTTGCATTTTGGTGGGCATTATTTCTGATATACTGCTGCTGAAATTTTTGAGTTTTCTTCCGCTTGTTTATTTTTTATTTCACTACTATATCAATCGTAAGGCCTTTCTTCAAATACGGTACGTGGGGTAAGTATTGTACCATAATGTTGCTCGGTATTTTGAGGTTAAACCTTTAAGGGTATTATTGGCAGAAACTTTCATTTTCGATGGCCTTTCGAAATTGAATATTGCCCCGTTAATCGCTTATTTGGTTTCTCGAAGTCGCCCCAGTGGTAGTACGGATGGACAGGTAATTCGCTGCAAACCCAACATTGTATTTACCTTGTACGCGGAAAAAACCACGATTCATGTCCCGACTGCTCATTTTATTTGCCCATCCATTGTTGGAAAAGTCAAGGGTACATAACAGGCTGCTTCTGGAAGCACAAAAAGTCTCCGGCGTCACCCTGCATGATTTGTATGAAGTGTATCCCGAATTTGATATCAACGTACCATTCGAGCAAGCCTTATTACAGCAACACGACATCATTGCATTGCAGCACCCGTTTTATTGGTATAGCGCTCCGGCCATCATTAAACAATGGCTTGACCTGGTGTTGCAACATGGCTGGGCTTATGGCTCCGGAGGAACTAAATTGGCAGGTAAAAAGGCCTGTAATTTTATTTCGTTTGGCGGGCCGCTTTCTTCCTATAGCAGCGCAGGACACAACCAGTACTCCATCCAGCAGTTTTTAGCTCCATTCGAACGGACTGCTGTATTATGCCATATGCAATATTTGCCGCCCTTTGTTGTGCCGGGTTCGCACAGACTTACCGATGCAGGCATTGAATCTTTTGCTGCGCAATACCGTGATGTGCTGCAAATGCTCACCAGCTCGGACCATACAAAAAGTATGTTAACCACCGCCTACCTAAACGACCTGGTAGCCCCAACTGCAAATCCTTAAGAATTTCGTATGGACCAAAACAATGTTTTATTCCAGGCAATGGTGTACCTGGCAGCTGCAGTAATAATGGTGCCTATTGCAAAAAAACTGCACCTGGGTTCAGTTTTAGGGTACTTGCTGGCGGGTGTACTCATAGGCCCTGCAGTGATGGGTTTTATAGGCAGTGAAGGAGAAAGCGTAATGCACTTTGCAGAGTTTGGCGTAGTGATGATGCTGTTTCTGATTGGCCTGGAACTGGAACCTTCCCTATTATGGCATATGCGCCGGTCCATTGTGGGCATGGGGGGTATGCAGGTGGCGGGCACTGCAATATTGGTGTGGCTATTGGCTTTTTTCTTAGGGCTGCCCTGGCAGCAGGGCCTTGCATTAGGCGGCATACTGGCGCTTTCCTCTACAGCCATTGTGCTGCAAACCATGCAGGAAAAAGGTTTGATGAAAACCGAAGCGGGACAAAGTGCTTTTTCCGTTTTGCTGTTCCAGGATATAGCCGTCATTCCCATGCTGGCGCTGTACCCCTTATTGCAAAACATCAATACACCAACATCGGCAGATGATCATGGTAGCACCAGCCAGGTGCAACACCTCCCTGCATGGCAACAAGCTATAATCATATTGGCTGTAGTGGCTTCCATTATTGTAGCAGGCAGGTTTATCATGAGGCCACTATTTAGAATGGTGGCAGCATCGCGGCTGCACGAGCTGTTTACCGCTACTGCATTGCTGATTGTGGTGGGCATTGCCGTGCTTATGACCCAGGTGGGACTAAGCCCGGCGCTGGGTACTTTTTTGGCAGGAGTGGTGTTGGCCAATAGCGAATACCGCCATGAACTGGAAAGTAATATTGAACCTTTTAAAGGCTTGCTGCTCGGGCTCTTTTTTATATCAGTTGGTGCGTCTATCGACTTCAGGCAGGTGCTGGAGCAACCCTTGTTGCTGGCAGGTTTGGTTTTGGGGCTGATGCTGTTAAAAACACTGGTGCTTTTTGTTATAGGCAAAATATTCAGAATGGGGTTGGATCAAAACCTGATATATGCTGTTTCGTTGAGCCAGGTGGGCGAATTTGCCTTTGTACTGTTTTCTTTTTCGGCCGCCAATGGTATTTTGCCACAACCCCTTATCGATACGATGATTGCTGCTGTGGCCATCAGCATGGCGCTTTCCCCGCTGTTGCTATTAGCCCTGGAAAGTGGTGTGCTTCCCAGGCTTATCAGAACTGCTCCGGCCACCAGCCGGCCTGCAGATGCTTTTACAGCAGACAACCCGGTTATTATAGCCGGTTTTGGTGAATTTGGAAACACCATCGGCAGGTTTTTGCGTGCCTATAAAATTGGACTGACCATATTGGATAACGACTCGGAGCGGGTGGAATTGCTGCGCAAAATGGGCTTCAAAGTTTATTATGGAGATGCATCGCGGCACGAACTATTGCTGGCTGCAGGCGCGGAAAAGGCCAGGCTGATCATCATTACCATTGAGCCGGGAGAAAAAAGACTGGAAATGATTGAAACTATTAAAAAGCATTTTCCAAACTTGCGCATGTTAGTGCGGGCCAGTAACAGGTTTGATGCTTATGATCAGATGAATGCGGGCATGCTGCACATCTACCGCGAAACAGTGGATACTGCACTGCGTGTAGGCGTTGATGCCATGCATTTTTTAGGGTTTCGAAATTATACCGCAAAGCGGGCTGCCCGGCAGTTTCTACGGCTTGACGAAGCCAACCTGAAAAAATTGTCTTCCATTCGCGACCCCGACGAGTATATCAATACGGCCCGCGAAAAAATAGAAGAACTGGAGCAAACCCTTCAATCAGACATCATGCAGCTTGGAATTATGGATAAAGGTTGGGATGAAGAATCCCTGATTGCAGAAGCGCTCCAGCCCGGTTATAATGTGCAGGCATCAGAAGCACCCAATAAAAATGCCGCCCCAAAAGGTTAGCGGCATTTATTAAAATATATGGCAGGTTTCCCTACCAAGTTACCATTTCAGGCAGGCAATTTTACCATCCATCGTAGTTACAATGGCTTCCCTTCCGGGTAGCGGAAGTATGCCGGTAATGAGGCAGTTGGAAAGTTTATGTTTCCAGGCAATGCTTCCGTCCTTGCGGTTTACTGCAGTTACTTCCCCGTTATCGGAGGGCACAAATACCAACCCGTTCAGCTCTGTAATGTTGGTAGGCGCCAGTTCATAACCTACCTTCAAATCTGTTTCCCGCACCAACTGCATGGTGTCGGCACCGGTATCGAATGCTGCCAATGTTCCTTCCATCGTTTTAGCATAAACCATTGCCTTGTCTTCTGAAATGCCCATCGACTCCCGAACCCGAACGGCCGCATCTCGATGCCGCCATATTTCTGTTCCTGTTACAGCATCCAATACCGTCATAAAGCGGTCGGGGGCCACTAAAAAAATACGGTTGTTTGCAGCTACCGGGTAGCAGGCAGCAGGCGAATACATCCTGTTGGTACTGCCGTTGTTCCAAACCCAAACTTGTTTTCCTGTTTTTGCATCGAGGGCATAAAAGTTTTTATTCCAGCATCCGAAATAAATCTTGTTTTGGTATATAAGCGGCTTTGTAACCACGAATCCGGAAACAGAATCGAACTGCCATTTAATCCTCCCTGTTTGCACATGTATGGCGCGGAACACTCCATCCGATGCACCAACATAAGCTATCCCTTCATGAATTAAAGGACTACCCAATACTGCCTTTTGTGCCCGAACCTGCCATAGCTGTTTACCGCTTCGTACATCCAATCCGTAAATATTTCCATCCGAAGAGCCTACCACCAGCCGGCTACCAGCAAGGGCAGGAGTGGAAAAAACTTTGCCCCCTGTTGTAAAAGCCCATACCTTTTTGCCGCTTTTGCGGTGTAGCGCATAAACTTCCCCTATGGTATTGGCAGCAAAAACCAGCTCTTTATTTGCGGCCGTTCCATTGCCAATGTCGCTGTGGTCCTGGAATGCCCACAACACCCGTACCTGGGGATATTGAGTGTTTACCGCAAAGGAAGGCCGGTAGTAAGCTGATGTATCTTTTAGAAATTCGTGCCGCTCTAGTGCAATTTGGGCCCATGCAGTGCCGGTAGCCAATCCTGGTTTTCGTTCGCGGTAAGTGGCTTTACCGTCGGCAAAAGTAACCAGATTATAGCCACCAATGCTGTCTCTTGCCCGCAAGTTCGACCGGCCCATGATGCTGGGTATGCCTTCAAAATTATACTGCCGGTTAGCATGCCCATGACCCAATAGGATCAGTTGAATATTTTTGCGCTTAAGCCTTTCCGTTACTTCGTACCAGTTATTCAGCGATGTGTCCTGGGGATAGTGGTTTACATATATAATGGGTTGATCATCCGGAAGGGTATTCAGGGTGCTGTCTAGCCAAACAATATGTTCTCGGGGCACCTGGCCGGGGCTCATCCTCAGGTTGGGGCCACAATTGGTGCCTAAAAATTCGAAGCCTCCATGTTTGAACCGGAAATGTTCGGCGCCAAAAATGCGGCGGAAAGAATTGGCTCCGCTTTCCGACCAGTTGCCATCGTGGTTGCCCGGAATAATATACCAGGGCTTATTGAGGCTGTCGAGAATTCGGCGGGCCAGTGTTAGTTCTTCATCCGAACCAAACTCGGTAATGTCGCCGGAAAGAATTACAAAAGAAATAGAATCATTGCTGTTGATGTCTGCTACCGTTCGCCGCAGGTCTTCAGCAGCAGTAGGGTTACCGATATGGGTGTCGCTGACATGGGCAAATTGAAATGTTTGGGTCTTGGCCCATAAGTGCAGAAAGCAACAAAGAAAAAGGGTGAATGCTCTTTTATTCATGCGCCAACGTGGATGAAAAAAAATCGGAAGCCAGCATATGGCTTCCGATTTTAATTTTTGTAATACAGATTATTGCCAGCCGGGGTTTTGTTCCAGTGCCCCATTGGGATACAGGGAAATTTGCCCGGTAGGAATGGGAGACAGGTAATGTTTCGGGTCGAGAAATAAACGGGATACCGTTGCTGCATATGGCATGATGTAGCCGGCATCATTGCGAAGCACCCTGCCATTTGCCGGCACCTTAGCACCCAGGAATGCATCAGGATTTTTTTGCGTGTCCAGGTATTCTCCTTTCTTCCAACGCATCAAATCCTGATAACGGAAGCCATCCATCATCAGCTCCACGCGGCGTTCGCGGCGTATTTCCCATATCAGCGGGGTTACGTCCGCATCTTTTTTAGGGTCAATAAAGGTTACGCCGTTTACCGCCACCTGCTGGCCTCCGGGAGCTTCCAGCTTGGCAACACCGGCTCGTGCCCGCAACAGGTTTACCGAACGGTCAAGGTCGGCCTGCGTCAGGGTGTATTTGCCCAGCGCATCCAGTTCGGCGGCAGCCTCGGCATAGTTTAGCAATACTTCGGCAAGCCAGAAAATAGGTGCATCTGTTTCGTTGTTTGGAGCCAGTTGTATTGAAGCCGGCTGCAGGAACTTGGAAGGCCTGTAACCTGTGCTGGAGCTAAGGCCGCTAACCAGCGTACCGTTGTATGCCAGGAAGGTGTCGATGGTAGCCAGCAGGCGCCTGTCGCGATTTGCCCGAACGGTTTTAATGGTTTCATCGCCCTGGTACATTGGCGAAAGGGTAATGGGCAAACCATCGGTGGCAACATAAGATTCTACTGCTGATTTAGTGAGGCCATGCATTTGGGTACTGCTGTTGGTATACCCAATTACCGAATGCGTCATGGCGCCGGCAATGTACCTTTTGTACAGGATCACTTCTTTATTGCCCGCCAGGTCCATGCTATTGTACACGGTTTGGTAGGACGGATTAAGCGAATAGGTACCTGTGGTCATCAACTGGTCGGCAGCATCTTTTGCCTCCATCAAAAAACGGTCGGCATCATTCAGGCCAAGGGTTGTGTGGTATTTGCGGTAAGTGCCCTCATACAGTCCGATGCGGGATTTCAGGGCAAGGGCCACGTTTTTATTCACGGTATTTACGCCGTCGCTTACCCGCATATTGGCTACAGCAAAATTAATATCGGCCAATACCGAATCCATAACCAACTGGCGGCTGTCGCGTTTTTTCAGGATCTCATTTTGCTCCGAAATATCCAGCGATTTGCCAATCCATGGAACCCCGCCGAAAAGCCGCACTTTATTGAAATAATCCATAGCACGGAAAAAGCGGGCAACGCCCTTCCAATGTGCTTTTGCCTCATCACTCATGGGCACGCCGTCTATGCGCTCCAGCATGATGTTGGCCTTGCGTATATACGACCAGTCCCAGGCCGCCGAAGAAGCAGGAGGGGAGGCTGCAAAAATGGGAAAGGAAGTGGCTGCCTGGTCATCGTTGAAATTGGAAAAATAAAAATCGCCGGTGGTGCCGGTGCCAAACCCGGTGAACAATTCATAAAACCCCCAGGTGTAGGTGCGAACATTGTTTTCGCCAGTCCAGTAGTTAAAATCAGAAAATTGATCCGGGGTGTCTTTTTCGAGTTCTTTGGTGCAGCCAGCCAAAAGCAAGGCACCCATGAACCAAAATATAAAATGTTTTTTCATTATCATCTGTTTGAAGCTGAATTAGAATGTTAGCTGTGCGCCAAAAGTGAACATGCGTTGGAAGGGGAAGGTGCGGCCCAGAAAGCCAAGTTCTCCGTCGGTAATTTCGGGGTCGAGGGGCAGGCCCACGTTTGAAATTTCTGCCAGGTTCTGGCCGCTTACATAAAACCGCAGCTTTTGCACATTAAACCGGTTCAGCACATTTGCGGGCAATGCATAGCCAATGGTTACGTTCTTCAAACGGGCATAAGCCAGGTTCAGCAAATACTTAGACTGCGGATAGTAGTTATTACCAGATGTTGGCATGCCAGCCAGGCGGGTGGCGTTGTTGCCGATATAGGGCCTGGCATATTTTGCATTGGGATTTTCGGCCGACCAGAAATCAAGCTGGTGGTCATACAAAATGTCGGCACCCTGGTACAGCGGTACGGAAACGTTTCCAAGACCCCAGAAATCGCGTTTGCCCACGCCCTGGATAAAGATATCGGCATCTATTCCTTTAAAAGTGCCCCCCAAACGGATACCATATTGGTAGCGGGGTTGGTTGTTGCCAATAATTTTCAGGTCGCCATGATCGGCCATGCTCATTTTACCCCCATTAATAGCATTGTCGCCATTCTGGTCTTTGTATTTAACATCGCCGGGACCAAACACAAAGTTGCCGCTTTGTAAAGTGGTCTGGCTGGGCGATTTGGTTACATCCTCTGCCGATTCAAAATAGCGGTCGGTTTCAAAGCCCCATATCTCGCCATAGGTTTTACCCTCGTAGTTCTGCATGATCAGCATCGAAGGGTTGTCCCACTTGGTGTATACCGCTTTATTGTCGGCCAGGGTTAAAATGCTGTACAGGTTCAGGTCGCGGTTTACCTCGTGGTTGATATCTACCGACAATTCCCACCCGCGGTTGCGCAACGTGCCCGAATTGATGCGCGGTCCGGTTGTGCCAAATGTAGCAGGAACGCTAACAGGCGCCTGGATACCTTCGGTATTGCGTTCGTACCAATCGAAGGTTACGCCTACTTTATTTTTAAACAGGCGCAGGTCGGTACCAAAATCAAGGGTCCGCACTTTTTCCCAGCTCAACGAGGAGGCTACGGAACGGGGAGCCGAAATGCCCTGTACCCTTGCGTTGCCTACCACCCATGGAACTGCAGATCCGGTCATTAAGGGTAAATAAGAATTGGTGCCGCCAACATCCTGGTTGCCTACGGTGCCGTAAGAGGCACGTATTTTCCAATCGCTCACTACTGGTTTCAGGAACTGCATAAAGTCTTCTTCGCTGATGCGGTAGCCTGCCGATGCAGAGGAGAAGAATGCCCAGCGGTCCAGCCTGGAAAACAAGGAAGAACCATCGTAGCGGCCATTGATCTCCAGCAGGTATTTTCCTTTGAAATTGTAATTGATGCGTCCAAAATAACCTGCATAGGCTGCCATGTTGTGTGAGCCACCCGTGGTTTGGTCGCCGGTGGCAAGGGGCAGTTCGGGCTTGTCGGGATCCAGCAGGTTCAGGCGCTGTGATGAGAAATCCAGGTATTCGTTTTCTTCCCAGTTTACCCCCGACATTAATTTCAGGTTGTGGTCGCCCCCAAAGCTTTTATTGTAGGTGGCATAGGCGTTCAGCGTATTTACTGCATAACGGCCGCTGCGGTAGGCCACGCGGTCCTGCGATGCCGTGGCAATGTTGTTCAACCGGGGCTCGCCGGGACTCCAGAAATCCCAGGCATACACAGGGCCGCCGGCTTCGTGGCGGATGTTGTTGGAGCGGCCAATGGTATAGTCGGCGCGGATGTTCAGGTTTTTATGCAACTTGATGGTTGCACCCAGGTCTACACGCTGGTAGTTGTCGGTTACGCTGTTGGTATTGGCTGCGGCCATATAAGCCGGTGTATGCCGGAAATAATTTCCTTTCCAGGTGCCGTATGGAAAATAAGAACCCCAGCGCCAGAAATAATACCAATAATCCTGGTAAGCAAAAGGCGATTCGTACTTAAAATTGCGGTACAACATGCGTGCATCAACATCCAACCATTTGTTTACGGTAGAATTGATGGAGGCTGTAATGTTGTATTTTTTTACATCATCAGGGTTCAGCTTCATGATGCCGCCATCATGTGCATAGTTGAAGGATAAATAATATCCTACTTTGTCGCCGCCACCCTGCAGCCGGATGTTGTGTTGTTGCTGTTGCGAATAATCTTTTAGCATTTCTTCCTTTGGATCCCAAACCCGGTAGAAATACATGCGGCCGTCCGATTCCATTTTAAAATCTTCTCCTTCCACCATTTCGTTGCCGGTGCGCTTGCCGGCATAATTCCGCTTCCAGTTAGCAATGCCTTCCCGCAGGCGGGTAAGCTGCATGCCAAAAATTTCGGGAGTGGTAATGCCGCTGCGCTGCGAGGCTGCATGCAGTGCGCCTAACTCTACTTCGGGGTCCGAAAAGTTGGGAAGTACCGTAGGCTTGCTCCAGGCAAAGTTGTTGGAATAGGTAACGGTAGCCTTTTGATTGCGCTTGCCCGATTTTGTTTTTACCAGCACCACGCCAAATGCGGCACGTGCACCATAAATGGAAGTGGATGCAGCATCTTTCAACACCGAAATACTTTCAATGTCATTTGGATTAATGACAGACAGGTCGGAAGTTTCTACGTTATCAACCAAAATAAGCGGGCGGCCGGTACCGTTAGGTGAACCCACGCCGCGAATGTTAATGGAGGCGCCTGCCGTTAGTCCGCCATTGCCGTAAGTGATGGTGAGGCCGGGAACCACGCCCTGCAAGGCTTTTGTAGGATCATTAATGGGCCTCGACTCCATGGTTTTGGAAACATCAACGGTAGAAACAGCACCGGTAAGGTTGGCTTTTTTCTGCGTGCCATATCCTACCACTACCACTTCGCCCAACTGTCCCTGTTGCTGTTGCAGCACCAGCCCTATGTTGTCATCATCACCCACCGTAAATTCCAGTGGCTGGTAACCAATATAGGACAGTTGCAGCACCTGGCCTTTGTCGGCAGCAATAGTAAACTGGCCCGAGGGATTGGTGACCGAATTACGGGTGGTGCCTTTTACCCGCACCGTTACACCGCCCAGCGGTGCCTGGTCAACTCCGGAAGAAACGATTCCGGTGATGGTTCGTTCCTGTGCAAAAACAGGAATGGCTGTTTGAAGCAGTCCGATGCAAAGGACCAACAGCATTGCAATTTTTCTCATTGTGGTTGATTTTGCGCTTTACTCTGTTGAAAAATTTGGTTTACAGTGGTTATGGTTAGGGTATTGTTTTACAAAACCTGTATTCCGGCATCGCGGAAGGGTTTTAGCTGCTCATCATCGGGGTCCAGCTCTGTTATAAGGGTGTGTATGGCATTGGCTGTACATACTTTCAGGGGTTGCGCGGTATGCAGCTTTTCTGAAATGGTAAGGCAGACCGTTTTGCGGGCAGCACCGATCATGGCTTTCTTTAATTGCACTACTTCCCAGTCATTGTCGGTTACTCCGAGCACCGGGTCAAGTGCATTGATGCCCAAAAAACAAAGATCAACATGCAGGTTGCCGATTTGTGCTATGGCACCGGGGCCTACCGTAATTTTTGAGGTTTTTGAAAGCTTGTCGCCCAGTACAATTACATTACAAAGCGGGTGTTGTGCATAAGCCATCAGGGCGGGTAAACTGCCCGAAATAAAAGTGGCCTGCAGATCGCCGGGAAGGGCATGCGCCATTTCCACAATAGTAGTCCCTCCACCCGTCATTACATACATGCCGTTATGAATAAGGGATACTGCTTTTTGGGCAATGCTTTGTTTTTGCTGAAAGGAATAGGTAAGTTCTTCGGTGGTTTGCCCGCTAAAAAAGGACCGGGAAAGGGCCCCGCCATGCACTTTAATGATTTGCCCTTTGTCCGAAAGTTCCTGCAAATCGCGGCGGATGGTATCATCAGAAACCTGCATCCTGGCGCATAGGTCGGTGCACAACACTTTATTGTGCAGTTGAACCTGGTGAATAATAAAGGCTTGCCGTTCTTTTTTCAGCATAAGCAGCGCAATCGTGCTGCTAAATAACACACAAATCCGCATTTTTCCGCATATTATTTGCGGTTATTGCGGTTTTTTTTCATGTATATTTTGAAATTTTTGTTGGCAAATGCAAGTCTGAAACCCAAAGGAAAAATATCGGCAATAAAAATGCCTTTGCTTGTAAGCATGTAAATGCCCACAAACAAAGGCAGTAACACCTTGTATCTTAATAAATTAAAATGCAAACCGCACTGAAACACCAACGGCGGCCGGCTCAAAATCTACCCGTTCTATCAGGTAAAGCTCCGGTTTCCAATCCAATGCAATATTGAGCGGCACTTGCGGTATTTTATAATCAAGGCCGATAATACCCAAAAGGCCCAGGTTGTTTCTTCCTTCAAAACCCACATAGGCACCGCCGCCCACAAACCAGTCAAGCCCGGCTGCCTTTGTGGGGTAATGTTTTTCTACCAGCAGGCCAAGCGCAAGCGGGTCAAAGGAAAGCAGGGCCTCCAGGGCCGTATTGCTTTTTACAAAATGCTTGAACGAAATACCAGTGCCAATAAAGGCATCGTTATTGGAAAAGCGCACCCCAACCGCAGATTTATAACTTTGAGCAGTAGCCGAAAATTGGGTAAACAGGAAAAAGCAGAAAAGCGCAGTCAAAATCTTTTTCATAATAAGCGGTTTGGATAAGGAACGCAAAAATTGGGCAAATCTTGTAGGGAAGGGAAATGGTTTTTTACCTCACCAGCCTAGTAGAAAAGTATTCTGTAACGGTTGCTGCACCGTTAGCCTCCACTGTTTAGTGTGCAGCTAAAGCTGATCTTCCGGTTTCAATAAACTTACGAATGGCGTCATCGGAGAGGAGCCGGGTAACATTTACAAACTGCCTTTGCACCCCGTGTACCGCCCTGCCGGAAGCAATGATCTTTTTGTCGGGAAAATGGCGCACAAGCTGCTCCAGGTATATATCGGGGTCCAGTTGGGTGAAGTTGGTGAGCAGGTGTAAAAAAAGATACCGGATCTCTTTATTTTCTTTAAAAGGCTCCAGTACTTCAAATGTGATGTTCTTGCCAAGAAACAAAACACTCCATCCCCATTTGCGTAGCATATAATGCAGGAAAAGCAAGGGCATTTCATGAAACTCGCCTTTGGGAGTAAACAACAACAATTCGGGTGGGTGTTGGGGCAGCGGGGTATTTTCTATTTCCGAGATGATTTTGTTTTGTATGAGGTAAGAAGAAAAATGCTCCTGTGCCGGCACAATGCGGTTGGTTACCCAAAGCAATCCTACCCGTTGTAAAAAAGGAAAGCACACCTCAAGTATGGTGCGTTCAAATCCAATTTCCTCTGTTAGCTTTTCAATGATTTGGGAAAAACCTCCTTCATCAAAATCAATGGAACAGGCCACCAATTGGATTACAAAATGCGGGTAGGTATTGCGGTTAGGTTCTATGGCGCCAACAGCATCCATTCGTTCCTGTGCACTCAGTGCGGCTATTTTCGAAATCTTCCAGCCAAGGTGGTACAGAAAAGCTACCTGCAATAAGGTTTTGAGGTCGTCATTTTCATAATAACGGTGCTTGCTTTCTTTACGCTTGGGTGCAAAGAAAGGATAACGCAACTCCCAGATGCGTAATGTGTGGGCTTTGATGCCCAACAGGTTTTCCACGTCTTTAATAGTGAATTGCTGCATGTTCTTTTTCGCCGTTTGCCTGCAGGCGCCTACTTTAGCAAAAACTTTGCTACCTCCCGGAGGTACCACCTGTTTATATAAGTAAATTTGAGCGCCTTAAAAATAAGCTAATGCCGCTTTCCCACATACTGATTGTTTATTTGATTTCTCTTTTACTGGTTTTGCTTCCTTCCTTTGGCCTGGCAAAAATGTTTCGGAAAGCGGGTGTTGCTCCCTGGAAGGCGTACATTCCTTTTTACAACACCTGGGTAATGCAGGAACTGGCCCGAAGGCCCAAACACTGGGTGTTTTGGCAGGCCATCCCTGTTGTTGGATGGTTTATCACTCCCGGAATATTTATTGAATTTGTAAAGTTGTTTGGCCGTTTTTCCTTGCTCGATCATACCCTGGCCTCCCTGGCTGCTCCTTTTTATTTTCCTTACCTGGGTTATTCCGATAAGGTGCGGTACATCGGGCCCGAAGGTGTACGGCGGTATGTTAAGCCAGGCTGGCGCGAATGGATAGATGCGGCTGTTTTTGCCATTGTTGCCGCCACGCTGATCCGCACGTTTATATTTGAAGCATATACAATTCCATCCGGGTCAATGGAGCGAACGCTGCTGGTGAATGATTTTTTGTTTGTTTCCAAATTCAGCTACGGGCCGCGTATTCCCAATACACCATTATCTATTCCTTTTGTTCACAACTATATTCCAGGCTCCGATCGCAAATCGTATTCTGGTTTGGTAAAGCTGCCATATATCCGCTGGTTTCAATCGCCGGTAAAAAGGGGCGATGTAGTGGTGTTTAATTTTCCTGCCGGCGATACTGTAATCAACAGGCCCGAATACCAGTCTTTCCGTCCTTATTATGAAATTATCCGGCAGGCAGGTGGCGGCAGTGAAGCACGGGGCAGGGAATTGATCCTTGCTTCGCCGGAAGAATACCCGCTTGCCATTCATCCGGTAGATAAAACCGATAACTACATCAAACGTTGCGTAGCTGTGGCCGGCGATACGCTGCAGATCCGCGGAGGTAATGTGTTTATTAATGGCGTGGTACAGGCCCCGCCGCCCCAATCGGTGATGCCTTACGTGGTGCAAACCAAAGGGCAGCAACTGGACGAAACCGTAATGAAGGAAGAGTATAATATTGATATCACCAATCCCGAGCAATTTCAGCCGGGAGGCAACAATACCTACCTGATGGCACTGACTGCTGAAGCTGTTGGTAAACTAAAAGGGAGTCAACTGGTGAATACCATGGAACCGCAATTAGAAGACACGGCTTTTTACAGCCCTTCTTTTAATAACTATGTTATAGAAAACGGCTGGACCATCGATAATTACGGTCCCATTTGGGTGCCTAAGAAAGGAGCCACCATGGTGCTCGACACCAAATTGTATTCTATTTACGAACGTGTAATACGGGTGTATGAAGGCAATGAATTTTATTTGAAAGACGGCAGGTTTTTTCTGAATGGCAAGCAGGTGGACCGTTATACTTTTAAAATGAATTATTACTGGATGATGGGCGACAACCGACATGGTTCGCAGGACTCCCGCTTCTGGGGGTTTGTACCAGAAAACCATATTGTGGGTAAAGCATGGATGATCTGGTTTAGTTGGGAGAACGGACCCCGGTGGAACCGCCTGTTCCGCATTGTGAAATAACTTAACTTTACGCGAATGCCTCTGCACCAACAGGGGCATTTTTGTCCCTGTAAGTATGAAAGAAAAAACATTTGAATTTAAATACAAAGTATACAACGACATCACCGAACTGCCGCAGGACCAGCAATGGCTGCTGCAGGAAGCCCGGGATGCTACCGACCAGGCGTATGCGCCTTATTCCAACTTTCACGTGGGTGCGATAGCCAAACTGGTAAACGGCGAGCTGGTTACCGGCTCAAACCAGGAAAATGCTTCATTTCCTGTAGGCCTCTGTGCCGAGCGGGTTTTGCTGGCAGCAGCTTCATCCGTTTTTCCAAAAATACCCATCGAAACGATGGCCATTTCTTATAAAAGCGAGGGGCAAAAAAGCGATCATCCCATTTCTCCTTGTGGCATATGCCGCCAAAGCCTGCAGGAATTTGAAAGCCGGGTAGGACACCCCGTTCAATTGATACTAGGAGGTATGGAAGGCCCGGTGTTTGTAATTGACAGCGCCAGCAGGCTGTTGCCCCTGGCATTTACCAGCGAAGAACTTAAGTAAGGATTAATTGTTTTTTTAAAACAATTGCTGCACGCCCAGTGCATGTTTTTGTTCGTGTGCCAGCAGCCACTGCTTGCGCCACAAGCCGCCAGCATATCCGGTCAGGCTTTGATTGGAGCCAATAACCCGGTGGCAGGGAACAATTATGGCCACGCTATTTTTGCCATTGGCGGCAGCTACAGCCCGGATGGCTTTTACATCACCATATTGTTTGGAAAGCGTTTGGTAGGACAATGTTTTTCCAAAGGGAATCTGCATCAGCAGGTCCCAAACTTTTTGCTGAAATGCTGTGCCCTGCAGTGCCAGGGGTAAATTAAAAGAAAGGGTTTGTCCTGAAAAATAAGCATCCAGTTGTGCGGTGCATGCTTCCAGAAGCGGGTGTTGGTCGTTTTGTGTTGCTTCAATTGCAGCTGCATTATCCAAAAAAGAAACTTCAGTAAGTGCACTATCGGTGCAGCACAACCGAAGTGGCCCAAGCGGTGAGGTCATTACTTTTTTATAAAGCTCCATTACCCGATTTTTTGTCCGTTGGTAATATTTTTGCCCGGATGCAGGAGTACCACACCACCCTCATCGTCGTATACGCCCAGCACCAGGCATTCGCTGATGAAGGTAGCAATTTGTTTGGGTGGAAAATTAACTACTGCCACCACTTGTTTCCCGATCAAATCTTCGGTGGAGTAATGGCGGGTAATTTGTGCAGAGGATTGCTTAATGCCTAATGCGGCCCCAAAATCGATTAGCAACTGGTAGGCAGGTTTTTTCGCTTTGGGAAAAGGTGCAGCTTCGAGGATGGTCCCCACCCTTATGTCCAGCTTTTCAAAATCGCCCCAGGTGATGGTTTCCATTTTGGAAAAATATAGAAAAGAGTAAATGAGTAAAGAACATTTGTATTAAAAAACAAAATATCCTTTATTAATCCAGCATGGCGGCCAGCTTCAACAATTCATCGCGTTTGTACTCGTTTTTTGGCTCTGTAAAACATTGGGCCATTTCTTCCAGCAGGTGTTGAATAACTTTTTTATTGGACATGGGCTTGTAGTAAGCCTGTGTAGAAGGAACGCCGATCCTTTTGAAATAACTTTCAATGTCCTTTTGTGAAAAAACCTGCCCCGATGCGGGTTCAATATAAAATTCGATCCGTTGCGGATCATCCCCTTCCTGCCCGTAACCTGGCCGGAAATAAGCCAGCACAAATTGTTTGGGAATGGCTATAGCCCGCACGGGAATATCCAGCATTTCGCAAAGAATAAGGTACAGGATACCATTGCTTAGCTGGTTGCCCTTTTTGCTTTCCAGCACCCGGGGAATAAGGTAATCATTGAGGTGCGCCGGAGAAGTTTCCGAACCCTTTAACCCATAATATCCGTATAAAATTCCTGTAACAATCCGCACCTGTTCCAGCGGGGTCAGGTAGTTGTTCAATTCCAGCCAGATGTTGCGGCGGATCTTTTCCACCTCCAACAGGGCAGAAGCCGTAGTAAGATCGGGGTATTGAAACTTGGCAGCCAGCAACGATCCCAGCATCAGGTCGTAATGGCCCGAAAGGCTCCATTGGTGGAAATCCTCGGTAAGGTCGGTATAATGCAGGCGATGGATGAGCATTTCAATACGGGTCTGCACTTCTTCGTCCGGCGTATTTTCCCAAAGGTTTTCCAGGTTGGGTATAATGGGCTTTCCGTATGCTACAATTCTTTCCGAAACCGCATCAAACACTTCATGGTCCGGATCTTCAATCAGGTGCAGCAGGGCCGATATTTCATTGTTCTCTTCCATCCAACAACAACACTCAATTTTATTTCTTTTTTGAAGCAGGCTTTTTTGTTGCGCTTTTTTTCGCCGCCGTTTTCGTGCCTGTTTTTTTTGCTGCAGCTTTTTTCGCAGCAGGCTTTGCAAATGCCCCCGGCACCTGCGCTTCAATCATTTTTTTCACCGTGTCCACTTCCACATCTGCCAGGTCTTCGGCAGCATATTTTTCACCGTTGGGCTTGCGATCCAGCTTCAGCATTTTTTTGCCAAACCGGATGAACGGGCCCCATCGTCCGTTTTCAATGCTGATCTTTTCGGCCGGCCATTGTTTGATGTAACGGTTGGCCTCTTTGTCCATTTTTTTCTCGATCAGTTCGTCTATTTCGCGTTGCGACAAATTGTCGAAATTATAGGCCCTGGGAACATTAATAAAAATATCATTCCACTTTATAAAGGGCCCAAAACGTCCTTTGCCTTTTGTAACCGGCTGTCCTTCGTAAAATGCTACCGGTGCATCGGCCTGTTGTTTTTCGGCAATCAGGGCAATGGCCTCTTCAATGGTTACATCCACCGGATCCTTGCCTTTGGGCAGGGAAATAAACTGTTCGCCAAATTTTACATAAGGTCCAAAGCGGCCTGCATTTACCGAAACTTCCTGGCCTTCGTAGGTGCCCAGTGAAAGGGGCAGTTTAAAAAGGTCCAGCGCTTCCTCCAGGTTAATGGTTTCGATGCTTTGCTGTTGTTTCAGCCGGGCAAACCGGGGCTTTTCTTCGCTGTCGGTAGAGCCGATCTGTACCATGGGGCCATAACGTCCCATGCGGGCCACTACAGGCTTGCCCGATTGCGGATCGGTACCCAAAACACGTTCGCCTTTTATGCGTTCGGCAGTTTCAATGGTCTTATCTACATCCTTTTTAAAAGGGTTGTAAAAATCATCGATCATGCGGTCCCAGCGCATACGGCCTCCCGCTACTTCATCAAACTCTGTTTCAATGCGGGCCGTAAATCCATAATCCATGATCTCGTCAAAATATTGCTTGAGGAAATCAGTGACAACTAACCCCAGGTCGGTGGGGAATAGCTTTGATTTTTCGGCTCCGGTATTTTCGGTTTCTGTTTTTTGTGTTAGGTTGTCTTTTGCCAGGGTCAGCACCCGGTATTTGCGCTGCACACCTTCCTTATCCCTTTTTTCTACATACCCTCTTTTTAAAATGGTAGAAATAGTGGGTGCATATGTAGAAGGACGGCCAATACCCAGTTCTTCCAGTTTTTTTACCAGCGAAGCTTCTGTGTAGCGGGGCAGGGGCCTGCTAAAGCGTTCGATGGCTTTCATTTCGGTAAGCGGCAAATCCTGGCCCGGACGCAAAGGCGGCAACACGCCTTCGGCACCCTCTTCACCGTCCACAATGTCTTCTTCATCTTTATCCTCGCGGTACACCTTAATAAAGCCTTCAAACTTCATTACCTCACCGGTGGCAGTAAGTTCATTTTTGTTGGTAGAAATGCCAATTTTAGCAATGGTTTTTTCCAGTTCCGCGTCGGCCATTTGCGAAGCCATGGTACGCTTCCAGATCAGCTCATACAGGCGGCGCAATTCAGGGTCATCCACAGAAGTATGGCTCATATAAGTAGGCCGGATGGCTTCGTGTGCTTCCTGCGCCGATTCGTTTTTATTCTTGTATTTGCGGGCCTTAAAATAGCGGTCGCCAAACGAGCTCTTGATGTTTTTTTGGATATCATCCATTGCCGTTTCGCTCAGGTTTACGCTGTCGGTACGCATGTAAGTAATGTGCCCGTTCTCGTACAGCTTTTGCGCCAGTTGCATGGTTCGGCTCACGCTGTATCCCAGTTTGCGGCTTGCTTCCTGCTGCAGGGTAGATGTAGTAAAAGGCGCAGCCGGTGAGCGGCGTGTAGGTTTTACCTGGATATCTTTTACGGTGTACTGGGCCCCTTTGCAGCTGTTTAAAAATGCTTCCGCTCCCTGTACTTCGTCAAATTTGGCACCTTCTGCTTTAAAAGAAATGTTGCGGCCTGCATTATCAGGAGCAGTAAAAAGGGCTTCGATGCGAAAAGAGCTTTGCACATTAAATGCATTGATCTCCCGTTCCCGCTCCGCCACCAACCTTACTGCCACGCTTTGCACCCGGCCGGCACTGAGGTTGTTTTTCATGCTCATTTTGCGCCAAAGCACGGGGCTCAATTCAAAGCCTACAATGCGGTCGAGTACCCGGCGTGCCTGCTGGGCATTTACCAGGTTCATATTTACCGTGCGGGGATGTTCTACGGCTCTTTTTATAGCAGGTTTGGTGATCTCGTGAAAAACGATGCGTTTGGTTTTTTCCGGGTCCAAACCAAGCACCTCGCACAGGTGCCAGCTAATGGCTTCACCTTCGCGGTCCTCATCCGTTGCCAGCCATACTTCGCCGCTTTTTTTGGCGAGGCTTTTCAGGTCGGCAACCACCTTTCTTTTTTCTTCCGGAACAATATACCGGGGCCGGTAATGATTTTTTATATCAATACCCATATCGTCTTTTTCCAGGTCGCGAATGTGACCATAACAGCTCTTCACCTCAAAATCGCTGCCCAATATTTTTTCAATTGTTTTGGCCTTGGCAGGCGATTCCACGATCAGCAGATTCTTCGGCATATCAGTCCTTTCTTTATTAAATATTCGCCATGCGAATAGTGCAATTATAGGACAACTAATGGAAATTTCCCCTTTGCCATTTTTTCGCGCAGCTTTTAAAGAAGGTAACCTGTCTTTTATTTGCCACCATTAATGGCTATATTTTTTTCCACCATCAGGCTGCCCAAAACTGCTATGAAACATTTTTTTTCCGTACTGTTTGTATCCATTTTTTGTGTTGGTGCAGCTGCCCAGGATCATCGAACACCTACCTTTTCCGTAATAGCAACGTTTGCTCCCCTGTCGCTTTCCGATCTAAATGCACCGACATTCCAGCCAGGCCTGTCTTTAGCTTGGAACCAAAGATGGGGAGTGCATGCAGAATACGGTTTTCATTGCAACCCGTTCCGTGTAGTTCGGGCAACCAATAAGGATGCAATGAGCACCAGCCGCTTTCGTGCCGAATTGAAATATTACCCGGTAAAACCAAATAATCGCGACAAGTACGGCGCCTTTTTTATGGCTGCGGAAGGTTTTCGCGTAGCGCAAGAATACAGAAGGTTTGGGGGCAGGTATTTTATACCCCATTCGGGCCGGGAGTTCCTTTTCGACACGGCTACTGTGCACCGCAACATCAAAGGTTTTAGTGTAAAAGGTGGGTATGAAGCATATTTAGATAAACGCAAAAAGTTTTTGCTGGAGGCCTCCGGAGGCGTGGGTATGCGTTACATTACAAATGGACATAGTAACATTACCAACATGCTTCAACAGCCAGGGGATTTTGTAAATGCTTTTATGGATGCCTTCCGCTTTAGGAGAAATGATGAGTGGGAAGGGAGCAAATGGAGGCCGCACCTTGCTTTTACAATAAGGGTCGGGTACCGTATCCTTTAAGCAAACAGCAATATCAACCGCGTCAAGGTTGGTTTTCCATTGAGTTATTCCAAATATGCCGGGCCAGTTTTACTGCCCATTTGTTATATTCCCTGCCGGATGGGTGGAGTCCATCGGAAGCTACTAAAGAAAGATCGGTAAGTGCGGCACGGGAGCCTTCAGTGATGTCGATAAAAGCAATGCCGTTTTCTGTACAAATGTCTGCTGCTGCATTATTGAAAGTATCTATTTCCCTTCCAATTTTAATCCTGTCAAGGTCTTTTGCAAAAGGTGTGGCACCATAATCTGGAATGGAAATGCAGACCACCCGGTTTTTATTGTTGCCTGCAAAATGGAGGGCATGGTGCAGCAATGCAGCAAACTCCATTTTGTAATTTTCCACTGATCTTCCGCGGTATTGATTGTTTACGCCAATAAGCAGGGTCACCCAATCGTATTGGGCCAAAAATCGGTGCGATGGTAGGGCTGCGGCTAATTCGTCGGTGGTCCAACCCGTGGTGGCAATAATTTCTGGCGCACAAACCTGCATACCTTTTTGCCGCAGCAATTGAACTACCAGGTAGGGAAAGTTTTCCCGTAAGGGCACAGCCTCGCCAATGGTATAGGAATCGCCAAGGGCAAGGTAAGTTAAAGGGTGCTGGGCATTTTCTTTGGGCAGTGCTTGTGCGTGTAGGTGCATGTAACAGAAAAAATTTTAAAGAAATAAAACCTAGCCTAGGAAACTTTAATTAAAAAGGTGCTTTCCTTTTTAGGTCTGTTTTATAAGAAGGCAACAACCGCTTTGGTTACATTATTATCGCGATAGATGCGGCGGTGGCCAAGCCCTTCAGTGATTTTAAATTGGACGTTTGGATAAGCCATTTTCATAACCGGCTCCACGTCGGAAATTGGTGTCATATGGTCATCGCGGTCGTGTGCCCAAAGTATTTGCGCTTTTAATTGGGGCAGTACCCGTGCCACCGAAAACCATTGGGGCTCATGCCCACTGATCTGCTGTATCAATTTGTCAAATTCTGTTCTGACATCCGTTTCCAGTTTTAAAAAACGAAAGTAAGTATCAATGGCGGTGGTAGTTTCCGTGGCCGGTGCAATAAGTGCCACCCGGGTATCTTCGTTGTGGGGTAATTCTTCCAGTGCCAGGCTTAAAGAAAGACCACCCAGGGAGTGTGCCATAAAAGATTGAATGGGCCCGTATTGCTGAAACAGGTACATGATAAACTCTTTATACACCTGTACATTTATTTGCCTGCCGGTGCTACGGCCATGCCCCGGTGCATCAAAAGCCAGCACTTCATATCCTTTGCGCATCAGGGGCCGCACATACCGGTCGAAGTTGACCACGCTGCTTTCAAAGCCATGCAGGATCAGTACCTTGCGGGTACCGCCTTTTTGCCAGCGATAACCTTGTATCTTATACTGGTGAAAATTAAAGCGCAGCACTTCGGCTTCCCCGAAAATGCGGGGCAACTCTTTTTTGTTGCGGTGCTGCGGGGTACAAAAAAGCTCGAAGGCTTTACGGGCCGCTTTCTTTTTGGAAAAGGTGCTCCAAACTGTAAATTTTGTACGTACCAGTTGCAGCACCAGCTTTTGAGAAAAACGCATAATGTATTAAAAGGACTGCGAAGGTAGAATTGCGGGCCGGAAACCAGCCACATTTGTACCTGAAGACTGTGACAAATAAAAAGTAAAGGGGTAGGTGGGTGATCTTTTTTTGTAAGGAAAATACTACGGCGGTTTAAAGGGTTGCATTGGAATAAGGAGAGCCAATTTTACAAAATTCGATTTTAATACTGGGCATTATGAATATTGTTATCATTGGTACGGGCAACACAGCATCGGTTTTGGGCCGCTGTTTCAGGCAGGCCGGGCATCTTATCCTGCAGGTATTTGGCCGTGATGCACATGCTGCCTCCGAGCTGGCTTATGAACTGGACACGGAAAGCACCAATTACTGGAGTGTTGTGAACAAGGAGGCCGACCTTTACCTGCTGGCTGTGTCGGACATAGCCATAGAGCAGGTACGCACCGAACTAGGTTTACCTGACGGCACCGTGGTACATTCTGCCGCATCCGTATCGAAAGAAGTATTGAAGGACGCGGCACATTATGGTGTATTTTATCCACTGCAAACCCTGAAAAAAGAAGCTGGCGGTTTCCCGGACATTCCCATCATTATCGATGCCAGCGATGCAGCTACATTGCAACAACTGGAGGGACTTGCCTTATCCATAACGGATAAAGTGGTGGTAGCATCCGACGAACAGCGGCTGAAGTTGCATGTGGCAGCGGTTTTTTGCAACAATTTTGTAAACCACCTGTATGCCTTAACCGAAGCCTTTTGTACTAAAGAAGGCCTGGATTTCAGGATGCTGCACCCCCTGATACTGGAAACAGCCGAACGCATCCGGGAACTTTCACCCAGGGATGCACAAACGGGGCCTGCCATTCGAAGCGACGTCAATACCCTGGAAAAACACCGGCAGGTTTTGCGTGCACATCCGCATTTGGCAGCCTTTTACGACCTGTTCTCCAACAGTATTCAAAACCCGGCCTTATAAAAACGGATGCTTTGCAATACTTTTGCGGCCGAAACAACACCTGATGTACACGATCAAGATAAATTTTGAACAAAGGGGACTTCAGACGGTCACCCTCGAAAATGTTGAACCCGGCCAGAGCCTGTTGGAAGTGTGCCTGAAAAACGATATTGAGCTGCACCACAACTGCGGTGGCGTATGCGCCTGCAGCACCTGCCACCTCTATGTGCAAAAAGGCGAGGATTTGGTGGAGGAACTCACCGACCGCGAAGAGGACTTTATTGACCGGGCGGTAAATCCACGGCTGAACTCGAGGCTGGGATGCCAGTGCGTTTTGCTGGAAAACGGTGGCGACATTGAAATAACCCTGCCGGACCAAACCCAGTTTCTGGGCGAATAAAATAAAATTGAAAATGAATGAATTTGAAGATTTGCAAATAAGCCGGCTATTTGGTTGTTAAGTTGAATACGCCTTTTTGCATTATAACTTTTTGCACCCGGTTCCAGCTCATTTTCACATCTTCAAATTAAAATTTACCCCATAAAGATTATGGCCCATTTTGAACCTCCTATACATTGGAACGATTACGAAGACATTGCTTTGAAACTTTATGAAAAGTTCGGCGATGAATTTAGTGAAGGAAAAATTTACCGGGTACGGTTTACCGACCTGTTGGAATGGGTACTGACGCTGCCCAACTTTGCCGGCACTCGCGAACAAAGCAATGAAGGCCACCTGGAAATGATCCAGAGTGCCTGGGTGTACGAATGGCGGGATAATCAAAAATAGAAAGCAGAAATTTATCTGTTGCCGAAAATATTGCCGCTTGGTTCATTTTTATTGATTATTCTTTTGATTTGTTAATCCTGATTTTCATTATCAATAATTAAATAATCAATTATTGCCTCCTGCTTAATTAAGTTCCCGATTCATGAACGTACTGACCCATTTTCAAAAGGTAACCACTTTTGTGTTCGACATCGACGGTGTGCTTACCGATGGTACTGTGCTGTTGCTGGAAAATGGGTTGCAGGCAAGGCAAATGCATGTAAAAGACGGACTGGCCCTGCAAATGGCCCTTAAATGGGGCTACCGGGTGCTTATACTTTCCGGCGGTTATTCAGAGCCCGTCATTGGCCGTTTTGAAAAGTTGGGCATCCAGGAGATTCACTTACGCATCCACGATAAAAAGGAGTTTCTGGCAGCCTACATGACGCAACATGGCTTGCAGTGGGAAGAGATCCTGTTTATGGGCGACGACCTGCCCGATGTGGCTTTGCTTCAATTAGTGGGTGCCTCGGCCTGCCCGGCCGATGCCGTTAGCGAAGCAAAGGCTGCTGCCAAATATATATCGCCGGTAAAAGGGGGCTATGGATGTGTGCGGGATGTGATCGAGAAAGTATTAAAGTTAAAAAACCACTGGCATTTTGATACCAGTGTAACTTCACGCTAAAACACCTGCATGAGATTGGTTCCTGCTTTTTTACGGTTGATCCGCTGGCCAAATCTCCTCTTTATTGTACTTACCCAGGTGCTGTTTTATTTTTCGGTGTATGTGCCCCTTTTCCAAACAGCCAACTGGGTGCAGCTTTCCTGGCTGGTTGCCGCATCAGTTTTTATTGCAGCAGCGGGTTATATCATCAACGATTATTTCGACCTCAATATCGACCGCATCAACAAGCCCGAAAAAAATGTGCTCAACAGCGGCATCAGCCGGCGGTGGGCCATTTTCTGGCACCTGTTTTTAAGCATGGCAGGCATCTTTTGCACCATGCTGGCCACCCGTTTCGACAAATGGTACCTGGTGCTGGCCAATGTGGCTTGTGTGTTGCTGCTTTGGTTTTATTCTACCACGCTTAAGCGAAAGTTACTTGTAGGCAATATTGTTATTTCGGTACTCACCGCCTGGACCGTGCTGATTCTTTTTTTTCTTAAGGTGCCTTTTTCTGCGGCGTTCAACAGCGACGAAACAACCTCTAAATTTTTTCGCGTAGCCTTTTTGTACGGCGGTTTTGCTTTTATTATTTCCCTTATCCGCGAAGCAGTTAAAGACATGGAAGACATGATTGGCGATGAGCGGTATGGTTGCCGCACACTGCCAATTGTTGCGGGCACCCGTGCAGCAAAAGTGTATGTGGCAGTATGGACCGTGGTGCTCATTGCTGCACTGGTGGTATTGCAATTGTACATCCTTCAATTTGGCTGGTATGCTGCTGTAGCCTTTTGCGTGTTGTTGGTCATCTATCCATTGTTTCGCCTGTTCCGGCAACTGTTTTCGGCTTTTTCTGTGGCCGAATACCACCAGTTAAGCAACCTAGCAAAGTGGATAATGTTTACCGGCATTTTAACCATGATTTTTTTCCGGATATATTTTTAAGCTATGGCACCAATCATACTGGCATCGGCATCGCCGCGGCGCAAACAGTTGCTCGAGTGGGCAGAAGTTCCCTTTGAAATAATGGTGGCCAACACCGATGAATCTTATCCCGAACATTTACCCCAAGAGGAAGTAGCCATGCATATTGCCCGGGAAAAGGCATGGGCGGTTCAGGCAAAAGTGGGAGTGGAGCGGCCCATTATTGCTGCTGATACCATCGTGGTATTGGGCAACGAAATCATTGGCAAGCCTAAAGACCGCGATGATGCCCTTCAAATCCTTTCCCGGTTGAGTGGGCAAACACACCGGGTAATCACAGGTGTTTGCCTCCTGCACAAAGGTGGCGCAACTACTTTTGCCGACACCACCGAAGTAGCTTTTCATCCACTCACATCTGATCAGCTCCGGTTTTATGTAGATAAGTACCAGCCCTACGACAAGGCCGGCGCATATGCCATCCAGGAATGGATTGGCGTAGTGGGCATCAAATCGGTGAAGGGCGACTTTTACAACGTCATGGGTTTACCGGTAAGCAGGGTAGTGCAGCACCTGCAGCAACTAGGTTTGCTGCACTGATATTATTTGGGAACTGGCTGTTGCATCCACCATCACCTTTTGTTGTGTCACTCACTTGTGCGGTTTGTAATGCTATGGAGCAAGAACGACTGTCTCAAATGATGGGGATGTATTTTGCCCTTCCAATTTTTATTCGTTAAGTTTTATCCCTTCCCGTAAGTAGGCTTGCCAAAAAGCAACAACGCTTCCTGCTTGTTATGCCTAGGTTTTGGGGTGTGATCGGGTGACTCAAGATTTTTATTCAAATAGAGAATTCCTTGTTACCGCTCCTGTATCCTTCTTAAAAGCATTTTCATAAATCTAAAAGGTGTTAGGGGTTTTAAAATTTCAACCATAAAATCCTAATAACTTTTTAAGCTGCTCGCTTTTTTTCTCAGGTAGTGTTTTGTACTTTTCCTCAATGCTTTAATCAGGTATTCGATTTTTTTTCCTGTAAAAGCATCCAACCAAAACTAATTCTTCATGACAGAAAAGCTACTGCACTTTATCTGGAAGTTCCAGTACTTCAACCGGGCCGCATTACAAACCACCACTGGCGAGTCCGTAGAAATTATTTATACCGGCCAGCACAACCACGAACAAGGCCCCGATTTTTTGCAGGCCCGCATCCGGTTGGCCAACACCTTGCTTGCGGGCTCCATTGAGCTGCACCTGAAAACATCCGATTGGGCCAGGCATGGCCATAGCGGGGACAAAAATTATAACAATGTTGTATTGCACGTTGTGTACCGGCACGATGGCGCCAATGATTTGGGCATACCGATCTTGGAGCTCCAACCCCGCATCCAGTCCCTGTTGTGCCACCGCTACGAAGCATTGATGCAAAGCGCCGATTTTATTCCCTGCGCCAAAAACATTATGGACGTACCCGCACTCACCATTCAGTCCTGGTTCGACCGGTTGGTGGCAGAGCGGTTGACCCGCAAAGCCGATCAACTATTACAATTGCGGGAAAAAAACGGCGGGAATTGGGAAGAGGCTTTCTGGCAAATGCTTGCCCGTGCTTTTGGGGCAGCTACCAATGCCGATGCCTTTGAGGCCATTGCCCGGTCGGTTCCGGTAAAGTTGCTTGCCAAGCATAAAAATAGCATCCAGCAACTGGAAGCCTTGCTCCTGGGACAAGCCAACCTGCTGGGCCCGCGGCGGGAGGATGACTATGCCAAATTGCTGTGGCGTGAATACCAGTTTTTAAAAGGCAAATACAACTTGCAGCCCATAAACCTGCCGGTACATTTTTTAAGAATGCGGCCACCCAATTTTCCTACTATCCGGCTGGCGCAACTGGCAGCCCTGTTATTTAATTCCAGCCACCTGTTTTCCAGGATCATTGAAGAACGGGAGGTAGGCAATATGGAAAACCTGCTACAGGCTACTGCAAACGATTATTGGCATTATCATTTCCGTTTTGATGAAGAAAGCTCTTTTCAACCTAAAAAAATAGGACAGGACATGGTGCATCATTTAATCATAAATGTAGTGGCACCTGCAATATTTGGATTTGGACTGTATCACAGACAAGATCATTTTACCAGCCGGGCTGTTGCCCTGCTGGAAGGGCTTCCTGCCGAAAAAAATGCTATTACCAATGGTTTTGTAAAATTAGGTGTGAAGCCGGAACAGGCTGCTGCATCGCAGGCCCTTATTGAGCTTAAGAACAATTATTGCAATGAGCGGCGGTGCCTGGAATGTGCCCTAGGAAATGCCCTGCTGCGCAGGGAGGCAGAAAACCAGCCAAGGGAAATGCGTTTGATATAAGCCACATTACATTTGGCTTAGTTGCGCAACCAAGTCCTTGTTTCGTCCTGTTGCATTTAAATATAGTACTAAGTAAACCTCCAAAACAAACGGTCATGCAAAGATTCAATCTGCATGACCGTTTATTTATTTACATCCTCTCTCTTAACTCAAAAGTGACAATCAACTTGGGACCAGGGAAACTTAACCCCAGGCGCCCCAGTCTACATTAACTTCAATATCGGGGTGGATGCTTTGGGCAACAGGGCAGGTGTGGGCCGTATTTTTCAGAATTGTCTTTTCTTTTTCGCCCAGTTGCAAAAGTCCTTCAGGAATGTGAAACGTAACATTGATGCCGCCTACCCTCCGTGGATCAGCCTTCATGATTTTTTCCACTTCGGTTTTAATTCCTGTAAGCTCAATATCCATGGTCTGTGCTTTAATGCCCATTACGGTGAGCATGCAGGTGGCCAGGGAGGTGGCCATCAGGTCGGTGGGCGAAAAACGTTCGCCCCTGCCGTGGTTATCTGTAGGTGCGTCGGTTTCAATAGAGGATTGCGATTGGAGATGGGTGCAGGTAGTACGGAGGCCGCCTTCATAAACTACAACAGAGGTCATAATTTTTCGCCTAAATTTACGTTTAACTACCAACATGTTTTGTGTGAAGAAATTTATAGCAATAACAGCCCTCGTTTTTAGCACCACCTTGCTGATGGCGCAAGACCGGCGCGAGGACCGGCAAACAAGGAAAGAAGAAAAAAGACAGCGCACCAATGCCATGATCCGGCAGGAGGAAGAAGGCGTACTTTCCTATAACAAACACAATGCGTTTGGCCTCGAATTGCGGAGCAATGGATACGGCTTTTTTTATGAGCGGGGTAAAATGACCTCCCCTCGCTGGTCCAACATTTTCGCTTTTGAGTTTACCGAAATCATGCACCCGAAAGAGGAACGATCGTCCAGCGCACAGGGTTTTTTGCTGGGCAATTCGTTCAAGTATGGTAAAATGAATAATTTTTACCAGGCCAAACTGGGTTATGGCCGGCAATATATTTTTGGACAAAAAGGCAACAAAAACGGCGTAGCGGTAATTGGCAGCGCTATGGGTGGCTTATCGATGGGACTGCTGAAGCCTTATTACCTGCAGGTAAACGATCAGGGAACGGACCGCGAAATTATGTACACCCAGCAGGACAGTGCACTTTTCCTTTCTAACAGCATTTTGGGATCGGCTGGTTTTACCAAGGGCTGGAGTGAAGTAAAGATCAGGCCGGGTTTATTTGCCAAAGCAAGCCTGCGGTTTGATTTTGGCTCGTACAATGAATCCATTTCTGCCCTGGAAATCGGCGTTTCGGCGGAAGGTTATGCCAAGGAAATTGAACAAATGGTGAGTGTAAAACCGCGCCGCATGTTTTTGCAGGCCCATGTGGCCATGGTTTTTGGCAACCGCAAATAAGGCGATTTTTGATTTTCTATAAAGGACCTAACGGGTCCTTTTTTTATGCCCCGGAAGGTTAACATTTAGCCTGCGGGCAAAACTTTTTGGTTGGGCGGCGAACCGTAACTTTGCAGGCATCCCGGCAACAAATCGGCCTCAAAAGCGCCCCTGATTTTCTGTATCAGGATAAAAGAAGGGATGCGGAGTAAAAGAAGGACTTTTTGTTACGGATTAAAAAAGATTTTACCATGATTGAACTTCCGGTAGTGGCGGCACAGCCGCAGGAATCAAAAATAAAAAAGCCCGATTGGTTGCGGGTAAAACTGCCCATTGGCGAAAGTTATAAGAACGTACGTGGATTGGTAGACCAGCATAAACTTCATACCATTTGTGAAAGCGGCAACTGCCCCAATATGGGTGAATGCTGGGGAGAGGGTACGGCCACCTTTATGATCCTGGGCAATGTATGCACCCGCAGTTGCGGTTTTTGCGCAGTAGCCACCGGCAGGCCCGAACCGGTAGATTTTGATGAGCCGCAACGTGTGGCGGAAGCCATTTACCTGATGAAGGTGAAACATGCGGTTATAACTTCGGTTGACCGCGATGAATTGAAAGACGGTGGAGCTTCTATCTGGCACAGCACCATAAAGGCCGTTAAAGCCCTGAACCCCAATACAACGCTGGAAACCCTGATTCCGGATTTCAAGGGGAAAAAAGAAGATATCCAGCGGGTAATTGAAGCAGCGCCGGAAGTGGTGTCGCACAATATTGAAACGGTGGAGCGCCTGACCCGCCAGGTTCGGATCCAGGCAAAATACTGGCGCAGCATGGAAGTAATCAGTACGCTGAAAGCAGGCGGCATGCGCACCAAAAGCGGCATCATGCTGGGACTGGGCGAAGAAAAAGAAGAAGTGTTTCAAACCCTGCGCGATCTGCACCATGCCGGTTGCGATGTGGTGACGATTGGCCAGTACCTGCAACCCACCAAAAGGCACCTTCCGGTGCACCGGTTTGTGCCACCCAGCGAATTTGCCGAGTACCGCGACTTTGGGTATAGCCTGGGTCTCGACTATGTGGAAAGCGGGCCATTGGTGCGTTCATCTTACCACAGCGATCGCCACGTAATACCAGGATATGGCCGGGCCAAATGGGAGGCAGAAAAAGAAATGAGCATTGCATAAAAAAGCACCGGGTTTTCCCGGTGCTTTTTTGTTATGAGTTATCGCTATGGATAACAATGGGAACTAAGAATTGCATTGGCATTTTCCATGATGTTGCATTAGCAATTAAGATGCATTAAGCAAAAGCTTGAATTTTAGCGACTGGCAACTTAAGATTAAAAAAACCCAACTGCATTTTGGGAAGCCTGAAAACTTCATGTTGTAGCCCGGTAAAATATTACCGAATGTGCAGGTAACTTTAGCTAAAAAAGATGTTGGTTGCTACTTTACAAACCTTGTTTGCAAGAGACCTGAACCGGTTAAGGTGGGAAATAGAAGAATATAAAAATGAAGACAACCTGTGGAAGGTAGAAGGAGAAATTGCCAATGCTGCAGGCAACCTTTGTCTGCATTTAATAGGCAACCTTTGTACCTATATTGGAAAGGGAATTGGAAACATTGAATATGTAAGAAACCGGGAATTGGAGTTTTCTTTAAGAAATGTTTCCCGAAACGAATTGCTGAAAAAGATCGATCATACTATAACGGTGGTGGATAGATCTCTGCAAACCCTGGATGAAATTTCCTTGGCGAGAGAATACCCGGTTCTAGTATTTGAACAAAAGACATCCACAGAATATTTGCTGGTGCATTTAACAACCCATCTTACCTATCATTTAGGTCAAATAAATTACCACAGGAGATTACTGGACAGGTAAAACAAGGAGCCTAAAAATCTAACCAGATTTATTCCACCCGCTGTTACCTCAAAAGCTGGAAGCAAATAATCAATAAGATATCAGCTGCAAAGAGATGATGTCAAGAGGATGGTTCATTAAACTTACACTTCCACCGCTACTTTTTGGTATTTGTTTCGGTAAGCCACTGGCGACATGCCGGTTATTTTTTTAAATACATCCCGAAATGCCTTGGTATCGGTATATCCCACTTCGTACATGGCTTCAGCTACATTTTTCCTGCCCGATTCCAGCGCCTTTTTTGCTGCTTCCATTTTCACACGCTGAATATACTCGGCTATGGTATTGGCTGTTGCTTTTTTAAACCTGCGTTCAAAGGTGCGGCGGCCTACGCCCAGCTTATCGGCAAGTGTATCCACGCTTATTCTTTCCTTGTAGTATTGTTCAATATAAGCCTGGGCCTGCAGCACGGCTTCATCATCATGGGCTTTTTGCCCGCTAAATATCATAAAAGGAGACTGGCTGCTGCGGTCGATATCAATCATAAATGTTTTGGCGGTACGGATGGCTATTTCCCTGCCCGCAAACTTCTCTACCAGGTATAATAGCAGGTTGGTAAAGGAAAAGGCGCCGCCACTGGTATAAATGCCATCTGCCTCGGTTAAAATGCGGTCATCGAGCAGGTGCACCTGGGGAAACATTTTGCGGAAGTCGTTGGCAACATGCCAGTGGGTGGCACATTGCCTGCCATTGAGCAACCCGGTGGAAGCCAGCAAAAAAGCACCAATGCAAAAGCTTACAATTTCTGCCCCTTCTTTATAATGCCGCACCAGCCAGGGCCCGATGGCCTTGTTTTGCTCCAATACCTGAGGCATTGGGCCATGAATGGCCGGAATGATGATAAGATCGGTTTGCGAAACATCCTGCAACAGCACATCAGGGTGAATGGTAAACAGCCCGCTGGTTTGCGTAGTATCTGGCGAAATGCCTGCCAGTTGAATCCGGAACAGGGGCTGTTTTCCGGTCTCCTTCATTATTTGGTTGACAAAAGAAAAAATCTGGTAAGAGCCTTCAACATTTACCAGGCTAAAATGCCCCTGCGGAACCAGTATGGATACATGCTTCATTGAGACAAGTTAGTACAATGCCTTGTCGGAACCAACCCTCCATATTGTCGTTTTTGCACACCACGAAACCCCGTACTGTATGGTAAGTTTGCCTTACCAACAAAACCAGTAACGATTATGGCTTCCAAAATTTTTGTCAACCTTCCGGTAAAAGACCTGCAGCGTTCCATTGATTTTTTTACACAGCTTGGATTTTCCTTTAATCCGCAGTTTACCGACGAAAGCGCAACCTGTATGGTAATTAGTGAGCACATTTTTGTAATGCTGCTGGTAGAGGCACGCTTTAAGGATTTTACCAAAAAGCCCATTGCCGATGCCCGCCAGACCACAGAAGTACTGATTGCATTGGATGCGGAAAGCCGTACGGCAGTGGACGAACTGATCCAAAAAGCAGTAGCCGCCGGTGGCACCTTATATGCCGAGCCCATGGACCATGGCTGGATGTACGGGCACAGCTTTGCCGATCTGGATGGCCACCAGTGGGAAGTGATGTATATGGATGAAGCAGCTGCCGCGGAACAGTTTCAAACACAAGAAACCCAAAATGTAACCATATGAACCAAATCATCCCTTACCTCAATTTCAACGGCAATTGCCGGGAGGTATTCCAATCTTATGCTGATTGCCTGGGCGCAGCATTAACCATCCAAACCGTGGCCGAATCGCCTATTGCAGCCCAATTTCCCGAATCTATGCAGGGACAAGTAGTGCATGCAGCGCTTACCGGTAGCCAGGGCATCTTGTTGATGGGCTCCGATATGTGCGGGCCTGATGGCTGGGTTGCCGGCAACAATTTTTCTCTTTCTTATAGTTGCACAGAAGAGGAGATTCACCAACTATTTGCAAAACTTGCTGCCGGAGGCCATGTTATGGAAGCGGTGAAACGCCAGTTTTGGGGCGACCTGTTTTGCGCTTTTACCGACAAATGGGGCACCCGATGGACCCTGAATGCACCGGTTAATAATGCTCAACCAACTTTCGAAGTGTTGCGTTTTTCATTCCAGATCAATGCAACAAGGGAAAAAGTTTGGGAAATTTTGCTGGAAGATGAATTCTACCGGCAATGGACAGCCGCATTTCATCCCGGTTCGTTTGCCGAAGGTGATTGGAAAGAAGGAAGCAAGGTATATTTTAAAACACCCGAAGGAGATGGCATGGTGAGCAGGGTAGTGGAGCACCGGCCTGCATCCAAAATTTACTTCGAACACCAGGGTGTGCTGCACAACAATGAAGAAATGCCCGATCATCCCGAAGGAAACAAATGGAAGGGTGCACGGGAAATTTATATTGTTGAGGATGTTGCGGATGGAACCCTCCTACAAATTGAAGTAGATGTTACTCCGGAATATGCAGGGTTTATGAAAACCTCTTGGGAGCAGGCTTTGCAAACCGTAAAATCGCTTGCAGAAAAGGCAGCAGTTGTTGCTTAAGGGGCAACGCAAATGCAATTAGACTATTACCAAGCCATGCTTCTTTTAGTATCAAAACTCGGGCACACCATATTGGTTTCAAGGTTTTTACTACCCTTTTGCTCATGAAAAAATACCCAGGAAAGCATTCCGGAAATTAAGCTTGGCAGGATTTAGCAGGGTCCATGATTAGGCATCTAAATAGCTGTGGGGAAAACTTGCTAAATGCTATGCAGCCTAATTGCAACCTAAATCGGAAACGCCGTTTGGCAACAAAGCAGCTGTTGTCCGGTACACACAACATATTTTGAAGGTTAAACCATCAGGAAAAATAAAACGCCGGAGTTATTCAACTCCGGCGTTTTATTGTTTGAATTTTAAAGAAAGTTCCTGTATTTAATTTTCCCAAACCAAGGCACTGGCGCCCAAAATGGCAGCATCCGCTTCGGCCAGTTCGGAAAACAGCAGTTGTACTTTATTCTGGAAAATTGGCAGCAGGTTACGCTCCATATGTTCGCGGGTAGGCTTCAGCAGAAGGTCGCCGGCTTTAATTACGCCACCAAATAATATAATGGCCTGAGGAGAGGAGAACATAATAAAGTTGGCCAGCGCCTCACCCAAAATCTGGCCGGTAAAGCGGTAAGCTTCCTGGGCTAGTTCATCGCCTGCCATCGCACATTCATATACTATTTTGGAATTAAGCTGGTCGCCATCGTATTGGCGCATGGTGCTTTCCTTTGGGCTTTTCTCCAACAATTCTTTTGCGGTAAGCACAATGCCGGTGGCAGATGCATAAGCTTCCAGCGAACCATCTAGTTCGGTAGACCAATGCGGCCGGCCCCCGGGCCTGATGATTGTATGGCCCAATTCACCTGCAAAGCCATCATGCCCGTAAATAAGGTGTCCATTGGCAACAATGCCACTGCCTACGCCGGTGCCCAGCGTAATCATAATGAAGTCTTTCATGCCTCGGGCTGCACCGTACATCATTTCGCCAACAGCTGCTGCATTGGCATCGTTGGTAAGCCAGCAGGGGAGGTTGAACTTATCGGTCACCAATTGTGCCAGCGGTACTATTCCCCGCCAGTGCAGGTTGGGTGCATAATCGATGGTACCTGTATAATAGTTACCATTTGGTGCACCCACACCAATGCCCTTGATGTTTTCGGCACCTACTTCATCGATGGCCGGTTGCAGGGCCTGGTAAAGTGCTTCTACAAATTCGGAAACCTGTTCGTATTTATTGGTGGGCAGGTCGCCTTTGTGGGAAATGTCGCCGCGGTGGTTTACCAAACCGTACTTGGTGTTGGTGCCGCCTATATCTACACCAAATGCAAACTTCTGGGTGCTGTCAGCCATTCTTTTAAAGTTGTGTTATGCAGTTTATGAACTTGTATTCACACCATATTGGTGCTTATACTGTTGAAAGAAATTTTTTAATGCCCGCCTGAAACCTGTTGGTCTACATCCAGCCCTTGCACCTTAAGCACCGACTTGGTTTTTAGTGTATGCCAGGCCAGGTAAGCAAAACAAATAAGGGGCACAATGTAAGAAAGGTGCGTGTAAGGCCCGGTAGTAATTCCATCTGCGGTGGCCGTTGCAGCATCCAGGTCAATAACGGCACCTTGCGCCGGCGGAATAATGGCACCACCAAGGATCATGGTAATCAGGAATGCCGAAGCCTGGCTGGTGTATTTGCCCAGGCCGGTAATGGCCAAAGCAAAAATACAGGGCCACATAACGCTGCAGCAAAGGCCTGTGGCAATAATGCAATAGTTGGCCAGCATGCCGGTCGAGAACAAGGAAACAAGAATAAACAGGGCACCTAGTAGCGATACCGAAAGCAAGAGGGTAATAGGCCGCTCCTGTGCATACAGGTTGGCAGCAATCAAAAACACGATAAAAATGGGGTAATACTTGTAATCACCAATAGGGCTACCCTTTACAATATTGGCCAGAACAATAACCGCAAATGCTACAAAAGGAACCACAATGGTGAGTGTCTTTTTTGTTTTCTTCGACACATTAAATACGGAGATCGCACCGGTCCAGCGGCCAATCATCAAACTGCCCCAATACAGCGCAATAAGGTGCGACATTTCACTTTCATCAAAGCCGCCAAATTCGGGACGCTTCAGCAGGGCGCCAAAGTTGTTGTCAACCGTAACTTCCACGCCAACATAAACAAAAATGGCAATCATGCCCAGCACCAGTTGCGGGTAAGCCATGGCGCCCCAGCCTGTTGGGTTGCGTTTGGCCATAAGCATAGAACCAAAAAGCAGCCCCAGAATAAGCAGCAGGCTGCCAATGATGATGTATGATTTTTGAATCCCTGTATTTTCTTTAATGGATTCGGCAAACAACACCGGCAAAAACACCAGGCCAATCAACACCAGCACTTGCAGGGCTTTAGGGCTTCGCTCCAGTTTTTCATTCGAGGTGGTTTTGGGCAGCTTAGCCAGGCTAAATACAATAGCTGCAAAAATGAACAGACCAGCCAGGAAAAAATAAAGCGTTTGGATGGAACTAACATCTGCCTTGGTACCTGTGGTATTGGCCGCGCCAAAAAGCAAAAATGAAACAATCAATGGTCCGAGCAGGGTGCCAAACGAGTTGACACCGCCAGCCATGTTGAGGCGGTGGGCGCCGGTTTCGGGCGACCCTAGAGAAGCAGCAAAAGGCTGTGCCGATGTTTGTTGTAACGAAAACCCAAGGGCAATGATAAAAAACGCCACCAGGATCATGGGGAAGGTAGCATTGCCCGAACCCGAAATATACGCCAGAGCCAGGGCACCCACCATGGATATAAGCAGGCCGTAAATGATTCCTTTTTTATACCCGATCTTATTTAGGATGTCCGTTCCCGAAAGATAGGAGGCCAGGTAAAGTGCCAGAGAACCATAAAAATAAGCGCCATAAAATGCTGAACCAATCAACTGGGATTGGATCTGGTCGAGCTGGAAGTATTCTTTACAAAAAGGAATAAATATGGAATTTGAAGCCGCAACAAATCCCCAAAAAAAGAAAACGGAAATTAAAACGCCAAACTGGCTCCAATTGGTTTGGCCGGAGGCTGCTGATGCGCTTGCTCCTTCCGAGCCGTCAAAATCAAGGTCCACCGCTCCATGCGGGTTAACGTGTTCATTAGCGTCAGCTTTAGTTTGTTGGGACATAGTATTGTTTTTTGCGTTCTAATGCTACAAAATTTCGTCAAAGTAAGGAGAATTTGGTCACGAAAAAACTAACTTGAACACCTTGTGTAAAACGACCTGTGCATTGTTGATTAGTGTTGCGTGGTAATTATATTTTCTTGGTTATCTTGACTGCCGGTTGAAAGCAAATAATATGGAGATAATTCACGTTTCTGCCGAATGCTACCCGGTAGCAAAAGCAGGAGGGCTAGGCGATGTAGTAGGGGCGTTGCCCAAATATCAAAATGAACTGGGGCATTCCGCCAAGGTGGTTATGCCTATGTATCGCACCAAATTTTTATACGAAAACCAATGGGAGTTGGTACATGAAGGCGGCCAATACCTGGGCGGCCAGTGGTTCCATTACAGCATTATTCGCGAACAAACCAACAAGCTTGGCTTCGACCTCTATCTTGTGGACATCAACGGATTGCTGGACCGTGAAAAGGTTTATGGCTATGCCGATGATGTGGAACGTTTCCTTTCTTTTCAGCTGGCGGTATGCGACTGGCTGGTACAATGGCAACACCAGCCCGACATTATCCACTGCCACGACCACCATACCGGGCTTATCCCATTTTTTATAAAATACGTGTACGCATTTAACCGCCTGGCTGGCGTGCCTTCTATTTTTACCATTCACAACGCCGAATACCAGGGTTGGATTGGTTGGGACAAAGCCCAACTGCTGCCGCATTTCGACGACTGGAAAAGAGGCATGCTGGAGTGGGATGGCAACATCAACTCGCTGGCCTCGGCAGTAAAATGTGCATGGAAGGTGAACACCGTAAGCCCTTCTTATATGGAGGAGCTGCGCTATGGTGCCAATGGCCTGGAGGCCCTTTTTGAATATGAGCGGGGAAAATGCACCGGCATCCTTAATGGCATCGACAATCAGGTGTGGGACCCGGCCACCGATCCGTTGCTCCATAAAAACTTCGACGTACAAACCGCAAAGGAAGGCAAGCGCAAAAATAAAAAAGAACTTTGCAGCCGGTTTGGCCTCGATCCTGACAAACCACTGATCGTATTTATTGGCAGGCTGGTTGGCGAAAAAGCAGCCGACCTGTTGCCCGATGCCATCCGCAATGCCATTTACCAGCAACAAACCGGGGCCTGTTACCTTATTTTGGGTTCCGGCGAACCTCAGGTTGAGGTGCGGCTGAATTACCTGCGCGACCAGTTTGGCGGGTTTGTCAATACTTTTATTGGCTATAATGAAGCGCTGGCGCACCAAATGTATGCCGGGGCCGATTTTTTGCTGATGCCCAGCAGGGTGGAGCCCTGCGGCCTTAACCAGTTGTATGCCCTGCGCTATGGCACGGTGCCTATGGTGCGCAGCACCGGCGGCCTGCGCGATACGGTCAGGGATTTTGGGGATTGGCAGGGATTTGGTATCCGCTTCGAGCAGGCCAGTGTAGATGATATTGTGTTTTCGTTGGGGCGTGCACAGGACTTGTATTACAACAAGCCTGACCTTTTTGGATGGATGCGCAGTTACATGATGCAAATAGACCACAGCTGGGAAAAATCGGCTGTTACATACATCGGATTATATGAGTCAACCCTTGTTTCTCAAACCAATCAACCAAGTACAGACATATGAATAATGAAATCCTGTCCGTGATTCTGGGCGGAGGCGCCGGCACACGATTGTTTCCATTGACAGCAACACGCTCCAAACCAGCGGTACCTATTGCCGGCAAATACCGGTTGGTAGATATCCCCATTTCCAATTGCCTCAATTCAGAGATCCGGCGGATGTTTGTACTAACGATGTACAACTCGGCATCCCTCAACCGCCACATCAAGAATACCTATCATTTCAGCGCATTTTCTTCAGCATTTGTCGACATTCTTGCCGCCGAGCAAACCCCGGATAACCCAGCCTGGTTCCTCGGTACTGCCGATGCGGTACGCCAGTGTTTGCGCCATATCGAACCGTTCGATTCGGAGTATGTGCTGATCCTCTCAGGCGACCAATTGTACCAAATTGATTTTGCCGAAATGCTGGCGGCCCACAAAGCTGCCAACGCAGACATTACGCTGGCCACCATTCCTGTAGCACAGAAAGAAGCTTCGGAGTTTGGTATTTTGAAGACCGAAGACGGCATGGTTACTTCTTTTATAGAAAAACCAAAAACCGGTCTGGAAGAATGGGTAAGCGACACCGGTGCCGAAATGCAGTCAAAAGGAAAGGTGTACCTGGCTTCTATGGGTATTTACATTTTCAACCGGCAGTTGCTGTTCGATATGTTGCAGCATGAGAAAAAAGACGCTGCCGATTTTGGAAAGGAAATCATTCCGCAATCCATTGGCAAATACCGGATTGCTTCCTACCAATACGAAGGCTACTGGGAAGACATTGGAAACATCTCGGCATTTTTTGAAGCCAACCTGGCATTAACCAAAGACCTGCCGGAGTTTAACCTGTTCAGCAGCCAGCATGCCGTGTTTACTCGTCCCCGCCTGTTGCCGCCTGCAAAAATAAGCGGCACCACGCTGGACCACACTCTGATAGCCGAGGCATCGATTATCAATGCCTCCAAAATAGAATCTTCGGTTGTGGGTATCCGTTCCCGTATTGGCTACGGCACCACCATGGTGCACACTTACTTGATGGGCAACGACTTTTTTGAAACCCTGGACCAGATAGAAGAGGCAAAACGTACTGGCACCCCGCTGCTGGGTATTGGTAACCGGTGTTATATTGAGCAGGCGATAATTGACAAGGATTGCCGCATTGGCGACGATGTAAAGATCATTGGGGGCAAACACCTGGCCGACACCGACACGCCATTGTACACTATTAAGGATGGTATTGTGGTAGTTAAAAAAGGATCTATACTGCCCAACGGGTTCACGATCGGGTAAGAACAGGGTAATTTATATTTCATTCCGCAAGGTTAGGAGCACAAGCTTTTGCCTTGCGGTTTTTTTATTGTCGGTACTTGCTAATCGAACCACGAAGACAGAGAGGACACAGGGCGGCAAGGAGGGGTACAAAAAATTCTTCGTGTTCCTCGGTGTACTTTGTGGCTCCGTGGCTCAAAATGAGCTCCACATCCGCCTGTCAAAACTCATGATACTGCAAATTTGTTTTTCCTTTATTTGCATTAATGTGTAACAGATACACTAACTTCAATCCCTCAAAATAACGATTGTTATGCCTGATGTTTCCGCTAAGGGTGCACCTGCTGTTACGCCACACCGACCCCGGTTGAATTTTTCGCAGCTTTGGAATATGAGCTTTGGCTTTTTGGGCATCCAATTTGGTTTTGCCCTTCAGAATGCCAATGTTAGCCGTATTTTTCAAACACTGGGTGCAGAGATCGATGAGATTGCTTTTTTGTGGATCGCCGCACCGGTCACGGGTTTGCTGGTGCAACCCATCATTGGTTACCTGAGCGACCGCACCTGGCATCCTTACTGGGGCCGCAGACGTCCGTTCTTTTTTATTGGCGCCATTCTCGCATCCATTGCGCTGTTTCTTATGCCCAATTCGCCGGTGCTGCTGATGGCGGCCTTGCTGCTTTGGGTACTTGATGCTTCCATCAATATTTCCATGGAACCTTTTCGTGCCTTTGTGGGCGATAAGTTGCCGCCTTCGCAACGTACCACTGGTTTTGCCTTTCAAACTTTTTTTATTGGTGTGGGTGCGGTAGTAGCCTCGCTGCTGCCTTATATTTTTACCAACTGGTTTGGCATCAGCAACACGGCACCGGAAGGCATCATTCCTGATTCGGTAAAATATTCCTTTTATATAGGTGGCGTTGTTTTTTTGGCAGCTGTAATGTGGACTGTTTTTACTTCTAAAGAATACCCACCTGAGAACATACAAGAGTGGGAAGCCGCGAAGGCACGTTCCAGTGGTTTTGCAAAAGGGTTTGCTGAAATTGTAAAAGGAATCGGTACCATGCCCAAAACCATGGTGCAATTGGCAGTTGTTCAATTTTTTACCTGGGTTGCTTTTTTTTCGATGTGGATTTATACCACTGCAGGTGTGGCGCAAAATACTTACGGCACCACCGATACCACCACTAAGGCCTACCAGGATGCCGGCGATTGGGTGGGAGTAATGTTCATGGTGTATAATGGTATATCCGCGATTTTTGCTTTTCTGCTGCCCATGCTGGCGGCTCGCATTGGCCGCAAGTATACCCACATGCTGGCCTTGATCGTTGGCGGTATAGGTCTTTTTTCCATCTTTTTCATTAAGGATGCCAACCTGCTCTTGTTGCCAATGGTGGCTGTTGGACTTGCATGGGCCTCCACCTTAACCATGCCCTACGCCATGCTAGCGGGTGCCTTGCCTCCCAGTAAGATGGGTTTTTACATGGGAGTGTTCAATTTTTTTATTGTTATTCCACAAATCATTGCCGCAGGTATTCTTGGATTTTTTGTAAAAGATGTTTTTGATGGTGCAAGCATTTATGCATTGGTGATCGGTGGCATTTCGATGGTAATAGCCGGCCTGCTGAATGTAATAGTAAAAGAAGCACCGGAGGAACCCGCTGCCGAAATTGTAGCGGACATAATGGATTCGGAACAAAGCCCTAAAACGTATATATGACCAGGAAGATTTTTTCATTTGTATTGCTTCTTTTTTTGGCAGCAAACTTATCCGCACAGGATCAAGGTATTTATCCCACCCATTGGTGGGCGGGCATGAAAAGTCCGGCCGTGCAATTAATGATACACCAGCCTGGTGCTGGTAACTTCACCTACAGCATTGCTTATTCAGGAGTTAGGTTGGTAAAAACCCATAAAGTAGAAAATCCGAACTACGCTTTTCTGGACCTGCAGATACAACCCACTGCCAAACCCGGGAAAATGACCATCCGGATGACCGGAGGCAGCGGTTCCACGTCTATTGCTTATGAACTAAAAGCAAAGCCTGCTGGCAATGGTACCACCTGGGCCAAAGGCGTAACCCAGGCCGACCTTGTATATTTATTAATGCCCGATCGTTTTGCCAACGGCGATCCGTCGAATGATGTAGTGGCAGGTATGCGCGATGAAGCGGCAAACCGGGCCAATCCATTTGACCGCCATGGTGGCGATCTGCAGGGCGTGATCAACAATTTGGATTACCTGGATGGGCTGGGTGTAACCGCTTTGTGGATGACGCCCGTGGTGGAAAACGACATGGCCCGTACAGAAGAAGGGGGCGCTTCACGCAGCACCTACCACGGGTATGCATTTACCAACCATTACCAGGTTGACCGCCGCTTTGGGGGCAACGAAATGTACAAGAAATTAGGTAAGGAGCTCAAGCGCCGTGGAATGAAACTGGTGCAGGATGCCGTGTATAACCACGTAGGCCGCGACCATTTTTTTATCCGCGATATGCCCTCCAAAGATTGGGTCAACCAATGGCCGCAATACCAGAATACCTCATTTAAGGAACAACCCCTGATTGACCCTTATCGCTCCGCGGTAGACAGCGCTATTGCGGTGAGTGGATGGTTTACGCCTTTTATGGCCGACCTCAACCAAAACAATCCACTGGTGGCCAACTTTTTAGTGCAAAATGCCATTTGGTGTACCCAGGAGTTTGAGTTGGATGGCTGGCGTGTAGATACCTATTTTTACAGCGACCCCAAATTCTTAAACCGGGTGAATACTGAACTGCTGCGGGAGTTTCCAAAGCTGACCGTATTTGGTGAAACCTGGGTGCAAACGGTTGCCAGCAGTGCTTATTTCACGCAAAATACCCTGTCCCTTCCTTTCAAACACAATGTACAGGGCATCACCGATTTTCCGCTTTACTTTGCCATGCTCGATGGGTTGAACCAGAACTTTGGATGGGCAGAAGGCGTGAACAGGGTATATGGTACGTTGGTGCAGGACATTTTGTACCAAGACCCAACCCGTAACAGCATTCATTTGGACAACCACGATCTAGACCGCTTTTATTCGGTGATAGGAGAGGATTTCGATAAATATAAAATGGGGATCAACTGGCTGCTTACCCTCCGCGGTATTCCACAATTGTATTACGGCACCGAAATCCTGATGAAGAACTTTAAAAACCCATCGGATGCTGAAGTGCGCCGCGATTTTCCGGGTGGATGGACTGGCGACGGGCAAAATAAATTTGGGTCTACAGGCCGCAACCAGCAAGAGCAGGCTGCGTTCGATTTTGTATCGCGGCTGGCGCAATTCCGGAAAACTTCGCCAGCCATTACCAGGGGCAAACTCATGCAATTTGTTCCGGAGGACGGGTTGTACACTTATTTCCGTTACAGCCCCGAGCAAACAATCATGGTGATCAGCTTCACCGGAAAAGAAGATAAAACCGTGATTATGAGCCGGTTTGCCGAACGCACCAAAGGGTTTACAAAAATGCGCAACGTGCAAACAGGAGAGGTGCGTCCACTGGCTGATTTTGTGATAAAGCCAAAAGAAAGCTTTGTGATGGAGCTGCTGCCATAAATTAAAGGAATGGATTAAAGCCCGGGTGTTAAAGCATCCGGGCTTTTTTATGTTTCCTTGCTGGGAAATCTGGCTTTCCAAAAAAAATCCTTTTAGGTGCACCAACATTTTTGCAAATACAAAACTGGATGGCTGGCTAACTTTACACAAAGCCATTTTACAGGATGCAATACTTTGTGGAAAAGGATTCGGTGGTTAGAAAGATTTGGGGCAAGAGCGATACCATCCTTTTTATTTTTGCAGGTGCCTCTGCCGAATTTGCGCTGAATAAAGCCGTAGACTGGTTGTATTTTACTGGCAAGCTTCCTGCCGATCCTATAGGGCGCCTGTTTTCAACGGTAAGGTATGCCCGAAAAATTGTTTTTGCACCCATGGATGAAGCCAACAAGGCTATTGATACCATGCGCCACATACATGCAGCAGTAGAAGGGGCACGGGGCGAAACCATTCCGGCATGGGCATACCGCGATGTGTTGTTCATGCTTATTCATTATTCCATTGCCGCATACGAACTACTGGAGCAAAAATTAAACGACGAAGAAAAGGAAGAAGTCTTTAATATTTTTTACCGGGTAGGGATTCGCATGGGACTTATAGATTTGCCCCATACGTATAAAGATTGGTTGCCTGTACGGCAGGCACATTTACAAGAAAACCTGCAGCTCAGTAAATACACAATTGATCTGTTTCAACAATATAAAAAACACCTGGGGCCATTGCGATTTTGGGTACTGGTGGAGGGACAAAAATTGGTAGTACCCCACAGGGTAAAAGTGCTGTTGGAATTTCAAAACTTTTCTATGTTAGCACCTGTTGTGCCGCTGTACAAATGGAGCCGTACATTAAAACTGGATAGCTTGATCAAAGTTGCATTGCTACCCGCGGCTTACCGGAAGCAGGTTAATGAATTGGATGTTCTGGAGGCCTGATGGAAAATAGTTTTTCTTAGTTGCCCTTAAAAAAAGGGTTAATACATTTTACTGTACAACAAAAGATTCCTATGTGATTGGATTAATATATGGGGTTGTAATTTGTTTGAACCCTTCAAAGCAGGTTAAATGGCTGCAACCAAAAATGCGATACCAGTTACATTTAATTTTTTTACCCTGTTGATTAAACCCCGGCGCCTAATTCCTTTCTTATCGCCTTAGGAATTTAAAACGTGAAGAATTAACTGCCGAAAACAAAACCAACCGCCATATTTTTTTCAGCCGGCCTTCTTGTTTTTTCAAACGCATTTATTCAATGTGCGGGTTTTAAAAAAGCGAACCGTGGGCAAAAAAATTTTTCGCCTGGCCAACAACTTTTCTACGTTTTAAGTTCTTGAACACCCTTTTCCTGACGATTCGTATTTTACAATTACTTTATTTAAGTACCCATGAAATCGTCCGTCAAGGAAGAAATACAATTGCAACCCATTGCTGCTGCCAGCAGTGGCACGTTTCTAAATCCAGGTAAGCTTAATGAGGAAGGCACCCATATTTTGTTGTCTCCTGCAGGCATTACAAAATGGTTTATTTACTTAGTGCTCCTCTTGTTGGTTGGCCATGTTTTTATCGTTCACCTTGCAAATAAGCTTCTTCCTTATTTAAAAAACACTGCCCATTACGAAGGGTTCAAGGCATTTTACTGGGCGCTATACAACCAGTTTTCTTTAGCACAGGATAGCAACATTCCAACTTATTTTTCCTCCGTTTTGCTTGCCATTGCATCCCTGTTACTTTTGGTCATTCATCTAACTAAAGAATCAAAGACCTATCATTGGGTAAGTTTGAGCCTGCTGTTTTTATTTCTTTCCATAGATGAAGCCACGCAACTGCACGAAACCTTTGGTGGCCTGGTGGGCAATAAAGTAAATACCTATATAAAAGAACCTCCCGCTTTTTTAAAGTGGGCCTGGATGGTGCCCTACAGCGCATTAACCTTAATAGCAGGCCTCTATTATTTTACCTTTATTTGGAGGCTGCCCGTCAAAACAAGGAAGCTATTTATTATATCCGGTTTTATTTATGTTTTGGCTGCGCTGTTCCTGGAGTTTTTTGAATCCCATTTTCAAATAACCTATGGTTCGGGCAACCTGCCGAATGCATTTTTATACCCCATAGAAGAAACGCTGGAGATGTTGGGAGTGGTACTATTTATTTATGCCTTACTGGATTATATAAAGGCGCATCATCCGCAGTTTTGGATACATACAAGATAAAGGGGTGCTATTGTGCCAACTTTAAAATAAAAAATAAGGAAGGTTTACGATATTGTTGTATAAAATTAAAAAGCCTTGCAAGTGCTACCACTTACAAGGCTTTTTAATTTTAAAAGTGAACCGGATTGGATTCGAACCAATGACCTACTGCTTAGAAGGCAGTTGCTCTATCCAGCTGAGCTACCGGTCCGGTTTGCAAGGCCGCAAATATAGCCATTCCTCACAAACGCAATGTTTTAGTCCAGCACTTTCTGCAAAAACTCGCCGGAAACCTTGTGCTTTAAAATAAGCTTGCGGGCACCATAATGGGTCATTTCTTCTTTTACGAGGTAATGGTCGGCATCCCATTCGGTATACTGGCTGGGCTTGGCCACACCTTCCTGTCCCCTCCAAACTTCCAGTTGCACCGGCTCCCATAGTTTGCTTTTGGCCGACCGGTAGGCCGCATCCAGCACAGCATTTACCACGTACCCGTCATAAAAGGTTTCTTTTGGTGCCCTTCCTGCTTCCAAAGCATCAAACATATCCATAAACATATGGTTGTAGCCCAGTTCATTCAGCTCATCGCCCACAGGAAAAAGCCAACCGGTATTGCTTTCTGCCTTTTCTGCAACATAGTCGGCGCCTTTGCCCGTGGTAAACATTTCCATACCGGTACGTAAAAAATTATTGATCCAGATCGTGCCCTCGGTACCCATCACTTCATCCCGAAGGTCGAGGCCGCCCCTAAAGGTCCAGCTAACTTCAAACTGCCCGATGGCGCCGTTCTCATATTTCACCAGGCCTATGGCATGGTCCTCAGCTTCAATGGGTTTTACCTGCGTATCGGCCCAGCACATTACCTCCACCGGCTTAATGTCTTTGCCAATATAGCTACGGGAAATTTCCACGCAGTGGCAGCCCAGGTCCAAAATACAACCTCCACCCGCTTGCTCCAGGTCCCAAAACCAGTCGCTGTGGGGCCCGGGGTGGGTTTCCCGGCTTTTTGCCCAAAGTATCCGTCCCAGGGCACCATTTTGTACGGAGGCCATCGCCTTTAAAAACTTGGGCGTGTATACTAGGTCCTCGAGGTACCCATTGAAAATGCCGGCAGCTTCCACGGCTTCCAACATGCGTTTGGCTTCTGCTGCATTTCGTCCAAGCGGTTTGGTGGTCATTACTGCTTTTTTGTGCTTGCAACACAGCATCACCGCTGCTTCGTGCAGGTTATTGGGAAGTGCAATACAAACAATATCCACTTCAGGCCGCGCAATTGCGGCTTCCATATCAGTGGTCCAGTGGGCTACACTATAATCTTCCGAAAACTTACGGGCCGATGCTTCCCGGCGCGAATAAATGGAAACGATCTTATCGCGGCTGCGGTACCCCTGTAAAGAATCTGCATAAAATCGGCCGATAAAACCCGACCCGAGAATGGCAATCTTGATCATATGGCTATGGTAGATTTGTTTTAAAAGCAATTAAATAATTGGTGGCCTGGCTAACAGTGTGCATTTGTCCGAACAACAATGCCGGTTTTATTGCTGCATTGGCGGTGCTGCAGCCACCGGCGCTGGAATCGATTTTTTTTCTTTGAAGAAAATTAAAAAATAAACCAGCACCGCTGCTGCAATAAAGGCTGGTATGTACCAGATGCTTGTCCAGTCGTGCCCCTGTTTCCCAGTAAACGAATTGATCTGCGGCAGGGTGTACAACCCGGCAAACCAACCCGAAAAATAGGTGCCTATAAACATGCCCAGGCCGTAAGTGGCAAAGGTAAACAGGCCCTGCGCCGCATTTTTAATTTGTGGGCCCGCCTTTTTTTCGGTGTACATATATCCCGTTACAAAAAAGAAATCGTAACAAATGCCATGCAGGATAATGCCGGCATACAACATCCAAAGGTTGGAACCCGTATCACCATAGGCAAAACAAACATACCGGAGTATCCAGGCAATCATGCCCAGCAGCAGCATGTTTTTTACGCCAATTCTGTTGAATAAAAAAGGAATGGCTAAAATAAAAACCCCTTCAGAAACCTGCCCCAGTATCATTTTGGATGCTGCGTTTTCCATGCCCATTTCATTGAGAAAAAGGTTGGCAAAACCATAATAAAAAGAAAGCGGGATACAAACCAGAATAGCAGCAATAAAAAATACCAGGTACGGCCTGTTGCGCAACAAAATAAAAGCTTCCGCACCCAAGGCACCCGAGGCGGATGCATCGGCATTGCGGCCTTTGGGCGGAGTGTTGGGCAGAAAAAAAGAATAAACACCCAGCAGTGCAGAAGCAGCTGATGCCAGGTAAAAAGTGGAATCGGTTTTTTCTATAACCAGCGCACCAATGAGGAGACCGGCAACAATCCAACCAACGGTGCCGAATACCCGAATCCAGGGAAACTGGCTGCCCGGATCATTCATCTGGCCAAAAGCCACACTGTTGCTTAATGCAATAGTGGGCATATATAAAAGGGAATAAAAAAGAATGACCCAGTAAAAAATAGAAGGATCGGTGACGGTGGTAGCAAGGTACAGCAGGGCCGCTCCCAGCAGGTGCAACACCCCCATGATGCGCTGCGCCGCAAAATAGCGGTCGGCAACCATACCCACAAAAAAGGGAGAAATGATAGTGGCAATGGCCAAGGCACCATACGCCCCACCAATCTGCGCATCCGTTGCTCCCAGGTTTACCTTCATGTAAGTGCTCATGGTTACGTACCAGGCGCCCCAAATAAAATACTCGAGCAACATCATTATGGAAAGCGAAATGCCGGTGGATCGTTTCATATCTGCAGCGGTTCTTGCAAAGGAAATTACAAACAAATATGATATCGCTACAAAGCATTTACTTTGATCTTACTCTTAAAATATGCAAACTTTTGAATACGGAACCGGCCATTTAACCGTGCAAATGGCGGTGGCACTGGCACTGGGAAAAGTGGTTGGCACTATAAGTGAAGCAACGAGGCAAACGATTGCGCAAAGTGCAGCACAGGTAGCCCAAATTGTGGCCGATCAAAAAACCGTGTATGGAATAAATACCGGCTTTGGCGCCCTGGCCAACACAAAAATCTCGGAAGATGATACCCAACTGCTGCAACATAAGATTTTGCAAAGCCACAGTGTAGGGGTAGGAGAGCCGATCTCTCCGTTTTTATCCAAACTCATGCTCATCACAAAATTGCATGCTTTGGCAAAAGGATATTCCGGTGTGCGGCTGGAAACCCTGGAGCGCATTCAATGGCATATTGAAAATGAGGTTATACCCCTGGTGCCCGAAAAAGGCAGCGTTGGTGCATCCGGCGACCTGGCACCACTGGCACACCTGTGCTTGCCCCTTATTGGGCTGGGCGAGCTTTGGTACGGTGGCACGCGGTACCCGGCGCAAAAAGTGCTCGATATATTTGGGTTGCAGCCGCTGCAACTTGGTCCCAAAGAAGGCCTTGCCCTGATCAACGGTACCCAATTTATTGTAGCCCATGCAGTGCAGGGCGTGCAACGGATGCACAACTGCCTGGAAGCTGCCGATATCATTGGCGCCATGAGTCTGGAAGCGCTTACCGGTACCAAGGCTCCCTTTGATGAACGGCTGCACCAGTTACGGCCCTTTTCGGGCGGCCAGCTGGTAGCGCAGCGGCTGCGGTTGTTCCTTTATGGGTCTGCCATCATGCAAAGCCATATCGATTGTGGCCGGGTGCAGGATCCTTATTCTTTGCGGTGTATGCCACAGGTGCATGGCGCCAGCCGCAATGCATGGCTGCACCTGAATGAGGCAGTAGAAACCGAACTGAATTCGGTAACCGACAACCCGCTGATTTTTTTGGATGGTGAAACCCTGAGCGGTGGCAATTTTCACGGACAGCCTCTGGCCCTGCCGCTGGATTATGCATGCCTTGCAGCCTCGGAACTGGGCAACATTTCGGACAGGCGTTGTTACCTGCTGCTGGAAGGAAAATGGGGTTTGCCCACCCTGCTGATGAACAATGTAGGCATCAACAGTGGCTTTATGATTCCCCAGTACACTACTGCCGCATTGGTTACCGAAAATAAAACCCTTTGTTTTCCTGCCTCCGCCGATTCCATTCCCACATCACTGGGCCAGGAAGATCATGTAAGCATGGGTTCCATCAGTGGCCGCAAGTTCAATATGGTGCTGGAAAATTTAGAATATATCCTGGCCATCGAATTACTTTCTGCCTGCCAGGCCATTGAGTTTCGCCGACCGCTAAAAAGCAGTATGCTGCTGGAAACAGCACACAGCCTGGTGCGGGATAAAGTAGCTTTTGCCACCGAGGACCGGGTCTTCGCATCCGATGTGCTCCAGATGAAACAAATGATTGCTGATTTTTCATTTGTGGCCGGCATTAATGATGTTGCTGCTACACATGCATTCCATTTGAATAAAGGATTTGAAATTTTTGATCTTCATTAATTTCATTTAATTTTTTTTGCAGGCTTATGTGCTGCTATGAAGCTTTTGTTGCGACGCTCCGTTCAACAGCAGTGGTGCTATGGTACAAATTCTAATAACGTACCTTGCAAAGTATCACTAACGCCATATGAATGCGGTTGCGAATTTTCCGAACTTTGCACCTCCGGATCCCTGTGGCGTAATTTTTCGAACGTAAAAAGTGGAGATTGAACGCATGAACAGATTGATCATTGTTTCTAACAGGCTTCCTTATTCAATTGAACGCAACGGCGAAGAGGTGCAACTCCGGCAAAGCTCGGGTGGACTTGTTTCTGCTATTAAAAGTTTTTTCGAACAGGAGGGACAGGAAATCCAACAATTTGATGAGCGGATTTGGGTGGGCACCTTCGATGCTCCGGAAGAAGACTGGCAAAAGGTTGTACAACAGGGCGGACTGGCCTCAACCTTTCGCATAGAACCGGTATTTACGGATAAGGACACATACGATGAATTTTACAATGGGTTTTCCAATTCCACATTGTGGCCGCTGTTTCACTATTTTCCTTCCATCGTTACTTACGAACGAAGTCATTTTGATGCATACATGCGCACCAACGAATTGTTTGCGCATAAAATAAAGGAAATATACCAACCCGGCGATGTGGTGTGGGTGCATGATTACCAGTTAATGGCACTGCCTGCTATGGTGCGCAAAGCCATACCCGATGTGCAAATGGGTTTTTTCCTGCACATCCCGTTTCCATCATACGAAATTTTCCGGCTCATGCCTACCGACTGGAAGATGGCCCTGCTGGAGGGTTTGCTTGGTGCAGACCTTATTGGCTTCCACACACACGACTATGTGCAGCATTTTATTCATTCGGTGAAAATGGCACTGAAAGTAGAATCGCAGTACAACACCATTTTTTATGGTAACCGTACCATTAAATCAGACCTGTTTCCCATAGGAATAGATTTTGAAAAATTCAGGCGAGCCGTAAAAGAAGAAAGCGTGGTGCAATTGTCCGACAAATTGCAGGAACGCTACGGATTCCGCAAGATCATATTTTCAGTAGACCGGCTTGATTATACCAAAGGGCTTAATTACCGCCTGAATGCTTATGAAAGTTTCTTGGAAACTTACCCCGAATGGCAGCAAAAGATCGTGTTTGTTTTTACGGTTGTGCCATCCCGTGATCTTATTCCTACTTATGTTGAAAGAAAACGGCAAATAGAGGAAAAAGTAAGCACCATCAATGGCCGCTTTTCCACCCTCGACTGGCAACCTATTTTATACCGGTACAACCATATTTCCTTTGAAGAATTATGTGCACTGTACCTCACCGCCGATATTGCCCTGATCACACCACTACGGGATGGTATGAACCTCGTAGCCAAAGAATTTGTTGCCTGTTGCGAAGACAAAGGCGTGTTGATATTGAGTGAACTGACAGGTGCGGCCAGCGAACTTGCCGAAGCCCTGTTGGTAAACCCAACCGACACAACAGAAGTGATGGCTGCCATTCAGCAGGCCTTGGCCATGCCGCAGCAGGAACAAATAGAGCGGATCAAAGGCATGCAGCGCCGGCTTTCCGAATACAATGTGCAAACCTGGATTCATGATTTTTTGGCCCAGTTGCAACAGGCCCGTGAGGCACAGGAAAAAAACAAGATTCGCCTGCTGGATGGACTTGCCATAAAAAGAATGCTCGACGACTACAGGAATGCAAAGAAGCGATGCATCATGCTCGATTACGATGGCACCCTGGCACCTATTGTGCGCCTGCCCTCTATGGCGGCGCCGGCATCTGAATTACTGCAGGTGCTGAAAACCCTTTCCGAGCAGGAAGAAAATGAACTGATCATCATTAGCGGCCGCGACAGTACAACCCTGCAGGAGTGGTTGGGTCATTTACCCATTACCCTGGTAGCAGAGCACGGAGCCTGTGTTCGGTATCACGGTGGCGAATGGCAAACACTGGTTACCCAACCCGATGATTGGAAAGTGCAGATCAGGCCAATACTTGAGTTGTTTGTCAATAGGTGTCCCCATTCTTTTATTGAAGAAAAAAAGAATACCCTGGCCTGGCATTACCGCAATACCGACCCGGACCTTGGGTTCAACAGGTCGCGGGAACTGCGCAACAGCCTGTTACAACTTACCACCAATACGCCCCTGCACGTGGTGGATGGAAATAAAGTAATTGAGGTGCGCCTGGTGGGTGTAGACAAAGGCTCTACAGCACTGAATCTTACCAGCCAGTTTAAACCTGATTTTATTTTGTGCATAGGCGATGATACTACGGACGAGGACATGTTTAAGGCTTTAAAGGATGACGCCTATACCATCAAAATCGGCAGGGGCAATACAGCGGCGCGGTATTCGTTGGGAGCACAAACAGAGGTGTTGCCATTACTGCGCGGGCTTTTGGCTGGCGTACCTGACAAAACCCTGGTGGATTAGGTCACGAATTCGGGAAACTCATTCCAGGAACAACTATTTTTTTTTGACCCAATTATCACCTCCATAAAACCAACAAGATTTATGGAAAATTGGGAGCGAAAAAAAATTATATTTCCTGCTTTTTGTTACCCTTTGTAGCACCAATTGGCAATACCTTTAAGGAGAACACGAGTTGCCTTTGCAGTAGCCTGTTTATTGCTTTCCCCACTGTTGTGTAAACCCTTTAAAGGATTGTAACCATGAACCTGACGCATTTTAATTTTTATAAAAAATCAGATCTCCAGTCCTTGACCCAGGTGCGCAAGTTTGAAACCAAACTGGGAGAAACGGTTCAAACGGCACAACAGGGGCTGACCCTGCAAAAAGAGTTGGATCAAAGCACTGCTTCCTATGTCATTTTCGGTATTCCGGAAGATATGGGCGTACAGGCCAACATGGGCGCAGCCGGGGCGAGCCAGGCATGGCCGCTTTTTTTAAAATCTTTTTTAAATGCACAGAGCAACGATTTTCTCGAAGGCGATGAAATCCTTTTGCTGGGCGCATTTGATTTTAAAGCCATGCAGGAATTGATCGACAAAATGGCGTTGAATGAAGAAGAAAAGATCGGTGCGTTTAGGCATGCCGTAAATACCATTGACGCTGAGGTGGAAGGGTTGGCCAAAGCAATTGTGCAGGCTGGTAAAACGCCCATTGTTATTGGAGGAGGACACAACAATGCCTATCCTTTGCTAAAGGGTGCTGCAAAGGGATTACAGCAATCGGGAAAAATTGACCTTCCCCAGATCAATTGTATCAACCTTGATGCCCACTCGGGATATGGCCCAGCAGAAGGCAGGCATAGTGATAACCCTTTTCGCTATGCAGAAGATGATGGCTTCCTGCAGAAATATTGCATCATTGGCTTGCAGGAAACCTACCTGCAGCAAAACGTATGGGTTGACCTGGTGAATAATCCGTTCATGGATTGCATCACCTTTGAAGACATCTTTGTGCGGGGAAAAAGAACTTTTGTACAGGCTGTAGCCGATGCGGTGGATTTTACTGCCGAAGGTTATACCGTGGTGGAACTGGACCTGGACGCAGTGCAGGGCTTATTGGCCACCGGTGCCTCACCTGCAGGTATCAGTGCCCGGGAGGCACGCCAATACATTACCCTTACCGCATCGGCGGCACAAACCGCATACCTGCATATTTGCGAAGGCGCTGCTAATTTCCAAAACGGAGGCGATGGTGCAGTAGGCCAATTGATTGCTTACCTGGTAACCGATTTTATAAAAGCGTTGGAGGAAAATGCAGATTAGTTAAGTGGAATGTTTAAGTTAAAATGAACCATTGCTGATCGTGGTTATCATTCCCTACAAGGCTGTAATTGCTACCTTGAATTCAATGTTTCATGCAGCTGCGCCCTGTCATCAATAGGCATACAGGGGGCAGAACTTGGGGATTTGGTAATGTATTAAATGGGGCATTCATTTATTTGATAAAAAAATCCAAGCTGCATTTCTAAGTCCATATAACAAGTTTTCGACTTTGTAACATTGCGCACTAATCCATTTGTACAATTTGTTTCAACCTGACCCAAACCCATTGCGGTTAAGTTAGGATACAGTTAGTGTCGGAAGCAAAGGACATTAGACGATAATGCAAAAAGGAACCCATATAAAAGGTTCCTTTTCACTTTCATCTATATCGATAACCTATTTCGCTTTTTCTTCCAATTCCATCAACAACTCGAATAACTGCTCGTATTCCTTAGTTAACAAGGCGACGTCGGTAACAGCTTTTTTGTAAGCTGTTTCGGTTTGTGCAAAGGTCTGTGCATTGGAATAAATGGTGGGGTTTCCCAACGAAACTTCCAATTCAGATTTTTGTTTGTTCAATTTGGCCAGTGCCTCTTCGGTTTGCTGAAACTTCCGTTGTACCCGCTGCAGTTCTTTTTTTGCATCTTTATCAATGGGTACATTTTTAACCGGTGCAGCTACGGGTGCAGGCACCGGAGCTTTGGCTTCTTTTTTTTCCGCCCTGGGCTCTGATGGTTCATTTTTACGCGAAGCCATGCGTTCTTTCCAGGCTACATATTCTTCGTAGTTGCCTTTAAATTCTTTGATTTCCCCGTCAACAATTTCCCAGATCTTATTAGCCGCTTTTGAAATAAAATAACGATCATGGCTCACCAGCAGAAAGGAACCTTCGTACCGGTTAAGTGCGTCTACCAAAAGTTCGGTAGAATGAATATCCAGGTGGTTGGTAGGTTCATCCAACAGCATAAAGTTGGCCTTGGAAGTGATCGTTTTAGCAAGTGCCACCCTTGCTTTTTCGCCACCGCTCAAAACCCTGATCTTTTTTTCAACGTCATCGCCGCCGAAAAGAAAACAACCCAATAAAGTACGCAGCTCCAGGTCGGTTTTTTTCGACCCTGCTTCCTTCATTTCATCCAAAATAGTGTTGTTGATGTTCAGGGCTTCCAACTGGTGCTGTGCATAAAACGCAGCTTCCACATTGTGGCCCCATTTCCGTTCGCCTTCGTGGGGCTCAGTCCCTGCCACAATGCGCAGCAGCGTTGACTTTCCTTTTCCGTTGGCACCAATAAGTGCAATTTTATCGCCCCGGTCTATTTCGGCCCCGGTGTGTTTTAAAATTTGCAGTTCGCCAAAACTTTTAGATACATCTTTTAGTTCTACCAAAACGCGGCCAGGCATTTTGTCCACCGCAAAATTGATGCGGATATCAGGCCGTTCAATGGCCACATCTTCAATGCGTTCCAGTTTATCGAGCCGCTTCATCACACTTTGGGCTTGTGCGGCCTTGCTGGCCTTGGCTTTGAAGCGTTCTATAAAACGTTCCTGCTGGCGAATATATTCCTGCTGGTTTTCGAATGCCCGTTGCTGCAGTTCTACCCGCTGCTCTTTTTCCGTTTCATAAAATTCGTAGTTGCCATTATAAAAATGCAGTTCCCGCTGGTACAGCTCCACAATCTTTTTCACCATGCGGTTCATGAAATAGCGGTCGTGGCTTACAATCACCACAGCACCTTTATAATGTTGCAGGTATTTTTCCAGCCATTCAATGGAGGGAAGGTCGAGGTGGTTGGTAGGTTCGTCCAACAGTAAAAGGTCCGGCGCCTGAAGGATCATTTTTGCCAGTAACACCCGCATCCGCCAGCCACCGCTGAATTGTTTGTAGGGCTTTTGCAAATCTGCATTACTAAATCCCAGGCCCTGCAATACTTCTTCGGTTTGGTGCTGCACTGTGTAGCCGCCGGCTTCTTCAAATTCGTGCAGCTTTTCGCTGTATAGCATCAGCTTTTCATCCGACGAATCGGTTTCCAGTTCTTTTGCCAGTTGTTCCAGTTCTTTTTCAAGGGCCATGGCCTTATCAAATGCATGCATGGCCACTGCCAGTATCGATTCGTTGGTGTCGAATGAAAGCAGGTCCTGGTGCAGGTATCCAATAGAGGTAAAACGGCCTTTCTCCACCTGGCCGGCGCTGGGCAGGTATTCACCTACCAGTACTTTTAGCAAAGTGGATTTTCCGGTACCATTATAACCCACCAGCCCGATGCGTTCGCCTGGGTGAATATGCCAGGTTGCGTCGCGAACAATGGTACGGGCACCAAATTCAAAGGTCAGATTTTGAAAACCAGCTAACATATAAGGATTTGAAGGCGCAAGTTAAAGAGTTTAGCCATGAACCGGAGTGGCTTCGTGCAATGCTATAATATTCTTAACGGCCGGTTGCTTAGGTAAAAGGGGCAAAGTTTAGTGCTAAAAATCCGTTTTTCCCGGACCCGGGATTGCCGGATCCAACGATATATACACAATGCGGTGGCGCTTTTTGGTGAACGTCACCTCTTTAAAGAGCTTGGAGGCCAGGATCCCGCTAACAGCAACCACTGCCGGGGCGGTAAGGCTGCGCAGGTTGTCTTTGTCGGTGATGTTTTCCTTTTGGGTGAGGCCATTGAATACATTCAGGAAAATATAACCGCCACCGCCTACAGCCGCATAGGTACCCAACCTGCCATAAATTCCACGCTTCCTGGAAAAAACTTCTATCCGGCCAATGTCGCGGTAATGTATTCTTTCGATCCTCCTGGCGAAAGTGTCTACAACCGTAACGCCCAGGTATGTAGGCACTACACGGGTAGCATAGGTATGTAAATAAATGGAATCCTTTCGCAGGGTAACAATACTTCCCTGCACAGGGGTGCCGGTTATTGTAAGGAAGGAAATGCTGCTGCCGGCATAAAATGTTTTGATGGAGCGGCCATTTTTTCGCCGTACACTAAGCATATCGGGCACTTGTGCCACAGCCAAATGGCCACAGCAAACAAGAATTATAAAAAAGAGCAGCCGGTGCATGCAGGCTAAAGTAGTGGGTAGCGGTGTTTTGTTTTTGTTAAACCATTTTTTACAGCGCATCCAAAATGCAAACAATTGGGGCATTCATTAAAATAGTTCAGAAGGAAGGGTGGTTTAAAAAGAAACAAGCCCCATGCAGCCAACCGCAAGCTTTAGGGGTTTAATTTTGTAAAAAGAACGGTTATGAAAAAAATTGCTTTACTGGTAATATTGGCGCTTGTAGGCGTTTTTGCCTGGTATTATTGGGAAACAAAGCCTAAGCCCAACCAGGAAGTCAATTTTATAAAACCCGTAAAAGCAAGCCAGCACAGCGATTTCTTTAATAATTCCGTTGATTCCTTATTAAACAATTACTACGCCGTTTCAGAATCTTTGGTAGCATGGGATTCGGGCAGCCTTCAAAATCAAACCGTGCAATTGCAAAAAAGCATCAGCGCATTTAGCTTGCAGGAACTGGAAAAAGATACTGCCTTATATAATCGGGCACAAACCCATTTAAAAGCGGTGCAGGAGCAGGGTACTGCATTTGGGAATGCTAAAGGCCTGGAAGCTAAGCGCAGGGCATTTCATGGCCTATCGCAAAACCTGTACAACCTGTTGCAATCAGTACAATATGATGCTGCAAAAGTGTACCTGCAGGAATGCCCTATGGCCTTTAATGACGAGGAAACGGGCAACTGGCTGAGCAACACTGCGCAAATCAGGAATCCTTACCTGGGTTTGCACCACCCTAAGTATAAAAGTGGCATGCTCCAGTGCGGCGAGGTAGCTGATTCGCTGGTTTTTGACCGCGTTCAATAATCTATTTGGGCTTTGCATTGTTTTGATACAGCAAACTTCCTTAACCTCGTTTCACCGGATGAAAAAAATATTTGGCCTGCTACTGATTTTTGCCACCCTTGCAGGCAATGCCCAAAAGAAATTTACCATCAGTGGATATGTTCGCGACAGCGCCACCGGCGAGTCTGTAATCGGCGCCACCATTACGGTTTCGGGCAGCGCCTTATCGGTAACCAGTAATCAATACGGCTTTTATTCCATTACCCTCGACTCCAGCACCTACATGCTTTCCCTGTCGCATGTAGGATACCTGGCACAAAGCAACGAAGTGCAGTTGGGAGAAAATGTTGTATTAAACTGGACGCTACTATCCAGGTCGGCTGCATTGGCGGAGGTGCGGGTGTTTAGCCGCCGCAGAGATCAAAACGTTCGCAATGCGCAAATGGGCCGCATTGACCTGTCCATTAACCAAATCAAAAACATCCCTGCATTTATGGGTGAGGTGGATATTTTAAAAACGCTCCAACTCTTGCCCGGGGTACGCAATGCAGGAGAGGGCAATGCCGGTTTTTATGTTCGTGGTGGTGGTGCCGACCAAAACCTTATTATGCTGGATGATGCTGTGGTGTACAACACGGGTCACCTGTTTGGTTTTTTCTCGATTTTTAATTCCGACGCCATTAAAAACACCTCACTCATTAAAGGAGGCATGCCGGCACAATATGGAGGCAGGCTTTCTTCGGTGCTGGATATTACCATGAAAGATGGTAACAACCAGAAGTTTGAAGGGGAAGGTGGAATTGGGGCCATTGCTTCCAGGCTATCGCTGCAGGGTCCATTGGTCAAAGACAAAGCTTCCTTTATTGTTTCGGCGCGGCGTACTTATGTAGATGCCCTGGTTAAGCCTTTTGTCAAAAAGACATCCGATTTTTATGGTTCGGGCTACTACTTTTATGACCTCAATGCAAAAGTAAACTACCGGTTCTCCGACAAGGACCGCTTGTACCTGAGTGGCTATTTTGGCCGCGATGTTTTTACTTTCAATAACCAGCGCCGCTCATTTGGCGCCAATATTCCCTGGGGAAACAGCACGGCCACGGTTCGATGGAACCATGTGTTCAATCAAAAATTATTCGCCAATGCTACGGTGGTGTACAACGATTACAACTTTAAATTTGCAGCGTCGCAGGACAATTTTTCTGTATCGCTGGCTTCGGGTATCCGGGATGGCAGCGCCAAAGTAGATTTCGATTATTACCCGGCTCCCAAACATAAGATCAAGTTTGGAACTTTAGCCACTTACCACAAGTTTACCCCCAATGTAGTTAGCGGCCGCCAGGATTCTGTGGTGTTTGCTCCCAGCAACGAAGACAACAAATTTGCCCTTGAAAAAGCTGTTTATGTGCAGGACGATTGGGATATCAGCGACCGCCTTAAATTAAATGTAGGGCTGCGGTGGACCGGCTTTACCCAGCTAGGACCCTACACCCGTTTCACCAGGGATGCCAACCGCAATAAGCTGGATAGCATTGTTTACCAACGGGGCGACAGGATAAAAGACTACAATGGCCTTGAACCCCGGGCCACATTGCGTTATACCATCAATGAAGCATCTTCTCTGAAGGCTGGCATCAATCGCAATTTTCAATTTATTCACCTGGTCAGCAATTCCGGATCTACGCTGCCAACCGACCTGTGGGTGCCTAGCACATTTACCGTAAATCCGCAAATTGGTTGGCAATATGCCCTGGGATATTTTCAAAATGTTCGCGATAACATGTTTGAAACTTCCGTGGAAGTGTATTACAAGCAAATGCAAAACCAGATAGAATATAAAGAAGGGTACACACCTGGTTTACAAGACCCTGAAGAAGAATTTGTATTTGGCAAAGGATGGAGCTACGGCGCCGAATTTTTAGTAAATAAGGTGCAGGGCAGCTTAACGGGGTGGGTAGGTTATACGCTATCCTGGACCTGGCGCCAGTTTCCGCAATTAAACGAAGGCAATAGATATCCAGCGCGTTACGACCGGCGCCACGACCTATCGGCGGTAGCCACCTACGAGTTGAGCCCCAAATGGCGTTTTGGCTCTGTGTTTGTTTTTGGCACCGGCAATGCCACGTCACTTCCGGAGCGCTTTTATATAATAGAAGGCGTACTAACGCAGGAGTATAGCCGAATAAACCAATACCGGATGCCTTCTTATCACCGCCTCGACCTTTCGGCCACCTACACGCCACAGGCCAGGAAAAAACGCAGGTATGAAGGTAGTTGGGTGTTTAGCATCTATAATGTTTATAGCAGGCAAAATCCTTACTTTATTTATTTTGATCAAACCGGCAGCCCATTGGAAGGAACACTAAAAGTAGAAGCCAGGCAGGTTTCTCTTTTTCCCATTATACCTGCCGTTACTTACAATTTTAAGTTTTAGGCAAGGCTCCAAAATATTGTACTAAAAAGGCTGATTGTCTTAACTGCTCCATGATGGTGCAAGCACTTTATTATTGGTTACAGGTTGTTGATTTTGCTCCATTGCTTACGCCATTGGTTCAATACCTTCAGCATGAAGTTTTGCAATACCGTTTCATTCAAGGCATGATTATAAGCTATCTCTGTTTGTATATCCCGGGTTTTTATATAATAAACCATAAGAAAAAACCGGCCCTATTGGACCGGTTTACTTAAAAAACAAAGCAATCGTTAGCCGAAGAGTTATCAAAAATATCAGGCAGTACGGGCCAACTCGGTGCGGAACACACCTCGCTTGGAGCCGGAAGCAACCTGCTTTATTTGTTGCAGTTTTTGTTCAAATTGTTCGTGAAGCTTTTGTGCAGCTGCATCATATGCAGCACCATCTTCCCAGGCATTCCTGGGGTTTAAGATGCTGGCGGGCACACCCGTGCAAGTGGTAGGAATGCGCAATCCAAAAACAGGTTCTGTTTCAAAAATTATATTTTCCAGCAACCCATCCAGCGCAGCTTTGATCAGCAAACGCGTATACGCCAGTTTGATGCGGCTGCCGGTACCATAAGATCCACCGGTCCATCCTGTATTCACCAGCCAGGTATTTACAGAATTTCCTTTAATTTTTTCCTTCAGCATTTTTGCGTACACCTGTGGATGCAGCGGCAAAAATGGCGCTCCAAAACAAGCACTGAATGTGCTTTTAGGTTCGGTAATGCCGGTTTCGGTGCCTGCAACCTTGGCTGTGTAACCGGCCAAAAAATGATACATGGCCTGGTCTGATGTTAGCCGGCTGATAGGCGGCAAAACCCCGGTAGCATCGCAGGTAAGGAAAAAAATATTGTCGGGAATGCCCGCAACGGAAGGTATGACTGCACCTTCAATATAAGAAAGGGGATAGGATACACGGGTGTTTTCGGTAATGCTGCTGTCTTCGAAATTTATCTTGTTGGTGCCCGGATAATAACCTGTATTTTCTACCAATGCCCCAGGCCTGATGGCAGCAAAGATCTGTGGCTCCTTTTCGGGGCTTAATCCAATGCATTTGGCATAACAGCCACCTTCAAAGTTAAAAATGCCCTGGTCGCTCCAGCCGTGTTCATCGTCTCCAATAAGCCTGCGTTCCGGGTCTGCACTCAGTGTTGTTTTTCCGGTACCGCTTAACCCAAAGAAAAGTGCAACATCTCCGCTTTTACCAACATTAGCGGAGCAATGCATGGGTAAAACCTGCTCCATGGGCAACAGGTAATTGAGTACGGTAAACATCGACTTTTTGATTTCACCCGTATAACCCGTGCCGCCAATTAAAATATGCTTTTGGGCAAAATCAATTACTACAAACTGCAATGCCCTTGTGCCATCCACTTCGGGGTCGGCTACAAAGCCGGGAGCATGAAAAATATGCCACTGGGGTTCAAAGGTTTCCAGCTCCGCACCCTTGGGTGCAATAAACATATTGCCCGTAAAAAGGCTGGCCCAGGGCTTTTCAGAAACCAATCGGAGCGGAAGAGCAAATTGGGGATCGGCACAGGCAAAAGAATCGCGTACCCATAGCTGGCGGCGCGAAAGATACTGCATCATTTTGCGGTGCAATTGTTCGGCACAGGCAGGTGAAATGGGTTGGTGAAATTCGTTCCAATGAACAAATTCATCGCTCAGGTCGTCCTTTACAACATACTTGTCTTTGGGCGACCTTCCGGTAAACTTTCCGGTGCTGATGACGAGGGTATTGTTTTGGTCGAGTGTGCCTTCACCCATTCTGATGGTTTCGCGGGTAAGTTCACCCACATCGCATTGGTAGTGCAGCAAGGGCTTGCGAATGCCCTGGCACCATAACTGTTGATCAATAGAAGCAAGCAATCGTTGGAACATTTATGGCTATTTAGAATTGAAGCTACTAAAAAAACAAAAATGACACCAAATAGCCATCTGAAAAGGAAAAAATATTTTTCAAACGCTTTTTTTGTGTAAAAACTACACTTTTAGGGATTGTAGCTAATTGATGAATTTTGTTTTACGTGTGCTCGTTCTTGTTGAAACTTGTTTAAGAAAACAATAAAACCCTTTTAGATTTTTCAATAATTGTGGTTGCGAAAAAAGGTTTGCATTTTACTTTCCAAATAGGATTTTTTAATAAAAATGAACACCGCCATTTTCTAAAAAGAGATGAATGGTTATTTCATTGTGTCGGCAGCTAAGGAATTACTGTGGTCTCAAAGTGCAATGATCATTAAAAGAGTAGAAGGCAAATAATATAATGTTTAAGGTATTGGATGGGTCCATGAAATAAAGTTTCTTAGAAAATCAAAAAGTTCATTTTACCTGCAGCTAAAAATTCTTTTGCATACAGAGATTTCAAATTGTAAGCAATATTTGATCCTTATAATAAAAGAAAAAGGGGTGTATGACACACCCCCTTTGAGCTATAAACATTTGATGCCGGTTCGAAGAATTTGTAGGAATTATTACCGAGGAGCCACACTAAATTTTAACGGTGCGCATATAATCGGCGTTTGCTTTTGCGGCTTCCAAAGGAGTGGTGCCGGCATAGGCTTCCTGCTCCACAATATAGTACTGCATACCTGCCTTGTCTAGTTCCTGCAACATGTTTTGGTAGGGGATGGTGCCTTTACCCAACACAACCGATTCAAACTTGTCAGTACTGCCCGATATTGTACCCCTGTCTTTTACATGGCACAGCGTAAACCGGTTTGGATATTTTTTCATCCAGGCTATTGGGTCCTGGTCGGCAATTACCACCCAGTAAATATCCATTTCAAAGTCGACGGTGGCAGGGTTGGCTATTTGCATCATTACATCCTGTGGCAATTGTCCCTCCACCGGGCGGAACGAATAATCATGGTTGTGGTAAGCAAACCTCATTCCGCGTTGCTTGCAGATGTCGCCGCACTGGTTGAAGCGATCCGCGGCCTTTTTATAAAAGTCGAGGCTTTTATTAGGTCCAAGGTAAGGGCAGATCAGGTACTTCATGCCAATGGCTGCTGCTTCGTCGGCTTTTTGCTCAAAATTGGTATTCATATCGCAATGGGTTGAAACCATGTTTAGCCCAATTCCGTCGAGGTAGCTTTTCAACTCTGTATTTTTCATGCCCCAGAATATTCCTTTAGGGCCCTCATAACCTTCCACCTGCTTGTACCCATAATCAGCTACTTTTTTCAAAACACCTTTGGGATCTTTCGGAAAGTCATTGCGCAGGGTATACAATTGCAGGCCAAAGGGCCGGGCCGAGGCACTATTTCCGCCAAGGGCAGTTTTACATCCGGTCATTTTGGTGGCAAAAGAGGTAAGGAAAAGACCGGAACCTAATGTTGTAGCGGTCTTTAGAAAATTTCTGCGGTTATTGTCCATGTGGCAGGGGTTAAAGAATTAATATGGGGGCCAATTTATGTAAAATATTTCCATGGCCGGTTATTTGTACTGGACGACCCATAAATGAAAAGAGTTACCTACTGAAGAACCAAAATCGAACCTAGTTGTACTCTTGAATGTTGCTACAAGTGAAAAAAAGTATTAAACCTATAAAGTGTACAGTATGCACCAAATATCAATTGAAAAAGATTTCCAGGTTTCTGCCCAGCAATTGTTTCATGCATGGACCGACCCCCAGGCTTTAAAGCAATGGTGGCATCCAATGGGCAACGATCTTGTGGATGTACAAAACGATTTAACCCCAGGGGGTACTGTTAAGTATGTTTTTGAAACAGGAAACAGCCAGGAACCAATAGAAATCAGTGGCCAATACGAAACGGTAGAGCCGGAGCGGCAACTGGTGTACACCTGGAACTGGCATTTGCCCCAGGCAACGGTTGGCAATGGCCATTATAAACTTACCATCAGTTTTGAGCCAAATGGCACCTACAGCAAGCTTTTTGTTCGGCAGGATAATTTCGATTCGGAAGAAGCGGTAAGGCCGCACCAGGAAGGCTGGGAGCGGGCATTAAACGATTTGGAGGGTTTCTTATCAAAAAACGACAACCAGTAATGGAAGAAAACAATAGCGCAAGAATAGCCGGAGATTTCCGGCTTTTTTTATGCCCTACCTTCTGCATACATCAGGTGCAGCAAGTGCTCATACTTTTGCTGGATCTGCCTGCGGCGCAATTTAAGGGTGTGGGTAAGTTCTCCTCCTTCAATGGTCCACTCCATGGGTAATAAGTGAAACTTTTTTACCTGCTCCACCTGGTTAAATAGCTTGTTGTATTGCTGCACTTCTTTATGAATGATTTGTTGCACTTCTTTATCCTGTACCACTAATTCATTACCGGGATAAGATTTTCCCCGTGAAGCATACCATTCTTTTACCACATTGAAAGCCGGAACGATGAGTGCCGATACAAATTTTTCGCCTGCCCCGGTAACCATCAGCTGCTCAATCCAGCGGCTTTGCACCATGCTGTTTTCAATGGGTTGGGGTGCCACGTATTTGCCGCCACTGGTTTTAAACATTTCTTTTTTACGGTCGGTTATTTTTAAAAATCGCTCTGCTTCCCAAATGCCAATGTCACCAGTATGCAACCAGCCGTCCTTCACCGTGTCGGCAGTTAGTTCCGGCTGTTTGTAATAACCCATCATTACATTTTGTCCACGAACCAGTATTTCACCATCGGCCGCCAGTTTTACCTCCACACCATTAAGTACCGGTCCTACGGTTCCAAACCTGCGGCCTTTCTTTCCATACCGGTTGCCGCTGATAACGGGTGAAGCCTCCGTCATACCGTACCCTTCCATAATGTTGATACCTGCCGCCGCAAATATGCGCAGCAATTTTACCTGGCAGGCGGCAGCACCCGTAATGATGGCCCGCACCCTGCCACCCAATGCTGCTCGCCATTTCGAAAAAACAAGCTTGTTGGCAAGGGCTAATTGTGCACCATACAGGGGACCCATATCCCGGTTGATCTCGTACTTTTCTGCCAGCCGTAAGGACCAATGAAACAATCCTTTTTTTAGCCCGCCCAATTCGGCGCCTTTGGCCAGTATTTTTTCATACACTTTCTCCAGCAGCCTGGGAACCGTAGTAAATATTACGGGTTGCACTTCCTGGAGGTCTTCTGCAATGGTGGCTGTGCTTTGGGCATAATAAACCGACACGCCGGTAAAGAAATAAAGGTAGGTGGCCGTTTTTTCGAAGGCATGGTTGAGGGGTAAAAAACTCAATGCCTTGTCACCCCGAATCCCTATTTCTTCAAAAAGAGGATAACAGCTCATTACATTGCTCATCAGGTTTTGATGCGACAACATAACTCCTTTGGGTGTACCAGTGGTTCCGGAAGTATAAATAATGGTAGCCAGGTCGGCAGGAGTAATACCGTTTTTAATTTGCTTTAAAGCTTCGTGTGGCACCTGGTCTTCTGCAACTAAAAGATCTTCCCAATGCAACTCTCCGGCTACTTTTTCAAAAGTGTAAATGCCCTGAAGGTGTGGCAGGTGCGGCAAAACGGGCTCGGCTTTCTCCAGCAATAGCGCATCGTTTACTACCAGCATTTTTACCTGGGCATGCTCCAAAATATATTGCAACTCGTTGGAGTGAACGGTAGGGTATAGGGGCACCAGCACAGCCCCTATTTGTTGCAGCGCAAGATCGAGCAACAGCCATTCGGGTCGGTTTTTACTGATCAGGGCCACTTTATCACGGCCCGCTGCAGAACCATCGCCTGCTGATATTCCTGCTTCCAAAAGGCCTGCAGCCAGCCGGTTTGTTAGTGACTTTACCTCCGCTGTGCTATACCGGCGCCATTGGTCGCCCTCTTTGGCTGCCAGCATATCGGGCAGGGGGCAATGCTGAAGCTGGTAATCAACAAGATCAAACAGGCGCAGCGGCATATTTTGGGTCAGTGTGTTCATAAGTTCAACGGGCCGTAATTTACCGAGAAAATAAGATGCCTATTTTCCGGGGGGCAAAGCTCGTGGTTTGCCGGCAAAAAAAGGCGGCAATATTGCCGCCTTTCCAGGCAGTTACAAAAGCGTAAGAAACTGTAACTGCCGTGGCCTCACCCAATAAAACAAGTCATAAAAAAGAAAAGTACAAACGGGTGTGCCTTCCATATTTAACCAACAACCAACGTGCCATTTTTTCAAAATGGATCAGGCTCTTTTAGGAACCTCTTTCGACTCCATTGGTTTGCTTCTTTTGCTGCTCAGGTATTTTTGCCGGATGATTTCACTCATTGGCTTTTGGTGCACTTTGCTTTCTACCCAGGAGATCACATCGAGGTAGGCAAAGGACCTGGTTTCATAGCGATTTTTTTCCAAATGTTTGATGCTTTGCAAAAAGGCTTCCAGTGCCGGTTTCAGCTTGTGCCGCGATAAGTGGAAAGACGCCCGCAAAAAGCGGAACATTTCCTCCTCCACCACCGTTAGGTTTTTCATTTTTGCCATAAACCGGTACACCGATTTGGTGAGCGATTCCATCAATTCAAAATTGCCCAGTTCGTAGTGGGCCAACAGGTGCATTAGTCGGGCATAACATTGCAGGTCGGTGCGCAGGTCTACATGATCGTTGATGATGCGCTGCAGGTAATCGATGGAGGTTGCAAAATCGCCGGATCCAAAATACAGGGTGGCAATTTTGTAATTGAACACCATAACGCGGTGCGTATCTAAAAACAACCGGAACTCGGAAATTTTTTCTTCCAGGTGCGGCACCAGTACCAGGCCTTCCTTAAAAGTGCCCAGCATAAAGTGCTGGTTGATTTTTGCCTGCTGTATATAAATAAAAGTCTGAACCCGGAAGTTGTCGTGGTGCTGTACCAACGGCTTTTGCGAAAAAGCCTCAAAATGCTGCAGGGTTTCTTCAAACTTCTGATAATTGCGCAAATCGAAATGTGCATTCAGCAGGTTATGCAGCCCTTTAATATAATGGCCCGTTTCCACCTGTATCATCCAGGAGTGGGTCTCAAACAGGTCGACCCATTTTTGCGTGTAGCGGTAGTACATCAAAAAATCCTGGCGGATAAAAGCATACCAGCAATAACTCTGGCAGAGATACAACCGTTCGTAAAACCCCACCTGCTTGTGTGCATTCCGGGGCAGGGTGGACCGGAAAAATACCCGCACATCTTTTTCATCATCCTCGTTGCGCACATGGCCATTCTTTACATACCAGCTGTATAATTGCAGCGACAGGTTGGAAAGTTGGGTAATCATCCAGCGCCGTTCGTGCACCCCAGTAGATTCTACAGCCAGCAGGTCGGCTTTGTGCTGGATGCTGCGGGTAATGTGCAGGGTTTCGATTTTCTTTTCCAGCGAAATCACCTGCATCAAAATGGAATCCTGGTAATACTGGTGTGCCTGTTCCTTTACGCGGTCCAGGATCTTTAAACTTTGCAGGTAAAGTCCTTTATAATACAGAATCCGTGCATATTCCAACTGCTCGTTCAATTCAAAGTCTATATTCTCGGTACGCTTCAACAAGCGCAGCGATGCCAGTACCTGTTTGTACAGATGTGTTTTTAAGTTGGAAAGTTGCGGTTTTTCTGTTCCGGGCAGTTTTTTCAGCAACAGCCGTTCATCGTACTCACTCATTTTATCAAGCGCATCAAACAGCTGGATAATTTTCAGGTCTTCCTTTGCCGAACTTCTTTTGATATATAGCTTGAAATGGCGCTTTTCTGACTTTTCCAGGGAGTGGATCAGTTGAAATAACGTATCGGAAAATCTATTGGCCATAATGGAGAAATGCTCTTAAAACCCTTATCTGACAATGCTTTTGGCAACCCACACAGGTTTTAGAGATAATTTTAAGCAAATTTATTTGATTCCGGTCACGAAATAACATGTGCTATTTTCGTTTTAACAGACCGGAACAAAACATACGGCAGCAACCGGAAGTAATAGAAAAGGAAAGAATCGTTAGCCGCCCTGGTCGAAAAAAGCTGTACGGCAGCAAAGTAAAAAGATTATTCGAACTATTTCATATGGCAAGCAATCGTTAGTCGCCCGCTGTTTCTACAGTGGGCTTTTTCTTTTTACGGGGTGTGAAGATAGGTGGCCCTGCTTTACCGGAGAAAAATTTTTCCAAACCTGCTCAGGCAGGGCGCTTGGCTGGATGGATTAAAGGAAAAGTTCCGGAATGCTCCTTTCGAATGTACTTTTTGGATAATGGATGGGCTCTTTCGGATAGCCATTATGGCCACATAGGCCTACATTTGCTCCTTCAAAAAATGTTGCGCACAACATTTTAATAAATACGATGAACACGCCCCGTGTAAATCCAATGCTTTCCATAATCCGTCCCTAAAGGCGCTTAGGCAACAGGAAAACATTTTTTCAGATTATCCGATACAGGTATAACAAAACAGTCCTCCTGCAAAACAGGGGATTTTTTTATTTCCTTATAGCCAGGCCCATAAATTCAGCCATCCACTGGCCCACCAGGTCCATCCATTTTACCTCGCTTTTGGGGTTGTGCATGCCATAACCATGGCCACCGGATTCGTATAAATATAGGCGGTGCGGCAATCCAATGCGTTTCATGGCAGCTGCAAATAATAAGCTGTTTTCCACCTTTACACCATCATCTTTGGCATGTACCAAAAAAGTGGGTGGGGTTAATGCATTTACCTGCAGGTCATTGCTAAAATTCCTGACCTGGTCCGGACTGGGGTTTTTACCCAGCAACTGTTGCCGCGATCCTGTATGCCCTATGGAATCTGCAAATGAAATAACGGGGTATACGAGGATCATGAAATCAGGGCGCAGGCTGGTTTGCTTTGGATTTTCGATATAGGCTTTTTGAAAATGAGTTCCGGCAGTGGAGGCCAGATGCCCCCCGGCAGAAAACCCCATGATGCCAATCAGGCCTGGATTAATGCCCCACCTGCCGGCCTCTTCCCGAACCAACTGAATGGCCCTTTGCGCATCCTGCAACGGTCCTATTTGCGGCTGCTGCATGGTGGCCTCGCTGGGCAACCGGTATTTTAAAACAAATGCCGTGACGCCCATTTCCGTAAATTTTTTTGCCACATCAACCCCTTCATGGCCTGCTGCCAAAATGGAGTAACCTCCACCCGGACAGATAATTACCGCGGCCCCATTGCGCTTGTCTTTGTCTGGAACATATGCCGTTAAAGTAGGCTTGCTCACCTTGGAAATAATTAACCGGTTGCTGGAATTTATTTCTGATTTTTCTTCATCGGTGCCAGGTTTCGAATTAGGAATTGCATCCTTATAAAGGGGCATAATGGTTTGGGCACTAACGTTCATGGGTAGGGTATAAAAAAGTGTGGAACAAAAAATTGCAAACCGGATCATGCTGTACTTATTTGACTGTAAAGTACACCCTTGTGAAATTTTTTAATCCATTATTCAACCCTTTGTCGGTCCTATAAGTTGGAATCCAATTGTAAATAAAAAAGTGTAAGCTGGAAGCAGCAATTATGATTTTGATCATTTTTAGTCTATTAAATAAATAGACTTTTTGTTTCCGCCTAATTTTGCTTTTTAAAATGCAGGAAACATCTACTTCAAGGATAAAAATTATATGAAAGCAAATAATGTTTTAGCAACCATTGGCCAGACGCCGCATGTACGGCTGCAACAACTGTTTGGCAAGGAACATAACGTATGGATCAAATTGGAACGCAACAACCCCGGCGGCTCCATCAAAGACCGGATTGCCTTATCGATGGTGGAAGATGCCGAAGCAAAAGGTTTGTTGCAAAAGGGCAGTGTGATCATTGAGCCCACATCAGGAAATACCGGCATAGGCCTGGCCCTGGTTAGTGCGGTAAAAGGGTATAAATTAATAGTGGTGATGCCTGAAAGTATGAGTGTGGAGCGCCGCAGATTGATGGCATTATATGGCGCCGAATTGGTGCTTACGCCCCGCGAAAAAGGCATGAAAGGCGCTATTGAAAAAGCATTGGAACTGGCAGCAACGACGCCCCATAGCTGGGTTCCGCAACAGTTTGATAACCCGGCCAATACCGAGGTGCACCGGCGCACCACAGCCCTCGAGATCCTCCAGGATTTCCCGGAGGGCGTCGACTACCTTATTACCGGGGTGGGCACTGGGGGGCATATTACAGGCGTTGCCGAAATATTAAAGGAGAAATTTCCAGCCTTGCAGGTGTTTGCAGTGGAACCCGAACTGTCGCCGGTGTTGAGTGGTGGCGCACCCTCCCCGCATCCCTTGCAGGGTATTGGTGCAGGTTTTGTTCCGTCCATTTTAAACACAGGCATATTAAATGGCATAATTCAGGTAAGCCGCGACGAAGCATTTGGATATGCGCAAATGCTGGCCAAAAAAGAAGGCATCCTGGCAGGTATTTCTACCGGTGCCGCATTGGCAGCAGTGGCTAAAAAGATTCCTGAAATGGCATCCGGATCAACCGTGCTTACTTTTAACTACGACACAGGCGAAAGGTATCTTTCCATAGAAGGTTTGTTTGAGTAAAAGTGAAACTTTCCAAACAACAAACCCGCACATTAAATGTGCGGGTTTGTTAGTCCTTATTTATTTGCCGTTAAAATAGGCTTGGAAGTTTGTCCTGACCGAACCGATTTTAAATAATTATAGATGGCTTTCAGGTCATTGTCGCTCATGTTAGAAAAAGCGGTCCAGGGCATATGGCTTTCTTCGTAAGCTTTGCCCATCCGAAACCGTTTGATAAAGTCTTCCTGCTTCCAGGTTTGTAGCCGGCTGGCCGCATCACCGCTAATATTGGGCGGGGTCAGGTGCGCCATTTTCGGATCTTCGGATTCATTGCCTCCGGCCAGTGGTGCTCCTATATATTCCCCCATGCCTCCCCGAACGGTATGACAGCCATTGCAATTGGCCACATTCATAACCAGGTATTTGCCATAGGCCGCGGAAGTATCGCGGGAAACTTTTTGGGGCACCGGGCCCGATGGCCCAACAGGCTTAATCATAAAGGCCATAATGGCACGGCCAACAATATTGAGGTTGTTTTCCGGCACTTTGTTGTGCACCGGCTTTTGGGCCCGCAGGTAGGAAATCACGGCAGTGAGGTCTTCGTCACTCATGTCATGAAAAGGCATAAAGTCAAGTACGGGCCGACCATTGGCATGAACACCATAACGCAGCACACGGGCCAGTTCGGCGTCGGTACGTTTGCCAATACCTGTTTCGGCATCGGGGGTAATGTTGCGGGCATAAATATTTCCAAAGGGCAGCTCAAAGGCGTATCCACCTTGCAGCGGCACATTCAATCCTGCTTTCAGCAACGAGTCGGCATTTTTGGGCCCGTGGCAATTCACGCAATGGGCTGGTCCGGTGGCCAGTTGGCGGCCTCTTTCAATAAGCACACTATCAGCCGAAGCTTTAATGTTAGGGTAAGGCGCGTCAAATTTTTTACGCAATTGCACTTCCATTGCAATAAAAAAAACAACAAGAACCGAAAGAATAACAATGCCGGTCCATTTCAGCACCTTTAAGGTTTTACGTAACATGATCGTGGGTTTTGGTTGCTGAGGCAAACATAATTTGGGCTTCGACTAAAAATATCCTGCTCCTGAATGAACCGTGCATTTTGCCGTATGACCTGTTGCATCAAAGAGGCATGCCGGTGTTCTGTAAATCCTGTAAATTGGACCCGATGCAATCCATTATTCGTTCCCGGCTTCAGGCTTCCCGTAAAGAATTGCTCGACCTAGGGCTGCGCAACCCCCTGATAAATTACCGCAGGCTGCGGTCGCGTGGCGTGCAGGTATTATCGGAGCGCAGTGTTGAGGTTTTCAGGTTATTAGTTGCCGAGGAAAAGCCGCTGTATTTTATTCCGGCAAAGGAAGGCGCAAATGATGCCCCGCCACCTGCAAACACAGCAGCCTATACCGATAACAAGTTGCAAACCGGTGAACTGGAAGCTTCTTTGCAAAAGCGGTTGCTGCAAACTTATTATGCGGCCAAAACTTCCATTGAAGAGCAAGGCGTAAATATATTGTACCTCGCATTGGGCATGGTTCATTGGTACGAGTCCGATAATAGTGCAGAAACACGGCGGGCTCCGGCCTTGCTGGTGCCTGTAACATTGGAACGATCCACGGCACGGGAACGGTTTTCCTTGCGCTATACCCTTGAGGATGTAGGCAGCAACCTATCGATGGAGGCCAAGGTAAAAGCAGAATGGGGCGTACAATTGCCTACCCTGCCCGAAGAAGAAGAGTGGACCCTTGAAAGTTTTTTTTCCCAACTGGAAAATGCGCTGGATCCCTTGCATCGGTGGAAGCTGGAGCGGGACGAGATTGAACTGGGATTTTTCTCTTTTGGCAAATTCATGATCTACCACGACCTGGACGATGAACAATGGCCTGCAGGTAAAAATCCGGTAGAACATTCATTGCTGCAAAGTTTGTTGCACCATGGATTTTCCGACGGTGCACCCACTGTGTCCGAGACGGATTTCATAGACTATGTGGCACCAGCGCAGGAGTTGTTTCAGGTAGTGGATGCGGATAGCTCGCAGGTGCTGGCCATGCTGGCAGTTCATGAAGGAAAAAACCTGGTGATACAGGGTCCGCCAGGAACCGGTAAATCGCAAACCATTACCAACATAATTGCGCATGCCATTGGGCAGGGAAAAACAGTATTGTTTGTGGCCGAAAAACTGGCCGCCCTGGAAGTGGTAAAACGCAGGCTCGATACCCTGCATCTGGGTGAAGCCTGCTTGGAACTACACAGTCATAAAGCCAATAAAAAAGGGCTCCATGCAGAACTCCGCAGGGTAATGGAATTGGGCAAACCAGCAGTGCAGCACCTGCAGCAACAGGTAGGGTTATTAACCTCCCTGCGCGATGAACTGAATGATTATTGCGGTGCGGTAAATAAGGAAATACAAAACAGTGGATTTACGGCTCATAGTGTTGTAGGGCTGCTGTTGCAAATAAACGAGCAGGCAGCAGGAGTTACATTACCCCGGATACCTATAGCCCTTTGGCATCAATGGAACACCACTAAAATGCAGGAAGCTGAGGCAATGGCCTCAGGCATGGAAGCCCGCTTAAAAGAATTGGGTGTTCCCGCTAAAAATGCATTTTGGGGTGTTGGTTTGCGGGTGCTGCTTCCGCAACAACAGGAAATTTTATTAGAAACATTGCGGGCTGCCCTTCAACAAACTACAGCGTTAACGGATGGTCTTCAATCAATCGCAGCAGCGCATCATTTGCCTTCCCCGCAAAGCCGCGAAGACACCCATTTACTGGCAAATGCTTTGGAACTTTTATCCCAAAATCCCGGTGTTTCCGGGCGGGCAATTTCCCAACCAACATGGGTAGAAAAAGCAGCCAACATTAGTAATTGGCTGCAGGATGGATATCATGCTGCAGCGTTGCAGCAGCAGTACTCCGATGCCTTGTTGCCACTGGCCTGGGATCAGGATGTATTGCCTATAAGAGAAGCGTTGGTAGCGCATGGCGACCAGTGGTTCCGTTTTATTTATAGCGCCTACAACAAGGCAGTAAAACGGCTACAATCATTGGTGCAACCCCCTTTGCCTAAAACACAAAAGGAGCGGCTGCAAATGGTGGATGCCATCATTGAAATGCAGCGGCTAAAGCCAGCCGTGCAGCAGCCAAATTTTGATGCTGCTACTTTATTCGGGCATTCGTGGCAAGGTATGGACAGCAATTGGAGCCTGCTTCAAAAGCAATTTGAATTTGCGCAACAGGTGCACCAACAACTGGCAGCCCGTAAAATACCTCCTCAATTCTTTAATGCTGTTGCTGCAAATGTTAATCAGCCAACTACTGTAGCCAACCATCAGCAATTATTGCAGCAATTGAATGCCCATGGCCGACTGGTGCAGTTGGTTGCCGAAAAATTGCAGCTTGACGAAGGTTTGCTTTTTGGAGGCAAAACCTTTTTAGCGCAACCCTTTTTGGCCCAAATGGAATGGCTGCAAAAATGGCTGGATCAATTGCCGCAGGTACATGGTGCCATATCGTGGAACAACCTTGCAGATGCAGCCGGCAATGCGGGTCTGGATGCGCTGGTGCACACCGGCAGCCATTGGGAAGGCGCTGCAAAATATTTAAAACTTGCACTGCAAAAGTCGTGGTGCGAATACCTTTTAGAGCAGGCATTGCAACAAGAGCCTGCCTTGCGCCGGTTTGAACGCAACCGCCACGAAGCCTTGATTGACCAGTTTGCAAAGCTGGATGTGCTCAACCTGCAATTAAACAGGGCCAAAGCGGCACTGGTGCATTGGGAAGGCATGCCCGAGCCGGAAGGGGGCGGGCAAATGCAAATTTTGCGCACCGAGTTCAATAAAAAAAGCAGGCACAAACCAATCCGCAAATTGATGGCCGATGCAGGTTTGGCCATCCAGGCCATTAAACCGGTTCTGATGATGAGCCCGCTTTCTATTGCCAACTTTTTGCCTCCTGGATCGATGGAATTTGACCTGGTGATTTTTGATGAAGCCAGCCAGGTGCGCCCTGTCGATGCATTGGGCGCTATTATTCGCGGCAAGCAACTGGTGGTGGTTGGCGACAGCAAACAATTGCCACCAACTTCGTTTTTTGATGCGGTTACCGGTGAGCCCGACGAGGAAAGTGAAAGCGTTACCGCCGACATGCAAAGCATATTGGGCTTGTGCGATGCGCAGGGAGCCCCACAGCGGATGTTGCGGTGGCATTATCGCAGCCGGCATCAGTCGCTGATCCAGGTTTCTAACCACGAGTTTTATGAAAACAAGCTGGTTGTATTTCCTGCTGCAGGCCAAAAGCAACAGGCGGGATTGTACTTCCACCATTTACCCGATAGCGTTTATATGCGGGGTACTACCCGCACCAATCCCATGGAGGCCCAAACTGTAGTGGCTGCCATTTTGCATCATGCCCGCAAACATCCCAAACTTTCGCTGGGTGTAGCCGCCTTTAGTACAGCGCAGCGCCAGGCCATACAAGATGAACTGGAACAGCAGAGAAAAGCAAACCCTGATGTAGAAGCTTTTTTCAGCAGCCACAAAGAGGAGCCTTTTTTTATAAAAAACCTGGAAAATGTACAGGGCGATGAACGGGATGTGATTTTTATTTCCATTGGATATGGACGGGACAATGAAGGCTATTTCTCCATGTCGTTTGGTCCGCTCAATGCCGAGGGTGGAGAAAGACGCCTGAATGTGCTGATCACCCGTGCAAAACTTCGTTGCGAAGTTTTTTCTAATGTAACGGCTGCGGATATTGACCTGGGCAAAACCCAAAGTGCTGGCATTGCTGCATTAAAGCGGTTTTTACATTTTGCGCAGCATGGGCAAATGGACCTACCCACTGCAACTGGTTTACCCGCCCAAAGTCCTTTTGAGGAAACAGTGGCCCAACGCCTGGTACAACTTGGTTATAAAGTGCACCGGCAGGTTGGTTCCATAGGATTTTATATCGACATGGCCATTGTTGATCCCGAGCACTCTGGACGATACTTGATTGGTATTGAATGCGATGGCGCTTCTTATCATTCTGCACGGTCGGCCCGCGACCGCGACCGCCTTCGGCAGCAAGTGCTGGAGGCCATGGGCTGGACCATTCACCGCATCTGGAGCACCGACTGGTTTCGCAATCCCGAACAGGAATTAGCAAGGGTAGTAGCGGCCATTGAGCAATCCTGGAAGGTGCAATTGGATAATCCTGAAGAGGAAGATTTGCCCGGTACCGATACCAGTTTGATAAGGGAAGAAGTGATCGCAACAAGCAATGGATTGGAGGCTTATAAAGTAGCACAATTGCCGGCAGAAATTGCTACCAGGGAGGTGCACCTGCACCCGGTGGGTAAAATGGCCAGATGGGTAGAAATGGTGGTGGCTACCGAAAGTCCGGTGCATGAAGAAGAAATCATTCGCCGCATGGTGGAGGCAGCCGGTGTAACGCGTATTGGCCCACGCATAAGAGACCACATCAGGCTTGCTATCAGGTTTACAGAAGGCAGCGGACGAATCGAACGTAAAGAACAATTTTTATGGTATGCCGGGCATTCCCTGGCGCCTTTGCGCGACCGTTCGGGCCTTGCTGCGGCATCAAGAAAGTTTAAATACATTGCTCCAGAAGAAGTTGCTGGCGTGTTGCTGAAAATAGTTGGCGATGCAGTTGCCATTGACCCGGAGGCTGCCTTTCCACTGGTAGCAAAAGCCCTGGGATTTTCCAGGGTAACGGAAGAAATGCGGCAGGATATATTGAATGTTATTCCTTCCCTTGTCCGTGCCGATATTCTGGTGCAGGAAGGGAGTGTCATTACATTGAAATAATAGGTTTGAGCGATTAACCCGGAAGTATAAGTGCTTTTTTGGAAAACAGGATGCACATTGTTTGGGTATAAAACAGGTTACAAGGATTTCCCTTTTAAAGCCTTTCCAACCCGTAATTTGCATGTTGCACCGTCCATAAATTTTTAAAGGTTTGTATAAATTATGTTTCATTTAAATGCTCCGGACCCTCAGATATTGGTAGCGCTGGTAAAAATGAAAATGCCTTTTGGCAAATACAAAGAAACCGTGTTGTGCGACCTTCCGGTATCCTACCTCGAATGGTTTCAGAAAAAAGGGTTTCCGGATGGCAAACTGGGCATGTTGCTGCAAACGCTTCTGGAAATTAAAATGAACGGATTAGGAGAGTTGTTGGTTACTATAAAAAAGATGGAATCGGGCAAATAACTTTACTTGCCTTGATTGATATTATAACCCCGATGATTGGCTCTTATAAAAATTCGATTATTATCAAAACTGGTTTTTAAAATCTTATTACATGCAACAACCATACAATGCATCCGACCTTTTTGAGGCATGCCGGCGAAACGATACCGATGCTGTTCAACAAATTATAACTGCCCATCCGGAGTTGATGTCTGTTCAGGATGCAAAAGGTTTTTCTCCGGTGCTGATTGCGGTGTATAACCAGGCTGAAGAGGCAGCGCAATGCTTGCTTCAAATGGGTGCACCCGCCGACCTTCCGGATGCATCGGGCAATACTGCATTGATGGGAGCCTCATTTAAGGGATTTACCCAATTGGTATCGGCGTTGTTACAAGCAGGTGTAGATATAAACCAGCGCAATGGCCAGGGCGCTACAGCATTAACCTTTGCTGCTACTTTTGGTAAAATGGAGGTTGCCGAAATATTGCTGGAACATGGGGCTGCATGGGATGTGCCCGATTCCCGCGGCAAAACACCCATTGATCATGCTGTAATCCAGGAAAACGAACCTATGGTACGGCTGCTTGAAAAGTACGAACAACGCGGTCAGTAGATTGTTGCCGGAACCAGCATTCTATAATTATTACTGGAATTTTTTTTCTAAGACTTGTATCTGGCGGCATCGAAAATCATACGCCAATTTCCCTGTTCATTAAATTCTTTCCTATAAGCCACGCAATGGTGGTTATGTACCTGAAAGAATTCACTCCGTTGTTTTTATAAATAACCCATCGCATCATAAACAACATACCCCAGCATTTCACGCAACAGGCGCTGCCAATGGTACAACGCACCCTCATAAGGAATAAAATTGTCAGGTGAAAACCTGCGGCGGGAGGTATAAAAATCCGTAGCAAAAGTTTCGGCGTTAATGCCTGACTTTATAAAGCAACCGCTTGCCCTTTTCATGTGGAAAGCCGATGTAACCAGCAGCAGTTTTTTCAAATGGGGTTGGCTTTCTAGCAGCTTTGCCGTGAACTGTGCATTTTCATGGGTATTGCGGCTTTTTTCTTCCGTCAGGATCAGGTGCTCAGGTATGCCGGCATAAAGCAACATTTTTTTTATTTCCGCCGCCTCTGATGAATAAGTGGTTACCAATGACCCCGACCCACCTGTAATTACAAAGCTGCGCACTTTGCCCATTCTATACAATTGCAGGGGGTGCAAAACACGGTCGGCGCCGCGGGTAATATACATACGGTCGTGGGGCAGTTTTTCCTGGTCGGAAATGCCACAAAGTATAATGGCAGCATCATAGGTTCCAACCTGAGCCATTGGTTTTGGACCTTCTTCCCAACCCAACATGGCCTCATTTGCGAGGAATGGGTTGGTGAAAAAAAGCACCATTCCCAATGCCGCAACCAATGCCGTCTTTCTGCGCTTAGGCTTTTTGGCAACAACAGCAACCACCAATGCAGCCACAATCCATAAAATAGGAGTGACCAGGTAATACAAAACCTTAGACAAAACAAAAAACATGGATGCAAAGAAATAGGTTACTGGAACAAAAAGAACAACCAATCATTGGTTGCTTAATAAATGGCAGTGCATTTGCCTCACATTAGGTACACAAAAAATATAGGTTATGAATAAGTTGTGGGTATCGATATGTGTAATTTGTTTGGGTTCGCCTGCCCTTGCCCAGAAAAAGGGTACCGGCAAGCAGGAATTACCAACCAGGAAGGAACATCAATTGCCAAAAAATGCAGCAGCCTCTTCACCGGTCATTTCGCTGACCGATAGGGGCAATTATGCAGCCAAGGCACCAGGGGCGGCCGGACAGTTGTCCATTGCCGACCCGGTTATCAGGGCTTATAATATGCGCAGCAATGGGGCCAACATCAGGCTTAGTGGTTCGGGCGTTATGGGCGCTCCACGGGGCACCTACGGGTTTGCCAACGGCCAAATATCCTTGCGCTCCACCGATGCCCCCTCCATTGGCGGCATTACCGGCAGCGGCTCGGTAGGAACCGGAACCAGCACCGGCGGTGTGGGCATGGGCGGCATGGTGCCGCATGTAAATGGTAAAAACATCTACGCTGGCCCGGCACTTTGGGGCTCGGCGCGGAACCTGCAATTGTCAGATTCAGTTTTGCGCAGAAGGCCGGGAAATAAATAACCCCTCGTTGAAGGGTCCTTATTTATTTAACTAAAGCAGGAAGGCATGGATTTTTTGGTATAGCCTATAAAACAAAAATTATGGAGCAAAAAAATAAGGAGCACCAAACAGGCCAGGAAGGTGGCATCGGCCGAACTAATAACCAGGTTGGCGGAGAGGGGGAAACCGGGCAAAACAGCAATGGCAAAAATGACATCAGTAACATAGACCAGCAGGAAGGCAGCATGCACCATGGCGAAACCGGTGGCAGCGGTCACCTGGCTCCAAGAGACAATAGAGAAGAGTCAGCGCAATAGTTTTAGGTATGATGAATCAATCTTCTTTCCATAAAAAAAGCTGGCGAAAACGCCAGCTTTTTTTATGGGAAGAAATTATGCTATTTGAATTTATAGGTAAACGCCAGTCCATGCGACACACCGGTAAAGGGCATCAGGCTGATGTTTTCGTTTTTAAACAATTTGTTTTTATGCCAATGGGGAATCATGATGCCTGAAAGCACGCCGACTGCAGTTCCAATAACAATATCGGAAGGAAAATGGCGGCCGCCGCGATGGCGCAGGTAAGCTGTAGAAGCAGTAGCCAGACCAGCCCCGGTAAACAGCCATTTATTTAATTTAGAACCGGGGTGATAATCGGCATAAACCTTTGCGGTGAAAAAGGTGGCAGTACCTACCAGAGCTGCGTGTCCTGCAAAAAACGAGTTTTTAGCATTTCCTTCCCGGGCATCGCCTTCCGATACGCCACCCGTGGCATATTGGTACACATATGGCCGGTAACGGTCTACAAAAGTGGTGGAACCCGTGTACAACGTACCAGTTACGGACATGGCCTGCAGGTAAAGCAGTGAAATCTTGGCAAAGTCTCTCCTGATTTCCTTATCGGCAAGCAATACAAAAGGTAAAGGCATAGAGCCATAAAAAAACAGGTCGCTGGTTTTGGCAGCATCCTCATTGTAATATTTGGTGGCCCAGCGGTCGAACCGGGGCAGGTCATTGCGGTTTACCTGGTTTATTTCTTCTAACGAAGTTGTTTCTTTATCATAGGCTTGGGTAAACCCGTAAAGTGTCCATGCGGTTAACGCAGCAGTCAGCGGGATGTCCAGCTTGGCTTTAATCTTATACACTTCGCCGTCGCGTGCCTGGTTGGTAGTTTTGCTTTCATAAACCGTTACCGGGGTGTCGTGCACCTGGCTGGTGGCCATAGAATCCCGGCCGGTTTCGATTTGGGTTGTGTCTTGTGCCAGGGCTGTTGTTACTGCACAGCAAAAAGCTGTGATCGTCATTACACACTTTTTCATAGCGGTGTTATTCATTTTCATTTTCTATTAAAAAAAACTATGCCGCACAGTTTGGTTATCGTAAGCACCCTACAGTTATTAAAACCAACGATGTTTAACAATTTGAATATTTGGCCGTTTAAATAAATGGTATTAAGTTTGCTAACACTGTTAGGAATCTTCAAAATGGGAATAGCAGAAAGAAAACAAAGGCAAAAAGAAGGGGTGAAGGCAGCCATTTTACAGGCAGCTTGGCACATGGTTGAGCAGGAGGGATGGCAGGCCCTGTCGCTACGCAAAATTGCTGATGCAATTGAGTACAGCGTTCCGGTTATCTACGACCATTTTGAAAACAAAGAGGCCATATTGCTGGAGTTTACCCGCAAAGGATTTCAATTGCTGAATGAGCAATTAAAAAGCGCTGTGGCCAAAGAAACAGCACCTACCCGACAGCTGGAAGCCATTGCCGGTGCCTACTGGAATTTTGCATTTTCCCATTCTGAGTATTACCAATTGATGTACGGCCTGGGGATGCCCAGTTGCGAAACGGTACGGCAAATACCTGAGCTCGGTACTTTCACCGACCTGCTGTTGCAAACGGTTCGGGCCATTATTGGTACCGGCGACAATAAAGAGGCCGACCCCTGGCTAAAGCTGCATACGTTCTGGTCTATGTTGCATGGGCTTATTTCTATAAATATGATGGGTAAAGAAAAAAAGCTGGATCCTATTCAACAAGCCGTTATGCACGATTTTACCCAAACTTTTATTCAAAGCCTACGGTAAGCAACTTTTTTTTGACCTTATTGTTAACACTGTTAGTTTTTTTAATAACGATATAAATTTAAATAAAATGAACCTGATCGATGCTTTAAACTGGCGCTATGCTGCCAAACAAATGACCGGCGAGCCTGTTCCTGCCGAGAAAATTGAAAACATTTTGGAAGCCACCCGCCTGGCGCCCTCTTCCATGGGTTTGCAACCATACTCCGTGATTGTTATTTCCAACCCAGAAGTAAAAAAAGAATTGCAGCCAGCAGCATACAACCAGCCTCAGATCGTACAGGCATCGCACCTCCTGGTTTTTGCCGCTTGGGATAATGTAACTGAAGACCATGTGGAACAATACATCAATGATATTGTACAAACCCGGGGTATTGCTGCAAAAACCTTGGACGCCTTTAAAGCCTCCTTATTGGGAATTGTAAACGGCCGCACCACCGAACAAAAATATGAGTGGGCTGCACGCCAGGCCTACATTGCTTTTGGTACCGCCATTGCTGCTGCAGCCACCGAGCAGGTTGATGCTACGCCAATGGAAGGCTTTGTGCCGGCTCAGGTAGATGAACTTTTAGGGCTTAAAGAAAAAGGCCTCCGTAGTGTAACCATTCTGGCCATAGGCTACCGCGATGAAACAAAAGACTTTTTAGCCAATGCAAAAAAAGTAAGGCGGTCGAAGGAATTGTTTGTACAGGAAATTGCCTAAACATTGTGCGCCATTAATCTATTGCCTGGGTATGATTGTTATGAGTAACGAATTGCCTCGGTTATAAATAATTTTCAATGAACATTCAAAAACCGGTCAACGCAATCTATCGTGCTGGTTATACCGACTATGATGGGCTGGACACATTCAGGGTAATGCCTTCAAGGAATGTGACGATGGACATGATGGACCCATTTATTTTTCTCAATCATCATGGGCCTCAGGTATTTGGTGCGGAAAATAAAGGTTTGCCTTTTGGCCCGCACCCACACAAAGGTTTTGAAACGGTTACATTTATCCTCGCCGGCGACCTGGTACACCAGGACAGCACCGGGTTTAACAACAACATACAAGCTGGCGGTATTCAATGGATGACCGCTGGAATTGGCATCATACATTCCGAAACGTCATCAGAAGCATTTAAGTCGGAAGGCGGACCTGTAGAGATATTGCAGTTGTGGATCAACTTGCCTGCATCATTAAAAAATACCCCGCCGGCATATAAAGGGTTGCAGCAAGGTGAAATTCCGCACCTTGCAGTAGCTGGCCCAGGCGTGGTTATAGATGCCGTTTCAGGCACATGGGAAGGCCACCCTGGTGCATTGCAATCCATTTCCGATGTACACCTGGCAACGGTTTCGCTGCAAAAAGAAGCATCGTGGTCCTTTTCATTAGGTTCCGGCCGTACCCTTCTTTTTTATGTGATCAGGGGAAATGTTACCGTTAACGGATCGGCCGCAGAAACCAACGATCTGGTAGCGTTTGAACAGGAGGGTACTGTCGTTAATGTTCGTGCAGAGGAAGATGCAATATTGTTGGTAGGCCATGCAAACCCAAACCAGGAGCCTATTGCAGCGCATGGTCCTTTCGTCATGAATACACAGGAAGAGATTCGCCAGGCATTTGTAGATTACCAGCAAGGGAAATTCGGTACCTGGAATCATTAAAATAATTAAGGGCAGGGGGCAAAAGATCAGCAGGCAGTTTACCTAAAGACAGGAGCAACAAACAGGATATAAACGAAAGGGTGGAAATAGGAACGAATGGAAAACAAATACAGCCAGGAAATATTGTTTGTAGTTAAAAGCACAGGTTTAAGATTTTAGAAGTATTTACATCCTGATCTTTGAACCCTTTTCCTTAATGCTATAAGTTTAAAATGAAAAACGTAAAAGATATACCCGTAATCATTGAACCCCGCGATGTGGTGGTAGGCAATCCTCATGCGCCAGTTACCATTATGGAATTTGGTGATTATGAAAGCGAAGCCTGTGTTCAGGCAAATGAAGTGGTAAAAGAAATTCTGGAGCATTATGGCGACCAGGTGAATTTTACATTTCGCCATTTCCCCCTTACCAAAATTCACCAGCGTGCACATAAAGCCGCCGAAGCGGCTGTGGCTGCGGCACAGGAAGGCAGGTTTTGGGAAATGCACCAGGCACTGTTCGCCAACCGGAGAAACCTGGGCATTATTTCTTTAAAAAGCTATGCCCGGGAAGCAGGTGTAACGAGCAAGCGCTTTTTAGAAGACCTGATGAATGGTACCTATGGGTGGCAGGTGCAGGGCGATTTGCAGGAAGGCTTGAAACTGGGTGTTCGAGATGTGCCGGCATTCTTTATCAATAAAAAACCGTTTGAAGGAACCTGGAGCACCCGCAATGTAAAAACATACATCAACGCTTTGTTGCAGGAATTAGAGCAAATGCCTACCGTTGGTGCCCGTAAAAAAAGGGCATAGGGCTGTTTTAACCTATACCAATAAATTTAACGGCAATTGATGCTTATGGGTTTTTGTTCACCAAAAAGCGTGAAGTCCTCCTCTCTACTTAGGATTGTTTTTTTATAAGTTTTTTGGAAAGAGAATAAATGCCGGACACCTTGCCGTGGATAATAATTTATTAGCAGCAAATACGTTTTTTCAAAGGCCTTTTCTTACCGGTAATGACCCGCAACAATCAGGTTATTACCGGTAAGTTCATGTTCAGATCTGGTCTACCCGAACCCATTTCATCCCGGCTGCTTTTGCTGCTTCCACGCCAGGGTTTCCGTCTTCAAATACCATACACCGTTCCGGCTGTACGCCTAATGTTTGGGCGGCCAATATAAAAGGATCCGGAAAGGGTTTGCCCCGCAAGGTATCATCGGCACAAACCAGCACTTCAACCAGGTGGTCTATTTGCAACAGGCGCAAGGTTTTAGATACCGTGCTTTTTCTTCCACCCGATACCACGCCAATTTTTTTACGGCCCGCATGCATCCGAAGGTGCTCTACCACAAAATGCAATGGTTTGGTTAGGCTTATAAATTCATCTACGAAAGTTTGTGATTTTTGCTGTGCAAATTGGGCCGGGTTGAAAGCGACGCCATATCTTCTGGATATTTCAGTTGCCACTTCTAAGGTTGGCACCCCAGCCAGTTCGTCTAAAATGGAAGGGTCTAAAACAAACCCATGTGCCAGGCCTGTTTTTACAAATGCCTGTTTGTGCAAATCCATATTATCGGCCAAAGTGCCATCGCAATCATACAAAAATGCATCGAAACCGTTAGCCGTTAAGTTATTGAGTTGGGCAAGCTGTTGCCTATGCTGCATTGGTTCTTTCACGTAGGTTGTTTCTTTTGAGCGGCAAAGGTACTTTCATTAGCTGCTAGAAAGGGTTAAAATATCATTGGTTCTACTATACTATACCTATGCATTAATAGCTGATCTTGGCGATTCCGCGGATCAATTAAAAAAAGTTATGGAATCGAACGCACCTGATGTAATTCAAGCTGTAAAAACGGATGGCTATAAAAAAAAAGCCCCGCAAGTCATTCACCTGCAGGGCTTTTTTGTGTTGGTAGTGACCGCGTCAGGATTCAAACCTGAAACCTTCTGATCCGTAGTCAGATGCTCTATTCAGTTGAGCTACGCAGCCAATATGTTGAAGAACTTTTCTGCCTTTTTCGTTGCATTTCTGCGTTTAGCGGAGTGCAAATATAGAACAGCACATGTTTTCTACCAACAGTTTTTTTAAAAAATTTTTTCAAAGCAATTGGAACCTGAACCTTTTATTACCGATTACAGAAAGGATGATCTTGTTAATTGCGTTAAATGTTGAGGTACTATAAGTCAGCAAACACTTACCGCACTTCTATTTCATCAACAAACATCCAGGCTGCATTGCCAGCACCGGGCAAACCAGAGCCGATTTTTTCTACAGGCTTAAGAACGATTTTAATAAATCTTCCTTGTTGTGCTGCAGCAAAAACTTCTAAGGTGCCTTTCTGCGGTGTTATGCCGTTAAACTCCCGGGCGGTGCCCATTCTTTTATAAGTTTTGCCATCGTTGGAAAGCGAAACTTCCATTTCCTGCGGAGGATATACCCAACTGCCCCCAGCCGATAATGCATGCGTAATAACGGACTCAATGGGTTGCACGGTTCCCAAATCAACTATAAAGGTGGCTGGCTTACCATTGTAGCCAATGAATTCAGCACTCCGGGCCATGCCTTTGGAATTAACTATGCCATTCACCAGGGTAAAAGCACCATCGCCGGGATAGTTTGGCGCAGGCGCTGGATTCAGGGTTACCTTTTTGCCGGTGGCTTTATTAAATTTCAACTTTACGGTAACGGAATCCAACACCTGCCCATTACGGTTGTACAATGCCGTTATATCCGATGTTTGATTGATGGTAATGGGAGCAGTATAATTTTTTTGAAATTGCACGCCGCCGATCCCGAAGGTTATTTTGCCTGCTTTGTCTTTGGAGGAAAGCTTTACCTGCAAGCCTTTATTTCCTGGTGCAGGATGCACTGTTGCGGCTATATCAAAATAAGCCTTGCTCCAATTTACTCCCCAACTGTTGAAGCGCAAGAATTGTGTTTGCAGCCGCTGTTCAAAGTCCGTCCAGTTCCTGGCAGTTTTGGAACTCCACAGCACTTCGCTTAGCGCACTGATGCGGGGAAAAATCATGTACTCCACTTTTTGCGGGTAACGTACGTATTCTGTCCAAAGGTTTGCCTGTGCACCTAAAACATACTTGGCCTGGGCTTCGTTTAACTCCTTGGGTATTGGTTCGTAACGGTACACTTTTTCAATGGGAGTAAACCCACCAATGGTTACCGAGTCTTCGTCGCTGGATTGGCTGTGGTCAAAATATACATGGCTCCCTGGTGTCATAATAACCTGGTGGTTGTCTTTAGCTGCCGCAATACCGCCCGCTTCGCCGCGCCAGCTCATCACAATAGCGTTGGGAGCAAGCCCGCCCTCTAATATCTCGTCCCAGCCAATAATGGTTTTGCCTTTTGCGTTCAGGTATTTTTCCATGCGCTGAATAAAATAACTCTGCAGGCCATGCTCATCTTTCAAACCCTCTGCTTTGATGCGTGCCTGGCACCTGGGACACTGTTGCCAATGTTCCTTGGGCGCTTCGTCGCCACCCACATGGAAATACTTCGAAGGAAAAAGCGGCAGTACTTCATCTACCACATCTTGCAAAAAAAGAAAGGTGCTGTCTTTGCCGGCGCAAAAAATGTCTTCAAACACACCGAACGTTTCCTGTACTTTTTTTCCTTTGGAATTTTTGCTGGCTGTTGATGGGTGGTGGGGTATTTCAGTATCTTTTTCCGGAAAACAACTAAGCCAGGGAAATGCAGCAATGGCTGCAGATGCGTGACCGGGCATTTCTATTTCGGGCACTACTGTAATAAAACGATCGGCTGCATACTGCACTACTTCTTTTACTTCTTCCTGCGTATAAAAACCACCATAGCGCTGGTTGTCGTTGCCGGTACCCGGGTAACGCCCAATGATGGTGCCATTGCGCCACGCTCCACGGCTTGCAAGCTCCGGATATTTTTTTATTTCAATACGCCAGCCCTGGTCATCGGTTAGGTGCCAATGAAAAACATTCATCTTGTGCAGCGCCAGGTAATCAATATATCTTTTTATAAATGCCAACGGAAACATGTGGCGCGAAACATCCAGGTGCATGCCGCGGTAAACAAACCTTGGTTCGTCGGTAATTTTAACTGCCGGAATGGATACTGATTGCACCCCTGGCGCACTGGTTATCGGAAGCAATTGTATCAGGGTTTGCATGCCGTAAAAAGTACCGGCTCCAGTTTCACCATTTATTGTAATGCCTGAATTTGAGGAATGGAAGGAATACCCATCATTTTTTGGTGCAGCAATATGTTGCCTGGTAGAAAATATAATGCTGTTGGGCACCTTTTCCCTAGTTATGTTGAGTGCAAAGCCCAGGTATTGTTGCACATAATCTTTGAAAAAAATGGCGGCATTCCTGTCTGCATCGTTGGGCACTACCAGGCTGGTGGCAGCACTTAATGTGAAAGAACCGCTGCCTGTTGCCATGGACACAGGCTTTGGAATAATCGCCACTTTTTGTGCGAATACAGAAAGGGATATAAATAATGGAATAATTAAGGAAAGGGTGGTCCGCATATTTCAAAAATTTTGGGAAAGTTAATTGCAATCAGATGAATGCAGCAACATCCTGAAATAATTAAGCGTAATGCTCAATCATGTACATAAAATAATGACCACCCAATTTATGTATTGAGCCAATATAGCGCAACAAACTTTTTTGTAACCAAAATCTTTTTGTACCTGGACGCTCCTGTGATTTTAGCAACTCCAAATTTTCTTTGCAGGAAAAAATATAGCCTTGCCCCTGAAATGTACATTCCGGATAAATACGAAGCACCAATTAAAAAGCCTTAATACCAGGCGGCTTCAAACTTTCGAAATTCCTGCTTTAGTTCGTAGTACAATTTTCTAAAAGTGCTCATTTGTTCCCGCAGTTTCGAATGGTTATCCATACGAATGCTTTCCAGGCCCATGCCGCTTAGTTTTTTTACAAACGCCACCAGCTGAACCTCTGCGCCATGTAGGTCATGCTTCAAAGTATCGATCACTTCTTTTTGGCGGATAAACCTGTTTTGAAAATGCTCCACCTGTGCGGTTACTTCAATCAGGAAATTTTTATTGATCAGATCTTCCAGGTGGTGTTCAAAAATGCGGATTTCTTCTTTGGCAAACTGAAGCTCGGCGATCCAAAGGCGGTACTCCAGGTGCAGTTTCGGAATGGATATAGTGCCTACCATAGCTTTAAGTATTTGGTATTTCTATAAAGCACCGGTAAATAAGGCTACAATTAGCTGACGAAACGATTGGGGCAATGTGATAAAAGTCACCGGTTTAACAGCGTAAAAGCCTTAAACTGGAACATCCATCAGCAACACTTCGGCATCTTTATTTGCAACAATGGTCAGGGTGGTTACCTCGGTAACACCCAAGCCATCGCGGCGGTTCATTACAATATCATTCACGGTAATGTCGCCTTCAAGCAAAAAAATATACACACCGTTTTGCCGTTTTTTTATTTCATAGGTAACCGACTGGCCTGCCTGCAAGCGGCCCATACTAAACCAAGCATCCTGATAAATAGTAACTCCCTCCGCCGAATCCATTGGGGCAACGATGGTCACCAATTTATTGTGCATTTGGGCCTCGGTGAATGTTTGCTGGGCATATCTTGGCGCAACATCTTTTTTATTCGGAATTACCCAAATCTGCAGAAACCTTACCGGCAGGTGCGGGTTGCTGTTTTTTTCAGAATGCATGATGCCGCTTCCGGCACTCATGACCTGTACATCACCTTTTTTAATCCGCTGTATGTTTCCCATGCTATCGGCATGTTCCAGCTCACCTTCCAGTGGAATGGATATGATCTCCATATTATCATGCGCATGCCGGCCAAAACCTGCACCCCCAATCACGGTATCGTCGTTCAGCACCCGCAATGCACCAAAATGCATGCGTGACGGGTCGTGGTACGATCCAAACGAGAAAGTATGCCACGAGTCGAGCCATCCATGGTGGGCATGGCCTCGGGTTGTTGCTTTATGCAATACCACTTCCATATATAAAATTTTGGTGCACAAAAAAAGGCACTTATGCCGGTAACGGAACGGGTGCCAGTTTACCTGCAAGCCATAAAAACTCCTGCCTGAATACGTCTATATTCTTTTTGAACGACGCATCAATAAGGTTTCCTTTTACATCAAATTTTTTATCTACCCCCGGTACAATCAGCATAAAAGGAGAGGGGATGCCAAACAGTGCCAAAATAAACAGCTGCAGTTTCATGGCTGCCCGGATGCCGCCCAGCGCTCCTGGCGATGCCGTGACCAGACCGAAGGGTTTGTGTTGCTGTTTGGGGAAATGGTCAAACAGGTTTTGCATGGCAGGTGCATAGCTGCCATTATATTCCGGCGTAACAATAAGAAAGGCATCGGCAGCAAACATGCGGGTGGCCAGTGCTCGGATATTTTCCGGCGCTTCGTCCGGGCTGAAATACACCCGTTCCATGGGCGGTAAATGGTGTTCCCGAAGGTCAATCAGCCCCCCATCATATCCTTCATCTAAAAAAAGCTGTTGTAAAAAAAGAGCAACCCGCAGCGTAGTACTGTTTTGCCGCGGGCTACCCGATATAATCTCTATCCTCATTGTTTATTAATTAAAACGGCACGTATCAAAACTGAACAAAACCATAACAACTAAAGGTCTTCATTGTTGAGTTGTATGTTTTCCGCATTTTTCCGCAACCGCATGTTGATCAGCTCCACCACCAGGCTAAACGCAATGGCCGAATAGATATAGGCTTTGTTGATCTCCTCATGGAAGCCCTCTGCTACCAGCATAACGCCAATCATAATGAGGAAAGAAAGTGCCAGGATCTGAAGCGTCGGCTGCTTGTTGATAAAGCGGCTAATGGGGCCAGCAAAAAAGATCATGATGGTCATGGAAATTATCACGGCAACGATCATTACCAGAACTTCTTCAACCAAACCCACGGCAGTAAGAATGGAGTCAAAGGAAAAAACGGCATCTACCAATACAATTTGAAAAATAACTGCACTAAAAGAGGCAGGAGCTTTTTTAGGGCTACCCGGGTCATGCCGCCTCATTTTTTGGTTTATTTCCAGAGTGCTTTTAAAAATCAGGAATATACCACCGGCAATCAGGATCAGGTCCTTCCAGCTTATTCCCAATCCGGCACCATCTTCTCCTTTTATAAACCCAATGGTAAATACGGGCTTGGTAAGGCTGATGATCCAGGAAATGGCCAGCAACAACAAAATCCGGAAAACCATGGCGATAATAAGGCCTATGGTACGGGCCCTGGGTTGCTGTTCGGCTGGCAACTTGTTGGAGACAATGGATATAAATATGATGTTATCAACCCCCAGGATTATTTCCAAAACCGTAAGGGTTACCAATGCGGTTAGTACAGCCGGGTCTGTAAAAATCGATAAGTCTGCTATAAGTGTCATGTATCGTTGGGTATTAAATAAAATGAGGCATTTTTTGCCTGCTCTGTACAGGTAAAACAAACATCATACTAACCTCAATGGGCAAGCGAGGTTGTACCATGCACCAGTTGGACCTAGTACCGCAGCAGAAACATATGAACAAACTGAAGTGCAAATATCGTTATCACCCCATCATAAAAATAATGGGGTGGGGTAAACTTAGTGATGCAAAGTAAAGCACACCTGATTGTACCCAGCGCCTGTCGGTAAAAGAAGATATTGGTGCAAAGGCGTCTTAGCCCTTTTATTCTTCCGGAATAGGGCAACCTCTTTTAATAACCGTACGGAAGTTAATGAGGGTTTCGGTGCGGACTATTCCTTTAATGCTGTCGATTTTATCATACAGCACATGCATCAAGTGATCGTTGTTTTGTGCAATGATTTTCACAAACAAATTATAGGCACCCGATACAAAATAACACTCCACCACTTCCGGCACTTTTTGCAGGGCATCAATAACCCGGGCAGTATTGGCTACCTCTTTTAATATGATACCGGTAAAGGCAGAAGAGCCAAAACCAAGGATTTTTTCATTGAGCTTTATTTCGGTGTGTTCAATTACACCCAGTTGTTTCATGCGTGCAATACGCTGGTGTATCATGGTATTGGAAACATCCAGCGACTTGGCTATTTGCGAGTAAGGCTTTTCTGCATCCCCGGTAAGCTCATGCAAAATTTTCCGGTCAATTTCATCCAGTGCCGATTTGCCGTTCATTGCGCTTTATTTGGAATGGAAAATAGAAAATGTTTGTTGTTCCGTTGAGGTAAAATGGCCGCTTGTTCTAATTTGTTTGTTAATGTCCTTTCTTATTATATGCAATACTTCAGCGGATTTGGCCATTACCGGCTATCACCCATTTTTCCGTCACCAACTTTTCCAGCGCAAAAGGGCCCCGGGCATGCAGCTTTTGTGTGGAAATGCCGATCTCTGCGCCCAAACCAAATTCTTCCCCGTCGGTAAACCGCGTAGATGCATTGGTGTACACAGCAGCAGCATCCACTTCCTGCACAAATCGCTGGCAGGCCGTTTTGTTCCGCGAAATGATGGCTTCCGAATGGCGCGTGGAATATTCCGAAATATGGGCCAGTGCGGCATCAATGCCGGGCACCACTTTCAGGGCGCATTTCAGGCTTAAAAATTCGCGGCCAAAATCCTGTGGCGTGGCTTGCTCCATCAAGGGGTACTTGCCCATTAATTTGAAAGCTGCTTTATCGGCTAGCACCGCTACACCTTTTGCCTCAAAAGGAGCAGCCAGCATTTGTAAAAATTGAGGTGCAACGGTCGCATCAACCAAAACAGTGTCCACAGCATTACATACCGAGGGCCGGCTGGTTTTGGCATTTACCACGATGGCCACCGCTTTTTTTAAATCAGCCTCTTCATGCACATAAATATGACATACCCCAGCACCGGTTTCAATTACCGGCACCAGGCTATTTTGCCGCACAAATTGAATCAGACTTTCCGAACCACGAGGGATTAGGACATCGAGGTGCCGGGTGGCCGAAAACATAGCCGTAACCACTTCGCGGTCGGAGGAAAGCAGTGTGACGCAATCGGGGTCTATTTCATTTTCTATCAAAGCCTGCCGAATAATTTTAAGCGCTGCCTTATTGGTGGCTTCGGCTTCCCGGCTGCCTTTCAGCACACAGGCGTTGCGGCTGCGCAGGCAAAGCGCCGCAATGTCAAACGTTACATTCGGCCGCGATTCGTAAATGGCTCCAACCACGCCTAGGGGCACCGACCATTTTTGCAGCAACAAGCCATTGGGCAAGGTGCGTTTTTCCAAAACTTTGCCCGAAGGGTTGGGCAATTTACTGATGCTGCGGACAGCCCGGGCTATGGCTTCAATACGTTGTTCATTTAATAAAAGGCGGTCGGTTCGCGGGTCTTCTCTGCTTTGCAGGGCCACATCTTTTTTATTGGCGCGGAGCAAAGCCCCCTTTTCGGCTTCCAACAAGGCGGCAAGACGCAGCAAGGTTTTTTTTACCTGCGTCTCCGAGGCAGCCCGCAGGCTTGCCCCGGCTTTATGTGTTTTTATTATCGACTGTTCCGCTGTGGAGGCCATATGCGTTTAACGTTTAAAATAATACAATATCATCGGCATGCGCCGCCATAGCATTTCTTTCTGCTTTTGACCGGTTCATATCGAATGCACCCATTTTTACTTTGGCCACGCCTAAAATGGTCCCTGTGTCGTCTGTTAATTGCACCACTTCGCCAGCTGCAAAAGTTCCCAGGATTTGTTGTATGCCCACCGACAATAAACTTTTCCGCGCCATCAAAGCCTTAGCGGCGCCCTGGTCTATTTGAATGCTTCCTAATGTTACGGAGCCGCTGGCGAGCCATCGTTGCCGGGCTTTAAGGTTTGAATGCTGTGCCTTGAAAGTTGTGCCCCGTTTGCCTTCCAGCGACTGCTGCAGGGCATCTTTTTCTTTTAATCCGGTAATGATTACCTGGATGCCTAATGAAGTGGCGAGGCGGGTAAAGGTCAACTTCGACAGCATGCCTCCCAAACCCAGGCTGCTTTTTTCATTCGAAATATAAGAGATCAGTTGCTCGTCTATTTTTGAAACCTGCGGAATGACCTGTTTATTGTTGTTTAAAAAACCACCCACCGAAGTACAAATGATCAGTGCCGATGCATCGAAACCAAGAGCCAGCAGGGTAGCCAGTTCGTCGTTGTCGCTGAATTTAAGCTCTACGTTGCTCACCAGGTCGTTTTCATTTACCACGGGCAGCACATCATTGCGCCAGAATTCGGCAAAGGTTTCTTTTAGCTGCAAAAATTGCTGGCGGTTGGAGAAATGGTGGCGTTCGCAAAGTGCCTGTGCAACGGTAAGCCCATGGGGTTCAAAGTACTGGTGGTACAACCGAATCAGGATGGGATTGCCCACAGCTGCTGCGGCTTTACGTTCTACAAGCGTACCCCTGTATTTTTTAAAAAATTGCTTGCCCGAACCCACCGCACCGCTTGAAACAAGCACCACGTTATATTGTTGGTACAACGCCGCAACTTCCCCAGTCAGTTGTTTTATGATCTGTTCATCGATGTATCCATTACTGTTGGTGATGACCGCAGACCCAAGTTTAATCACCAAGATTGGTTTGTTCATGAACAGCTTTTTGAATACCCGCTAAAAATAATCCGTTTTTGTTTTATAGAATGCAGAATTTATTCAAAATGCTTATTCATTATTTAAAAAAAAGGATTAATCAACCATAAAGTAATAACGAAAATCTCCACCGGAAGGTTTACGGTAATTATTTGAAAAAATGCTAGTGTCAGCCTGATAATTATCCTGCATTCTCATTGCTGGTTTGGATGCAGCGGTAGGTCGTAAAAGTGTATATAAACCTAAACATGATTTTACTCTGCAATCAGGTTATTATTAGATGTAGACTTTTCCCTGGCTTTTGCATTTGCCTAAAATTATAAATGGCAACATAAATAATGCACCCACCAAATTTTTCTAATTTATCCAGATGCTTTACAATTTTGGGTTTAAAAACCTAAAATTCCTTGGGTATGTTAAAAACAATATCCCGATCAATGACCGGGATATTGTTTAAGGGAACAATTCTAAAATGCTTCCAATAAAAGCCAACAAATCTTATGTTTTGAACTTTCTTTTTTGCAACCCACAGGTGCTTGACTGTGCTCAGGATGTCAAAAAGTAAAGTTTGATTATGCCAGCATTGTAGCCTTTTTGTTTTTAATCATTTCACCTTACTTCTTTGCTTATTTTAATTCCTTTATCAATTCGGCAACAGCGGTTTCCAGTTGCTGGTCTTTTCCTTGCGCCACTTGCTCCTGGCTGTTCCGAACCTTTATATCAGGTTCGGTTTGCAGGTTTTCGAGGTAGCGGCCCTGAACATCTTTAACGCCCAAAGGTGGTACGCCCCACCGAACGGTTTCGTCTTGTAGCATTTCCCAACCGGCGAAGGTGCAGGTGCCCGGAACCGGCATGCCTACCAGTTTGCCGATTTTTAAATCGCGATAGGAAAAAGCAAAGCAATGTCCATCACTGTAATTGGCCTCATTAGCCAGTGCAATGGAAGGTTTGGTCCAGCGGAAGTTTGGCTCAAAACCTGCCGAACGATTGTCGGTGGTATAATCCAAAAATTTCTGGCCGCTTAAAAACATGGCCAAATCTGCTACCAGGTCGCCGCCACCGTTGTTACGGGTGTCCACTACCAACCCTTTGCGGCCGGCCCATTTGCCCATTACTTCTTCATAAGTGGTGCGGTAGGCGTTGTCATTCATTCCCGGTATATGCACATATCCCAATTGTCCGCCACTCAGGCGATCCACTTCATCGGCATTGCGCTTCACCCAACGCTTATACAGCAGCGAAGATTCTTCGCCAGGTGTAATGGGTTTTACCAGCACCTGCCTGCGGTTGCCATTGGGATCCACAATTCCTAGCAGCACATTTTTGCCGCTTTTACGGTTAAGCAAATATGCCCAGTCGCGGTCTTTGGGAATAGCTTCGCCATCTATAGCTTCTATAATGGTGCCTGGCAAAATGTTCAACCCGCTCTTACGCAACGGCCCTTCAGCGATCACCTCATCAATTTGAAGCCCGGCGCCTTTATAATTTTGATTGTAAAAAACGCCCAGCGATGCAGTGGCATCGGCATTGGGCACCTGTGGGTTGTAAGCTGCTCCGGAGTGCGACACGTTTAGTTCGCCCAGCAGTTCGCTCAACATTTCCGAAAACTCGTAATTATTGCCAATGTGTGGCAGGTAAGCTTCATAATCAGGTTTGAGGGCAGCCCAGTTGGCTCCATGAAAGCCTGAAGTATAAAAGGTTTTATCGGTACGCCGCCACACATGTTCCAGCATAAAAGCCCGCTCTGCCGCCACATCCAACATTACCTCGCCATTGATGGCAATGGTTTCTGGTTTGTTGGTAGTGGGGTCCAGCTTCATGATTTTATTATCGGCAAGCAAAAACAAAAATTTCTGGTCTTTGTCCCAAACGATCCGAGCATTTTGGGCATCTAGGGGCACGGTCATTTTTGTTTCCTTGGTCCGCAGGTTGGTGTTCCAGAGGTTGAACCCTTTTTCAAAACGAGCCAGGTAATACAGGTTGTCGCCATCCTTTGAAATTTCGGCGTCGGCAATATTGGCCGAATGCAGGGTGAGCCTGGCTTTGCGGCTTTTAAGGCCATCCCAATCAATGGCTATGCCCGTATCTCGTTTCGCCCCTTTTTTTGCCGAATCTTCCTTTTGCTTTTTTTCTTCTGCTTCTTTCAGCAGGGCAGCTTCTTCTTTCGAAAGCCTGAACCGGTCGAAAGCCTCCTGTGTAAAAAACATTCCATACACATCGCGCTGGCCGCCACCGCTGGCAGCCTGTGCCCGCAGCCCGTCGCGGGTGCTTTGCCACATCATCATTTTACCGCCAGCAACCCATTTGGGTGAAAAGTCCGGGAAACCGCTTTCGGTAAGGTTGTTTTTTTTGCCGGTACCGTCTGCGGCGATCATGCCCACTTCACCTGGAGCAAAACCGGGTTCGGTAAATTCGTACAAGATCCAGCGGCTATCTGGGCTCCAGGTAAAATACTGGTCGTTATCGCTCATTGAAAACAACTCGGCCGTGGTGAGCAAAGTTCGAACCTGTTTATTAGCCAGGTTGTACACTTTTAGGGTCATCCGGTCCTCTACAAATGCCAGCTCTTTTCCATTTGGTGAAAATTGGGGTTGGTATGCATCCTTGCCGTTTTGGATCAGCACCTCTTCTTTTATTAGTGTTGCATTGAAAAAATATGGCTCTTCTTTACGGGACTTTTCTGCCTTTATGATTTTCCAACCATTGCCTCTTTCTGATGCATACACCAGTTGGCTGCCATCAGGTGAAAAAGTAACCGACCGTTCCTGCTCCGGGGTATTGGTGATCCTTTTGGTGGTGCCAGCTTCAACCGAGGCCGCAAATACCTCACCCCGATAAATAAATGCAACCTCTTTTCCCGAAGGGGAAACTGCTAGGTCGCGGATACCGCGGCCTATAGAAACCAAACGTTCAGGGTTAGATTTTGCATCGTAAGGAATTTGAATGGAAACTGATTGTGGCTGGCCGTTTTCTGCTTTGGTGTAGATCTGGCCATTGTATCCAAAACAAAGGGTTCCATTTTTGGCAGCAGATAAAAAGCGAACGGGGTGTTTGGTAAAAGAGGTAAGGGCAATACCTTTGCCCCCATTAAGTGGCATTTTGTAAACATTGAACGAACCACTCTCTTCACTTAAATAATAGATACCGGAACCGCCTGGAGCATAAATAGGGTTGCGGTCCTCCCCGGCAAACTGGGTGAGCTGCATATGCTGGCCGGTTTTAGAGTCCCACTGCCAAATGTCGCGGGCAATAGCCGACTGTTGGTGTTTGCGCCATGCATTTTCGCCTCCCTTTTTATCCTGATAAACAAGATAACGGCCATCAGCGCTCCATTGCACGTCCTCAGCAGGAGTAGTCAACACTTGCTGCATCCGGCCGCCGCCCATGGGTACTGCATAAAGTTCGGGCAAATAAGCAGTGGGGTAGAGGCGGTTGGTGGCTGCATCCATCCGGGCAGCGCCAAAATAAACCTGCTTGCCATCGGGGGCAAAAGTATAAGGAAACTCGTTGGCGCTATGGTTGGTCAACCGTGTGGCTGCGCCTCCTGAAGCAGCCATTTGGTACACATCAAAATTGCCGTAACGGTCGGATGCGAATACAATGGTTTTGCCATCGGGGCTCCACACTGGCATAAAGTCGTGTGCTTCATGCAGCGTCAGGGGTACAGCTGTGCCACCGGAGGCAGCTACCCGGTACAGGTCGCCTTTGTAGGTAAAAACAATGGTGCTGCCATCGGGTGAAATGGAAGGGTAACGCATCCAGGAAGGAGCATCCTGCGCCTGAGCTACGCCTGCGGAAAGGGCCAGCGAAAGCAGGATTTTTTTCAATTTGTTCATGGTAAAATGTAAAAGGCGGAAATTATAGAAAGTAAAGAAAGCCCGGAAAAAAACTAATCATGAAAAAGGAAGTTGCGTGTATTTAAATTTTTATAAGACTAACCGGCAAGATGCAAGGCACTCACCTCCACAGTATTTCCTTTTAACCTTATTTCAAATTGTTCCTGTTTTTGACACTTGGGTAAAAGGGAAGAAACAAATGGTTTGGCGGATAACCGTTGGGGCGTACATAATATCACTTGCGTGCCTTGTTCAAGAAAATCATGGATCAATTGAAACAATTGGTCAAAATCCTTTGGGTTATAATTACCATCCGAGAGTAACACAACCTCTACATCCATGAGTTCGTGCGGCAGCTTGTTCCAATCGGCAATGCTGTGTTGTACATGCGGCAAGCCATTAATCGATGCTGCATTTTTTGCCCATGAAATTGCATTGGGGTGGATATCGGTACAAAAAACCACATCCGTAAAAAATCCTGCAAACAGGGAAGGCAGTCCTAAACCAGCACCCAATTCCAATATCTTCTTATTTTTTATCAACGCTAGATTATTGTCCATAAAATAACATAGCCCGATTGCAGCAGGCCAAAGCCGCGACCAATAAGTGCTTTCGGCAATATGTTCTTTTTCTTTCAGTGTACTGAACCATTGGTATACGGCCCCAGGTTCGGGGATGGATAATTTAATGGCACAACTTTTAAATAAAAAGTGCTGCTCAACAGTTGGAAACAAACCGGGTTGAATTTGAGGATACAAATGAATGTTCAAAATGCTTTTTAATAATAGCAAATGTAAGCTGGTGAATTCTGTAGATAAAGGAGTTTGTAATGTTTAAATAGATGAGCTGCAAATAATTATTTAAAAAAATAGCGGACTTCATTAAACCTTTCCACTCAATGTTCATCTTATACACCTGTTGAAACCAAAAGATCAATTGAATGTCACTTTTGTTGCTGGAAAATTGGGAAAGAATATCCATTAAATAACAAAGAACATTCAGATCCTTTTGAAATAGTAAAAAAAGAAATTTATGCAACGGTTTTAGGTATTGATAAAAAAAGTATTATTTTCGATGCGGAATTGGTTGTGGTTAATTTCTGCTGTTCAACAACTTCCTGTTACCCTGGTTCCTCCATCCTTTCTGAAAGCCAAATTCCATCTTTCCTGGATTAACGTTATGCTTAGCCTTATTGAATAACCTAGTATAGCCGTTTATGTTGCTGTAGCTAATTGCCGGTTTGTTTTATACAGGCCGAAGAGGCATAAATCATAATCCAGATCCTTCTAAAGATCCACCGTAATTGTACGTGTTGTCTATCTGTCCTATGACTGATACACTAATCCGCAAACTTTAAACTAAAGCGCACAATGGATCTTTCCATCACCAACAAAACGAAAACTTTTACCGGTTCGATTTCTTCAGGTACCCAGCACCGTAAGGAACAGCTTGCAATACAGCGGCCCCTGCGTATCACCATTATAACGGTCACCTATAACAGCAGCAACACCATTGCCGATACACTCGAAAGTGTAAAGGCCCAACAATACAGCAATATTGAACACATCATTGTAGATGGCGCTTCTACAGATAATACCATCGATATTGTTCGTTCCTACGAACATGTATCCAAATACATTTCGGAAAAAGATATGGGTTTGTATGACGCAATGAATAAAGGCGTGCAACTAGCTACCGGCGATATCATCGGCATCCTTAATTCAGACGATGTTTATGCCCATCCACATGTATTAAGTCATGTGGCCGAAATTTTTACCCGCGAACAAACCGACACACTTTATGGCGATCTTGATTTTGTGGATCCTGTTAACCTGAATAAAGTGGTTCGCTCCTGGCGGTCGGGTAAATTCAGCCGCTCCAATTTTCATTTTGGCTGGATGCCGCCGCACCCTACATTTTTTGTACGCCGGGAGGTATATGAGCAAACAGGACTGTTCAATCTTTCCCTCCGGAGCGCTGCCGATTATGAACTGATGCTGCGCATCCTGTTCAAACACCAGTACAAGACTTCTTACTTAAAAGAGGTACTGGTAAAAATGCGGGTAGGGGGCATGAGCAATGGCTCGTGGCGCAAAAGACTAAAGGCAAACATCGAAGACCGAATGGCCTGGAAACTCAATGACCTGCGGCCTTACTTTTTTACCCTGTATATGAAACCCATCAGGAAGCTTTTTCAATTTGTGGTGCCTTATTTCAGGCCATCACAAAGAAGCCAGATTTCCTGATTATCATAAAGTGTTCACCCTTTCGAAAAGCACCCTAGCCCAACTGATCCAGTACCTACGGGGCCGCAAACAAACCATACCAAATGAAATCTTCACTTATTGCCCTTGCATTAAGCTTTATTGTCGCATACTTTTTTATACCGGTAATCATTAAGATCGCTAAAACAAAGCGCCTGTATGATGAACCCGACGAACGGAAAGTGCACAGCCGTCCCATCTCCTCCTTAGGAGGTGTGGGCATTTTCGCGGGTTTTATTTTTGCTTTGTTGCTTTCACCCGGCGCCACCCAAACCCAACACCTACCTTTTTATGCATCAGCCGGGCTGGTTATTTTTTTCCTGGGTTTGAAGGATGACATCATGGTGATCAAACCCTTTAAAAAGCTGGTAGGCCAACTCATAGCCGCAGGTATACTGGTACACCTGGCAGGTGTACAAATTCAAAACATGTACGGCTTTTTGGGTGTGGGCATCATCCCATCCTGGCTGGGTATTTCGCTTTCCTATTTTTTAATTGTGCTCATCATTAATGCCTGTAACCTGATAGATGGTATTGATGGTTTGGCAGGTTTGCTTGGCCTGACCATTTTGCTCTTTTTGGGAACTTACTTTTTAATCTGTGGCAGTGTTCCTAATGCGCTGCTGGCTTTTTCTTTGGCAGGTGGCCTGATAGCCTTTCTTTTTTACAATATGCAACCGGCCAAAATTTTTATGGGAGATGGCGGCTCCATGCTCATCGGTTTGGTGGTGGCCATCCTGGTGATCCGGTTTATCAACTTTGCGCCCTTTAATTCGGTGCTGCCACTACAATCTTCACCTGCTATAGCGTTTAGCATGCTCGTGGTTCCGCTGATGGATACCTTACGGGTATTTGCCATCAGGATGTTACAAGGGCACTCACCCTTCCGCCCCGACAAAAACCATGTGCACCATTTACTGTTGCGCCGAAAATGGTCGCACCAGAAAATTGCCGTTGCCCTTTGCCTGGCCAATTCGGTGTTTATCGTTATTGCGGTAGGGGCTGCCCACCTCAATGTAAACCTGCTTTTCCTTATCATTACCGGTTTGTTCTTTTTTAGTATGGGGCTTATAACCCGCACTTCCATTTCTATAAAACAAGGCACCCTTGTTTTGGACAAAGGAGCCAAGGCTTCCCAGCCACGAGCCCAGGTCATTCCGGCACAAGGGGTGGTAGCCGAAAGCAATTAGTGAAGTTTCGCTTACCTTTAGTCCCAAAAATTTCTTCAGAGACCCTATCATTCTTAAAGTATAAATCAACACTTCCGTATGAACGTTGTTCTTAGCCGTTTAACCCTATTGTTAATGATTGTTGGCCTTTATTCCTGTGGCTCCACCAAAGAAGTGATTTTACTGCAGCAAAATGCACCGCAACCTTCGAAAGATGTGGAGGCAGCCCGCACCATTCCCATGCAGGAAAAAGAGTACCGGATTCGTGCCAATGACCGTTTGATGCTCAATATTTTCAGCCTTACCGATGAAAAGTCGAACTTCCTGAAAGAGCCCCAAATCGAGAAAATGGTGGATACAAAAGGCCAGATCGAGCTTCCCGTTATTGGAAGTATTACCCTGAGCGGGCTTTCCATCAAACAGGCTGAGGATACCATAAAAAGGGTGGCTTCCGATTACCTGCGTAATCCCAGCGTTACCATTCGCCTGATGAACTTTCAGATTACCGTGATCGGTGAGGTGACCAAGCAAGGCGTGGTACTGGTGCCCGAACCGCATATCAACCTGTTGGAAGCCATTGGCCAGGCAGGTGGTTTCACCGAAAATGCCAACAGGCAAACTGTGCGCATTGTGCGCAACGAAAATAAATCGGCCAAAATTTACCCTGTGAACATGCTGGACCAAAACTCATTGAGTTCTAAAAATTTCTTTTTAGAGCCCAATGACGTAATTTTGGTAAATCCTAAAAAGGTACTTTCCAACCGAGAAAACCGGCTTTCTACCATCAGCTTAGCATTAGGCCTTATGTCCAGCGTAACTTTTATTGTGTACCAGCTTACGCGATAGCTTGTTCAGGCAAAACTTTTAGCATTTATGATGGCAACTAAAGCTACCGCCCAGGGCCGGGTCGACTTAAGTAAATACAACAACGACTGGTTCAAAACCGGGGCCCCGGGCTGGAAGGTTTTGATTTGGTATTTCGTTAATATTATATTTTTTGTCAATCCACTCAACCCGGTATCCAAAATTAAATGCATCTTGCTGCGGCTTTTTGGAGCCAAAGTGGGTGCAGGTGTGGTTATCAAGCCTTCGGTAAATATTAAATACCCCTGGCTATTGACGATTGGTGATTATGTATGGATCGGGGAGCATGTTTGGATCGACAATTTGACCCGCGTCAGGATCGGTAATAATGTAACCCTTTCACAAGGCGCTATGCTGCTAACCGGCAGCCATGACTATAAAGCGGAGCAATTTGGCCTTATTGTAAAGGAGATAAAACTGGAGGATGGCGTTTGGATCGGGGCAAAAGCCGTAGTGTGCCCAGGCGTTACTTGTTTTTCGCACAGCATTCTTTCTGTTGGGTCGGTAGCCACCTCAGACCTGGAGGCTTATTGGATTTACCAGGGTGTTCCGGCAGGCAAAAAAAGAGAGCGTGTTATAAACTAATATCCTACAAACCAAAACTTTAAACATTAAGTACTCTAACTTTACCTCTTACTAAAGTAAAATGGAAACGACAAAGTTTATTAATACGCCTTCGTACCAGGCTGTAAAACGAATTACCTCATCCGGCTTCCAGAAGTTTTGGAAGGACGTGGTGCGGCACAAGTTTCTTTTCTTACTAAGCGTAGCATTTTTTTTGGGCGGCGCTTATTATATAAATGAATCTACCCCTCCCGAGTACCTCGTTGAAACTTCGCTGATCATCAAGGATGCATTTAACCCCACCAGCAGCCCAGGCCGAATGCTGCTTTCCCCGGAAGTACAGGGAAATACCGTAGCGCCGGTAAACAGGGAAGAAGAAATTGCTATTGTTACTTCCTATCCCTTTATTTATAAAACGCTGAAGAACCTGGATATGCAGGTTACCTACTTCGAGGCAACCACATTCCGCTTAAAAGAATTATCCAAAAAGCTGCCTTTTAAAGTTCAGTTTCCCGATACTTCGCTTATCAGCGGGGTACACAACAGGTCGTATGCTGTTTATTTTAATGAAGACGGCCGTTTTACCATCAACGATGCGGGGCTGGATAAAGGTTCAGGAAAGGAGTTTGCCCCTGGCAACGTGGTATTCCTGAATAATGTGCCTGCCAAAATTGTGATGAGCCCGGGATATGAAGCGGAGGATGTTGCCGGAAAAGAATATCAATTTCAGGTGCACAACCTGCACGATCTTGCCTGGGGCATGAAAGGCGCCCTCAACGTTTTTACAGAAGGGGAAGAAAGCTCCGTAATTAAGTTGCAGGTTAAAGGAGAAAATACCGATAAGGGTATTGCTTTTTTAAATGCCGTAACCAAGCAATACATCGTTGACAAATACGAGGAAAAAAGCCGCTCCGCTTCCCAGGCCTTAGGGTTTATCAATGAGCAAATCAATTCGGTTAAAGGCAGCTTAGGCAGTGCCGAAAGCAACCTTGCTTCCTTTCGTGCCAATAATACGTATACCGATGCTTCCGAAATGGCCAGCCGCAATTTGAATGTAATTCAGCAGCTGGATGAAGAGCGGGCCAGTTTATCGCTCAACGATCGCTATTATTCTAAAGTATTAGAAGACCTGTCACAAAATGCAGATGTTGACCAATTGATTTCTCCCTCATCGGTAGGCATTACCGATAACCTCACCGAAGGATTTATCAAACAACTGTCGGACCTGCAATTGGAAAAAAACAGTTACCTCGCCAATGGCGGAGGCACCAAGAACCCATTGGTCCAGGATATTGATGTGCGGATCAAAAACGTAAAAAGCTCGCTGCGCGATAATATCCGCAGCCTGGCATCCTCTAACCGCACCCGACTCAACCAGGTAAATGCCAGGTCCAGCCAGTTTCAATCGAAAGTATTTAACATCCCTGTGGCAGAAAAGAAATTCACAGAGATCAAACGCAACACCGATTTCAATGACGGGTTGTACCAGTTTTTAATGCAAAAAAGGGTAGAAGCCGGTATTATGAAAGCTTCGGCCACGGTGGAAGATAAAGTTGTGGAACCTGCGTTTTTAACCTCGCCGGTGCCAGTAACCCCTAAAAAAACCAACAACTACGCCATCGCCTTTTTGTTTGGATTGGTATTGCCGCTTGGTGTTATCCGGGTTCGGAGAATCATGAACAAAAGTGTGGCAGATAAAGCTGAAATACTGAGTCATTCATCAGTGCCTGTAGTGGGTTCTATTTACCACAGCCTTAAAAAGGAGCCTTTTGTTGTTGCTTCCAGCACCCGCTCGGCAGTGGCCGAATCCTTCCGGATGCTGCGTTCCAACCTGTCCTCTTATTTAAAGGATAATACAGACAAGGTGCTGCTGATCTCTTCTTTGGATAGTGGTGAAGGCAAATCATTTATTTCTACCAACCTGGCCTTTACTTATGCCCTGGCTAAAAAGAAAACGATCCTGATCAACCTCGATATGCGCGTACCCAGCCCGGTTTATAAGGATTTAGGTACCCACAAGACGGGCATCTCTGAATTTTTGTCGAACAATATTCCGCTGAAAGAAATTATCATGAAGACCGAAAACGAGTACCTCGATGTTATTGGTACCGGTGCCCTTCCTGATAACCCCGCCGAATTATTAATGGACAATAAGCTGGAGTTTTTGCTGGAATACCTCAAAGCGCAGTACGATTATATTTTGATTGATACTCCGCCGCTGGGCCTGGTTGCCGATCCGCTGATTGTTTCCCGTTTTGCCAATGCCATGATGATTGTAGTTCGGGAAAAATACACCCAACTGCACCGGCTTGGCGACCTGGAAGACCTGTACAAATCGGATAAGCTGAAAGACGTATGTATGGTCATTAATGATGTGCATATGGATAAAAGCGCCTACAAGAACGCATACTATTACAACTAATCGTATTGCATTGCACGCTATAAAATTGGAAACAGTGTAGAGCCTGCGGGCTTACGCTGTTTCCCGATTTTTGTACGTTCTAATCCACCACTTACGCCAGGATATGAATACACTAGCACCATCCCAACCGGAGCTGCCGGGGCCGGAACAGATGATTACCGTAATCATTTCTACAAAAAACAGGTGGGATGACCTGAACAAAGCATTGCAGAGCCTTCGGTCCCAAACCCTGCCACACCAGGTCATTGTGATGGACGACCATTCGGAGGACGGTACATTTGAAAACACCCGCCGCCTTTATCCGGAGGTAGAAGCATTTCGTTTTCCCGAATCAAAAGGATATATCGTTCGCCGCAATGAAGCTGTGGAACTTGCAGCAACACCTTATGTGCTTTCCATTGATGATGATTGTATTTTAGAAAGCCCATCCATCTTGTCGGAGATTGCCCACTTTTGCCGGCAAACAAAATGTGCGGCTGTTGCCTGGCCTTTTGTTGATGTGAATACAAACAAAAATGTGCAAAGCATTTCGCCGGACGGTGGTTTGTGGCAGGCCTGTACCTTTAAAGGATGTGCCTTTGTTGTGGAGCGGGAAACTTTTTTAAAACTCGGTGGCTTTAGAGCGGTGTTGGTGCACCAGGGCGAGGAGGAAGATTTTTGCATTCGCCTGCTCGATGCCGGCTACCCGGTGCTGCTGGGAAATGGTACAGCTATTTCGCACTACGAATCGCCCAAGCGCAGCTGGAAAAGAATGGACTATTACGGGAGCCGCAACCTCATGTTGTTTGCTTTTTTCAATGTGCCCACTTCTATGCTGCCCCTGCAATTGGCAGGCAGTGCATTGAAAAGCATTTTATTTGGTTTTAAAATAAAGCGCCCTTATGATAAAACCCGCGGCGTATTTCACGGATTTACCGATGGCATAAAATTGATGCGGGAACGCAAGCCAGTGTCGATGAAAACTTTCAGGAAATACCGCGAGCTGAAGAAAAGTTATCAGAAGATAGCCAATTGAAAAGGGTGCAATAAAAGAATGATAAGTTTTTTAAATTTTTAAATGCCGCCGAATACCAAAACACCATGCTAAGATTTTGGGGTACACTATGAAAAAAGTAGACATCATATCGTTTCACCCGGGCAGGCAACACAACCTGGATCAGGCTTTTCAAATACACCGGCATTTCAGTAACTACCGGCATATTACCAGCTTGTATTTCGATCCAAAAACGGTAGGTAGGTGGTCCCGCATATCTGGCAAAATAGGTGCAGCTTTAAAGAAACGATCCGCAGCATTAACCAGTAAAGTAGTCACCCTTAATCCCTGGGAAGAAATAAAGTTTTTGCTGCGCAGGCGCATGGGGCAAAAAACCAAAAACTACGAATACATTGATCGGAACGGAGCCTTTCAACAATGGATCATTAAACGGTTTGCGCCGCCTAAAGTATGCATTGGATATGACACTTCTAGCTGGGTTGTTTTTGAACAATGGAAAAACAAATCCTTTTTAATTCTGGACCTGTCTATTGCCGTACCGCAGTATAAACTGGACCTGGCCAAACAGTATCATTGCTCACAAGAATTTATTTCCGCCGTAACGCAGGATGATGCTACTTTTTATCAGGTATATGAAAAGGAATTACAATTGGCCGATCTTATTCTTTGCGGCTCTTCCTTTGTTGGAGAGTCGTGCAGGGCCATGGGAGTTCCGGCAGAAAAAATTATGGTGCTTCCTTACGGCGCCGATCTGAACCGTTTTCAAAACCCTTCCATTCAAAGAACAGGTGATGGTATCATTAGGGTTGTTTTTGTGGGTTTTGTAAATTACCGGAAGGGAGCAGACACCGTCATTAAAGCATGGCAAAACATCATGACCCTATATCCACATGTTGAATTGCATTTTTATGGGGGTGTTTTGATGGATATTCCAGAGGGGCTGGAGCGGGTTTATTTTCATGGGTTTATTGCGCAGGATGCGCTTATCGAAGATCTGAAAAAAGCGCACATCTCGGTTTTACCCAGCTTTTTTGAAGGCAGTTCCCTGGCTATTTACCAGTCGATGGCAATGGGGTTGGCTGTGATAACCACACCCAATGCCGGAAGCGTGGTTACCCATGAAGAGGATGGGCTCATTGTACCGTATGGATCAGTGGAACGTTTTCAGAATGCGGTGCAATTACTCATCGAAGATGAACAGAAAAGGAAGGAAATGGCGAAAAAAGCCCAGCAAAATATAAGCAGGTATTCGTGGGATAATTATGGAGATAAATTAAAATCCATTATTGAAAAAGGAATGGATCATCGGGTTGCGAAGCAGGGTGTGGCAGCATTAGAACAAACACTATAAGGCAACCCTTTACCAATCCCGGGCAGGTGCTTACAAAGTTATTACAGACATGACCGAATTATTTTTTAATCTTTTCCTGGTGCTCAGTATAGGCATAATGATTCATTCGGTGATCAAGCCTAAACTCATTCTAGAGTTTCCCTATTTCATGGGCGCCATCTTTTTTATATTCATTGTACCCCAGGCCATCATCATTTTCAACCAGCAATACCTGGTACCCAGAGGAGTGATTGCGCCACTGTACATCATGTGTTTTCTTTGCTTACTGATGGTGGTGGTTGGATATTATTTTGCACCGGAAATAAGGGTGGCCAAATTCCTCAACTTTAAACTGGATGAAAAAAAGGCTACCCAAATTGGCATCGTCTATACAGTAATCGGTTGTTTTTTTTATTTTCTTATCTGGCGAACTTATGCAGCCTTCGATGATGCAGGTGTAGAAGCTCCAACACAGGCCACGGGTATCGTAACCATTTATTTTCTTTTTTACCAGTTAATCAATATTGCGTTTCCGCTTTTTCTTTACCTGGCGCTAAGAAACCCCAAGCAGAAATATATTCTTTTTGCGTTCCTGGCCTGCTTTCCCAATTTGTACCAGATCATTGTTTCCGGTAGGCGTGAAACCACAGCACTGTTTGTTTTGTCGGTGGCATACGCTGTTTTTTACCGGTATAAATTAGTGCCGCCCAGGGCTGCCATTGTTGCGGTTATTGTACTCACCATGCTGATCATTCCAGCCACCTCCGACTACCGGTCTGTTGCAGATAAAGAAGGCAGTTTAGTGGCCCTGCAAACACTGGATCTCCAGGAAAGTTTTCAAAAATATTTTAACGAAGGCGGCAAATACCTGGAGCTTGGAGTTGCGGCCCGCATCATTGATAATTACTCGTTTAGTGGAGAATTTGCTTATGGCGCTACCTACTGGGACCAAATTATCTTCCGGTACGTACCAGCGCAAATTGTAGGCAAGGATGTAAAAAGAGGTTTAATGCTTGAATCCGGCGGCGTTAAATTTAGAAATGGATACCAAATGCCGCTTGGATTGACGGCTACTGCCATGGGCGATACATTTTGGCAATTCGGGTATTTGGGTTGCATTTTCTTCTTTTTTATGGGCGGATTTTTTCGCAACCTTTGGCGGGCCACACTCCAAAACGACAACCCGCTCATTCAGATATTGTATACGCTTTGTGTAGTAAATGCGCTGATTTCAGTTACACACGGTACCATTAATTTTATTCCCGCAGGCATGTTCGGATTTGGCTGCCTGTTTATCCTGGCCCAATATGCAAAAGTTGAGGCTTAAGCACCTGCAATTATGAACACCATCGAACAAGAAAATATTCATAAACCGGAAAACATCAAGGCTTCATTCCTGAAACAACAACCAGTGAAAGTGGCCATTTTGTTCGACCGGTTTGGCCCTTACCACATAGCAAGACTGGAAGCTGCCAATAAATATGTGCAGGTTATACCCATTGAAGTATTTGGAGAAACAACCGAGTACCAATGGGACAAAGTAGACAACGGCAACCTGGGTACCCGGATAACTTTATTCAACCAAAAAGCTGGACCACAGGTCAGCGCTGCCGAATTGAAATCTGCTTTGCTTACAGAGTTGGACCGCCTTAAACCCGAGGTGGTGGCCATCAACGGATGGTTTGATAAATCTGCATTGGCAGCGTTGTATTGGTGTGTTACCCGCAAGGTACCAGCCGTTGTGATGTCGGAAAGTACAGCCACGGATGACAAAAGAACCTGGTGGAAAGAGTGGGTGAAAAAAAAGATTGTTTCCCAGTTTTCTGCAGGCCTGGTGGGCGGAAAACGGCATGCAGCATACCTGAACCAGTTAGGCTTGCCCACCGGCACCATTTCCTTTGGTTATGATGTGGTAGATAATCAATACTTTCAGGTTGAATCTGATAAAGTGCGGCAGCAAAGAGATTTGTACCAGCAAAAATTTGGGTTGCCGGATCATTATTTCCTGGTGGTCAGCAGGTTTATTGAAAAGAAGAACCTTCCCTTTATTATTAGTGCATATGCCAAATACCTGGAGCTGGCAAAAGATACCGCCTGGGATCTATATATTTTGGGAGACGGGCCTTTAAAAAATCAATTGTTGGATCAGGTAAATGCATTAGCGCTTCAAAAGAAAGTTCATTTCACCGGCTTTAAACAATACAAAGACCTGCCCGCTTATTTTGGATTGGCAAAAGCTTTTGTTCATGCCAGTACCACCGAACAGTGGGGGCTTGTGGTAAATGAAGCAATGGCGAGCGGGTTGCCGGTAATCATTTCAGAAGAATGCGGTTGCGTTCCTGAATTGGTACATACAGGTGAGAATGGATTTGCCATAGATCCTAAAAATGAGCAGGCTCTGACCAACATCCTTCATGGTTTTTCCAGTGGAAAATATGAGGTTGCAGAAATGGGTGCAGCCAGCAGGCGTATTGTGGCAAAACTAAACACTGATGCATTTGGAAAAGGGATGCTGCAGGCAATAACCACTGCCAAAGCAAATGGAAAAAGTAAACCTTCACTTGCTTCTCGTTTTTTAATTAATCTTTTGGTGTCCCGATGAAAATAGCAATGATCAGTGCTTCGCTATCGCGGGGTGGAGGCGGCGTAACGGAGGTAAAACGGAGGCTGGCGCAAAGCCTCGTGGAAATACCTGGAATCCAGGTGGAAGTGCTTGGATTAAGAGACCACCAAACAGAAAAAGATCTTTCGCTTTGGAATCCTTTTGTTCCCAATATATATGATACGGTTGGCCCTAAAGCAGTTGGGTTTGCACCCCGGCTTTTGGCAGGTTTAAAAAAGAGCAATGCCGATCTGGTGCACCTGCATGGATTATGGCAATACCCTTCGTATGCTGCATTGAAAGGCGGCAAGCCATATGTTACCACTATTCATGGTATGCTGGATAAGTGGGCCGTGCAAAACTCTAAATACAAAAAACAAGTTGCGGGCTACTTATACGAACGGGGTGCCCTTAATAAAGCTGCTTGCCTGCAGGCCTTCAACCAGCAGGAATATGAAGATATTCGGTCGTTTGGGTTAACGAACCCTGTTTGCATGGTGCCCAATGGTGTGGACCTGCCGCTGGAAACGGAGGCCTTAAAAACAGAGGCGCCGATTTGGAAAGGAGTGATACCGGAAGGAAAAAAAGTAATGTTGTACCTGGGCCGCATACATCAGAAAAAGGGGCTCACCAACATGATCAAAGCATGGAAGCTTGCGCTGGAGGCCAGTCCATCCAACATGAAAGACTGGGCTTTGGGTATAGTAGGGTGGGACCAGGGCGGCTACATTCAGGAATTGCAGCAACTAAGCAATTCGCTCCATTTACATGAAAGTGTATATTTTTTAGGCCCCCAATTCAATAGGGATAAGAGCAGGGCTTTTGCTCATGCCAGTGCCTTTATTTTACCTTCTTTCAGTGAAGGATTACCCATGGCGGTTTTGGAGGCATGGTCCTACAGCCTGCCTGTGCTCATTACTAAACATTGCAACCTGCCGGAAGGATTGCAGCATGGAGCAGCGCTGCCAATAAACCCTGAAATAAACAGCATTGCTGAGGGTTTGGAAAAAATGGCTTCCTTAACCGACCCGCAACGTGCTGCAATGGGTGCTGCAGGTTTTAATCTGGTGAAAGAAAAATTTGATTGGAAAAGTGTTGCGCAATCTATGCACGGGGTTTATAAATGGATCGCGGAGCTGGGTCCTATGCCCGATAACATAGTGCTTAAGTAAATGATGGCTAATCTTCCATTTATTTTTTAATCATCCGCTTTAGTGCATTGATAGGCCTGGTAAATTTCGTAAGCGACAAATGCGATGTATAAGCGCCGAAAAAATCCCAGGGTTTATCTTTTGTCCTATTTATTTTTCCAAAAAAGGCTTTATCAGCAGGCAAATGAATGAGGAAATGATGTGCCAAACCTGCTAAAGGTTTTTGCACATGTTTGGTTCGTGCATTCCAATAACGGGCAATGATGGAAAGCGAACCAGCTTCTGCAATCATTTCGATGCCATCACGCTGCAAGCGTTCAATAGCAACCGAGGTCAATACTTCATCTCCCTGGTGATGAAAATCTTTGAAGTTTTGAAAATAAAAGGGGATGGCTTCTTCAATAACTCCTACAACTTTTTTAAAAAATTGAGGGCTACCAGAAATAAACTCACCACCTGCCCAAAGGCCCAGTGAATTTTGGATGCCTAAAGCTTCTTTGTCCTTGATAATGGTTGTAGCACCATATGCTGGTGTAACTTGGTCGGTGATATCATAATACAGGGGCGTTTTCATGGCCACGGCATTAATGAAGGCAGGAGTGGGCGTATTGATACACAATACGTCAGAATCAACAAGGGCCACATAATCTTCTTCCAGGCCAGCCAGGTACCGGTACGCATCAATTTTAAAATGGGCAGAATAAAACAAGATGCCTTTGGGCACTGCCAAAGGAAAGGGGATTTCTATTATTTGCGGACCGTCGGCATCCTTAGCTATCCGTTCCAGAAATGGTTGGTCATTGGTCAATATAATCAGTTCGTAACCTTGTGCCTGCAAACTAAAATATAACTGCCGGGCACAAGTAAGGTACAGGCTTATTTGTGCATCAAAAGATTGCGCATTGCTGTTGATCAAACTTTTTTCATCCCGGCAAATATGAATCAGCGTAAAAAATTTCATCTTAGTTTGGCTTCCACGTTTCATTACCCTGTGGATAGTTATGTTAGATAATAATTAGCGATACGAATCATTCAAACCTTCAGGTTTTGCAACTTTAAGACAGGTTCGCAAGTAAGGCTTCATACTGTGCACCAATAACCTGGGCCGAATACCTTTTTTCATAAGCCGTACGAACGGTTTGCGGTGTAATGGTGCCATTCCTGATTTTATCTGCAACATCAATTAAAGCAGTTCCAAAATTTTCGGGAGTAGCTGCGGGTACTAATTCGCCTAATTGTGTATCAGATAAAATTTCAGGGAAAGCTCCTGCTTCTGTGGCTACCACCGGCCTGCCACAACTTAAAATTTCCAATGCAGCCAAACATTGTCCTTCCACATGAGAACTAAATGCAAAAAGGTGACAGGAAGAAATGGCTTCCATTACTTTTTCATTGCTGATGCCCCCATGAAAAACAACGGTATCCAATAGGTCCAGTTCTTTGGCCAGGTTTTCCATTTGTTGCTGCAAATGCCCGGTGCCAAATATTTGAAGGTTTATTTTGGGCGGTAAGCCATTGCTTTTATTTTCCCTGGCTTGCGCCTTTTTAAAGGACTGCAGCAGCAACGGTATATTTTTATCTTCTACCAACCTTCCTAAAAAGCCAATTTGTAATGAATGGTTTTGCGGGAATGGCGGTACCTGTTGTGGCTCTTGGGTTAAATAAGGTAAAACACGAACCTGGCCCTGGTAGCCAATCTGTCGCAAATCCTCTTCAAAAGCACTGGCCTGCACCAGTACCAGATCAAACAGCTGCAGCATGCGTAGTGCCTCATTCCGGTCCGATTCTTCTTGCTGCGGAATGGGCCGGTACGGCGTTATGTAAACAAATTTTGTTTTGCTGCCGGCGCTTTTGCGGAGCGGGGCCAACATTTTTGAAGGCATTGCATTGCCAAAAACAACGATGTCTGCCTTTTTTACCTGTTGCATTCCGGCGGGCAGCATTACCCAGTCGGGCACATTCCAACGGCAACCCCATTGCCAGAAGGAACGGGTGACATTAACCTTGGCTTGCTCAATGGAACGCAATAAGGGGTTGGGAGCACCCCAATAAATAAGGCTGCATTGATGTCCTTTGGATTGCAGGTAAACTGCCAGATTTTTATATAAAGTTTCTATACCACCAATTGGAGCAAAACCCCTTGCATAAAATAAAATGTTCATTCCTAAATTTTGGTTAGGGTAGCGATTAATATAACTGGTGCGTCCGAAAGAAAGTTTGTAGAATACTAGCCTGCCTAAGCCTGTAAAGAATTTTTGATTACCTGCTACGGCACCAGGCTGGTATAGTCAATCAAAAATTCCTTAAGCCTTATTTTGGTATGTTTTAAAATGGAAGGCACTTTAATATCCACATACAACTGCTGCGCAGATTGCGGGGAAAGTTTGAAATAATGATGGTACAAAAACCGCAACCTGTTTGCACAACCCAATTGCCAGGGTTTGTGTTGGGTAGTGTAATGAATAATCACTTTGTCTTTCAAAAAGCCCGAGATTTCCTTTTTTTTCAACCGCTTAGGTATGTTGTAAAAGGTAAGGTTGAACCGGTTGTCTATTTCATACCAGTTATTGATCAATACTGCATTTAGCGCATCCTGATCCACCCATTTGATTTTATGCGGAAAATCGTTGAGAAACTTGATCGTTTTTTCTGAAATCTTCTGCTTTCGCCACTCTATCAGGTTGATGAGCAGAATGCCGGAATTAAAACAATTGCCATCTTCTGTAATGCCAAGTTCGGGCCGGGAAGGAATAACATCATCGAGCACGGCCGCAAGGGGATAGCTTCCTATATTGATATCGTACAGTTGGCTAAGTTTGCCGATAACAATTGTATCGGTATCTATGTACAACAGTTTATCAATATCGGCTGGAACCAGTGCGGGAAAAAACAGGCGGTAATAAGCGGCAGGTGAAAAATGGGTGTTGGCAGGAATCACAAAATCCTCTACCATGCTTTTATCAATGTTGTAGAAAATGATTTTGGCATTGTGCTCTGCAACAAAAGCAGTGATCCGTTCAAGTTCTGCTGGAGGCACCTCTGCGGCAATAGTATGGATAACTATGGGGCGCTCCCTATTATTTTGAAAAATGGAAGTGAGCAATACATAAAAGGGGGTGATAAATTTTCGGTCAAAGGCTAAGGCCAGGTGTATACTGGTATCGCAGGTTTCCATTTATTTTCTTTTCGCAGAATGCTTTTTTATTTTTTGCGTAAGTCATTTAGCCCTTACTGAGCTTTTACTATTTTTTTTACCATGGCCTTGGATGAGCCTTCCAGTGCACCGATTCCCAGCAATGTGTTGAACCTTGCTTTCTCAAAGGTGGGACGCGCTTTCCATTGCTGGTACCGTCGCGCCACTTCACCGGTCAATACTTTTTCCCAGGTTTCAGCAATTTTTTCGGTGGTGAACTCCTGGGCTTTTTTGGTGCCATTGGCCACAATTTCCTGGTAAAGCTTGGGATTATTTTTCAGGTTTAATACTGCCTCCAAAACTTCATCCAAATTTTTGGCTACAAGGTAATCTTTCCCCGGCGTTCCTACCTGCACAAATGCTGAATCGTAGCCGCCAATAAAAGGAATACGCCCATGCCAAGCATTGAGCAGTTTACTGGGGGGCTTGGTATTATGCGTGTTGGTATTAAACGTCCTGATGCCTACCAATACATCTATTTCACTCAGGTTGTTCCATTCGTTGCTGCCCAGTGTGGTAAATTCAATGCCATGCGGTTCAAAAACGGCTTTCCATTCTTCAATCGTTCCGGCAAAATTACCATTCCACAACTGGCCGACATAGGCCACCTTTCTTACCCCTTCGCGGTTGGGATTCCGTTGAAGCAGTTCGGGTTGTAACCAATGCGGGATAAACGTGCTGTTGATACCTTCCTGTTCCTTATTCTGCACAATATGGTAATGGGCCCAACGCCGCCGCGGAAAATCGGCCTGCGTACAAACGATAAAATGGGAACTGTCCCCTTTAATCCGGAGCAACTGGTGCGAATGCACAATATTAATGGCCCTGGCATCCAGCTGGTTCGAGCACTTTACCGTCAGATTGCCCCTTTGTTTCAACAACAGGTAGGTTTGAATACTCCAGCACCATTCGGAGTGCCAGTCGGCAACCCACGAAAGCTTTATAAAAGCGGATGGGTTCATAGTCAAAGACCTGAACTTCTCGACCTCTTGGTCGTTGCAATCGAGAAGAAAGTTAAAACAGGGTAGCTGCATACGGAATTGTTGTCAAAAATAAGTAAAGCTGTAAATTTCTAGAGCTTTACCCAAATCGCTTAACTTAAATGTATTAATAGGCAGGCAAAGGTTGATGCGTTGAAAAAAATAGCGGCAGGCATCATTCGTGTCCCATCATCCAGGCTGCATTCGCAGACCCTTCCAGCTTCTTAGGGCCATTTTAAACAGCATAAAGCCGCCGGCAGCACCCAGGCTATTGAGTATAATATCGTCAATATCAAAAACGCCCAGTTTAAATGCATACTGCACCATTTCAGCACCCAGGCTAAGGCAAAACGTTAGCAACAAAATTTGCCAGGTGTGCCTGATTTTTCTGAATGCCAAAGGTGCCAGAAGCCCGAATGGCGCAAACAAAATAAGGTTTCCCATTATATTGCGAACTGCCAGGTAGGTAAAACCCTTCTTGCTTTCGGCTCCGAAGTTATTGGTTAAGATAATGGATAAAGTGCGGCCCGTATTTTTAAAAGGAACCAGGTGTGCCCTTCTTTCGGTAAAGTAAGCTTCGCGATCTGTTGATCCAACATTTACAAAAAGAACCCAACAAAGAATAGCAAAATAAATTCCCAATAAAACTGCAGCAATAAATTTTAGGTCTCTTTTAGTTAATCCGCCAACCCCGTTCATAGTTTCGAAGGATCTTTTTGTTTCCAACACCCAACAATTGGGATAAAAAATTAATGGGTGCGGGTAAATCCGGTTGCCGCCTAATTATCAAAGACCATACCCAACCCTGTGTACATCGCTGGCCAAGGCTGTAATTATTAGTACAAGCGGTATGTTGATCCCTTTGCATTATAAATACTCAACCAAACAATGTTTACAATCAATAGATCTCGCTAAGCCGTTTTTTGCTGAATAGCTTTGGGTAAAGGTGTAGGGGCACTTTTTCCTGCCGGATTATTTGCATGGCCTCCTGCATCAACTTCCAGTTCTTTTTCAGTTTGCGCGACATGATTGCCTTAATAATCACCTTGGCGCAAAACAAGGCCCTTACTTTGATCAGTTTTTCTGGGTTAAATTCTTTAAAATCAATGCCGTACTCGTTGTTTTTCCTTAAGGCTTTATAGAACTTATATTCTTCAATATAATTATGGATATTGCTCATTACCTGGCGGGTAACCTGGTTGGAGTGAATTCGAAAAAAAGACAGCGCTCCTGGTACCACATAACAGTCGCCAATGCTTAGGTGACGCAGCCACATATCCCAATCAATCAGGTATTTATAATCCGACTTGAATTTTCCTAAGTGCAAATTCGACCTCCGGAACATCACCGTGGTAGGTTCTCCAATCCAATTGCAACTGCCCAGCGAATCGTAAATAACCTTTTTGCCCGGCTGTAGGTGGTGAAAAGGCAGAACCCAGGTATAATTGATCTCGCCAAAAACGCCCCGGTCGGAAGTGACCAGGGATACATTGGGATGTTCCTCCATCACAGCCACAAATTTTTCCAGGATCTGCGGATGAAACTTGTCATCCGACATTAGGTACTTGATATATTTTCCATTGGCGAGCTCCAGGCAACGGTTAAAATTGCCAACCACACCAATATTGGTTTCATTTTTCGTGTATTGTACCCTGCTGTCGTGCAGGTACTTGCTGACCAGTTCTTCGGTGTTATCAGTAGACTGGTTGTCCACAATTATCAATTCAAAATCAGTGTAGGTTTGATCTAAAACGCTTTGAATGGCCTCATCTAAAAATGATGCAGAGTTGTAGGTTGGGATTAATACGGAAACCATAACATTGGTACGCATAAAAAATAAGAGCCTTTAAGGGTGCTGTTGGGTTAATTAGTTTTCTGGTTTCGCTATAAGATGGCTGGAAAAAGCACTGGTTTTTTTTATACCTGGAAAAAGCTACCACAGTTAGGATACTGGTTGGCAAGAAACATTAAGTTTTAAAGCTTTTATAAATGTAATATTTTTTGTGCCTACAAAATGCAACCATTTTGAAAGTATTTATTAGCGTTAATTCATCGGCTATACTTCCAAAACGGAAGGAAGGTGCAGCATTACAGGTAATTAAGTTTTGCCCGTATTTTTTGCGGCAGCATATCAATCACTTCACCTTTCAGCAAAATAAACCACGTAAAGGCAAGGAACAACATGCTGAGGGTAAAACCGACACCTATGAGGTTTATCCAGGTTGGCGCCATAAATTGGGTAAGGTATGTACTGCCCCAAAATAAAAGGGCGCCAAAGGAACCTACTGATAACACCGGGAAAAAGATTGTTTTGGCTGCATATTCCTTCAGGCTGATGTTCATGTATTTCATAGCCTGAAAAGGAATGTACCAAAGGGAGGTTAGCGAACTTGCAATAATGGTGGACAATAAAATGCCTTTAATGCCATATAGCTTTCCCAGAAACAAAGTCAGAACTATTTTAAAGCCTGCTTCAAATATGGAAGCAATGGTGAATCCCTTTACAATGCCGGCACCATTAAGGCAAATGGCACTCACATGTAATACCGCTTGTATCACCATTAGCACCAGTACCAAAACCAGTACGCCGGTGCCCGCAAAAAATGAACTGCCCACCCACAATTCCACAAACCATTTATCCAGGATGAGGATCATCCAAAAAGCCACCATTGCCAGGCTGGTGGTAATGCGCATCAGTTTGTGGTGAACCCTTGCAAACCTTTCCGTGTTTTCTTTTGAAGCAATTTCCACCACTGCAGGGTAGGAGTTGTCGGTGATCCTGAAAATCAGGTCCCTGCAGATTTCAGGGATTTTAGCTGTAATTAAATACATGGATACCACTGAAAGGGATACCAATGTGCCTATAAAAAAACGATCGGTCAAAAATATCACGTACACCGCCAGCACGTTCAAAAAAATGTAAAACCCGAACGAAAACATTTGTTTCAGCAAGGTCTTATCAAAATAGCCCAGCCGGATGCGGAGGTAGGGATAAAACCGGCGTATGAGGAAAAGGGTTACCGATATGCTGATAAGGGTGCCTATAATATTGGTATACACAAAAGACCACAACCCGAAACCAAAATATAAAAACACAACTGGTAATATCTGGTTAAGCAAACCCACAATAAAGGACATGGTATTGGACAAGACCAGCTTTTGGTGGGCAAAAAATATACTGCTGAACACCCGCAACGGAAATTGCAACCCTACAAAAATGCTCAGGGTATAGGCAATTGACACCGCCACTTCATTCAGGCTGGGGTCCATATCAAAAATCCGGGGAAGATAAGATGCAAGCGAAAGGCCTACCAGAATCACAAACCCACCCAATACCGAATAAATATAAAAGGAGGTGGAAACGATCTTGTTCATGCTCATCCGGGAGGCTTCGTCATTGCCCCGGGTGGTGGCCAAAAAGCGGCTGACCGCATTGCCCAAGCCAAAATCTAGCAGCGACAGGTAGCTTACAATTTGAAAAAGAATGGTGGAAAGCCCGTATTCTTCTTTATTTAAAAACTTGAGGATGAAAGGCGTAGAGATCATTGCCACCAACATGGTCATGATCATGAATGCCTGGGAAGAGATGGAGCCCCAGAAAGAAGATTTAGCTCTCGACATTTGTTTCTTAGTTTACGAATGGCCAGAGGATATAGGATCGGAAAAATCAACAGGATAAGTTGGCCGGCTTAATGGTTTCATCAACGAAAGGCATTCAGAAGCGCCCATGCATGAAACCTGCATTTGGTTGCTGAATTACGGCGGGCAAGTTAACTAAATATATTTATTCCGGGACATAACTTTTACGCCCCATAGATATTATAATTTTTTTTCTATGAAATGATACTCAGAAGTATTGGGATGACCTTTCTTAATAAAGAGGACTACAGAGCATGAAAAAATGCAATGCTGCTGGTGAATTATTGGGTTGCTGGGGATGATAGTTGCATCTTCTTATTATAACGGTAAAACATAACCGCAATTGATGAATTTATCAGGTGCATTATGTGGAATACAAATGTTTGAAGGGAGCACGTTTTTTATAACACATATGGAAAACATTGCTGGATGCGGGTTTCATGGAAATGCTGTAGCATTTTTGCTACATTATTTTAATTGCTGGAATTGGATTGATTGATATTAAAAGTATTTACTTAGTAGGGGTTAAGGCTTTATATTTCATTATAAAAAAATAAACAAACCTCATTGGTTGTTGGCATTCTTTTCGGTAGCCTTGTAAAAAAATAACAACAATGAAACGTTTTTACCAAATCTTTTATGACCAAACCAGTTGAGGAAAGTTTAATTCAAAAACGAAAAAATTTTTCTTTTTGAATAAAGAAACTTCCAGTATCAGATCTGTATCCATTTAGAGAAACCGTATCCAAAAAGAGGCATTAGCAATATAATCCAATTGCAATAACCTCAGTTACAGTAAGGCCATTGGCACACTGTAATTATCCAAGTTAAACCGTACTCTATGTATCCTATGAAGCAAAAGGTGCTATGCACATACCTGTGCATGCTCACCCTCTTGTTGGCAATCTGCTCAACAACTCAAGCACAAGATCAATTTCCTGCACTAACACGTTTTCAAAAGCCCTCCGGGGTATCTGCTCCCGGTGAAGCCTTTGCGCCTCCCGTTGGCGGTGCTCTTTCCGGCGATGCCCCTCAGGTGGCCGAATGGACCCGCACCGCCGGTCCCGATGAGTCCGTTGTAATGACCGGCATCTCCTTTTCGCGCCACAGCGGCACCGATGTAGGTAAAGACACCCGCTTTACCCTCTATAGTGCCTCCGGCATGCAGGGTGACGCCCAGATCCAGCGCCTCGATGGCGACCGGGCCATTGTAACCCTTCCGCGCAGCATTCCCTCCTGGGGCATGTACCTGCTTTGGCCCGGCAATGAAGCCGGCTACGGCACCCCCGTTGCCATCAACAAAACAGATGCCTGGTGGGTAGGACCCGATAAGGCAACCCGCGGGGCCACTATTTCGGTGTATGGCCGCAACCTGTCGCGTGGTGGCGATACCACTACCTCCTATGTGTATGTAAAAAGCAAGGCATCGGGTGCAGGCCAGTGGGCTTCGGTAAAGCGGGTCAACCCCTTCAAGGTGGACTTTGTAGTGCCGGAAGCTTTTGCAAACGGTGAGTACGAGGTGTGGACACACAATGGCCATGGTGGCGACTATGGCTGGAGCGGCCCGCTGAACCTGACGGTGTATGATGCACCGAAGTGGAGCGGCGTGATCTTCAACGTAAAAACATACGGCGCTAAAGGTGATGGTGTAAGTGATGATACCGATCCTATTAAAAATGCCATTGCCGCTGCAAAAGCTTCACCAGGTGCAACTGTATATTATCCAGCAGGTACCTATATTGTAAATACCCTGCTCGACGCACATAGCAACAACCGCTGGCAGGGTGAAGGCAGAGACCGCACATTCATTAAATGCGGTCCTACATTTACGTCCCCTTATGCGTTTCTTTTTGGAACGCCGAACGTTTTTGAAATGAACGACCTGACGATGGATGCCAATAACAACTATCGGGGCAAAACAGAAAACGCAATTTACCTGGTGGCTTCTAAAAACGTTTGGATGAACAACGTACGGTTGAAGTGCCAGAATTACCTGGTAATTGACCTGCACCATGCGAAATACGTTTACCTGAATAACGTAGAAATGATCGGTAAGAACTCATTTTTGGGCAACTGCTCGCAGCTGTTCTTTAATAATTGTGCTTACCGCTTAACCAACGACACCGATATGGGGTTGTATTCCTGGGGCGGCACCGGCATTTCAATGACCAATTCTTTCGGCAGCGATTATGATAACTCTAATCCGCACGACGGTGCCGGTTGGGGCAAGGGCCGCTTCTTTACCTTTATGGGTGCTTGGGGCTCCAGCAGAAATACCTACATCGGCCACACTACTACTACCGATTTGACGCCGCGTCCATACAACACAGACCAAAACAGCGGCGAACAATATTTGTTTGAAGGTTACCTGGGCAAATGGAAAGGTATGCCGCTGTCGGCAACCGCAAATACCATTACAGTTAGTGGATATACTGACAACGTTCCCCTCAAGTACTATGCAGTTGTTACCCGCGGCCGCGGACTGGGACAGGCACGCCTCATCACCAACAACAGCGGCGGGGTGCTTACCCTGGAGGAACCCTGGAACGTTATTCCCGATGCAGCCTCGCATGTGGTGGTAGCCTCCCTGGCTGACCGCACCGTATTTTACAAAAACTACCTCGACGCCAAATCCTGGGCCGCCACCTCCTCGGAGCATACCGCCACCGCAGGGGTACAGCCATACGGCGGTGCCATCAACATGATCGTCGACAACAACACCTTCCACCAACTGCGCCAGGGCACCGCCAACTGGTCGCAGCAGTCTTTTCCGGAGTGGCCCGTGGGTGTTACCTACTTTACCATGTACTCCAACAACAAGTACATCGGCTGCCGCTTTTCCATGCAAAACATCATGGATGTGTCCAATCCTGTAGGTCCCGCCATCCTGGCCACCACCTACCGCAACAACCTGGTGCAAAACGGCGTGGAGTCGGCCATTTCCAACTACCACCGCAACTTTGCCGAGCCCGTTACCGATGCAGCTGTATACGAACACAACCGCATCGAAAACACGCCCATCGGGTTTCATTCCGAAAGAACCGCATCCATTTCCAACCAGGTTTTGTATAACAATTCATTTAAAGGAACAGGATCTCCTTATGGCTATGGCAAAGAAGTAACTTCTAAGCTGGCCTTGCGTGGTAACAGCTTTGAGAACTTCACCACCATCTTTTATTTTACCCGCACTACTAACGACCGCAATTCTACGCAAACCCTTGGTGGCGTGGTAGAGGCACCCCAGCACGTAGTGGAGCTGTCGGCACCTGCGGGCACCGATACGGCAAAGGGCTCTTTCGTGCTGTGGAACAGCGGCACCGCCCCGCTTTCCTGGACCGCACAAAGCTCTGCTTCCTGGCTGCGCCTGGGACAGGGCAGCGGCTCCATTGCAGGAGAAAAAGCACTTTCCAGCATTTCCCTTACTGCCATTGCCCGCGGGCTGGCACAGGGCAGGCACCGTGCTGAGCTGACCATTACCTCGGGCACAGTGGTGAAAAAATACACCGTATGGCTTTCGGTGGCTACCACAACAGCGGTACCCAACGTGGCCCCTACGGCACAACTGACCGCACCGGTGGGCGGCAGCAGCTACACCGCACCGGCAAGCATTGCCCTTGCTGCCAATGCAACGGATGGTGATGGCTCCATTCAAAGGGTGGAGTTTTACCAGGGAAACACCAAGCTGGGCGAGGATCTTTCTGCTCCTTACACTTACCAGTGGAGTGGTGTAGCACAGGGCACCTACATGCTTACTGCAAAGGCAGTGGACGACAAGGGAGCTGTGGGCACATCGCAAAGCGTGCAGGTGGTAGTAAATGCAGCACCGGTAGCTAAAGTAGCACCAACAGTATCTATTGCAACAACCCAAGCCACCACAGGCCAGGTAGCACCAGCATCCTTTAAGCTGGTGGCAACCGCTGCCGACACTGATGGCAACGTTACATTGGTAGAGTTTTTCAACGGTACCCAAAAGATCGGTGAAGACAACACCGCTCCTTACGAATTCACCTGGAGTGGTGTGGCTGCAGGCAACTACAGCATCACTGCCAAAGCAATCGACAACGATGCGCTGACGGCAACTTCCAATGTGTTGGCACTGAGTGTAGGGGCAGCACCGCAGGCTCCTGTTGTAGCACTGACCTCGCCTGTTGCAGGCACAAGCTTTACCGCACCTGCCACCATCAATATGGCAGCAACGGCAAGCGATGCTGACGGCCAGGTTGTAAAGGTGGAGTTCTACGCCAATGGCACCAAAGTGGGCGAAGACCTTACAAGCCCTTACAGCTTTAGCTGGACCAACGTGGCTCAAGGAACTTATGCTATCACCGCTAAAGCCATTGATAACAACAACCTATCCATAACTTCTGGAATTGCATCTGTAACTGTGGGAGAAAAGCCTAATGTAGCACCAGTAATATCTTTGACTGCTCCATTAGCTACCGCTGATTTAACTGCTCCTGCTGCCATAACCATTGCAGCAAATGCAACAGACAGCGATGGAACAATTGCTACGGTTGAATTTTTTGTAAATGGTAATAAAATAGGCGAGGACCTTTCTGCTCCTTACACTTACCAGTGGAATGGTGTGGCACAGGGCACCTACATGCTTACTGCAAAGGCAGTGGACGACAAGGGAGCTGTAGGCACATCGCAAAGCGTGCAGGTGGTAGTAAATGCAGCACCGGTAGCTAAAGTAGCACCAACAGTATCTATTGCAACAACCCAAGCCACCACAGGCCAGGTAGCACCAGCATCCTTTAAGCTGGTGGCAACCGCTGCCGACACTGATGGCAACGTTACATTGGTAGAGTTTTTCAACGGTACCCAAAAGATCGGTGAAGACAACACCGCTCCTTACGAATTCACCTGGAGTGGTGTGGCTGCAGGCAACTACAGCATCACTGCCAAAGCAACCGACAACGATGCGCTGACGGCAACTTCCAATGTGTTGGCACTGAGTGTAGCGACAGCACCGCAGGCTCCCGTTGTATCCCTCGTTTCTAGTGCTGCTACCATAGAGGTACCTGCCAGCATTACCCTGACGGCTACTGCCGCAGATACCGACGGATCGATAAGCAAAGTGGAATTTTTCCAGGGCACTAAAAAACTGGGTGAAGCAACCACTGCACCGTACACCTACAGGTGGAATGTGCCACAGGCAGGTACGTATGAGGTGACCGCCAAGGCAACCGACAACTCCGGCCTTACCGCAACTTCGGCAAGCGTAACCATTGTAGCTTCCAAAAAGAAGAATGCACCCGAGGTAAGCCTTTCTAAAACACAAAATGAAAAAAGCGGTTTATCTCAACTGGCTGAGTCGCTTTCCCTGGTGGCTAATGCAACAGATGCTGATGGATCCATTACCAAAGTAGAATTCTTCAACAATGGCATTAAGGTAGGAGAGTCGGTAACCAGCCCGTACACTTACGACGCAAGAGGATTGAAACCTGGTGTGCACAATTTCACCGCAAAAGCAACCGACAATGATGGACTGTCCACAACATCTCCGGTAGTGTCTGTTTCGGTGAGCAAACCAGCACCTATTGCACCGGCTGTATCGCTGGCTGCTAATAAAACAACTGCACAGATGGCTGAAAAAGTAACGCTTTCAGCTAAAGCAACAGACCAGGATGGAGCAGTAACTAAAGTGGAGTTTTTTGCCGGAACTACTAAGTTGGGTGAAGACCTAACTGCACCTTATGAATGGACCACACAGTTTGCAACTACTGGTGTATATAAAGTAACGGCTAAAGCAACAGACAACAGTGGACTGACAACAACTTCAAATGTTGTGAACGTAACCGTTACCTCCTCAATGGTTGCACCAACTGTAAGTGTTATCAACCCCATCGCAAACAGTGTGTATGTGCTGCCAACTTCAGTACCTGTTGAAGCCAATGCATCTGACAAAGATGGTAAAGTTGTAAAGGTTGAGTTTTTTGCAAACGGCGAAAAAATAGGTGAAAGCAATACGGCTCCATTCCGGGTAGACTGGAAAGCTGAAGTAGCAGGCACTTATCAGGTTACTGCAAAAGCAACCGACAATAATGGATTGACTGCTACCGCAGCAGCGGTTGTGGTAACCATTCAAACCAGCAACACCAGCAACCAGCCGGGTCATGTAAAATCGTATCCCAATCCTTTCAGCAACCAGGCTACATTAGAAGTAGCTGTACAGGCAAAATCCTATGTGGTAGCACACCTGATGTCGCAAACAGGTCAGGTGATCACTACAATTCATCAGGGAATTTTGGAGCCAGGATTGATTTACAAATTCAACATGAACGGAACAGGATTGCCCAATGGCTCTTATGTAGTAGCCATTAAATTAAACGACGGCATCAGCTTTTTTGATAAATTGATTTATCACAAAGTAGTGGTTGCACGTTAATCCATTAAATAAGTAAAAGATATCAAAAGACCCGCAGCTACAAGCTGTGGGTCTTTTGTTTTCAATCCAAAAAATATAAACAATAAAAAAAATGTGTTTGTAATAAAGGGTTATCTTATTTTAGTGCCCGATACATCTGTTTGATTATGCAAAAACACTTCATTCATTTGTACAGATTCATTAAATACATTTTTATTTTTTCCATATTTCCCTGAAAGTACCTAAATAGAAAACTGTTTTCCTGACACCAAAACTACCGATCCTACCGCTCCTGTATGGCTGGATGGTAAGATGAATTTAATACATACAAATGCAGCAAGAACGAATGCAATGGAATTGGGTTATAAAACCTGAAACAAGCTGGCTAGGCGCAAGTTTCAGGGAGCTGCTGCAATACCGCGATTTGTTGACACGAATGGTACGCAAGGAGTTTTTGCTGCGGTACCAACAAACTTTGCTCGGCCCCGTATGGGTAGTGGTACAACCCTTAATCACCATGGTCATTTACCTGGTGGTGTTCAACCGCGTAATCGGGCTTACCACGTTGGGCGTACCGCCTGTGCTTTTTTACCTGACAGGTATTAACCTCTGGAATTTATTCTCCGATATTTTCAATGGTACTTCGGGCACTTTTGTTTCCAATGCCAACGTTTTTTCTAAAGTGTATTTTCCGCGGCTTATTGTTCCATTTTCTGTGGTGGCATTGCACCTGTTGCGCTTTAGCATTCAGATGGGCTTTTTGATATTGTTTTACTTATATTTTTTTGCAACAGGGCAAATTGAATTTTCCGGATTTCAGGTACTGTACCTGATCCCTGCAGTGGTTACCGTTTCAGGTATTGCGCTGGGTGCAGGTTTATTTTTTTCAATACTTACCGCCAAGTACCGCGACTTATCGAATATGATCGGGGTGATCAACAGTATGCTGATGTTTGTTTGCCCGGTTTTTTATTCCCTGTCTATAGTTCCGGAAAAAGTTCGGTGGCTGGTAAATATCAATCCATTGTCCGGCCAGTTCGAATTGTTTCGGTTGGCAATTTTGGGAAAAGGAATGATCAACACCGGGCAGGTATTGTATGGAGTGGCCTTTATGGTGGTGATATTGGTAACAGGCATTTTGTTTTTCAATAAAACAGGCGACCGGTTGATGGATGTGGTGTGAAATACATGGGCAAATGATTACAGCCTGAAGTTTTGAATAAAGCGGTATTTTAAGCTAATTAATTTTTTAAGCCGCAGAGAAATAACATGCTCTGCGGCGGTTTGGATAAATATTTTTTCGTGGAAAGAATTCCGTCAACGCCTCCCCCTATTGATCCTGTAGCGCCTGGTGTAAACCGGCCAAGGATATCGGTAATGATACCGGTATTCAATTGTACGCAATACGTTCAGGAAGCATTGGAAAGTGTATTGCAGCAAGGCTGGGGTCCGGATGATATGCAGATTGAGGTGGTGGACGACTTTAGCACGGACGCAGATGTAGCAAGCCTCGTTATGAAAGTGGGCGGCGGCCGGGTTACTTATTATCGCCAGGAACAAAATGTGGGTAGCTTACGCAATTTCCAAACCTGCATCAACCGGGCACGTGGTCATTATGTTCATATTCTTCATGGCGATGATAAGGTGAACCCCGGGTTTTACGACACCATGATGGGCATCTTCGATCAATACCCAGAGGCAGGAGCAGCTTTTTGTGCATTCGATATGATCGGGCCGACAAGTGATTTTTTTGCCACTGCAGGGAAAATGGAGCCGGAAAGAGGCATTATTAAAAATGCTTTGTACCGGTTGGGCAGCCAGCCCTGGCTGCAATATGCCTGTATGGTGGTAAAAAGAGAAGCCTACGAACAATTAGGATCCTTTTACCTGGCAACCTACGGCGAAGACTGGGAAATGTGGGTGCGTATTGCCAAACATTTTCCTATTGTTTATACACCTGAAGCACTGGCCGTGTACCGGGTGCATCCATCTTCCATTACCCGCCGCAGCTACATGACCGGGGAAAACATCCGCGACCTGGCAAAAGTAATCAACCGCATTGCAGAGCACTTGCCGAAAGAGCAGCAAAAGCAAGCTGCCACTGAGGCCAAAAAATACTGGGCATACACCTCTTTGAATATTTGTTATAGCCTTTGGTACCGCACCCACAACAAAACCGTGGTGACCACCCAAATGACGGAAGCCCTAAAATTGTACAGCGATCCTTTTCTTGTTTGTAAATCTTATTTTATCCGGATGATCATGCTGATGCCCAAAACCTGGCTGCCGGCAATGAGGGGTGCTTACCGAAAAGTTTGGTTCGGAGAGTAAAGCTTTTTTATACCCCGATTCCTTTCTCATTTTCCAATTTTTCTGATCCAATAATTTAGTGGGATCGCCATTGTTACGTTGAATTAGGAGGGAGCTGAACTGAAGGGTTATGGTTGCCTCGAAAATGGAAACGATTCAGGCAAAGATGTTTTTATAAACCCACCTTTAAAGAATCACTAGAGGCCCAACAATATCATTCTTGGTGTGCACCTTTTATATTAGTCCCAGTTAATAAGCGTAAAAAAGTAGAAAGATCAGATTTAAATCTCACCTGGGAGGTAAGAACAAAGGGCAAAAAATTAGGTCAAGTAGCATCAAACATTAAATACCAATGTTTCCCAATAGGATGTTTATTTTCAGTTGATTAGGCAAAATTTCTCAGTGATTAAAAACTCGTTTTAACTCATCATCAATACATTCACACTGCGTTGCAGGATGTTGAATGCAATCTCCGCCATCAGGTTTTCTTTATCCAACGTTGGGTTTACCTCGGTAATTTCCAGGCAACAAACCTTGCGGTTTTGCATGAGTTTGCTCACTAGGTCTTCGGCTTCGCGTTCCCGCAGGCCGTTGCCTACCGGGGTGCCAGTTCCTTTTGAAATCGTGGAATCCAGAGAATCGACATCGAAAGAAACATATATATCGGTGCAGTCGCTCAGGTAGCGGTTAACCGATTTAAACACATTTTCCACGCCTTTGTTGCGCACTTCTTTTACACTGATCAGCTTGATACCGTATTTTTCAATCAAGGCCCGTTCTTCTTTTTCATAATCGCGGAGGCCAATAAAAACTACATCCTCCGGAAGTACCTTGGGGGAAATGTTACCAACATTTTTAAGCCGGTTCCAATATTCAATGGTTTCTTCATCCAGCTCATGAACCGTGGACTCCAGGTTATCTTCGGCAAGAGAAGCTGCCAAGGGCATGCCGTGCAGGTTGCCCGATGGGGTGGTGTAAGGTGTGTGGAGGTCGGAGTGGGCATCGATCCAGACAACCCCTAGCTTGCTTTGGGGCTTGGCGGCCTTAATACCGGCTATAGTGCCGCCACTATTGGAGTGGTCGCCCGAAATAACTACGGGGAAAAAACCCTGGCGCAGGGAATCCTGGACCGCCTTGCTGATTTTTTCATACATCTGCAGCACCCCTTTGATACGCTTTGCATAAGGCGATTCAATAGGTTCGTAAAGTAATTTATTATCGTGTGGAATTTTTTCGCTGGGAAAATGAATAAAAAAAGAACTCATAAAGTCAAGCGATGCAATTTTAATGGCTTCAATGCCCAAAGATGCACCACGTGTACCCGCACCTATTTCGGATGGAACCTCTATGATCTTTATGTTTTTCATGCATTCTTTTTCGTAAACAAAAGAGGCCGCTGCTCTTAACGGCCCGGGCAGAACAATTTTGTGGCTTTTGCCCTTAAAGAGATCTGCCTGCAATATCGGAATAATGGCCTGACTGATTGGCCGGAGCCGTTTTAAACGCAGCCCAAACAACAACCGGCCAGGCCAAAAATTACTTTTTATTCGTGTGCCGCCAGGATGGGAACGGTACTTTCGTAAGCCAGTTTTCGGGTGGTACTGGTTTTGTAAAAAGAGGCAAACAGGTTGCGCTGCCGCGGCACGGTTACCAGCATATCAATGTTTTTATCCATCACAAAGGTTTGGATGGTTTCCTCCACATTATAAGTACCTATAAAGTAAAATTCGGGTTTAAACTCCCGGAACATGTCCACTAATATGCTGCGCTGCTCCAGGTATTCCTCTGTGAGGGATACGTAATGCTCGCTGTTTACATTTACAATATGCAGGGAAGGCCGGAACAATTCCAGGGCACGCTTGATAGGCACATGTGGAATAGAATGACGCACATCCTGAAAATCGGAAGTTAGTGCCACGTTGTTTACCTTGGTAAACTGGGCTGCCGGCGGCACAATGAGCACCGGGCAAACGTTCCGCTCCACCATTTTCAAGGTATTGGAGCCAAAAAACACCTGCTCAATGCGGCTCTTGCCCGTGATGCCCATTACTATTAGGCCGGCACTATAATGCCGGGCCAGGCGCTCCAGGCTGTTGATAAAATCAGTGTTCAGCTCGCAACGGGTTTCAATTTTTACTGCACCCTGCGATTGCAATTCATTTTTTAAGAGGTTCATTATAGCGTCAGCCTCTGCTTCATCGCCTGCTTTATCGTAAACATGATACAATATCAGGGAGTTGTCGTAAGTGCCGTGCAGCATGCGCACTGCATAGTTGGCGGCATTGTTGGCGGTAGCAGAAAAGTCGGTAGGTACAATAATGGTCATGATTTGCTTTTTTCAAATGGCGGTTCAATATAGGTATTAAAGCGGGAATGTTGAGGTGGCAGGAAACAACGTGCAAAAGTTTCTAAAGCCACAAAAAAGGAAGGACCTCCCTGCAAATCAGGTTTTGAAGTTCGTGTATTTGTTCTGGAAGCCGCCAAAAGTTAAAACAAGGCCTCTATTTTCCCTTTGGCCTATATTTGCCCGTTCCAAAAAAAATGCATTAGTGCGACTAAAGTCACTTGAAATAAAAGGCTTCAAAAGTTTTGCCGATAAAACCCTGGTAAGCTTCGATGAAAACATTACCGGAATTGTTGGGCCCAATGGTTGCGGCAAAAGCAACATCATCGACAGCATCCGCTGGGTAATTGGCGAACAAAAGATCAGCCAACTGAGGTCGGAGAACCTTGATAGCCTGGTGTTCAACGGTTCCAAAACCAGAAGTGCCAGCGGCCTGGCCGAGGTGAGCATTACTTTTGAAAACACCAAGAACCTGCTGCCCACCGAGTTCAGCACCATTACCATAACCCGCAAATTTTTTAAAAGCGGCGAAAGTGAGTACCGGCTAAATGACGTACAGTGCCGGTTAAAAGATATTCAAAACCTGTTCATGGATACGGGTGTATCCACCGACTCATACGCTATTATTGAGCTCGGAATGGTAGACGACCTCATTAAAGACAAGGACAACAGCCGCCGCCGCATGCTGGAGCAAGCCGCGGGCATTTCCATTTACAAAACCAGGAAAAAAGAAGCAAAGCAAAAACTCGATGCCACCGAGCAGGATCTGGCCCGGATTGAGGACCTCTTATTTGAAATCAACAACCAGCTAAAAACGCTTGAGAATCAGGCCAAAAAGGCGCAGAAGTGGCATGAGATAAAAAAGGAATACCGTGAGGTTAGCATCGAATTGGCCAAGGCTGCACTGGAAGGTTTTAATATAACTTATAAAGACCTCAACGAACAACACGAACAGGAAACGGACAAACGGATAGCCCTGGAAGCAGAGATTGCAACAGCCGAAGCAACGTTAGAGGCGGACAAAGTTGGGTTTGTAGAGCAGGAGCGGCAGCTCCACTCCATGCAGGCGCAATACAATGAGTTGGTGCAGGGTGTAAGAACCCGCGAAAACGAAAAGAACCTAGCCGCCCAAAGACTCGAATACCTGAAAGAACGGCAAGGAGGCATCCAGCAATTCTTGGAGCGGGCAGGCAGCCAGGTTAGCGGCCTTGATGAAAGCATCCGGTTTACCCAAAGCCAGTTGACCGATGAGGAGGCAGCATTGGAAGGCATTTCCGACCAAATAGAAGACCTCCGGTCACAGGTAGATGAAAAAAGGGCGGTGCTGGACGAACACAGAACACAACTTAACCACCTGCGTACCGCTTACCAGCAGGTGCAACGTAGCCAGTTTGACGCGGAAAAAAAGGTGGCCGTTGCCGATACTTCCATTCAAAACCTGTTGCGTACCATTCACCAGATTGAAGAAGAGCAGGAGCAGCGGTCTCTGCAATTAGAAAGCCTGGAGGAAGAGCGGATTTCAAAGGAAAAGCAAGTTGCGGAAAAAGCCGCTGAGCTGGAAGCCCTGCACGAACACCAGAATCGAACCCGGGAGCAAATTTTGGAAACCCAGGGAGCCCTGGAAGGACTAAGGGCAAAACTGGCGGGGGAAAACCGGATACTGGATGCCCGTCGAAATGAGCACGACCTGCTCAAAAGCCTGGTAGATAAAATGGAAGGCTACCCCGAAAGCGTAAAGTTTCTCCACAACAATAGGGGCTGGAACCACCAGGCGCCCATTTTATCAGATATTATTTATGTAAAAGAAGAATACCGCGCAGCCGTAGAAAACGTTCTGGAACCTTATCTCAACTACTACGTTGTGGAAAACCTTGCAGAAGGCATGCAAGCCGTGCACTTATTGGAAGGTGCTAAAAAAGGCAAAGCCAATTTCTTTTTACTCGACAAAGTAACAGGTAGCGACCCTGTTGGGCACCAGCCTACAGGAACCATTCCTGCCATGGAGGTCATTGAGGTGGACGACCAGTACAGGCATTTAGCCCAACAACTCTTGGGTAAGGTGTTTATTGCCGAAGATGAATCGGCCCTGGCTGGTAGCAATGGCTCGGTAATTCTGGAAAAAAGCGGCAAGTATGTAAAAGGTGAATTTACCCTCAGTGGGGGCAGTGTGGGCCTTTTTGAAGGAAAAAAGATCGGCCGCGCCAAAAACCTGGAAAAGCTGCGCGAACAGATTGAAGCCCAAAAAACAGTGGTTGCCGAGTTGGCAGCCCAAATCCAGGCCAGGCAGCAGGAAGTGCAAGAGTATACCGCCAACCTTAAAGAAGGGGCCATCAGGGAAATGGAACGGGAACTCCAGCAAATGAACAATGCCGTTTTTGGCCTGCAAAACAAAGCCGAAAACCTGCAGCATGCCCAAAGCGGAAGCCGCCGGCGGTTGGAGGATCTTAATTTTCAACTGGAGCAAACACATGCATCGATCGAAGGCGTTCGTGCCGAACTCAAATCTTTAAGCAACCAGTTGAGCGGCTACTCCGACCAGTTGCAGGACGCCGAAAGCCAGTACCGCAGCATCGAACAGCAATACAACGAAGTAAACAATTTATACAATGAAAGCAACCTCCGCATTACCCGCCAGCAAAGCAAGGTGGCGGGCTTAAAGCAGGAACTGCAATTTAAAACCAACCAGCTCACCGACCTGATTGCGCAGGTGCAGAGCAACACGGCGCAATTGGCCGAAACCAGCGCCAATATTGATGAATCGGCTGGTAAATTAAAAGAAGTAGAGGAGGCACTGATAGAGCTGATGCGGCGCCGCGAACAGGAACAACAAATCCTTAACGAAACCGACCAGGCATTTTATGTGCTGCGCAACGAGTTGAATTCCCGGGAAACAGCGTTGCGGCAACGTAGTAAAGAAAAAGACGCACTGGAGCAACTGCTTTCGGGCATCAAAGAAAAGCTGACCGACCTCAAATTGCAGTTGGCCGGGATGAAAGAGCGGCTTAAAGTAGAATTTAGGGTGGTGCTGGAAGATATTCTGGATGAACCCCGCACTTCTGATACCCCTGCCGAGGAATTGCAGGAAAAGGCCGACCGGATGAAAAAGCGGCTGGAGAACCTGGGCGAGGTTAATCCCACTGCTATTGAAGCCTACGAGGAAATGAAAAAGCGCTACGATTTTATCGTAGAACAAAGAGATGACCTCGTAAGTGCAAAAGAAAGCCTGTTGCAAACCATAGCAGAAGTGGAAACAACAGCCAACCAAAAATTCCTGGACACTTTTAATATTGTACGGGAAAATTTTCACAAGGTGTTCAAAGCCCTGTTTACCGAAGATGACCAATGTGATCTCATCCTTGAAAACCCAGACAACCTGGCTGAAACCGGCATCGACATTATGGCCAAACCCAAAGGCAAGCGGCCGGCCAGCATCGGGCAATTAAGTGGGGGGGAGCGAACCCTTACGGCAACGGCCTTGCTGTTTGCCATTTACCTTATTAAGCCCGCACCTTTTTGTATCCTCGATGAGGTGGATGCGCCGCTTGACGACGCCAACGTAGGTAAATTCACCAAAATGATCCGCGAGTTTTCTGCCAATTCCCAATTCATCATTGTAACCCATAACAAAACAACAATGAGCACCGTGGATGTGATTTATGGCGTTACCATGCAGGAGCCCGGGGTAAGCAAACTGGTACCCGTGGATTTCCGCAGCCTAAATAATTAGGAAGGTTGTGCACCACCAGGCCAAAAAGGAAAAGGGCTATGGTGTAGCAGGTGCACGTTAATCTTTTTGGTTGGTTGTATTGCCGCCTTTTTACCTTTTCGAAGTTTACGATGCGTACGATAATTCTCCTGGTACTTTCCAACATTTTTATGACCTACGCCTGGTACTACCACCTAAAGCAGGATGGATGGCCCCTTTGGAAAGCCATCCTGATCAGTTGGGGTATTGCGTTTTTCGAATATTGCCTGATGGTGCCGGCCAACCGCCTCGGGTACACTGGCGGCTATAATGCATTTCAATTAAAAATTGTGCAGGAGGTTATTACGCTGGTGGTATTTGCCGTTTTTGCCCTCATGGTTTTAAAGGAACCTTTTCATATAAAATATATTTACGCATTCCTGTTGTTGCTGGCTGCTGTTTGGGTAATGTTCCGGAAATAACAGTGCGCTAATCCGTATATGCCAAACTGTTAATTCCACTACTGCATACTGTACCATTGCCTTGCCGCGTTTACATTTACAGAGCAATTCAGCGACATGAAAAAAATTATTACCCTTATCGCCATCCTGGCAGTTTCCTTATCGCTTTCAGCCCAGGGCAAACCCGAGGGTTTGTTCATTAATTCAAAAGCGCCCGACTTTAAAGTAAAAGACCAAAGCGGAATGGAGGTAAGTTTAAAGGAGTTGCGTAAAAAGGGACCGGTGGTGCTTATGTTTTATCGGGGCAACTGGTGCCCTTATTGCAACCGGCACCTTGCCAAAATGCAGGACTCGCTACAGTTGATTGCAGAAAAAGGCGCAACGCTGGTGGCTATTACACCGGAGCAGGCGGAGGGTGTAGCCCAAACCATCGACAAAACCAAAGCTGTATATTCTATTCTTTCTGATACAGAAATGAAAATAGCCAAAGCTTATAAGGTGGATTATGCGGTAGATGACCGCACCGTGAACCGGTACAAAAATGCGGGGATCGACCTGTTGCAAACCAACGGGCAAAAGGGAAAGGCAATGTTGCCAGTACCCGCCGTTTACATCATTAATAAAGATGGCGCCATTACCTACCGGTTTTTTGAGGAAGATTACAAAAAAAGACCCTCCGTGCGTGAATTGCTTGCAGAAATAAAATAAGCAGGCTGACCTTGTTTTTATTATTGAAAACCTTTTGAGACTGATAAAAGGTATCTGGAATGTTCAGGAACTAAAATTACAAGCAACACTTTTCCTTTCTCCTCCCGATGCATGAAGGATTAGACCTAAAACTTCCTGTAATCTTTTAAACAGCGATAACTATCTATTATATGAAGAAAAAAGTCACCAACAGCTACAAACAAGGGTTTAAAACTTAGGCTGGGGAGGACTTTGCTCTTTGTTGTATTCCAGTTTTGCAATTTTCCCGTTACCGCCACAAAGAAAAACGGCACTTCCGTTTTTGGCTATGCGCACTGCATGAAACCCTTCATCGGAAATCCCTTTCCAGGTTTGGCCACCATCGGTTGAAAGGTCCACTCCGGTAGGACCGCAGGCAACGAGGTGCTTTTTAGAAAGATACTCTACGCAACTGCGGTAACCTCGCGGCCCTTTGCGGGGCGTTGACCAGGAAGCACCCCGGTTCGTGCTGATAAAACAATTAAGCGAATCTGAGGTAGGGTTTGAAAAGTCCCCGCCAACAACCACCATCGTCGAGCCGCCTTTGCGGCTTCCCTTATCCATTACGGCTACCGAATTGGCGCCAACCGTTTCTTTTCCCTGGATAAAGGGCAGGTTCACTTGTTTGTCTCGGATAAAAACCTGTGACCGACTGCCTCCGGAAACCATTACGGCTTCGTCTTTATCCAGCACCCGCACATTGGTGCCACTGGATGCAAAAAAAGCTTCCCCACTGTCCACTGCTGGTTTGTATGCTTCCGGAATTTCTTTCCAGGTATTGCCATTATCAAAAGTGCGGGCAATAAAAACCTTTCCATTAATAGGGTCGCCTATAACGATACCGGCCTGGTCGTTCCAAAATTCAAGCGCATCCAGGAACATACCCGCCTGCCCATTTTCATAAACAGCTTTCCATGTTTGGCCGCCATCTACTGTTTTTAGGATATAGGCAGGGGCATCGATGGCTATTACTATAGCAGTGGTGGCGTCGAAGGCCTCAATATCGCGGAAGTCACGCTGCTCAAAACCTTTTATCTTCAGCCATTTCCATGTTTTTCCGCCGTCGGTGCTACGGGCTACGGTACCGTTCGATCCGCTGGCCCAAACCACGCGGTCATTCACCACGCTTATGCCTCGCAGACTGGTTTTGGTGCCCGATGTCAGCAGTTTAACAACTGGCTTTGGTTGCGCAAAAAGGGCTGTGGAAAAAAGCAGCAGGCAAAGGGTCAAGATCTTCATAATAAAAGTTTGCACAGCAATTTACGGTATGTTTTCAAGGACAGCAGGGCTGCAGGATTGCAAGTGGAAATATACGGCCAACAAAGGGGAATGTATATAACAAAAAAAGGAGGCCGTAGCCTCCTTTCATTCATCGGGATTTTAATTTATTTGCAAACACCTTTTGAAACTTTTCCAATTTTGGCCTGATTACCATGGCGCAATATGGATTTGTGTTTTTGTTGTTGTAATAATATTCCTGGTGGTAATCTTCGGCTGCATAAAATTTTGCAGCTGGCGCAATTTCAGTAACAATAGGTTTAGGAAAAGCACCGCTTTTTTCCAGTTCCGATTTATAATGTTCCGCTCTTTGTTTCTGTGTATCGTTGTGGTAAAAAATTGCGCTTCGGTATTGGGTGCCTACGTCTGCTCCCTGACGGTTGAGGGTGGTAGGGTCGTGTACCTGCCAAAAAACCTCCAGCAATTCATCGTAAGAAATCTTCTGCGGCTCATACTGGATCTGCACACATTCGGCATGGCCGGTTTCGCCGGTGCACACCTGTTTGTAGGTAGGTTTGTCTACATGCCCGCCCGAATATCCTGAAGTCACTTTCAATACACCAGTAAGCTGTTCAAAAATCGCTTCCGTACACCAAAAGCAACCAGTGCCAAAAGTGGCCGTGTCTGTTTGTTCGGTAATATTGATCAGCGATGAGCTCATTGCATTGTATTTGTTCTCCGATGTGCAGGAAAAAAAAGAAATCGCCAGTATCGTGGCAAAGGTCATTTTCATCATGAGATGATTTGAAGTACAAATATCCGGTCCTTAATGGTGCCGGAAATTAAGTAAAAAACACTTTAACAGTAGGTTGTGGTTACCTTTTACACATTTTTAAGAGAAAGGAGTGAAACGTTGCAACATTAATGGAGCTATTAAAGGATTAATAACAGGATGCGCAGGGCCAAAAGGCTTGGCCGGGTTATCTTTGCAGGCTTAATTTATACTTATTAGCCGGGGTGGCCATCCAACTTTCGCTAAAGCTTGTTTTGTGGAAGCCATGGTTATAAAACCCGGTGCAGTTAAATAGCAATAGCACCTAAAAAATTAAATGAAGTTATTTCCAGAATCGGCCGCTGTACAACTCGAATTTGATAAAGTAAAAGAGTTGCTGTACGCCAAATGCCGCTCGGAGTATGCCCGTAACAAATCAAGGGAGTTACGCATTCATACCCGAAAGGATTTTATTGAACGGGAATTAAAACAAACGCACCAGTTTCGGCAGCTGTTGCAAAACGGCATTTACTTTCCCAACGACTATGTGCTGAATATCTCTAAAGATCTGAAGCTCCTGGCCATTCCAGGTGCTGTTTTCACCGGCGAACAACTGGTGGCTTTGCGCAAACTGGTGCAAAGCATAGAAGCCATTTTTCGTTGGTTCGATAAGGAGCGCCGTGAATCATACGATGCCCTCACGCTGGTGATTGAAGGCACTTATTATGAAAAAGCCATCCTGCAAATGATTGATGAAGTGGTGGACGAAACAGGTGTGGTGAAGGACAATGCATCGGAAGAGCTGCAGAATATACGTATGGGATTGTACCGCAAACGAAATGACCTGCGGCGTATGTTCGACCGCATTGTGGGCAAACTTAATAAGCTGGGATACCTGTCGGAAATTGAAGAAAGCTTTATGAACGGCCGCCGGGTTGTGGCTGTATATGCCGAGCAAAAGCGAACGGTTAAAGGCATTATTCATGGCGAAAGCGACAGCCGCCGCACCTCCTTTATTGAACCCGAAGAAACCATTGAACTAAACAACGACATCTACGAGCTGGAAAGTGCCGAGAGAAAAGAGGTGTACCGCATTTTGCGGGAACTGACCAGCCGACTTTCTGTGTATGCACCCCTGCTCACCACATACCACAACATTGTAGGGGAGTATGATTTTATCCGGGCAAAGGCATCCTTTGGCATCGAGATAAAAGCAGAGTACCCGGTGCTTACCGACAAAGCCCATATTCACCTGGTGCGGGCTTATCATCCGCTGCTTTTTTTGTACAACCTGCGAAGCGGAAAATCTACCATACCTACCGACCTGACCCTGGACGCATCCAACCGCATCCTGGTTATCAGCGGGCCTAATGCCGGTGGCAAAACCGTGACCATGAAAACGGTTGGGCTTTTGCAGATCATGGTGCAAAGCGGGTTATTGGTGCCGGTTCATCCAAGTTCGGAGTTTGGCATTTTCAAACAATTGATGATTCACATCGGCGACACGCAGAGCCTTGAATTTGAGCTGAGTACTTACAGCAGCCATTTGCTGAGCATGAAAGAATTTATGCAATCGGCCAATGGCAAAACCCTGTTTTTTATCGATGAATTGGGCAGCGGTTCGGACCCCAACCTGGGTGGTGCTTTTGCCGAAGTAATTTTGGAAGAACTGGCTCGCAAACATGCCATGGGTATTGTTACTACGCACTACCTCAACCTGAAAGTGATGGCCAACAAAACCCCCGGTATTATTAATGGGGCCATGCAGTTTGATGAACAAAGCCTGATGCCCCTGTACAAACTTACGGTGGGCAAACCTGGAAGTTCGTACACCTTTGCCATTGCACAGCGCATTGGGCTGGATAAAAGGTTGATAGACCGGGCAAGGCAACTGGTGGATGAGGATCATTTTAAACTGGATAAGTTGCTCAACCGCACCGAGCAGGATCTGCGGCAGGTAGAGCAAAAGCAAAAGGAACTGAATGGCTTGCTGAAAGAAAATGACCGGTTAAAGCGGGAAATGGAAGTGTTGATGGACAAGGAAAAACACCGCCAACAGGTGGAGTTGCTAAAACAGCAAAACCGCATTACAGAGGACCGCATTATTTACCTGAAAGACATGGAGCGGAAGCTGCGGCAAATAGTGCTCGACTGGAGAAAAGCAGAAAGCTCGGAAGACAAGCGGGAGTTAATGAAACAATTGCAGGCGTTGCTGTTCAAACAAAAGCAACAGCAAAGCGCCGAAAAAGTAAAAAAGAAAATCAATTCAAAATACCAGGAAGTAGGCGGCGATATCAGTATTGGCGCCAAGGTGTGGATGAAAAAAGCGCACAAAGTAGGAGAGGTGAAAGAACTACGGGGCAAAAAAGCCATTGTTCAATTAGGAATCATTCCCATTACCGTGGATATGGACGACCTGGTGGTGGTTAAAGAAAAAGCAGAAGAGTAGATTAAAAACTGCCACATAAAAAAAGGACCTGCCAGATTTTGGACAGGTCCTTTTTTTTATTTGGCAGCATTTATCTGCCGGAATGCATATAATCTTTTAAGGAAGAAATGGTTTCGGCCTGGGCAGAAATGGTCTCTTTTACTACATCGTTCATAGAAACAATACCGCACAGGTCACCCCCGTCGTATACGGGCAGGTAGCGGATATTTTTATCCGACATTAATTGCATGCAATGTTCAATGGAATCGCGGGGCGAAACCGCAGGAAAGCCGGTGGACATAATTTCTTCTACCGGGGTATCGGTGGAAGATTTTCCCTTAAGGATCACCTTTCTAGAATAATCACGTTCAGTCATAATTCCCAATAACTGTTCGTCTTCGATGACCATTACAGAACCAATGTTTTGCTCTGCCATGATGCGCAGCGCTTCCAGTACCGTAGTTTTTGGGCCAACTGCTGTCGTTGTACTGCCTTTACGCCGTAATATTTGGGCAACGCTTCTCATACAAATTATATTTAAGGAATTATGATTTGAAATTTACGACTTTAAGCAGTGCGGCACAACAAAGTTTGCACAGCAACACTAAAAATTTTTGTCATCAACTGCGGTTCTCCTATTTTCGCGCCGGAGAGATGGCAGAGCGGTCGATTGCGGCGGTCTTGAAAACCGTTGACTGTTAAAGGTCCGGGGGTTCGAATCCCTCTCTCTCCGCCAAAAGCCCCTGTTACCAAAAGTAACAGGGGCTTTTTTTGGGGTTTTCTCTTCTTTTGAATGAGGATTAATTAAAAAAACTAGGTAAACAACTCTATTAAAAATAAAATCTGCTTCTAACCTTATTTATTTTAAGTTTTGGGTGATTGTAAAAAATAATGCTGCAAAATATTTTAATTGAAAAATCCGGCTAACGGTTTTGCACACCTGCAGTATTTCTATAATGCTTCAAGATGTAACTGCAACTGTAATTTATAAACAGCCCATTTATGATCGTATAATTTTTGATTGAAAGCACCCCTAAAAGTTCACGTTATTTGTTTTGCAATTAAATGCCCCAATTATTATTGAACCGCATCAATAGCCTGATGCCATTTATGCTTAAAACCTTGTCAATTACGCTTTCCATATAAGCACGATCAACAGTGCCATTGCGGTCATACCGCAGTGCTTTTTCCCTTTCATAAAAAGGCAGGGTCTTATCGGCTTGGGGCAAATAGCGCATTAATTCTCCCTTTAAACGGTCCAACTGGGTAACGTTCTTAACCGAATTTATCGGATTAATCAACCCATCGAAATCAGAGCCGATGCATAGGTAATCCCATGGCGAAGGATCATCCACATCATCCGGTCCGGCAATGCCTGCATTAAGGCCCACCCGTACCGCATGCACCAGGTGCAAAGCCAGCAACATAGAATGCCGTTCGCGGGGAAGCGGCACTACTTTGTGCTGGCTTTCCAGCAAAGCACTTTCCGCAACGGGCAGCTGTCCATTTTCAAAAAGCCTGGTGTATTCTTCCCGTGCCAGGTGTTCGGGCTCATAATGCGATTTTCTTTTTCCATCCAAAAACATCTTTCGGGTTCCTAAAACCCGCTGGTCAAGCGAAATGCCAATTAGCCCATTGGTATTGTATATTTCCTCAATCTCTTCATCGAACAGGTTGATGGTCCATGGATTTCCAAATAGGTCCTCATTAACGTGGTCATCAGTTTTGCCGATCTTTCGCTCCATTGCCGCGATGGTGGTAACGGGTAGTCCTTCGTTGTCGGTATCTATCTGGGGCAGGTATTGCTGGTTGGCAATAAATTGGGAATAGGTAGTAAAAGTAAAACCGGTGTGCGAGGAGATCACCGGAAGTTTAGATACCTGCTCATGATCCTCGGCAAGCCTGGCCCGGTACCTGTAATAGTGCAGCCGCGAGTAAAGGCTCATGTGCTTTACATCAATCAGGATGGGTTTGGTGGGATGCGTCAGTGCCTGCTTGATCAATTTTTTGCCCAGCAGTGTTAGTCCGTTTTCTGTTGATGGATGAAAATCGGGGCTGTGAAATGCGTTCTGCGCAGACTTGTTCAACCCTTGTGCAAACCCGCAAAGTGGCATTTCGGGTATGCGGCTAAGGTGGCTTATATTAATGGCCATAAAGTCCACGTCCTCCCGGTCCTGCAATCTTTTCAGCGTTTCTTCCGGTGTATGGTGTATCAATCCCAGGTTGTTTCTAATGGGCACTTCACTCAGGTTGTGCCCGCCTTCAATGGAAAGGGCAAACCACCGGCTGCCTGCATACGCCTGCTGCTGGCGTATGGCATCCTGCATATTGTTGTTGGCCCTTTTGCGAATGGCATCCCACACACCAGGCCCTTCTTTGTCCTTCGACCGGTTGAGCAGCAACATGTCCCAGTCTTTTCCAAACTGCGCCATTTTATCAAGTGTATATTGAACCTGCTCCTGAAAAAGTTCGTGGTAACTAACTTCACTGGCTTTTATTTTTTGCACCATTTTGGGGTCGAGGGGCAGCGCCCTGTCGAGGCGGAAACCCGGTATGCGCAGCATTCTTTTTACAAAAGCATGCTCCACCGATAGTATGGCAATCAGGCCAAACTTCAGTGGGCTCTGCTTCACCATTTGCGGTGAAGACTGGCTTTCAAAAGGTCCGCCGAAGGCAGTATCCAGCAGATCGGCAAAGCCTTTTACATCAATGTTTTCGTTTACATCGGTGCCTCCCGAAATAGCGTGTTTAAACAACAGGTGAAAGTGAAAATCGAAGTGCGGAATGGCTTTGTCCTTTTCTTTATCTGGTTGTGGCATCTTATTATGCTTTTGCATTTTGAAGAATAAGGTTGTTTAAAACCTGCATGCGGGTTATGGCTTCTTCGGGAGAAACATCAGCCGCACTTTCCAAACCTTGGCCGCCACCAAACAAAAGCGCTTCCTGTGTTTTAGAGAATTCGCTAAGCAAACCCATGGATTCAGCACTTTCAAAAGATTCCCTTCCAAAAAGACGGCGCAGACCTCCATGTGCCAGGTTCCAGTACGATTTGAATAGCTCGGTCCAGCCTTGCAGCGATGCAATAAAATGATGCTCATTCCAGCCGTCATAGGCATATTTCAGGTCGGCTAACATTTCGGGTGTAGGCCTGCCTTTTTTGCTGTTGAGCAAAGCATCCACATTTAAAATTCCGGCACCGAACCCTCGTTTGGGCAGGTTATCATGCTGTCGTGCAGTGTTGCTAATTGCGGTTCGAAATGCTTCCACCCGTTGCCAACCTTTAAACTCAAGTAGTTCTGTTTTATATTTTGCCAGCCACAATGCTGCTGCTGCAGCTACATGCGGGGTAGCATAAGAAGTACCACTGCCATACGCAAAATCATCCAGCCGGTTGCCGTCGGGGCCTTTTGCAAAAATGGGTACATAAACATCCTGCCCCGGTGCAGTGATGTCCACCGCATCGCCTATGCTCGATTTGGGCCAGGGTCCATTATCTGGGTTGTTGGCTGCTACGGCTATGGTGCCGGGGAAGACAGCCGGAGCCACCACAAACTTTACTTCATTGCCTGCGGCACAACACCAGATAACGCCTGCATCGTAAGCCTTTTTTGCTAACCGCGCAGTTGTAATGGTAGGGGCCGTTCCCATGCTCATCGTCATAACCTGCACGCCACTGGCAATTGCTTTATCCACCGCCTTCGCCAGTTCTTTTTGGCGGTTGAGCAAAAGCACCGTCTCTGCAATGCGAAAGGGAATTATGCGGGTTCCGGCCTTTGCGATCAGGCCTGAATTGCCATCGTGGTCGGTAGCAAAATCTGTGGCTTCAAATCGCGGTGGGCGCCCTATAAGAATGCTGCCTGTGCGGGTACCGTGCCCCGGAAACTTTAGCACACCACCCTGCATTTCATCGGTTGCATCTGCATCGTTGCCTATGGCGTCAAAATCAAGGTCCTGGTCAAAACCACCCACTACTTTAAAATGATTGGTAAAGCCTGTATCAAATTGTGCAATAAAAACAGGATTTTTTTGCAATAGCGAATAGTCTTCTTCTGAAACCTTGTCGAACCGGGTTGCCTGGTGGTTCCAACTACGGAACTGAGCAGGCTGGAGGTTTTTTACAAATTCGGCGTCTGCCCAGGTTTTCCTAAAATCTTCTTCATTCCATGATGCAAATTCATCCTCCCAAACTTTGTCCTTAATAGCCGATTCAAAAACATCCGCCTGCATATTGCTGCGGTCCCTTTTTTCGATATAGGTATTTAATGCTAGCGGAACATCGGCTTCGGCAGCCTGGATGTAAGTAAACCGGGTAAGTTCGGCTGCTTCGTCGGAAAGAGAGCCTTTGGGTGCTGCGGTAAACCCAAACAACTCATTGGCACCTTCCGCCGCAGTTGCAGGTGTCAGCAATTCTATTTTAATGGACCGGCCATAGCGGGCACTTAAAAAGGCATTTACACCCAAAATATTTTCCGGCTTGTTTTTTACCAGAAGAATAAATTGGGTTGCTCCGCCATCCTGGCTGGCTGTTGCTGGCCGCATTTCAGTTGCTTCCATAATTGCTTTGGATTTATTTCCAGGTAAATGTTTTGAGCCGGAGTGAAATGATTCCACCGAAAATTTGCTTTCCTCTTTGTTATTTCCCCTGCGGTCGTTGGTTCGGCGCAACACCCGCTGGCGAAAAGGCTCCATCGTTTTGGGCAGGCTCATTTGCTCAATGGCGCTGATAATGCAACTCACCCGGATTCCTTCGTTTCCTTCCCAGGCTATTTGGTCGTCGGGGGTACCCGGATAGGCCACTGCGCCAGACTTGGTAACAGGTTTTCCTTCCGCATTGCGTTTGGGTACACCGGCATGGTGCAGCGCAATGATTTCACCCGTACCCAGGCCCACCACCATTGAACCCGATGAACCCGGCAATGTGTCCGATTCATAGATGAGGTGGGTTTCGGTAAGCTTTAGCAGGGAAATATTTTTCAGCACTACCTTTTTTGGTTCGCCTGCCGGGTGTTGTATGGTAATGCATAATTCACCCATTACGATTTTACCGAGGGTGCCATCAAGCGGAGCAATGGTATACCGGGAAAGATCGGCTGCAGGGTCTACTGCTATCAGTGTAAAATCCAGGCCCGAAGTTGGATCTCCATGCACAGGAGTTATTGATGAAGTACAAAAAAACAATTGAGGATGCAGGCTAAATACATCGGCTTTTTTTAAAATTTTATTGCTGTCAAATTCATAACCAAATTCCACTTGCATGCGTTGGGCGGTACCTTCGTCGGGAACCACATGGTGGTTGGTAATGATGATGCCTTCGGCCAGCATAAAACCGGTGCCCATGCCGCGGCCATTGAGGGTAAGCCTGCAAACGGCATTCTTCAGGTGCGCCAGTTTATCAATAATAAATGCATCCTGAAAATCATTGGTACCATTGATCCGCTCTACGGCAATATGGCGTGGGGCATGTTCCCGTTCTATGCGTTGTTCTACACGTTTGGAGCTGGTATCTATATCTACCAACTGCCGCAAACCCTGTCGCACCAGTTCAATTTCCCGGCGTATCTGGTCTATTTCCTGAAGCCGGCTTTCATATCGATCTACCGCTTGTAGTTGGGCCTCTAATTTTAGAGCCTGCATTTGGGAATACTGGTAATCCAATTCGTTGGTAACCATAACGGGTTGGCTTTGGGTGCGCTTGTTTATATATAAATCAATACTAATGCTATTATTTAAAAAATGCAAGGGCAGGCAAATGCCAACTCCTGACATGTATTTGATTGGTGCAGACTAAAAAAGAGAACGATAGTGTGGCTACCCATCAATCTTAATAGATCCCCCAATGTTTATAGTGCTGGAAGACGGATTCCTTTTGCAGTATAGGGCCGAACCATTATTTTTGCTGCCCAACGGAAAGGTGCCAGAGCGGTCGAATGGGACGGTCTCGAAAACCGTTGTATGGGCAACTGTACCGAGGGTTCGAATCCCTCCCTTTCCGCAAGGCCTGTTTGTTTGCACAAACAGGCTTTTTTATGTGTGCCAAAAAGGAAGTTCTATTCTGGTAAATTCTTTGTCTTAATTGCCAGGAGCAATTACATAAACCGCTTAGCGGTTTACTAAAAACAACATCATGGATCTTTCGCTTCGCAATAAAACAGCATTGGTTTGTGGCAGCACCCAGGGCATAGGGCTGGCCATTGCCCAGGAGCTTTCCCTGTTGGGTGCTACCTGCATTTTAATGGCAAGAAATAGCACGGCCCTGCAGGCAGCCTTAAGTTCATTAAGCACAGAAGCGGCACAACAACACCGCATGCAGGTTGCCGATTTTTCGGAACCCGTGGCAGTGGCAAAAGGAGTAACGGATCAGTTGCATTATGGTCCTATTCATATCCTGATCAACAACACCGGCGGACCAGCTGCGGGCCCCATTACAGAGGCGCCAACAAGTGCATTTTCATCGGCCTTTAGCCAGCACATCATCAACAACCAGGCATTGGCGCAAGCCCTTTTACCCGGAATGAAAGCAGCAGGGTATGGCCGCATCATCAATATTGTTTCTACATCGGTTAAAGTGCCCCTGCCCAACCTTGGGGTTTCCAATACCATAAGGGCGGCAGTGGCCGGTTGGGCCAAAACCTGGGCAACTGAGGTGGCGCAATGGGGCATTACGGTGAATAATGTTTTACCGGGGTTTACTGATACGGCACGCCTGCACAGCCTTATAAGCCACAATGCCTCCAGCAGCGGAAAAGAAGAAACTGAAGTGCGCCGGGAAATGGAAGCGTCCGTTCCGGCACAGCGTTTTGGCGAGCCGGCAGAAGTGGCTGCGCTGGCTGCTTTTTTGGCAACCCCAGCAGCAGCTTATATCAATGGTACCAATATACCGGTGGATGGCGGTAGAACAGGGGCGTATTAAATCTTGATTTTATCTTTTTAAAAAAAATTATTCTTCTCAGTTTGCATTGCAAATAAGATGCGGGCCGCACCATTTCCCTGCACCCATAAGAAAGGCCAATTGGCATGTGTATTGTGCTGTCTTACAAAACTTTAATTATGGCAAGAGATCATGTTCCAACCCCAGGTGATACGAGTAAAGAGCAACATCAAACGGGTAAACCCACCAAGATGAAACCCGAGGACATGCCCATGCAGGACGATATGACCGAAAGGTATACCGATGACGATAACGACATTGCCGATCACGTACGGGTAAATAATCCCAATCGCAATCCAGGCAAGGATACGGAAGGTCACTAACGGTTACCCTTTCCCAGCCCCGCACGCCTGTTGCTATTTATGCAGGTGCATGCGGGGCCATTCTTTCTTTTTGCGGGCTGCACTCTTTTTTTTTCCTTCGCAGCATGCAATTTCAACCATCGGCAGCTTTTGCCCGCCAGTTGGACCGTGCGGATGAATTAGCATCTTTTCGATCCGAATTTTTGATCCCCCATAAAGAAGGTGTTGCACAAATTTATTTTTTGGGCAACTCACTTGGTTTGCAACCCAGGCAAACAGGTCCTTATATACAACAGGTATTACAGCAATGGGAGCAATGGGGCGTAGAAGGATTTTTTACGGGAAGCCAGCCCTGGCTGCACTACCACGACCAACTGGTACAACCGCTGGCTTCAATAGTGGGTGCCTTGCCCTCCGAAGTGGTGGTGATGAATTCGTTGACGGTAAACCTGCACTTACTTCTGGTGAGTTTTTACCAGCCACAGGGCCGCCGCACTAAAATATTATGCGAAGCAAAAGCATTTCCATCCGACCAGTATTTGCTGGAAACCCATATTCGCCAACGCGGCTATGATCCGGAAGCAACAATCATAGAAGTAAAACCTGCTACAGGGAATGTGGACATTTCAACAGCCGATATTCTGGAGGCGATACATCTGCATGCTGATGAACTGGCACTGGTATTTGTGGGAGGCGTTAACTATTACACCGGCCTGGCTTTCGATCTTAAAAAAATTACCGAAGCGGCACATGCAGCAGGCACTGTTTGCGGGTTCGACCTGGCACACGCTGCCGGCAACATTGCGCTGCACCTGCACGATTGGAAGGTGGACTTTGCAGCCTGGTGTTCCTACAAATACCTCAACTCTGGCCCGGGTGCTATAGGTGGTTGCTTTATTCACCAACGGTATCACCAGGATGCAGCGTTGCAGCGCTTTGCAGGCTGGTGGGGGTACAAAAAAGAAACCCGTTTTTTAATGCAAAAAGGCTTTGTGCCTATTTCCTCTGCCGAGGGCTGGCAACTCAGTACACCTTCGCCTTTGTTGTATGCAGCCCACCTGGCTGCACTTCAGATCTTTGAGCGGGCAGGAATGGACCGCATTGTGGCAAAAGGCAACCTGTTAAGCGATTACCTGCTGTTCCTGCTCCAGGAAATAGAGGCATTTAGCGAGGGAGTGATCCAATTGCTTACCCCAGCCAACGCAAAAGGTTGCCAGATTTCCATACTTGTTCCCAACATCGGTAAACGGGTATTTCAGCAGCTTACCGAAAATGGTGTATTTGCCGATTGGCGGGAACCCGATGTTATAAGGGTGGCACCAGTGCCCCTGTACAATACGTTTGAGGAGGTTTGGCTTTTTTGCCGCTATTTGCAGGAAGGATTAAAAAAAGCTGCTGTATAAGTATTGGCCAGAATATTTTTCTACCACAATTTTTACCTTATTTAATACATGACCCGCCACCAACTGACCGAACAGATTTTTTCAAAAGGTTCCTACCTGTGTGTTGGGCTGGACACCGACCTGACCAAGATACCAGAGCACCTGCGCCACCGGCCCGATGCATTGCTCCAATTTAATAAGGAGATCATCGATGCAACAAAAGACTATTGTGTAGCTTATAAAATCAACACGGCATTTTACGAAGTGTACGGCGCCAAAGGATGGGAGTTGATGGAACAAACCCTGGCACACATACCCAAAACACATTTTACTATTGCCGATGCCAAACGTGGCGACATTGGCAACACCTCTGCGCAATATGCTAAGGCCTTTTTTGAAACCCTCCAATTTGACGCCATCACCGTGGCGCCCTATATGGGCGAGGATAGCATCAAGCCGTTTCTGGAATATAAAGGCAAATGGACCATCGTGCTGGGGCTTACCTCCAACAAAGGAGCGGAAGATTTTGAACGGCAACCCTGCGGCGATCTTTTGTTGTACGAACAGGTGCTTACCAAAGTAGCTTCCTGGGGCAATGAAGATAACCTGATGTTCGTGGTGGGTGCCACGCAGGCTTCCGCATTTAAAACCATCAGGAAGCTGACGCCACAACATTTTTACCTGGTGCCCGGAGTAGGAGCGCAGGGCGGAAGTTTGGCCGATATTTCGAAAATGGCTATGACAGAGGATTGCGGGCTGCTGGTAAACGCCAGCCGGGCCGTGATCTACGCCGGCGGCGGTGAAGATTTTGCAGAAAAAGCCGCCGCAGCTGCCGTACAATACGCTGCAGAAATGAAAGGCTTTCTGAGTCATTAATTTAAATAACTTGCTGCTGCAGATTTTTAAAGTTTAAACTTTTTTTCTTTCACATGAGAATTCTTTCAACCCTTGTGTTGTGCCTTGCATTGGTATGCACCTATGCGCAACCCTCACCCAAGCCCAATTACCAAATGGCTGCCCGGTTTTCACCAAAAAAATTAGACAAGCTTATTTTCAGTACTGCAGTGGACCCACACTGGCTGAAAAACGGAGACCGGTTTTGGTACGAATGGTCCACCCCAAATGGAAAAACCTGGTGGTTGGTAGATGCAGCCAAAGGCCAGAAAAGACCCCTTTTCGACAGCGAAAAGATGGCTGCTGAAATCACAAAAATTGTAAAGGACCCATTTGATGCGCAGCACCTGGCCATTGATAGCATGCGCTTTATTGGCGATGAAAGCCGCATTCAGTTCGAGGTAAAAAGCACCCAGGAAATAGAGCGCCGCGACAGCACTAAAAAAGATGCAAAGCCGGTGAAGGAAAGTAAGGTTTATTATTTTGAATACAACCTCAATAGCGGCCAACTAACAGAACTTACCGGTTTTAAAAAACCAAAAAGAAAACCATCCTGGGCTTCTATTTCTCCCGATGGACAAACCATACTTTTTGCCCGCCATTATAACCTGTATATGATGGACCGCGCCAATTACGAAAAGGCGTTGCAAAATGAAAGCGACAGCACCATCGTGGAGCAGCAGTTGACCACCGATGGCATTGAGTATTTTGGGTTTGGAGAAAGCAATAGTGAAACCAACATCGACAAGGAGAAAAACAAAGACAAGCGCAAGGGTGTGCCGGCTTTTTGGAGCCCCGATTCAAAACATTTTGCACTGATCCGCACCGACAACCGGCAGGTAAAGCCCCTGTGGGTAATTAATTCCGTAGCCGAGCCAAGGCCTACGCTGGAAACCTATAAGTACCACATGCCCGGTGAAAAGGAAGCGCCTATTCCCCAGGTGTTGCTTTTTAACAGGGATAACAAACAACGCCGCGAACTGGACATCAAACAATTTAAGGACCAGGTGATCAACTTGCTGAGTGCACCAGCAAAGGAAAGCAGCCGCGATGATGAATATCGTACGCTTACCTGGCTGGGTACTGCTAACCAGTTATATTTTTACCGCACCAGCCGCGACCTGAAAAGGGTAGACCTGTGCTCGGTAAACATTAATTCAGGCACCGTTCAGCCACTGGTTCGCGAAGAATTGAACACCTACATTGAAACCCGCCGCCCGGGTGTGGTAAACGGTGGCTCCGAATTGATCCATTGGAGCGAGCGGGATGGCTGGGCTCATTTTTACTTGTACGATGCTTCTGGAAAACTAAAAAACCAGATCACCTCAGGCGCCTGGCATTGCGAAGACATTGTAGGCATTGATGAAAAAGCAAGGGTGTTATATTTTTCGGCCAACGGCAGAGAGGTGGCTGAAGATCCTTATTACCTGCACCTGTACCGTGTAAATTTTGACGGTTCGGGCCTGCGCCTCCTCAATCCCGGAAATGCGGAACATGAAATGAGCATGAGTGATTCCCGCAACTATTTTGTCGATAATTTTTCGCGGGTAAATTCTATTCCTAAGTCGGTATTATTTACTGCTGAGGGACGTAAAGTAATGGACCTGGAAACCGCCGACCTTTCTGCGCTGTTCAACGCTGGGTATAAGTTCCCGGAAATATTCAAGGTAAAAGCAGATGATGGCGTTACCGACCTGTACGGTGTTATGTACAAGCCGTTCAATTTCGATTCAACTAAAAAGTATCCCATTATTGAGTATGTATATCCGGGTCCGCAAACAGAAGCGGTAAACAAATCATTTGGCCGCGGTATGGACCGGATAGACCGGCTGGCGCAATTGGGCTTTGTAGTTGTAACGGTGGGCAACCGCGGCGGCCATCCCAGCCGCAGCAAATGGTACCACAACTATGGTTACGGCAACCTGCGTGATTACGGACTGGCCGACAAAAAAGCGGCCGTAGAGCAGTTGGGCGATCGATACAAATTTGTAGATATCACCCGTGTGGGAATTCACGGTCATTCAGGCGGTGGATTTATGAGCACTGCAGCACTGCTGGTGTACCCCGAATTTTTTAAAGTAGCGGTATCAACAGCAGGCAACCACGACAACTCTATTTACAATAGGTGGTGGAGTGAAAAGCACCACGGTGTGAAAGAAGTAGTGGGCGAAAAAGGAGATACCTCATTTGTGTATGCCATTGATAAGAACCCCGATCTGGCTAAAAACCTGAAAGGAAGGCTGATGCTGATGCATGGCGATGTGGACAACAACGTACATCCCGGAAATACCATCCGTATGGTAAATGCACTGATCAAAGCAAACAAAAGGTTTGACCTGGTGATATTGCCTGGGCAGCGTCATGCCTTTGGCGATATGACGGAATATTCGTTTTGGCGCATGGCCGATTACTTCAGCGAACACCTGCTGGGTAAAAAGGATTTTCCCGTAAGCATTGAAGAAATGGACCGGGAACTGGAACGAAAAAAGTAACCTAAATAAAAAAGCGCAGATACAATCTGCGCTTTTTTTATTTATCATATCAACCCAATGCAGAAGTGGGGAGCGGTACCAGCTGATCCAATTCATTCCGCGCCTGCTGCAAGGCTTTGGCAAGTGCGGTTTGCTGATTTTGTTGCCCTATCAAGTTTGCAAACAAAGCAGCATAGTAATTAATTCCTTCCCGGAGGTTATTGGCAAACCCGGTTATTTGTTTGGAAGGCGCTTGTTGCAGCAAATGGGCCTGCCCTGCAATTTGTTCTTTTAAATAAGCCAGGTACAACTGCAGCTCTTTTATAAAAAAGTGCGGCCTGTTTTGGTGGGTCATTATGTTGATGCGCCCATATATGTGGTCCACCATTTCTTTCAGCGTCACCGGCTTGTTAAAGTAGGCCGTGTTGGGACCCGGGCAAATGGTAACGCCTTCCTGCGTTTTCAATACGGGCAACTCGTATGCTTTCACTGCTGCATTGATCAGCCCTACACAAAGGCACTCCTTATCCAGTACCCGTTGTTTTTGCAGTTCCAAATCGGGTAGGGGTTCTGGTGTGCTATTTAATTGGGCCAGCTTTAGTTGCTGGTATTTTATAGATGCGGTGCAAATGGGGTCTTCGGTAAATTCCGTATTGGAAACAAGGTGCTTTTCGGTGCAGGGACTGCCTGGCTTGCCTTTTTGTATGCGGGCCTTTTTTTCCTGGTCGCCAGTAGTATTTTTCAGGTAATGAAATCGGACACCCAACGGCGACATGTGGCTTAAAATAATGTCTTCTTCTCCTGCCTTGCACAACTGGTTCAGCGTATCCATATCCACGGTTGTAGCTTCCGGGCATAATAAAAACGGCGAACCCCAGCCAGTGCTTTCCATGCCATACTCCGACCTTAGAAAAGCAGCTTCTTCTGCTGTGCCAATGCCGCCCTGTACGGTATACCTGATGGGGTGCGGCTGCTGAAATTGCACGCCTGATTTTGCGGCCGCAGCCGGACCATATAAAGCAAATAATGTTTGCGCCAATTCCTCCCTTTTGTCCCGGAATTCCTGTAAAATTGGTCCCAGCAGGTAGCCTTCCGTGGCAAAAGCATGGCCCCCGCAATTCAGCCCCGATTCTATTCGAAATTCGCTCACCCAAATGCCTTTTTTCGCCAGGTATTTTCCCTGTATCAGCGCAGACCTGTAATCACTTACTTTAATGACCACTTTTTTTTGAAACAATCCTTGTTCCTGCGCATCCAGCTGGCGAAAAGTTTCCAGGTAATTGTACAACCTTGGGTTGAGGCCGGCAGAAAATATAATGGAAGAATTGGAAAGGTTGCTGTTCATATACCCGCGCAATGCTGCTGCCGCATCGGAGCCGTTTTCAATGAGGGAGCCGTCCTTATGGAAATTATTTTTATCCACCTTGGTCATGATGTTCACGTCAATGGAACCTGCACGAACCTGTTGGCGCAGCCATTGCTGTTGTAGCATTTTACCTTGGGCATCCCTGTTTTCCTGCATTTCCTTAAATGCCTTTTGGAGTGGGCTTGCGGGAGGCAACATTTCAAAATATTTGAAAAGCTCGCTGCCAGCCTCAAAAGCCTGGGTTTTTATTTTAGCCACCTGTTCTTCTACAATATGTTGCACCAGGTTGAGGTAATCGGTAATGCGCTTGGCCCGGTAATCTTCCTCTTTTGAGGAAATGGGAACAAATGGTAGTGCATACTTTTGATGGTAATATTTGCGCATCATTTCAATAAGGCGGTCTTCTACAATGGAAATAACCGACGCTATACCGAAGCGGGCTACTTTAATGGGTGAATCGATGGTGTAAGCCAATCCCATGACCGGGATGTGGAAATGATGGGGTACGTGCATACCTGTAAAATATTTGGCTCAAATAGAAGATTTTTTATTCTTGAAGCATATGACCGGTATCATTGCCCTTTTTGATGCAAAATTTACTATAACCGGAAACCAACATTTTTTTAACGGCTGCCCTACAATTAATAATTCGCCCCAAGTGTTATGAAGCAGTAAGAAGTGACCTATGCCGTACAATCTTTTATTTTCCTCTGTAATAGCTATTGCAATGACAGGCAACCCTGTGCCCCAGAAGCTGTTAGCAAAACCTGAACCGCCGGAAGGCTTGAATAAAACAACCATCCTGCGACTGGTTAACAGCTTTAGAAGCAAAGGAGGCAAATGCGGTGATACCTGGTACCAGCCTGCACCGCTGCTAACCTGGAACGACCTGCTGGAACAAGCCGCAATGGTGCATAGCAAAGACATGCAGGCCAGGAATTATTTTAATCATTTTTCGCCTGAGGGAGATAATGCCGGAGAACGCATTGATAAAGTGGGTTACCAGTGGATGACCTTTGGAGAAAATATTGGGTTGGGTTATAAAAATGAAATGGAAGTGGTAGAGGCTTGGAAAAAAAGCCCGGGCCATTGTAAAAACCTGCTCAACCCGAAATATAAAGAAATGGGTGTTGCCCGTGTGGGCCAATACTGGACCCAAAACTTCGCATCAAAATAAAAAAAGCCAGTGCAACCAGCACTGGCTTTTACGTATAAATACTTTTGGTTCCCTGATAATTTAGGGCCTTTCTTTTTGAACAACATTTAAGGGAAAAGGCTTCGCTAAAACCCGCACAACCTTTAAATAAACACAGGCCTGCTCTCTTTTACAATCCCAAACCCAACACTTCGCTCATGGTAAAAACGCCTTTGCGGGTTGCTATAAATTCGGCGGCCAACACTGCACCCAAAGCAAAGCCTTTGCGGTTGTGGGCAGTATGGATAATTTCGATATCATCGATATCGGACCTGTAAGCAACATAATGCGTACCTGGAGCAGGGTTTGTTCGTTCGCTGATGATTGAAAGGTCGGAATGCTTTTGTGCTGGTCCATTCACCCAGGCATTTTTGCCAGGCAAAATTTCGAGTACCTGTTCAGCAAGCGTTACAGCGGTGCCGCTGGGTGCATCCACTTTCGCTGTGTGGTGTATTTCTTTTAAAGAAGGCTCGTACTCGGGGTGGGGAGCCATGAGGCGGGCCAATAATTTGTTTACTTCAAAAAATATATTGACGCCGATACTGAAATTGGAAGCATGCAACAAAGCGCTCCCTTTTTCAAGGCAAAGATCTTTGGCTTCGGGCAATTGGTCGTTCCAGCCAGTGGAGCCGGAAACAACGGGCACGCCCCATTCTATGCATTGGGCAACATTGGCAAATGCGCTGTGCGGGCTTGTGAATTCAATGGCCACATTGGCTTGCTGCACATTTTCCTGCGTAAAATCGGCAGTATTATCAATGGAAATTTTCAGTACAATTTCATGGCCGCGTTCCTGGGCAATGGCTTCAATCATTTGGCCCATTTTTCCATAACCGATCAGTGCAATACGCATAGTGCTGCTATAGTTTTATTTAAAAGTAAGAACGAGACCGACGCCGCCGGTTTTGGCTACATCAAAATAGCCGGTCTTAAAGCGCAGGCTTAAATCTGGGCTTACATCAAATGCTTTCAGGTGTGCATCAACGGTTGCATCTACCACGTTTAAGCCCCAGATGGCAATAAAAAATAAAAAGGAATAGTCGATATACCGGCGAAAGTTGTCGCGGTTATAGCGCAACGATTCCTGGTCGTAGGGAAGGTATTCCGGCTTGATGCGCCTATAGTCTACAGAGTCGGCCCTTGGCGGCGGAAGCGAAGCTTTATATTTTGCCTGGTAGGCAAAACGCAGGTCGCGGTAGGTTTGGATGTTGCTGAAAAAAACATAACCCGATACGCCCAAAGCACCATAAACAATGGGAAGCTTCCAGTATTTGCGGTTATAAATTTGGCCCCAACCGGGCAATATGGCCGAACGAATGGCCGCTGTGCGGGGCGAATGTACCCGGTACACCGAATCTACTTTACTATCGTACACCGGGGTGCCCATGCGTACCAAAGAATCGGCCCGCACCAATGGTTTGGTTGTATCTGCTTGAACCACCACTTTGCTATTGCGGTTCAGGGTATCTTTTTCTTGTGCAGCCGCGTTGTTCAGCATTGCAGCCGACAGCAGCATACACATCCATTTTACTACAGTTCTATATAAAAAATGATCAGCCAACAAAATTTCTTTCTGGTATGAAATGTTTGGAACGATAAGTTACATGACCCCGCAGTCAATCAAAACGTTGCTGTAGGTAAATTCTTGCCTTTATTCGATCGTTACGTTCATTTGCTCCAACAGCTTATTCAATTCCTGCAGCGAATAATAATCGATGGAAATCTGGCCGCTGCCGTTCTTACTGTGCTTCAAGGCCACCTTGGTGCTGAAATGTGTTGCCAGCTTGTCTTCAATTTTTTTATAAACCGGCGGCAGGGAAGGAGCAGCTGCTTTTTTATCATCGGGTCCCGACTCTTTATACAGGGCCCGCACCAGGTTTTCGGTTTGGCGCACCGAAAGGGCCTTTTCCTTGATCTGGTTAAAAATGTATAACTGCTTGTCTACGGTATCCACATTAATGAGGGCACGGGCATGGCCCATGCTTAGTTCGCCGCTGCGCACTGCTACTTGTATATCCGGCGGCAGTTTCAACAACCTGATATAATTGGTGACCGTGCTGCGATCCTTACCCATGCGTTCGGCCACCTGCTCCTGGGTGTATTCCAGTTCTTCCATCATGCGCTTGTAGCTGAGGGCCACTTCCATGGCATTCAGGTCTTCGCGTTGCAGGTTTTCCAACAGGGCCAGTTCCAGCAATTCCTGGTCATTGGCCTGGCGTATATAAGCAGGAATGTCTTTCAGTCCGGCAATTTTGGCTGAACGCCAGCGGCGTTCACCTGATATAAGCCGGTACTTATTTGCGCCCAATTTGGAAACCGTAATGGGCTGAATAATGTCATGAATCTTGATGGACTGCGCCAGTTCCTGCAAAGCCTGTTCGTCAAAATCGCGGCGTGGCTGTTTGGGGTTGGGTTCCACCTGGCTTACCGGAATCCGCAAGATGCCGGTAACGGCTTCCACTGCGTTTTCCTTTAAGTTTCCGGAAGTATTTTTCAGGTCCGAATCAATTCCCTGCAATAAGGAACGGATGCCTTTACCCAGCAGGTCTTTATTTGGTTTGGGAGTACTCATTATTTAGTATCGCATTATTAGCTGTGTGCTTCAAGCAGGTCATACAGCAATTTTATTCAGGTAGCTTAACAGCAATTATTTGATCTGCTACGTTTGCTTTTAGTTTCGCAAATGAAGTTCAGTGCGGTATGCCCCATTTTACAATTCCATCGTCCGTTCTTCCTGAGGAATTTTGGTCATATTATTTTTCTGTAAAATTTCCTTCGCCAGGTTCAGGTAATTGGCCGAACCCTTGCTGTTTGCATCATATAAAATTACCGGCTTGCCTACGCTTGGTGCTTCGCTCAGGCGGGCATTGCGGTGAATGATGGTAGCAAAAACCAGTTCTTCAAAATGGCGGCGTACCTCGTTTACCACCTGGTTGCACAGCCTGAGGCGGCCATCGTACATGGTCATTAAAATGCCTTCGATCACCAGCGAAGTGTTGAGGCGGCTTTGAACGATTTTAATGGTATTCAGCAATTTGCCCAAACCTTCCAATGCAAAAAATTCGCACTGCACAGGCACAATCACCGAATCGGAAGCGGTAAGCGCATTTACCGTGATCAGGCCAAGCGAGGGCGAACAATCCATGATGATAAAATCATAATCGCCCCGCACTTCTTCCACCAGGCTTTTCAGCACGCTTTCCCGGTTGGGGTAATTGATCATTTCAATCTCGGCGCCCACCAGGTCAATATGCGAAGGAATAAGATCGAGGTTAGGAATGTCTGTTCGCAAAATTACGTCCCTGGCCGCCGCATTGTTCACCATGCAGTCGTACAGGCTTTGGGTCACGTTTTGCAGGTCGAAACCTACACCGGTGGTGCTGTTGGCCTGCGGGTCGGCATCAATAAGCAGGGTTTTATACTCCAGCACCGCAAAAGAAGCTGCAAGGTTAATGGCGGTTGTGGTTTTGCCCACTCCGCCTTTTTGATTGGCTACACCTATGATTCTGGCCATTCGTTCGGATAATATTTAAATATCAATGGTTTCACCAACAGCGGGCAGCAATAATTGCATACCTGCGTCGGCAAAAGCTTGTTTTGCTCTTTCGCGATCAATTAAAATTGGAGGAAAAGTATCGTAATGGACGCCCACAACCGTTGTGCATTGTACCATCCGTGCCGCTTCAATCGCATCCTCATAACCCATTGTGAAGTTATCGCCAATTGGCAATACGGAAAAGTTAACCTTTCCCCACCGGGGAATAAGCTGCATATCCAGGGTCAGGGCCGTATCGCCGCTATAATAAAGGTTTTGGCCCCCGCCCGAAATGAGGAAACCCATGGGGTTGCCACCATAAGTTCCGTCGGGCATGGAGGAAGAGTGCAGGGCATTGGTGCACCGCACCGTTCCCCAATCAAAATTTTTTGCCCCCCCGGTATTCATGGGGTGCACCTTTTCCACGCCTTTTGATTGGAGCCAATTGCACACTTCAAAATTGGCTACTACCGTAGCCCCGGTTTGCCGGGCAATGGCCACGCAATCGGCAATATGGTCGGCATGGCCATGCGACACCAGAATATAATCTGCCTGGATTGAAGCTATGTCAATGGCGGCTGCTTGTTGGTTGGGCGTAATAAATGGATCGACAAGGATCTTTTTTCCGCCAATTTCCAAGGCAAAGCAAGAGTGCCCGTAAAATGTTAAACGCATGTTCTGTTCGTTTTTAATGGGTAGCCCAGGTTAAGGATGGGTTTGTCCAACCGCATTCATTCTAAAATTACCAGGTGATTACCTTTTCCCCTTTAAAGCCCTGCCGTTCACTACACCCGAATGTACCAACTTTTGGCCCGCTAATTTGTATAAAAGGCTGTTTCCGAAAGTTTTGCAAAAATACAGCATCGGCTGGCAAAACAAAGAGTGTGGAAAGATTAGCTTTTACGGCACCAGATACCACAGGTTTGCCCCTTAATTGCCATTTCTTTGCACCGCCCATTAACGTGGGGAACAGGAAGGCCTTGGGGCTTTTGTGCTCCCTAATAAATATTGAATAGATGCGTAATTCACCTTTTTTATTCGTGATCATCGGGTTGATGATTGTGCTCGATATATATGTTTTTCAAGCGGTAAAATTGGTTTCGGCAAACGCCGGAGCCCGAACCCGTACCACCATTACCGCCATTTACTGGACCATTTCTGTAGTAGCGCTTCTTACTTTGGTGTTGTTGCCTTTTTTAAAACTTGATAATTGGTCGCAAGGGCTGCGGTCGGTAGTGTTTGCCATAATTATTGCCCTGTTTTTTGCCAAAGTGCTGGCTGCGCTTTTTTTGCTAATCGACGACATCAGGCGGCTGATACAGTGGGCTGCAGGAAAACTTTTTTTCAACAATACCGAAGGGGAGGAGTTGCAGGCAGGCGAACAAATTTCCCGGTCCCATTTTCTAACCTGGGCTGGATTAGGCGTGGGCGGTGGTGTGCTGGGATCGCTATTGTACGGTTTTTCCAATAAGTACGATTACCGGATAAAAAAAGTACCCCTGAAATTTTCCAATCTGCCCCAGCCGTTTAAAGGCCTGAAAGTGGTGCAGATTTCGGACATCCATAGCGGCAGCCTGCTCAACCACGATGCGGTAAAGCGGGGAGTAGAAAAAATAAATAATTTAAAACCCGACCTGGTGCTTTTTACCGGCGACCTGGTTAACAACCGGGCCGACGAAATGCAGCAGCTTAAAATGGTTTTTAAGGAGTTGCAGGCACCGATGGGCGTTTATTCCGTATTGGGCAACCATGATTATGGCGATTACGAGCGATGGGAAACGCCAACCCACAAAAAACAAAACCTCGAAACCCTTAAAGGTGTACATGCTGAAATGGGATGGAAGTTATTGCTGAACCAAAATGCGATACTGGAACGGGAAGGCGCACAAATAGGCTTGCTGGGTGTGGAAAACTGGAGCGCCAAGGCCCGGTTTCCTAAATATGGAAGGCTTGCAGAAGCTTACAGGGGGGTAGAGCACCTGCCTTTTAAAATCCTTATGAGCCACGACCCCTCGCATTGGGATGCTGAAGTATTGCCGCAATATAGCGACATAGACCTGATGCTGGCGGGTCATACCCACGGTATGCAGTTTGGCGTGGAGCTGCCGTGGCTGCGCTGGAGTCCGGTGCAGTATGTGTACCGCCAATGGGCGGGGCTTTATGAGCAGGGGGGGCAAAAATTGTATGTAAACCGCGGCTTTGGATTTATTGGTTATCCGGGCCGGGTAGGCATTTTACCGGAAATTACGCTATTTGAGCTGGTTTAATCAGGGTAACAGAAAAGCCTAAGTCATATAAGACTATTAGGAATCAGGAAAATAGGGACGCAAATGCGGAAGTTTCAATACCTTTTCAGGTACAAATGGAAAGGAACGGTTGTTTAATCTTTACCCTTTTCCGCTTTGTGGACGTTAACTAAGGAGTTGGGCAATTGTTAGATAGGTTTTGTTATTTTGTGCATAGAAAAAGTTGTTATTTAAACCATTGTACGAATAAAGAAGTCTGTACGCTTAACCTAATAAACACCCTCCTTCGATGCTCCGCATTTTATTATTATACATTTTGCTCTTCTTTTTTGCCCCTGCAATCCAGGCGCAAAAAGACACCACGAGCATCGGGGTTTTATCGGAGGAAGATTATTCTGTTCTTTTTTCTGAACTGGATGCATTTATCGATTCCCTGACCCGGCCCAAAAGTTTTGCCACTGTTTCTGTAAGTGGGGGCAACCGGCTGTTGACCGTGCCTTCCGGCAGAAATAACCTGGAAACTGCATCGGCACTAATGTTTTCGCCAGCTGCAGGTTATTACCACAAAAGCGGCTGGGGAATTGGGGGCAGCGCCGCTTTAATGATGCATGAAGGAAAGCCTGATCCCTACCAGTACCTGGCCTCCTTGTCTTACGATTATTTAAAGTCCCATCATTTTGCTGCCGGTGTAGCCTTCACCCGTTTTTTTACGCAAGACTCTCTTTGGTTTTATACCTCCCCATTACAAAATGAGGCTTCTGCCTATTTTATTTACCGCAAAAGCTGGTTGAAGCCTTCGTTAACCCTGAGCTACGGCTGGGGCAGCCATTCCAGTGTGGAAGAACATGCAAGCTTTATTGAACTGATCCGCAAAAAAACAAAGGAGCTGGACAAAGGCAAGAAGAATGGCAATAACGGGAATGGAAACAGTAATAATGGAAATAATGGCAACGGTAATGTGAACAATGGGAATGGGAATGGGAACGGAAACGGCAACGGAAATAATGGGAATGGCAATGGCAATAACGGGAACGGCAACAACGGTAATGGAAATGGGAATGGGAATGGGAACAATGGAAACGGCAATGGTAACAACAGTGGGGGAAATGGCAACGGCAACAACGATGAAGTCATTCCAATCGATATTATCTCCCGCACCGAAACCAATGAAAGCTATTACGATTATGCAGTAAGCTTTTCGGTGCGCCACGATTTTTACTGGATGCAGGCTTTTTCCAAAAAAGACAATATCCGCTTTACACCACAGCTTACCGTAAACGCCGGCACGCAACGGTTCGGCCTAAACCAAACCACCCAGTCATCCTGGCGCATCAATTCTTCAAACTTTAAGCCTTTTGCTTCCGAGCAGGTGGCATTGGAAGAAAAATCCAGGTTCCAACCCTTATCCATAACCGCTTTTTTACGCACCGCTTATACCCGCGGCAAGTGGTACCTGCAGCCACAGTTTATTGTAGATTACTACATTCCTGAAACCGGCCAACATTGGACCACCAATTTCATGGTGTCCACAGGTGTAATTTTTTAATAAAACACTTTTCTTTAACAGCGTTTGAATATTGTTGGTATTAGTATTGAGCGTTGTAATTAAAACCTATCTTTTATGAAACTAAAGTTGCTGACACTCGCTGCACTACTTATTTGTACCCAGGCTGCTATGGCCCAATTTACTGCCGGGGTAAAAGGGGGAGCCAACATCACCAAAGTAGAAGGCAAGTCCTTCAACCAGGAATTCAGGTACGGCTACCAGTTTGGTGGTTTTGCTTTGATTGGTTTGGGAGAAAAATTTGCAATTCAGCCGGAAGTGTTGTACCAGCAAACCCAAACAAAAGTGGACAACAATTTCGAAAACATTTACCAGCAGGCATTTCGCGATGTACGCAATGGCGATGTAAAACTTAATTACCTGGCCATTCCCATCATGCTGAACTACAAATTCATTGGCAACTTTTTGTCCCTGCAGGCAGGTCCGCAATTTGGCGTTTTACTTAACAAAGACGACAACTTGCTGGAAAATGGAAAGCGTGCCTTTAAAGGCGGCGACTTTTCTATGGCGGCCGGTGCGCAGATCAAAGTAAGTAAGGTGGTGCTTTCGGGCCGCTATGTAGTGGGGCTCAACAACATCAACGACATTGGCGACCAAAACAAATGGCGGAATGAAGCCATCCAGCTTAGTGTTGGCCTGGCGTTGTAATTGGGAGTGGTGAATGGCATAAAGTTTTTCAAATAAAAAATGCTACCGAAATGCGGTAGCATTTTTTATTTAAAGATTTCATTTTGCAAATATTACGCTGCAACCGGCCTTATACCGTAAGGGCTTTGCTCCATTCGTAATTGGCCAACTCTGCCAATCTTGCAGGTTATTGGCGGTGGCATTATACTTGAACGTACTGTACTACCTTTGCAGGTTTCAGAATAAAGCACTTTTTAAATATAACTGCGTGAATTTTTTGCTCAAGCCAGAAGACGATATGGATTTTCTACCCATTATTCCCATAAATGAAAATGAAGTAGATGGTAATGACGGACAGCCCATACCCAGTGAGCTCACCCTGCTTCCCTTACGCAATACGGTGCTGTTTCCAGGAGTGGTATTGCCCATTACGGTGGGTCGGGACAAAAGTATCAAAGCGGTAAATGAAGCTTACAAAACCAATAAACTCATCGGGGTGCTGGCGCAAAAAGACAGCTCGGTTGAAGACCCTGATTTTAAAGACCTGGTGGCTATAGGTACGGTGGCCCGTATTGTAAAGCAAATAAAAATGCCTGATGGAGGCACCACCATTATTATACAGGGAAAATCGAGGTTTGCTGTAGGGCAACTCCTTTCCGAAGAGCCATATTTCAGGGCCACCATCCAAGTGTTGGAAGAAGAAGAAGCGCCTGCAGATGCTGATTTTGAAGCCTACATTTCCAATATTAAAGATGTTGCCGCCGAAATCATCCACCTGTCGCCCAACATACCTGCAGAAGCATCCATCATTTTACGGAACATAGAAAATCCTTCCTTTTTACTGCACTTTGTTTCCAGCAACCTCAATACAGATTTGCAGGAAAAACAGCGGCTGCTTGAACTCAACAACCTGCGTGAACGGGCTGAATTGCTGATGCAGTTTTTACAAAAAGAATTGCAGTTTGCCGAATTGAAAAACAAGGTAACCACCAAAACCAAAACCGAGATCGACAAGCAACAGCGCGAATATTTTTTGCAGCAGCAACTGAAAAGCATAAAAGAAGAACTGGGCGGCGATGCCAACGACCTTGAAGTAAAGGAAATGCGCAAAAAAGCCGATGCAAAAAAATGGACCGATGCTGCGCGGGACATGTTTAAAAAAGGCGTGGAAAAGCTGGAGCGGATGCACCCCAGCACCCCCGATTATTCGGTGGTGTACAACCACCTCGACCTGCTGCTTGACCTGCCCTGGCAGGAATACTCCCAAGATGTGTACGACCTGAAGCGGGCCAAGGAAATTTTAGACCAGGACCACTATGGCATGGACAAGATCAAAGACCGGATATTGGAATACCTTGCCGTGCTTCAGTTAAAGGGCGATATGAAAAGCCCGATTCTTTGCTTTTATGGTCCTCCAGGAATTGGTAAAACCTCCCTGGGCCGGTCCATTGCGCATGCACTTGACCGTAAGTATGTGCGGTTAAGCCTGGGAGGCATTCATGACGAAAGTGAAATACGCGGTCACCGCAAAACCTACATCGGTGCCATGCCCGGCCGCATTGTGCAAAGCATCCGGAAATCCAAAACATCTAACCCCGTCATCATTCTAGATGAAATAGATAAAGTGGGTTCCGACCACCGCGGCGATCCTTCCTCTGCCTTGCTGGAAGTTTTGGACCCCGAGCAAAACAATACCTTTTACGATAATTACCTGGAGCTTGAATATGACCTGAGTAAAGTGTTGTTTATTGCTACGGCCAACAACATGCAAAACATCCAGCCTGCGCTTCGCGATCGTTTGGAAATCATTGAACTGAGCGGGTACGCAGTGGAGGAAAAAATAGAGATTGCACAGCGGCACCTGATCCCCAAACAAAAAGAAGCACATGGTTTAAAATCAACCCGGCTAAATGTTTCCAATAAGGTGCTGGAAAAAATCATCCAGGACTACACAAGAGAAAGCGGCGTAAGAGAACTGGACCGGCAACTCGCTGCCATTATGCGGAATGTGGCCAAAGACCTGGCACTCAATGGCAAGGTAAAATCAACCCTTAATCCTGCTGATGTTGAGCGCATTTTGGGCCGTTCCCGTTACTCCAATGAAATGTACAAAGCCGCATCCATTCCGGGTGTGGCGGTGGGCCTTGCTTACACTTATGTAGGCGGCGATATATTGTTTATTGAAGCCACCATGAGCGAAGGCAAATCCGAATTGCGCCTGACCGGCAACCTGGGTAATGTAATGAAAGAAAGCGCGGCTACAGCATTGAGTTACTTAAGCGCCAATGCAAAACGCTACGGCATCAATCCTAAAAAGTTTGAAACACAAACCGTACATATACATGTGCCGGAGGGAGCAGTGCCCAAAGATGGCCCGAGTGCCGGTGTTACCATGCTTACCGCATTAGCATCTGCTGTTACGGGCCGCAAGGTGCGTCCTTACCTGGGTATGACGGGAGAAATAACGTTGCGGGGACAGGTTTTGCCCGTGGGCGGTATTAAAGAAAAAGTATTGGCAGCTAAAAGAGCGGGATTAAAAGAACTGATCCTTTGCTGGCAAAACGAGCGGGATGTGCAGGATATAAACCCCGATTACATCAAAGGCATGCAGTTTCATTATGTACGCCACATGAGCCAGGTGCTGGAGCGGGCTTTGATGCCTTAATTGTACAATTCCTGTAAAACAAAAAAAGTTGCCTTGCAGCAACTTTTTTTGTTATTGGTTACGGCCTTCCGCCGCCTTGCCTTTGTTGGAAGTTGCGGCGCATTTCTTCATAATAGGCATTGATGGCCTTTATCTGCTCATCCGTCAGGGGAATGGCTTTGTACTTCTTGTCCAGGTCGGCCTGGATAGCTTCTGTTTTTTTCTTGCGTTCATCTTCCGGCAGGTCCCTGAACCCGCGCATTTGCTGCCGCGATTCAAATTGAATTTCTACAACTTTGTCGGCCTGTGCATCCGTAAGTTTGGCTTTTTCAACCAGTTCCGGCTTTACTCTTTCTTTCATGCGGGCCAGCATGGCTGCAGGGTCGCCTCCCCCTTGTTGTGCCTGTACATTTGTTGTGGCCAGCGCCAGGGTAAGCGCAGCTAAAGCAATCCACTTTTTCATGGTGTTTATTTTTGAAAAGGTAAGGTAGCAGAAGGAGCGGTTAATTTGGGTTAAAACCTTATAGGCGGTATGTTTCCAAAAAAGTTTAAAAAAAAAGCCGGAGCAAAAACTCCGGCCTTTCTATTAATCAAAATAACTAAGGTTGGTTTGGGGCGTTAAAGTAAGCAGGGTTTCATACATCAATTTAATGGTCTGCTCTATGTCGCTGCGGTGCAACATTTCAACCGTTGTATGCATATACCTGAGCGGAATGGAAATCAGCACCGAAGGGCACCCGTCATTGGCATAAGCAAATGAATCCGTATCTGTGCCGGTACTCCGGGAAACCGCCCGCAACTGCACCGGAATTTCATTTTGTGCCGCCACATCCTGCACCAGGTGCAGCAACTTATTGTGTACCGCCGGGCCGAAAGAAAGCGATGGACCCTTGCCACAGGATGTTTCTCCTTCAATATTTTTATTAATGAGGGGAGTGGAAGTATCATGCGTTACATCGGTAATGATGGCAATATCAGGCTTGATGCGGCGGGCAATCATTTCGGCCCCTCGTAACCCGATTTCTTCCTGAACGGCATTTACGATGTACAAACTATACGGCAGATGTTTGCCCTCGCTTTTCAGCAGCCGTGCCACTTCCGCAATCATAAACCCGCCAATGCGGTTGTCGAATGCACGGCCGATAAAATAATCATACGCCAGTTCATCAAATCCATCCTGGTAGGTTACCACGTTACCCACCTGAATTCCCAGTTCTTCCACTTCTTTTCTATTGCGGGCACCAGTATCGAGCCACAGGTTTTCCACTTTTGGAGCAGGATCTTTATCGGGTGTGCTGAGGCGGGTGTGTATGGCTGGCCAGCCAAATACCGCTTTTACCAGCCCATTGTTTCGGGTATGAATAAAAACCCGCTGGCCTGGGGCAATCATGTGATCCACACCGCCGTTGCGTTTCAGGTAAATCAAACCCTCCGCGGTAATATAATTTACAAACCAACTGATCTCATCGGCATGCGCTTCAATCACGACTTTAAATGGTTGGCCCGGATTGATGACACCAACAGCTGTTCCATAGGGATCGGTAAAAGTTTCGTCCACAAATGGCCGTAAGTAATTCAACCACAGGCGCTGTCCCGCTGCTTCAAATCCAACAGGGGAAGGGTTATTGATATAATCGCGAAAAAATTCCATTGAAGTTGCCTTCAACACACTGGTTTCATCTGCTTCCTTTATCTTTTTAGCTTTTGCCATGTCCTGTTTTTTATCGGTCAAATGTAGAAAACAATTTTTTTCCTGTACCTGAAGATGCACTGTTGGTAAGCCTCTATAGTTGCTCACCACCCGCGAAACAGCAGGAGCAGGGGCAATGATAATGCCATGAGCCCATCAAGCACGCCATAAAAAAGAAAATCGCCTGGGTGGCGCAGGCTGTATTGAGAAAGACTTGATACCACCACACCCGGAAGGGCAAGGGCCCATACATCCTGGTTAGAAAAAGGAAAGTAAAACATCAGTGCGGTTGTAGCGGCAAACGCTATCATATTGCCCCAAAAAAAGCGGTGTACACCCGCTGGCTCAAACGAAGTAATTACGCTGCGGATCCCTAACTTAAGGTCATGCTCCCGGTCGCGGTAATCAAATAAAATGCAAATGCTATAGATGAGAAAAAACCGCTGGACCACGTAAATAATATGGTCATTTGATAACTGGGGTTGTTGCAGCATTATGGGCAGCAAATTGGTAATATGTGTCCAGGCAAAAGCAAGAAACAAGGTTTTGCCAATGGCTATCCGTTGCAGCCACCTGCCTGCTGCATGCGGTATCATAGGTGCCGAATAAAGGAACGTAAGAAATGCGGTAGCGGCCAGCCATCGCCAATGGGGCAGGAGCAGGTATCCAAAATAAGCGGCCCCAGCGGCTCCTGTTGCACACAGCCACAGGTGGAGGCGTTTGTTACGCACCGACCATGCTGCTTTTGCCGATCTGCTATAAGAATGTGGCGTGAGGTACCAGTGAAAATTATAGCTGCACAAAGTGCCAAAAAAAGTAAAGCCCAGAAAGTTGAAATCCGGGCTAATATCAAAAACCAGGTAGGTTAAGTATACCATGCCTGTTGCGCAAAGGGCTAAAAAAAAGCTGGTGAATATAAATAAGCGCACCAGCCTTTTGCACAGCATTGCTAAAGTTGCTGCCGCCAAAGCTTACCGGATTACTATAATACTTTGATTGATAGCAACGGTATCGCTCCGGTTGCCTTCGGCATCGCGTACCGAAAAGCTAAGCTGCAGCGTGTCGGGTTCATTGCGGTTTTCTCCGGGTACCCGTAGCGGGCTATTTTGCAGGGTTAAGAACTGGGCCCAAGAAAGCGTCACATCCATTTCGCCCACAGTTTTGTCGGGGAATGGGGGGATTTTGAACCTGCGGGCAAAGGGTTGTGCATCAAAGTCACGCTGGTTCAGCCGTTTCCTGATGATGGTTACCGAATCATCCACATCGCCCTCTTTGTCGCGAAACTCCAGGGTGACCACAAGGTTGCCGCCGATGGGCACTTCCGAACTGCTCACCGACTTTACTTCAATCTCCGGTTTTGTTTCCAATTCGTTTTTATCGCAGGCTACAAGCAACAAACCTGCTGCTAAAATTCCAAATATTGCCTTCATGTGGTTTTGTTATGCTGGTTCAAATTTAATCTTATTCATCTTTGTGCTACATATAAATGAGGGACCGGTATTAAAGCAGTAGCGTTGCATTTCGAAAAGTGAAAAAAATTGCTTTTTGCAAATGCGGTATTGCGAAAGCTTTCTGCACAATTAACGTTCGATGCCGAACTTTGCCTTCCATGAATCCGGAAACAGTTTTTGACCCGAACATTTCGTTTGAAGAAAAGGCAATGGCCCTGTTCCAATACCAAGCGGTTCACAATTCCGTGTATCAACGCTATTTAACTGCAATAAATTGCGATCCTGCAAAAGTGCCCGGCATAAATAACATCCCATTTTTACCTATTTCCTTGTTTAAAACAGCAGCTGTTCAAACGGGCAATTTCAGGCCGCAGGTTGTTTTTACCTCCAGCGGCACCACGGGTGCTGCCTCCAGTTATCATTATGTGCCCCAAATTCAGTTGTACGAGCAAAGCTTTAAAATGGCATTTGAGGAATTTTATGGATCTCCTCAAAAGTTTTGTGTATTGGGGTTGCTGCCCTCATACCTGGAACGCAGGGGGTCATCGCTGGTGTATATGGTGCAAAAATTAATAGAATGGAGCGGCCATCCGCAAAGCAGCTTTTACCTACACGATTTCGATCGGCTGGACCAAACCCTTCGGGATCTGGAAGCTAAAGGCCAGCCTTGTTTGCTGCTGGGGGTAACTTATGCCCTGCTCGATTTTGCCGAACAATATCCGCAATCCCTGCGCCATACCATAGTAATGGAAACTGGGGGAATGAAAGGCCGCAAAAAGGAAATGTTGCGCACCGAAGTGCACCAGGTTTTAAAAATTGCTTTTGCTTTGGACCAAATACATTCGGAATACGGAATGACCGAATTGTTGTCGCAGGCTTACGCCCAAAGGGATGGCTTGTTTCAAACGCCGCATTGGATGCGGGCCATTCTCCGGGAGGAAGATGATCCCTTTGCACTACACAGTTCTGTAGAAAAGCCAACAACCGGCGCCCTCAATATTATTGACCTTGCCAATCTGCACTCCTGCGCTTTTATAGCTACCGAAGATGTAGCCCGGCTCCATCCTTCAGGCCACTTTGAAGTGTTGGGGCGCCTTGATCATACAGATATCCGCGGGTGTAGTTTACTGGCCCTTTAAACCATTGCACCGAAATTGATTAAGCCACTGATTTAAAATTTTGTTTTCTTTTTAAACCCTTCATTTTTAAGGCATCTTACCGAATTCTGGCACGTTTATTTAAATGATATTTTCCCTAACCGAACGGCAAAATACAGGGCCTTGAACCGGACCTTGCCTGTTGGACTGGACATTTGAAAACAAAGAAATTGTGTGCCATGATGATTGTAACGGAAGAGCAAAAGCTTCAGGCAAGGGCTTTTTACGAGGAAGCGCTGGAGGGGCTTGCCGAAAGCGGGGCCCAGTTTATGATGGGCGGTGGCTTTGCCCTGTACCAGTATACCGGTATTGAACGCGACATGAAAGACCTGGATGTTTTTTGCAAACCCAGCGAGTATCCCAGAATTTTAAAACACTTTGCCAGTAAGGGTTTTGAAACAGAGCTTACCGATGTGCGCTGGCTGGCAAAAGTGTATGACGGGCCCCATTATATCGATATAATATTCAACACCGTTAATAATATTTGCACGGTGGACGACACCTGGTATGAACATGCTACCGAATGCGCCTTTGGTAACATACAGGTTAAAGTACTGCCGCCGGAAGAATTGGTGTGGTGTAAATTATATGTGCAGAACCGCGAACGTTTTGATGGCTCGGACCTTAATCATATTTTTCTTAAATGGGGGAAAAAGCTGGATTGGAAGCGGCTTTTATTCCGGATGGACCCGCATTGGCATTTGCTGCTTATGCAGATCCTTTCCTTCCAGTTTGTGTACCCTTCCGAATTTCACGAGATTATTCCCAGGTGGCTTTTCGACGAATTGATGGAGCGGGCCCACGAGCAGTACGACCTGCCTTCACCTACAGAAAAGGTTTGCCGCGGACCTATCATTGATCAAACCCAGTATCAAGTGGACATTAAAGAATGGGATTATAAGGTTTGCACTATAAAAACGGTGTAGATGCGGCTTTTGAAAAATTATTGATGATTCATTATTGATGATTTGGCGTAACTGCACCATTATCATTAATGAATGATACGTAATCAAAACATCAGGCATGGAAGAACAAAATGGCAAGGTTCGCATCGCAGCAGTTGCCGATATTCATGTTCGGGAAACCGACCGCGGCAAATGGACAGATTATTTTAAAAGGGTATCAACAGAAGCCAAAGTGTTGCTGATTTGTGGCGACCTTACCGATACCGGAGATGAAGGAGAGGCGCAAGTACTGGCTGAAGAACTAAGATCCTGCACCATTCCGGTGGTGGCGGTTTTAGGCAATCACGACTATGAAAAAGGCCGCCACAAACTGATTCGCTCCATGTTACAAAAAGAAGGGGTTCATATCCTGGATGGCGAAGCGGTGATCCTGGAAGAAGTTGGGTTTGCGGGAGTTAAAGGGTTTGGTGGTGGCTTCGATAACCACATGCTGTCCATGTTTGGAGAGGGTGCCATGAAAGCCTTTGTGCAGGAAGCAGTTGACGAGGCACTGCACCTCGACCGGGCACTGGCACGGCTCGATGCGGAAAGAGAAGGAATCAAAAAAGTAGTGCTGCTGCATTACGCACCCATCAAGGATACGGTGATAGGTGAGCCGGAAGCTATATTTCCCTTCCTCGGCTCTTCAAGGCTTGCCGAACCGCTTACACGCAGGCAGGTGGTGGCAGCCTTCCACGGCCATGCACATATTGGCACCCTGGAAAGTTCCATTGGTGGAACGGTAAAAGTTTTCAATGTAGCACGGCACATTTTACAAAAAGAGGGCCTGGAAACCCCGTATTTATTATTTGATGTGTGAGTTTACAAACTACATTAGAAGAGCACGGTCGCAAAGGCCGTGCTTTTTTGCTTTCGGCGTTCGTACCTGTAAAAGGCCCTTGCGTCACATTTAACAGATGCAATGATTGGGGTAAATTTGCGTTTATCTATTTTTAGTTGAATGTTACCCCACATGAAGCAACTTTTAATGCTATTAATCTTTATGCCGCTGGCCGGAATGGCGCAGGATTGTGCCATCAAAAAAGAAAAGGACCAATTCAGCCAGGAGCCAAAGGTTTCTACTGGTTTTGTTTCTTTTAAAACCACCAAACGCTTCCAGTTGTCCCTGGATGGAACAAAAAAGGAAATTGATTTTTTCTTTAATTTTTCTTCCATCGAAGGGCAATGCTTCGACGACCAGTCAAATGTGGTGGTGACCTTTGAAGGGGGCAAGTTGAAAAGCACGTTTAAAAACACCGGCTCCATGAACTGCGAGGGGCTGTTTCATTTTACCCATAAAAACATGGCTGCAACGCCTTCAATATTGCAACGACTGGCTACAAAAAAAATCGTCAGTATGAAATTTGTTGGTGCCAACAAATCGGAATTTGAAGTTACGCTAAACGAACAGCAGCAGGAACAAATGATGCACCTGGTGAACTGTATGGTAACCGAAGCCAAAACACTTCTATAGGCGCTCTTTTATTATAACGCATCAGGTGGTCACTGCCACATCCAGCAAACCTTGACTATCTTTAAGCGAACCCTTTTATATGAAACAAAAAGCTTCCATCTGGCAACGCATGGGCCTGCACGAATGGTTTTTAAAAAAAGACCCCGAGGGTTCGACCGTACAAACTCCTTTGCTTACACCCAATGATGTTTTTAAATACATCGGCGCTAAGTTCAATGAGTCTGTGGGGCAACTTTCTTTTGCCAACCGGGTGGTGTTTTTCCATGAATACATTATTTCCTTTAATACCGAGGATTACAAGGACTTCATGGACAATAAGAAAGGCATTTTCGGACTTATTGTTCAGGAAGCGGTCCGGGGTTTTTACGACCAATTGAAAAGCATGCGTGCCGAAGGAAAAACCGTTGAACCTTCGGCCTCCAAATGGGTGTTCCGCTTTGTATCGCACCCCGAATATGCCCGGGGCGACATGGGCTTTATTGGCAAACTTTTACCCGGCAGTTCGGCAGGTGCTACAGAAAACTTAAGGGTAACTTTTATTCCCCGCCAGACGGGCATTGCACAAACTTTCGATATCAACCCGGAAATCCTTAAAGGGTTCAATTTTTACAGCGAAGGGTATTATGAAGTGCCTTATACCGAGGACCTGCAATACGATGGCCGAAAAGTAAGCAACCATCCATCTTCCGGTTTGGCGCGGCTGGAAACAATTTTACCTGATAAAGCATTTGCCGGCAAAAAGCTGGAGTACCTGATGCAGGACGAAGAAATTGTAGTATCCGGTAAGGACGAAACCAGGGAAGCGGGCAATATATTTAAAGTGCCCTCCGAATGGGTGAACACCCCGCATTTGCGCATCCGGTTTAATCGCCAGGAAGATAAATTTTATGTAGCCTCTTTTGGCGAAAAAACAATGGTGAACGAACAGGAAATAAAGCGCAGCCCTGCAACGCAGCCGTCCTGGACAGAGGTGCCGGTAAACAGCCGCATGGTGCTGAACGGGATTGTGGGCATTAATTTGTATAAAGGTTAAGACGTCTAAGCTTTCAAAGATTGTTTCCCAACTTCAATGTACACTTCATGGAGTATTTGCCCATAGCCCTTCTTGTAATAGTTGTTTTATTATTGGCCGCACATTTCCGCGATATAAAAAATACACACCGTACCCATGAATAAAAACTATTTCGGGGCTACCGATGTGGGCCGGATGCGGCAAAATAATGAAGATGCATTTTTTGTGCAACCGGTGTTGGGCGGTGCTTACCTGGCTGGCTGTGTTATAGACGGGGTAGGCGGGTACGAAGGAGGTGAAGTAGCGGCTGCCATTGCCCAACAGGTACTGCCCGATTATTTGCGCATTCCCTCTGGCGACGTACCTACCATGATGCAGGAAGCCATGTTGGTGACCAATGAAAAGATCCTTGCCGAGAAAAGGAAAAATCCCGCACTTGCAGACATGGCCTGTGTAGCCACGATGGTGTTGGTAAACGAGGGGGAGAACAATTTTCACTACATACATGTAGGCGATACCCGGCTTTATCTTTACCGGGATGGCTCGCTGGTAAAAGTATCTAAAGACCATTCTTTTGTTGGGTTTTTGGAAGACAACGGAAGGCTGCCCGAGGTAGAGGCTATGCACCACCCCAAGCGAAACGAAATAGACAAGGCCCTTGGGTTTGAACAAAATTTAAAGCGGGATTATTTCGACTTTGGTTCATCGCCCTTTTTACCTGGCGATGTTTTGCTTTTGTGCAGCGATGGTCTTACCGATCTGGTACCTGCATCCGGCATCACCCGGATCCTGGATTCGGGTGCCGATTTGCAGCAGCAAACAATAGGATTGATTACGGCCGCAAATGAAGCCGGCGGCAAAGACAACATCACGGTGGTATTGTTGCAACACAGCCGCCAGCCGCAAAAACAGCGGGCCCTGAAACCTAAAAAAAAAGCAGCCCCAAAAGAAGCAGCCTCCAAAAAGATGAAGCACCACCAATTGGAAGCGCAACCCTCACCACCAAAAGAACCCGCCCGGCAACCAGATAGACAAGAAAAAAAAATTGGGCGGAACACGGTGGTTGCTTTGGGTTTGCTTTCCGCCATTTTAGCCATTGCTTTGATATGGGTTTTGTGGCGGCAAAACGGCCCAACGCCTAAAGAAACCGAAGGTTTGGTAAACGAAGATGCGGTAAAACTGGTACAAATGTTTACCGGCAACAGGGAAGATACATTACAGCTTCCTGCCTATACTTTGGCCCAGCCGGTGGTACTTTCCGATTCATTGCAAGTGGCCGGCGACACCGTTTTTATACAAGGCAATGGCATGCACCTGAAAGCATCCGAACAATATGAAGGTCCTGCAATTGCACTTATGCCCGGCAATAAAGAGCTGGTGGTGCAAGACCTGGTGGTGGAAGGATTTGCCATTGGCCTGCATGTAATTAACCAAAGGGTGCGGCTAAAAAATGTGCAGTTCCTGAATTGTGCCGTTCCGGTGCAATACGGAAACACCGCACCGGTTAATAGCCCGCATAACCTCACTATAAAGGATTCCGTTTTTTTCAACACCGACACCTTATCCCGTTAACCTGAATGGCAACAGCACAACAAAAAAGCCCGGGCCGTAATACCGAAAGATTATTTCTTTTGTTAGCATCAGTGGTGCTGGGATTGCTTTTTTACCAAATGCACACGGTACTGCAACGTGACTTTGCCGATGTACCCAAACGCCTGGCCGATGGCTCCATGGTCAATTTGAATAGCGACAACCCTGGCCAGCGGTTGCGGCAGTTGTTGCAACAGGGTTTTTATTTTGAAGACCGCAGGGACATAGCTTTGATAAGTTCGGTGGTAACTGCCAACCTGCGTAGCGATGAAGCAACCATCGATAACATAGGTGAATTAAATAAGCGCAAATATTTTGTACCTGCAGAACAGGCTTTCGCCCAGGGTGGCGAATCATTTCAAAAGCGGGTAAAGGTATCGCGGGGACTTTTGGGATTTGCTGGCCGCGATTCGCTGCTGTACGAACAGGAACAAAAATCACCTGGCCAATTTGCGCCTTCGGTAAATGCAACAGCAGGTTCGGGCAGCATAGATGTGGTCATCAAAGACCAGGAGGGCAACCCTACTCCAGGCGTGTTGGTGCGGCTCAATATGATTTTACCGCAGGATAGCCTGTACAGCAACAGGGTGGTGGAAGTGGTACAGGTGCAGGTAGAAAAAGGCGCTGGTTTTGAAAAAGAATGGGTGAATGATTCGGCAGGCAGTAAACAGTTGCAAGGCCTGGTGGCATATGCCCGATCCAATGCGGAAGGCGAAGTAAATTTTAGCGGACTGCCCGAAGAAAAAGCTTTTTCTGTGTTGCCCTTGCAACCCGGTTTTCAATTTGGTTCTTCTAAAGGGGTAGAGGCACTGGATGGCGACGCTTCGTTTTCTTTTACCCAACAGCCGCATACCCTTCGCCTGATGGCTTCGAGGGATTTTAATAACCTAAAAAAGGAAGGTGCGCTGATTGTTCGGCTGCCGGAAGAAGTAAACAAATGGTTTTGGATACTGACCGCAGTTTTCTTTGGGTCATTTTGGTTGCTGCACCTTTTTTTGTCGGTTAAATTATCGCGGGTTGATCAGCTACTGGTTCCGGCAATTTTTCTCCTGGCTGGCTTTTCGTTCTTAACCTTGCTTAGCCTGCAAGACCCGCTGCGCGACCGGTTCCTGGCACAGGACATGCTGCTGTTCTTTGGCCTGGGTATGGCCGGTATTTTTGTGTTGCTGTTGTTCGACCTGAAAAGATTTACTCCCGATTCCGGATTGTACCGGCTTTTTTATTTTAAAGATAAAAACAATGGAGCTAACGGTTGGCCCTGGGCCGCCGCCGCTGTGGTGCTCCTGATGCTCACCATTGTCTTTGGTTCGGGGCCGGAGGGTAGTGGTGTAAAAGTAAACCTGTTTGGATTTCAGCCCAGCGAGCTGGTGCGTTTTTTACTGCTCTTATTCCTGGCTGGATTTTTTACTGCCAATGAAACTTTTATTTCGGGCTATGCCACTGCTAAAAAACGCTGGAGGTTTTTTTATGCTGCACTGGCCATTATTCTAGGGGCGATTTTGTTGTTCCTGATGTTGGGCGACCTGGGCCCGGCCATGGTGGTTTGTTTTACATTCATTATCCTTTTTTCTTTTTCGAGGGGTGATTTTGGGTACATGATCGGCTCCATTGTGGTATATGCCTTGCTGGTGTGGGCCTTAAAAAATGTTTGGCTCGCCACTGGCATTACGGCAGCGCTGCTGGCACTCTCTTTTTTATTTATCCGCAAGCAAATAAGCGAGTCGGCCATCATGGCCCTGACGGTGATTGCAGGGTTTTTGTTGCTGGATGAAGTGCCCCTTTTAGACCGGCTTTTTCCGGGTCCAATTCAGCGCCTTACAGACCGCAAGGCCATTTGGGAAAATGCCTGGAACAACGAAGTTTTTGGCGGCGACCAGGTAGCCAATGGCATTTGGGCTATGGCTAGTGGCGGCATAAAAGGGCAGGGCATTGGCGAAGGATTTGCCAAAACCATCCCCGAAGCACACACCGACATGATACTGCCTGCATTTGGAGAGGAGTTTGGCTGGGCGGGCATTATTACTATTTTCCTGTTGTTTGTTATCATACTGCACCGGGCCATTGTTATTGGTCGCCAAACAGGCAGGCCTTTTCTTTTTTACTTAAGTGCAGGTATTGGCATCAGCACTTTTGTGCAGTTTGTGTTGATTGCAGGAGGCTCAACTGGAGCTTTGCCCCTTTCGGGAGTGGCGTTGCCTTTCGTCAGCTATGGCGGTTCTTCGTTAATCATAAACATGCTGGCCGCTGGATTCCTGCTATCCGTTTCGGTGGTTCAGGGGTCGCCGGTGCAAATGGGTTACATAAAAAAACAACAGGACCGCAACTTGCTTCCAGCATTGGTAGCAGCCTTTATTGGCGTTGCCTTGTTGGGTACTAATGTTTCCCGTTACTTGTTCAATAACAAAAGGTGGGTGGTAGAACCAGCACTGGTGGCGGAACGCAGTGGTGCCCGGATGTATAGTTATAATCCCCGCATTGATATATTGATGAACCGGCTGCAGGCAGGCAACCTGTATGATCGCAACAACCTGTTGCTGGCCACCAGCAAGCCTGCAGGCATTCTCCAAAATAAGGATACGCTGCTAAAGGCAGGACTCGAAAACCATAACCTCGAAGCATTAACCCATAAGCGCCTGCAGCGATATTATCCTTTTGGGGGGCATATGTTTTTCTGGACAGGTGATGCCAATACCGGCGTGTTTACGGGAGGTAACAACGGCTATTTTGCAGAATACCAGCATGCCGCCGAACTGCGGGGTTTTCCTATTCCTACAGCAGGTGTGGAAGTGGTCGCCAACAGGTTTCGCGAAGACCGCTTTTTACCCCAAACCACCCGCGAAATGATGGTGGCCCGAAGAGATTACCGGGCGCTTTCCCCCATGCTGCTGGCAGGTGTAAATAGCAACCTGGTAGATTCATTTAAACAGCGCAACCGTAACATGCGCCTAACGGTAGATGCATCCTTGCAAACCCGCATCCATCAATCGTTGCAGGCAAATGAAACGGTACGAAAAAGCAGGGTTTCGGTGGTGGTCATGGATGCGCAAAATGGCGATGTTTTAGCATCTTCTATGTATCCCTTGCCACCGGTCGACAACTGGGATTTACTTACCTTGCCCCAACGTGAAATTGCAAAGTTTGGTCAATGGGTGAATACGATGGATCCGGGCTTTACCCATGCCACCCAGCCTGGATCTACTGCCAAACTATTGACTGCACTTGCGGCCTTCAATAAACTGGGTGATGCAGCCGCAAATAAAACGTTTCGCATTGGGCAAAATGACCTGGTACGCACAAGGGGCGATGAACCCGACGAAACGGGCCCGATAAATTTGCAGCGGGCAATTGTAAAATCGAACAACCCTTATTTCATCAGGCTGGCCAACGAGGAGGCCCTGCACGAAGAAATGGGCACCCTATACATTCAAACCGGGATGTTCCTTCGTGGTGTGGGCGGATATTATTATAGTTTCGATGGCGGTAATGCGTTCAGGGCGGCCGAATGGCGCACCTTGTGGCGCGATACCGAATTCCGGAGCAAGCGCCGGTATGACCCTAAAAATATCCGGGCAACACGCGGATTGGGCATTTCGGGCATGGCCTGGGGCCAGGGCGAACTGGTAGGCACACCGGCATCGGTGGCGCGGCTTGCTGCAGGCATTGCTAATGGCGGCATTTTAATGGACAACAGGTACGTGCTGCAAATTGCCGATTCCCTACTTGGTGTAAAGGACAGCATTGTACTGGCAAAAGATGCCCGCCACACAGCATTGCTTACCCAATACATGAAACAACAAAGTGCTTCCAAAGTAGGCAGGTTGGGTATTGCGGTAGCAGGCAAAACCGGAACCCCCGAACGGATCATCCGGGGAAAGCGCATCAACGACGGATGGTATGTGTTTTTTGCACCCAAAATAGAAGGGCAAGGACATATTGCTGTTTGCATCCGCATTGAAGATACCAGGGGAAGCAGCATGGCTGTTCAGCTGGCAGGCACCGATGTAATTCCACATCTTAGGCAGCTTGGGTATATCAAGGGGTTTGACAAATAAAGCGGTTAACGAAATCTATTTTGTAAACGCATTTTTAATACGAAATCTATCCATATGTTTTCCCTTTTTAAAAAAGAAAACAATAACATACCGCCGGATGTAAAATCGGTAAGGGATCGCCTGCTGCGTTTTATAAAAGATCAATTGCAGCAATGGGAAGGAGGCGAGGGAGGCAATATCCGGTTTTTGCACCTGTATATAAACCCTGCCGAAACCGATAAGGAACTGTACGAAGCTGCAGTGTACAAGGGCGAAGATAACCGGTTAAAAGAAGAGGTGCAACGCATAGCCGACGACTATGCCATCGACCTGCCGGCTGACTGGCAGTTTGAAGTATATTTTTCGGAAAACATACCGGCAGATGCCATTGCCGCAAAAGACCTGGCTGCTGCCCTGCTGGTACGCACCGGAAGCCGTAAGCCTGCACAGGTGCAGCATGCACGGGCTTTTATAAAAGTGCTGCACGGCGAGGCAGAGCAGGAATTATACACCTTCGATTCGGAAAGCGGGCGGGTAAATATCGGCCGCGACAAAAAGGTGCAGGCAGGTGACGGGTTTTACCGCGAAAACACCATTGCATTTCCAGCTACCAGCCAGCACGAAAGCAATCGCTTCGTAAGCCGCCAGCATGCGCATGTGGAATGGGACAAGGAAGGTGGTGTATTTATGTTATATGCCGATGAAGGAGGTGTGCCGCCACGCAATAAAGTAAAAGTGCGGCCACAGGGAGGAGAAGCCATAAAATTGCAAAGCACCCATATTGGCTACACCTTGCAACACGGCGATCAAATTATTTTAGGCGATTCTGCGTTATTGGAATTTGGAATAGCACCCTGAGCATTACTGCAGCAGGTTCGGGGATAAAAACCGGAACTTTTGCTGCGGCAAAATCAAAACATGTCAAAAGTATTTACCATTACGGAAGGCCTTGAAAATATGGGTGCCCTGAAAACGGGCGGCCAGGGTTCGGTGTACAAGGCCAGGCGCATAGGTCCTATTATAACAGCTGTAAAACTGTTACCCACACCCATCCATACCGAATCGGAGGAAGACCGGCACTACCGCGATTTTCAGAATGAAGTGGCTAAATTAAAAAGGGCCAATGCCACACCTAATCCAAACGTAGTAAAGTTCCTTTCGTCGGGCATTACCGAAAGCGGGTCGCTGCCGTTTATTGAAATGGAATTTATTGAAGGCCCCGACCTGGAGGAACTGCTGCATCCGCCGCACGAACCCATTTTTACCATCAAGGAAATTATGAAGGTGGCCGACCACCTTTCCAATGCGCTAGCACATTGCCACCGGCTCGACATCAGGCATGGCGATATTAAAAGCAACAATGTAAAATTTAATATACATACGGGCAATTATGTGCTGCTCGATTTTGGCCTGGCCATTATGAGCGACGAACAACGCCGCACCAGTTTGCGCCATGCTGGCGCAATCGAGTTTATGGCCCCAGAACAAAATGAAGGGCGGATGCTGCCACATACGGATATTTATTCCTTTGGCATTATCCTATACGAATTGATTGCAGGTCGTGTGCCTTTTCCATTAAAAGGAGGCACCGAAAGTGCCCGCAATGAAGTGCGGCTGGCCCATATGGAAACGGCACCGCCCGACCCGTTGCAACTGCGACAGGAGTTGTTGCCGCCATCGTGGAGCGAAGAAAAAAAAGACCGGGAACTGGCAGTGCCGGCCTGGATGCTGCACATGATAGAGCGGTGCCTGCACAAAAAACCAGAAGACCGATTCTCATCCGGATTGGCGCTGCACGATTTTGTGGTGCAGCATATGGTTCAGGCAACACAAAAAGCCACCGCCATTGCAGCATCGTCGCCGTTGCCCCTGCAGGATACAGCACATTTGAGAAAAGAAATATCGGACCTGCAGCGCAATGTGCAGCAACAAAAAGAAATAATCGCCGCCAAGGAATCGGAACTGGTGAATTTGCGGGTGGCTTTAACCCGCAAGGATCGGGAAATTGCCGACGCAAGGGATAAACAAACAGCATACGTAGCTCCGCCGCCGCCGCCATCAGGCAAACGTGGTTCGGGCATGCGCCTTCCCATGTTACTGGTTGCCATTTTCATTGGAGCCGCCTTGTTGTACCTGGCAGGAAATAACTTGTTTGGAGGGGAAAAAGAACCACCAAACCAGACCAGGAAAAAAGCGGCTGTTACCGAACCTGCTCCCAGGCCTCGGCAAGTAATTGGCGAATACAAAGTGGTTGCCGAAAGGGCTTATTTTCATAACGAAGCGGACCAGGCTACGCGGCGCGGTGCTTATATGATTCCTTCTGAAGAAATCATTAAAGGGCTTGAAGAAAAGAACGGGTTTATCTATGTTGAATTTACCAACAACAGGGCCCAAACCTCTAAAGGCTGGCTGTTGAAAGAAGACCTGATGCCCCTGTCACAATGGTTGCAACAGCAAGCAGAACAACAACGGCCGCTGACCAAAATTGAAATCAACCAGCAACTGCAGGAGGCAAGGGCATTTATCAACAACAATAACCGCGAGGCAGCATTTGCCATTTACCGCCGCCTTTCCGAGCAGGATGTACCAGAGGCTATGTACGAATGGGGCAACCGTGCCCTGAAATCGGAACACGATCAACTGGACTGCGACGAAGGATTTGACCTGGTGCGCAGGGCTGCCGAAAATGATCATACACCCGCCAAAAGAACCCTTGGATTTTTATACCTGTTTGGGCAAAACAAGGATGTGCTGAGGGTAAGTAATTACAAGCGCTGCACTTTTGAACGAAACGTGGTGCGGGGCACAAGGCTGTTGGTGCAGGCAGCCACCGAAGGCGACTCCACCGCCAATAACATCCTCAATGATTTCAACAATCAAAACAACAACGAAGATTCAAGTGCGGAGTCGGGTCAGTAAAATGATGAATATTTTTTTACTGCTGAATCATGTACTGCAGTTCTTCACTTCTGTAACATTGGAGTTCCACTAGGTAATTAACCCGCAGTAGGGTGTCATTGATTCCGGTCATACGGTGATTTTTTTGGAGAGCAAAAAATTACATACACATATAGCACCTATGCAACCTGTAAAGCACCTTTTGCAATTTCCTTAATTCAGAAAGCGCTACAGGTTGCAATTGTAATTACAACCTAACCTGCAAAAACTATTTGAACGTATAGGTCCCTTTTTCCGTCCACCACGGAAATACTTCAACCTTTAACCTCCCGGTGAGCACTGCAGAATCCCTTTCCACCAATTTTAAAACTGTAGCAGCGTCAGGGGCATCCATAAGGAATATTCCACGCAGGTCTCCATCATTTCCTATCGGGCCGGCCATCACTAGAGCACCGGATTGTGCCAGATTATTGATGTTGCGCATGTGTGCTTCCTGGATTTTTGCAGCCGCCAAACTGTCTTGTGTTCGGTTGTCACCTTTTTTCAAAAGTACCAGCCAGTATTGTTTCATTGCAGCGGGTGCTTGCTTTTTAAGAGGCCGTTGTTCTTTAGCCGATAACTGGTCGGCAGCATAACAAAATACCGCCAGCAACAGGGCGGACAACATCATTATACGAATCATGATGGCAGCTTTGGTTACAAAATAATATTTTCTGTTTATAGCACAGCTTATAATTGTTTATCCGGGTAAAGGGAACGATGAAGTAGCATTATTAGCAGGTCGCAGTATATAGCAAAACCACAACAATACCCTTTGTTTTGGCAGCGCCTAAATAACTAACTTGCCCTACAGAAAAAGCGCAACCCATATGGCAACAGACCAATTTCAATCGCCGGATTATTTTTTTGTGGACGATTTGCTGACCGATGAACAAAAACTGATAAGGGAAACAGTGCGGAGTTATGTGAAAAAAGAAATTTCTCCCATCATTGAAGATTATGCGCAGCGTGCCGAATTTCCGGAACAGATAGTGCAACAACTTGGCGACCTGGGTTGCTTTGGCCCAACCATTCCTGCCGAATACGGCGGCGGCGGGCTTGATTATATTTCCTATGGATTAATGATGCAGGAGCTTGAGCGTGGCGATAGTGGTGTTCGCTCCACTGCATCCGTTCAGGGTTCCCTGGTGATGTTTCCCATACATGCCTATGGCAACGAAGAACAAAAACAAAAATACCTGCCGAAACTTGCATCCGGCGAATGGCTAGGATGCTTTGGCCTGACGGAGCCCGATCATGGCTCGAACCCTGCGGGGATGATCACCAACATAAAAGATGCTGGCGACCACGTAGTACTGAACGGCGCCAAGCTTTGGATTTCAAATGCGCCCTTTGCACAGGTGGCCGTAGTGTGGGCAAAAGACGAAGCGGGCGACGTAAGGGGATTGATTGTGGAGCGGGGCATGGAAGGCTTTTCCACACCCACCACGCATGGCAAGTGGAGCCTCAGGGCTTCGGCCACCGGAGAATTGGTTTTTGATAATGTGGCCGTGCCCAAAGAAAATATGCTGCCCCATATCAAAGGGTTAAAAGGGCCATTGAGTTGTCTTACAAAAGCCCGTTACGGCATTGCCTGGGGCGCATTGGGTGCAGCTATGGATTGCTACGATACGGCACTCAGGTACAGCAAGGAGCGCATCCAATTTGACCGGCCCATTGGCGGGTTCCAGTTACAACAAAAAAAACTGGCCGAAATGATCACCGAGATCACCAAAGGGCAATTGCTAAACTGGCGCCTGGGCGTATTGATGAACGAAGGCCGCGCTACACCGCAGCAGGTGTCGATGGCCAAACGAAACAGTTGCGAAGTAGCTGCCAACATTGCACGACAGGCAAGGCAAATGCTGGGCGGCATGGGCATCACCGGTGAATATTCTGTAATGCGCCACATGATGAACCTGGAAAGCGTGATCACATATGAAGGCACCCACGACATTCACCTGCTCATCACCGGCATGGATGTTACCGGCCTGAATGCATTTGGATAATGGTTCTTTTTCGGTAAAGGCGATAGGTCGATTGGTTTTAATTTATGCACCCTGCTATTAAATTTACCGGAAAAAGCTTTTATTTAAATCCGGGTGATCATACCCTTCGTACCTGAAACAAAAACACAACCATGAGAATTTATCTGATCGGGTTTATGGGTTCTGGTAAAACCTACTGGGGCCGCCAATTGGGCCAAAAGCTGGAAGTGCCTCAATTTGACCTCGACGAACAAATAGAGCAGGCCGAAGGCAGGCCAGTAACCGAAATATTTGCTGCGTCAGGAGAGGAGTACTTCCGGTTAAAGGAGCAGGAAACCCTCATGATGCTTTCTGAAACTCACGACAGTTTTGTAATGGCCACCGGTGGCGGAACCCCTTGCTTTTTCAACAATATTGATTACATGAACAAGATGGGCACCACCATCTGGATCAATTGTTCCATCGACAGCCTCCACCACCGCATTTCCGGCGAACAGTTGCAGCGGCCGCTGGTAAAAGACCTGGACAGCGAACAGTTGCGGACCTACATCACCAAAAAACTGGGCGACAGAAAGATATTTTACCAACAGGCTTCCGAAATAATTTTTGAACACGAATTAAGCCTCGATACTTTTTTAGACAAAATATTTCACGAAGAAAACAGGATGTAATGACGGGGAAAATATGGTTGCTCATGGGCAGCGTGCTGGCCGGACTAGGCGTGGCATTAGGCGCTTTTGGCGCACATGGATTAAAAAAACTGGTAGCCCCGGAAACGGTGGGCACTTTTCAAACAGGGGTGCAATACCAGATGTACCATGCCTTTGCCCTGGTGATTGTTGGATTACTGGCCGAACGAATAGGCGCATCAGGCTCCTTGACTGGCGCAGGCTGGTGTTTTTTGATCGGCATCCTTTTATTTTCAGGATCACTTTATGCCCTTGTAGGTTTAAAAGCTGCGCAAAAAGCTGGCCTGGGCGGCATAGGCATCATTACACCAGTAGGCGGCTTGTTTTTTATTGCTGGGTGGGTTTTGCTGGCCCTGGCAATAGCCAAAAAAGCTGCCTAAAAATGCAGGATATTGACTCAAGCTTTTCGATCAAGGATTTTTCAACCGGTACCAGCGGCAAATAGTAATTATTTACCCCAAAGTGTCAAACCTTACCCCTTGTAAGTAGCAGCAAACCAACCCCTGCACCTTATCTTTGCCCCCATGGCTAACAGGCTGAAGAAGCCCGCTGCACCCCAGCCTAAGGAGCAGCCGGCAGTGAAGGAAAAAACTCCAATTCCCGAAAAACTAAAAAAAGACCGGGAGGAATCCGTTGACTTAAAAAAGTTGGCGAAAGATGAACGTACCTGGAAGATTTTGGGTACCGTTTCGCTGCTCATATCTATATTTCTGTTTATTGCTTTTGTTTCCTATTTCTTTACCTGGAAAGAAGACCAGGATAAGCTGATGACCGAAGACAGCTTCCTGTTCAACGACGAACTGGTGGTGGCCAACCTGCTGGGCCGCCTGGGCGCCTGGACAGCCCACCTTTTTATTTTTAAAGGCTTCGGCATTGCAGCCCTGCTTTTTTGTACTTTCTTTTTTGTGCTGGGCATAAACCTGGTTACTACCCGCAAAGTATTTTCCCTGTGGCGCAACCTTCGGTATGTTACCATTGGTTTAGTGATCGCCTCTGTTTGTTTTTCCTTTTTATTTGGTGCTGCTGCGTTCCCTTTCGGCGGCCGTGTGGGCGATATGATTGCCGATTGGCTGGGCTCCTTTATGGGCAGTGTGGGCACTTCGGTGTTGTTGCTGGTGGTTGCATCCAGCTACCTTATCTGGCAATTCAATCCCACCTTTAAAATTCCGGAGCGCAAGCAAAAAGAGGAACTGCTGGAATTGGATGAAGAAGAGGAAGAAGACGATGAAAGCATTGTTCCCAATTTTAATCCCCAGCCTTCCGTTAGGGCCAGCCATTTTGCCCAGGAGGAAAAAACAACGGGACCAATTGCAGTGCTCACCGAAGCCAAACCAAACGCACTGAAAGGCGACGTTCCCCTTATTCTAAACCTGCCCAAAGAAGATGCGGCAGGCGTTAGTTTTTCGGTGGTAGAAAAAGAAGAACCGGAAATGCCTATGGTGTTGGCAGACCCGGTTGAAAATGCCGTAGTAGCAGAACTAACCCACGAAGATGAGGCCGCCGCTTTTGACCCCGATCCTGAGCCCCAACCACAGCGAGCTGCTGCCCCGGTGGTAATCATGCCCAAGAAAAAAGAAGCGCCGCAGCCGCAATTAGTGATCAATACACCCGAACCGGAGCCAGAGGAAATTTATGAACCCATTGCCGTACCTGCCCCGGCAGATATGCCGCAAATTCCCCTGGAAATCAATACGCCGCAAACCGAAACAGCTGAAAAAAGCGAAGAGGATAAAGATTACAGCGACCTGCCTCCTTATGAACCAACACTTGACCTCCGCGATTATAAGTATCCGGTGGTAGATCTGCTGGAGGCCCACGGATCGGAACGAATTGTGCAGGATGCTGCCGAACTGGAAGCCAATAAAAACCAGATCCTCAGCACGCTGAAAAATTACGCCATCGATATACAAAAGATCAGTGCAACGGTGGGCCCTACGGTAACGCTGTACGAAATTGTTCCGGCCGCAGGGGTGCGCATTTCGCGGATCAAAAACCTGGAAGACGATATTGCCCTGAGCCTTGCTGCCCTTGGCATTCGTATTATTGCGCCCATACCCGGCAAAGGCACCATTGGTATTGAAGTGCCCAATGTAAAGAAAACGGTGGTGAGCATGCGTACGCTGCTTTCGTCCGAAAAGTTTCAACATAATGCCTATAGCCTGCCCATAGCCGTTGGTAAAAAAATTGACAACGAAAACTTTATCGTTGACCTGGCCACCATGCCCCACCTGCTGATGGCCGGTGCCACGGGCCAGGGTAAATCGGTGGGTCTGAACGCCATCCTGGTTTCGCTGCTGTACAAAAAGCATCCATCGCAATTAAAGTTTGTGCTGATCGACCCGAAAAAGGTGGAACTCAGTGTATACCGGCTTATAGAAAAACATTTTTTAGCCAAACTTCCCAATGAGGATGAGGCCATTATTACGGATACCAAAAAAGTAATCAACACCCTCAATGCCTTGTGTATTGAGATGGATAATCGATATGATTTGCTGAAGGAAGCCGGTGCCCGGAATATCAAGGAATACAACGAAAAATTTACCAAAAGGCGGCTGAATCCCCAAAAGGGCCACCAATACCTGCCCTTTATTGTGCTGGTGGTAGACGAATTTGCCGACCTTATTATGACGGCCGGAAAAGAAGTGGAAATGCCCATTGCCCGACTGGCCCAGTTGGCCCGCGCCGTGGGTATTCACCTGATTATTGCCACACAACGCCCTTCGGTAAACATCATTACGGGTACCATCAAAGCCAACTTCCCGGCACGGATCGCCTTTAAGGTGTCTTCAAAAATCGATTCCCGCACCATTTTGGATGCCGGCGGTGCAGAGCAACTTATAGGCAAGGGCGACATGCTTATTTCCTATAACGGCGAAATTGTGCGCCTGCAATGCGCATTTGTAGACACGCCTGAAGTGGAAAGAATTGTGGAGTTTATTGGCAAGCAGCGCGGTTACTCTCAGGCCTTCCAATTGCCGGAATACACAGATGAAAAGGATATTGAAAAGGGCGGCGACCTGGATGCCGGCGACCGCGACCCGCTTTTTGCTGATGCAGCCCGCCTTATTGTGCAGAACCAGGTGGGCTCCACTTCGCTGATACAGCGCCGCATGAAACTGGGCTACAACCGGGCCGGCCGACTGATGGACCAGTTGGAACAGGCAGGAGTGGTGGGTCCAAACCTGGGTAGCAAAGCACGGGAGGTTTTATATAAATCGGAAACCGAGCTGGAAGACTTTTTAGAAAACTTTGGTTAGAAAGCCGTTAAGATGGCCTGTGGGGCTAAATACGGTACATATCTTGAATATTGGCTAACGATGTTCGGCTATCTTTAGGCCGGCTTTTTAAAACGGTTGGAAAATCTGGTTTGCCTGTAAATAAGGCACCATTTTACCCGGCGAAAACAAAACTTACCAATGAAAAAAATGTACTTATTAATGGCCTTAGCTGCAGGCTTTCTGAGTAGCGGGGCCCAATCCAATTCTAGGGAAACAAGGAATGACCCTGATGCCAAAAAAGTGCTGGATGCTGTAAGCGCCAAATTCCGCACCTTTAAATCGCCGCAGGCTGCTTTTACCTACCAGGTAGAAAATGCCCAGGGCAAAGTCCTTAGTTCGCGCAAAGGAACCGTGAACATGAAGGGGAATAAATACAAGGTAAACATGGGCGGACTCGAGATTTTTTCGGACGGCCGTACTTCCTGGAACTATGATAAAAGCGCCAATGAAGTAACGGTGAGTGGTGTGGACCTCAATGGAACTGCCATGACGCCACAGCGGCTATTTACCAATTTTTACGACCGCGACTTTTTTTACAAAATGAACGGCGAGAAAAAAGTGGCTGGTAAAACGGTGCAGGAAGTTGAACTGACGCCCACCGATAAAACAAAGCCGTTTCACAAAGTGTACGTGCTGATTGACAAGGCCACTAAAACTATTTACAGTGCCCGTTTTCTTGAAAAAAGCGGCAATCGCTATAGCTATACCATCAACTCACTTACACCAAACGCTACGGTTACCGATGCTGCATTTGTTTTCGACCAGAAAAAGTATCCAGGCGTAGAAATAGTTGATCTGCGATAAATACAAACTTTTCTCTTTAAAAGAAGCCCGGCTTAGCCGGGCTTCTTTATTTTGATTATTGCAACACCCGTACAACCCGGGTTTTGATTCCTTTTTGATCATAAAAAGTAATGGAACTAACTGCATGCTGCAGGTAACCTACTTGCCTGGTGGATTGCGACAGAAACCCGAATCCGTAATACAATTCCACCCTTCGTTTTTTTCCATCCTTAAATTCGATCTCTGCCCACAATTCATTTTTTTCAGGTATGGCCGAACGTATCTCCGTCGGGTTTCCGGAATATTGAAAGCTTAACAGGCTGTCGTTGTTTTGGCTTGCCACATACAAGGGCTTACCTCCAACTGATATAATAGTTGCCAACGATTTGCCATCGCCTTTTACCATAAAGCCGCTTTGTGCCGGTGTAGTGCTGGTAAAGGTTCCGTCTCCTTTTCCTTGCAGCAGCAAGCCATTAAAGGCATCATGCCGGCCACTGCCCGGCTCCATTCCATAATCGTTACCCACCATCACCAAATCGAGGTTTCCATCCCTGTCCACATCTTCGGCAACCATGCCAAATACAGGGGCCGTTTGTGCCGCAGTGGGTAGTGGCGTTAGTCGGAACTTTCCGCCACCCAAATTCTGCAGGTAGCTTGTTGCCATTTGCGTAGCTTCAAAGGACAGCGCATCTGCTCTTGTTGCTTTCGGCCACAATTCATCTACCGATGCAAATCCAAAAGATTTATAGGTAGGATATGTTTTGCGTATGGAAACAAGCTGGCTGCTCAAATCGTCTTTGGTGTGCATGGGAAAAAGCTTGCGCTGTCCATTGGCCCCCATCATGAAGCAAAACACCATTGGATCGAGCTTTCCGTTGTTGTCCAAGTCTTTTGCCAGCAACAGCATAGGTTCCTGTTGCGTTGCTTTGTAAGTTGAATTTAATCCCAAATTTCCCGCCACATAATCCATGTCGCCGTCGTTGTCAAAATCGCCGGCAGCAAGGCTGTTCCACCAGCCTTTCCATTGTTCAATGCCTGTATTTACCAGGCTAAAACCAGAACCTGTATTTTGTAAAAAGGTCACCGGCATCCATTCGCCGGTCAGCACCAGGTCAAATTTTCCATCCGTATTAAAATCGGTCCACAGGGCATCGGTTACCATGCCTATATTTTGCAGTTGCGGGCAATATTTCTGGGTTACATCGGTAAACTTCCCGCCGTCATTTTGCAACAAAAAACTTTGCGGCGGTATGGGGTAGGCACCTGAAGTACTGCGGCCACCCACAAAAAGGTCCAAATCGCCATCGCCATCAAAATCAAATGCCCGCACACAGGACCCGTTTGCTGTTTCTTTGGGCAATGCAGCCACATCCCAGGTAAAATGACCTTTGCCATCATTGCGGTACAACCGGTCCTGGTTGCCGCTATTATTGGGCGCAAATTCGTAAGAGCCGCACACCGCATACAAGTCGAGGTCGCCGTCGCTATCTGCATCAAAAAGCAACACACCCACTTCTTCGGTGCGTGAGTTGTCTTCGATCAAAAAACGATCGCCATCTTTTTGAAACCTGCCCAGGGAATCCTGGATAAAAAACACCCCATGACTTCCTGCAGGGGCCGCCACATAAAAATCTTCCCGGCCATTGCCGTTAATATCGCCAACAGCAATGGCAGGCCCAAACTGGCTTAGCTTGTGGGGCAAAGTGGGTTGAATATTGTAATCTACCGCATCTTTTTCCTGGTGCTTGTACAGTATGCCCCGCGCTGCATTTACTTCTTGAAATAGGGCAGGCAACTTTCCATTTTCTAGATTATAATTAGTACCAATTGCCTCACTGTGTTTTATGGTAATCAGGGAACCGGCAGCAACCTGTTGCATCCTGCTCCATTTACCATCGGGCCATTGCACCAGGATGGAGTCTATACTGGAAGCGGCACCCAAGCCAAAATGCGCTTTGGCATCCATGCTCGATAAATATCCGCGGTTGGGCTGGTGCTCGTAATACAATTGCTTGTTCTTGTTGTAAAATACCCGAACAGTGCTGCCATAGGCTTGCGGATTTTCCTTTGCACCCAGTAATGAAACCGTAAGAAAATTTCCGCTCCCTTTGTTTACCGTGTTTTCATATATAAAAGCAGTTTCATTGATGTTGTTGATCAGGATATCCAGGTCGCCATCACCATCAAGATCGGCATAGGCTGCGCCATTGGAAAAGGAAGCATGGTTTAATCCCCATTGCCGGGTAGCATTTTCAAAAAGGAACCCTTCTTTATTTTTAAATGCATAATTGGCCACTTTTACTATGGGCAATGCATCCACCATTTTTAAGGAGGTGTTAGGTGCCCCGGCGCCCTGTCCGTTGTCATAAGAAATATAATCAAGGTCTGTTACATCGCGGGGAAGCCCGTTGGTAATAACAATATCGCGAAAGCCGTCATTATCAAAATCAGCCACCAGTGGCGACCAGCTCCAATCGGTTTCATAAATTCCCGCCATCAATCCAACATCGCTAAAAAGCGGCTTTCCTTCTGGTGTGGCCCCAGCATTCAATTGCAACACATTGCGAACGTACTGGTGCTGGTAATTGTATTTTTTGCTGTTGAAATAATTATAATATTCATTGCCCATCAACATGCCCTTCTTGCGCAGGTTGGTTTCCGGTAGCATATCCAGTGCCACTACGTCAACATACCCGTCGTTATTGATGTCGGCAATGTCGGTGCCCATGGTATACCAGCTCGTATGCCTGAAATACTCGGTAATCCGGTCGGTGAAGGTGCCATCGCCATTGTTGATATAGCAAATGTCGTTGGCAACAAAATCATTGCTGACGTATATGTCGGGCCACCCGTCGCGGTTGATGTCTGAGATGGAGGCGGCATGTCCCCAGCCTTCTAATAATATGCCTGCTTCCTTTGAAACATCCGTGAACGTGTTGTTGCCGTTATTGCGGTACAACCGGTCGGTATTTGCCGCGGAGCCGTCTGCAACTTTTGGCCGGAACTGTATGGGCGTTTTCGGATCGTCTAATGTATTGGTGAGCAAAAACAAATCAAGGTCATTGTCTTTGTCATAGTCAAAAAAATAGCCCTGAGTGCTATACCCCGTATCCGCAAGGCCATATTGGCGGGCCATTTCCTTAAACACGGGTATGCCTTGCGCATTGGTGCCCTCGTTTATATACAACAGGTTGGTGCGCTTTTGCGGGTCTTTTAAAAAAGTGGCCGACACATAAATATCATCCCAGCCGTCCGCATTTACATCTGCCACCGCCACACCGGTGCACCACCTGCCCCCGCCGCCTACACTTGCTGTATTGGTCACATCCGCAAATTGCAGCCCGCCCTTGTTCAGGTACAATTTATTGCCCACCATATTCCCGGAGAAATAAACATCGGGTTTGCCATCGCGGTTAAAATCTCCGATTCCGACTCCGCCGCCATTGTAGATATAGGCTTCGTTCAGGATATTGAGCTGGTTATTTTCCGTGATTTTATTGGCAAATGAAATTCCTGTTTTTGCTGGTGGCAACAGGCGAAAAAGAGGCGGAGTGGTTTGTGCCCACACGGAAAATATTTGCAATACACACAACAAAAAAAATGCACCTGCCAAAACAAAAAAACGGTGGCGGCGCAAGTAGGGGCAAGGGTTGCTTTGCTTTAGAAAAATCATAGGCGGCAAGTTGTCAAACGTTGGCTTAAGATATAAAGGTCCTAATTGTTCGGCAAAAAATCGTTTTCCTGGTTATACTTCAGGTAGCTGCTTACAAATTAAGCGGGTTAGCCGCAAGTAAGTAAATACATTTTAATACCGCTAGGAAAATAAGAGCAGGGCAAAAATTGTATTGATATTTATCGCCAACACCGGAAAATGGTAACAACAAAAGTACTGAGGGCTTCATGCATTTTTTTCCAGGTACCGATCCATGCATAAAGCTCTTCTTAATTTTCAGGGGAACTTACATAAGGCATTTAAGCACAGCGTCCATTTCATTTCCCGAATATTTACTTAATTTGAAATTGTATGAACAGTGTTTTAGGCCTGGCGATGCTGCTGTTATTTGTTTTCCCCGAAGGGGCCTTTGCGCAGGCCAGCTGGCAACATAAGGCGCAAAACCCCGAATTTCTGCACCGTTCCATTAAGCAGATAACCGACATTATGGTGCACGATATTTATGCTCCTCCTGTGGCCAGCCGCACTTATGCTTATATTTCTATTGCAGCCTACGAAGCGGCCACTGCAGAATCTAAATCACACAAGTCGTTTGCAGGCCAGCTTAACGGCCTGACACCCATTCCTAACCCAAGTAAACCCTCGTTGGTATATGGGCCGCTTGCAGCAGTACACAGCCTGCTATTGGTGGGCAAAACCATGGTCATTTCCGAAGAGCGCCTCCACCTTTTTCACCAGAAAATATTGCAGGAATTTAAAAAAACAGGAATGCCGCCACCGGTTTTTGACAGCTCATTGGCCTGGGGAGAAAGGGTAGCCCGGCATATTATTGCCTGGAGCCACACGGACGGGTATAAAGAAACCCGTTCTTACCCCAAATACTCGGTGGAAGAAGCAGACCATACCTGGAAACCCACGCCGCCGGCGTATATGAAGGCGGTAGAACCCAACTGGAGCAGCATCCGGCCGTTTGTTATGGATTCCGCAGGCCAGTTTAAACCGAAACCTGCCGAGCCGTTTTCAGTGGAAAAAGAAAGCAGTTTTTTTCACAATGCCCAAGCTGTTTATGATGCCGTAAAAAAGGCAACCCCCGAGCAGGTTGCCATTGCCAATTTTTGGGATTGCAACCCCTATAAAATGAATACCCGCGGACATGTGATGTTTGCCACCAAAAAAATTTCTCCAGGTGGCCATTGGATCAATATTACTGCGCTGGCCTGCAAAAAAGCCAAAACCAATTTTCAGGCAGCAGCCGAGGCATACGCCTGTGTTTCGGTGGTAATGGCCGATGGGTTTATCAGTTGCTGGGACGAAAAATACAAGAGCAATGTAATTCGTCCCGAAACCTACATCAACCAATATATTGATCCGCAGTGGACGCCGCTGTTGCAAACGCCGCCTTTTCCGGAATATACCAGTGGCCACAGCGTAATTTCAGGAGCCGCCGCACTAATGCTTACGCAGTTGTTTGGCGTCAATTTTTCTTATGCCGATAATACCGAAGTGGAATTTGGATTGCCGGTTCGCAACTTTCCTTCTTTTGAAGCTGCCGCACAGGAAGCAGCCATCAGCAGGTTTTATGGAGGTATTCATTACAAGCCCGCCATAGATAATGGCATGCAGCAGGGGAAAGGGCTTGCTGGTTTTATACTGCAAAAGGTATCCACCCGAAAAGAGGGGCTGGTAAACAGGCAATAAATTTTACTAATTAGGTAGGGCCTTCCCGAAACCTTTCGTACATTAAATAAGATTAAGGTAAGGTGGGAGGTAATTTAACAACAAAATAGCCTGGCCTGTGGACAGAATTTGGAATAAAAAAAGTATAAAAAACTTTTTTAGTGTAAAAAAGACATTTATCTTAGATTCCTGAGCTGCTGCTTTGAAAGATTACCAGGTTGCCGGAACAAATTTTTCTACTGGTGGTAAAAGCAAACAGAAGGCTCACAATTGCCTCGACATGTGAAGCGAAACAAGTGCGTAGATAGAACCCAACATTAAGACGCTGTATATAATTTACAGATACTTGCTTTTTTCATCAAACGTTTGCATATGCTATTGAAACCTCCCCGACAGGCACTGGTCATCCATTTTGTGGTGCCCCCATCTTAGTTGCTTCAAATGAAAGCCAACCAAATGCCATTTAGCGCTTCTTAATTATTTTAAATTAAATCCTTTTTGCCATGAAGCATTGCTTGCCGCCATGGAAGGCCGAACCTTCCAAAAGGGACCCCTTTGCCATATGCTTACCAAAGGGCCGGATTCTGCTTTTGATTCTTTTTTCTTTTTTTTCGAGCCAACTGTTTGCACAAACAACTACGGTACGTGGCCGCATCACCTCCCGTGATTCAGCCCTTGCCGGTGTAAGTGTTCAGGTGAAAGGAACCACCAACACAACACAAACCGACGACAACGGAAATTTTTCGATTAACGCACCAGCCAACGGAACCCTGGTGTTTTCTTCGGTTGGATACCTTACTTCCGAAGTACGCATCAACAACCGCTCTGAGATCAGCCTGCAACTGGAGCCTACCATAGGCAACATGAACGAGGTGGTGGTGGTAGGTTATGGCACCCAGCGAAGAGGTTCGGTAACCGGCGCGGTAAGTAGTGTCAGATCTGCTGATCTTACCCGCACGCCGGCAACAACAACTTCAGGGGCTTTGGTGGGCCGTACACAAGGTGTTACAGCACGTGCCACCGACTCAAGACCAGGTGGTAGTGTAAACCTGCAGATCCGCAACATGGGTGCGCCCCTGTACATTATTGATGGAATTCCTTCCGATGCAGGCCAGTTCAACAACCTGGGCTTGGAAGACATTGATAACATTTCCATTTTGAAGGATGCCTCCGCCGCCATTTATGGTTTGCGGGCAGCAAACGGCGTGGTGCTGGTTACAACCAAAAAAGGTAAATCTGGTGGCAAAACCGACATCAACGTATCTGCCTATTATGGCATGCAGAATTTTACCAACTTTCCCAAGCCGCCGGATGCGGCTACCTATATGCGCGGCCTTGCCTGGTCGAACCAAAACCGTGGCATAGCCAACCCAGCCAACATTACACCGGAAGAACTGGCTAAATGGGATAGGGGTACAGAAAAAGGGTACCAGAGCTACGATTATTACAAGGAAATCATGCGGCCTAATGTACCGCAACATTACCTCAGCGCCAGCGCTTCGGGTGGTGGTGCCAACAACAAGTATTATTTCTCGGTAAGCCATGTAGATCAGGATGCCCTGATCAAGGATTTCCTGTTTCAGCGTACCAACATGCAAGCCAACCTGGAAGCAGGTTTGGCCAAGGGCCTGAAACTGGGTACCCAAATCAGTGGCCGTTATGAAAAGCGCCGCCAGGCAGGTGTGCCGGGTCTTGATGATTATTTCAACCCCATGCTGAGCATCTTTACCATGTGGCCTACCGAACGTCCTTATGCCAATGACAACCCTCTTTATGTAAATGGTGATGTACACAACGTAAACGTGAACCCCGCCACTTACAATATGGATGTTACGGGTTATTCAAGGGACGACTGGCGTGCCATCAAACCCATTTTCAACATTCAATACGATCTGCCATTTGGTCTTACCTTGAAAGGAACTTATTCCTACAACTACACCACTCAAATGCTGGAGGAATTTGAATACACGTACGATGCGTATACCTACGATGCCACAAGTGACCAATACATTGTAAAGGGTGGTAACCAAAACCCCTGGCGCCGTAAACGCAGCCAACACATCCAGGAAAATTTTGCACAGTTCCAGGCTTCCTACAACAAACAATTGGGTGACCACTCTATTGCTGCTGTTGCCGCCTACGAACAATATGATGTAAAATCGGAATGGCTGGAAACGGGTTCACTTCCGCAAAACAACACGGTTGCGATCGTTTATTTCAACGACCAAAACCGTTTGGACCAGCGGTATAGTGAAGCGGCAAGGGCTGGTTATATAGGCCGTGTAAACTATAACTTCAAGCAGAAATACCTGGTGGAAGTGCTGGGCCGTTATGACGGATCTTACCTCTATGCAAAAGACAAGCGTTTTGGTCTATTCCCCGGTGTTTCTTTGGGATGGCGCCTTTCTCAGGAAGGCTTCATGGACAACAACGTTGGTAACTTTTTCAACGACCTGAAGATCCGTGCTTCCTATGGCGAAACCGGTAGTGAAATAGGTTTCCCCAACGGTGACGCTCCTGTTGCCTTTGGCTTCCGCGAAGGTTATGATTACAATGCCGGAACGGCCGTATTCAACGGTACGCTTGTTACTGGTGTACGCCCCAGAGGTTTGCCAGTTGCCAACCTTACCTGGGTTACCAACGTATCCCGCAACTTAGGTATCGATTTCGCAATATTGAAAAGCCGCCTTTCAGGTACCATCGATGTATTTGAACGTAAAAGAACTGGTTTGCCAGCCCCTAGGACTGACGTATTACTTCCTGTGGAAGTTGGATATGCTTATCCCAACGAAAACCTGGAAAGCGATGCCATCAGGGGTATCGAAGGTATCCTGAGCTTTAGCGATAATACCCGCGGTGGACTTTCTTATTCCATCAGCGCCAATGGTACTTTTGCACGCTTGCGCTTTCTGGAGCCTTTCCGTCCCCGCTTCGGCAACTCCTGGGAAGAATACCGCAATTCACGTGTAGACCGTTGGGCCAACGTAAACTTCGGCTACCAAGTTGTGGGCCGCTTCCAGGACCAGGCTCAGATCGACAATCACCCCATCAACAACGACCAGCAGGGAAATCGCACACAACTTCCCGGTGACCTGATCTTTGCTGACGTGAATGGTGACAAGATCATCAACGGTTTGGACGAACGTCCAATTGGATATGCGCAAGGTGCAACTCCTTACGTAAGCTTTGGTTTAAACACCACTTTTGGATACCGTGGATTTAACCTGAACATAGATTTTGCAGGTGCTACCATGCAAACCTACCAGCGTGAATTTGAAATGGCAATTCCTTTCCAGAACAATGGTGCTGGTGTAGGTTACCTGATCAGCGATGCATGGCGCCGTACCGATCCATTTGATAACAACAGTGCATGGATTCCTGGTACTTATCCTGCTGTTAGAAAGGATAATCCGAACCACGTAAACTTTGCACGCCGCAACGATTTTTGGATCACCAACGTAAAGTATGTGCGCCTGCGCAATGCCCAGTTGGGTTACACTGTTCCGAATAAGTTCCTGGACCGCTTTGGTGTACGTGGCTTGCGTGTTTATGTACAAGGAACCAACCTGCTTACCATCGACAACGTTGGCGACTACCAGATCGATCCGGAAATTTCTTCCACCAATGGTCTAGTATACCCGCAGCAGAAACTGGTTACGTTTGGTATTAACCTGAACCTTTAATTCTCAATTACATGAAAAGCATTATAAAAATATCATTGGGTTGCCTGCTCCTTTTGCCGGTTGCATCCTGTAAAAAAGACTGGTTGGACCGGGAGTCGCAAACCATCCTGTCCAACGAGCAGGTGATGAATGATCCAAAACTGATCGTAGGTCTTTTAGCTAACTTATACGACCGTTTACCTACCGATGCATCGTTGACCTCCCGCTGGCAACAGCATACGGCCTACGACGATGCCGTTTGGTCGGGTGGCGGTAACGCAGGTGATGAAGAACGCAACAACATCATTGCTTATAACCCGGACAGATGGCGGCTGTATGATTTTGCCTATATCCGCGACATCAACCTGGCGCTGGATAACATGAAAAACTTCGGTACCAGGCTTACTGCTGCGCAAAAAACGCAATTCGAGGCCGAGTTCCGCTTCCTGAGGGCTTTTTACTATTTCGAAATGGTAAAAAGAATGGGCGGCGTTCCCATTGTTACCGAGCAGTTGATCATTGACGACAAAGGCGTAGCCAACCTGCAAAGGCCCCGCAATAAAGAGTCGGAGGTGTACGACTTTATCGCTAGCGAAATCGATGCGATTAAAGAAAACATCGGTAATGCAGGCAGCCCAACAAGGGCTAATAAGTATGCAGCACTGGCATTAAAATCTCGTGCTATGTTGTATGCAGGTTCAATTGCCAAGTACAATAGCCTACTTACCCCAAACATCACCCTGCCCGGTGGCGAAGTAGGTATTCCGGCCAGCGAGGCAACCCGTTACTACCAGGCTTCGTTGGATGCTTCAAAGGAAATCCTGGCCAATACCAATTACAGGTTGTACAAGGGCAATCCAAATCCAGGAGAAAATTTCTTTGAAGCCATCACTAAAAAAGTAGGCAACCCTGAAGTAATCCTGGCCCAGGACTTTTTACAAACCAAAGGCCGGAACCACTTTTTTAGCTACGACAACATTGCCCGTTCTATTCGTGAGGACAACCTGGGTTCATCGGCAATTGCGCCCACATTGAATCTGGTTGAAGCGTATGATTACCTCGATGGCGAAGCAGGAACACTGAAGACACGCAATGCAGCCAACACCGATTACATTTACTATGACAACCTTGATGACATTTTTGACAACAAGGATGGCCGGCTGTATGGTACTGTTATTTATCCCGGCACCACTTTTAAAGGCTCGCCTGTAGAAATCCAAGCCGGAGTAATGGTGTGGAATGCAGCAGCTAACCGCTACGACATGATCGAGGATAACCTGGGTTCCATTTATGGAGGTGCCCGGTATCCCAATGGCGATAACAGGCTGCTAACAGGTGCTGCCGGTCCGCAACGTTCTGCATTGGACGTTTCCAACACCGGATTTTACCTGCGCAAATATGTAGATCCTACGCCGCAGTCAAGCAACCGTGGCCGCCAGAGCGATATGTGGTGGGTACGTTTCCGCCTCGGTGAAATTTACCTGAATGCAGCAGAAGCTTCCATGGAATTGGGCAACCTGCCAGATGCATTGAATTATGTAAACACTTTAAGGGAGCGTGCTGGTTTTCCTCCGAACAGCCTTACCACTTTGACCATTGATAAATTGATCAATGAAAGAAGAGCAGAGCTGGCTTTTGAGGACCACAGGCTTTGGGATTTAATCCGGACAAGAAGAGCTACACAGGTGTGGAATGGTACTGCAACCAGCACTGATGCAAACCTTTACGCCTTGTATCCTTACCGTGTGGTGCATGCTACAGACCCATCCAAGAACAACAAGTATGTATTTGTGCGGTTGGTAGCGCCCCGTTTCCGGACGCCACGGTTCTTCCAGATCCAGAACTATTATGCATCAATACCACAAGGTGCTATCGATGCCAATCCGAAAATTGTACGCAATCCATTCCATTAATTACATGACATCATGAAAAAAAGAACTTTTTTCCCCATACTCGCCTTTTCGCTGGCAAGCTTGTTTGCAGGGTGCGAAAAAGACAACTATGATGCACCGTCAGCAACACTAACAGGGAGGGTTGTATACCAGGATCAGCCACTGGGTGTGCGGTCCGATGGTGTGCAATTAGAGCTTTGGCAGCCCGGATTCCAGTTGTTTACCAAGATTCCTATTTATGTAGCCCAAGACGGTACGTTTTCAGCCTCCTTATTTGACGGCAATTATAAATTGACCCGTTTGAGAGGAAATGGACCATGGGCCGACAATACGGATACCATCAACATCCAGGTGCGGGGCGGCACCACCGTTGATGTGCCTGTGGATCCCTTTTTCGTTATACGTAACGAAAATATTCAACGAAGTGGCACTACCATCAATGCAACATTTAACCTGCAGCGGGTGAACACAACCAAAAACCTGGAGTTTGTCCGACTCTACGTGGGTTCTACAATGATTACCGACCAGGTAAGGAATGATAGAAATGCTACGAGGGCTGCCAACACCATCACCGATCTTACGCAACCGGTTACCATAAGCGTTGATGTTCCGGCAAACCTGGCCGCCAAAGATTTCGTTGTTGCACGGATAGGAGTGAAGACAGAAGGCGTTGCTGAATTGTTGTATTCGCAACCGGTTAAGATTAACCTGAAATAAAAAGAATAGGATAAATAGTTTGTGCAGTAGGCGCAAATAAGCAACAATTTCACATAGCAGTTCAATGACAACCCGGTGTTTTTACACCGGGTTTTTTTATTTTAAAAATCATTGCTGACCGTAATTGTGAGGGAATGCTTCGGTCTCTTAATATGTTTTAATTACATGCCCTGAAATAATTTCAAACAGGTTGTTTGGAACTCATTTAAAATAAATATCAAATTGGATTCGTAAAAGTACAAGGAGATTGCATTAGCGCACAGAGCAACATAAAGAGTAATACGGCCGCTGCGCCTCGCATTGACGGGCATGTTTAAATAGAATAAAGAATTGTGCAGAAAAGAGAATTTTGCTTATGCAGTACATATAAAAAGACCAGCAAATTGCTGGTCTTTTTATATTACAAACATTGAACTGAAATTTAAGAAACTGCTTCAGTGGTGGCTTTGCTGGCAACCGCATTTTCCTGCGAAAAAGTAAACGAAGGCAAAGGAATAAGTTTGCCGCCTTCCATCGCCGATTCATGAGCCAGAATGCCCACACAGGTAATGTTTGCCGATTGGCGTGCATCGGGGAAAGGTGCTCTTTTTTCAACCAGGGCGCTTACAAATTCATGCACCAGGTGCGGATGCGAGCCGCCGTGGCCAGCTCCCTGCACAAATGAAAGGTGCGTTTGTTCATCGGTGTCGTATACACCTTTTGTGGTAAACCGCTGAATGGGTTCGGGTAAAAGGTGGGCATAGTCAGGAGCCTGAACTTCCTCCGGGATTTCGGGCTCCGGCTTTTTGGCTGTATGCACTACCAGGGGCTTGTGCTCTATGAGCGGCCACTCTACCGATTTTTTGGAGCCATATACTTCAAAGCTTTCGCGGTACTGGCGGGCCACATCAAAAAGCGACCGGTATACATGTGCACTCAGGTCGGAGCCGCGAAACTTGATGTGTGTGCTTTCAACTGCAAAAGGTGAGTTGTAATGACCATGCAATTCTTCGCGAATGGTGCCCGAACCAAAGCAGGAAACATACTCCGCTTCGGCACGGGTTAGCGCTAGTACGGGACCCACGCAATGGGTGGCATAATGCATGGGAGGGAGGCCGGGCCAATAATTAGGCCATCCGTCCATATCCTGCTGGTGGCTGGCTTTCAAAAATTGAACCTGGCCTAGTTCACCTTTTTCATATAGTTCTTTCATGAACAAAAACTCACGGGCATACACAACCGTTTCCATCATCATGTAGGTTAGCCCCGTTTGCTCTACCAGTTCTACAATCTGCCGGCAGTCGTCCACCGAAGTAGCCATGGGCACGGTGCAGGCAACATGTTTTCCTGCTTTTAGTGCTTTGATAGATTGGGCCGCATGATCGGGTATGGGGGTGTTGATATGTACGGCATCCACATTGGGGTCCTTCAACAATTCGTCGTAGTCGGTGTACCGCACATCAATGCCAAAATGGTCGCCTACTTCGTTCAGCTTTTGTTCATTGCGCTGGCAAATGGCATACATGTTGGCATTCGGGTGACGCTGGTAAATGGGAATGAACTCTGCGCCAAAACCCAGACCTACAATGGCCACGTTGATCTTTTTTGGTTCCATGTTTATGGGGTTAAAAGTATTTCTGATGGGGAAGTTTGTTCTGCGGCTGCCCATGATTTTAAAAATTGGAGGCCTTCTTCGGCAAACTGGTCTTCGCTATCGGCAAGCGGGTGCCAGATGCAAACTGCAGCAGCCAGTTCCTTATTATTGGGTGTAAAGCTTTCAATGGAAACAACGCCACTATAACCAATCGCCTCCAAGCCGCGGCGCCAAGCAGCCCATGCTGTGGTGCCCGTACCCGGAATGCCGCGATGATTTTCCGAAACCTGCAGGTGAATCAATTTATCGCCAATGGCGCTCAGTGCAGCCTCCGGATCTTTTTCCTCGATGTTGCTGTGAAAAAGATCCAGCATGATGCGGGCCGCCGGGTGATCAATATCCTGCACCATTCGGCAAACATCATGGGCGGTGTTTACCAAATCAGACTCAAAACGGTTAAGCGGTTCCAGCGCTATCTGTAAGCCTTTGGCGGCTGCCATTTGGCACACGGTGCGCAGGTTTTTTACAGCCCGTGCCCATTCGGCCTGTCGCTGCTCAGGAGGCACCATGCGGGCTTTACCTACCGCCGAATACATGGGCCCGGCAAAAAAATGAGCGCCCCATTCAATGCACAAATCAAGACACTGGTCAATATAATTAAAACAATTTTGATGCACTGCCGGGTCTTCATTGGTAAGGTCGCGGGTAGGGCCAAAAGCGCCACAAACTATGGCACGAAGGCCGTGTTGGCGCAATGCCTCACCCACCAGTTTGGCATCAATCAGGGCTGGGTCCTCTACAGCAATTTCCACCGCATCGTACCCCATGGATTTGATCTTTGGAAAAAGCAATGCAGCACTTTCGGTGGTAAATGGCGAGGTCCAGAGCCAGGTACTCACCGCGTATTGAAGATTCAAACTCATACTAACAGATGATTCGGTTTTATTATGCAGCATCGTTGGACAGTAACACAGGTATGTACCTATCCTTGCTGCGCAAATGAAAAATAAGCAGGATAAAAGATACCTAAATACTGCATTCAATCTTTAAGATTGCTCAAAATATGAATGCAGAGGCAGCAACAATATATAAGTTCCAGGATAAGATTACAGGCCGGTATGTGGATGAAACATACCGGCCTGTATTACTTATTGCGTAAACTGCATTATTATTTGGTTACTCTTAAAACACCTTTCATGATACGCCAGTGACCGGGGAAGGTACAAACGTAAGGGTAATCGCCAGGCTGGTCGGGCACTTTAAAGGTGAGTGTGAATTTGCCTCCTGGGTTCACCAACGGAGTAGCATGCAGTACTTCTGGCATTTTAGGCACATACTGCATTTTGGCTCCATTAGGGTCAGCGGCCAGTTTGTCGGCAGCGGCGCCAACTTTATCCAAAGTTTTTGGTTTGATCAACACCAGGTTGTGTTGCATGAAATCGGGATTTTCCAACACCAGTTGAACGGTGGTTCCAGCTTTAGCAGTAACCAGTTCTTTATCGAACTTCATGATGTCTTTTACCACCTTCATCACAATCACCTTGTCCACCTTTGCTTTGTCTGCAGCTTTAGCTGTAGCCGTAGCTACAGGTGCCAGCATTTCCAGTTTTGCATTGGTCAGGTTTGCACGCAGGAAAAACATGGAATCGGGATAATTAAAGATTCTGTCGTTTCCAGTGCTGCGGTCAACACCCACCCGCAAAGGCTGCTCCAGGTCTTTAGTAAATACGCCGGCAGCTTTTGCAGTACCTGCATCTTTATTGTCTACCATCAGGCGCATGGTGCCGTCTTTTTGCAAACCAGCTTTAAATGAAAACTTGTTAGGTACTGCCTGCGCTGTGGCCACCTGGTACGACTTTCCGCCCTGGTTAACCTGGAAATACATTTTGTTGTCCAAAAAGTAAATACCATAACCATTCGTTGCATCGCCCTGGGCAGCCAGCAATCCGGTAAACGGAATAGGACCATTGGTTGCCACTGCATTTTGTGCAGCACCTTGGCCAGAAGCGGCCCGCTCGATATCGCCGGAAATAAGGAATTCTTTTCCGGCCAGTTCTGGTGCGGGAGCATCAGCCTGCTGCTGGCGGTTAAAGGTGCGGCGCAGCGGCAGATCGCTCAACCGCGAACCAAATGCCAGGCGTTGGGCTACAGAAGCTTCCACCAGCGATGGGTTCATGTTGAGACCGCGTTTGCGGAAGGCTGCCTTAAATGTTTCTTCGTTCAATTTACCGGCAACGGTCAGTGCATGTTTCAGCCAGGTGTCTTTTACGTTTTCCTCACGTTCTGCCATATCCACCAGCACGGTGCCGATCTCTGCTGAAGGCTTCATATCGGTAGTCGCTAATACGGCTGCAAGTCTTACCCGCAGGTCTTTGTCGGTGAAAACACCCGCTTTGCTCATTGCCGTGAAGGCAGCAGGCGTTTTAGGCAGCACTTCAATGGCAGCTTTTCTTACACCACCTGCCGGATGGTCGAGGGCTTTGATGGCCACATCCATGGCTTCTTTGTTAGTGCCATTCAGGGCTTTCAGGCCGTGTATGGTCCAAAGTGCATGAACTGCAGGTGCATTGATTCCGGCACCGTCCAGCTGCTCGTTTTGTACCAATTTATACAAGGCAGGCAATACTGAGGCATCGCCATTTTCCACCAGCATGCGCTGTGCATGGCTGCGCCAAAACATGTTGTCGTTGGAAAGAGCAGCCAGCAGTCCCTGCTTGTTGCCTTTATCCAGCTTTAAATTATTCTTTTGATCGTTTGCTTTATAAGCAATGCGGTAAATACGGCCACGCTCATGGTCGCGAAGCGGATTGATATAAGCATTGCCTTTACCGTTCTGGGCATTGTAACCACCGCGGTCGGCAGAAGGAGTGGGGTTGTGCTGAATAATAAAATCGTACCAGTCAGTGATCCAAAGGGCGCCATCAGGGCCTACTTCTGCCTGGATGGGTCCTGCCCACTCGTCGGCACTGGCCAGCATGTTCCAGCCATCACCATCTTCAGCAAAGCCCGAACCATTACGCTTCAGCACGGTGCGGTGCACAAGGCGGCCCGTAGGTTCGGTAACAAAAGCTACACGGTTCCAGTATTCTTTAGGAAAAGTACGGGCAGTGTACAGGCTGTGACCTGCAGCGGAGGTAAAGCCGCCGTGCACATCTACCTGGCGCAGGTTTTTGGTGGCCACGTGCATGGCATAGTGCGCATCAATTTTCTCTACACCAGTTTCGCTGATTTTTGCTTTATCGAAGTAACGTTTGGGCATGCCCAAAAATGCACTGTGCGTATTGTTGGCAGTAGAGATGAACACATCATTTTCTTCGGAGAAACCCAGGCCCCAGGTATTGTTGCTGGTATTGGATAAAAACTCCAGGTTTTTACCATCTACATCAAAACGGTACACGCCATTACCAAAGCGCAGCGAATCTTTTCCTTTCTTACCGTTGTAATAACCAGAATATCCAACTACGCCCCAGATTTTATTGTCCATTCCGTAACGCAGGTTGGATGCCTGGGCATGGGTATCGTTTTTACCCCAGCCTGAAAGAACGGTCTGACGCACATCTGCTTTATCGTCGCCGTTGGTGTCTTTCAGAAACAGGAAGTCTGGCGCCTGGCTAAGAATAATACCTCCATTTACAAAGGTGAAGGAAGTAGGAATATTGAGTTTTTCGGCAAAAACAGTGATTTTATCTGCCTTACCATCGCCGTTGGTATCTTCCAGGATCTTGATGCGGTCGTCGCCAATATCATCGTCTTTTACCTCGTTGGGGTAGTCAACTGTTTCAATTACCCAAAGGCGGCCGCGTTCATCCCAATTCATAAAAATAGGGTTCACCACGTCGGGTTCGGAGGCAAACAATTGCAGCTCGAAACCAACCGGCACCTGCATCAGCGACATAGACTCCTGAGGGGAAAGGGATTGCTGCACTTTAGGTGCAGGGTCGCGCCGCTCGTAGTTGGGTACGGGGCCGTCGGTGTACTGCGGCGATGCAATTTTATAAGCCTGCAAGCGGGCAACGGCATCCTGTCCAACGGCATAGAGTATTCCGTTTTTCACCAATTGCAAAAAGCCTTTATTATTAAAGGTATGTTCGTCGTGGCCATAAGCCGTGTAAAACACACGGCCTTTGCCATATTCTTTTACCCAGGTATAAGGTTCCCGGTGGTCGCCTTCAACCCGCTCGGTAATAACGGTAATGTCTTTGCTCAATTTATCGTGCACATAAGTCTCGTCCTGCGTAGTGAAAATGGGAACGTCTTTTACTACAGGGTGGTCGGGGCGAACAATCACAGCGGGAAACGAATCATACTTGTGGCGCTTGAACTGGCCGCCAATAAGGTCTACCACCTCTGGTGCATTGCGAAAACACCAGGATGCCGAGTGAATAGGAACAAAACCTTTTCCGCTGCGTACAAAGTTCAGAAGCGCCTTTTCCTGGCTGGCAGAAATAGAATCGTGGTTGGCATACAGGATCAGCCCGTCGTAGTGCGACAACACTTCATCGTTCAAATCGTTCGGATCGGTGGTATAACTGATGTTGAACCCGTCCTTAAAATACTCTTTCGTAAAAATGCTGGCAAGCTGGTCAGAGTTGTGGTGCTGGCTTTTGTGTCCAAGCATTAACAACTCCAGCCTTCTTGGCTTAGGGTCGTCGGACCCCAGGTGTACAACAGTAAAGGAAAGTGCTAAAAGGCCTAACAGCACAGGGAGCATCAATGGTTTCATTGTCATGGCAAGTCTTTTGAGAATGGTTCTAAGGTACAATTTCAGGAACCGCACCTGAAACATAAACCGAAATTGTAGCAAAATTTTAAATAAAGTGTCATTTTAACGTTTATTAACTACAACACATCTGTAATTGCTGATGTTTGTTGTGAATAACACAGTTAAATCGCTGTATTAAATTTCTGCAAAAGGAGAAAACTTCGTTTCTCCTTTTCAATAATAGGATAAAAAAAGGGTAGAAGCTGCAAATACAAAAGAAGTTGCATTGGCACGTATAAAAGCACAAAAATTAAACGTCCTCACTTTTTTGCCTTCATTAAAGTTATATGCTTCCAAGCCTAAATAGAAAAAGCCTTGAAGGGGAAACTATTATTGTTGCAAGGAGCTTTAGAAGGACATTAATTTACCTGTAACACTGCCAATAAAAAAGGGCAAAGACAACCATATTTCTGTGCCTTTGCCCCAAAGCCTGATGGCCGCAGCCTTTAAAATTCCGGGAAAATGCCGGTATAACTTTGCGGTGAAATTGCCTTGAGTTCTTTTTTAATTTTTTGAGAAACGTCCAGTCCCTCAATGAACCCATGCATCACCTCTTTATTTATTTTTTGGTTGCCCCTGGTCAGGTCCTTAAGTGCTTCGTATGGGTTAGGGTATTGTTCCCGCCGCAGAATGGTTTGAATGGCTTCGGCCACCACAGCCCAATTCTGCTCCAGGTCCGCTTCAAGCTTTTCTTCGTTCAGCACCAGTTTGCCCAATCCTTTTTCAATGCTTTTTAATGCAATGAGGGTATGTGCAAAAGGCTGCCCAATGTTCCGCAACACAGTACTATCGGTAAGATCGCGCTGCAGGCGGGATATAGGAAGTTTTGCAGCAAGGTGTTCAAAAAGGGCATTGGCAAGACCCAGGTTACCTTCTGCATTTTCAAAGTCAATGGGGTTGACCTTGTGCGGCATGGCGGATGACCCAACTTCTCCTTCCTTTATTTTTTGCTTGAAATAATCCATGGAAATATAGGTCCATACATCGCGGCAAAAATCAATAAGGATGTTATTGATCCTTTTCAACCCGTCGAAAAAAGAAGCGAGGTTATCGTAGTGTTCGATTTGCGTAGTGAACTGCGACCGTTCCAGGCAAAGCACGCCGTTCACAAATTCGTTGGCAAACGCGATCCAGTCCACATCAGGAAAGGCAATGTGGTGTGCGTTGAAGTTGCCGGTAGCGCCTCCAAATTTTGCAGAAAAAGGTATGTGCATTACCTGCTCAATTTGCCGCTCTATGCGCTCTGCAAAAACCATTACCTCCTTGCCCAGGTTGGTGGGAGATGCAGGCTGTCCGTGGGTTCGGGCCAGCATGGAAACCCCTTTCCATTGCGCAGCCATTTGCTTTAACCGGCTGTTCAAATTAAGCAGCGCCGGCAGGTATTCGTTTTCAACAGCTTGCTTCCAAAGCAGCGGAATTGCCGTATTATTCACGTCCTGTGAAGTAAGGCCAAAATGTATCCATTCTTTGGCAGCATTAGCCTCCACTTTGTCCAGCTCTTTTTTCAGAAAATATTCCACCGCTTTTACATCGTGGTTGGTGGTTGCTTCAATGTCTTTTACCGCCTGTGCATGGTCCGTATTAAAATTCCCCTTTAGGTTGTTGAGGTGTTTGGCGGCTTTGGGTTCAAGGGCAAAGAACCCTTTCTGCGCCAGGAAAAAAAGATAATCTATTTCCACCCACACCCGGTATTTGTTCAGGGCATATTCGGAAAAATACTCATCTAAGTGTTGTACCTGTTTGCGGTAGCGGCCATCTATAGCCGAAAGGGCGGTAAGTGCATTTAGTTCCATATCAAAAGGTGCAGCAAGGTTTATTGATGCAGGAAAACATGCTACGATAGCTAGATAAATTCCTGTAAATACTGGTGTAAATCCGGGTAAACTACGGTTACTTTGCGGCCAAAAGTAAACGATTTGAGTCAGATACGCGTTGCATCTGTGAGTTACCTGAATGCCCGGCCCCTTGTTTACGGATTGACCCACCACCCTGTGCGGGACCAGATAAAATTGACCGAAAATTATCCTGCATTTATTGCCCACCAACTGGTGGCCGGCGAAGTAGACATGGGCCTGATACCTGTGGCTATGATCCCTAAATTGCCGCAGTCGTTTATTGTTGCTGATTATTGCATTGGTGCCGAAGGACCTGTTGCCTCGGTATGCCTGTTTAGCGAAGTTCCCATGCAGGAGATCACACATGTGTACCTCGATTACCAAAGCCGTACCTCGGTAAACCTTGCCCGCATCCTGCTGCGCGAATACTGGAAAAAGGAAGTGCACTTCATTGATGCTACCGGTGAAGACTTTCGCAATAAAATAAAAGGTGCCACAGCAGGAGTGGTCATTGGCGACCGGGCACTGGAGCAGCGGCAGCGTTCGCCCTTCATATACGACCTAGCCGAAGCATGGATCGACCACACAGGATTGCCGTTTGTATTTGCCGCCTGGGTGGCCAACAAGCCACTGCCGCATGAATTTGTTGGGGCCTTTAATGAAGCGAATAGATGGGGTTTGGATAGGATACCGGAAGTGCTGCGTCATATTGAATACCCTGTTTACGATTTAAACAAATATTTTACCCAGAACATCAGTTACCTGCTGGATGCGGAAAAGCGTAAGGGACTGGAGATGTTTTTAGATAAGCTTACGCAGCAGATGTAATCTAAAAATGATATTTTAGCCAAACTAACTGCAACCGTCCGCATGAGAAAAGTCCTGCTGCTTCTTTTTTCCCTTGGCAACATTTTTTATTTATCGGCACAAACTAGAACCTTGGAAAGCAGTAATGCTTTCAAAAGCACTTATCAATCCGGCAAGCTAAAAACATTACAACGTCCGGCATCATCCCTCTCTACGCAGGAACTTGATTGCCGCAGGTTTCAATTTGGGTATGCGCAAGGAGGTCCGGAAACGCTGATTGATGTTGTTGTTTCGGACGGCACGCTATATACGGCAGGCCATATAAAATCGGGAAACAACACTGATATCAGCGTGAGTAGTTTAACTGCAACCGGTAAGGAGCTGTGGTCGGTAAAAGTGGGCGGCGCCGGCGCCGAATATGTTCGGAAGATAACGGCCTCCGGCGATGGGGGCATCCTGTTAACGGGCCAAACATATACCTATGCCAGTTCGGGTGGAATTTTTTGTGCGAAGATCGACAAGAACGGAACAGTTATATGGCAACGGCATTTTTCACTGGGCTCGCCCAACGGCGACCTAGGAATGGAAATCATCCCGACACAGGATGGCGGTTACGCCGTGAACGCAATCATCGATGTGGCTGGCACCGTTGCAGATATGGTCGTAATTAAACTGGATGGGAACGCGAATATTTCGTGGTGCAAACGATTTGATAGCGGCGATGGAGAAGACGGCGTGGGACTGGTACAGGACGGGAATGAATTGCTGGTTAGCGCAGACATCCAACAGGGTCTTGGTCATTACAAATTTGCAATAACCCGGCTTAATATTGCTACTGGTGCAGTTGTTGGAGCAAAAGTTTATGTGCCACAGGTAAGCGGATTGTTTAATCCATACCTGTTTAAAAAACCAGATCATTCGGGCTATTTTATAAGTGGCCACACCATCAACAACAGCAGTTATGCCACCATGCGGCACACGGTACTTTCTCTAAACAGTGCATTGGATGTGCAGAAGGTACAAAGCATTGAAATCAATCCGCAAGCCAATAATTTTTATACAGGTTTTGTGCCGCTGCCAGATGGCAGTTTTATTGGTTGTGCCAGCCCTCAATCCGGATCCGGTGGCTATACATACAGGATAGGTGCCGATGATAAGGTGCAATACGCTATTCAATTTGAAGGTGCATCCGTTTTAAACCCAAACCGACTGACCGTATCGGGAACAAACGCCGTCATTGCAGGATCGGGGATTGACAATATGCAGCAAACAGGATTTTTAGCGGCACTACCCCTAGATGGCAATACAGACAATATGTGCAATGTGCATACGGTAAATGCTTCTGTTTCCAATCCGTTTTTTGATACAGACAATTGGGTTTGGCCTACCACCTCCACGCCTGAATTTAAAAACATTGAAGTTAACCTTCCCTCTCAAAAATACACTCCAACCGTTATTGATTTGTGCCCCTTGGTTCCGGATTTTGACTTTACGGCAATGCCTGATCTTTGCGATCCGCTGGAAGTTACCTTTTCAACTGCGTTGCCCCAAACAAGGAGTTTTGAATGGGATTTGGGCAATGGAACCATGGAATCTGGCAAACAAGTAGCTACTACCCGGTACACGGGCGGCCAGCTTTATACAGCGAAATTAACCGTAACCACACAGGAGGGCTGCACCAGCATGTTGGAAAAACAAATAAGTTTTCCTTTACTATTCAAAAAAGGAACAGTCTTAGGACGTGATACAACCATTTGTGCGGGTGACAGTTTGATCTTAACTGCCAAAACTGCGGACGCTTTTTGTTGGGGTGGCGTATCCTTGGCACAAAAAACAAGAGTGGTGCGTCCAACGCAAAAATCAACTTACAGCATCACTGTTGTTCACCGTGGCTCCAATCTTTTGCGCAATGCGGATATGGATTTGGGCAATTCTGGTTTTGTATCAGAAATGGTACAAGCGCCGCAGCCGGCAGCCGGCACGTTTACAATTGCGCAGCGTGGTACCGAATGGCGCAGCAATTTACCCGCTTGCCCTGACCACAGCCAAGCATCCGGAAAAATGATGGTGGTAACAAGCGGAACCAGTGGGAAAACTGTTTGGTCGCAACAAGTAACCCTTGCACCCCAAACAAATTATTTACTGGAGGCATGGATACAAACCCTGTCACGCACTGCATCCTCCGATTTAGTATTCCTTGTTGATGGCAACCAGGTGGGTACAACTTTTTCTTCACCCGCTAACACATGTAATTGGGTGCCGCAAAAAGTTTACTGGAATTCTGGAAGCAAAAAAGAAATCACGCTGTCACTGATTGACCGGGGCACCGCAGCCGGCGAACACATTTATGCCCTTGATGATATTTATATGGGTGTGATGGAATTGCATACCGATTCTATTGTAGTTGACATTAGTAAACCTGTCGCCGTTTCCATTCAGGACACCGCCAAGTTTTGCCCCCAACAGCCGGTGCAAATAAATGCTGCTACAAGTGAAGCCGGTTCAACAATTGTTTGGTCGGGCGCCGCAGATATTGATGTGAGCAACCCCTGGCAGCCAAAAGTTTTAATCGACGCGCCTACGCGGTTGTATGCAACCATTTCTTCGGTTTGGGGCTGCACCCAAAAAGATTCAGTGTTGCTATTACCCGGAACGGTGCCCGTTGCTAAAATTGTATCTGATTCCACCGTATGTATTGGAACGGTACATACACTTCGGGCGGATGTCAGCCATGTAAATAATATGCAATGGATGCCGGCAAATCTCGTTAGCGATCCTGACGCATTTACTCCTGTAACAACGGTTCAACGTGATGCTTGGTATCATGTAGCAGTGCAAAGCAAAGACGGTTGTACCGCCCAGGACAGCCTACTAATTCGGGCTATCAATTTACCCCAGGTGCTTGCAACAAATGACACGACCGTTTGCAAGGGTTCGGCCCTGCAACTGCGTGCAACGGGGGGTGTGCGGTACGAGTGGGCGCCGGGGGCTAGCCTTTCGGATATCTATAGCGATGTACCCCTTGCAACGCCGCTTGCCAATACACAATACATTGTAACCGTTACAAACGGGGATGGATGTGTTGCACACGACACCGTAAATGTACAGGTCACCGAAACTGCTGCCTTTAAACTGGTAGCTGGCAGCAGTGAAGTGTGTGTTGGTGAAAGCACGGTACTTACTGCAAGCGGCGGCACGCAATACATCTGGTTAACAGATGGTTTTGAAAGTGAGAACGGGGCAAGGCAGATTTTTCCAAATGCTGGAGCCAACACCTTCCAGGTGGTAATTACCGACCGCGTTTGTGCGGTGACTGATACTTTGTCGGTTACTGTGTTGGGCAATGCGCCGCCGGAGGGCGGCATTGAGCCACACGGGGCGGTCAATTGCGCGGAGCCAAGCCTACAACTTCAGGCAAGGGGTGGGGTCCGATATGAATGGTTGGGGGCGCAAGGCATCACGCAATTGAACGTTGCCAACCCGGTTGTGACACCAACAGCCAACACTACGTATAAGGTAAAAATCTTTTCGGCGGAAGGCTGCGCATCAGAACACTCCACTACAGTAGAAGTAACGTTTAGCGGAAACCGATCGTACCTGCTGCCCAACGCTTTTACGCCAAATAGTGATGGTTTAAATGATTGCTTTGGTACAAAACAATGGGGCGTTGTTGAAAGCTATTCCCTGATTGTTTTCAACCGGTGGGGCCAGGCAGTATTTCAAACAAACAATCCGTCCGATTGCTGGAACGGCACTTCTAAAGGGGTAGCGCAGCCTGCAGGTGTTTATGTGTACCTGGTAAAAGGAAAAGCCGCCTGCGGTGTAGTAGATCAGAAAGGCACACTTATGCTGGTGCGTTAATACAACCTAAAAAGTCATTCGCGAACACAAAAGATATTAAGCTGCACATCGTATTGCCTTTGCGGTTGCATCGCCCGGAACTTAAAAGGATGATCGTAAACGGAAGCAGCTTCTTTGATGTAAAAGGAAAAGCCGGCTTTTGAGATCAGCTGCAACATTTCTAAAAGTTCGTTATTCTGTGAAAACTTGCCATGGTATTCTACAAACATCTGGTTTACCATGTGTAGTTGATCGGCAATGTCTTTGATCACTTCGTATTCAGCCCCTTCAATGTCTATTTTCAGAAAGTGAACCGGCTTATTGATATAGTCCTTTAACCGGACGGCTTTTGTTTTTTTACCGCCACTTTCACCGGTGCCTATGCGGCTGCCCATATTGCCTTCACTTTCAAAAAGCAATTCAGTTGTGGCTACCCAAACAGCCTTTTCTTCCAGTTGCACGTTTCGCAAACCAAAAGCTTGCACGTTTTGCTGCAGCAGTGCATAATTATTTTCATCCGGTTCAAAGGCGATGATATTTGCGTCGGGAAATTTTTCTTTGATGTAAATAACACTCAGGCCAATATTTGCACCGCAATCCAAAACATAGGCATGCGGCGGCAAGTCAATATTGTACACTTCCTCTATAAAAATCTCTTTGAGGCCATGCAAAAAATCCTGAGGGCTGTTGTACACCAGTTTTTTACCACGTAGTTCATGGTGCCTTAGCTGGCCTTTCGAATAATGTTTTAATAGTTTTATTTTGAACCAATTCAGGCCTGCCTTTTTATGATCCCTGTTTAATGCAGTACTGATCCGGCGCTGCACCCCCTTCGACAAATTGGCTACAAAAGAATTACTTTGCATGCGAAAAATATAGCCGGCAAGGTAAGATATTAACGCAAAAACAAGCCTGTTGATTCATGTTGTCATTGATCATATGTTCTGTTCATCCCCGGCTACTGGCCGATATCAGGCAGAACATTGCGGTAAGTATAGGGGTACCCTACGAACTGCTTGTGTGGGATAACCGGGAAGCAAAATTGGGGTTGTGTGCAGCGTACAACAAAATGGCAGCAACCGCCCGGTACGAACACCTGCTGTTTTTGCATGAAGACCTTGTATTTGAAACGCACCATTGGGGCAAAATTTTGATGGATATTTTTCAATCTGATGCTGCCCCGAAAATGATCGGCGTTGCAGGTGGGCGCTACAAGGGAAGAACGTATTCCGGTTGGTTTTCGGGCATAACAGGTGCAGATTTTTACCATATTTTTCACCAGCATGGCGGTAAAAAACAAAACAATTCAAACCATCAGGCATGGCGCAGCCCGGAAGTTCCGGTTTGCTGTATTGATGGCGTATTTATGGCGGTAACCCGAAATGTGTGGAGGGAAATAATGTTTGACGACCGCCTGCTTACCGGTTTTCATTTTTACGACCTCGACTTTTCACTCCGCGTGTCGGCGCAATATCCCGTAGTGGTTACCAACCGCATTGATATTATTCATTTAACCCAGGGCGGTGATTACGGCGACCGCTGGTTGGAGCAGGCATTTATTTTTCATAAAGCATGGAAAATTAAGCTGCCGATGTATTTGGACGGGGCGGCAAACCTCAAGGAAACAGAAATAAAAACTGCAGCAACCTGGTTGCACCGGTTAAAGACCGAACCAATCAAAATGAACAATCGCCTGGCCTGGATTAGTCAACAAAAATTGCACAAGCATCCAACACTGTGGGCGGCCATTGTTGCATTTGTAGGGTACCGGGCCACTGGTTTACACCGTATTTTTTTGTTGTTGAAAAAATCCAAACAGGCCTTGATTAAACAATAATAGATGAAGGAAAATGTGCTGATATCTGTTTGTGTGCCTGCCTATAAACGACCCGAAAACGTCAGGCGCTTGTTGCAGTCCTTAGTGCAGCAAACCTTCACTGATTTTGAAGTGGTCATCACCGACGATTCGCCCGACGATTCGGTGGCAGCCGTGCTGCCCGATTTTACAATCCTTCCCATTAAGTATTTTAAAAACTACCCTGCACTGGGAACGCCTGCCAACTGGAATGCAGGCATTGCAAAGGCTTCCGGCCAGTGGATTAAAGTGATACATGACGATGATTGGTTGAGCCGCCCCGACAGTTTGGAGTTGTTTGCTGCGGCTACACGTACAGGCAAGCCGTTTATCTTTTGTAATTACCAGAATGTGTGGGATACCGGAAAAAGTGAACAAAAAAGTTTTCCTGCATCGTGGCGCAACAGGATCATCAACAACCCGGTAAATCTGTTGGCTTATAATGTGATTGGCCCACCCAGCGTGGTGATGGTAAAAAGCGGTATGCCACATACCTATGACGAACGAATGAAATGGCGGGTGGATATTGATTTTTATATACGCATATTGCAGGAGGTAAAAGATTTTATATCCATACCCCATTCGCTTGTTAATGTGGGCATCAGCGAATCGCAGGTAACCAATAGCTGCATTAATCTGCCCGAAGTGGAGTTGCCGGAAGGTTTGCTTTTACTGGAAAAATATGGCGTGCGGGCACTGAACGACCTTTATGTTTATGATGCCTGGTGGCGTATCCTGCGAAATGTTGGGGTTCGTTTGCAACAACAGTTGGAGCATCATACCGAGGGTAAACAATGGCCTTTGGCAATAAAAAATATGGTTGCTCATCAGCAACTGATACCGCCGGCAATGTTGCGCAATGGATTTGTTTCTAAGCCAGCAATGCTGCTTTCTTATCTGGCCAATAAAAAATGGATCAACAACTAATGCAGCCCCGGCTTTCCATTATTATCGTTAATTACGGTTCGGCCGGCTTGATCCTCGATTGCCTGCATTCGATTGCCCGGTTTCAGGATATTTCCCCATTTGAAATTATTGTTATCGACAACGAAGGCGATAAGGAAGGCGGGGATAGGGTGCAAGCTGCGTTTTCGCAGGTGCAATGGCATCAGATGGGATACAATGCAGGTTATGCCCGTGCTAATAATCAGGGGATGCGTTTGGCAACAGGTGATGCTTTTCTGCTCCTCAACCCCGACACGGTAGCATTGGATGACAGTATTATTCGATGTTATCAAATGCTTAGCAACTCCAGCTATGGTGCAGCCGGTGTTCAATTGTTGCATGCCGACGGTAGCACGCAAATTTCGGGAAGCTATTTTGTAAAAGGCGGACTCAATCATTTGTTGCCCATTCCTTATTGGGGCGACTTGATCCGTTGGTTTGCTTACCGTGCCCATGCCAAAATACCCGGTGTACAACAGGCTTCTGGCGTGCAGGATGTGGACTGGATCAACGGCGCTTTCCTGATGGTAAAACGTTCATTGGTACACGAAGCCGGTATGCTGGATGAAGACTTTTTTTTGTATGCCGAGGAAATAGAATGGTGTGCCCGCTTACGAAAAAATGGACCGCTAGCCATTTTTGGGGACCTGAAAATGATTCATCTTGAAGGTGCCACCATCAATAAAAGCCAGAATATTGACGAACGGGGTTATTACAACATTTACGATCGCAAAGGGCTGCAGCTAATGGTGAGCAATCACCTGAGGGTAAGAAAGCAATATGGAATGGGGTGGTTTCTTTTTTTATTGTTCAATTATACATGGGGCGTAGCTTTCTACTTTTTGTGCAGCACCCTTTCCCGTGCATTCAGGTTTAGGAATCCTGCAGGATCATGGAGCAGGATTGGCGATTTTGGTTTAAATGTGATCCGCCTTTGGAAATTGGCGCCCACCATCATTGCCAACAAGCCACATTTTTACAAAATGTTCTAGCAAGTTTTTAAATCAATACCAAAGCCTTGCGTTCACGCTTTGCAAATAGGCCTTTGCTGCTGCATTGAGTGGAGTGCGTTGTTCATTTTTGGGGATAGCTGCAACAGCTTTCCAGCCCTTCAGAAAATAGGGCAGGTTAAACCCGGATTTTTTTAAAAAGAATATGGACCACATAAACGCAGTGCTGGTAAATTGTAACAGCGAAAGGTAACGCCAGGCAACTTTCGTTTTGTTCACCCACATCATTTGCAACTTTTCCGCTTTGGCTACCCGGCCATGTGGCGATTCTTTGTGCAGTAATACCACGCCGGAGTTGTAAGCAATCCGATAGCCCGCTTGCAATAACCGGTAGCCGAGGTCGTATTCTTCCATACCGTAAAAAAAATCTTCGGGATACAAGCCCGTTGCATCAAGCGCTTTTCTGTTTAATGCGTGGGCACACCCGGTAAAGTAATAGGTATCAAATGATGCCAGGTTTTTTCGTGCTTCAAAATCCTTATGCGGAAACGCATTTATTTGAAACGCCTGCGTTTCATAATACAACACTTTACAGGCCAGCGCACCCAGCATCTTTCCCTTATTGCTTTCAAAAATTTGAGCAAGCCGAACTAGTGCATCGCTGTTTTGCAAAATAGCATCATCATCGAGCATCAAAAGAATGGGGGCCTTGCTTTGGCGAATGGCAAAATTTCTACCTGCAGCCACACCTAGGTTTGTACCCGGGTTCAGGTACCGTATTGGAAAGGACTGTGGCTGTGCAGTGAACCTTTCTATTTCAATATAACTTTCGCTTGAAGCATTGTTTACCAATATCAGTTCTTCCACTAGCTCGGCTGCATCCTGAAGTTGCACCAGGTTGTGCAACAAGGCCAATGCATCCGCCGCCCTGTTGTAGGAAATAACGATTATGGAAATAGGCTTCATGGTGGTATAACAAAGCCCCGGCTCCAAAAAGGATTCAGAACAGGGGCTTTGTATAAAAAATTAAATGATGGGCCTTTTGTCTTCGCTTTCTTTTGTTTTCCTGTTGCGGAAATAAAGCACAATTGCGCCAATCATCAGGATAAAAGTGGCGATGTTGGCAACCAAAGAAACCAGTTCACCGGTTTTATAAGACTGCGGTTCGAAAACAAACCTGATCTCATGGGTTCCCGCTGGTATACTTAGGCCACGTAAAACATAATTGGTGCGGACAATGGGTGCTTCCTTTCCGTCAATAAATGCTTTCCACCCGCGGTCGTAATATATTTCGCTGAACACGCCAAAACCAGGAGCAGACGATTTGCTTTGGTAAACCATCAATTCATTATCGTGTTGCAACAGGCTGATGGTGGCGGTGCTATCGGCTTGCGGTTGGGGCACCAATGCCTTGCTTTCCGCTTCCAAAATGGCCGTTTGCCTGGGGTTAAAATTATCCAATGCTTTCATCACCGGAAGCCATCCTTGCTGGAACTGCACATTAGGAACAAACCAGGCATGGCCCAACGCTTCTGGATTTGCCTGCACCTGGGGCTGTCCATCCTGGCCCGGAGTGATTACATATTTTGTATTGAGCATATGCAATACCGACACATTCATGGGTTGCTTGCGCAATTGGAAAGACAACAAATCTTCCACTATGCTCAGTTTGGCCGGATGGTACCCGCCCACGGAATTGTGGTGATAGGAGGTGAGGGCATCATTGAACACATCCTGCGTCAGGTTCAGCACCCGGTAATAGCCGGTATCCTGCTTTATTTGCAGGTCGGCCTGCGATGGTGCAAAAGCCTGGTCGTATTGATCGGTATCTACAAAATTATCGGCATTTAAATAACGCCTGCCTACACCTACCAGGTCGAAAATATTGAGAACAATCAACGCTGCAATGGCGGTCGAAAATTTCATTTTGCCCCGCAGAAACATTAACAGCAACCCAAAGCTTAAACCAATCAGAATGACACTCCGCAAAAGGTCGCCGCCAAACATTGCCCTGCGGTCGTCCTTTAAAGCGCCATAAACTTCCGAACCTGCACCTGGGTTTCCAAGCGCCTGGCCAAAATACTGGATCAGGTTTTCATCATTTGGGCCACGGTAATCAAAAGAAATATATAAGAGTGCAGCTATTGCCAATACACCCCCGGTAATGTACCCTGATGTTTTCAGGGCTTTCCATTTAATTTCTGTTTTGTCGTCGCTGAAAAAGAACCGGTGCAAGGCCAGGGCCGAAAGCAGTGGCGCTAATAACTGGGGAATCACTAAAATCATTGCCGGTGCCCTGAACTTATTGTACATGGGCAGGGTGTTGAACATAAAAGTGTTGAACGCTTCAAAGTTTTTACCCCACGACATTAAAATGGAAAGGATGATGGCAGCAAGCATCCACCAGCGATGGCCCGTTTTCAAATAAACCATCCCAAAGATGAACAAGAAACAAATGATAGCGCCCAGGTAAACCGGACCAGCGTGCCCCGGCTGTTGTCCCCAGTAGGTAGGCATTGTAGCCGCAAATTGGGCAGCCTGGTCTTCAGGCACTCCTTTCGTAATGAGGTTTGCGGCCACTTTGGAATCTTCATCCAACTGGCCCGATCCGCCGCCACCATACATGCCGGGCACCAGCAGGGTCATTGTTTCGGCCTGGCCATAACTGCCATAGGTAAACGCATAATCAATTGGCAAACCAGATTTTTTCTGCCCTGTTATGGCAGTTGTATCAAGCCCCAGCACCCCGTTGCGCATGGTGGCTTTAGAGTAATCGTAGGTAACAAAAATATTGGTGGCATTGGAAAGAACCCCTAATACTCCGCCAAAAACGGAAATACCGAATGCTAAAACAATGTGCTTGTAGTCTTTAGCCTTGATCCATTGGTACAAATAAAATAAGGACATCAGCAAGGCCGTGATGAAAAAGTAATACGAGATCTGCAGGTGGTTCATGCCGATCAATAGCGTACTGAACAGGGCCAAGAGCGCACCTCCCAACCAATACCTTTTTTCGAACACCAGCACCAATGCGCCCAACGCTGCAGGCATGTAGGCAATGGACAACATTTTAGTATCGTGACCCACTGCCACAATGATGGGGTCGTAGGTAGCGTAAGCATACCCAATGGCGGCCAGTATGCTGATCCAAGGGTTGACCCTGAACGCCTGGCATAAAAAATAGAACATCAGGCAGGCCAGGAAAAAAAAGGATATAGGCTTGGGCAATCCCAGAGTAAACAGGTAATGGAAATAGCCCACCCGGATCACATTTTCACTTTCCAGCGTAATCTGGTAGGCCGGCATACCGCCAAACATACTGGTGGTCCACAATGGAAAATCACCATGGCGCTCCTTGTATTCCATTGCTTGCTGTGCCATGCCTTTCCAATGAATAACATCGCTTTGGCTGATTTGCTTTCCGCTGAGTGCAGGCGAACAAAATATAACAGCCACCAGCAGAAAAATTACAACGGCAAGGGCGTGGGGAAGGGCTTTTTGCAAGAACCCGTTTTTCATGTGTCTTCTTTTTCGGGGTGTGCTGCGCAGTCAAAATTTGCGCAGGCTAAATCCGTTTTTTTAACCGGGCAAATTACGGTTATTTTACAGAGATAACGCTGCAACAGGCACAATTTACAGGCAAACCACTCCAGGCAAAAACCGGTCATTGACCAGGATGCCGCAGTTTGCCCCGAAAACCAACAACCATTTCATGCACCGCATCTCGCTATTGGCCAAAACAGCTTTTATCTGCAACCTTGCATTTTTGGCCTGCCTGTTTTTACAACGTTGGGCACCCGAAGGCCGGAGTGTTATGGTTTCGCTGGTGGCCATTCTCGGCTTGGTTCTGGGCATGTGGGTGGTCAACCCGCTGTCCAACCTGGTGAACGGCATTTTATTATGGCGGCGAAAACCCTTGTTCTTGTCCGTGCCGCGTTGGCTGGTACTCAGCAACCTTTGTTTTTTCCTTTTACAAATCATTTATATATTTCGCACCTGGTCATGATCAAAACACTGCTCAACGACAAGCCATCCCGCCTGTTTCTTTATTTTGCCGCATTCTTTGTGGCCAATGCATTAATTGCCGAATGTATCGGCGGAAAGATCTTTTCGCTGGAAGCCTTGTTGGGCATACCGCCTGCAAATTTTTCGCTGCTGGGGCAAAGCGGCCTTTCCTTTAACCTTACCTGTGGGGTGCTGCTGTGGCCGCTTGAATTTGTGATGACCGATATTGTGAATGAGTATTACGGCCCCAAAGCTGTACGCCGCATTTCTTATGTTGCTGTTGCGCTGATCTCTTATGCCTTCGTGATGTTTTATATGGCCATCCACATTCCGCCGGCAGGATGGTGGGTAAGTTCCCGCACTGCAGAGGGCATCCCCGATATGCAAATGGCTTTTGGCGGCGTATTTGGCCAGGGCCTCTGGATCATTGTAGGCAGCATTGTTGCATTTTTGGTGAGCCAATTAATTGACGTTTATATTTTTCACCGCATTAAAAAGGTTACCGGTGAAAAAAAGGTTTGGCTCCGGGCCACCGGCTCCACCATGGTTTCCCAATTCATCGATTCCTTCGTGGTATTGTTTATTGCATTTAAAATTGGCAACAACTGGCCGATGGCGCAGGTAGTGGCTATTGGGCTGGTAAATTATGCGTATAAGTTTACCGTGGCTATTTTGCTGACTCCGGTTATTTACGGGGCGGAAAAACAAATTGAGGCCTACCTGGGTGCCGATGTAGCCCGCAAAATGAAAAGGTCTGCCATGGGGCAAGACGAAGAGCCTTTTACAAATATTCCAACAGCAGGATGATGGGATTTCGGATTGGCGATTTCAGATTTACGACTGAGTGCTTACGCTAAAAAAACGCCTCAGGCTCTTTAGCACGATCGTAGATCGTCAATCCGAAATCTAAAATCCCAAATCTCTTTAAGCTTCTTCCTGGTAATAAATTTTATAAAACTTTCGGCCGTCATCGTCAATGCCTTTTTCAATAAGGTCGGTATTGCCGTGTATGTAAATGTGAAAGTTCTTATCCAGCTTCAGCACACTTTTGTAAATACGGGTTTGCTTTTTTACCGCCTGCGGCGAAATGGTGAAGGTATCTGCAATATCCACTTCGTTTTGTGTTACGTATTGCGAACCAAAGTTGCGGAAGGATTCGATGTGTCCTTCATCGGTAAAAACTTCCTGCTGAAACTCGTTGATGTCAAATGCCTCTTTGTGCTTGAAATACTCCAGCGATTTGTTGAGCAATTCAATTTGTTCTGTTCGTTCCAGCCCAAACTCTTCTTCCATCGGGCCGGTAATAAACTGCTTGGCCAGGGTCAGCACATGATTGGTATGGTGGTATTCAGTTTTTTGAGCTGTGACCCCCAAAAATTGTTCTTTCCAGTAAATGGCTTCCTCGCCCCGGCCCTGGTTGTCAAACAGCAACACATCAAAACCATCACCAGCATTGTTGTGGATGATCAGGCAGCCTTTATCCATTTTACCCAATTCGGCGCCCTCTTCCATTTCTACCGATACGGTTCCATCCTGAACGGCAGTTTGCAGAAAAAGGGTTTTGCTTTCCGTTTTGAACAGGCCAATTGCCCGGTACATGCGGCCCTCCACCGGCAAACCTTCAAACAAGCCCACATATAATTCGCCTGCTTTTACTTTTGGATGGGTGGAGCTTTCGTAAAGGTGGCGGGCTATAGCACCCGAATTGGCTTCAAAATTTTCCCGCGCTACAAATGCATCGTGCACATATTGGTATACCTGGTTAAACTGCAGGGAGTTGGGATGGTGGAACATAAACAACTCCACTGCATTGCCAAACCGGTTCAGAAAAGATTCGCCTATTGCCTCCAACGATTCGGGGCTCAACTCCAGTGCTTTATCTGAAATATGCAGGGGCTCCAGGTTGTTTTTGCTGCCCACATAATGTACCATTAACTGTTTGAGGGCAGCACTCTTCAAATTCATTTCCATCTTATTGCGGGCGGTTTTGGCAGCGAAAATAAGCCGGGGCCGGAATGGTAAACCAGGGTGTGGAGAAATAAAACAATTTTGCCCTGCGGCGTTTTTTATACCTATAAAAATAATAAGGCGCATTTAGGTGGCCGCCTGTTCAGAAAAGTTAGCCCCTATCTTCGCCCCGTATGGCACACGATCCAGTACAAATGTATACGGGCGAAAAAGGAAGGCTTTCAGCCACCCTGCAATTACTACAAAAAAAACATAACCGCCTGGGGTGGTTGCGGCTGCTGACTATTGGTGGTACCGCTATTGGTGCTTACCAGGTATTTATGGCAGCGGGGGCTTGGGCATGGGTGGTGCTATTGGTTGGCATATCCCTTTTTTTGTGGGTTGTTTCCCTGGATGCAGATAACAACCGGAAGCTGAATTTTGAAAAACAATTATTGCAAATAAACGAGGAGGAACTAGAGATTCTTTCCGGCAACTTTAACCACCGCGCCAACGGCAGCCAATGGGCTCCTCCTGTTCACGACTATGCCTCTGACCTGGATTTATTTGGGCCTTTTTCTATGTTTCAATATGTAAACCGGTGCGCCAGCGAACAGGGCAGGGGGCTGCTGGCACATAACCTGTTACAGCCGGTGCCTGTAGAAACAATATTACAGCGGCAACAGGCCGTGAATGATTGGGCGCCCCAAATGGCATGGCGGCAGAAGTTGCAGGCTACGTCTGCACTATCACCCCTTACCAATAACACACAAGTGCGGTTGGAACAGTGGCTTCAATTGGAGGATGCTTCGTTTACCAACCCCATTTGGAAATGGCTGGTGCCGGTGTACACTTTAATAGCCTGCGGTGTTGCAGTAGCCGCAATTTTCGACCTGATACCAGGTGCCCTTTTTTCCGCCCTGCTTTTTTTATTCATCATTATTTCCTTTGCCTTGGGCAAAAAAGCCACTGCTACATCGGCGCAATTATCGGGGGTGGTGGCAGAATTGGAAAGCATGGCCGGTGTGCTGCAATGCCTCGAGAAGCCGCAATACAACAGCACTTTGCTACAACAGCTGCAGGAAAGCATCCGTACGAATACAGGAACCGCTTCGGTGCAGATACGCCGGTTAAAAGCCTTGCTCAACCGCTTTGACCTGCGCCTGAATGTGTTTTTATTTATTTTCTTAAATGCTTTTTCGCTGTGGGATGTACGGCAAATGATGGCCCTGCACCGATGGCGTGCAGCCAATAAAAATGCCGTTGCCCAATGGTTTACCGCCATTGCACACGCCGAAGTGCTGAACAGCCTGGCAACGCTTCGTTTTAATAAACCGAAATGGGCACAGCCCCGGTTTACAACGCCTTATTTTCATTTTGAGGCCACAGCATTGGGGCATCCGCTGTTACCCGAAGAACAAAGGGTCACATCAGATTTCGGCCTGCAGGGGCGGGGACGCATTGCCCTCATCACCGGCTCCAACATGGCAGGGAAAAGTACTTTTTTGCGCAGCCTTGGGGTGAATGTGGTACTGGCGCAAATGGGTGCTGTGGTGTGCGCTGGTTCCATGCAGCTTTCTCCGGTTAACCTGCTTTCATCTATGCGCATTGCCGATAACCTGGCAGAAAACACATCTACGTTTTATGCCGAGTTGAAAAAATTAAAAGTGATCATTGAGGCCGTGCGGGCCAAGCGGCCGGTGCTTGTATTGCTGGACGAAATTTTGCGGGGCACCAACTCGCTGGACCGCCATACGGGCTCCAGGGCTTTGATCCAGCAATTGCTGCGTGAAGAAAGTGTAGCCGTGCTGGCAACGCATGATGTGGAGCTGGCGCAACTGGAGCAGCAGTATCCAGAGGGCATTGAAAACTATCATTTCGATGTTCAGGTATCCGGTGAAGAATTATATTTTGATTACAAACTAAAAACCGGCATTTGTTCTAACCTGAATGCTTCTGTACTGATGCGTAAAATTGGAATTGAACTGGATGAACAAAATGCATGACACTCATAAGGCAGATACATTTCCCTTTTCCTAAAAGGTTTTACCTTCCCGGTACTTAATTAATAACATGCGTTTTCTGTTGTCCTTTTGTTGCTCCCTGGTTAGCCTTTGTTCATTGGGCCAGGAACTTACTTTGTTTGTTGGCACTTATACCGGCACCGGCAGCAAAGGCATATATACTTATTCGTTCAACACAGAAACTGGTGCATTAACCCTTGCCTCCACCACCGACAGCGGCACAGTTGCCAACCCATCTTACCTGGCACTTGCGCCCAACGGCCGTTTTTTGTATGCAGTAAATGAAACCGGAGGGGCACAGCCCGGTGCTATTTCTGCTTTTTCGGTTGGAGATAAAGGCAAGCTTTCATTTATTAACCAAACGCCTACCGGCGGCGATCACCCTTGTTTTGTGGCAATACACCCGGATGGGAATTGGGCAGCCGCAGGCAATTACAGCGGCGGCAATGTAGCCATGTTTCCGCTGAATAGCGATGGTTCGTTAGACCGGTATCGGCAGTTGGTGCAACACAGCGGCAAAGGCCCTAAACAAGACCGGCAGGAAAAAGCGCATGTACACATGACCAATTTTTCTCCCGACGGCCAGCACTTGCTGGTACCCGACCTGGGCACCGATCAATTGCATGTATATGCCCTACAAGATAATGGCGCACATCCCTTGCAACCAGCCTTGCCACCATTTGTAAAATCAAAAGGAGGGAGTGGTCCGCGGCATGTTGCTTTTCATCCCAATGGCAGGTTTGCCTACCTTATTGAGGAACTTACAGGCACTGTAGCAGTGTATGCATATAATAAAGGAACCCTCCGATTGGTGCAACGCCTGAGCAGCCACCCGAAAGGGTATACAGGTGCCATTGGCAGTGCCGATATTCACGTGTCGGCCGATGGCAAGCACTTGTATGCATCAAACAGGGGAGATGCCAATAATATCGCCCATTTTTCGATAGGGCAAAACGGGCAGCTTCGTTGGGTGGGCGCTACGCCAAGCGGTGGCAGATCGCCCAGAAACTTCACGCTTTCTCCGGATGGGAAGTTTTTGCTGGCGGCCAACCAGGAAAGCAACAACATCGTTGTTTTTAAAAGAGATGTTGCCACAGGTAAATTGACGCCTGCTGGTATTGAATTAACGGTACCCAAACCCGTTTGCCTGGTTTTTGCACCCTAACCCCATCTTTTTAATGCAATTCATGTAACAAAAAAGACAGTTCACCCACCAGGCCCTTTTGATGGGCAGCGCCCCGCTTCATCTTTGTATTTACACAACGTAAATACAACCAGATGAACGATGCGCTTTCCCGATTAATGGACCTCATTGCCCTGGGCACATCGGTCGCTGTGGCAATAGTTCTTGCTATTTTCTATTACAAAAAGGCGAAGCGCCGCCTTCGTGCCGTTCCACTTTTCTTCCTTTTGTTGGGCCCCGTAGCCATTGCCGTTCATATGGCGATGCATTTTATTGGTGTGGGCATGGTTGCCACCCGCAAAATTTCCGCAGGAAGTTTTACCTACGACTTCCGGTTTTATTCCCTTTTGCTGATGGCAGGAGTGCTTTCAGTTTTGAGCTTTCAATTGATCAAACAATCCCAACCCGGCTTTTTACGTAAAAGGAACAATGCCCGCCAAAGACTTGTTACCTGCGGCTGGATTGTTTTGGTTGCGGCACCCACCATTCCGTTTACGTTTATTGGGTCATTGCCCGTGCAGGCTGTTGTGATTCACCTGGCGGCTGCCTATTTTGTGGTTAAAAAAAGTGCAGAGGCCCTGCGTCCGATAGAAGCACCAGTTATGGCAAAGAATGCCGTTGCATAAAATAGTTACCACTAATTTTTTATCTACACAACCAAAACTTATGAACGATTTTTTTTATAAATACATAGACCTTGTTACAATTATCATTGCCTTGGGCTGGACCCTTGGGGCATCTACTTTTACCATTAAAAAAGGCAGCAAAAATTTGAGACGGGCCCTGGTGCCCCTGGTGTTTCTGGGACCGGTACTGCTAATATCTTGTATGTCTACGCATTTGGCAGAAATTACTTTTCATGCCATTGATACCAATTTCACCGGCAAATTTTCTCTTCGCTTTTATTTATACGCCCTTTACCTGATGGCCCTGGTCTTAGGTAACACCGGCATTTTTTTATACCGGGGCACCCAACAGTATTTACGATCCCCCTTACCTAACCGCAGCAGCATTTTGCGGCCAGCAGCCTTGATTGGCATTATCCTTTTCCCGCTATTGTGGCTTACACCGCTTTCTTTTATGATGTATGCAGCCTGCGGCATCAGTGTGGGTGCATCTTTTTGGGTGCGCAAAAAAGACCAACCCGAGGGAGATACGGACATGTTTACCCTGCAGGAAGCAACAGCCCAATAAAATTGTATAACAACGTAACTGCCAAATACCATGACACTGCTCCACTTTTTTGAAGTTCTTTCCGGCCCGACGGCTATAATTTCTTCTATTATCCTCACCATTTATATTACCTGGAAAAAAAGAAAAAGCCGGCCCGACCAGGTACGGGGCTTTTTCGCCGGGTTGCTGCTGTGGCCTTCCATGGTGCTGATGCTTTTTATGGTAATGCATATCGGGCACAATAGCTTTAATGCTTATGTTTCCATTCGGGATGGGCAATCGGTCTTTGCATTTTACCATTATGGCCTCGCTCTTTTTGGAGGCACGGTAGGCGTACAGGCTTACCTGATGACGCAGCAAACCCTGCGGCATGTAGCAGGCAACCAAAGATTCAGCGGTAGGGTTTATTTTAATATATTTCGAATTGTGGCTACTACTTTGCCTACCTGGATTTTTACAGTGATTGGAATCATACCCACCATCCTGATGACCATTGCGCTGATTGCTTCGCTGTTTACCCACCGTGCAGCTAAAAAAGCGCGGGTGCCAGCACATGAAGCCATGGTGCGTACACCAGTAGAGGCGGTTTTGGGATAAATTTGTTATATAAGGCTGATTTATAAGCATCGCCCTTTTGCTGGTTAAGCTTTTTTACCTACTTTTGCGGCCCATCTTTCAGAAAAGGATGGATATTTCCTGAAGTGGCTCCCTAAGTCTTTCCCGGTGGAAAGCGCCTCAAAGGATCAACACAAACCGCATTTAGCAATGCCTAAGGTTAAAACAAACTCCAGCGCCAAGAAGCGCTTTAAGGTGACCGGAACCGGAAAAATCACCCACCAGAAATCGTTCAAACGTCACATCCTGACCAAAAAGTCTACCAAGCGCAAACGCCACCTGCGCCTCGATGGCAGCGTAGCACAGTCGCACATGGACTTTGTTATGCGGTTGCTTCGCCTGAAGTAAGCCCTGAACCAGCTGAATAGAAGCTGAAAGAAAATGACCTTGAACAACAAACTTTAGACCTTTAAACTTATTTCCATATGCCTCGTTCCGTAAACGCGGTTGCCTCAAGGGCCCGCCGCAAAAGAATCTTAAAGCAAGCCAAAGGATTTTATGGCAAGCGTAAAAATGTTTACACCGTTGCCAAAAACGTTGTAGAAAAAGGTATGACCTACAGCTATGTAGGCCGCAAGCTGAAAAAGCGTGAATACCGCACCCTTTGGATTGCCCGTATTAATGCTGCTGTTCGTGCAGAAGGACTGACCTACTCTCAGTTCATTAACCTGCTGAACCAAAAGGGAATTACCCTGGACCGTAAAGTGCTGGCCGACCTGGCAATGAACAACCCCGAATCGTTCAAAGCGCTGGTGGGACAGGTTAAATAATGAACATTTAGTGCACAACTTACTGAAGCCGTTTCGCATTTTTGCGGAGCGGCTTCTTTTTTGTATGGTGTAACTTTTACTTTTGCACAACTATTTTGTGTTCACTGAACTACCCATTTTTCCTCAATGAACAATACTTACTTAGGCCTCGTAGAACAAACCTTCAATTTTCCGCAGGAAGGCTTGGAACTTAAAAGCGGAAACCTGCACTTTAATGGCCTGGACATTAAAGCCCTGATTGATAAGTACGGTACGCCTATGAAGCTGACGTACCTGCCTAAAATCGGGATGCAGATCAACAAGGCCAAACAGATGTTTGCCAACGCTTTTAAAAAGCATAAATACGAAGGCCAGTATTTTTATAGTTATTGTACCAAAAGTTCGCACTTTTCCTTTGTGGTTCAGGAAGCGCTGAAACACGACATCCACCTGGAGACCTCTTACGCGTATGATATCGAGATCATCAAAAATCTATATGAAAAGCGTAAGATCACGAAGGACATCCATATTATTTGCAACGGGTTTAAACAAAAAGGCTATACCCGGCGCATTGCACAACTGATTAACGGGGGGTTTAAAAATGTAATTCCGGTGTTGGACAACAAAGAGGAACTGCAGGCTTACCGCCGTTCGGTAAAAGTGCCTTTTAAAGTGGGCATCAGGGTAGCGGCGGAAGAAGAGCCTACCTTTCCGTTTTATACTTCCCGCCTGGGCATCCGTGCAAAAGACATCCTGGAATTTTATGTAGACAATATTGAAGGCTACGAAGACAAGTTCCAGCTAAAGATGCTGCACATCTTTTTGAACAAAGGCATCAAGGACGATATTTATTACTGGTCGGAGTTAAACAAGGTAATCAACCTGTATTGCCAGCTAAAAAAGATATGCCCGGAACTGGATTCGATCAACATTGGCGGAGGCTTTCCCATCAAACACTCGCTGGGTTTTGAGTACGACTACCAGTTTATGATCACCGAAATTGTGGGCAACATCAAAGCTGCCTGCAAACGAAACAAGGTGCAGATGCCCCACATTTTCACCGAATTCGGATCGTACACGGTTGGCGAAAGCATGGCTCATATTTACAGCGTTATTGGCCAAAAAACCCAGAACGACCGGGAGATCTGGTACATGATCGATTCGTCGTTCATTACCACCCTGCCCGATACCTGGGGTATAGGTGAAAAGTTTTTAATGCTGCCCATAAATAAATGGAACGAGGAGTACCAGCGAGTCGTTTTGGGAGGCATCACCTGCGACAGCCACGATTATTACGATTCGGAAGAACACATCAATGAAGTGTTTTTGCCGAAGGCGGTAGGCGAGGAGCCGCTATATGTGGGCTTTTTCCATACCGGTGCCTACCAGGACCAGATCAGCGGCTATGGAGGTATCAAACATTGCCTTATTCCATCGCCCAAACACATCATTGTGGAATACGATAAAAATGGCAAACTGGAAGATTGGGTGTATGCCAAAGAGCAAAGCGCTCAAAGCATGCTGAAGATCTTAGGTTATATCAAATAAAAAAACTCCCGCCTGGTGCGGGAGTTTTTTATTCAAGCAAAATGGAAGTGGGGTATTCAAATCCGGTCTTTATAAAGGTTTGCAACTGAAAGGTTTAGTAAAAAAAATAACCCCTGAATTACAGGGGTTTTCCGGTTAATTACCTTTTAGAATTTCTCTTGCCTGGTTGGTGCTTTCACTACCTGCATTTCTGCGTTGGGGTTGTTGAATCACCCGGTTGTTACCATTGCTGGGTCGGCTATTATTACCCACGCTTGGCCTGGCTGTGTTGCCACGGTAATATCCGCCACCCCTGTTATACACCCGGGGGGAAGCAGGATAGCCATAGCCAAAATTATCATAACGCGAACCATAATGGCCATAAGGGCTCACCTGGTAATATTGTCCGGTAAACGGGTCACGCTCTACAACAATTACCTGATTGGAACCAAAGGGTGCCTGCCGATATGCCCGGCTTCTGGGCGCATCTTCATAATACCCGCCAGCGCTTTCCTGCAACGTGGTACAGCCTACGGCAAATACCATCAACACAGCAATAACAGCCACCGATAAAAAATTGAAACGCTTCATTTGTTGTTTGTTTTACCTTAAGGAGCAATACTTTAGCCAAATAATCTTAATAAAATGTGTATGCGTTACTTGCTGTTAATCTTAACATTTTTCACTATGGAAGCTGCGGCACAGGGGGAAACAGAGGGTGTAAAAGCTGCGGTAAATCTCCTTTTTGACGGCATGCGCAAAGGCGACTCCTCCCTGTTGATGCAGGCATTTGCGCCGGGTGCCGTTTTGCAATCAATTGGGCAAAATAGGGAGGGAGCAACGGTGGTGCGCACCGATTCGGTAGCGGCCTTTGCTCGCCAGGTAGCTACACCCCATAGCGAGGCGTACGACGAACGAATTCAGTTTGGTGCCATCCATATTGATGGCAATATGGCTTCGGTGTGGACGCCTTATAAGTTTTATGTAGGAGAAAAATTCAGCCACTGCGGCGTCAATTCTTTTCAGTTGGTCAAGTTCAACGGCACCTGGAAAATTCAATACATTATTGATACCCGGAGACGGGAGGGATGTGAGTAGGAAATGTTGGAAGTCGGAGGTCCAAAAACCGAAGAAGAAAAAAGGCTTAATGGTTTTGCCAGCATTGCAAACCATTAAGCCTTTACAATATTATTTTTTGTTCCCCAGAATTTCGTCTTTCAACCAACGGTTGCTCCCTACCTCGTTTTAAGGCGGTATTTCTTATTAACCTTGGGGCTGTTAAAGTAACGGTTTAATTCTTCTTCCGACAGGTCGTTGGTGATTTCGATGGGCACATCAATCATTTGTACCTGCACGGCTTTGAGTTCGTCCCGCAATTTGTTGGTTTTGCGGGTTATTTCCCAATCCCGTTCGCCGAGGAGCATGTTATCTGGAATAAGGTATTCCAGCCTTTTGATAGAAGAACGTATTTGTGCCGCCTGGTTTTGGTCCACCGTTTTGTTGGGTACGGCAGCTTCTTTAATGGGCACCATGGCCAGGCCAACACTGGGCAGCACCTTTCCGGTGCGTTGCGCACCGGACTGAGAACCATCGGCATTGTTGGGAGAAGTACTTAAAATGGTACCAGTAAGCGAAGTGGTTGCCGATGTAAGGTCAAAGGTGGTTCGCATGCTTTTGGTCTTTTTGAGCCTTTTATCGAGCACCAAAAAAGTGTACTTCAGCCGCGAAATATAGCTCTGCACGTTTTTGACCACCTGGTCGTATTCGGCCTTGGCCAGCGGGTAATTTAAAGCATTGCGTACAATAAGGCGAACATTGGCGGTATCGCGGGTTTGAAACCGGGTAGTACCAATAAAGCTGAGGTTAACAATACGCAGGTTAGCCGAATCACGTTCTTTTACATAATCGTATGATGGCCGCCAGCGAAACTCATCGTCGCACTTTTTTACGTCCGTATAATCCGGAATTGCTGCCGAAGGCAGCAAAATAATATTTTCAATAGGGAAGGAGCCGTTTTCACACAAAACACGGAAGCGGACTTCTTCCCCCTCATCTACATATACAGTGCCGCTAACTGCCGGCTTTACCTGGGAGGGAATGATTTCGGTACTATAAAAAACTATGGAAAAACTGGTGTCTATCTTTTCGGTTGGGTTCTGCAGGTTTTGCACGCCAACGTTTACCTTGTAATTCACATCATACTTCAGTTTTCCCGAAAGAAAAAAGGATTTGTCCGCACGGAAATTAAGGGTACCATTATCCTTGTTGATGCGCAGGCCCACCGGCGAATTGCGCAGGTACCAAAAGTACTGCTCCGGGTTCTTATTAATCTGCAATTGATAATTCAGGCTGGAGTCAACGTGAATGGTAAAAAAAGGGTTCAGGTTTATGATCCTTAAAGTTGTGTCGGGGTGATACACCTGCATGGAATCAACATCCTGGGCCTGTGAAAGGTAGCCACAACACCAAAAAACCAATGCAATAACTATTTTTTTCAACATGTTATATTCCAATGATTTGCCTTGCAATATTAGGCATTAACCGTTTACTATTCGCTGACGGTGGTTTGGTTGCCTATTTACCCATACAATAGAAATTGATAATTGCAGCTTTTGAGAAAAAGGAAACAAGACTTCGGGTAAACAGAAAGCCCCTCGTGAAAACAAGGGGCGTAAACCAAAACCAACTGCTTATGAGAAATAGTTACTGAATCGAAATTTGTTTAACAGGCTCTTTTACTTCTGCTTTTTTGGGCAGGGCCACCACCAGTATTCCGTTGTGGTACCTGGCTTCAATTTTTTCCGCATCAATAGTTTCATCCAAAGTAAAAGAACGCTTGAACGAACGCTGGCGGAATTCGGTCCGGATAAAGGCTGCCGTTTTATCTGCCTCCTCCTTTTTAACCTCTGCTGAAATCGTCAACAGGTTTTTGTCAAGGTTAATTTGAAAAGCTTCCTTATCAAAACCGGGTGCTACCAATTGCAGTTCGTACCCTTGTTCCACCTTACTAATGTTTACCGGTGTCCCAAGGTTATTTCCGTTTGCGTTGTTCTTTAATAAAGACGGTGCAGGATAAAAAAAGTCATCCAGCAGGTTGTTAAAAGTTTGTTCAAAAGGCCGATGAGCTAATTTGTAAGTTGTCATTGTATTTTTTATTTGAGGTTTGTGTGATTGCCTTTTGTTTTCAAATGATGTACCACCACATAAAATTCTGATATTCAGGACATTTATGCAGGTTTTCAAAAATTTATATGACAAAATGTTATGAATTAGGGTAGCCTTAGTTCAATATTGACAGTTTCTTACCTTTGCTCTTTCTAAAACACAATAATTATATGTATCCAATAGAGATTGTTCAACCCATGAAGGAAGAACTCACGGAGTATGGCTTCCAGGAATTGTTGAGCCGCGATGAAGTAGAAACGCAACTGTCTAAACAAGGAACTACTCTTGTGATGATCAATTCTGTTTGTGGTTGTTCGGCAGGAACTGCACGTCCCGGGGTGTTGATGGCGGTTCACAACAGTGAAAAGAAGCCTGATTTCCTGACTACCTCATTTGCAGGGTACGATACGGAAGCTATCCAGGCCATTCGGCAGCACCTGCTGCCTTACCCGCCCTCTTCGCCAGCTATTGCCCTGTTTAAAGACGGTCAGTTGGTTCATTTTGTGGAGCGTCACATGATTGAAGGCCGTTCGGCCCAGATGATTGCGCACAACCTTATAGGCGCATTTGAGCAATACTGCAATTAATTGCTTTAATTTGAGGCCTCCCGGTATACCTGGGAGGCCTTTTTATATTCGGCAAAACCGCCTTTTTCACCTCAGTAATTTGCATGTATCCCAACCTTTACTACGCTTTTAAAGATCTTTTTGGACTGGAAATTGGACCACTGCGCTTTATCAACTCGTTTGGCTTTTTTGTAGCCATTGCATTTTTTGTGGCGGCTGCCCTGCTTACCGCCGAATTAAAGCGTAAAAGCAAACTCAGCTTGCTGCAACCCACCGAAGACACGGTAACCGTAGGCGAACCTGCCAGCATTACCGACCTGTTGCTTAACTTTCTGCTTGGCTTTGTTTTGGGCTATAAAATCCTGGGCATGTTTTTCCTTGGGCCGGAAATAACTGCAGATCCTCAAGCTTATATATTCTCTGGCGCAGGGTCCTGGCCGCTGGGGCTATTATTAGGTGCCGTATTTGCTTTTTTAAAATGGCGGGAAAAGCAAAAGACCCGCCTGGCTAAGCCAGAAAAAAGAAAAGTACGCTTGTGGCCGCAGGACAGGGTAGGAGAAATCACCTTGCTGGCACTTATTTTCGGGTTGCTTGGGGCTAAGTTGTTCGACATTTTTGAAAACTGGAGTGAGTTTTTAAAGCGTCCGATGGATTTTATCCTTTCAGGCGGGGGCTTAACATTCTATGGTGGCCTTATTTGCGCCACAATTGCCATAGTCATTTTTGCCCGGAAGCATAAAATTCCCCTGCGCCACCTTGCCGACAGTCTGGCGCCGGCTCTTATGATTGCTTATGCCATTGGCCGCATTGGTTGCCAGGTGGCCGGCGATGGTGATTGGGGCATAGAAAACACAAATCCCAATCCTTTCAGTTGGCTTCCCGACTGGGCATGGAGTTATAATTATCCACATAATGTCAACGAAGTAGGTGTGCCTATTCCTGGCTGCGAGGGCCGGTATTGCGCCCAACTTCCGGTTGGTCATTACCCCACACCTTTTTACGAAACCATTGCCTGTACTTTGCTTTTTGGTGTGCTTTGGGTACTGCGCAAACAATTGAAAACTCCTGGTGCCTTGTTTGCTTTATACCTTATTTTAAACGGGCTGGAGCGGTTTTTCATCGAAAAAATAAGGGTAAATAACCGGCTGGACTTCTTTGGTTTTCAACCCACACAGGCCGAAGTAATTTCTACCTTCCTGGTCCTCATTGGAATTGGGTTGTGGATTTACCTACAGCGAAAACATACCGTGCAGCCTGTTGCCCGTTAATGGTGTCTATACTATAATTGGCTTGTTATTACCTTCAAAATTTGTTAATAAGGACATATATTAATGGATAGTATAGTTTTTGCAGCCTATTCAAGGGCTGATGCAATTAGAAAGTTTGGGTAAAGATTGTTACCTTTGCAGACTGATTTTTTGAAAGGAAATTCTTTTTCTGTTTTCTGATTCCAGCCACACGCAAATTTTCATTCTGATTAACATTATAAACAACTCCGTTTTATTATGAGGCAGCTTAAAATTGCCACCCAGATCACGAACAGGGATTCCCAGGCCGTGGAGAAATATCTGCAGGAAATTTCAAAAATTCCGATGATTACTCCCGAAGAGGAAACTACCCTGGCTCAGCGGATCAAAATGGGTGACCAAAGAGCTTTGGACAAACTGGTACAGGCGAACCTTCGCTTTGTGGTATCGGTGGCCAAGCAGTACCAGCACCAGGGTCTTTCGCTTTCCGACCTGATTAACGAGGGCAACCTGGGCCTGATCAAAGCTGCCCAACGCTTCGATGAAACCAAAGGTTTTAAGTTTATTTCTTACGCCGTTTGGTGGATCCGTCAATCAATTTTGCAGGCTTTGGCCGAACAGGGCCGCCTGGTGCGCCTGCCCCAAAACAAAATTGGCACCTACAATAAAGCCAACAAAGCCTATATGGCTTTTGAGCAGGAACACGAAAGGGAGCCAAGCACAGAAGAGCTGGCCGATATTCTGGAAATGAGCGAAACCGAGATCAACAATATTTTCCAGAGCAATACCCGCCATACTTCGCTGGATGCACCCGTGCACGAAGCTGAAGACGTAGCCATGGGCGATTTGCTGGAAGGCAGCGACGATACCGATGACGATGTGATGAAAGACTCGCTGCGTGCAGAAATACGCCGGGTGCTGAAATCTCTGAGCCCCCGTGAAGCCGAGATTGTAAACGCATATTTTGGTTTGGACGGCGAGAATGGAACTACCATCGAACAGATTGGGCAGAAATACGATCTGACCAAAGAACGTATCCGCCAGATAAAGGAGCGGGCCATTAAGCGCCTGCAAAAAGCACGGTACAGCAATGCACTGAAAGCTTATCTGGGATAAATTTTTCCTTATTTTACTAAAAGCCCTGCAACCAAAGTTGTGGGGCTTTTGTTTGTATTTTTACCCCTTATGCGCTATACATTCGCCCTTTTTTGCCTGCTGGTGGTTTTTACAGGATGCGAAAAAGCCGTTGACTTTAAGCTGGATAAAGCAGACCCCAAGCTGGTGGTGGAAGCCACCATAGAAAATGGAAAAGCACCCGTCGTTATCCTTTCGCGTTCTGCCAACTTTTTTGCACAGATAAGCCCGGAAATCCTGGCGCAGAGCTTTATCCGCAACGCCGAGGTGTATGTTTCTAATGGCAACCTGACGCACCGCCTTAAAGAATTTACGGTTCCTACCGGTAATGGGTATTTTCTGCATTATTACTCCAACGACCCTGGCCAGCCGGCAACCGCTTTTGTGGGAACACTAAAAACATCGTACACTTTAAAAATTATTACGGAAGGAAAAGAATACAGCGCAGTGACCACCATTCCCGACACTACCCGCCGGATTGACTCGGTTTGGTGGAAGCCTGTGCCCAATGCCGTAGATGATAAAGAAATTTCTCTGTATGTGCGGGCAACTGACCTGGCTGGTTTTGGAGATTACATCAGGTATTTTACCCAAAAGAACAAACAACCATTTTTTCCGCCCTTTAATTCTGTTTTTGATGACTTTGTAATTGACGGCACTACCTATGAATTGGTGGTGGAACCGGGCTTTAACCGAAATATTGAGCGAACCGAGGAAGACTATTATTTTAAACGAGGCGACACGGTGAGCCTGAAACTGGCCAATATTGACAAGGCCACTTACGATTTCTGGCGTACTATGGAGTATGGTTACAGTTCGGTGGGCAATCCTTTTTCAACACCCGTCAAGGTATTAAGCAACATCAGTGGTGGTGCCCTGGGCTATTTTGGAGGATATGCAGCCCAATATAGAACGCTGATAATTCCGAAATAGATCCAAGCCCGAAGGGATTTTATAAAAAAGGAAGGCTGGAAATCTACGATCCGTTTAAGTCTTTAATTATTTAACGAGTATTTCTCTACTGACTTATGACCTCCGACTTCGGACTTCATTCCACTTTCCCCACTTCCGCTTAACTTCGCACCGCATAAGAATAAAGCATGGATCAAAACATTACAGAAAGGGTTAATTGCCTCATTATAGGATCGGGACCGGCTGGATATACTGCGGCTATTTACGCAGCTCGTGCCAACATGAAGCCGGTGATGTACCAGGGCATTCAGCCCGGGGGTCAGCTAACCATTACTACAGAAGTAGAAAACTATCCTGGATTTCCCGAAGGTGTGCAGGGACCAGAATTGATGGTGCATTTTGAAAAACAGGCCCAGCGCATGGGTGCCGATGTACGGTACGGATTGGCCACAAAGGTCGACCTGTCCCAACAGCCTTATAAAGTGTGGATAGACGAGGAAAAGGTCATTGAAGCATACGCCATTATTATTGCCACAGGTGCTTCGGCTAAATGGCTGGGCATCGAAAGCGAACAACGCCTGAATGGATATGGCGTAAGTGCCTGTGCAGTTTGCGACGGATTTTTCTTCCGGGGAAAAGAAGTGGCCATAGTCGGTGCCGGCGATACTGCAGCGGAGGAAGCATTATACCTTTCAAAATTGTGCAGCAACGTACACATGATAGTGCGCCGCGATGAAATGCGGGCCTCCAAAGTAATGCAGGACCGGGTAAAAAATACACCCAACATCAAAATTTACTGGAACAGTGAAACCGACGAGGTGATTGGTGATAAATCTGTGGAAGGCGTACGCATTCACAACAACCAAACCGGTGAAAAGGTAGAAGTGCCGGTGCGTGGCTTTTTTGTGGCCATTGGCCACAAGCCCAATTCAGACATTTTCCAGGGCATGCTCGACATGGATGAATCAGGTTATATCCTAACCGTACCGGGTTCGGCTAAAACCAATGTTGAAGGTGTTTTTGCCTGCGGCGATGTGCAGGATAAAATATACCGCCAGGCCATTACCGCAGCTGGCAGCGGCTGCATGGCCGCCCTCGATACAGAAAGGTATCTTTCTGAGAAAGGCTTTCATTGATGCATTTTCTGAATAAATAAGGCTGGTTGATTATTTCAACCTGTTGCTACTGTAAGCGGATGCATTTGCTCCGCTTATTTTTTTGAATGGATTCCCTTATTAAGTTGCCAAGGGTAATCCCGGCACAAAAATTTTTACACCAACACTATGGATGGTACCATGACCGTTGAATTAAAATCGCTTCGTTTTTTTTCGGGGCATGGCCTGTACGAAGAAGAAGAAAAAGCAGGTAACGAGTTTGAAGTTGATGTGTGGGTTACGTTTGCGCCACAGGAGCAGCCAATTACCAAATTGGCCCATACGGTAAATTACGTGGCTGTGTACCAAATTGTGAAAGGAGTAATGGAACAGCGGCAGCAATTACTGGAAACCTGCGCCATGGATATTTGCAGCCAGTTGAAAGATGCCTTTCCGCAGGTGCTGGAAGCCAGCATCAGCATAAAGAAATTAACGCCTCCCATCACCGGGTTCACTGGTTCGGTGGGCGTGCGGTATGCACAAAAATTTTAATCCCTTTTCATGAAGGCTATCTTATTGATCCTTGCTCTTGTTTGTTTTTTTACGGCACCCTGCCAGCAACAACCCCTTATTGCCGAAGCGGTTAAACTGGAAGCTGCTTTCCAGGAAGCTGCCGCACTGGAAAAATTATCACAGGTGCTGAAGGCGGAACCGAATAATTATTTTGCCTTGTGGAAAAGCAGTGAGTTGTACAGCCGTTTGGGCATTGCACAGCCCACCAAGCAAAAACAAATAGCCTATTATATGCGTGGCCGCCAACTGGCCGAACAGGCAATCAGGGTATTACCCAAAGGAGCGGAAGGGTATTATGTTTTGTCGGTAGCAATGGGCAGGCTGGCATTGGCTGGTCCCACCAAAGAAAAAATTGCTGCAGTGAAGGCGATAAAAGAGAATGTCGAAAAAGCTTTGCAACTCAATCCTGGTCATGGCCGGGCCTGGCATGTGTTGGGTAAATGGCATTACGAAGTAAGCGGGCTAAATGTAATGGAACGCACCGCGGTAAAGGTTTTTTATGGGGGATTTCCACCGGCTTCTACCCAGCAAAGCATCAGGGCATATGAAAAAGCCCACAGCCTGGAGCCGGCTTTTGCCCTCAATCACCTGGAGCTTGCCAAGGCATACCTGCGCAACAACCAGGAGGAAAAAGCAAAAGCTCTGTTGCAGCAGCTGGCTTCTCTACCCACCCGTACCGGCGACGACAACCGGGTAAAAGCAGAAGGCAGGGATTTGTTGCGCAACATTAATTAGCATGCGGCCTATTATTATTCAAGGCTTGCTTTCTTATTTTGACTGGTGCACACTTTTACCCCTGCTCCATAATTAATGCTGCACCTGAACTTTGCAAAGTTCAAAAGGCTGCATTCAAAAATTATTATAAGCGCAATAGCCGACATAAATAGTCCTTATATTTTTTTCTGCTGCCACCTGCCCCGGGTTAAGTAATAATAGGATAGCACAAACATCAGCGACCAGTATAAAATTTCCGATGCCCAACCCCAGATAATGGGCAGTTGGTACACTTCAAGAGTAAGGTACACATAGGTACAATAAACGATGATGGCCCCCAGCTCAATTAAAAAAGTAACCCGGCTGTTGCCGGTGCCGGTTACGGCCTGCAGCCAAACGGTTCCAAAACCCATCAGCACCAGGGCCGACGACACCAGCCGTAACACCGGAATACCCATTTCCATAAATGCAGGGCCCTGGCCGTAGATGCTTAAAAAAACCTGCGGAAATAAATTCAGCAGCAGGCAAATACCCAATGCCGTTCCTACACTTAGCCGGGTAATTTTAAAAACCAGCGGCAATACTTCCTGGTGCTTTTGTTGTCCTATCACGTTGCTTACCATGGCATTTGAAGTTGAAGCAAAGGCCCATACAGCTACACCAAAAAAGCCAAACACATTGCGCATGGTATTGGATACGGCCAGGCTGGTTTGCCCGTGGTGTTCCACCAGAATATAAAAGAACACCCAACTGATAATGGAAATGGCATGTTGAAACACCAGCGGCCCCGACATGCTGGCGATCAGTCTGGCCTGCCGGTTATCCCAGGCAAACCGTTGGAACAATTGGAATCTTTTGCCAATACCCTTAGCCTGGATCACCAGGTAAATCACAAACATGCCCATAAACTCCGCAATCACTGAAGCATAGGCAGCACCATTGAAACCAAGGTTCGGAAATCCCAATTTTCCGAATATAAGCGTGTAATCAAAAAATATGTTGGCAGCGGCTTCGGCAAGGGTTCCGGCTATTAAAAACCTGCTTTGGTTGGTGCCCACCAACAGCGCATTGCGCATTTGGTAAATAAATAAAAAGGGCAACCCCCAGATGCGGATGCGTAAAAAATCCACCGACATGCGGTAGGTTTCCTCGGAATGCAGCGAAGCCCGCAAAATGAGAGGAGCCACAAAATAGGTAAAAAGAATGCCAAAAACTGCGATCAATAAGGAGATCAATACACCCTGGCTAAACAGCTTTCCAATTTCCTCTGGCTTGTTTTCGCCGGCCCGCCTGGCAATCAATGCCTGCAAACCATTGTTTAGCCCATAGCCAATAGATCCGAAAATAAGGTAATACACTCCTGTGATGGAGGCAGTGGCCAGCGATTGTTCATTCAGGTGGCCAAGGAAAATATTATTGATGATAAAATTTGCCTGTGGCACCATCATAGCCAAACTGATGGGCACCGCGATTTTTAATATTTGCCGGTTGGTAGTATTTACCTGTAAAGCCGTATCCATAAAAAGTGTTGCAAGCTACAACAAGCATTTTGTGTGCAGCACATTTAGGTGGAATCGTTATTTTGCACAGCATAAAACTGGCATATTGAAGACCCTTTTTGAATCAGGCAGGCTTTCTTTCTCCGCTGCTACGCCGCTGCTGATGGAGCTGGGCACTGCGTATTGCATTCTTTCAAAAATGGATGCCGAAAATGGAGCGCCACATTTTGCCCGGCTGTGGTCTTTTGCCGAAACAGCATTGGAAGAATCACTGGAACAAATTATTGCTTTAATTCAGGAGGCCGCCCAACAGGAACAAGAGTTGAAAGTGTCGGTAGCATTTCCGCATATCACCCTGTTGCCCGATGGCAATAACCAACAATACCCGCAATTGCTGCAGGCCCTTCATCCCGGAGCCAGCGGTGTGCCTATGTTTTATGCCAATGGAAAAAACTTTGCTTTTCAGGTTCCCCACGCTGTGTACAAAATTGTAGGCAATAGTTTTTCTTCCACTTCCTACTTTCCGGCACATGCCTGCATTCCTACAATGGGTTCCGAAGCCAACAGCATTCATATATTTTTTGTAGATCACCAGATTAGGGTAACGGTTTATAAACAGCAGCAGCTGCAATTGGTACAACGATATAATTTTGGTGTTCCGCTGGATGTGGTTTATTACCTGTTGAAGATCTGCACAGAATTCAACCTTTCCCAACAGGAAACTTTGTTGTCCGTCTCTGGCTTTATTGAAGCAGATTCTCCTTTATACAAAGAACTGCACCAATATTTTCTCAATATCCGGTTCAGCCAGCTCCAACCGGTAACAATAGATGGACAACCGGTACCCGGCTATTATTTTTCGTCACTGTACAACCTGGCACAATGCGCATTATAAGTGGCTCATTGGGTGGCCGGCGCATTCACCCGCCGGCAAACATGCCCCATACCCGGCCTACAACCGACATTGCCAAAGAAGGCCTGTTCAATATTCTACAAAATACAATCGACTTTGAAACCCTAAAGTCGCTGGACCTTTTTGGTGGCACCGGCGCCATTACATACGAATTGGCAAGCCGCGGAGTGCCCGATCTTACCATTGTAGAAAAGGATAATGCCATGGCGGCATTTATTCAAAAGGTCGTGCAGCAGCTCCAGCTGCAGCAGGTAAAAGTGGTCAAGTCGGAAGTTTTTCGTTTTATAGAAACCTGTAACGATCGTTTCAGTTTTATTTTTGCCGGCCCGCCGTATGCACTCACTACCATTGATGATCTGCCGTTGAAAATATTTGAACATGGACTGTTGCAACCAGGCGGCCTGTTTGTGCTGGAACATACACCCCGAAACGAATACGCCACCAACCCGCATTTTGTAAAAGCCCGCAATTACGGCACCACAGTATTTTCTTTTTTTGAAAACAATAGGGGCGATGCCGGCGATCATGCGTAAAAAAGAAGCCCGTGCCTATTTCCGGAACCAGCGTGCCGGTGTAACAAGCATTCAAAAATCAAAATGGGACGACCTGTTGCTGATTCAATTGCAGCAAGTGCGGTTGCCATTTTTGTCTTTTGCGCTGAGTTATTTTCCTGCCGATGATAAAGGAGAAGCGGAAACCTTTTTGATTACCGATTTTCTCCAATTCCAAAACCCGGGTTTACAGGTGGCGTATCCGCGGATCGGTACCGATGGACTGATGCAGGCAGTGGTGCCTCAAGGAGAAGATGCATTTGCACCCAATGCCTTCCAAATAATGGAACCTGTAGGCGGTAACATAGTTGCTCCCCAACAGTTGGAGTTGGTGCTCGTTCCGCTTTTATGTTTTGATGAAAAGGGCAACCGTGTTGGTTATGGAAAAGGTTATTACGACCGCTATTTGCAACACTGCAATCCTGAATGTATAAAGGCAGGACTCAGTTATTTTGAACCTATTGTGCAAATAGAAGACGCCGGTGAATATGATGTACCTTTAGACCTTTGTATCACTCCGCACAAGGTTTATGTTTTCTAACTGGTTTCTAAAATCATTTCGCATTCTTTTATTGCCCTTTGCCCTTTTGTACGGGGCTATTGTGGTGCTGCGCAACCGGCTGTATGATAAAAAAATATTGCGGTCAACACCCTTTGGCTTGCCCCTGATTTGCGTTGGAAACCTTTCCACTGGCGGCACCGGCAAATCGCCGATGGTGGAGTTGCTGGTAAAAAACCTGAAGGATGAATTTAAGGTAGCCACCCTTAGCCGTGGGTACAAAAGGAAAACAACCGGATATGCGCTTGCATCCGAAAAAACTACGGCTATAGATATCGGTGATGAACCGATGCAATTTTACCGGAAGTTTCCTGCAGTGCCGGTAGCAGTAGGCGAGGAGCGCATTGTGGCCATACCCCAACTGCTACACGACCGGCCCGAAACAGAAGCCATAATTTTGGATGATGCCTTTCAGCACCGCTCCATAGAACCGGGGTTTAATATTTTACTTACCGATTGCAACAATCTCTTTACAAGGGATTTCTTTTTGCCCACCGGCGACCTGCGCGATGAACGGGGATCTTACCGCAGGGCACAAATGATTGTGGTGACCAAATGCCCGGCAAACATTACCGAGGAAGAATGTCAATCCATTTATGCGGAAATTGAACCCATGCCCACGCAAAAAGTTTTTTTTACCACCATTGCCTATGGCTTGCCCTATCATTTGGTAACCGGCGAGCAAATGATTTTACGAAATACAACCGAAGTGTTGCTGGTAACCGGCATTGCCAATCCTAATCCTTTAAAAAAACACCTGGAGCAACAAACGAACCAGTACCACCTGATGTCCTATGGCGATCACCACATTTTTACCATCGACGATTTTAAAGAAATAAAGAAAAGGTTCGATGCGCTGCAGGCACCGGATAAAATTATTCTCACCACAGAAAAGGATGCCATGCGGCTGCTCAAGTTTGCAGCAGAGATGGATGGCATACCTTTTTATGTTTTACCTATTGAACACCGCTTTCTGTTTGGCGGCCAGGAAGCCTTTATGGAAACTGTTGCTAACTTCATAAGGCACTTTAAAAAAACGGAACCTTAATACATGGGAAGGAAAAACGGAAAAGATAAAAAAAAGAACAGGCAGCAAGGGCCGGCGGACGAATTCCGTGGCCGCCTGGAAATTACCCGGTCGGGAATGGGCTTTGTGGTAGTAGAAGGACAGGAAACCGACATCCTGGTAAAGCCCAATGATTTTAATACCGCCCTCAACGGCGATACCGTGATGGTGCAGGTGCTGCCGCAGCGCGACAGCCGCAGGCTTCAGGGCGTTGTTTCGAAAGTATTGGATCGGAAACAAAGTGAGTTTATAGGTTCGCTGCAAATGAATAAAGGCTACGCCTTTTTTGTAGCCGACAGCGACCGCAAGATGCCGGATATTTTTATTCCGCAACATGCCTTTAAAGAGGCCAAAGACGGTGACCGCGTAGTGGCCCGCATCACCAAGTGGGAAGAAGGATCGAACAAGCGGCCGGAAGGTGAAGTGGTAACTGTGCTCAACGAGAACGAAGGCCAGGTGGCCATGAAGGAAATTCTGCTGGAAAACGGCTTTCCCTTGGAGTTTCCCGACGAAGCATTGGAAGAAGCCGCCCGCATTCCCGACGTTATTTCGCAAAGCGAAATTGACCGCCGCCGCGATTTCCGCAACATCCTTACGTTTACCATCGACCCTGTGGATGCCAAAGATTTTGATGATGCGCTGTCCATCAGGGTATTGAAAAACGGCAATTATGAAATAGGGGTGCACATTGCCGATGTAAGTCACTATGTGCAACCCGATACGGCCCTGGATGATTTTGCCTACCGCAAGGCCACCTCTGTGTACCTGCCCGACCGGGTAAACCCCATGTTGCCCGAACATATATCCAATGTGTTGTGCTCCTTGCGACCTAAAGAAGACAAACTTACTTTTTCGGCTGTTTTCGAAATGACGCCAAAAGGTGCGGTAAAAAGCCATTGGGTGGGCCGCACGGTCATTCATTCCGATCACCGGTTTACCTACGAAGAGGTGCAGGACATCATCGAAAAACAGGAAGGCCTGTATCTGGATGAGATCATGCTGCTGCACAACATTGCACAGCGGCTGCGCAAAAAGCGCTTTCAAAACGGCGCCATTTCATTTACATCGCAGGAAGTGCGGTTTAAGCTCGATGAAGAAGGCCACCCCATTGGTATTGTGGTAAAAGAAAGCAAGGAGTCGCACCAGTTGATCGAAGAATTCATGTTGCTGGCCAACCGCATTGTGGCCACCGTGGTATCTAAGGTAAAAGTGGATAAAAAAGAACTGCCATTCCCTTACCGGGTGCACGACCTGCCTTCGGAGGAAAAGCTGACGCCTTTTATAGCTTTTGCCCGCAAATTTGGCCACAAGTTCGACCTATCTACCCCCGATAAAATTGCCGAATCGTTTAACACAATGCTGGAAGATGTAAAGGGCAAACCCGAACAGCATGTATTGGAACAATTGGGGATCCGCACCATGGCCAAAGCGGCTTACACCATTGAAAACATTGGGCACTACGGGCTGGGTTTCGAAAATTATTGTCATTTTACATCTCCCATCCGGCGTTACCCCGATGTGTTGGCGCACCGTATTTTGCACGAAGTGCTGACCCAAAACATCCGCATTGATAAAAGGCTGGAGCAAAAATGCAAGCACTGCAGCGAACGGGAACGTGCTGCCATGGAAGCCGAGCGGGCTGCCAATAAATACAAGCAGGTTGAATTTATGCGCCAGTTTTTAGGCGATGAATTTGATGGCGTTATTTCCGGCGTGTCTTCTTTTGGTTTTTGGGTTGAAACGGTGGAGCATAAATGTGAAGGGCTGGTGAGCATTGCATCACTTGCCGAATATGACGAATTCCGTCATGTAGATACCGATTATATGCTGGTAGGCAGCCGCAGCGGCCGCAGCTTCCGCATGGGCGATAAGGTGCGCATCAGGGTAGTGGCGGCCAATCTTTCCAAGCGCCAGCTTGATTATGAATGGGTATTAACCCCTGCCGAAAATGGTGACCTTCATAAACCTGCAGAAGGCGGACATTCCAAAAAAACAGCCAGGGCTAAACAGCCGAAAGCTAAAAGTGGCAAAGACGCGCCTGAAAAACAAAAACGCAGGCGAAAAAAGGAAGGGGAGTAAACCCACGGCGGAAAATAGTAAATATCTGGGGCAGTAAAAAAACGGCAAATTTGTATTGCCTTATTTGCTGAAGCTGCCCTACTTTTTGCCACCTTATATTTGCCCACCACCATTTTCATATGCAAACATTTGAACAGCTTTCTACCCAGTTCACCGAATACTTTAACCAGGACCATTTTCCGCAGGAGCCTGTCACGCTTTATACACCCAACAGGTATTTTTTGCAATTGGGCGGAAAAAGGGTACGGCCTGTGGCTTGCCTGATGGGCAATGAGCTGTTCGATAACATTGTTCCCGATGCATGGAAAGTGGCTACGGCCATTGAGCTGTTCCACAACTTTACCCTGGTGCACGACGACATAATGGACCGGGCGCCGCTCCGCAGGGGTATGGCTACCGTGCACCAGAAATTTGGCGAAAGCACTGCGCTGCTTGCCGGCGATGTAATGCTGGTGGCTGCATACGAATACCTGCGTAAAATATCGGCGGCTTTTCTGGTGCCGGTGCTGGGGCTATTTAATAAAACTGCACGGGAGGTGTGCGAAGGCCAGCAACTGGACATGGATTTTGAACAGCGCGATGATGTGGGCATGGAAGAATACGAACACATGATCAGCCTGAAAACATCGGTGCTGATGGGCGCATCTTTAAAGCTGGGCGCCATACTTGGAGGCGCCTCAAAACGCAACCAGGATCTGATCTTTGAATTTGGCCGGAAAATAGGTCTTGCTTTCCAGGTGCAGGATGATTACCTGGATGCTTTTGGCGATCCTGGCAAATTTGGCAAACAGGTTGGTGGCGATATCAAGGCAAATAAAAAGACGTTTTTACTCATTCATGCCCTGCACACGGCAAGTGCAGCCCAACGCGAAGGGTTACAACACCTGATGCTTTCCAACTCCGATACCAAGGTAGATGAGGTATTAAAAATTTTCCGCCAAAGCGGCGTTGACCAATGGGCAAGGGAGTTGCAGCAAAACTACCTGCAGCAGGCATTGCAGCACCTCGAAGATGTAGCCGTAACCTCCAGCCGTAAGGAACCGTTGCGCGAACTGGCATTAATTCTTATTAACCGCGAGAATTAATAGCAGCAGGGAAATTCAACCTGACTTTTCCTATTTTTTGGCGTGCCAGTGAAACATTTTTTGGGATATCTTCCACCCATCTGCTATTTGTATCAAATTAAACAGGTCGGACATATGCACCCCCGAACCGGCGTTCTTACCGGACCATTCTTCCACCTCAACACGGGCAACTGCAACGGTATTTAAAATTTCTATACTGGCGATCTTTGGCCTTATGCCTGGAGCGGGACCGTTGGTATCAATCCAGTCATATAAAAATTGTATGGGTGTAAACAAAAGCTCTGGTCCAACATACCCTACCAGGGAAGCCCCGGCATAAAATGCAGGCCGCATCAGTTCACTGTTACCTGCCCGGCACCCGTCCAAATATAATTGCAGGGTTTTTACAATTTCTTCATAATTGGAGCTGTGTACTTTGTAGCCAGTGGATGCAACTTTTGGTGCATTACTTTTTTGTGCTACGGCTGTTTCTGACATAAGATGTATTTTATCGGTGAATTAATCAGCAGCCTCCAGTAAAGTACAGTCAGAAAAGCAATCGGTAGGGAGAATGAATCTGAAATTACCATTTACCTATGCCAATTGCAACAACAAACTTCCTGGTGATTCCCAGGAGCCAATTGTATAAAAATGCCTTGCCCCTTGAATATTTAAGACCATAGTATATGGGCGCCATTCCATTCTATTCCACCTCAACTGACTAATCAGTATTTTATCTATTTTGCCGCCTTAAATCTGCACTTAATGTCCCATTCGCTGTTCAGACGTAAGTCCATCGACAACATCATGCACGAAAAAAAGGATGCGGAGGGGCATTCGCATGAATCTTTGCGCCGGGTACTTACGGTAAGGGACCTTACTTTTTTTGGCATTGCGGCCATTATTGGCGCGGGGTCGTTCAGCAGCCTTGGCGCTGCTGTTTTTACGGGCGGCCCCGGTGTGGTTTTGCTGTTTATTATTTGCGGCATAGCCTGCGGATTTACGGCCATGTGTTATGCCGAATTTGCCAGCCGCATTCCAATTGCAGGCAGCGCCTATACTTATGCATACGCTTCGTTTGGCGAACTCTTTGCCTGGATTATTGGGTGGGCGCTTATTATGGAATATTCCATCGGCAACATTTACGTGGCTTTTTCCTGGAGCGATTATTTTACCTCTCTTATGGACCGCATAGGTTGGCATGTTCCCGAATATTTTTCCACCTCTTATAAAGAAGCACAGCATGCAGTAGAAGCCGGCTCCGACCACGCCGAATCCATTCTGGCATGGCAAAATGCTCCCCGCATTGCAGGTCTGCGCATGATTGTAGACCTGCCTGCCATTGCCATCAATGCTTTTATTACTTTCCTGGTTTATCGCGGGGTAAAAGAATCACGCAACTTTAGTAATGTGATGGTGATCCTAAAGCTTGCCGTTATCTTTTTGGTGATTGTGGTTGGTGCATTTTACATAGATACCGGCAATTGGACGCCGGTAAACAATACCGGTGTGAAGTCGTTTTTACCAAATGGCTTTGGCGGTATGATGCTGGCTGTTTCCGGGGTTTTTTATGCCTACATTGGTTTTGACGCCGTAAGTGTGCTGGCAGAAGAAAGCAAGAACCCGCAGCGAGACCTGCCCCGCGGGATGATCTTTTCGCTGGTGCTGTGTACCATCATTTATATACTCCTTTCCTTGGTGTTGACTGGTGTGCTCGACTACCGGCGCTTTGAGGGCGTAGGCGACCCATTGGCATTTATTTTTGAGGCAAAAGGCGTGGCCTGGATGCAGTTCCTGGTTTCGCTGGTGGCAGTTGTGGCCATGACCTCGGTGCTGCTGGTTTTCCAAATGGGCCAACCCCGTATCTGGATGAGTATCAGCCGCGATGGCCTGTTACCGCCGGCTTTTCAAAAAATTCACCACAAGTATAAAACCCCATCTTTCTCCACTATTCTGACCGGCCTGCTGGTAGGCGTGCCCCTTTTGTTTACCGACAAAACCTTTGTATTGGATTTTACGTCCATTGGTACCTTGTTTGCTTTTGTGTTGGTGTGTGGCGGTGTGCTGCTGATTCCGCGAAAAGAAAAAATTCCCGGCCGGTTCAACATGCCTTTTATCAATGCCCGCCTGGTATTCCCGCTGGTTGTTGCCGGAGCCATCCTGCTCATCACCCTGCTGGCACCCAGGTATTTTACCGAATTGTTCAATGGTGATTTTTCCGACCATTCGGATGCAGCCGACGGAAAGACTTTTATTTTTCCCACTGCTGCAAACAAGCTGTCCACCATTATTTTTTGGCTGGTAAACATAGTGCTTGCTGTAATGGCTTTTGTGCGGCAGCTTTCACTTATTCCCATCCTGGGGTTGGTTACCTGCCTGTACCTGCTCACCGGAATGTCGGCCTCCAACTGGCTGTGGTTTTTTGTTTGGTTTGCAATCGGGCTGGTAGTTTATTTCCTGTATGGCTATCGAAACAGTCATTTAAAGCCGGCACCTGTTGCTGCCAACCGTTAAACCAATGATTCTTTTGCAAGTCCGACTGAGGTGGGCGCCAATATAACTCCCCACGCTAATGCCGCGCTTTCCACAAAATGGCGCGGCATGAAAATGGAAAGTGTAAGATATACTGGCGATCAATTTACCCTAAAGTATTTCCAAATGAAAAGAATGTTACTCGGCCTGGTGGCATTTGTGCTGTTGGCAACCGGATGCACCAAAGAAAACTCGTTTGAGCAGGAAACCGAAACCGCCTACTTCGTTAAGTTTAAAGTAGACGGAGTGCTAAGAGAATATATGGATGTGGTTTTGGCCACTTCGTCCACTGCCGGCGGGGTGTTTACCGTCACGGTTCAGGGGCAGGCAGCCCTTACCGGCAACCCAGAAGGCATTGTTGTTTCGGTTTCGGACAGCGAACCCGTTATTGCACAGGATTATAACGAAGTACCCGACAGCGATACACCGGCCTTAATGTTTCGCAATGATGGAGGAAAGGAATTTTCAACGCTATTTGCCACCACCCAAACAGGGTTAAACGTAAATATTTCACGGATCAACAGCACTTCGGTACGCGGCACCTTTAGTGGGAAAGCATATAGCCTCGATGGTACGGAACTGAATGTAACCGAGGGCAGCTTTTTTGCAAAATTTCAATAATCAGCAGCAGCGCACCCGGTTTTAAGTTATCCAAATTATTACCCATTTATTTGGGTCAGCATACATTGATTTTTGTACCTGCAAATGAATAGATAAAATGCCCCGGCTCTGGGGCATTTTTACGTATTATTTTTGCTGCTCAAAGTTTAAGACAAAAACCATGAAGTTTCAGATTGGCGATAAGGTTTTGGTAATGCACTCGAATGAAGAAGGAGAGGTGATCGACATCATCAACAAACAGATGGTGATGGTAGAAGTGCGGGGCGTAAAGTTTCCGGCCTATATCGACCAGCTTGACTTTCCATATTTTAAAAGGTTCTCGGAAAAAAAGATGTTTCCGCCTAAAAAAGAAAAAACCTATGTTGAAAATATAAAGAAGGAAAAGACGCCGCAACCCAAAATTGTGGATGGCGTTTGGCTTTCCATTTTACCCGTGATGGATACCGACGAATTTGGCGACGATGTGGTGGAATTGTTGAAAATGCACCTGGTAAACCGCACCGAAAGGCACTTTAAATTTGTGTACAAGCTGCAGTTTTTTGGCGATACCGAATTTGACCTGAAAGGTGATGTTGCGCCGCAACAGGATTTTTACCTCCACGATATCCCCTTTGGGGATATGAGCGACAACCCCAATTTCGCCTTTGAGTTTTCGTTGCCGCAACCCGAAAAAGGTATGGCTCCCTTTTACGAGGTCAACCTGAAGCTAAAGGGCAAGCAAATTTTTCAGCAGATTGCACAGATGCAGCAAAAAGGCGAGGCCAGTTTTAAATACCGGCTTTTTGAACACTACCCGCAGGCGGCAGCTGTTGAAGAGCCTGTTTTGGACCTGAGCTCACTGGTGGCCAAGGGTGTGAAAGTGTACAATGCAAAAGAAGCCCGCAAACACCTGCCGCCACCCCGGTCGGTGGTTGACCTGCATATTGAAAAGCTGGACGACAACTGGGAACGGCTTTCCAATGCCGAAATCCTGGACATCCAGTTAAAAGAATTTGAGAAATGGTACGAACTGGCCATCGCCCACCACCTACCGCACCTTATTATGATTCATGGTGTAGGCACCGGCAAACTGCGCGATGAAATCCACGATGTGCTGCGGCTGAAGCGGGAAGTAAAATCGTTTGTAAACCGCTATCACCCTGCCTATGGCTATGGTGCCACCGAAATTTATTTTTAACCATTGGCGGCTCTGGTAACTACTTCTCATTAATCCTGTTTTCAGGCTACGTTAACGGCTGGCCGGTGTATCTTTGCCCCACTGCAGGCCTTGCTATCGAGTAACTTTCGGGTTATTAGGAAAGTCCGGACAGCGTAGGGCAGCGCATCCTGCTAACGGCAGGACCTTTGCCGCAAGGCTAAGCGAGCCAGTGCCACAGAAAATAACCGTCTGCCACAAGCAGATAAGGGTGAAAACGTGGGGTAAGAGCCCACGGCACCGCCTGGAGACATGCGGTGCGGGTAAACCTTGCGTGCTGAAATGCCATGTATAGGACCGGCTGGAAGCGGCCCGTTTCCGCAGCAGTCTCAACGGTTGCTCACGGTCCAGGGTAGGCAGATACAGGTGGCTGGCAACAGCCATCGCAGATAAATGATAGCATTCCGCTGCAAAGCGGAAAACAGAATCCGGCTTACGGGCTTGCAGTTTTTCTTCGTCTTGAATTGGTAGGAAGAATATTCATTCGTTGATCAAACAGGCATTCCAATTGGAGTGGCTGTTTTTTTATGTGGCCTGCTCCAGTATTGCTGTTAAACTTCCGTTGCGTCGCACACTTCTGCGTTCCGTTTCGCAATCCGGCTCGTTTAAAACCATTTCTTATTCTGCCTTTTACCCGCCAATCAAGCTTTTTGCCTGTCATCCTGAGCACAGCGAAGGATCTGAGCTTGCACAATAGAATAAGGTGAATGTTTAAGGAGTTTGTCTTTTAGTTAATTGTCCCTCGGCAACAATCAGATGCTTCGCTGCGCTCAGCATGACAAAGGCAAGTGGCCGGATCTTTATAAAGACGATTGAATCGAAAGAAGAAAACGGATCAAAACTCTTTGGTCCGGTTTGCTCACTGAAGCTTAATAATACAGCGATTCAAACATCAATTTCCAACTCAGGGCACCAACGGGTACTTCGCCACCCAGCCCGCCAACTCCATCAGCCAGGCAATACCCAGGTGCACTGCCAGCCCGCCCCAGATAGACCGGGTATGATAAGATACAATGCCCAGTAACATTCCTCCAAAAAAAGAGGAAATACATTCGCCCAGGGGTTTGCCAAAATGTATGACACAATAAATAGCAGCCATCGGCAAAATACTTTGCTCCTTAGCCCACCGGGAAAAATAAATCACCAGAAACCCGCGAAAGAAAAGCTCGATGGTAAAAAAGTCAATGCCGTATGCTATTTCAAAAAGGACCACTTTTAAACCGTTTCCTAAATCCTGCGGCGGAAGCATGTGTGAAACCTTTGGATACACCCGCAAAAAATCAGGTTGGGTGCCGGCCGCGGCAACCAGGGGAACCATCAGCAACAACATGAAAAAATACGGACCCATCCCTGAGGCAGAAGACCTAAGCCCCATAAGTTCGGCATCTCGATACAACAGCCTTCTTACCATCAGGAGCATAACGGTTACAACAATTGCCTTGATTGTAAAATAAAGAACGCTGTTCCAAAAAATATAGGATGGTTCATTTGGAAACAAACGTACCGATTCGGTCATCTTCCATGCAAAAACCAGTGGCGCCAGCAGCAATAATGCCCTAAATGATTTTGTCCATGCTATGGTGCCCGGCCGAAACAAATAGTAAAGAAAATAAGGCATGGAGAGCGCCAGCAACAAAAGAAAATACCAGCCTACAATGGGCATGGGCTGGGGCAGGCGGTACAGGTATTTATTAATCCCGAAACCATAATTACCGTATACCAGGAGGGAAAGAAAGCACACGGAAATAAAGTGCACCGGCCACGAAGCACCAGCCAGGTAGGAACCGATATATTTAATGATTGCTTTCATTTCAGGCAGCGAATTTCGGTAAAAGCGCCGGGTGGCAATCGCAGGGTTAAGCCATTTGCCTATTTTTATTCAAACGATTGTATGCTGAACAAAATTTGCCTCGCCGGAACCTTGTGCCTGTTGCTTTTGATGGCTGCATGTTCTGCTAATAAAAATGCGGCATCGCCGCGGCTTGACCATATTGCCTTATACACACAAAACCTGCAACGCAGCACCATATTCTACCGCGATGTGTTAAGCCTCGATACCATACCCGAACCTTTTCATGATGGCAAGCACACCTGGTTTGCTATTGGCGGAGGTGCTGCATTACATCTTATTGAAGGTTTGGGTGCACCAGTACAGCAAAATAAAAATACCCACTTGTGTTTCAGTATGCCCACATTACAGCCTTTGATTCAAAAGTTGGTGCAGGCGGGTATTGCTTATGAAGATTGGCCGGGAAAGGCCAACAGCATTACCACCCGTGTGGATGGGGTACACCAAATTTATTTTAAAGACCCTGATGGCCATTGGATTGAAGCCAACGACGCCCGGAACCGGTGATTTGTATGATTTTAAATGAATCAAGAATAAGGTTACGTTTTTACAATACCCGTTCAAAATGCTTTCAGGGGATAAGATAAAGGAACGGTGATAAGTTTAAGGACCTTGTTTTATCGCCAAAACATTTTACAAAAAATATCTGCCCGCTGATTCAATAAAGCCGGAACTTGCAGCCGCTAATTAAATTCGTTTAATATCATACAAATCACCGGTTCCTATGGCGGAAGATTTATCCGTAATTACCGGTTCCAAAAGGGACCAATACGAAGGGCTGTTGCCACAAATAAAAGGATTGCTGCAGGGAGAAAATGATTTTGTTGCAAATATGGCCAATGTTGCTGCAGCATTAAAAGAACAATTTGGCTGGCTTTGGGTGGGTTTTTACCTGGTAAAAAATGACGAGTTGGTTTTAGGGCCTTTTCAGGGACCTGTGGCCTGCACCCGTATCCGTAAAGGCCGGGGCGTTTGCGGATCCTCCTGGGCAGAAGCCCGCACCCTGATAGTTCCGGATGTTGAACAATTTCCCGGGCATATAGCATGCAGCAGCCTTTCCCGCTCCGAAATTGTAGTGCCGCTTTGGCAAGCTGGTTCCGTCATCGGCGTGTTGGATGCAGATAGTTCGGACCTTGAAACCTTTGATGCAACCGACCAGGAATTTCTGGAAGAAATAGTTTCCTTGGTGGTTGCAGGTAGTTCCATTTAGCAATTGATACCATGAATTAGGACCTCTTTGGTGATGCTGCAAGAACATAAAGGCAACCGAAGCTGGTGTGATCCGCTTGTTTTTTACAGGCCCCGTCCGGGGCTACATGGGGTTTGTTACATTTGTTTTCAAATTAACGATTGCAATGAACCCTATTAACAGACAGGTGCTTACCCTGGATGAATTCACCATTCAGCAGGTAAGACAAATTCCCAATGCCACCGGAGAGCTGAGTACGCTGCTCCGCGATATTGGCCTTGCGGCCAAACGTATTAATGTAGAAGTAAACAAAGCAGGCCTGGTAGACATTTTGGGCGATGCCGGTGCCACCAATGTGCAGGGCGAAGCAGTAAAAAAGCTGGATGTTTACGCCAATACCCAATTGATGGGCGTGCTGCGGCACGGCATCAGTTGTGCGGGTATTGCCTCCGAGGAACTCGACGAATTTGTAGCCTTCGATGACGACATCAGCCGCAACTCGAAATACGTAGTGCTGTTCGATCCACTGGATGGCAGCTCCAATATTGATGTCAACATTTCCATCGGTACCATATTTGGCGTGTACCGCCGCGTTACGGCACAGGGCACCCCGGTTTCCGAAGCTGATTTCTTACAACCCGGTTTGCGCCAGGTAGCGGCCGGTTATGTAATTTATGGAAGCAGCACCATGCTGGTATATGCCACACGCCGCGGCGTCAACGGTTTTACCCTCGACCCTTCCATTGGCGAATTTTGTTTGAGCCATCCCAATATAATGTGCCCGGTAAAGGGTAAAATCTATTCGGTAAACCACGGCAACTTTTTTCAGTACAGCGAAGGCGTACAGCGGTATATCAACCGCCTGCAAAAAAAAGGAGAGCTGCCCACCCAAGAACCCTACACCCAACGCTATACCGGCAGCATGGTGGCCGACCTGCACCGCAACCTGGTAAAGGGCGGCATTTTTATGTACCCGGCCACTTTTCAAAACAGGGATGGTAAATTGCGCCTGATGTACGAGTGTAACCCATTTGCATTTATTGTGGAAGTGGCGGGTGGCAAAGCCACCGATGGGTGCACCCGCATTTTGAATATTCAACCGGACAGCCTGCACCAACGCTGCCCGCTTTTTATTGGCTCTGCACAAATGATGGAAGAACTTGAAAACTGCCTGGTGCCGGCAACCACTGCGCATGGATAAAAATAAGATCATTACCGTTGAACATCTGGTAAAACACTATGGCGATTTTGTTGCAGTGAAAGACATTTCCTTTGATGTGTACGAAGGGGAAATCTTTGGCCTGCTCGGACCCAATGGCGCAGGCAAAAGCACTACCCTTGAAATTATTGAAACCCTGCGTGATAAAACTTCCGGAAAGGTTTCAGTAGCGGGATTTGACCTGGACAAACAACCCAATGAAATCAAAAAGATCATTGGTGTGCAATTACAAAGCAGCGGGTTTTACCCAGGCCTCAACCTGCTGGAACTGATCGACCTTTTTTCCGGGCTGTACAACCGAAAGGTAGACCCCTGGGAGCTGCTGGATACCGTGAACCTGGGGGATAAAGCAAAGGCCAAAGTAAAAGAACTGAGTGGCGGCCAAAAGCAGCGCTTTTCTATTGCTACTACTTTGATCAATAAACCGCGTATTGTTTTTTTGGATGAACCTACTACGGGTCTTGACCCGCAGGCACGCCGCAATTTGTGGGACCTTGTAAAAGGCATCCAGGCACAGGGCACTACGGTCATCATTACTACCCATTACATGGATGAAGCCGAGTACCTTTGCGACCGGGTGGCTATTGTTGATTCGGGCACCATCATTGCGCAGTCCACCCCCGACCTGTTGATCGACGAATTGGTGGCCACAGGATTTGAACGGCCCAAAGAAATGAAAAAGGCCAACCTGGAAGATGTATTTATTCACTTAACCGGGCATTCGCTGCGCGAAGCCGAAATAAAAAAACCATGAGTTTATTTGATCGTTTGCAGGGAGAACGCGGCAAAAAACTAGCCGAAGAAAAGCAAAAAGGCGCCGATTTCCTGGCACAAAACAAGGATAAGGAAGGCGTGGTATCACTACCTGAAGGGGTACAATATAAAATGACGGTAGAGGGCACCGGCAAGCAACCACAGGTTACTACCCAAATTGAAGCACATTACGCGGGTCGCCTGCTGGATGGAAAAGAATTCGATTCGTCTTTTCGCCGCAACCAGCCCTTTCAGGCCCGCATCAACCAATTGATAAAAGGCTGGCAACTGGTGCTGCCCCTGATGAAGGAAGGTGGCCGTGCTACCATTTGGGTGCCTTCCGACCTTGGTTATGGCGACAATGGTGTTCCCGGAATTCCTGGCGGCGCAGTGCTGGAATTTGAAATTGAATTGCTGCGTGTATTAAGCTAGTTGGTCGTATTTAGTTTGTGGTATGTAGTTGATCAGTGCGTATGATGGAAGCCACAAAAAATTCTTCTGACCATAGTTGCATTTTACACCAACTACAAACCACAAACTAAAAACAGGATCATGACCGACCTGCGATATCCCATTGGCCATTTTGAGCCACAACCCTTTAGTACAACGCAAAAAGAAGAGTGGATTAGCGACATCCGGTTTTTACCAAATTTATTGGAACAGTCCATTAATAATTTGGATGAAAGCCAGTTGCATACTCCATACCGCGAAGGCGGATGGACGGTTCACCAACTGGTGCACCATATTGCCGACAGCCACATGAATGCGTATGCCCGCTTTAAACTTGGATATACAGAACATTCACCCACCATTAAGCCCTATGAAGAACAGCTATGGGCAGAAACTGCCGATGTAGAAAAACTTCCTGTAAATGTTTCGGTAACGCTGCTGTTTGCGCTGCACCAAAGGTTGCATGTATTTTTGGAATCGTTGACGGATACCGATTGGGAAAAGGCCGTTTACCATCCCGGCCTGCAAAAAAAACTTTCCCTTTGGCACCTGCTGGGCATGTATAGCTGGCATGGCCGGCACCACACGGCACATATCACGGCCTTGCGTGAACGAAATGGCTGGTAATTCTTTATACCCAAAAATTTGATTAAAATTCCTGCGCTATGAAATGGAAAGTACTCCATTCAGAATATTTATTTCAACGGCCCTGGCTTACAGTACGCAAAGACCACTGCCGGTTACCCAATGGCAAGGAAATACCGGCATTTTATATCAATGAATACCCCGAATGGGTAAATGTATTTGCACTGACCGATGAGGGAAAAGTGGTGATGGTTAAACAATACCGGCACGGTATCGGACAAATCAGCATTGAATTACCGGGAGGGGTAGCCGAAAAAGGGGAAGACCTGCTGGCAGCATGCCAACGGGAACTGTTGGAAGAAACAGGATATGCTTTTGAAGATTGGGAGTTTTTAGGAAAAGTATGCGCCAACCCCAGTACCACCAACAACTTCACGCATTTTTATCTGGCTACAAATGGGAAAAAAGTTGCCAGCCAAAACCTGGATGAGGAAGAAGACCTGGAAGTGTTGGAACTGCCATTGGATGAAGTAAAGCGCATGGCTATGGAAAACGAAATTGTACAAAGCCTGCATACCAATGGCATTTTTTATGCATTGCTTCGCCTGGAAAAGATGTGCTAAGGGATAGCCTGTTTTGCTGCAAATAGAATACTTGCTATTGTTGGTTAGCAATGGTCCCGATCCGCAAATTTCTCCCGGTCAACTTCGCCTACAAGAAAGACCGATCCGCAAACCAAAATAATGTCCTCACTGTTGGCATGATGAAGAGCTGACGCAATGGCTTCGTTCACATTGGAGTGAACATTACCTGTCAACCCAAAAGTAGCGCCCTGAATTTGAAGTTCGGCTGCACCGAGGGCCCGAGGAATGCCGGCCTGCGTAAAATAATAGGCTGCATTGTTGGGAAGCAGTTGCAATACGGCACCGATATCTTTGTCTTTTACCATCCCCAACACCAGGTGCAGCTGCTTAAAATGCTGTTGGGCCAAATGATGGAGCACCTGTTCCATTCCGGCGGCATTATGGGCCACTTCCAACACCAGAGTGGGATCCTTTCGCAAAACCTCCCAACGACCCATTAGCCCTGTCAGTGTTTTTACCCTGCTTAACCCTGTTACTATTTGCGGTCTTTCAATGGTCCAGCCGCATTGCTGCAATACCCGAATAGCCATCAAGGCTGTTTGCACATTCTTTAGCTGGTAAATTCCAGGCAGGTCAAGGGATAGTTCTAGCGGTTCCGGAGCATCGTTTTCGGCAAGCGCCACCTGAAGTGTTTGTGCCTCCAACTGGTATTGCAACACGCTAAAATGCTCCTCGGCAAAAAACAAAGCCGCGTTTTTATCCTGGGCAGCTTTTAAAAACACCGGTTCGGTTAGCGGGGCCTTTTCACCAATCACCACCGGCACCTCTTGTTTAATGATGCCTGCTTTTTCCCATGCAATCTGCGGAAGGGTCGCTCCCAAAAGATCCATGTGATCCAAACCAATGTTGGTGATCACGCTAACTTCTGGAATAATAACATTGGTGCTGTCCAGCCTTCCGCCCAAGCCGGTCTCAATCACGGCAATATCCACTTTTTCCTGGGCAAAATATTGAAATGCCATGGCTACGGTCAGTTCAAAAAAGGAAGGCTCCAACCGGTCGATCTGTGGCATAATATCCGCAACAAATTGCACCACGGTTTCTTTTGGTATCAATTGCCCGTTAATCCGAATTCTTTCCCGGAAATCGTGGAGGTGCGGTGAAGTATATAAGCCGGTTTTATAACCAGCCTGCTGCAGTACAGCCGCAAGCATATGGCTTACCGACCCCTTACCGTTGGTGCCAGCTATATGAATGGATTTGAACTGTTGTTCGGGGTGATGTAAATAGGCACAAAGCGCTTCCGTATTATGCAGGTCTTTTTTAAGTGCGGCAGCACCAATGCGGCTAAACAGCGGCAGCCGGTTATATAGAAAATGGAGCGTTTCGGAATAATTCATGCGCAGCAAAAATATAGCAGAGTGAATTTCGGATTTACGATTGGCATGCCTCCATATAAAAGGCCGCAAACTGCGGCCCTACATTCGTCAATCCAAATTCGTCACTTGTAAATCGCTTTATCCTTTTACTTTAAAATTAAAGATCACGGTTCCTTTCTGGCCACCGTCGGATGTACCCAGCTTTAACTGAAAGGCCCTGCGCCGGGCAATATCAATAAGGCTGCGGCTGCTGGTGGTGGAACCACGGGGCTGAAATGTAGCATTGGTAACCTTGCCCGAGGCATCGGCCTCTACATCCATAGCTACTTTGGCATTTTCATTAAAATCATCTTCAAAGCTTTGATCGGAGATCTGCAATACCCGCACCCCAAAATTTTTGCGGGGACCGCTATAATTGCGGCTGTTGGGGTCGCCACCAGGGCTGCCCTGGTCGCCGGTACCCCCTGCAATACCTTCGCTGCCCCCTTTTTGATAAGTATCGGCGCCATTGCCGCCATTGCCGCTGCCACCAACAGTTCGGCCTAAAACGGCCCTTGGTTTGGGAGGAGCGGGGTTGGGGTTTACTACTGGTTCGGGATTAGAAGCAGGCCGTGCAACCGGCCTATTATTTTCAGATATCTGGGTGGCCTTGGGTGTGGTAACAGCTGGTTTGCTAATAGCAACCGCATCATTCGTAGGACGGTCGTCTGTGTCTACATCTTTTGCATCGTTTGTAGCCGTTTGTGTTGCCTGGGGCGGCGTGTAAGCCGGTGCGGCGGCTGGCGCCGGTTCACCGGGAAGCAACGGCTGATCGGAACCAAAACCTTCATCGCCACTGCCCAAATTAACCTCTAATTCTTCGGTAAGCATCGGAGGATCTACCGTGGGCAACGGCCATTTTACCAAAAAAAAGAGCAGCAGCATGCTGCCTGCAATACCCAATGTAACTGCAGCCGCCTTGCGGTTTTTTTCTTTTTCAAAACTTGCCAGCATGATCGATAGATTCTGCATACAAATGTAACGGGTGTTTCCGATGTGGGCTAAACGAAACAAAAGTGCCACAAATTGCCTGAAATAAACACTGGTTCATTTTCTTTTAACAAAGAAAAATAATGCAGGAGGGATAAATAGGAAAGGAAAACCCCGTTTCAAAAAAGGGCTATAATAAAGCTGAAATTCTTGATTAATGGGCAATTCAGGAGCCAGATCTTACTGCCAAAAATGGGGGACACGGGTAATAAAAATTTACCCTTTAAAAACTGTTGCCTATTTTGGAAAAAACACATGCCAAGGCTGGCAACCTTTTTTATATACATACGTATACTTTAATAGCTTGCAACAATTACAAACTAGAAATATGAAACCAACTAGACCATTATTATTGAATTGGATGTTAGCAGGTGTGCTGGCCTTAAGCACCAGTTTAACCGGGTGTTATTCAAATGAAAGCGACGCGGCAGACGCTACTGTTCTATTGCGCAGCACCGGATCGGGGCCACAGGAGCGGCCTACGCCGGTTATTACTGCAGCTAGTGGCACAATGACAGGCAGATATGCGCCGCAAACACGCCGGCTGACGTATACCATTACCTGGAACCGCCTTTCGAGCAACCCTATTGCGATGCACTTCCATGGGCCCGCAACTCCCGAAACGGTGGCACCCCCGGTAGTACCCATTACTGGTTTTCCGGTAAGCACTTCCGGTTCAGTTTCGCAAACAGTAACCCTGACCGAAGAACAAGCACAGCAGATGCTGAACGGACAATGGTATTTCAATGTGCATTCGGTAAACTTTCCAGGCGGGGAAGTTAGGGGCCATGTGATGATGGGAAAATAATTTAATACTTAGAAATGCCTTGCCCGAAGGGCTGCAGCTTTAGGCTGTGGCCCTTTTAGTGTTTGCCAAAAGCAACCCTGCTAGGATTAACAAACCGCTCCATAAATGGATGGTACGGACAGGCTCCCCCAAAATAACTACAGCTTCCAAGGTACTAAACAGGGGAATTAGGTTGCCAAAAATAGCGGTGCGGCCCGCACCTAACCTGCCAATGGCCAGGTTCCAGATCAGAAAAGCAATTACCGAAGCGCCCAGTCCGAGGTAAAGCACAATGGCCGCAAGGCCTGGGGTCCAATTAACATTAGTGTGGGTTGTGCTTTCCCACAAGTACACCGGCAACAACATTAGCGTACCCATTGCAAAAATGACCCACAAAAAGGAAATGCTCTGCAGGTTTTTGGGCTTGCGACGTACCAATATGGTGTACACGGCAAAAGAAAATGCAGCAGCCAGTACCCACAGGTCGCCGGCAGCAAAATGAAAATGGCGCAAAACCGACCAACTGCCTTTGGAAAGCAGCACGATAATGCCGGCAAAACAAAGAATCATACCCACAAGCCGCAACGGCGCAATGCGCTCTTTTAAAAAAATGGCCGCCAACAACAATGCAAAAACGGGGGAAGAAGTAGTACCAATTAGGGCAAGGTTGATGGCTGGGGAATAATGGCCTGCCACATACACCAGCGTATTGAAAATGGCTATCCCAGTTAATGAAGTCCAGAAAAGATATTTCACCTGGCCTTTAATATGGAACCAATCTTCCTTAACCTTGGGCAGGGCAATGGGTAGAAGCAATGCTGCTGCAGTTAGCCAACGGAAAAAACTCAGGGTAACCGGCGGCACCTGATTAATAATACCACGGGCCACGATAAAATTTCCCGACCAAAGCAGGGTGGCAGCTACCGCGAAAAGAATACCCTTCCTTTGGTCCTGCGCATTTAAAATTGCCTGCATAGGTCAGTTTTATAAAATCCTTGTTGAGCAGAATTGGCAGCTATGGAACTTATAACACTTTGTAGGTGTACTAATATTTTTTAATGAGCAAAATCCCTATCGTATTGTCCTTCAATTCGTTCCATCGGAGGATTGTAATAGCCAAACTTGAGGTGGGGGAATTCTTCCCTTATCAATTCCATCAATTGTTTTACGCCTAAAATCTCACCAGTATCTTGTACTCCAATTTTTCCAAGGTACCAATCCGGGTCAATATTGAAATTGCGCCATTGAATCATACACAGGTCTGTGTCGATGATCAGCTGTCGTAAAGCCTCATATTCGGCAACGGAATCGGTCATGCCCGGAAATACAAAATAGTTGATGGAGGTCCAGCCGCCATAGCTCCGCACAATTTTCAGGCTTTCAATAATGTCCTCGAACTCGTAATTGTTGGGCCGATAATAAGGTAGGTAGATTTCCCGGCGGGCAGAATTGGTGCTTACCCGAATAGAGTTCAGCCCAGCCTCACACAACAATTTTACGGCTGCAGGCTTCGACCCGTTCGTGTTGATATTGATGCTGCCTTTGGAAGTATGCTTTCTTATTTCAATAATGGCTGCCCTTATGGTTTCCCACATCAGCAGGGGCTCGCCTTCACAGCCCTGCCCAAAGCTTACGATGGGAAAAGGTGCCGATTTCAAGTGCGGCACCGTAAATTCTACAATCTCCTCCACACTTGGTTTAAACGTGAGCCGGTCCTGGGTAGAAACAATATTTTCTTCCTCGGGCTGAAAGGAAATGCAACCAATACAGTTGGCGTTGCAGGCAGGCGAGGCAGGTACCGGGCATTCCCAGCGGCCCATAAAAAAGTTGCGGGCAGCAGGGCAATGGTAGGTGAGTGCACAATTGTTGGCCAGGTGGTTCACCAGCCGGTTGTGCGGATAGGCTTCAATCAGTTGACTAACGCCTGTTTCCACCTTTGCCGTATCAAAACCGCCGCATTCCTGGCGAATATCCTGTTCGATGCGGATAGCCGGCACATAAAATTTCTCATCAAGCCAGCCTGCGGCTGTATAACAAAACAAGGGCAAAGTGGGAGCATCAGGTGCGGTTTCGTATGCCGCAATGTAAAAACCGGTATGCGCTGGAGGCACAAAAGCAGCAACCGCCCAGCCTTTTTGGCAAAGCCGCATTTCGCCGGTTTTTACATCAATACCAATACCCCTACGGCCAGGCAGTTCGTACAACTGACCACCTTCGGGCAGTTCTATCCATTCCTCTTCGGGAATGGGCATGGCATCCCAGCCACTGCGCCCCACAACATACAAGGAGGTATCTTCAAAAGTATTTCCCTTGCCATCGGAATACATCAGGTAAGGTGATTGCTGTAATAACACGGGCTCAGTTTTAAAAGTTATTGGCCGCTGCCTTTTGAATTTGGTTCCGGCAAAAATCCTGCAGCTTTTCGGCGGCATCCGGGTTTAATGGTTCCTGCAATTCCAGTTGTAAAAACTTATTGGCGGGCAGGTGCAGGGTTAGAAAATCGGGGCGCAGGGTAATGGATTCAACTTCGCCCCAATCCAGTTTTTTAGAAGTAAATCCGTTTGGAAAAGACAACCCTGCTGCACTTACAAGCAGCTGCGGTTTTCGTAAGGCCACCCGCTCGGTAAAGGCCAGCATGGCAGCCAATCCGGCCCAAATCAATACAGGAGTTGCTTTGCCCCAGTTATCAGCCTGAACAAAAGCGATGGCCAATGATAAAAAAGTAATGGTCTGTAGCAGGCGGATCCAAAGGTTTGCCATGCCGTTGGGATCCAGCTTCTTACGAAACAAACCATAAACCAACGAAACTGCGGCAACAAAATACAATGGGGCCAGGTCGGTTAAACGGGAATATTGCAAAACAACTACCGCGCTTTCCGAATTGGCAATCAAAAAAAAGCCGGCCACCAGTTGCAATAAACCAATTGCCCTGCGCCTTTTTTGAAGCCCCGATAACTGAACAGGAATATAAAACATTTATCTGGGGTTGCTGGAAACCAGCAAATTGCACAATTTAAATAATACCCGGGCTCCTACATTTGCGTCCCACCCGGTTTCCCCTATGCTTACTTCATTGAGGTCAAAACCAATGATCTGCCTGCCGGATTGTTTTACTTTATTGAAGAGGTAAAATACCTGTTCGGTCTCAAAACCGCCTTGCACCGGGGTGCCGGTATTGGGGCAAAGTTTTGGATCCAAGCCATCAATATCGAACGAGATAAACACCTTTTGCGGCAGTTGGCCAACTATTTCTTCTACCACTTGCTTAAAGGTTTCCCCTTCATACTGGCGGGTCCGGATATCCCGGTCGTAGTAAACGGAAATGCGGTCCTTGTTTTGCGCCACGTAATCCACTTCGCCACCCGAATAATCGCGGATACCTACCTGCACCAGCTTTTTTAATTGTGGAATTTCGTTCAATGCATTGTACATGATGCTGGCATGCGAATACACAAAACCTTCGTATGCTTCCCGCAAGTCCAGGTGTGCATCAATCTGCAAAATGCCAAAATCACCATGCTTTTCAGAAATAGCTTTATAAAAACCCAATGGCGAACTATGATCGCCGCCCAGGAGGCCCACCAATTTGCCGGCATCCAACAGGGCTTTTGTTTGTTGGTACACCCAGTTGTTTAGAAAATTTGAGCCTTCGTTTACATCCTTAAGCGTTTTGCACATAAACTGGTTGTCTTCCACCAGGTCGCCTTTGGAAATATAATCGATGTACAGCTCGGCTTCTTTTCGCAGGTAGTCGCTTTTCAGCAGAACTTTTTTATCTGACTCCCGCATATAAAACCCTTCTTTCCAGCCCTCCGGCACATCAGGGTCAAAAAGGTCGACCTGTAGGCTGGCCTTGAAAATATGCTCCGAAGAGCGGGATGTACCGGAGCCGAAACTTACGGTTACCTCCCAGGGCACGGGCAAAATCACCAACCGGGCTTCCTCCTCGGTAAAAGGCAGTCCGAAAATGTTATTGTTGGGGTTGCCGGCGCTGTCCGGGTCAAAATGAGAAAGGTCCATTCCTGCAATTTTAAAGCGGTGCAAGTTAAGCTGCAATAACCAAATAGAAGGCTAAAAGAAAATTGGGCTCTTGTCCTGTTTTAAAATATTAAAGACTTTACGAAATCCAATGTTTTAAACAATAGTAAAACTGAAGGGTTCACAAGATTGGGGAATGGTTGCAATAATCATTTGGTCAGGTAGTTTTTGTCGGCTGATTAATTCACCAAGGTTATCATTAAAGGACCATTGCCGAAATTTTAAAAGGGCAGAAACTGGTTTGTACCCCATAAACGTCAAATGGGTAGAAAGCAGAACTCTTTTTACACATTAAAGACCGGTACCATAGCTGATCAAATAAATAGCCTAAAGCAGCTCTGGTGGGGGTTTGGCTTCATGTTGAAATGCAACCGGCTTGCAATAGAAAACATAAGAGTTTCTAAAAAAATTCCAAAAGCGCCAAATCAGGTTTAAGTGGTTCCCTGCTGACACATTTTTGACATAACTTCGCAGGGAACAAAGGGAACAATGAAAAAAATTCATATTGTTTTACTCATCCTGATCGTTGCCGGCATTTCCGGAATGTCCTTTTTTATTAAAGACCTCACCACCTATGAAACCTTTGAGTCTGCCGCCGACAAAAAAGAACAATTTGTGGTGGTAAAAGTAAAGCTGGATCAATCGAAGCCCATTTACTACGACCAGTTGAAAGACCCGAACTATACAGAGTTTTATGCCCTGGACCAGGACGGCAACAGCCGCAAAGTGATTTATAAAAATGCCAAGCCTACCGATATTGAGAAAAGCGAAGGCATTGACCTGAACGGCTACATGCGCAACGACCACTTTGAATGCACCAAGCTGCAAATGAAGTGTCCTTCCAAATACAAGGACAACCTGGAGCAACAGCAAAAAGCGCTGCCTTCCACTGCCGCATCAAGCACCACCGAATATAAATACTAAGCCCTGATGGATTTTGTAGGCGAACACTTGCTGCCCGGGAAGCTCGGGCATTTTTTGCTGCTACTTTCCCTTGTATCTTCCTTAGCAGCCTCCTTTAGTTATATCAAAAGCATTCAGCGCCGTGGCCTTGCCGATGAAAGCCGGCAGTGGAAGGCTCTGGCCCGCATCTTTTTTATTACCGAAGCCCTTTCGGTGTTCATCATTTTTGGCCTGTTGTATTACATTGTTCAGGCACACCTGTTTGAATATAAATATGCCTGGCAGCACAGCAGTAAAACCCTGGAACCCAAATACCTGCTGGCCGCCATTTGGGAAGGGCAGGAGGGCAGCTTCCTCTTGTGGAGCATTTGGCATTGTGTGCTGGGCCTGATAGTGATCTGGAAAGAGCGGGAATGGGAAGGCCCGGTAATGGCGGTAGTTTCTTTTGCGCAGGCCATACTGGCTACTATGGTGGTGGGCATTTCCCTTTTTGGTGTAAAAATCGGTTCCAACCCTTTTGTGCTGCTGCGCAATACCATGGATGCGCCCATTTTTTCGCAGCCCGATTACCTTTCCATGATCCAGGACGGCAATGACCTGAATCCTCTTTTGCAGAATTATTGGATGGTCATTCACCCGCCGGTGCTGTTTTTGGGTTTTGCTTCCACGCTGATTCCTTTTGCTTTTGCAGTAGGCGGTCTTTGGAAAAAAGATTTTACAGGTTGGACCAAACCGGTTTTGCCCTGGGCCCTTTTTTCGGGTGGCGCCCTGAGCCTGGGCATCATGATGGGTGCCGCATGGGCTTACGAATCCTTGACTTTTGGTGGCTACTGGGCATGGGACCCGGTGGAAAATGCGTCGCTGGTGCCCTGGCTGGTACTGGTGGGGGGTATTCACTCCCTGCTCATTTACCGGCATACCGGCAATGCGCTGCGTACCACCAGCCTGTTTTTTATTCTTTCTTTCCTGCTGGTACTTTATAGCACTTACCTCACCCGAAGCGGCGACCTTCAGGATACCTCTGTACATGCATTTACCGGCGAAGGTATTACCCGGGCTCACCTGCAGGTGTTCCTGTTTTCTTTTGCCCTGCCCTCACTGGCTATATTTTTCCGCAGGTACAAATCCATTCCGTTTGTTGCCAAAGAAGAAGAAGCTTCCTCCCGGGAATTCTGGATGTTTGTGGGTTCGCTGGTGCTGTTTCTTTCCGGCTTGTCCATTATCCTGATGACTTCTGTACCGGTAATTAACCGGATTGCCGCAGTTTTTGTAAACGATTCCAAATTATTTACCCCGCTTGCATTTGGCGAGGACACCGCCTTTGCTTATAACCGCATCCAGATTTTTGTCGCCATTATCATTGGGCTGCTCACAGGCTTTGGCATGTACCTTAAATACCGCCAGACCGGAAAGGAATGGATGCGAAAGATTGTTGTACCTGCACTGGTATCCGTTGTGATAGGCGGTTTGATCATTTGGCTGGGCGATGTAAACTATACGGAAAAAGGCGCCGGTTACCTGGCTGCCGTTTGGCTGGCTGTAATTGCCGCAGTGTATGCCGCTATTGCCAATGCCGCTTATATCTGGACGGGTTTTAAAGGCAACCTCCGCCGTTCGGGAGGTGCCATTGCCCACCTGGGATTTGCGCTGATGCTTGTAGGCATCCTTATTTCATCGGCCAAAAAAGAAGTGCTTTCTTTCAATACAAGTGGCATCTTTATCAATTTTGGTGAAGGCAGCAAAGAACAAAGCGGCGAAAACCTGACCCTTGTAAAAGGCATGCGCAACGACATGGGCAAATATTGGGTGACCTACGAAAAGGATTCGGCTCACCCCGAAAAGCCTCTTTGGTTTTACCACTTGCGGTTTGAAAACAAAAAAGACACTACACAAAGTTTTGTTCTGAAGCCCAACGCATTCATCAATTATAAAGGCAACGAAGGCCTGATGGCCAACCCCGACTCCCGGCACTACTGGGACCACGATGTATTTACCTACATCACTTCTTTGCCAGACCCCGAAAAGAATAAGGATACGTCTTCGTTCCAGGCAAAGGACATGCGCCTTGGCGATACCGTATTTTACTCCAAAGGCTTCGCGATTTTGCAAAACCTGGAAAGCCACCGCAATATTCCGGGCGCCAATTTTACCGAGCAAGACAGCGTTACACTAGCAACTTTAAAAGTGTTTGCAAAAACAGGATCGGAATATACGGCCAAGCCCGTGCTGATAAACAAGGGCGGTGCTGTGCTTGCCGAACCCGACACCATTGTGGCCGAAAGCCTGGTGCTGCAATTGCAAAAGGTGGATGGAAAAAAGGCCACACTGGGATTTAAAGAATCCAATTCGGTGATGCAGTATGTTACGCTGAAGGCTTACAAGTTTCCTTTTATCAACCTGCTCTGGTTGGGCACCATATTGATGGTAATAGGTTTTATGGTGGCCATGGTCCGCCGGATAGAAACGGCCCGCGTTTCGCTAAAGAAAATTTAATCTTTCTGCATACAGCTATTTTAGAGGTTCGGGTGTCCAATATGCATCCGAACCTTTGTATTTTTATTTGGATATGTTCCGTACGGTTTTTTTTCTTTTACTGCTGCTTTTTTGTAAACAGGCACTTTCGCAGGTGCCCGATTCTGTTTACAAAAAATGGGGTCCCAACGATACCCTGATGGTAATGGCCATCATTTATGGTGGTGAAAGCATGCCTTACAAGGAACTGGAAAACGTTTATATCTCCAACCTCACCGGCGAAGCCCTGGCACAGGCCATTCAGAAATACAACCGGCTGCGCAATGCAGTGTATGTTACCTATCCCTATGCCCGGGTGGCCGGCGCCACACTCAACGAAGTAGCTTTCCGCTTGGAGCATGTAAAGGCAAAAGGGGAGCGTCGAAAGATCATCAAATCCAAAGAAGAAGAACTGCGCAAACAGTTTGCCGACCCGCTCACTAACCTTTCGGTGTACCAGGGCCGGGTGCTTATGAAACTTATCAACCGGCAAACCGGCAACAACTGTTACGAGATCATCAAAGAATACCGCGGCGGGCTAAATGCGCGGTTTTACCAAACGGTGGCTTTTTTCTTTGGTTCTTCCTTAAAGCAAGACTACGATGCCCAACAGGACGCTACCGACCGACAGATCGAAGCCATTGTTCGGGAAATAGACGGCGTTTGGTACAACAATCCTTTCCGGCCGGGAATGAGGCAGTAACAATTACGATTTAGGAAGGACGATTTACGGTTTGTGACTGCCCGTTCGGCAATCCAAAATCTTAAATCGCAAATCATATATCTATCCCAACGTTGGCTCATCCGGATGTCTGATGCAGCTTTTGGCTTATCTTGCGCCTCAATTAATCACCAACAGCACGGGTCCGAATTAAACCGGATTTGTTATTGCGCATGAAGCTGGACATCTTAGCCATTGGCGCCCACCCGGATGATGTTGAACTGGGTTGCTCGGGCATTCTCATCAAGGAACAGAAAAGAGGAAAAAAAGTAGGCATCGTCGACCTCACGGAAGGCGAGCTGGGTACCCGCGGCACCGTGGAAACCCGTTATGCCGAGGCCGCCGCCGCAGGAGCGATCATCGGGGTTTCGGCCCGCGAAAACCTGCAAATGCGGGACGGCTTTTTTCAAAACGATGAAACGCATCAGCTTAAGCTGATTGCCGCGATTCGCAGGTACAAACCCGAAATTGTGATCGGTAATATTTTGGAAGACCGCCACCCCGACCACGGACGTGCCGGCCACCTTATTTATGACGCCTGCTTTTTATCGGGGTTGCGCCAGGTAAAAACCTGGGATGCAGATGGAAAAGAACAGGAGCATTGGCGGCCCAAGTATTTGCTGCATTATATACAGGACCGTTTTTATGAGCCCGATGTTATTGTAGACATTTCGGATGTATGGGAAGATAAGCTACAATCCATTGTAGCTTATACCACTCAGTTCAACAGTGCTGCAGGCGACGGTCCGCAAACCTATATCTCCAGCCCCGATTTTTTAGAGGCCATTTCTGCAAGGGCCCGGCTGCTGGGCAAGCGTATTGGCGTGAAATATGCGGAAGGATTTCTTTCCAAAAAAAATATTGGCATCCACAACCTGGATGCCCTGGTGCTGCAGGAAACCTGATGCACCGGACAACCTGTTTTAAATTGTTCATCGCTTAATTGTAATCTCAAATGTCCACTCCGAAATTTGCTACACCGCCTCCACCATCTTTTCATGCCGAGCTAAAAGCACGGATCAATAATTATTTTAAAGAAACCGGCAAAAAGCCCACGGGCAATGCGGTGCTGTACACCAAGGCCATTATCCTGATGGTAGCGTTTATTTCACTGTATGTGCACCTGGTATTTTTCACCCCGGTTGTGTGGCTGGCACTGGCTGAATGTGTGCTATTGGGTTGCGTGGTGTCTGCCATTGGGTTTAACATCATGCACGACGGCGGCCATGGTTCCTTCAGTACCAATAAAGTATTGAATGAGGTAGCAGCTTTTTCTCTGGAAGTTTTGGGCGGTTCCTCATTTATGTGGAACATGAAGCACAATGTAATTCACCATGCGTACACCAATATAGATGGAGTGGACGACGACATCGACATTCAGCCCTGGATGCGGATGAGTACCACGCAGCCCAAGTATAAGCTGCATAAATACCAGCATATTTATTTCTGGATCCTGTATGCGCTGCTGTACATCCTATGGGTATTTGTTATGGATTTTCAGAAATATTTCAAAGCCCGCATCGGTGGCATGCCCCTGAAAAAAATGACTGCATGGGACCATGTTGTGTTCTGGTCCTTTAAAGTGTTTTACCTCTTTTTGTTTGTTGTGCTGCCCATTTACCTGGTTGGGTTTGTTGGCTGGCTGGTGGGTTACCTTGTTTTTGGTGTGGTTACCGGCCTGGTCATTTCTATTGTATTTCAGTTGGCGCATACCGTGGAGCACACGCATTTTCCCATGCCCAATGAAGCTACAGGCAAAATGGACGACGAGTGGGCCATTCACCAATTAAAGACCACGGCCAATTTTGCGCCGCGCAATAAAGCCATTTCCTGGTTTGTAGGGGGCCTCAATTTTCAGGTGGAACACCACCTGTTTCCCAAAATTTCGCATGTGCATTACCCGCAAATTAGCCGCATCATCAAGCAAACCTGCAAGGAGTTTGGAGTGCCTTATATTGAATACCCAAAAATGCGCCATGCCGTGGCATCACATGTGGCCTTTCTAAAAGAAATGGGCAGAAAATAAAAAGACACAGGCATAAAAAAAGGAGCGAATTTTTCGCTCCTTTTTTTATGCAATTAAATTAGCCTTGTTGCCAAGGGCTATTATTTAAAATCATGTATCAGCAAAACTTAGCTGTCGGACATTTTTTATATGATGTCCATTGCCTTCACGAAAAACAGGGTTACAAAAGGAATGATCAGCGTGAGCCAGGGCCAGTTGGTGAAAATGGCAAAAAGCAATGCGGCTGTAGATATAAAAAACAACAGCCAATATGTTCCTTTCGACTTCTTTTGAGCTTCCATGTCTTAATCGTATTTGACGCAAAAATAGGGGAGGCGCAACTACTTACAAAAAATGGCTCATTTCCGCAATTGGTCAGTGCAAACTTCAAACAAACCACTTATTTTCGCCAAATGTGTAACTGATACACAACAAGCCTTTGACTTAACTTTGGAGTTGGCAGTTTCAGGGCCCGGTTTTTTATTTGTCGAATACCTGTTGTTGACGGGATTGCCTGCTTTAAACAAAAATGGCTGCGCACCCCGGCAAAACGGGCAGAAGCATTTATATTTCCGGAACACCTGGACAAACCGGAACAATACAAACCATAAACGATGAGAATTGATTTTTATATTCGTTACCGTACACATTTTGGCCAAAACCTGTTTATCGAAGGCAACCTGCCGCAGATGGGCGGCGGCGATTCATCGGGCCGACTGCCCATGCAGTTTTTAAATGAAGACTGGTGGCAGGCATCCATTGAAGTAGACGAAAACGAATACCGGTCGGTTCATTACCATTATGTTTTTATCGACGAATTTGGCAAGCAGGTAGCCGATGGCGAAAAAGAACGGGTGCTTTCCTTTAAAAATTTTTCCGGCTATATTACTGTTTACGATACCTGGGTTTTTTCGGGTAGCCCTGAAATAACCTTTTATACCGCGCCGTTCCGCAACATTTTTTTAGCCCAAGCCAAAAGTCCCAAGGTTAAAGAGCCCAAAACCTTTACCCATATTTTTCGGGCAAAAGCGCCCCTGCTCAACAATGGCGAAGTTCCCTGCCTGCTGGGCAGTTGCGCCGCTCTATCCAATTGGAAAACGGAAAAGCCGGTGCTGATGACCCGGCACGGCGACTGGTGGGAAGCCAAAGCAGACCTTTCCAGTGAAGCGGGTCCCATTGCCTATAAATACGGGATCTATAACCAAAAAACAGAATCCTTTATTCGGTTTGAAGGGGATGGCAACCGGTTGTTTACGGCAGACCATCTTCCCGGCAGGCAGGTAGTGTTGCAGGATGGATTTTTGCGCATGCCGGTAAATAGCTGGAAAGGAGCAGGGGTGGCCATACCGGTGTTTAGCCTGCGCAGCCAAACCTCGCTGGGCATTGGCGAGTTTACTGATATTAAATTACTGGCCGATTGGGCATCGGAAGTAGGTTTAAAGATCATTCAACTGCTGCCCATCAACGACACCAACGCAACTTTTACCGCAAAGGACTCGTATCCTTATGCAGCCATTTCTGCTTTTGCCTTGCATCCTGTGTATATCAACCTGTCGAAAGTGGGAGGTAAAAAAAGCGGGTCCCTCATCAAGGACCTGGCTAAAAGCCAAAAAGAGCTGAACGGCCTTGCTACAGTGGATTATGAGGCGGTCATTAAATTAAAGCTCGATGCGCTGCGCAAACTATACGAACTCGATGGCGGCGCTTTTCGGGAGGATAAAGAATACGCGGAATTTTTCCTCAACAACCGCCATTGGCTGATGCCCTATGCTGCTTTTTGTTACTTACGCGATAAATGGGGCACCCCCGATTTCAGCAAATGGAAATCGCACCAGCAATTTGACGAGGCCGAAGTAGAAAAGCTGTGCCTGCCTAAGTCCAAAACATTTAAGGACATAGCTTTTTGGTATTTTGTCCAGTTTCATTTGCACCTGCAATTGCTGGATGCGGTGCAATACACACACAAACGCGGCATTGCGGTTAAGGGCGACATTCCCATTGGCATTTACCGCTATGGGGTAGATGCATGGACGGCGCCGCAATTGTACAACATGGACCAGCAGGCCGGCGCACCGCCCGACGATTTTGCGGTTAGCGGGCAAAACTGGGGTTTTCCAACCTACAACTGGCAGCGCATGCAGGAAGACGGGTTTTCGTGGTGGCGTCAGCGCTTTCAGCAAATGAGTTATTATTTCGATGCATTCCGCATCGATCACATACTGGGCTTTTTCCGTATTTGGAGCATTCCCATACATGCGGTTGAAGGACTGCTGGGGTTATTTGTACCGGCATTGCCTATCACGGTTTCGGAATTTGGCGAAAAAGGAATTTGGTTTGATGCCGATCGTTTTTGCAAGCCCTACATCACCGACTGGGTGCTGGGAAATATTTTTGGCTACCATGCCGATGGCGTTCGAAACAAGTTCCTTTACCAGGACGAGCAGGGAAGCTACCATTTACAAGAAGACTTCAACACACAAAGAAAAGTTGAAGCCTATTTTGCAAAACTGGAAGCCACCCAGGAAAATGAATCCCTCAAACTGGGGTTGTATCAACTGATTGCCAATGTGCTGTTGCTGGAGCACCCCGGTTCGGATGGCCAGGCATTCCACTTCCGCATCAGCATGGAGCAAACACTTTCTTTCCAGGCGCTTGACGACCAGCTTAGAGGCCGGCTCTATGAGCTCTACATTGATTATTTCTTCCGTCGCCAGGACGGGTTTTGGAAAGAAGAGGCCATGAAAAAATTGCCTGCCCTGAAAGCTGCCACCAACATGCTTATTTGCGGCGAAGACCTGGGCATGGTGCCCCACTCGGTGCCGCAGGTAATGCAGCAACTGGGAATATTAAGCCTGGAAATTCAGCGCATGCCCAAGGACATTACCCGTGAATTCTTTCATCCGAAAGATGCGCCTTATCTATCTGTAATTACGCCATCCACCCACGATATGAGCACCATTCGCGGCTGGTGGGAAGAAAGCAATGAAAAAACCCAGCATTTTTATAATGCTGTTTTGGAAGCATGGGGCCAGGCACCGTTTTACTGCGAACCCTGGGTAGTGCGGGCCATCCTGCTGCAGCACCTGTTCTCACCGGCTATGTGGAGTATTTTTCAATTGCAGGACCTGCTGGGTATGAGCGAAGACCTGAGGCGGCTGGATCCGCATGAAGAGCGCATTAACAATCCCGCAGACCCGAATCATTACTGGAATTACCGCATGCATCTTACGCTTGAACAATTGGTCAAAGAAAGTGGTTATAACAACGAATTGCGTAGCTACATACACAAGAGTGGCCGCGCTTAATTGCCTAAAGGTTCACATGAGAAAAAAGGAACCGCTTCGAAAGGAGCGGTTTTTATTTTTGGCGAATGGTATAAAATAACGTCTTTCGGTAAGCCCGGCACCTCCTTCACCAGAGCCATTTCAATGGATTACTTTTGCACCGGTTTTTTATTTTTCCATTCATTTCTCTCCCTTCCATGAAGCTACATTTTCAGGCGCACCAACTTCCTTTTCATCACCCGTTTACCATTTCCAAGGGTACAAAAACGCACCAGCCCACTATGGCGGTTCGGCTCGATCATTTGGGATATTCCGGGTATGGCGAGGCTCCTGCCATTTCCTATTATAATATTACCGTGGAAAGAATGGAGCTGGAGCTGCAGCGTAAAAAGATGTTTGTTGAAAAATTTGCTTTTACCGAACCGGAACGCTACTGGCATTACCTGCACCACCTGATGCCCGCCAACCCCTTTCTGGTTTGTGCATTGGACATAGCAGGCTGGGATCTGTACGGCCAAATGAAAGGACAACCCCTTTCCAGTTTGTGGCAACTCCAGCCCCTGCAACAGTTGCCCCAAACCAGTTTTACCATAGGTCTCGATACACCCGAAAAAATGGTGGAAAAAGTTCGGGAACATCCCTGGCCGGTGTATAAAATAAAACTGGGAACCGACCAGGACCTTACCATTATGGAAGCTATCCGGGCCAGCACCAACGCTACCCTACGGGTAGATGCAAACGCGGCCTGGACTGCGGAAGAGGCCTTAGAAAAAATTAAAGTGCTGGCACAAATGGGCGTGGAGTTGGTAGAGCAGCCCCTGGCAAAAGACGATTGGGAAGGCAGCCGACTGCTGCGGTCAGAATCGCCATTGCCCATATTTGCCGATGAAAGTTGTGTGGGCGAAAAAGATGTTGCTGCATGTGCACCCTTTTTTCATGGCATTAATATTAAGCTCACCAAATGCAGCGGCATTACACCCGCCTTGCGCATGATAGGAGAGGCGAGAAACCTGGGGCTGCAGGTAATGCTGGGCAGTATGAACGAAAGCACCATTGGTACTGCTGCCTTGGCGCACCTGGCACCCCTGGCCCAATATCTAGATGCAGATGGCCCCCTTTTATTGGCCGAAGACCTGGCCTCTGGTATAAGTTATGAAAATGGATTTTTATATCCTGCCGATACACCGGGTTTAGGACTTTCCAACTGCCGTTTGTAGCGTAATATAATTGTGGAATCCATTAACCAAAATATCCAAAAACAAGGCTCATATTGTTGAGTATACGAATGGTGCTGCACAATTCGTTTTAGTATCAATGCCGTACGCCAACCTGAGCAGGCGGCCCCAAATTTGCTTAAGCCTTAAAAATAGATTATGAAAGGGTTTGGATTGGTCCTCTTTTTAATGCTCCTTTTTTTTAACGGTCATGCACAGTGGCAAATTGGTGTTGCCGGTGGCCTTTCCCAATACCGCGGCGACCTTATTGATCGTTTTTACACCCATTCCATGTCGAAGCCTGCTTTTGGGGTACATGTTAAATACGAACTGACGCCGCGGCTCATTTTGCGGGGCGCATTTAATGCAGGCAAAGTTGTAGGTGCCGATAGCCTGATGAAAGATGTAAGCCTTAGCTTTCGCAACCTTAGCTTTCAAACCAAAATCACCGAATTCAGTGCAGTAGCCGAGTTGCATGCGTTCCGGCTCGATGAAAAGCGCTGGTCGCCTTATGTATTTGGCGGCCTCGCCGTATTCCATTACGATCCTTATACATTTGATACAACCGGCCGCAAAATCTTTTTACAACCCCTGGGCACCGAAGGGCAGGGCATTCCGGGTTATCCCGAACGGTCGTTGTACAGCCGCACCCAACTGGCACTGCCTTTTGGCGGCGGCATCCGTTTCGATGTATCGGACCGGCTCACAATTGGCGCCGAACTGGGCTTTAGAAAACTGTTCACCGACTACCTCGATGATGTAAGTACCAATTATGCCGATGCACAGGATCTGTTGCTGGCGCGGGGTCCCGATGCAGTCTCCCTTGCCTATAGGGCGGATGAACTGCCGGGAGGTTTTCAAAATTATCCCGACAAAGGATCGCAACGCGGCGGCGCCAGCGTGAACGACATTTATTATATGGCGCAATTCCAGATTAACTACCGCTTTGGCGCCGGTGGGTTTTTTAAAGGTGGCAATGGCGGCGGAAGCCGCAAAGGACGCTATGGCTGTCCGCCCAACCCGATGTAAATGCTTGCGATTATAAAAAGGGCGTGACTGCAAATTGCAATCACGCCCTTTTTTATGTTGGGGTTTTCTGTTCTTGTATTGGTGTACAAAAAATTTCAGCGTCGATCTTACAAATCAACCAATGCAGTGAAGCCCAACGTATTGGTCTTACTTTTTTCAATGCCCTTTTTAAAATAAACGCCGACAGTTACTCCCTGGCCTCTGAAAATTTCTTGCGGCGGAGCTAATCGAAAGCCGGCCCTTACAATCGGGCCATAAGTGGAGCCATTGAAATCGGAGGTTTCGCTTGCCTGGATGATTGTTTTGTGGTACCCAAAGCCGGCTCCAAAGTAGGCGCCATACATCGATTCGTTGTCGGGTTTTGATTTGGCCCCTATATTATAATCAATCACCATCGGCAAATCGTACGAAAAGGAAATGCCTGCGTCGTTTCCGTTCAGATCCGATGAAAGGCCAACGCCTATACCCAGAGGCGTGCCGATGGTAACCGAATTATTTTCACCTGACGCAACAATGAGCCTGGGGAAATAAGAAAAGGCAGTTTGGATCATCGAAAACTCCGACTTTTTACCAGAAAGGAGTGCAATGTTTCCACCGTAGCTATGCATGAGGCTTTGGGAAAAGGCTGCTGTAGAAGTGCCAATTAAAAAAGTTGCCAACAAAATTCTTTTAAGCATGTTGTTTTGGTTGTGCAGTTTTGATTAAAATGCATTAAGGCACAAAAATAAACAAAAACAAACAAGCCCATCAATAAGGCTTTTTTGTCAATGCATTAGTATTTGAAATGACCCGCGTCAGGCCCGGTTTGTCTTGGCGCTGTACCTTTGCCCCCAATCATTATGGCGTATAAAAATCAAAAAGAATTTATTGATGCCCTGGAACGGGCAGGAGAGTTGGTACGTATTAAAGAATACGTGGATCCCAAACTTGAAATTGCAGAAATCACCGACCGGGTTTCAAAAATACCAGGTGGCGGTAAAGCCTTGCTTTTTGAAAATACCGGCTATCCTTTCCCTGTTTTGATGAATGCATATGGCTCTGAACGACGGGTGTGCATGGCCCTTGGAGTGGCAGAACTTGATGATGTGGCAAAGGAAATCGTAGGCTTGTTTCACATGCTTTCCGCACCCAAGGAGGGCATTTTGGATAAATTAAAAATGCTGCCCGAGCTGGGCAAATTTGCCTCTTGGATGCCAAAGGTGCGCAGCGGCCGCGGCGAATGCCAGCAGGTGGTGCTTACCGGCGATCAGGCCGACATTACAAAGCTGCCCGTAATTACCTGTTGGCCCAAAGACGGGGGGCCGTTTGTAACCCTGCCTGTGATTCATACCAAGGAACCCAACAGCGGTGCCCGCAATGTAGGCATGTACCGGATGCAGGTGTTTGGTCCGCAGCTAACCGGCATGCACTGGCACAAACACAAGGTTTCGGCAAAACATTTTAGCGAATATAAAAAGCTGGGAAAACGCATGCCGGTGGCAGTTGCCCTCGGCGGCGATCCTGCTTATGCCTATAGCGCCACCGCACCACTCCCCGAAAATGTGGACGAATACATGCTGGCGGGTTTCCTCCGGAAGAAAAAAGTGGAACTGGTCAAGTGCATTACCCAACCCGACATTGAAGTGCCTGCCGATGCCGATTTTATAATTGAAGGTTATGTAGATCCTGCCGATGAACTGATTTGGGAAGGGCCATTTGGCGACCATACAGGTTATTACTCGCTGCCCGATTGGTATCCACGCTTTCACATAACCGCCATTACGCACCGGAAAGATGCGGTGTACCCGGCAACCATTGTAGGCATTCCGCCGCAGGAAGATGCCTGGCTTATTAAAGCATCCGAACGTATTTTTCTGGCGCCTATGAAAATGACCATGGTTCCGGAAATCGTGGATATGGACATGCCAGTGGAAGGGGTGGCCCACAACCTGGTAATTGCCCAGATCGATAAAAGCTATGCAGGCCAGGGACAGAAAGTAATGAATGCCATGTGGGGTGCCGGCCAGATGATGTTCAATAAAATACTGGTGGTGGCCGATCAGGGCGTAAAGATTCAGGACTACGAAGCACTGGCGCAATATGTTTTCAAAAACCTGAACCCGGCTACCGATATCTCCATTGCCCAGGGCCCGATGGATGTGCTGGACCATAGCTGCAGCAAACTGGGTTTTGGGGGCAAAATGGGCATTGATGGAACGGCAAAATCTGAAGAAGAAATAGCGGATGATGCGATGGCCATGGAAGAAGGGTTTTGGAACATGGATTTTCTGAACAGCTTTTCGGAGATCACTGCGTACAATGCTTCGCTGTTGCCTAAAGGCATACCCGTGTTGTTTGTATCGGTGGAAAAAACAAAACCCAACCAGGTTCGGGAGCTGCACGACGCCATTTGCAGCCATGCGGATGCCGAAGGATTAAAAATGATCCTTTACGTAGAGCATACCGTAGACCCGCAGGACCTGGGGGTAGCGCTTTGGCGTTTTTGCAACAATATGGACCCGCGCCGGGATTTTAACCTGGTGCAACGCCCCTCGCAAACCCAACAGGGAAAAAAGTTTTCCTGCATGGGCCTGGACGGAACCCGTAAAACAAAAGAGCTGGATAATTTTCAGCGCGACTGGCCCAACATCATTGTAGCCAGCGATGAAACGATTACAGCTGTTGATGGAAAATGGAATCGGTTAGGGTTAGGGGCATTTTTGCCTTCGCCCTCCCTCAAATTTAAACACCAGATGTATGGCGATGAGGCTGTGGTTAATTAACCTGGCTTGAATATTATGTAATGCAAAATGGGTCCGTTGGCAGCGGGCCCATTTGTTCTTTTTACTTAAATTACTGGGTAATCCGTTTTATTCAGATCAATGTGCTTTTTAAAAAACGAAAACCTTTATAATGAAAAAGATCCTCTCGGGTTTGCTGGTGGTTTTGGGGCTGGCGGCAGGTGCGCAAAACAGCGCAACGCAAACCCTTTTGTGGCGGGTTAGTGGCAATGGGTTGACCAACCCTTCGTACGTGTTTGGTACCATTCATATGATCTGTGCCGATGACATCCAGTTGAGCGATAGCCTGGTAAGTGCCATTGGCCGCAGCAACCAGGTGTACCTGGAGCTGGATATGGATAACCTTTTTGAAATGATGGGCGCCATGCGCAAAATGAAAATGCGGGGTGACACAACCCTGGCCGACCTGCTTTCCGCCGATGACTATGCCCAGGTAAAAGAGTTTTTCAAGAACAACCGAAGCCCCATACCGTTTTCCATGCTGGAAACCTTTAAGCCCATGCTGGCTGCAAGCACCCTGATGGAATCGGCCCTTACCTGCAACAATGCCATTGCCATGGAGCAACTGGTGATGAAAGAAGCAAAAAAGAACCGTAAAGACGTGAAAGGACTGGAATCGATGGCCTACCAGCTGAGTATTTTTGACAGCATACCTTATAAGCTGCAGGCCGAGCAACTGGCTGCTTATGTAAAGAAAAACCATTCGCCGGAGGACACCCAGAAAGAGTTTGCCGAGCTGGCAAAAGCCTACCGCATGCAGGACCTGAAAAAAATGGAACAGTTAACCGTAGAAGAAGATATGGGCATGGCGCATTTTACCGACCTGCTGCTGTACAACCGGAACCATAACTGGGTAACAAAAATGCAAGGCATTATGAAAAGCAACCCTGCTGTTTTTGCGGTAGGAGCTGGGCACCTGCCGGGCGACAAAGGCGTATTGAGCCTGCTGCGGAAAATGGGCTATAAAGTAGAGCCGGTGGAAAACAAAATGGATAAAAAGCTGACGAGAGAAATGTAGCGTTGTAAGTTTACCTGTCAGGATAAATAAATAAGTAAGGGTTTTATGAGTAACCGGATGGCATACAACCGGCACTACATAAAACCCTTTTTATTATGTCTATGATCGTGGGCTGCTCTGCAACCCGTGAACTAGCTTAAAACTGCTCCAGTCCGGAGAAAAAGAATGATCCTTCGATTTGTGCATTCTCGTCGCTGTCGCTTCCGTGAACTGCATTTTCGCCCACAGAAGTTGCAAACATTTTGCGGATGGTGCCTTCATCTGCCTGTGCAGGGTTGGTTGCACCGATGAGGGTACGGAAGTCAGCCACTGCATTTTCTTTTTCCAAAATGGCGGCAATGATCACCCCGCTGCTCATAAACTGCACCAGCTCGCCATAAAAAGGACGCTCTTTGTGCACTTCGTAAAACTGGCCGGCCTTTTTTTCGGTCAGCTTGGTTTGCTTTAAAGCTACCACCCGGAAACCGGCTTTAATAATTTTATCCAGGATGGCTCCGGCATGTCCGTTACGCATGGCATCGGGCTTAATCATGGTGAAAGTTCTGTTGCTCATAGTGTGTTTTTTGCGCCGCGAAGATAGGGAGGGAAGTCGGAAGTCAGAAGACGGATGTCGGAAGACTTCGCGCCATTATCAGCACTTCTTCTGACTTCGGTCTTTGGTCTTCTGACTTTTCCGTAGGTTTGCGGCCTGTTTATGCAGCCGATACAAGAAATTTTTCCGCTTTTAGCGCAGCCCCGCCAGGTAGTGGTAACCATGCACCAGAAGCCAGATGCCGATGCTATGGGGTCGGTGCTGGGATTACAGCATTTTTTGGTGCAACTGGGCCACCTCGTGCAGGTGGTTTCGCCCACCAACTGGGCCCGCTGGCTCGATTGGATGCCGGGTGTGGATGCCGTATTGGATTACGAATTGCACCGCACCAAATCGGACGAATTTTTGGAGGCTGCCGAATGGATTTTTTGCCTCGACTTCAACCACCTGGCCCGCACCAAAAGCATGGGCAAAAAACTGGCGGAAGTGCCAGCGCAAAAAATTCTGATCGACCACCACGAGCAGCCCGACGCTGCTTCATTTGCCTACGGCATTTCCAGCCCCGGCAAAAGCAGCACCTGCGAAATGGTGTACGACCTTATAGTAGCTGCGGGCCATCGCGATAAAATAAACAAGCCGGTTGCCGAATGCCTGTATGCAGGAGTAGTAGCCGATACAGGCTCGTTCCGCTTTTCTTCTACCGGTGCCTCCGTGCACCACATGGTGGCCTACCTGAAAGAAATGGGCCTGGAGCATGCCCGGGTGCACGAATCCCTGTTCGATAACTTTTTGGAAAACAGGCTTCGTTTTCTGGGCCACATCCTTACCAACAGGATGGAGGTAGATTATTTAAACAATACCGCACTGGTGTATATTACCCGCCAAGACCTCTACAAATACGACATTAAAACCGGCGATACAGAGGGCATCGTCAATTACCCGCTTTCCATACAGGGCATCAAGCTGGTAGGGTTTGTGGTAGACCGCGACGAGCTGCGCAAATGGAGCTTCCGAAGCAAAGGTGCCTTCGACTGCAATACATTTGCCCGCACATATTTTAATGGCGGCGGCCATTACAATGCTGCCGGCGGACACGACAACGAGTCGCTGGAAAAAACCATCCAGTCGTTTAAAAAAGCAATCAGCGAAAACGAACATCTTTTACAATAAAACAATCACTTCCAATGCAATTTTCCAGACAGCTTTTGTGCGTGGCGGCTGCCGGCCTGGCGCTTACAGCCTGCAACCAGGTTGAATATAAAAAAACGGCAGGCGGTATGCCTTACCAGGTTTTTTCCAGCAACAAAGGCGATAGTGTAAAACCCGGTAGCATCATTAAGATCAGCTATAAGCAAATGATCAACGACAGCACCGTTTTTCCTCCCGCCGGGCAGCCCGCAACGCCCATTTACTTCCAGGTGAGTGGTGAAAGCCAGCCTTACGATATTTCGGAAGTGCTGACCCTGCTGAAAGAAGGCGACAGCGCTTATGCCGTACAACTGGTGGATACATTTATGGCCCGCCAGGCACGCAACCCGCAGGCCCAACCGCTGCCTGCCGAGTTGAAAAAAGGTGACAAACTTATTACTTCCCTGAAAGTGCAGCGGGTATTTTCCTCGCCGGATGAAGCACAGGCCGACGAAGCCAAAGAAAGAGAATTGGCATTCAAAAGCAACAAAACCATCCAGGACCAACTGGCCATCGACGATAAATCTTTGCAGGCATACCTTTCCAAAAACAGCATCCAGGCCAAGAAAGTAGGACTGGGTACTTACGTACAGGTTTTGCAGCCAGGCAGTGGCCCGCAAATTACCGAGGGCAAGGGGGTAAGCCTGATGTACAAAGGCCAGACGCAGGAAGGGGTAGTATTTGATACCAACATGGACAATTCCTTCAAGCATACAGATCCGCTGACGTTTGTAGTAGGCGCCAGCCCCATGATCAAAGGTTTTGCAGAAGGGGTAATTGGCCTGAGCAAAGGCGCCAAGGCACGCCTGTTTATTCCTTCGGCACTGGCTTACGGAGCTAATCCTCCTTCGCCAGATATTAAGCCAAATGAAAACCTGATTTTCGATATTGAAGTGTTGGATGTAAACGATGGTGCGCCGACGGCAAATGCACCCGGTTCGCCGACCAATGGCGGAAGTCAACGATAATTAATCAGCACATATATTAATTAATGCAATTTTACGGCTCATCATACGATGAGCCGTTTTTATTCCTATGATATTGCCCGTTTTTAATCCCAACTAATTGCATGCAATTTTCATTGGGCATCAATGTCTTTTTAAAATTGCAAACCCATCCGTCCTTTGAAAATCTATACCATTGTATCTATAAATGCCCGGTATGTGCAGATTGAACAAGAGCATCCAACAGGTGCTCTTTTTTTTATGCAATTGGGAAGTGGTGTAACATTAACGAATGGCGTGCAGGAAATAATTTACCTGCAAAACCAAAACAATTAGGATACTGTTGCTGTTGGCCTTATCCATTACCGCCGGAATATTGCACGCCCAAAAAAGCCCAAAATTTACTTATCTGGTTTTAAAGTTTGTCGGAGACCGGGATGATGAAGGAAAAAAGAATTTTATATAAATAGCACCAGAAATGCTGAATCATTATGCCAAAAAGCTTTACGACCTCATGCCATTCATAAATGAAAGGGTGGCAACGAAAAAACGAGGCCAATTACTATCCGGCCATAAGGGATAAAGCACAGGGTATCTATAATGATTTCGCCAACCAGTCGCAGGTGCTGCAATTTGTAAGCAAGGAAGGATGGGAACCGGTTCAAGTGGTACAGGAAATAAATTCTTAACCGGAAACAGAATTGGTTCAAAACAATTGGCAGGTTTATACAAAAATTACAACCCGCCCGGTATTTTATTTGCGCAAAGTGATTGAATAAATTGGCACATAATTGCTTACAAGCCATTTTTTAATGCCGCTACCAGCCGCACCGCCTGCACTGCCTCTTTAACATCGTGCACCCTCAATATCTGTGCTTCCTTTAAAAGGCTAACCGTATGTAAAACAGTAGTGCCATTCAGCGCTTCCTCGGCAGTGATGCCCAAGGTGCGATGCACCATGCCCTTACGGGAAATGCCCACCAGCAGCGGATGGCCCAGCTGTTGAAAATATTCAAGGCCGGCCATCAATTCAAAATTGTGGGCATTGGTTTTACCAAATCCAAAACCGGGATCAACGATAACATCGGTAATGCCCATTTGCTGCAATTGGGCAATGCGAAAGTTGAGGAAGTCAAAAACTTCCAGTACTACATTGTTGTAATGCGGGGCCTGCTGCATGTTTTGCGGATTGCCTTGCATGTGCATGAGCACATAGGGCACTTTAAGTTTGGCCACTGTTGGCAAAAGTGCCGCATCCAGCGAGCCGCCGCTGACATCGTTTACAATAGCGGCTCCTCGTTCCACTGCACCCAATGCTACGGTGGCATAAAATGTATCAACCGAAATTATTGCCTCAGGAAATTTTTGCGCCACTGCTTCAATAGCGGGCAACACCCGGTCGGCTTCTTCTTCTGCACCCACCCGCACTGCCCCCGGGCGGGTACTTTGGCCGCCCATATCCAGCATATGTGCACCCTGCTCCAGTAATGTTCCGGCTCTTTGAATTACAGCATCCAGGTGTGTTGCCCTGGAACCGGAAAAAAATGAATCAGGAGTAATATTTACAATACCCATGATGCGGGGCTGATCGAACGACAAAAGGCGGCCACGACAATTGATGCTGTTCATGCTGGAGGGTAAGTTTAGGGCAAGATACAGGTTGTACGGGCTTCCAACCCACCTAACAAAAAAGCGCCCGCCAAATAAATTCTACGCTTAATTTTAGCGCATGACAATAGAACAGCAGCAAACGGATACACAATACGACAGGGTGATCGGTAAATGCATGGATATTTTTTCCAAAAAAACCACCGACTACGGAACTGCATGGCGGGTGCTGCGGCCCATTTCCATAACCGACCAGATATATATAAAGGCGCAACGGATCCGGACCATCCAGGAAAAAGGATCGCAGCGGGTGCAAGATGATTTGGATGGTGAATTTATAGGCATCATTAATTATGCTGTTATAGGACTGATACAATTGGACCTGCCCGCAAATGCACCGGAAGACCTGGAGGTGGAGGAAACCATAGGTCGTTATACAGCCGTTATTGCTGCTGCCAGAAAGCTGATGCACGATAAGAACCACGACTATGGCGAAGCCTGGCGCAGCATGAGCCAGGAAAGTTTTGTAGACCTGATTTTAATGAAGCTGCACCGCATGCGCCAGATCATAGCCAATGGCGGTCAAACGCTGATCAGCGAAGGACTGGATGCCAACTATTACGACATTATCAATTATGCAGTTTTTGCCACCATTCTGCGGCAAAAACTTGCAGCATAAACCACATCATGGCCATCATCACCAACGTTTTCCGCTACCTCGTAGGCACCCTGTTTATCCTGTCGGGGATGGTAAAAGCCAACGATCCACTGGGGCTGAGTTATAAAATGCAGGAGTTCTTTGAAGTGTGGACGGCAGGTTTAGGCAGTTCAAACTTTTTTGCAAAGGCACCGCTGATATCCCTGCTGCATTACCTGCATGAACATACGCTTTTGTTATCTATTGTCATGATCACGCTGGAGATAGTAGCAGGTGTGGCCCTGGTTGTTGGCTGGCGGCGAAATGCCGTATTGCGGCTTTTATTGGTGCTGATCGTTTTCTTTACTTTTTTAACCGCCTATGCCTATGGCTCGGGTAAATTTAAAAACTGTGGTTGTTTTGGCGATTGCCTGCCCATTACTCCCCTTGCTTCTCTGGTTAAAGACATTGCGCTGCTGGTGATGATATTGGTGCTTTGGTGGGGCAGGAGGCATATCCGCCCATTGATGCGGCCAGCCCCGGCAGTTATGGCAGTGTTGGCTACCCTGGCAATAACCCTTTCGGTACAATGGTATGTGCTTCAATACCTGCCCTTTGCCGATTGCCTGCCCTTTAAAAAAGGCGCCAACATCAGCCAGCAAATGCAGATACCTGCGGGTGCCCGCCCCGATTCCTTTGCTATTAGGTTTGTGTATGAAAAGGAAGGTAAAAAGTATGAATTCGACGCATCCAAGCTCCCTTCCGACCTTGGCACCTATAAATATGTAAGCCGTGCCGATAAATTGGTGCGCAAGGGAAATGCAGAGCCACCCATTAAAGGTTTTGCCCTGACTGGTGTTTCGGGTGCCGACAGCACCACAGCCGTATTGTCGCTTCCGGAGGCATACCTACTTGTGGCAGAGCAATTGGATACAACGGGCCATGATTGGATGGGCGATTTTAAAGAGTTGCTGCAGGCAGCAGAAAAGCGCAATGTGCCCGTTTACGTTGCCACTTCGGCGCCGGTGCAACAACAGGCCAGAACACTTGCTGCTCATGGCCTTCCGCAAGTGCCCATTTTTTCGCTTGACTTTACGGCAGTACGTACTGCGGCCCGGACCAATCCAACAATATATCATTTAAAAGAAGGCACCATTCAAGCAAAATTTGGCAAGCGGCAAATAACAGCTGCTTTATAAATACAACGCCATTCATTGTTGCTCTATTTAATCGTTGCAAAAAATATTTTTATGAACCGCCTGCTCAGTGTACGAATGGCATTGAACATCATGATGGTTATTTTTTTCCTGATCCTGGTCTTTCACCTGCTGGTACTCACCGGCATTATTCCCTACGGCATTGTCTGGGGTGGGAGGCTCAAGAATGAGGAGCAAATGATGCGTTTCGAAATGGTTTCCCTTGTGGTGAATAGTGTTATGCTGTTTTTGGTTTTGGTAAAAGCAGGGGTGCTTAAATTGTCACTTCCCTATTGGTTTTTCCTGATTGCTTTTTGGGCCATGGCCGTATTGTTTTTATTAAATACAGTAGGCAACCTGTTATCAACAAACGTTTTTGAAAAAGCATTTTTTACCCCACTGACGTTGTTACTTTTTATATGCAGCCTGCGGCTGGCTTTAAGTAAAAATGAAAGCGCTTTGCAGATAGCGGCAACCACCCCAATACAATAAAATAAAACAGCACCATGCTCCGGTTTATCCTACACAAAATATTTTATGGGCTGCTGGTTTTGCTAGGCGTTGTGGCATTGGTGTTTGTACTTTTCCAGGGCTTTGGCGACCCGGCCCGGTTGGTGATGGGCCAAACAGGCGACATTGCCACGCAAGCTGCCATCAGGAAAGAACTGGCACTGGATGAACCCAAATGGAAACAGGCCCTTTTATACCTCAATGATGTTTCGCCACTGGCCATACACAGGGCTGAAACCATCGAGTCGAAGAATTTGAAAGGATTCTTTTTGGGTGGTGCCTATAAACTGGGCATTAAACTGCCTTATCTGCGCACTTCGTACCAAAGCCGTAAACCTGTTACCGAAGTGTTGCTCGAAGTTTTACCCGGAACCATAATGCTGGCCATTGCGGCCATGGCTATTGCCATTGTGCTGGGTATTCCGTTGGGTGTGCTGGCTGCCACCCGCAAAGGCACCTGGGTAGACACTACAGCACTGGCAACTTCCATTGTTGGCATATCGGCACCTTCTTTTTTTATGGGCATTGTGGTAGCGTATCTTTTTGGGTTTGTGTGGAGCCACTACACTGGCCTGCATTTAACAGGCAGCTGGTTTGATATTGATGTACAAACCGGTGAAAAAAGGCTAACCATGCAAAATGGAATTCTACCGGCCATAACCCTGGGAATAAGGCCCCTGGCTATTATTACACAGCTTACTCGCAGCTCCCTGCTCGATGTAATGCAGCAGGATTTTATGCGTACCGCCTACGCAAAAGGCCTGGGAAAGAGGCGGGTGATCTGGCATCATGGGGTACGCAATGCATTGAATCCTGTACTTACTGCAGTTACTGGTTGGTTTGCCGAGCTTTTGGCTGGTGCTTTTTTTATTGAATATATTTTTGGATGGCGGGGCATTGGCAAGGTTACCGTAGATGCCCTGGAAAAACTTGATTTCCCGGTAGTGATGGGGTCGGTATTAATAACGGCCACATTTTTTATTGTAGTCAATATAATTGCCGACATATTATATGGCGTGCTTGACCCAAGGGTACGGCTGAAATAAATAATTCCTGAATTGTGCAGTAAACTTACCGGCAACAAATATTAAGCTTATCCACAAAGGGGGCATAATGGAAAAGGGCTGTGGTGATAAACATTTGGGTTAATAAAAAGAGGCAAACCCTGATACTTATCATGTTTCTAAAAGACTTTAAATAGGTAACTTTATAATGTTACCTTATTGCTTGCCTTAAATCCTTTGCCATGACCTGTTTAACCAAAATCCTGGATGCAAAATATCCACAGTTCAACACCACAACTCCCGAGCATTTGCTTACCGATGCGTTGTACCAAATGTGTTGCGAAAATGTTGAGTACCTGATTGTTTTGGAAGCCGACCAATTCATTGGTTTACTTTCGGAGCACGACATTACCCAGAAAATTTTAACTGCCGATAAACCCCTCAACCGGCTGCGGGTAGGAGACCTGATGAACCGTAATTTGCCGGTGGCCAGTGCTACCGATTCTATTGATTATACCATGCAGTTGCTTGACCGCTACAATACCCGCTACCTTGCCATTTATGATGGTTTGGAATTTAAAGGCGTGGTTTCAGAAACCGACCTGCTTAAAAGTGCAATTGACCAGTTTCAGTTGATAACGGTAGCTGAAGAGCGGGCTTATCCCTGGAATTATTGAATCACCACTTCGTTTATTTCGTTTGATTTCAAAGCTTCGTTAACGCGAAGCTTTATTGTTTCTTTTTGGTATTGAAGCTCTTGCTTGAGTGGTGCTACATTGGTAGTGATATACAGCGTCCGGTTTACGATCTTAATTCGGTCGGTGTATTTGGCAATGGTTTTACCCATTAATTTCTCCCATACTTCCTCCAGTTGCAAAGCCTGCATGTCGCCTTTCAAGCGGCTGCTTTGCAAAAATTTTTGAATGGCATCTCCCAACGAATACTGGCCCATAATCAAATGTACCTTTTTACCTTTTCAAAGCAAATAAAACAACGCTACCGAAGTCCCCAAATTCCTTTCATGAGTTTATGTTTGCCCCTTAAAAGTGCGATCATTGCTTCTGAAATAAGGCAACTGCAAGCCCTCCGAAATAATTACGGCCAGGGGCTGCATTGTAATAGCGCCCTCCGAATGCATTGAGATCGTTGCCCAGGCTATACTGTTGGTCCAGCAGATTTTCTACCCCGGCAAAACAACGCAACTCCGACCCTGCACCTAAAGCAAAAGTTCGCTGCACCTGCACGCCCAATAAATGAAAGCTTTTAGCGGTGGCGGTATTGGCATCATTGAGGGGGGTGCTTCCGCTATACATATAATTGGCAAAAAATGCCCAGTCTGCTACCCGCCAGTCAATACCGGAAGCAATAGTAAGTGGTGCAATTCCGGGCAGTTTGTTGCCACTGAAATCATTTTGGAGGGGCTTAAAATCGCGGTACCGAAAATCGAACAGGGTAGCACTCAGCCATGCGGTGCTGTTGTTTTTGGGCAATTGGCGCAACCGGTATTGCAACATGCTTTCAACACCTAACTGGGCCGTTTTACCGCTGTTGAGATAAAAATCGCCCCCTGCTGCATCGCGGCGTTGAACAATGGTATTTTGGAGCGAAAAATAAAACAGGTTTACATCAAAAGAAAAGCGGCCTGCCGAACCCCGGGCGCCTATATCGTAATTCGTTCCGCTTTCGGGATCGAGCCCGGTGTTGATGGCACCGCCTGTAGGCAACAACTCGCTTAGGGTAGGAGGAGAAAACCCCCGGGAAATACTGGAATAAAAACTTACCTGCTCCAGGCGGTATAACAATGCCAAGCGTCCGGCAAGCTCCTGGTTAAAATTGCGGGTTTGGTTGCCTGCCGTTTGCGGCTGCGACCTTCGGTACCTGATATTCAGGCTGTTTACCGATAATCCGCCGGTGATTTGCCACCGCGCCAATCCCATCGTTGCCTGGGCAAAATAAAGCGCCTGCGTAGTTTTTACCGCATCCGAATAGCGCAGTGAGTCGGCCCTGCCGCCCACATTTTTAGAGTTGGTAACAGCGCCCCAACCAGCCTGCACCTCGGCACCGGCCTGCAGCAATAATGAGGCAGATGCTAATTGCGGTTGCAAGGAAAAAATAGTGCGTGCCCCGGTGTGTGGTTCCAGGCTTTCATCGTATCCGCGTAGGTTGGGATTGGTTAATTGTGTGGCTGCTCCATACACAACCGTTTTATTTTTAAGGATGGGGGAAAGCTCCTGCTCCAGCGAAGCACCGGCCAGTAAAGTTTGTTGCCTTATGGCGGCGGCGGCGGCTGCCGAACCCGGACGGGCAGCTTTTGCATTAGCTTTATATTCTGCCTCGGTAAGCGCACCCGGGGTTTTATATTCCAGGTTGCTGTATAAAAAAGAGGTTTTCAGCAGGCTTTTCTCCCCGAGACGAAAATGGCCGCTCCAATCTGCAACCGTTCGCTTCAGGGCGCTATGGTCGCGGTAGCCGTCGCTTTGCTGGTGCTGTACCTGAAACCGGTTCAAACTGTTGTCGGAGGATGTAGTTAATGCAGTTTGAGCCTGGTGGGTGCCGAATGAGCGGATGGTGTACGCTGCCTCTACACCAGATGAAGCACGGGGGGACATACTTTCCAGGAGCAATACGCCTCCTGTTCCTGCACCGTAAAGGCTGCTTCCCGGGCCTTTGATCACCTCCATTTGGTGCACATTATAAAAACCAAGGTTATTCAGGTAGGTGGTACCTCCGGGAAGGGTAAAGGGTAAATCGTTGTAATACACTTTTACATTGCGCACCCCAAATGGCGACCGCAACGAGCTGCCCCTGATATTGAACCGGTAGGAGCCCGGCGACCGCTCCTCCATCCGGATGCCCGGTGCTGCATTAACGGCAGCTACCAGCGAAAGGGGTGCAAACCTGGAAAGTGCACCCTGGCCTATTACCTGCACCGCAGCCGGCACATCGCGCAGCCGTCGCCCCTGCTCATAAGCCTGCACCACCACTTCCTGAAGTTCGGCCGACGGAAGGGTATCCGTTTGCTGGGCATTAGCGCCGCTTGTGCCCAGGACAAAACCAACAACGATCAAAAACGCTTTATGATAACTGTACATTTTTTTGAAATAAAGGGTGACTTCACAAACAACATTGGGCCAGCAATGGTTGAACAAAAAAAGAGCTGGCACAAAAGTGGCAAGAAAGGTATTGGACAATATTTTTTAAACCCAAAATTTTTTGTGTATGCCAGGTAGAGGAGATAATAACAAAAGTGGAAGCGCCGGCCGCGGTGGCAGCAATCAAAGCAACCAGCCATTTGGGTCGGCAGAACAAAAAGGCAAGTCAAACCATAAAAAAAATGCTTCTGGCGGAAAGCCTTCCGAGCAGCAGGAACGTTCGCAGGACCAATCGGCCAACAGGAACACCAGCACCGGAAAAGACGCTTAACCAATTAAACTGCCCAAGGGCAGTTTTTTAATTTTATGCTTAACGCCCAAGAAAGGGCAAAAGTTTGTTTTTATTTGGTACTAATTTTTATGGCGCTCCTTTTCTTTTTAATAATATAAAAAGCTACATCGTACATTGAAAATTGTTGCTATTTCCGACTCGCATTGCCGCCATCATTCCATCAAACTGCCCAAAGGGGATGTGCTGGTACATGCAGGGGATGTTAGTTCCAGGGGATTGAAGGCGGAAGTACAAGATTTTCTGCAATGGTTTGCCGCACAACCTTTCCAGCATAAAATTTTTATTGCAGGCAACCACGATTTCTTTTTTGAAAAAAGCTCCAAGACAACCATTGCATCCCAATTGCCGGAAGGGATTCATTACCTAAACGACAGTGGCATTGCAATTGACGGCGTTCAGTTTTGGGGATCGCCGGTTACGCCATTTTTTCACAACTGGGCTTTCAATCGCCAAAGAGGTTCCGCATTGCGCAAACATTGGGATATGGTACCTGAGGGCACCGACGTGCTCATCACCCACGGCCCGCCGTTTGGCATTCTGGACCAGGTGCTCAATGGCCGGAACAATGGCGACAAGGACCTCCTGCCTTGCCTGGAAAGGGTACAACCAAAAGTGCACCTGTTTGGGCATATACATGAATCGTACGGCAAATACCAACGCAACGGAACACGGTTTTTTAACTGCAGCCAATTGAATGAATCGTATGAATTGGTAAATAAACCTTTTGTGGTGGAAGTGGTGCCAAAGGCGCAATAAATATGGATAGCTAATAGTATGCTTCCGTAAGGGTAAGGCAATGATCCAGAAGTTTTCAATTCAATTTTTATCTAATTTCTTCCGTTCTAATATGGCCAACAAAGCACCAACTTTTGAACAACAGACCTCCCTTTGTATCCCTTAATCTTTATTGATTTATATAGCAGGGCTTACTTTATTTAAGCATAGTTTTTAGCTTCATTATATATTTGCGTAATATCCATCATGTGTATTAAGATAGTTTTTAAACTTTTTTAGTACCCTGTTCCATTGGATGGACTTTAAAATGTGTAGCGCACTATTGTTTGTAAACTGCCTACATCATTTTTGGTTCAATACTCTCGACTGCTGCCAAAACTTTTTAGTCTTTAACAATGAGAGTAGACCAGCTTACATTTACCCGTTTTATTGCGGCAGTCCTTGTAATACTTTTCCACCACTATCGGTTTTTGCCGATGATGCACTACACCAATGTTTTTGTTAGCTACTTTTTTGTGCTATCTGGCTTTGTGCTGGCTGTTTCACAAAAAAGCAGGTATCAGCACAAAGAAGATTATCTGTTGTTTTACACTGCCCGGGCTTCGCGGATTTTTCCCCTGTTTTTACTTGCTACCTTACTTGCGGTGCTAACCGGAATGAATGCTGAATTGGCCGGGCCTTTCAACCTGTTTTTAAATATTACCGGGCTGCAATCATTTTTTCCTGGCCGGGTCATGAGCTATAATTACCCTTCTTGGTCCATTTCGGTAGAACTATTTTTTTACCTGTGTTTTCCTTTCCTGGTGCGCTTTGTGTATAATAAGTTATCGCTAAAAAAAGTATTGGGAGTAGGTTTGGCGCTGTGGGCAGTAACTCAGGTTGCAGTGCTTTATTTATATGAAATCGAAAAGCTTCAACCCTCCTCCACAAAGCTGCACGACTTTTTGTTTTATTTTCCACTCTTGCACCTGAATCAATTTGTGGCCGGAAATATTTTGGGTTTGCTATTTCTGCGGTTCCACAAAAAATGGACAAAAAATTACGACCTACACCTGGTAGTATTAAGCATGGCCCTTTTAGGATACTTAAATTTTTTCAGGCCCCGTTTTGACCTTTTTGACCACAACGGCCTGCTCATTTTTCTTTTTGCGCCATTCATTTTATTGTTGGCGCTCAACACGGGAAAAATATCCAAAATTTTTGCCGCCCGGCCTTTAATAATTCTTGGAGAAGTTTCTTTTGGCCTGTATTTATTAGCCGAACCATTGCTTAAAGGAATGGAAACAGTAGCACAAACATCTTCCTGGGGCACCAAACCTTATTTTCATTTTGCCTTAATAATTATCCTGATCATCGCTACCCTTGTTTATTTCTTTTTTGAAAAGCCACTGCAGCAGGTACTAAAAAACTTCTTCCGCAAAATGATTGGACCCGTAAAAACCGTGCAACCACTGTCAAAGCCAGTTATTATAAAACTGGAGTCTTCAAAAAAGAAAGTATTTCAAGAACAGGATTAAGGAATTATTCGCCTGATGGGTAAACCACCATACAAAAGAAAGCGCCTTGTAACAATGTACAAGGCGCTTTTTAAAGGGTGCCCGAGATCGGAATCGAACCGATACACCATTGCTGGCGGCAGATTTTGAGTCTGCTGCGTCTACCAGTTCCGCCACCCGGGCGATGGGTTGCAATATTAGGATATTCCTGCCAATTGATGTTGCAACCGTTCCAAATATTTTTTCCGGAAATAATAATCCTTTACTTGCAACAGCTCTTTTTCGGTAGTAACACCGTCCTGATAATTTGCCACAATTTCCGCCACAGGTTCGAATAGCTCATGTTCCAATGTTTTTAATTGCTGTGCCACCGCTTCTTTCGCGGCCCCGTCGGGCTCCATGCTTGCATCGGCAATGGCTTCATTTATTTCCAGCATTTCCATTAAAAAATCTGGTGAAAGGGCATACTTTTCAGCGTCGGCCAACAGCCCTTTTTGCTGCAATACATACCGGATGGTTTCTTCGCGGTGGCTCAAGGTTTTAAACGCTTTGTTCAATTGCGCTGTAGCATCCAGCGATCCCCGCTGCTCTGCTGCCGATGCAGTAGCAAAATAATCGGGATGATGCTTGCGGCTCATCTCCAGGTATTTTGTACGCAGGGCTTTTTTATCCACTTGCAATTGTACCGGCAAATCAAAAAGCTCAAAGTATTCCATGCTGTAATATTCCGGAGCAAAAATAACCTATTCCATCTGCAATAGGGCAGGTTGCCAACCGTACCGCATATCCGCTTAACTTTAATTCATGACCATCGGACTGATCAAAGAAGGTAAAGTGCCTGCCGATAACCGCGTTGCCTTAACCCCGAGCCAATGCCGGTGGCTTGTTAAAAAATTTCCCGGCCTCAACATCCGGGTACAAAGCTGCAACACTAGATGTTTTAGCGACCGCGAATACCAGGCCTGCGGCATTACCGTTACATCAGATGTCAGCGATTGCGACATTTTGCTGGGCATAAAGGAGGTGACCGTGCAGCAATTGGTAGCGGGTAAAACCTACCTGTTTTTTTCACATACAAAAAAGCAACAACCCCACAACCAAAAGTTGTTGCAGGCAATAATAGCGCATAAAATAACCCTCATTGATTTTGAATGCCTGGAACATGCCGATGGGCAGCGCATCATTGGCTTTGGCTTTTTTGCAGGCGTAGTTGGTGCACACAATGGCGTAATGGTGTATGGCAAGCGCACCAATAGTTTTGAGCTGGAGCGGGTATACCGGCAGAAGAGTTTTCGCAGGCTGATCCATGCCTACTTTGGCTTGCATATCCCCAACATAAAGGTTGCCGTAACCGGCTCGGGACGGGTGGCTCATGGTGTGTTGGAGGTTATGAACCTGATGGGCATTATAGAGGTGGAAAAAGATGCGTATTGCAGCCGTTCCTTCGACTACCCGGTGTATGTGCACCTAAAAGGGGCCGACCTGTATGCACACAAAGAAACGGGAAGCTACAACCGCGAAGACTTTCACCACAATCCGCAAAACTACCGGTCGCTTTTCCCCGAATACCTGCCGCATACCGATATATTGTTGAATGGCGTTTACTGGGATATAAACGTTCCCCGTCTTTTTGAATTGGATGCAGTTAAGAGTCCCGGTTTCCGCATCTCTGTAATCTCAGATATCACCGACGATGAACACGGCTCTGTGCCCATAAACCTGGGCGACCAATCGATAGAAAACCCGGTGTATGGAGTAAGTAAAACCAGCCTCGAAAAAACCGAACCTTATGCCGAAGGTTCGGTTGATGTTATAGCGGTTGGAAATTTACCCAACGAATTGCCCCGCGATGCATCCCGGTATTTTGGTGAGCAATTGATAAAATATATTTTGCCCGACCTTATTGGCGGGGGCTTTGAAATTTTGGACCGGGCCACCATTGTTCGGAAGGGAATGCTTACAGAGAGATTTAATTACCTGCGCAGTTACGCAGAAGGGCCCACTAAAGTGTAACCTTATTGCAAAAAGATTTTCCTGTTTGCCTCAATCAGTGCAGGGAAACAGCATTTTAAAAGTGGCACCCACCCCAGGTTGGCCTTCTGCCCATATATACCCCTGGTGATTTTCCATTACCTTTCGGGCAATGGAAAGCCCGATGCCTGTTCCGGAATATTCAGACCGCCCATGCAGTCGTTGAAACAACTGAAAAATCCGGTCGGCATATTGCGGATCAAAGCCAATTCCATTGTCTTTAATGGAAATTAATTGAAAGCATTGGTTCACCACTTCGGCAGGAAGCGGGAAAGGTGCTTCGATGCCTGCCACCATTTTTGCCTTTATTTCAATGAGGGGCGGCACATCCTGCTTGCTGTATTTAATAGCATTGGCAATTAGGTTTTGAAACAATTGCAGCAACTGCCTGGAGTGGCCTTTTATCAGGGGCAAAGGCTCGGCAATGATGGTGGCTTTTTTCTCTTCAATAATTACTTCCAGGTCAGAGAGCACCTGTTTTAATTTCTTGTTCAGGTCTATCTCCTCTGTATGTGCCGGCATAGCGCTGATGTGGGAGTAGGAGAGCAGGTCTTCTACCAGCGAGGTCATGCGCTGCGTGGCATTTTGCATACGGGTAAACATGCCCATTTCCTGCTCTGTAAGGCGGTCTACAAGGCTGCTTTTTAACCGGTCAGAAAACACATGTATTTTCCGGATGGGCTCCTTTAGGTCATGCGAGGCGGCATGAGCAAATTCTTCCAAGTTGGTATTCGACCGCTTTAGTTCGTCCACCAGTTTTTCCAGCCGCAGCTGTGTTTTTTTCAGTTCCGAATAATCGGTAAATGTTACCAGTACCTCATCATGCACCTTTGTGCTTCTCAGGTCCAGGTACAGGTCGTGGCCGTCCACATTGTAATGTATATCCTTGCGAATGGTTTTGCCGGTGAGGTAGGTTTCCTTGTACATATGAAACACACCATTAGTAAGGTAACCGGGAAAAAAAACACTACCCAGGTTTCCTTTCAGCACTTCAGGTGTCTGTTTAACATATGAAGCAAAAGAAGGGTTGGTGATCACAAAAGTAAAATCCACCACTTCACCCGCAGCATCCTTTACAGGTGCAAAAGTGAACATGCCCGATTGTGAAGCATTAAATACGGCATGCATTCTTTCAGCAGCCTGCTCCAGTTGCAATTGTGCCGATTTAGTAACACTGATGTCTAAAAAAATGTTGACGAGGTGATCGCTGTCCATTTTTGATACCGACAATTCAATCCATTTACCTGCAGGCTCAAAATAATATTGCGTACTGAATGGCTCACCGGTTTCCAGTGTCTGCATCGACATGTGCTGTAATGGTGATTGCGCAATGTTGGGATCCAGCTCGGTAATGGTTTTATTCTGGTATTCTTCGGGCCTAAGCATCAGCAGTTGTTGGGCCGCCTCATTGGAAAGCACGGTTCTGCCATCTACAATTACTCCTTCGTCGTTTCTGATCACTTCGGTTATGGTAATACCTGCCGGGGAAAATTTCAATAAATTGTTGAGCATGGTTTCGCGTTCCTGCACTTGCCTGGTCTTTTCCTGCAATTGCAACGTTTGCTCTTCCAGTCGTTTTATGATCCTGTTTTCCTCGGTTCGGTCCTGTACCACGGTAAGCACGCCATTGCGCAGCCTGCACCGCATCACTTTGGCATATTTGTTCAATGCCGCATTATAAATGGAAGTATGCGATACTTCGCCTGTCAGGTAAACACGTACCATTTCGGCCTGCACCTTGCTTCGAAGGTTATCGTCGAGTGTGGGAGAGGCAGACAGGCGGAGCCCCGTAAATTTTTCCCGTGTTAATTGGAGGTAATTCAGCCCTTCGCTGTTGGCGTAAACAAACTCGAAATCTTCAATTGAATTTTGGGATGCATCCCAGATGGGAGTGGCCCAGATAACAGCCTGGGGCTGCACGTCGTATAATTCAGCAAATAGTAGGGGATCGTAAGGTGCCTGGTTCATGCAAATAAGTGCCACAATTTAGGCTGTTTTGATTTTGAGGCTGTTAAAAGTTAGGGCCCGATTGCCAGTGATATGCATTACCATTCGTTATTAAATGCTTAAATGCTGGTTGCTCCAGGTTATGGCTATGATGCAAATCCTGTGCACCACCAGGCTGGTCCGAGACCCTACTAAAATTTGGTAATTGCCCATTTTGACCGGTGTTGAATGGATACATACAAGACGCTAATGGGGCAAATGGTGAGCATTTTTTGTGGGCACCAAATCAGAGCATCTTTTTTTGATGGCTTTTTGCTACCTCCAAATTGGCAAAGGATTCGTGGCTGTCCCTGCTCCAATATCCCTGCTTTTGGCGTGGAACAGCTTTTGATACTTTCTTTAAAAAATACCATGAAACATTTATTTTTTCCCCTTGCCCTTGCAGTGGCTGCAGTTTCATTCACTGCCTGCAATGACAACAACGACAACCTGCAGGCTTCGGAGGTTCCTGCTGCGGTAATGTCTTCGTTTAACAGCAAATACACCAATGTTACCGATGCAGAGTGGGAAACAGAGGTACGTGATGGCGTTACCCTATATGAAGTGGATTTTAAAGCAAACAACAAAGAAATCAAAGCCCTGTTTGATGCCAATGGCGGACTTGTGGAAAGCAAAGGCGATTAAAGGTTAATAACAGGAAGGTTGGAAACGTGTTTTTTATCGCGACATGTAACTGTTGCAAACAAGGGCTTTAGCAAAAATAAAAACCCGGATTTCAATCGAATAGATTTAAACACCAATTACGGCACAGCTATTGAATATAAATAAGAAAAAATACCATGACACAGAATAACAAACAAACACTGAAGACAGTTGCATCGGTTTTAGCATTGGGCGCCGTGGTTGCGGGTATCGCCTATTATTTTAAAGACAACGAAAAAGTGCAACAAGCCTTAGGCAGTGCCAAAACAAAGGCCCAGGAAGGATTTGGAAGTGTAAAAGAAAGCATTACCCAATTGGCAGATACGGCTCAGAAAAAGTGGGCTCGTACCGTCTAACAGTGATACATAAAGCAAAAAAGCCCGCATTCTAGCGGGCTTTTTTGGCGATACACGTTCTCAGTTTTATTTAAATCGTTTATTAAAAAAGGGGTTCAAACTAAAGGGTATAAAAAATTGGCTAACAAAAAATCATGTTCCAATGCTTCAAATTTCAAATGGGGTACGGTCCATAAAATTGCACACCTTGCCAATAAAATAAGAATAACAAGCATGCTGTAGTTTATATACAATTGACCTTAAACTTATGATCGAAGGCAAGGATTAGTTAGTACCCAAACAACATTTTTATTTTATCAGAAGAAGATCTCGCAGTTCATTCATTTTCCTTGGATAGAAATAAAAAAGCAAAATAGAGTGGAAGATGTAGGCAAAAAATAACCCATTAGATGATGGGTTATTTTTTAAAATGTTGCTTTAGCATTCATGTGTTTCACAGGACTGAAACCCATGCCTGGCCTGTGTCTGGGTCGGGATGACTGGATTCGAACCAGCGGCCTCTTCGTCCCGAACGAAGCGCGCTACCGGGCTGCGCTACATCCCGAAATAATATCTCAGCAGTTCAAAATTATTGACAATTCCTAAATTGCAAAAATTTTCAACACTGCTACTAAAACAGAAATTAAAAAGCTCTTAGTATACTGCACACAGGTTGCCTGCGGAATCAACACCCCCAGCGCGGCAATTTTGTTTAATTACCAAAAAAAACTATCTGCTGGTTCTTATACATGAACCGCGAAGTAACGTATTTTTACACCATGGCCGCATTTTGTGGTCCCCCTAACCATGTTGCCGAATTGCACCCTTGTACTTCAGCATTTGCCTGAAGCCATCCTGTTATTGGATACGGATGGTTTTGTTACCTATGTAAATGACAAAGCGGTTTCCCTTACTGGTTATACCGAACGTGAGCTGTTAAAAAAGCCTTTTTCTAGCCTCGAAAACTCGGTAGCCGCTTCCTTTACTTGCGCATTTGAATTATCCGAAGCCTTTAAAAAAGGCCGGCTGGAAACGGAAGGATGGAAACACAAAAAAGACGGTACCCGGTTTTGGAGCGGCACCACCATAGGCCCACTTTACAACGAATCAGGAAGCTTTGATGGCTATTGTTGCTGCCTCCGCGACCTCTCCGAAAAAAAGGCCGAAGAGCTAAGGCTGCGCCAAAATGAAGAACGTTTTCGATTGATGGTGGAAGGGGTAAAGGACTATGCCATATTTATGCTCGATACCACGGGGCATATACTAACCTGGAATGAAGGCGCTAAAAGCACCAAAGGCTACAGCAGCCAGGAAATTATCGGCCGGCATTTTTCAACTTTTTACACCGCTACCGACCTGGAGGACAAAAAACCCGAACGGGAGCTGACCATTGCCATAGCTACCGGTAAATATGAGGAAGAAGGCTGGCGGGTAAAAAAGAACGGGTCGGTTTTTTGGGCCAATGTAGTGATCACGGCACTGTTCAACGAAAACAACCAGCATGTTGGCTTTTCGAAGGTTACCCGCGACCTGAGCGAACGAAAAGAAAATGAAGAGCAACTGCGCTTAAGCGAGGAACGGTACCGGTCACTGGTAGAGCAGGTTTTGGATTACGGCATCTTTATGCTCGATGAAAAAGGCCGCATTATTAGCTGGAACGAAGGGGCCAAACGGATAAAAGGATATACCGCAGAAGAGATCCTGGGCAAGTATTTTTCAATATTTTATACCGAGGAGGATATTATAAAAGGCAAGCCTGCCCACGAACTTAAGGTGGCACAAACTTCGGGCAAATACGAAGAAGAAGGCTGGCGCCTGCGAAAAGACGGCAGCCTTTTTTGGGCCAATATTGTTATTACAGCAGTGTACAACAACCAGGGTCAATTGATCGGTTACTCCAAAGTTACCCGCGACCTTACCGAACGCAAAGAATCGGAGCGGGCCCTGCGGGAAAGCTACGACCGCTACCGCAGGCTCGCGGAAGAATTGGAACATGCAAATGCGGAGCTTTCGTACGCCAACCAGGAGCTGGAGCAGTTTACCTCCATTGTTTCCCACGATCTGCAGGAACCGATCCGCACCATTAAAAGCTTTTTGCAACTCATCGACATGAAGTTAGAAGAAGGGTCAGTTTTGGAAATAAAAAACTACCTGGGCAAATCGCAAAACGCTGCCAACCGGATGCGGGAACTGATCCATAACCTGTTGCATTATGCGCAGCTTAGCCGCGGCGATATGATCAGCCAGCGGGTTGATGTGAGTGAACTTTTTCACCAGGCCCTTCAAAACCTACGCACTGCCATTGAGGCAAATAATGCGCATATACAAATTGAAAACGAAGTAGCCTTTATTTATGGCGACCCGGTTCAGCTGGTGCAACTGGTGCAAAACCTGGTGAGCAATGCCCTGAAGTTCACTGTTTCCGGCAATCCCCAGATACGCATCAGGTGTACCCTCGAAAATGGAGTGGTGCAATTCTCCGTATCGGACAATGGCATAGGTATTGCAAAAGGTGACCTCAATAAGGTATTTGAAATCTTCAAAAGGCTCAGCACCGAAAAGGCCTATCCCGGCACCGGCATTGGTTTGGCCATTTGCAAAAAAATTGTAGACCGCCATCATGGGAGGATCTGGCCTGAATCGGTTCCTGGTAAGGGCACTACCTTTTACTTTACCTTAAATGAGCACGCCCAGGGGCTGCAAACTGCATCATGACGCAATACAAAATCATTATTGTAGAGAACGACGAGGACGAGCAGTTTTTCATGAATGAAAGCTTCAGGAAGTCTGACCTGTTTGATGTTACAGCGGTTGTAAATAATGGCAATGCCCTGATGGAATGGTTGCACCAGCATAGTAACGAACTTCCCGACCTGATTTTATCCGACCTCAACATGCCGGGTAAGAATGGATACGACATTATTACCGAAATAAAAGAAAGTCCAGAATGGGCGCATATCCCGGTGATCATTACATCAACGTCTTCCACAAAAACATTTATAGAACGTTGCCTGGCGCTTGGCGCTGCCGATTATCTGGTTAAACCCGAAACCTTTATTGATTACGGGCCTTATATTGAACAATTGTACCAGGTGGTGGAAAATAAAATTGCCATTAAATAAAAGCGGGCACCAAAATTATTGTTACCAGGGTAATACTATAAAAAAATCCTCCAACTAATGTTGAAGGATTTTTTTTGTCGGGACGACTGGATTCGAACCAGCGACCCCAAGCACCCCATGCTTGTACGCTACCGGACTGCGCTACGTCCCGAACTTTACGCCGTTTTACCGGCGATGGGGTGGCAAATGTAAGGGAAAAATCGAAAACAATGCCTCCAAAATTTTAGTTTGCACCCTTATGACAGAAGCCAGAACCCAAAAAATTGTGCAGGTTTTAAAGCAGCGGCAAACTACCCTTACCCTGGTGCTGGAAAATGTGTTTGACCGGCACAATGTATCGGCCATTTTGCGCACTGCCGATGCAGTTGGCGTTGGTGAGTTGTTTGTGGTAAACACGCAGCAGCCACCCGAGGAACGCTGGGGTTACCGAAGCAGCAGCGGCGCTTATAAATGGGTTACCGTGCACCAGTTTAACGAGCTGGCTACCTGTATGGAAGCGGTTCGCAGCAGGTACCAAAAAGTGCTCACCACGCACCTGTCTTCCAATGCGGTTTCGCTGTATGAAATTGATTTTACCCAAAGCCTGGCTTTGGTATTTGGCAACGAACAGAAAGGGGTCAGCGAGGCATTGCGCAATATGGCGGATGGCAATTTTATTATCCCGCAAATGGGCATGATCCATTCGCTCAACATCAGTGTGGCCTGCGCCGTAAGTTTGTATGAAGCATTCCGGCAAAAAAGCATAGCCGGGCATTATAAACAGCAACAAATAAGTACCGAAGGGTTTACCCAATTATACCAGGAATGGACGCTCCATCCAAGGTTACGAGAAACATAGGGAGAAGCAGAATAATGCAACGAAACAATATACGCCTCCTCGTGTCAAATAATCAGCCCAATCCTGCCGAACTAATTTCGGCACCTCCGTGATTTGTTATTGGAGGAGTTGTTACAGCAAGTTTTTAATGATGGTTGTGGAATAAAAGTAAGGCAGCATAGATGGGCAAATCATACATTTTCAGGTGCAGCTCTTTCTATTTGTTTCATCTTTTTTTGCTGCAATGCAGCAAGGGTTACGTTAAGTTCAAAACCTAACAACACCACCATGGCATTGGCATAAATAAGCAACATAATGATAAATACAACAGATATGGAGCCGTACAACTTGTTGTAGTTGCTGAAATTATTTACATAATAAGAAACCAGAATGGTAGCCAGTATGACCAGCGTGGTAGCCAAAACAGAACCTGGTGTTATGAACGGCCATTTTTGGTGCAATGCAGGCCCCTGGCGGTACAAAAAGGAAATAACGTAAAAGATCAAGGCTACCAGTATCACCCAACGCAGGTTTACAATAAGCAACCGCACCACCCGGTTTTGAATACCTAACCATTGCAATACTGCTTCATGAGCTACCAGCAGAAGCAGCGAAACAAAAACAAGGAAAAAGGTTACCAGCGTCATTTGCAGGGCCGTTTGGCGCATTTGCAAACCGGTACGTTTATAAAAGCCTTCATAGTTTTCATCAAACGACCGCAACAGCCCCATCATGGCATTAGATGAAAAAAATACGGCCAGCAACAAACCAAATGAAAGCAGCTCGTTGCGGGGATTGTTCAAGAAATCGGCCAAAAAATCTATGATCACCCGGTTGTTTTGTTCGCCTGGAACAATATCGCGGATCACCGAAAAAAGCTCCTGCACAAACTTTTCGGAAATGGGCAGCAGCGGTACCAGGGTAAATATAAAAATAAGGGTTGGCGGAATGGCCATAAACACGTTGAACGAAATGGCTGCCGTTCGTTCCACCAGGTTGGCATGGTTTAGTTGCCGCACAAATGCCGGCCACACAGTGTGCAGGGAGTGGCCCGCAAACCCCGGAATAAAGACCGATTTGCTTTTCCGAATTATCTCTTTTACCGGGGCGGAGGTGGTAATGCGGCGGGTTATATCATTTCTACTGGGCATTGGCCTGCTGCTGTTTTTCCTTTTGCTTTTGCATCCAGGCAGTTAATGCGGCCTGGTAAACCCGTGCTTTTTTCTGGTGTTCCTCGTAGGTTATACTAAAATCATGGGTGCCGTCAAACTCGGGGCTGGCAACAAAATAAACATATCCCGTTTGGGGTGCATCCAGCACGGCATCGATGGTCTTTTTTTGCGGGGTGCAAATGGGCCCTGGTGGCAGGCCGGGGTTGCGGTAGGTATTGTACGGCGAGGCTACCTGCAGGTGTTTTTCGTACACCCGTTTAATGGTAAAATCCTGCAGGGCAAAGCGCACGGTAGGATCGGCCTGGAGGGGCATACCAATACGCAACCGGTTCAGGTAAACAGAAGCAATGGTATCTTTTTCGTCCAGAGCATTCGATTCTTCATCCACAATGGATGCAATGATGGCCACCTGCAAAGGTGTAAGCGACAGGCGGGCAGCTTTAGCCTTTCGGTCCTGGTTCCAAAACTGGCTGCTGGCATCGGCCAGTTTTTGGAAAATCTTGTCCGGGTCGCTGTTCCAGAAATATGTATATGTGTCGGGCAGCACATAAGCAAGCGCCTCATGTTCGGTGATGGACCTTTTGGTTTTAAAACTGTCGCTTTGCATATAAGCCATCATTTCGGCCGAATCTGTTTCCAGGCGGCGTGATACCAGTTTGGCCAAATCCTGCGGCGTACGCAATTTGTTGATCACCAGGTTTACCGGTGTTTGCTGGCCATTGCGCAACCGGCGCAACAAGGTAAACAAACTGGTGCCCTGCTCAATTTCGTACTTACCCGGTTTGATGCTTTTCCAGTAATTCATTCGGTCGGCCAGGAATGCAAATGCTTTTTCGTTTTTCACGATCCCATTCCTTACCAGCGAGTCGGTTATGGAGGCACGGTTGGCTCCGCTGGAAGGAATGTACAGGGCCTTCTTTTTTTCGGAAAAAGAGGTGGCCGGCCCCCAAAAAAACCAGGCTACCAGGCCTGCACCAAACAACAAAAGAACAGCCGCTATCAACAATAAATTCCGGATCATATTGGGGTAAAGTAAATAAAAAACCCTGCCTAACAAGACAGGGTGCATATAAAAAACTAGTGTTGTTACTTGCCGGTATCTGCAGGCGTAGTTTGCTGCGGTGCAGGAAGGGTAGTAGCGTTGGGGGTAGTGCCCTGGCGCATAGGCAAAGTGCCGGTGCCCACATTTTCCAGGCGATCCTGAACAGCGCCACCACCTTCAATAAAAAAGGTAGAGGTAATGCACAATACTGCAATCACGGCTGCAAAAATCCAGGTGCCTTTTTCCAATACGTCGGTGGTTTGTTTTACGCCCATAAACTGGTTGCTAAAACCGGCTACGTTTCCGGCCAGGCCACCGCCTTTGGGATTCTGTACCAATACCACCAATGCCAGCACTACACAGGCAAGAATAATCAGGATCAGGAATAAAATGGTCATACGTTTTTCTTTAAACTTTCCAGTTTGGCTGCAAAATAAGGCCTTTTGGAAGGATTGGACAAACTTAATTTATGGTAAACAGCCGCGGCTTTATCCAGGTTGCCTTGCTTTATCCAAACCTCCGCCATGGCCTCGGTTACAATGTCGGCCTCGGCAACAGAATGAGCTGCCAGGTGTTCAACTTTTTGCTCTGCATTTGGATCGAGGTCTTTTAGCTGCTCGGTTGCCGGCAGGCGCTTCATGGTTTTGAGCCATTCGGTAAAGCTTTTTAACTGACGGCCCATTTTATCTTTAGAGGCTTCTTCCTGCGAAAGTTTGATGCCTTGCGAAGCGAAATAATCGATGGTGTGGTACGGCTCAAATGCAGGGAGGGCTGCTTCTGACGGAGCGGGTTCAGGTGCAATAGGGGTATCGATAATTGCTGCCTCCTGAATCGCTTTTGTTTGGGTAGCAACAATTTTTTCAGGCTCCAACATGACCGCATCCACCACAGGACTTTCCTTTATTACTGGTTCAACAATGGGCGTGTCTTCAACTTGTCCCTGTTCTATAGTATCATTGCCGTTTGCGCTATTTTCTGGTGAATTTATTTCAGGTTGCTCAGCATAAGAATCCTTGCCAGGCAGGTTAATGTGAATAGGCAATGGCGGTCCATCGTCTGATTCCGTTTCGGTTGCTTCTTCTTTATAAAAAAGTTCCGGGTCCGGAAAATCGGCATTTAAAAAAGCATCGAATGCCGCAGGCTGGTGGTAATACAGTGCCGCTTTCTGCATTTGGGCACCGGCCCCGGGCAAACCCTCAACCAGCTTTTTTTTTGCCAGTAAAAATTGCGCAGGCGCCAGGAAAGGTTGTTCAAGAACCAATTGTTGCAGCTCATTGATGGTGCAATCATAAAACGGCTTTTGTAACAAGTATTGGGCAATAATATCGAAGCGGCTGCTCATATGGGCAAGTTAAATGAAAGTAGGGAAAGACAAAAAAGACCAAAGAGATAAGGAAGACGGATAAAAGAAGTAGATGCAAAAATTGAGCAGCAGATTTATACAGTTTCCCTCAAGATTGAATAAAATATAAAAGAAGGCTCTTTATAGTTTTCCTACATTACTGTCTTTCCTGTCTTTACCATCTTTACTGTCTTCACTACCAATTCGAAAACATCCGGTTAAAAAGATCATCCGTCATGTTGCGTAGAATTTCATCCAGCAATCTCGATTCGGCGGCCTGCAGTGATAGGTTGGCGTCAAAATCAAAGCTGCGGCTTACATCAAGTTCCTGCGCTGTATTATTGAGGCGGTTGTTGATGGTAAGGTGCACCGACACGGTAAGCCTGTTGGTAACAGCAGCCTGCTGGTTGCGGCCGGTACCGCCAGCCTGCCCCGAAGAAATGGCTGATGTGGAAACGGAGTAATCATTTACATAGCCCGTAACATCCCAATGCACATTGTCGCTGTTGGTTTGTGTAAGACGGGTTTGGTTTACAATTTTTTGGCGCAGCCGTTCGGTAAGCTGCGGGCTTAGTTGCGGGTTAACATACCGGGCCCTGTTTTCAATAAAATTTACCCGCACCGTTTTTACGCTATCCGGAACCGAAACATCAGCAAAAGAATACACACCGCAGCCCGTGTTTACAGTGGCAACGCATAATGCGGCAAAAGCAATAAAGAACAGTATAAAAGCGGATGTTCTTTTCATTAAAAATTCATTGGAGAGAAAGCGGCAAATTACAAAGGCGTTTTATAAGGGTTTCCCAATCTTTGGCAACAGCCTTATTCATCTATGTTGTATTCTTTTAGTTTGCGGTACAACGTTCGTTCGCTGATGCCCAGGTCGGAAGCCGCATCTTTCCGTTTGCCCTTGTGCTTTTTCAATGCCTTTATGATCAGTTCTTTTTCCTTGTCCATGATGTTCAGGCTTTCTTCCACCTCTTCATGGTCGTGTATATCGTTGTTGATGACCACTGGCTGTGCGGCATGCTGTGGTGGATGGTGCATGAGCACCGGCGGCGAAAAATCGTTGTGCGGGTGCAGCTCTGCCACCTGGGCCATCATGGCCGGGTTCTGTTGCAGCGAGGAGGGGTTTTGCACCACTTCAAAAAAAAGACGCTTTAATTCGGTCACGTCTTTTTTCATGTCAAAAAAAAGCTTGTACAAAATTTCCCGTTCGTTGGCAAATTCATGCGGCGTATGACCTCCGGGATTGGCCAACACCGGCAACCGGCTGCCGTTGCTTTGGGGCAGGAAGCGGTCCAGGGCCTTTGCATTTACCTGCTTGTCCGTCGACAAAACAGATATCTGCTCCGCCAGGTTTTTTAATTCCCGCACATTGCCCGGAAAATGATAAGCTGCCAGCCGCTGCCGGGCTTCTTCATCAAGCTGCACCGGTGCCGTGCGGTAGCGTTCGGCAAAATCAACCGCAAATTTGCGAAACAGCGTAACGATATCTTCTTTGCGGTCGCGGAGTGCCGGCACCCTGATGGGTACGGTATTCAGCCGGTAATACAGGTCTTCACGAAACTTGTTTTGATCTACCTGCTGCAACAGGTCGCGGTTGGTGGCAGTAATGACCCGCACATCGGTTTTCTGCACCTTGGAAGAACCTACGCGGATAAATTCGCCCGACTCCAGCACCCGCAACAGGCGGGCCTGTGTGCCCAGCGGCATTTCGCCAATTTCGTCGAGGAAAATGGTGCCGCCATTTACCGTTTCAAAATAACCCTTGCGGCTGTCAACAGCCCCGGTAAATGAACCTTTTTCGTGGCCAAACAATTCCGAATCGATGGTGCCTTCCGGAATAGCGCCACAGTTGACTGCAATAAAAGGGTTGTGCTTTCGGGCCGAAAGCGAATGTATAATATGTGAAAATGCCTCTTTGCCGACACCACTTTCGCCTACGATCAGCACGGTGAGGTCAGTATTGGCTACCTGAACAGCTACCTGCAAGGCATAATTCAGCGCAGGTGAGTTGCCAATAATTCCAAAGCGGTTTTTGATGGTTTGCAGGTCCATTCTTGGTTGGTTAATGAGCGAAAATCCTATCCGTTGTAATTACATATCCAAACAGGCAATTTTTTGTAAAATGCCTTAACCCATGCTAACAATGGCACCCAGCAAAGTGGCCTGTGTGCTGCTTTCTACCTGCACCTGCACATAGTCGCCGGGCTTCAGTTGATGCGCTCCTTTCGGGAAAACGATCACCTTATTTTGGCTGTTGCGGCCCATCCAGTCTTCGTCACTGCGTTTAGAATTTCCTTCAATCAGCACTTTGAATGTTTTGCCAATATCCCTGCGGTTGCTTTCAGCCGATAACTCATTTTGCAAAGCCACAATTTCCTGCAGCCTGCGCTTTTTAACGGGTTCGGGCACATCGTCCGGGTAGCGGCGCTGTGCCAGGGTTCCGGGCCGTTCGCTGTAAAAAAACATATAACTCATATCGTACCGGGCAAAACGCATCAGGTCAAGAGTGTCCTGGTGATCTGCTTCGGTTTCGGTGCAAAACCCGGCAATGATATCGGACGATATGCCGCAATCGGGCATGTATTCCCGGATGCGGTCTACCTTTGCCTTGTACCATTCGCGGCTGTAGTTGCGGTTCATCATGCCCAGCACCCGGGTAGAACCGCTTTGCAGGGGCAGGTGAATGTAGCGGCAGATATTTTCGTACCGGGCCATAGTGGCCAGCACATCATCGGTAATGTCTTTAGGATGCGAGGTGGAAAACCTAACCCGCAAATCCGGCGCAATCAATGCAACCAGTTCGAGCAACAGGGCAAAAGTTACCGGTTTGCCATCGGCTTCGGGCACAAAATAATAGCTGTCCACGTTCTGGCCTAGCAGCGTTACTTCTTTATAGCCCTGTGCATACAGGTCGCGGCATTCGGCCAGGATACTCTCTGCATTGCGGCTGCGTTCGCGGCCACGGGTAAAAGGCACCACGCAAAACGAACACATATTGTTGCAGCCGCGCATAATAGACACAAAAGCCGTAATGCCATTGCTGTTGAGGCGCACCGGCGAAATGTCGGCATAAGTTTCCTCACGGCTCAGCAGCACGTTGATGGCTTTTTGCCCCCCATCTGCTTCTTCAATCAACTGGGGCAGTGCACGGTATGCGTCGGGGCCAACCACAATATCCACCAGCTTTTCTTCTTCCAGGAATTTTGCTTTTAGGCGCTCCGCCATGCAGCCCAGCACACCTACCAATAAGGAAGGATTGCTCCGCTTCAGCTTTTTAAATTCCGTAAGGCGTTTGCGCACCGTCAATTCGGCCTTTTCGCGTATGGAGCAGGTATTTAAAAAGATGAGGTCTGCCTCTTCATAATTGCGGGTAGCTCCAAAGCCTTCTTCATTAAGAATGGAGGCCACAATTTCGCTGTCGCTGAAATTCATTTGGCAGCCATAACTTTCTATATAAAAATACCGCTGGTATTTATTGGCATCTACGGCAAAGGGAGCAAATGCTTCGCCCTGGCGTGTTTCATCGTGTACCTTTTGAGCAATTTCCAACATAACCACTAAAATTGAGGGCAAAGATAAGTAATAGGGCGTGACAGTATGGCAGGAAAGGAAAATGGGAAAACAACACCACTTTCTCGTGTAATTGCAATTTTTGCATTAATCGCATTTGTTTACAGCCAGGTTAAACAGCGGTCTTGAATCGTTTGGCCAGCCACGAAGATTTTACCGGAATGATCCAGCTTTCTTCCAGTTCCCTTTTAGTACCAACCAGGTTGTTGAAGTACAAGGTTTCGTTATTGATAAACCCATTCTCAAAAGCATAGGGCAATTGGCTCAGGGGCAGCACCTGTACTTTTTCGCCGGTGTAAAAGGCAAGCGTGGTGCGGTCAAAAAAGTTGATCCCAAACTTCTGTTCCAGGCTTTTTACAAAACGCACCGAACTATCAGTACTGCAGCCGCCCACATGAACACCGCTTTCGTCGGCCATGAGCACCAGGAACTGACCAAAAAACAAATTGCCATAAGCCTTCACCGGGGCACCATGCGACTGCCAGTTTTGGGCAAAATCTTCAATCAGAGGCTCCATGGCCAGGGCTTCGGAGAGCATCAACTGGCGGCTGGACTGATAAATCCAGACGCGGCTACCGGCCGCAAAATCCTGGGGCAGCAAATGTTTGTATTCCAGATTCATGGCGCAAAGGTAACCAGTGATAGGGAGGTGTGGTATATGATTAATAGCATTTTGGCAAAGTCCGAAGACCGAATACGGAAGCCGGAAGACGATTGCAACAAAAGCACACATCTTCGGACTTAGGACCTCGGACTTCCATCTTATTTCATCGCCGCCGCTACCAGCTCGGCCACATCCAGTACCTGCACGGCGCCTTCCTGCTCGGCATTTTTTACGCCGTCGGTAAGCATGGTATTGCAAAAAGGGCAGGCCGCTGCTACAATGGAGGCACCGGTGCCAATGGCTTCGGCGGAGCGCTCCAGGTTGATGCGGGTGGTTCCCGGTTCTTCTTCTTTAAACATTTGCGAGCCGCCGGCACCGCAGCACAAGCCGTTTTTGCGGCAGCGCTTCATTTCCACCAACTCGGCATCGAGTGCTTCCAGCACTTTGCGGGGCGCTTCGTAAATGCCATTGCCGCGGCCCAGGTAACAACTGTCGTGGTAAGTAATTTTTTTACCTTTAAAAGTATCGGCGTCGGTCAGCTTTATTTTTCCCTCATCGATCAGGCCCTGCAAAAAACTGGTGTGGTGCATTACCTCGTAATGACCGCCAATTTGCGGGTATTCGTTTTTAAAAATATTAAAGCAGTGGGGGCAGGTGGTGACGATTTTTTTTACTTCGTAATTGTTCAGCAACTGGATGTTTTGGTACGCCATCATTTGAAACAGGAATTCGTTGCCGGCCCTGCGTGCAGGATCGCCGGTGCACATTTCTTCCTTGCCCAAAATGGCAAATGATACACCTGCCTTTTGAAGAATGGTAGCAAATGCCTTGGTGATGCGCTGTGCCCGCTGATCAAACGAACCTGCGCAACCCACCCAAAAAAGAACTTCCGGAACTTCGCCTGCCGCAAAAAATTCTGCCATTGACCGTACCTGCATGGTGCTGTTTTTAAACTCTGCCTTCAAAAATAAGGCATGCAGGTTTAGTATGTGCGAATAAGCTTTAGCTCTGCCCCATAAACCTACCCGGGGTTTGCATTCACAAATCTTACTTACCCAGGTAATTTGCGGTGGTCAATCTTATAAAAACAGGAGCAACCGCAACACATTATGGCTATTTTTGCCGCCCTTTATGGGCAGTAACAAATTTTGGGAAAAATGGGGCAATTGGGAGCTGTGGCCTTTTTCGCTGCGGTATGCTGCTTTGGCGCCCCTTTGGGCATCGTACTGCATCCGGGCAGGATCGCCCTGGTTTTTTACAGCCTCCAATCCCACCATTACTTTTGGCGGCTTTGATGGCGAAGGCAAAAAAGAAATGTACGAGTTACTGCCGGAGGGCAGCTATCCCAAAACCTTGTTCATTACTCCCCAAATTCCATCGGAGCGCCTCTTGCAAATGGTAAAGGCTGCTGGTTTTCAATTTCCTTTTTGTGTAAAACCCGATGTTGGCCTTAAAGGTTTGTTGTTTCGCAAAATTGACAATGAAGCCGAACTGCTCCTGTACCACAGCAAAATGACGCTGGAATATATGGTGCAGGCCCTGGTGTTGCTGCCCCTGGAGGTGAGCATATTTTACTACCGGCATCCTGCGCAGCAGCGCGGTACCATCAGCGGGTTTATACAAAAAGACCTGATGGAAATTGTTGGCAATGGAAAGGATACCGTGCAGCAACTGATCCTGGCGCACCCCATAGCACGTCACCGCATGCCCGAAATGCAGCTGAAACATGCCGAAAATATGGCCCGCGTGTTGGCAAAAGGGGAGCACTACCTGCTGGCCTATGCAGCCAACCTTAACCGTGGTGCCCGCTTTAGCCAACTGGTGCACCACATCGACGAAGGGTTGCAGCAACTTTTTGATGACCTGAGCCACCGCACCAAATTTTATTATGGCCGGTACGATATCAAATGCCAGTCGGTAGAATTGCTTAAGCAGGGAAAAGCATTTCAGATACTGGAGTTCAATGGGGCAGGAGCCGAACCCAACCATGTGTACCATGCAGGACTTACCCTGGGCCAGGCCCATGCTGAAATAAAAAAACACTGGCGTGCCCTGTACGAAATTTCTGATTACAACCACAGGCATGGCCATCCGTACTGGCCATTCTGGAAAGGATACCATTTCCTGAAAAAAGCCGGCCGCCACGGGCAACAACTGGAGGCGCTGGATAAAGAAATTCTGGTGTAGTTTTTAAATAAACCTTTCCTTTAATATTGCACCCTTGTGCACCTGTTGGTGTACCAAACCAAACCCAATTTATGCCCCGGCTGTTGCGCATATTCTTTACCGGCCTCATGATCTCCTTTTTGGGTTCGCTGCCCCTGGGCACGCTCAATGTGGCCATCATGCAAATTGCCATTTCCGACGGGCTGCGGCCGGCATTGTATTTTGGATTGGGATCGCTCACCGCCGAAGTGGTTTATGTGCGGCTGTCGCTCATTGCCATGGATTGGGTGCGCAAACAAAAAGTACTGTTCCGGGCACTCGAGTGGGTTACCCTGGTCATTGTGTTGGCACTTGCCATTTCATCCTTTTACGCAGCCACACACCCCGACGTAAAAAAGAACGTAATCCTCAGCAGCACCCTGCACCGGTTCTGGCTGGGCCTGTTTATGAGTGCCCTCAATCCTGTTCAGATACCGTTTTGGTTTGGTTGGAGCACGGTACTTTTTTCAAAAGGCATTTTACAGCCCCAAAGGTCCCAATATAATATCTATATTGCCGGCATTGGCATTGGCACCCTTTTGGGCAATGTGGTGTTTATGTTTGGCGGCAAACTGGTTGCCGACAATATCACCAGCAACCAAAATATTTTGAACTGGGTCATTGGCAGTATTTTCCTGCTTACCGCCATTATACAGGTTATTAAAATTGCCCGCAAAAAAGATGTGGACCACCGCATCGAACACCCCGAAGAAGAAGAACATCCCTTCGAGTCCATCATTTTACAGGAAGAAGAAAAGGGGCCAGAAAAAACGGATTAGCATACTCCATACAACTTTGAAATAAGGAAGGATTTTATTCCATAAATTGAACCATGCATTTCCGACAGCTGCTATTGATTGCCCTGCCCTTGGTTATTTGGTCCTGCGTGCAAAATAAAAAAGAAGCCAACCAATCGTGGGGCGCATATGGCGGGTCGAAAGAAAAAACCCAGTATTCTTCCTTAACACAAATCGATACTACCAATGCAGCGCAGTTGCAGGTAGCCTGGGTATACCGAACCGGCGATGCTGATACGGTAAACGGTTCGCAAATACAATGCAATCCACTGGTTATTGATGGCATATTGTATGGCACTTCGCCCAAGCTCAGACTTTTTGCACTGGATGCTGCCACAGGCCGCGAGCTTTGGGTGTTCAATCCTTTTGACTCATTGAAAGGGGACCGGGGGTTTTTTATCATGAACAACAGCCGGGGCCTGGCCTATTGGACAGATGATAAAGAAAAGCGCTTGTTTTATTCCGCAGGTTCGCACCTGTATTGCATCGACGCCGCTACTGGAAAACCAATCAGCAGTTTTGGAACGCAAGGCAAAATAGACCTCCATGATGGTCTCGACCGTGATGTTGCACATCTGTTTGTTACGGCAACCTCGCCGGGTATTGTTTATAAAGACCTGATCATAATGGGAACCCGGGTAGATGAAGGCCCTGCCGCTGCACCGGGCCATATTCGTGCCTTTGATGTACGCACTGGCCAGCGCAGGTGGATCTTTCATACCATTCCCCAGCCGGGCCAGCCAGGTTACGAAACCTGGGAAGACACTGCAGCCTATAAAAACATTGGGGGCGCTAATGTTTGGAGCGGGTTTAGCCTCGATGAAAAAAGGGGCATGTTGTTTTGTGCCACCGGTTCTGCTTCTTTTGATTTTTATGGCGGCAAACGCAAAGGGGCGAACCTGTATGCCAATTGTGTGTTGGCGTTGGATGCTGCTACAGGCAAACATATCTGGCATTTTCAGGGTGTACACCACGATGTTTGGGACCGCGACTTTCCAACCCCTCCGGTGCTCCTTACCTTGAAAAAAGACGGCCGTGAAATAGACGCAGTAGCACAGGTTACCAAAACAGGATTTGTATTTGTTTTTGAGCGGGAAACAGGAAAGCCGCTATACCCGATAAAGGAAATGCCCGTGCCCCAACAAACCCTTTTGCTGGAAGAAAAATTGTGGCCCACACAACCGGTACCCGAAAAGCCCAAGCCATTTGTGCGGCAATCATTTACCCCTGAAGAACTTAATCACCTGCTATCACCAACTTCCTTCGACGAAGTAAAAAAGCGGCTGCTTACTTATAAAAGAGGCGGCATTTTTGAACCGCCTTCGGAGCAGGGTACGGTGATTCTTCCGGGCTATGATGGCGGTGGCGAATGGGGCGGACCTGCAGCAGATCCGGAAACAGGGATATTATATGTAAATGCCAATGAAATGGCATGGATACTAACCATGGTGCCATTAAAAAAAGAAGTTGCGCAACAAGAAACGGTTGCAGATGCAGGTAAACGATTGTACCAGTCCAATTGCATGTCGTGCCATGGCCCCGAATTAAAGGGCAGTGGCAATTATCCCTCCCTGATTAATGTGGCCCAGCGGTACGACCGCAGTCAATTTCACCAGCTTATATCCAGTGGCCGTAGAATGATGCCCTCCTTTAACCGGCTGCATGAAAAGGAAAAAGAAGCACTGGCCGCATTTGTTTTGCAAAACAAAAATATGGGGTCTCAACAATACAAAGGACCCTCTGCTACCGGTGATGATTACCTGAAATTGCCGTACAGCACTACCGGTTATAATAAGTTTTTAAGCCCGGAAGGATTGAATGCACTTCGGCCACCATGGGGTACCATCAACGCCATCAACCTGAACACGGGGGAGTTTGTTTGGCGCGACACTTTGGGCGATCATCCCGATTTTAAAAGTAGGGGCATCCGCACCGGCAGGGAAAACTATGGCGGACCAGTGGTAACTGGGGGTGGGGTGCTGTTTATTGGTGCCACCCCCGACAGCATGTTCCGGGTATTTAACAAAACAACCGGCAGGCTGCTTTGGGAAACAACCTTACCGGCACCAGCCTTTGCTACCCCTGCGGTGTATTCGGTGCACCACAAACAATACGTGGTTATTGCCTGTGGTGGTGGAAAGCTGGGCACCCATTCGGGAGATTATTACGTGGCTTTTGGCCTCCCGGATAAAGCCAGCGAATAGTGGTACATATGTATTTGCATCAAAAAGATCAGCGTTTAACAAAGCCAGATAGCCATTCCGCTTTACTTTCGCCGCATGAATTGGGAGGCATTTTACGATAAAGCATACCTGTGGATACTAACCATAGGGCCACGCCTGCTTATTGGCATTTTTGTATTGTTTATCGGCACCTGGCTTATTCGCCTGTTCAAAAGGGCTCTGAACAGGCACATGCTCCGACGCGAATTTGACCCTTCGCTGCAGCCCTTTTTGATTTCCTTGTTTGTCACCATTATGCAGGTGATGCTCATTCTGGCACTGATGCAGGTATTGGGGCTGCAAATGACCATCTTTACTGCCCTGATTGGCGCTTTAGGCGTAGCTGCTGGCCTGGCACTTTCGGGTACCTTGCAAAATTTCACATCGGGTGTACTGATCTTATTGTTAAAGCCTTTCAGGGTGGGCGACAGTATACTGGCACAAGGCCAGGAAGGAATTGTTTCTTCTATCCAGATATTTTATACGGTTGTAACTACCTACCACAATACTACGGTGATCATTCCAAACAGCAAGCTTTCCAACGAAGTGATCATTAACCTGAGCCGCCAGGGAAAAAGAAGACTGGATGTTGAATTAAAATTCAGTTTTGGCATTTCGTTCGATGAAATAAAAGAGATTGTGCAAAAGCGTATCAATCAATCGCCAGCCATTTTAAAAGACCCTGCTACAAACCTGGGGGTTTCTTCTGTTGATCCGGATGGGTATAAAGTAATGATTAACCTGTGGGTGGATGCGCATAAGTTTCATGAAGTCAAGCTCGCATTTCAGGAGGAACTTATTGACGATCTGAAAAGTGCAGGAGTAAAGCTTCCGGGAACATAAAAAAGTATTTAAACCAAAAAAAAGAGAAGGTTTTGAACCTTCTCTTTTTATTTATATACCTTAAACTTTCTTACTTCCTTTTAACTCGAAGCCATGTGCAGCGGCCATGCGTTCCAATAATTGTTTTGTTTTTTTGATGCCTTCTTCTTCGCTTAGTTTGCTGCCCTCATACTCAATTCCAATGATGCCATTAAAACCAGCTTTTTTAATAATGGGCATCATCTTGTTATAATCTGTTTCCACGCAATTGCCCTGCTCGTCAAAGTCGTAGGTTTTTGCGCTGATGCCTTTTGCATAAGGCATAAATTCCTGAACGCCTTTGTAGCGGTCGTATTCTTCGGCGCAACCGTTAGCCGTGCGGCGCAAACAAAAGTTTCCCAGGTCGGGGAGGATGCCTACATTTTTTTTGCCCACCTGCTTCATTACGCCTGACAGCCATTGCCCGTCGGAGCTCCAGCCTCCGTGGTTTTCCACAATAATATTGATGCCTGTTTTGGCCCCGTATTCACCCAGTTTGCCCAGGCCTTCTACTGCGGCTTTCGCCACTTCCTCTCTACTGCCTTGCCCGTATGCATTTACCCTGATGGTTGCACACCCCAGGTACTTGGCGGCGTCTACCCATTTGTAATGCGCCTCCACGGCCTTGTTGCGCTTTTCAGTATCCAGTTCACCCAGCCCGCCTTCGCCATCAATCATGATCAGGTGATTCCTGATGCCGTTATCCTTACAGCGTTGCAATAGTTCGTTGAGGTAAGTGGTGTCCTGTGCTTTGTCTTTAAAAAACTGGTTGACATATTCCACCACGCCAATGCCATATTGTTTGCGGGCTGTTTCCGGAAATTCAAGATTGGTTAGCTTTTTGGCAAAAAGCGTTTTGTGCAGCGACCATTCGGCCAGGGAGATTTCGAATGCGGGCTTTGCGGAGAAAGCTTGTGCAAACTGGGGAGCAAAAGCGGCCCCTGCAGCAAGTGTGGCCAGGTTTTGTACAAACCGGCGGCGGGTTTGAGGCATATTCAATCGTTATTAGGTGAAAAAATTTAGATTAAGATAAGGAGATTTTGGAAGTGATTTGGTGCGCCGAATAAGTTGCTATTGTATTTAAACTTTTTTGCTCCAATAAAAAACGCCGCCCGAAGGCAGCGCTTTTTTGCTTATGCTCTCAAAAAAAATTTAACTGTTGCGGTTGATACAATTGAGGTCTTCAAAAGCAATGCTTAGTCGCTTAACGAAGCTTTCCTCACCGCTGCGCAACCATACGCGTGGATCGTAATATTTTTTGTTGGGCTTCTCGGCACCGTCGGGGTTGCCCAGTTGTGCCTGCAGGTAATGCTCGCTTTTTTTGTAATTGAGCAGTACACCTTCCCAAAAAGCCCATTGCATATCGGTATCAATGTTCATTTTAATGGCACCGTAAGAAATGGCTTCACGGATCTGGTTTTGGGGCGAGCCCGAACCGCCATGAAATACAAAGAACACAGGCTTTTCGCCGGTTCCGTATTGCTGTTGAATATATTCCTGGCTGTTTTTAAGAATCTCGGGACGCAGCTCCACGTTGCCGGGGCTGTACACACCGTGTACATTGCCAAAAGCTGCTGCCACAGTAAACAGGTCGCCCACCTTGCCCAGGTGCTCATAAGCATATGCTACTTCTTTGGGTTGCGTATACAGCTTCTCATTTTCAACGCCGCTGTTGTCCACACCATCTTCTTCGCCACCGGTAACGCCCAGTTCAATTTCAATGCTCATGCCCAAGGGCGCCATGCGCTTGAAATATTTCACCGAGGTTTCGATGTTTTCTTCAATGGGCTCTTCCGACAGGTCGAGCATGTGCGATGAAAAAAGCGGCTGGCCTTTTTCTTTAAAATATTGTTCACCGGCATCGAGCAAACCGCTGATCCAGGGCAGCCATTTTTGGGCAGCATGGTCGGTATGCAATACAACAGGAACGCCATAATATTTGGCGACGGTATGAATGTGCAATGCACCCGAAATGGCACCAACAATGTTGGCTTGCATGTTGTCGTTGGGCATGCTCTTGCCCGCAATAAACTGGGCGCCGCCATTCGAAAACTGGATGATCACAGGAGAGTTTACTTTGGCTGCTGTTTCCAACGTAGCATTGATGCTGTTGGTGCCAATAGTATTTACTGCAGGAAGCGCAAAGCCATTTTCCAGGGCATCGCGGTATAAAGCTCTAAGTTCGTCGCCGAACAATACGCCGGCTGTGTATTTACCCATAAAGATCAGGTTTAAAAAGGAATGGGATCTTGGTCCCGCTTATTTTTCGCTGCCGAAGATAATGAGAAACTGCTTGTATCCCACCTGATAGCTATCATTACTTCAAAAGGGAAAACTTGTTGACAAAGAGCCGGCACAATGATATTAATCAAAACACCAGACCAATGCCGGATACTGGCCTTGATTTGATAAAAAAGGATTATCCGGCCTATGGAATGCAAGGCATTAATTATTCCAAATAGCGTTGCAGTTCGCCAAAGTAATCAGGAGCTTTGCGCAACCTGCTGCCATGCCAGCTAAACATTTCACCATCTACTAAAACAATGCGGGTATGGGGCAAAAGCGGCTGCAACTGATCGACATGCTTTTGCGCAAAAGGATAAGGCTCCGAGGAAAGCAGCAGCACTTCCGGGCTTTTTTCCGCTAGGGTTTGCAGGTCGATGGAGGGATAACGAAGCCTGTCGGCAAAAATATTGGACAGCCCCAACTGATCCATCATGTGGTTAATAAACGTATCGCCCCCTATGGTCATCCAGGGATCTTTCCAGATCAGGTAAGCAGCACTCAGTACAGGTTTCATGGGCATAAGCCTGCCAAAACCCTCTTTAATTTCGGATACCAATTGGGAAGCCGTTTCCTGCCGTTGGGTCAACAAACCAATTTCTTCGATCATGTGCAATGCAGTGGGCAGGTTGCCTACCTCACTAACATACGTGGGTACTTTTGCAGCCATTTCCAAAACCTGTTCCCGAACATTTTCTTCTTTATTGGCAAGTATTAAGTTGGGTTGCAATGCAAAAACAGCGGGTATGTCCACCGTCTTTGTTCCGCCAATTCGTTTTTTCTGGCGCCACCAGGTTTGGGGATGCACACAAAACTTAGTAATGCCCACCACCTCGCTGTCCAATCCCAGATCTGCCAGCAATTCTGTTTGGGAGGGCACAAGGGAAACAATGCGCAGCGGCTTATCTGGTGGAGTGTATGTGTGCAGGGAAATAAGGGCCATGGTGCAAATGTAGCAACCGGAGAAAAAAGAAGGCAAACGGAGCATATTGCCTTAACATGCTATCACCTCCTCCTGCCTCAATGAGGGTACACCAAGTGCAGGAGGAAAGTACGGACCATTCGGTTTTCATCGGAACGGCGTGGTGATAGGCTAATGGATTTTGGTGGTTTAGGCACCAATGGTTTTCATGGAATTGGATTGGCTTTCAACAGGATGATTGGATGGTTTGGTTTTTCAGGACATCGAACTGGTCTTCATAGGTATGGTCCTTAAAAAGGAAGAAGTTGATGCCGGTGCATTTTACTTTTCACAGGATTGGAATAATGCAATTTTTGGACGGTTGGATTTTCTTTGGATTTGGATTGGGTTTGGCTTTTCATGGAACCTGAACTTTCACCGCATCAACTTCTGATACAAATGTAGAATGGCAGAGCTTGTTGCACAACCCGGTTTTCGCTCTTTTTTCTGCATGATGTAATTACGGCTGCCTGCGTAAAACCGGCGATTGGGCTTCCGTATTTCATGAAAACACCTTTCGTAATTGTACCAGAATACCTTTCGGCAAATACCCCATTTTTTGAGGCTGCCCGTTGGGTTAAAAAAGGAATTTTAGATTTTCGAATGCAAGCCATTGCCCTTTTATCTAAAAAAATTTATATTCTTTCAGCCGGGTCGTGATAATACGAAAAAGCCGGTCAGGAGTTAATCAATTCCTTTACCGGCTCTTTTGGTAGTTAAGTGTTTATAATTACGCCATTAATATATCAGGCTAATGCCTGCAAAACATCGTATTTGGTCACAATCTGAAGATTACCTGTTTCATCGGTGGCCAACACCGCACCGTTTTCTTTATTGATAAGGGTGCTGAGTTTTTCTACAGGCGTTTCCATGGCCACCACAGGAAAGCACTTATCCATCACTGTTTCTATTTTGGCGGTGCGCAATTCAGGGTCGCCAAACACCCGCTGAAACAGGCCGCTTTCAGATACCGAGCCAATAAGATCGCCATCTTTTACCACAGGTATGTGTTCAATATCGTATTGCTTCATCAGTTCCACCGCTTCGGCCACCGATTGGGTTGGTTCAATGGTGATGAGGCGTTTGCGGCCCCGTGCTGATACAACATCGCGGAAGGTTTTTACTTCAAAAAAACCACGTTCCGACATCCACTGGTCATTATAAATTTTGGCAACATACCTGCTGCCATGATCGCAAAGCAGCACCACCACCACATCGTCTTTTTTCAGCTTGTCTTTTAGTTGCATCAAACCGGCCAGCACGCTTCCCGAGCTGTAGCCGCAAAAAAGCGCTTCCTCCCGGGCCAGCCTGCGGGCATACAGTGCACCATCTTTATCAGTTACCTGCTCAAAGTGGTCAATCACACTCATATCGTAGTTCTGCGGCACAAAGTCTTCGCCAAATCCCTCCGAGATGTAGGGATGCACTTCGTTCATGTCAATTTCACCGGTGCGGTGAAATTTAGTGAGCAGCGAACCAAAAACATCAATGGCCCAGATCTGGATATCAGGGTTAATTTTTTTCAGATACATGGCCGTGCCGGTGATGGTGCCGCCGGTGCCGGCAGTGGTCACAAAATGCGTCACCTTGCCATCGGTTTGTTGCCAAATTTCGGGGCCTGTGGTTTCCACGTGAGCCTGCCTGTTAGCCAGGTTGTCGTATTGGTTCATCAGGAAAGAATTGGGAATTTCCCTTGCCAGCCTGGCCGCTACAGAGTAATAGGAGCGGGGGTCTTCGGGCTCCACATTGGTAGGACAAACAATAACTTCAGCGCCCAGCGCTTTCAGGATGTCCATTTTGGATTGCGATTGCTTGTCGGTAGTGGTAAAAATGCATTTGTATCCTTTTACCACCGCTGCCATAGCCAGCCCCAGTCCTGTATTGCCCGAGGTACATTCAATGATGGTGCCGCCGGGTTTTAATTTTCCTTCCGCTTCGGCCACTTCCACCATTTTAAGGGCCATGCGATCTTTGGTGCTGTTGCCGGGATTGAAATATTCCACTTTTGCCAACACATCGCAGGGCAGCTCGCTGGTTATTTTATTGAGTCGTACCAGCGGCGTGTTGCCAATCGTTTCCAGAATGTTTTTTTTAATATCCATATGGTGCTCTTGAGCGGCAAAGTTAACCAGTGAGGAGCAGGATTTTACAAGGATTATTGAACCAGGGATTTTCAGGAATGAGATAGGAATTTAGACGAGATTAATTCTGCTTACAAATGCAATAGCGGAAATTATGGCGGGCAATTGATTGAAAATTGAAAAAATGTATGCCCTGAGTTTCCCTGGTTTTTGCACTACAATCTTTAAAATCCTTTCCCAATCCTGAAGATCACTGGTTACCTTTGCAGCCCTGTTTTAAAACAGGCCTAAATCGTGCACATGGAATCGAAGTACATCCAAAACATCGCAGAAAAGCTGGGGCTGAGCCTCAAACAGATCAACAACGTATACCAGCTGCAATCGGAAGGCGCTACCATACCATTTATGGCGCGCTACCGTAAGGAAGCCACCGGAAATATGGACGAAGTGGCCATCGGCAACGTGGTAGAAGAAATCAAGTATTTTACCGAACTGGAAAAACGCAAAGAAACCGTTCTTAAAACCATTGATGGGCAAGGCAAACTGACGCCTGAACTGAAAGATCGTATTGAGGGCACGCTTGACCTGACCGTGCTGGAAGATATTTACCTGCCTTATAAACCCAAACGTAAAACCCGCGCCACGCAGGCCATTGAAAAAGGCCTCGAGCCGCTGGCGAAGCTTATTTTTGAACAAGGCAACATCGATCCGGAAAGTGAAGCTGCTGCCTACATAAAAGAAGAAGTAAAAGACAGCAAAGAAGCACTCCAGGGTGCCCGCGACATTATTGCGGAATGGGTGTCGGAACATGAGGAAGCCCGCAACAAAGTGCGCCAATTGTTTACCGAAACAGGAACGCTGGTTTCCAAGGTTTTTGCCTCCAAAAAAGACGAGCCCGAAGCGCAGAAATACCGCGATTATTTTGAATTCAGCGAGCCGCTGTCCCAAAGTCCCTCGCACCGCATCATGGCCATTCGCCGCGCAGAAAAGGAAGGGTATCTTTCTATGGATATTACTATAGAAAAAGAGTCTGCGGTAGATGAGTTGGTCCGCATGTTCGTTAAAGACAATAACCCCGCGGGAGATGAGGTGCGTATGGCGGTGGAGGATTCTTTTGTGCGCCTTTTAAAAACCTCTATTGAAAACGAATACCGCCTCACCAGCAAGGCCAAGGCCGATGATGAGGCAATTGCGGTATTTACCGAAAACCTGCGCCAACTATTGCTGGCATCGCCACTGGGCAACAAGCGGGTGCTGGCGCTGGATCCCGGTTTTCGCACCGGTTGTAAACTGGTTTGCCTTGATGCGCAGGGCAACCTGGTGCACAACACCGCCATTTACCCGCATCCGCCACAAAACCAATGGCAGGAAAGCATTGCAGAACTAAAGCACCTGGTAAAGAAATACGATATCGAAGCCATCGGCATCGGCAACGGCACGGCCGGCCGCGAAACAGAAACACTGGTGCGCAGCATTGATTTTGGCAAACCTGTAAGCGTGTTCCAGGTGAACGAAAGTGGTGCCTCAATTTACTCGGCGTCGGAAGTTGCCCGCGAGGAATTTCCTGATCATGACGTGACGGTTCGTGGTGCGGTTTCCATTGGCCGGCGCCTGCTCGATCCGCTGAGCGAATTGGTTAAGATCGACCCGAAATCGATTGGCGTAGGCCAATACCAGCACGATGTAAACCAGGTAAAACTAAAAGATGCGCTGGACCGCGTGGTGGAAAGTGCGGTGAACTTTGTGGGCGTAGACGTAAATACGGCATCGAAACATTTATTGCAATACGTGTCGGGCATCAATGGCACGCTTGCTAAAAATATTGTTGATTACCGCCAGCAGAATGGTCCCTTTAAAAGCCGCAGCGAATTAAAAAAAGTGCCCATGATGGGGCCGAAAAGCTTTGAGCAATGCGCCGGATTTTTGCGCATTCCCAGCGCCCAAAACCCGCTTGATAATTCATCGGTTCACCCGGAAAGTTACGGCGTGGTGGAACGCATGGCTTCAGACCTGCAAGCATCGCTGGAAGAATTGATCAAGAAGGGCGAACTCCGCAAAAAGATCAATAAAAAATCATACATATCCGAAACGGTGGGCGAATTTACCATTGAGGATATTTTAAAAGAACTGGAAAAACCCGGCCGCGACCCCCGTGCCCCGATCGAAGAATTTCGGTTTGAAGAAACCATCAAAACCATTGAAGATGTAAAAGTAGGCATGCAGGTACCAGGTATTGTAACCAACATCACTGCTTTTGGTGCTTTTGTAGACATTGGCGTAAAACAAGATGGCCTGGTGCATGTGTCGCAACTCAGCAACCGCTTTGTCAGCGACCCCAATGAAGTGGTGAAACTGGGTCAAAAAGTGCAGGTAACCGTTACAGAAGTGGACGTTTCCCGCAAACGTATTGCACTGACCATGAAAACAGCGGTGAAGAACGAAGCGGGTAATGTGAAAAACGAACACCGATTGAGTGGTACAAACCGTCCGGTGCAGAAATCGGCACCTAAGCAGGATAACTTAAATGATTTCCAGAAAAGTTTGCAGGCGCTAAAGGGAAAATTCAAGAATTAATTTTTTAAATAACAAAATGCAAAAAGGGGGCTTTTAAAAAGCCTCCTTTTTGCATTTTACCGTCAATGAAAATTTTTATTAATACAAAAAAATATGTGGTTGATTGAAATCATCTAACCCAGCATATTATTGTCGTTCCTTTAAAAGCCTAACCATTCCCCGTCTATTATCAGCAACCTCATTTGTTGGCTATCCATTTCCTGCACCCTGTGGATACCGCATTTTGATCTGGCCCCGCCAAACCTTTAAAATATTAGTGATGAAAAAGTTTTACCTGCTATTTGGTATGCTTTCCATGCTAAATGGCAATGCACAAGTAGGAACGCTTGATTCTACTTTCGGTTCAAATGGGTGGGCAACGTCAATTATACCAGCAGGACCATCAAGAATGGGAACGGAACAGTTTGTAAGGGATGTAGCAACGCAGCCCGATGGCAAAACCATTACTCTTTTTGCGACAAGGGTCACTCGTGGACCAAGTTATGAGGAGCCAAAAAACTTAATATTGGTTCGGCACCTGAAAAACGGGGCCATTGATTATTCTTTTGGTAAGAGCGGTTATAGCCTGGTGAACAGGCTATTTGCAGTTTATACTGAATTAGAGGTTTTACCCAATGGTGATATTTTAGTAGGTGGAAATGAAATGTTCACCTATGGGAATTTCCAATTTTCCGTATTGCGGTTTCATCCCAATGGAGAACTTAATACAGACTTTGGGAATGGTGGAACTGCATCGGTTGATTTCAATGAACATGCAGACGAGGTAGCCGGAATGGCGGTTCAGCAGAACGGCAAAATCGTGTTGGTTGGCATTTCCAGCAAGGTTCTTAATCCTACTTCCCCTAATAAAAACTTTGCCGCTGCCCGGTTTTTACCAAATGGCCAGCCAGACCCTGCATTTGGTGCAGGCGGCAAGATTTTATTTGATGTAGGTGAAACAAACTACCGGGCAACCGATGTAGTTGTTCAGCAGGATGGGAAAATTGTGGTGGGTGGGGTTTTGACAGACCAGACCGGTCCACATTTTACTCTTGGAAGAATGAACCACGATGGGACACAGGATGCAGGTTTTGGATTTAACGGAATTGTAGTAACCCAAAAGGCACCGAATACATCCTTAGAGGAACTTACTTCCCTTGCATTGCAGCCCGATGGGAAGATACTGGCTGGTGGTTATGCAAATGGGTGGCAAAATGATGTAGGCATAGCAAGATTTAATGTAAATGGAACCCTCGACGCTTCATTTGGTATCAATGGTGTGCAAATCACTGATATTCCCCAGGCTTTAAATGTCGTTGGACGGAGCAATGATGCTGTTGAAAAGATATTGGTTCAGAAGGATGGGAAAATATTTGCAATAGGTACTTCCTATTGGCAGGTGGGTACGTTTACCTACCACAACTTCATTGTGTTGCGTTACACCAGCAACGGTTTCCTGGATCCACAATTCGATTCAGACGGTGTTGTATTTGTGGACTTTCTTATAAGCGATGATCATGCAAACGGAGCTACCATTACGGAGGATGGAAAAATTGTTGTAGCAGGCAGTTCTGTATCGGGAACCTATGGCGAGAGTTTTTATGCCTTAACCCGCATCAATCCGGACGGCGCTTTGGACAACAGTTGGAGTGGCGATGGTTTAATGGCAGATTATTACCCAGACAGAAGAAGAAATACCGGCTTCAATAGTATTGCGGTACAGAAAGATGGTAAAGTCGTCGCTGTTGGCTTTGCTGCATTTCCGGAATACCTTAATAACTACAATTATTATTTAGCCCGTTTTAATAAAGACGGCACCCCTGATCCCCAGTTTATTGGAGCAGGAAGAGAAGCAGGAAAAGTGGTTACCAAATTTGGCAGGGAACCGGGCAGGGATGCAGAAGCTCTTTCCGTTGCCATTCAGCCGGATGGCAAAATCCTGGTGGCTGGAATGACACATGATCTTACCACAAATAGTTCGGATATTATTGTTGCCCGCTATCTGGAAAACGGCTTTCTGGATATAACCTTTGGGGCCGAAGGACAAGTAATTATAGACAGAGGAAAAGTAATTACAGACATGGGAAGTGCAGTTGAAAGAGCCAATGCTATTGCCTTACAAAAAGATGGAAAAATCATTGTGGGCGGTGTTTATGGGCGTATGGATGGGAACGATTTTGCGCTGTTACGGTATAATGCAGATGGAACTTTAGACCAGAGTTTTGATCAGGATGGGATCATCACCACTGATTTTGGAGGCGACGATAACATCTTCTCCATCGCTGTGCAACCAGATGGGAAAATTGTTGCAGGAGGATTTGCTTCGAAAGGCTATATATATGATTTTGCAGTGGCCAGGTACAATACCGATGGCTCATTGGACCAATCTTTTGGGAAAGAAGGAAAGCAAGTTGCTGACCTTGGTTTTCAAACCGAATTAGGTTATTCGTTAGCGCTCCAGGCCGATGGGAAAATCGTAATGGCTGGAGATGTTGAAAAGCCCGGGAATAATAACTCAGGCCTGAACAGAGACTTTGGCCTGATCCGGTTGAATAAGGACGGAAGCATGGATAACAGCTTTGGTAGTGGAGGAAAAAAGTTGGTGGACATCAGTGGTTGGGACCATGCCGCATCCCTGAAAATCCAACCCGACGGAAAAATGTTAATCGGCGGCTCTGTAAAATTTGGTACACCAGAAGACCTTGTAATGTTGCGGTTGCATAAAAACGGGAGTTTCGATAAGGCGTTTGGAAAGGGGGGATTTACGGTCACAAACCTGGGGACTTTCGAAGCCATCCGGTCAATTGCTATTGATAAAAACCGGGTATATGGCGGAGGTACTTACGACGGCCAACGAGATGGGGTAGCACTAATGGCTGCTTTCAAAATGGGACCAGTGGCCCCGGTACTTTCTATCGAAAACATTACTGTTTCCGAGGATTTGGGCACAGCCCATATTCAGGTCAGATTGTCTGATGTAAGCAACCTGCCTGTAATTCTTCAAACATCATCTATTGACGGAACTGCACAACATGGCCAGGATTATAAAAAGGTTAAAGGGCTGGCCACCATTCCAATAGGAAGCCTTGAAACCAGCATTGTGGTTACCATCCGTAACGATAATAAAAAGGAAGGACCTGAATACTTTGACCTTGAGCTTACACCGGTATTTGTGGCGCCAGATGTAGTGCTGGAAGACCTTAAGGGAAGGGTTACTATCACTGATGCTACACGCGCCATCATTACCGAAATCAAAGGATCTAACAGCATTCGCAACAGTGAGCCTTTACAGGCAAATGTTTGGCCCAATCCATCTGCCGATTTGTTTACCCTTCAATTTACAGGTGGTACCGAAGAGCGGGTGTTTATAAAAATCTGGGACGCCGTTGGAAAAATGAAAGAGCACTTTTCATTGGGCTCCTCTGCAAGGGTACAATTTGGCCACAGCTACCCAGGGGGAATCTATTATGTGGAGGTGGTACAGGGAAATAGCCATATGATACTGAAAGTAATTAAAGCAGAAAGATAAAAAACGAATGCCTGTTGCCTAAAAGCGGATTATTGGAAATCATTTAAATATAAAGCCCTGTATTTACAGGGCTTTATATTTAAATGATTTTGGCAATTATACATTTGCCCATTTCCTTTTGCGCTGCGCCAAAAACCGGTCGAGTAAAAACAGCCCCAACAGGATATTGAGCATGATAAAGCCATTGACAAAATTGTTGTTGAACACCAGGCTGTAATCCACCTCGGTAAAATTGATACCCAACACTTTTTCGTTTCCGGTAGTTCCGGCTGACCAGTCGATCTGGCTTAAACCATACCCGAGAAAACCCACAATTACGGTAATGAAAAATGCGGCAATGCCCCAGATGATTTTTTTATTGATATAATTTTTGGTGGCCGGTGCAATCTGCAGGCGGGCAATTTCTTCCATTACATTGCGGGTAAACCGCATCGAAGGATGCTCCAATTCAGTGCCATCCAGCATTTGGTGCACCGAAAGCAACTCGCGGTATTTTTCCCGCCATGCAGCATGTTCTACCAGCAGTTGCTCAATGGCAGAGCGCTCCTCTGCGCTGCTGATCCCGTCGATATATTCCCAGATCCGCAATTCTATCGATGCATCATCGGCAGGGTCGAAAGCGTCATCCCTGTTATCTAAGCCACTGTTCATGATCTTTGTTTTAGGGTTTTGTAATCTTTAAAAGCGCATGCCTCTACCTGTCTATAAATCCCGCACTTCTGCAGCAAAATGTTGCTGCATTTTTTCCTTAAGCCGGGCCCGGGCCCTGTGCAATTGCACTTTTACCGTGTTGGGTTCCTTGCCCAGTATCTGTGCTATTTCTTCCAAAGTTTGTTCGCCTTTATAAAAAAGTGTGATCACCTGGGCATCATCAGGGCTTAACAGCCTGATGGCTGCGTTCACCATGTTTTGCCGCGACTTTTGCTCAATGGCATTGGCATTCATTCCGCCATCAAAATTATCGGCTACAGCAAATACTTTTTCATTGTCCAGCGAATGCACTTCCAGTTTCTTTTTACGTAAGGCCGAAATGCAGGTGGTTGTGGTAATGGTATACAGCCAGGTGCTGAATTTGGAGGAACCTTTAAAGTCGGCCAGCGCCCGGTAGGCTTTTATAAAAATGTCCTGCGCCAATTCTTCCGCGTCTTCCCGGCTTTTCACATACCTTAAGGCAATAGTAAATACAAACGACTGGTAGCGTTGCACCAACAGGGCAAAAGCATTGTGGTCGCCTTTAAGCACCTGCGCTATGATTTCGCTTTCAGCCATTTCGGTGTGCATCTGCATATATGACGCGTAGTTATTGTTGGTGGTTACAGGTGCAAGTTTGAAATATTTTTTTTGCTTTCATAACGAAAGGGGATGAATCCCGGCGGTTTTGTTCTGAAAGTCCATTTGTTTGGGACCAACAGGAATTAATTTATCAATAGATATTTCAGGATTAGGGGTTCGATGCAGCTTTTTCAATTTAATTCAAAGCAAATTTCCTCCAGCTTTTGCCCTTTAATCATAAACTGTAAAATTTATAAACTGAATTTAAATTTGCCGGCGGCAGTGAGGAAGTAGCGTAATACATAACATTTACCCGGGTTGCTTTATATGCATAACTTCCCAATGGCTTAGCCTGGATCGATGGTCGCTGCTTTTTAAATTCCCCATTTTAAGGCCCTTATATAAAAATAGAAAATTGTTTTCCTTGTCTGTAACCCCGGCTTTTAAGGCCGCGTCATAAGTGTTGTAAGCCTTGCTTGCAGCTCATTTAAAAAAAATTCCTCAAAACCTGTAACCGCAGCGGTACCACTGTAGTCAGATAGGAAAACAGCAAACAAATTAAATAAACCATAACCCTGAATTTTATGTCACCGTTTTTAATTCCCATCATTACCTCCTTAGGCGCTTTTGCAATGGTGTTTGGCATTGTTTACCTGAAAACCAGGGAAAATATGGCCATGATTGAAAAAGGAATCAATCCAAAGCAAGTGGCGCATCGGCCTGCCCCTTACCGCAGTCTGAAATCGGGCCTGATACTCCTGGGAGCCGGCCTGGGCCTGCTTATAGCCTTCTGGCTCGATAAGAATATGGGCGGCTGGAACAACGAACCCATTTATTTTGCACTTATCGCCATTTGCGGCGGCATCGGTCTTATTATTTCCTACTCCATTGAAAAAAAGGAAACGCTCACCAATCGCCGCGATGCCGAACCGGTGCGCCGCGAGGTAGAATACCGCGAGTCGTAAAAGCAACCCCTTACTATTTATAGCTTATTTACCAAAACCAACGAATTTAACCACAACCTGCCCACGGGAAAAAGCAATGGGGCTGTTATTACAACAGCCCCATTTTTATGTACCTCATCGGCAATCTTATTTTTTCAGCTCCGTTTTTGCCTTCGCAATCATATTATCGTACAGGGCATTTACCTCATAAAAACCCTGGGTGCGCCACCTGAACCTGGCCATATACGCTTTCATTTGTTCCTGGATGGAAACCTTATCGCGCTGCGGAATGTTTTTGAGGTTGATGCTGTCCTTTGCCGCATATTGAACCAGATGGGTCCAGGCATCTTCCAGGTTATTGTATCGTGCCGCAAAATCGCCTGGAGATTTATACTGCTTGAACAGGGTTCCGTTCTGAATATAATATTGGTAGACAAAATTATTGAACCGGCCGTCGAGGTAAAGTCTTGTTACGCTGCGGGTAACCAGGCTGGTATCAATGGGCACAAATGCATCGGGAACAATGCCGCCACCGCCATATACCGTACGGCCCGCATTGGTTTTATATGCCTTGCCCGTTATATTATGAATGGAGTCGGCTGTGAGCATTTCACCGGAGTGGTAGCGTCCGTACAACTCTTCCATGTACACTTTTTTGCCCCCTTCGTAAGAGCGCTGTATGCTGCGTCCCGATGGCGTAAAGTAGCGGGCCACCGTCAGGCGTATGGCCGAACCATCACTCAGCATATATTGCTCCTGCACCAGGCCCTTGCCAAAAGTGCGGCGGCCAACTATGGTGGCGCGGTCCCAATCCTGCAGGGCACCTGCCAGTATTTCGGAGGCGGAGGCAGAAAGTTCATCTACCAGTACCACCAGTTTGCCTTGTTCAAAAACACCTTCCTTTTGTGCCCGGTGTTCCTGGCGGGGTGTATTGGTGCCCTCTGTATAAACGATCAGTTTGTTGCCGTCCAAAAACTCGTCAGCAATTTTTATGGCCTGGCTCATCAGGCCGCCACCATTGTTGCGGAGGTCCAGCACCAGGCTTTTCATTTTTTGCGCCTGCAACTGCTCCATGGAGGCCATAAACTCGCGGTAAGTGGTTTCCGAAAACTTACTCAGCTTGATGTACCCGGTGGCGCTGTCGAGCATAAAATGCGCATCCATAGCCGGCAGCGGAATGGTGCCCCGCACCGGAACGATATGTTTGATATCGGCTCCGCGTTTAATGGTGAGGTCAACCTTGGTACCTGCCTTGCCGCGGATCATGCGGCGGATATCTTCCGAGGGCATGGTTTTACTCACCACAGATGAATCGTCCACCGCAATGATGCGGTCGCCCACTTGCAGGCCGGCCTTGTCGCCGGGGCCTTCCGGTATTACATATAAAATATGAACGGTGTCGGAAAAAATATTGAACTCAACGCCAATGCCGTCGAAATTGCCTACCAGGTCTTCGTTGGCTTCGCCAAAATTTTTGGCGGGAATATAAACCGAATGAGGGTCCAGGTTATTCATCAGGCCTTCCAGTGCGCTGTCCTGCAGCGATCCCAGGTTCACCGAATCCACGTAGCGGTCCTGTATTAAATCAAGCGCCTCCTGCAACGAGCTGCGGCGGTCGAGTTTAAAAAAGCCGCGGGTGCTGCCGGTTTGCTGGTGTAGCTTAAATCCAAAGACCATTCCCAGGATCATGATCAGGGAAAAGATCAGGGGAAGCCACACCTGTAATTTTTTTCTACTCATCTTTATGCTTCTCTTTTTGATACTGGTTTATGTTTGCAAAATAGGTCTTTTACCAAAAGCAACCCTATCCGCTACCTTTATTCAACAATACTTTAAGCGCCCCACATGCACACCGCACTTCTTATTGCCGACAGCGGATCTACCAAAACCGAATGGTGCCTTTTGTTGGAAGGCCGCAAAAAAACGGTCTTCACCCAAGGCATCAGTCCTTATTTTATGAACAGCGACAGCATTGCCGGTATGCTCCGGAAAGAGCTATTGCCCAAGATTAAAAACAATTCAATAACCGGATTGTTTTATTACGGCACCGGCTGCGCCAACCCGGAAAACGCCAAAATGATCAAAACAACATTGAAAGGCCTTTTCCCGGAAGCTAAAATAGCCGTGGATACCGACCTGTTGGCTGCAGCCCGTGCAGGTTGCGGCCACGAAAAAGGCGTAGCCTGTATTTTGGGCACCGGCTCCAACAGCTGTTATTACAACGGCAGCAAGGTTACTAAAAACAGCCCGGGCCTGGGTTATGTGTTGGGCGACGAGGGCAGTGGCGCCTATTTGGGCAAAAAGGTAGTGCAGTATTATTTGTACGGCACATTCGACGAGGAGCTCAGGGGCCGCTTTGATGCCACATTTACCACCAGCGCTGTTGAGATTTTGGAAAACGTGTACCGCAAGCCGCTTCCCAACCGGTACCTGAGTTCGTTTACACCCTTCCTGGCCGAAAACCGCGGACACTATATGATCGAGAATATTATCGAGGACGGCCTCAATGATTTCTTTTTTACCCACTTAAACAAATACGCCGAAGTATGGAAATACCCGGTGCATTTTGTAGGTGGCGTTGCCTGGGGTTTTCGCGATGTGATTTTGGAGTTGTGCAGCAGCTATGGCTTTGAGGCCGGGAACATTTTGAAAAATCCCATGCAGGGACTAGTCAACTATCATAAAGAAGACCATCGTCCATAGTCCATTGTCCATGGGCGATGATCTTCATATTTATCTTACACTACCTCTCTAATCATGCAACCTTTCGATAAAATAACCGAAGCACCCAGCAATTACCGCCACCTCGAACAAATGAGCCTGGAGGAAGTGCTGCGGCATATGAACAACGAAGACAAAACGGTTCCCCAGGCTATAGAACAGGTGTTGCCACAAATAGAGCAACTGGCCGAGGCTGCGCTGGATTGCCTGCTGGCCGGTGGGCGTCTGTTTTATATTGGTGCCGGCACCAGCGGCCGCCTGGCGGTGGTAGATGCTTCCGAATGCCCACCCACATTTGGCGTGCCCCCAGGACTGGTGGTGGCCATTATTGCCGGTGGCGAGCGGGCCATCACGCAGGCCGTGGAAGGTGCCGAGGACGATGCCGCACAGGGCTGGGCCGACCTGGAAGCACACAACGTTTCGGAAAAGGATTTTGTAATAGGCATTGCCGCCAGCGGCACCACTCCCTATGTGATTGGAGCCCTGGAGGAATGCCGCAAAAGAGGCATAGCTACCGGTAGCATTACCAACAACCCCGGGTCGCCACTTACCCACGCGGCCGACTTTCCTGTTGCTGTGGCTGTGGGCCCCGAGTTTGTGACCGGCAGTACCCGCCTGAAAAGCGGCACTTCGCAAAAGCTGGTGCTCAACATGGTTTCCACGGCGGTAATGATTGGATTGGGCAGGGTAGAAGACAACCGCATGGTGCATATGCAACTTACCAATGAAAAACTGGTGGACCGCGGTACCAAAATGCTGATGGACCGCCTGCAGCTGGCCGATTATGATGCAGCCAAGGCCTTACTCATTAAGTGGGGCAGTGTAAAAAAAGCAGTGGAGCAGGCAGGTCACTAATCCTGCTTTTTCCCTGGTACATGCAACAATTCTTATTGTCAAATTTTTACCTTTCTAGATGGGGTGATTTCCGACCTTCGCAAAAAAACAGGCCATTATTTGCACATCAACAAATTTGCTGGTGTGTACGTTTCAACACCATGCATAACATCGAACCATATTACAACTGGCGGCACATTTATATAAGCGAAGAAGATGAGCGGTCGCCATTTTTTAAAAGACAGTATTCCGAGTTCGAGTATTCTTCCACTGTATATAATTATTATATACACCCGCAATGGGACGACTTTGGCAGCCGCACCCTGTACCTTAAGGTGCTGCTGGCCGATTATGACGAACATTATATGGTGATTGAACTGATCGGCGAATGGAACGATGCCATCGAAAACGATATCATGACGCTGAAGCGTGATGTGATTGATGAATTTGCACAACAGGGCATCACCAAGTTTATACTCATTGCCGAAAACGTGCTCAACTTTCACAGCGGCGACAGGGATTACTACCAGGAGTGGCATGAAGAAGTAACCGACGAAGAAGGCTGGGTGGTTTGCTTGAACATGCCCGAGGCCACGCAGTACGATTTTCGCAAAGCCAAGATCAACTATTACGTGGAGCTGATGGACCTGGCCAATTGGCGAACCTTCAAACCTTTTCATTTGTTCAAACTCATTGATGGAAATTTGGGGCGGCGGCTTTCTGTTTAGAGTGTGTCTTAAAATAGGTATTTGATTGGTAAGGTGTTTGGGATTGAATTGGAAATGCGGTGTTATGAAGCAGAAGCCTTTCCTTGATTTGTGGAGCTTGTTTGAGCCTATGATCATCAACAA